>Ga0302280_1000050_pt1:0-120000 | contig 123534 bp, 99 predicted proteins | sample III_Fen_E1_1_FD_198771 | JGI IMG/M metagenome (GOLD analysis project Ga0302280, IMG submission 198771) | Peat permafrost microbial communities from Stordalen Mire near Abisko, Sweden - III_Fen_E1_1 | ecosystem: Environmental > Terrestrial > Soil > Wetlands > Permafrost | place: Sweden... | reverse complement strand
TCCCGAACGGATTTGAACCGTTGACCCCTACATTATCAGTGTAGTGCTCTAACCAACTGAGCTACGGGACTGTGTAATCTTTCCGCTTCAGTGGCTAAGCCCCACTTGGCTCGTTTTGGGATACTATTTTATTTATTTAACTGAGCAATGCCCAACTAAAAAATAAAAGAAATGAATAACCAAAAGCAAGTAATATACTCTACTCTATTTACATAAACCAAACCTCTCCAGAAAGGAGGTGTTCCAGCCGCACCTTCCGGTACGGCTACCTTGTTACGACTTAACACCAGTTACCGGTTTTACTCTAGGAGGCGCCTTGCGGCAACCTACTTTAAATACTCCCGACTTCCATTGTTTGACGGGCGGTGTGTACAAGGCCCGGGAACGTATTCACCGCGCCATTGCTGATGCGCGATTACTAGCGAATCCAGCTTCATGAGGTCGAGTTGCAGACCTCAATCCGAACTGAGGTTACTTTTGATGGATTGGCATCACATTACTGTGTAGCTGCCCTCTGTAGTAACCATTGTAGCACGTGTGTAGCCCCGGACGTAAGGGCCGTGATGACTTGACGTCGTCCCCACCTTCCTCACCGCTTGCGCGGGCAGTTCCTCTAGAGTCCCCAGCATTACCTGTTGGCAACTAGAAGTAGGGGTTGCGCTCGTTGCGGGACTTAACCCAACACCTCACGGCACGAGCTGACGACAGCCATGCAGCACCTAGTTTCGTGTCATTGCTGAAAAGTGGCTTTCACCACCGGTCACTAACTTTCAAGCCCGGGTAAGGTTCCTCGCGTATCATCGAATTAAACCACATGCTCCTCCGCTTGTGCGGGCCCCCGTCAATTCCTTTGAGTTTCACCCTTGCGGGCGTACTCCCCAGGTGGATTACTTATCGCTTTCGCTTGGCTACCGGCTGTATATCGCCGACAGCTAGTAATCATAGTTTAGGGCGTGGACTACCAGGGTATCTAATCCTGTTTGATCCCCACGCTTTCGTGCCTCAGCGTCAGTTACAGTTTCGTCAGCTGCCTTCGCAATCGGTGTTCTGTGTCATATCTATGCATTTCACCGCTACATGACACATTCCGCCAACGGCATCTGTACTCAAGACCTACAGTATCAATGGCACGTTCGTTGTTAAGCAACGAGATTTCACCACTGACTTATAAGTCCGCCTACGCACCCTTTAAACCCAATAAATCCGGATAACGCTTGCATCCTTCGTATTACCGCGGCTGCTGGCACGAAGTTAGCCGATGCTTATTCTTACCATACTATCAGCTATCTACACGTAGATAGGTTTTCTCTGGTACAAAAGCAGTTTACAACGCGTAGCGCCTTCATCCTGCACGCGGCATGGCTGGATCAGTGTTGCCACCATTGTCCAATATTCCTTACTGCTGCCTCCCGTAGGAGTCTGGTCCGTGTCTCAGTACCAGTGTGGGGGTTTAACCTCTCAGTACCCCTATTGATCGTTGCCTTGGTGAGCCTTTACCTCACCAACTAGCTAATCATCCGCATACTCATCTATAACCGCCGGAGCTTTAATAATAAACTGATGCCAGTTCACTATGTTATGGAGTATTAATCCGAATTTCTCCGGGCTATCCTCCTGTTATAGGTAGATTGTATACGTGTTACGCACCCGTGCGCCGGTCGCCACCCAGTATTGCTACCTGTGCTGCCCCTCGACTTGCATGTATTAGGCCTGCCGCTAGCGTTCATCCTGAGCCAGGATCAAACTCTCCATTGTATAAATTGTTTTTCCCTGCTGTTTTACATTCGCAGGGTTAATGTCTGTTATCGGGCTTGGTTTAATTCAAATAATTCAAGTACTACTACCTGCTTATATTTGGCTATTCATTTCTTTCAAAGAACGGTTATATTTTAGAGTCAAGATATAAGAGCCAAGAACCAAGATTCTCGCTACTTAAACCCAACTTTCAATAATCTATTTCAGAACGCTTTTATACTCCTTTTCTAAACCTTCATTTAAATCGGGCTGCAAAAGTAATCATTATTTCTATCCCGCCAAATAAAATATTTTATTTTTTATAAAATATTTTATCCCTCTCCTAACGCCTCTTTCTACTTCTCTTCCTAAAACTACCTCTCTAAAGAACTAACCCTCAGTTTTTAAGGGGCGCAAATATACAGACTATTTATTGTGTGGACAAATAAATATTGCTTTTATTTTTAAATACAATGGAATACAGATATTTACAAACAAAAAAAATCCTCCTCAACTAAATGAGAAGGATTTAATTTATTTACTTTTTTATAAAACTAATCCACGTTTAACTTCAGTGTTTCTGAGCTATTAAGACTATTTATCCGAAGAAAATATAAACCTGTATTTAATCCACATGGGTTTGGCTTTTGGCTAAAATAGCCACAAATAAAAATAGTACCCTAGTTTTTTTTATGAAATTTAAATTAGCGTTTTTTAAAATAAATATCTGTACCTTCATAATTAACATGAAAATGTTTGCCATATAATTCACATATATTCCAATTAGGTATATTATAATATGGTGGAGTGCTACTATTGTTTTTTGTCATTTTCCATACCAGTATATAAAATTCATTCTCTGTATTACTCGTGTTGTAGTTCGGACTAAAAGACATTGTTTTATCACTATTTATATAATACGTTCCATACCCTGGATAAATCCTATTTCCGTTATTATCTTCAATATAAATTTCGCCATAAGTCCCCATCCCATATTCAAACCTAATAAGGCAATCAGTAAGAGTTAGCTGGCTAAGCAGGCTGTCAAAATCATGGCTATGTTCAATACCATTTATTTGGTAAGAAGTTATTTGCCATGTTCCGGCTATACGTTTCCATGGTTCTCTCAAAGAAATAAATGGGTCTTCCGGGTATTTTTTACAACCTAAAAACAAACTGCTAAATACAATTAGTACAACTGCTGTTTTAATTACTCTTTTCATTTTTATTGCTTTTCTGCAATTTACAAATTACTTATCTAATTTCTTTTTAAGCCCTTTGTTTTCTTTTTGCAGAGTCTCTATTTTTTTATTTAGTTCTGTCATATTTTTGTTCATCTCTATCATATAAAGGGTGGTAAATCGCCAGCGGTAGAATCCGTCCTTTTACCAAAAGCGGTTCCCACAACCGGCAGATTAGCCGTTGTAATAGTAGGCGATTGCGTCAAAGCTGAGTTTAAGCCTAAAGCAAAGAAACAGCCCGTTAATAATGACACATAGTTTTTTTTCATGCATTGTTTTTTTAGTTCAAACAAAAATAACGAAAAAAATCTGTAAGAAATATTAGGTTTGTGTAAACAAAAAAAATCCTCCTCAACTAAATGAGAAGGATTTAATTTATTTACTTTTTTATAAAACTAATCCACGTTCAACTTCAGTGTTTCTGAGCCATTAGTACCACTAATCCGTATAAAATATAGCCCTGCATTTAAGCCAAGAGCCTTCGTATCTATTGGAAGGGTTTGTTGCCCTGCGGATTGGTTCTCATTGGCAAGGTTTGTAATTAATCTTCCGCTTAGGTCAAACAGATCAATGCTAACGTGTGTAGCATATTTATTTTCATAAGTAAAACTGGTAGCTACAGTAGCCGGGTTGGGGTATAAAGACAAAGAGGCAAAAGCACTTGGCAGGCTTACTATACCGGTTGTAACACCTGTTGTATAATTGGCTCCGGTAACTGATGTTCCGGCCCCGTTCATATCTATTTCCATTAGCAAAACCGGAGTGCCGTTTTGTACCCACTCGTAATCTAAAGAGGAATCTCTCGATGGAGTTGTAGAAATAGGTGTTCCACTTGCATTAGCGCCTAAATACACAAATTGAGTATCTATGTTAACCTGATAAGCTTTGATACGCAAGGTGTTTCCATAAGTTCCCGCAGGCGTGGTAAGAGAACCAAAAGCATCGGCAGTAAGGGTGCGTGTGCTATGTTGTACATTTTTGGATGTATAGGTTGTGCTACTGTAGGTAGTGCTAACACTATAAGTAGAAGAAAAACTATTAACACGGCTATTGCCATAGGTAAAAGGAGTAGGAATTACCAATTCTCCGCCTGTATAGGGAACAGTCACATAACCTATTCCTGTTCCAAAATTAGCATAATACCCATCTATGCTTAGTCCGCTGCTATTGGTAGTAAAAAACACCGAAGTTCCTGCGTTTGTTTCGCCTAAATTAGCACTTGGAAAACTTGACGCACCGGGTAATCCTGACGGAGATGCAAAATTAATACCTGTAGTGTAGGTGTTTACAAATTGCGTGCTATAATTCCAGCTTTGTGCAGATGCTGAACCCGCGGTTACCGTAAAATTTGGTAAATCGCCAGCGGTAGAATCCGCCCTTTCACCAAAAGCGGTTCCCACAACCGGCAGATTAGCTGTTGTAATAGTAGGCGATTGCGCCAAAGCTAAGTTTAAGCCTAAAGCAAAGAAACAGCCTGTTAATAATGATACATAGTTTTTTTTCATGTGTTGGTTTTTTAAAAGTTTAAACAAAAATAAGAAAAAGTGTAATATGAGCAAGATTAAGTTTTGATAAAAAAATCTCCTTAGGATGTCCTAAAACTCACTCAGCAAAAAAAACTATATTTGCATAGCCTCCTTAGTGATGTACACATTGAAGAATATATCCATTACCTCTTGTCTCTTAGTTCTTACGTTTTGTATCTTATCTCTTACATCCTGCAAGCACGAAAAAACCACCTGGCAAGATGATTTGGTTGCCCCTTTGGCTACAGGTAATTTAACGCTGGGTAGTTTGTTTCCTGATACGGTAATTAAAACCAACAGCGATAGCAGTTTGGTAATTGCCTTTAATACCAATTTAATTAATTACCAGTTGGATAGTTTGCTTAAAATACCGGATACTTCTGTTGTTACGGTTTCCACAAATACGATTGGTATTGAAATTCCTCTTGCGCCGGGGAGACAACTTCTTACAACAAACGCCTCAACTACATATAATTTACCAAATGGTATTCAGTTAAGAAAAGCCATAGTAAAGCAAGGTAAGGTAAGAGTTTCAATGTATAACTCTACAAGGGATACTTTGGTTTATCTTTTTCAATTACCCTCTGCTACAAAAAGTGGAGCGGTGCTTAGTCAAACATTTACTATACCTAAATCAGTTAGTGGGATGCCGGGTAAATTAACAGCTTTTCTAGACTTGTCAGGATATACAATTGATTTTACTGGCTCAGGGAATCAAGTTAACACGGTTATACAAACAGGTACTGTAAGCGTATCCACTATAGCGCATAAAGATTCGATGGATTTGAATCAAGGGCTTATTGATACTTTTTTGTTTCAGAGCATAGTACCCCAATACGCCTTGGGTTATTTTGGTAATCAAAGTATTACGGTAGGACCCGATACCACTTCGTTCAACGTGTTTAACTCTATTAAAAAAGGCATTCTTAATTTAAACTCTGCCAGTGTGGTTCTTACGGTTAATAACCAGTTTGGCGTTGATATGAAGGCAGATATAAGCAACCTGTCATCTATAAATACCAATAACCCCAGTGTAGTTACCTTAACCTATACCGGCGTGCCGCTTGGTAACTTGCAGGTAAATCAGGGTATAGATCACAACGGTCCCAATAACCCGGTAGTTAATGTATCGCCAAGTACAAAAACCATTACGTTAAATAACAACAATAGCAATGTGGCAGCTTTTATTGGCAATTTACCGGGTAGATTATCGTATAAACTAACAGCTCAAATTAACCCTTTTGGTAACATAAGTTTTAATAACGATTTTGGTTATTACGGCACCAGTTTTAGCGCGAACTTAAACATGAATGTGCCTTTGTATTTTTCGGCAAGCAACCTTATGCTGGCGGATACGGTTAGCATAAACCTATCGGGTGTAAATCAGTTGCAAAACATCAATAAGGGTAACCTTATTTTAACGGCAACAAACTCTTACCCTTTTAGTATTAATTTAACAGCAACCTTGTTAGACGCCAATAAACAATCTTTGGGTGGTTTAATTACAAGTCCGGGATTAATTCAGGTACCTGCTTTAGATGCTAACGGTAAGGTAATTAGCCCGCAACAAAGTAAATTATACATCCCCTTAACTTCGCAAAAAATAAGCGCCCTGCAAAGGGCAACGTATGTAACCTACACAGCCACATTTAATACGGCAAATCAGCCCAATCAGGTTAAGTTTTATAGCAATTACACCCTTGGTTTATTGCTAACGGCTGATGTAAACTATACAGTTGGAAAATGAGTTGTAAACGCGTACTTTTAACTTGTCTCTTGTCTCTTGTCTCTTGTCTTGTGCTGAAGGCTCAGTATAACAACGATTTTTTATATTACCTGAAATACGGAAACAGCGTAAACCTGCACGCCGAATATGAGTTAAACTCTACTGCCGTTCAAAACGATTTGATGAATAAGTTTATTTATGGCGGTAATATAGATAGTATAACCAAAACCCGCACTCAGAACAGATTGCATGAACATAACCGAATAGGTGGTAGTTATAATACGGGAGCTACCGTGTTTTTGGGTTCCGACAAAAGTAAATACCATTTTGCGGCAGGCTTAAAACAGGTGCAGATGGCTAACGCTTCATTTAGCGGCGACGCGTTTAATTTACTGATGAGTGGTAATAAGATGTACGAAGGCAAAACAGCCGATATTAGCCATACAAACATTAATAATTATCAATACCAAGAAATGAAACTGGGGCTTATTTGGGATAATATAGATTCTACGGCTAAATTTGGAGTATCACTCTCGTATTTAAAAGGGCAAACCTTCGACCAGATAAGAACCGGAGCTGCGTCTATATACACCGCCCCCGACGCGTCGCAACTAAACTTTAATATGAACGGCTCTTTGGTAATGAGCGATACATCCAAAGGGAAAAATAACCTTGGTGCGTTTAATGGAAACGGAATGGCGGCGGAGTTCTTTGCCTATATACCTTATATATCAAAACTTGGCAACAGTAGTTTTTTCGCTTCAGTAAATAACCTTGGGTTTATCAGGTGGAATAGAAACACCGTAAGCTATAATACAGATACAAGCTATGTTTATAAAGGGGTTACTGTAAATAACATCTTTCAACTCAATAATTCATCCGTACAAAACCTATCGAAAGATTCTTTAGTGAAAAAACTTATCAAACATGGTAAAGGTCCCGTATCAAGCAACCTGCCTATGTCGCTATTTATGCTGCATACCATTAAGTTTACACAACTGTTTGCGCTTAATACGGGTTTCAGGTATTTGTTTGACGCTAATTACATACCGTATCTTTATGCCGAAGGGCAATTTGCCGTTCATAAAAACTTTACGGCAACCGCTCATGTAGGTTATGGCGGTTACGGTAAATTAAGCGAAGGATTGAACGTGGAATATAAAATAAAAACATTTTATGTGCGTTTGGGCACTAATGCCATACAGGGTTATATAGCGCCCAAACACTCGTTAGGACAAGGTTTGTTTTTTAGCTTAACTAAAAAAATATAACATGAAACAATACTTCAGTTATCAATTATCAGTTATCAGTTATCATTGTTTACTGTTTGTGATAATGGCTAACTGTTTACTGTTTACCTCAAGAGCTCAAACAAAAATGCCGGCTGATACCGGCTATTATTATACCTACGGAGGAACTAATATTGATGAAGCGCGCGATATTAAAGAAACACCCGATAAGGGCTACATACTGGCAGGCACCACCAGTAGCTTTGGACCCGGAGCCGCATCTGTTTACATGATAAAGACCGATAGCTTAGGTAAACATATATGGAGCGCAACACAGGGTGGACCTCAAAACGACCATGCCTCTGCCATAGAACTTACGTATGATAGTGGTTTTTTTGTGGCAGGATATAGTAATTCATTTTACACTCAAAATAGCTTTGATTACTCGGCATATTATTTTAAAACCGATGCCAACGGACATTTGCTTTGGCAAAATTTTGTAGATAATGGGGCTAATAGTTTTATATACGGCGCTTGCCCTGTGCCTGCTGATAGCGGCTTTATACTTTGCGGACAAACCTACGCAACTGCCAGCGGTAACGCTGACGCTTATCTAATTAGAGTGGATAAAAACGGAGATACCCTTTGGACAAGGCATTATGGAGATTCATTAGATGAAGTATTTAATAGTGTGTGCATAATGAACAATGCCATTTATGCCGTGGGTAGCAATGGCTCGCATGCAGGAGCAGATAGCTTGGCTGATGGATGGGTAGTGAAACTTAATATGAATGGTAATACCATAAAAACTACCTACGTTACTTATGGCGCGCACCAACAAGAAACCCTAAATGGCATTACCCCTTATAATGACAGTTTGTTTACTGTTTGTGGGGGAGATATACATAATGAGTATAATTCCACAACTGCAATAATTACGCGATATGATACATCTTTAAGAATTACTGATACAATGACAACTAAGAATTTTTTGTCGCAAGATAGTACAGTAAACGGCTATTTAGTTGCTTTTAATAAGGTTGTAAATATTAGCTATGGTAGTGTTTGTGTTATTGGGTATGCAATAGGTGGTTTGGGTGGAACTAACATGTACTTTGAGGGCTTTAGTCGTGACGGGTGGCTAATAGCCTATACCCCACCCACAAATGCGTATATTTACCATGCCGGCGGTATAGATAATGATTATGGCTATAGTGGTATATATACTACAGGGGGTAAACTTATTGGAGTTGGAAGTACAGATAATTTTGGAAGTACACCAAACTTTTGTACAAACCCTAACTTAGGGTTAGAGGATGTTTTTTTTGTACGTTTTAATACTGATTCAATTAATAGTGCTGTTCTTTCTACTTCCCCACAAACTAATTGTTTTGCAGATACACTTTATTTATCTCAGGCGAATATTAAAAATTATACTAATAATAACGCTACTATAAAACTATATCCTAACCCTGCCTCCGATAATATTAATCTGTCTGTTACCGCCGCCAATAACGAGCCATATACCGCAAAAGTATTCTCTGTTTTAGGAGAAGAAATAATGAGCTTAAAAGTTAATACAAATACTTCTACCGGTATAGATGTATCCAATTTATCAAACGGAACATACATTATAAAGGTTCAAGACGGTAATCAACAAAATATATCGATTTTAAAATTTATCATCAGCAAATAGTTGGCTTTCCTAAGTAATATATCCCAACAAACTAAACTTGTTGGCAGCTTTATTCTAATTATCATCCTTCACATTGTTTTTAAACTACTCTTTCTTGATTACTCTTGTTTTTGGTATGATGAAACATTTGGATTGTATTACTCTCAACAAGATTGGGGATTAATAAAACATACTTCCGAGTGGGATTTAAATCCCCCGTTATATTATTATTTTCTCTGGATTTGGAGAAACCTTTTTGGAATAAGTGAGTTCGCTATTCGCTTTTCGAGTGTTCTTTTTAGTTCGTTGGCTGGAGGTATTCTTTATATCTTTTCATTAAAGAACTTCAATAAAACAACTGCCCTTATTGCTTTACTTATTTATACTTCTTCAAACGAAATATTCTTTTATTCGCATGAAGCCCGTTGTTATTCTATATTATTCTTTCTTACATTAAGTTCTTCTTATTTTTATTTTAATCTGATAGAAAAAAAAGGAATTAGCTCTATTGTTTTATTAGGCATCTTTAATTTCTTTTTAATATACACTCATTATTTAACCGGATTAATCTTAGCTTTTCAGGCATTGTTAGTGCTTATATTTTATAATAAACAATTTGCTAAAAGAATAGGCGTAGCTTTTCTGATAACTTGCGTACTCTCTTTTTGGCGATTTACAAAAAAAACAATTCTTCTTATTTTTAATCATGAGAAAAACTTTTGGCTTCCAAAGGCCTCCCTTTACAATTTAAAAACAACGTTGTACGATTTTTTTAATAGCAGAGATATTTTTCTTTTTTATCTTATTCTTATTACCGCTACATCAATTATCATTTTTGTTAGTAAACCTAAATTCGTCTTTAAATCAAACTCTGTTATAAAATTATTATACATATTACTTTGTGGCGTTGGCACAATTATTATTTGTTATGCTATAGGTGTCATCACGCCTATTTTCACTAAAAGATACGTAATTTATGCGTTTCCCTTTATTTGTATTTTAATTGGGCTTATAGTTAGTCGAATAAGTAATCATAAACTAAAATATATCGCTGCCGGATTAGTTTGTTTAATGAGTTTATATTCATTTACTAAAATAGATTTTCATACGCCTAAGCACATGAATTATAGGGATGCTATGGTTTATATTAAAAAAGAAAAAACAGAAGGAGCAGTTACATTGATTCAGACTAAAGATATGGGCGCTTTGTTTGCTTACTACTATGATAGAAATATTTTTATTGATTATAAAAATTTGGAATCAGATTTAAATAAAAATGGTATTTATCTTATTTATGGCGCAGAGACTTTAAAAACAATAGATTTTACTAAGTATGATAAAGTAATACTAACCCAAACATTTGTTAAGGCTGATAGTGCCAACAACGCTTTTTTAAAAGAAATAGCCGCCCATTACCAAAACCAAACAACTACAACAAGCTATCAAGGTATTGTAATTAATGTATTTAAGTAACACCATTCCCCTTTACCACTCTGGGTTATAAAACCCCGGATAAAACCAAAGCGGCAGCAATTACCGCCGCCGAAATACCTATTGCCAGTACCCACTGCCCCGGTTTAAAGCCTCTGTTTGGGTCAATTCGTCTTAGCATTTTAGCATCCTGCGCATTATAAACCGAGAACCCGGTATAAATCAACGTGTTTGCATCGGCTTTTTCTATAGCTGTTTTAATTTCATCTGGGCTTGTCATTTTAATATTGGCACGCTTTATTTTTGTTTTTCGGGCTATAAATTTAATCAGTTTGTTTTGCTGTCTGTTTAGGTCTTTATCATCTTCGGGCAGGTTTATCATGTAATCTTCCAACTCATTAGCGGAAACCAACAGTGTTTTGCCCGCATAAGCTTTCAGACTGTGTTTAAAGTTTGCTTTTACCAGTTTTTTACGGCTAAAAGAATTTTCATACGCTACAGGATCTTTCATCAATAGTAATTCGGCATTCAGGTGCTTTATCATCAAACCAAACAAATAACCACAGGGTAGTTCAACAGGTGTACGATTCAAAGTTTTAAGCGGAAGTTTAAATTCCATATAAGGTTCATCATGTTCCTCTACCCAAACATTTTGTTTGGTTATGTAATACTTAGAATAAGCCCAGTCTTTTTTTCGGCGTTTAAGTCTTTCGTAAGTTTCTTTAAGCAGATAAAAAGTTTTAGGAGGTGTTTCGCTGTGGTTATTCTGCATTTCGTTAAACACCTTACGGCTTATAATTTTATACGGACATACCGTCCAGTATTTTTTTACGGCATCAAGTAATGCTTTTTCTTCGGGGTCTTTCTTGTCAGTAATGGGTATAACCAAAGTTGCCTGCTTCACTTCATTATAAAAACCTTGCACTTCCGATGGCTTTATCATCAGCTTAGATGACTGTGCACACAAAAAAAAAGTGTTGATTAAGACGATAAGAAGAATAAAGTATAGTTTTTTCACAGGTATAAATGTAATGCAAAAGCCCGTTATAAAAACGGGCTTCTTAATTAAATCAAACGCTATATGACCGGCTTAGTTCTGCGCATGTAAGGCAACTTTATTTCCTTCGCTGTCTATAAAGAATGCCATGCAACCAATTTCCGGCGAAATTTGTGTTTTTGGCATAACCACTTTACCGCCGGCGGTTTCAATACGGTCTATTACTGTTTGTATGCTTGGATTTGCATTTAGGTATACCACGGCGCCATCCATAGATGGTTTGTGCATATCACTTTGCACTAATCCGCCGGATACTTTTCCGTTACCCATTTCAGATGGAAAACCAACCATTTTCATTCCCATCATCTCGCCCATGTCTTGCATATTTATCGCAAAAACAGACTCGTAAAATTTTTTTGCTCTGGTAATGTCTTTAGCCGGTATTTCAAACCAGTTTAAAGCGTTTGCATTTTTTTCCATGATGTTTTATTTTTTTTGGTTTATAATTTGCATATCAAATGTAGCTTTTTAAAGCGATTGCAATGTTATCTTATTGTTAAATAAAAGCATTAGTGATCATAAAAAAAGCCCATATTTCAATGGGCTCTTTATTATTAATCTATTTAAATTATTTATCTTACAATAACCATTCTCTTATTCACAATGCCTTCGCTGCCAATAATGCTGATGTTATAAACGCCTTCATTTAAAGATCTTCCATCAATAGCAGTTCTTCCGGTTAAGGATTGAGTTAAAACTAATTTACCGGTAACATCAAATATTTGAACGTTTTGTTTTTCTGTTGCATTGGTTTCTACAACAAAACTACCGTTGCTTGGGTTTGGATAAACAGACACTTGTTGGTTAATACCTGTTATCTTATTAATACCGGCAACCCTATTATTATTGGTATTACTATGTGATTTTACTTTAGCGGCATCTATACTGTTATTTGCCGGAAGTCTTGCTGTAGTAGGTGTACAATTAAACCCTAAAGCATCTACACGCCAATTGGCAATGCTTGAATGATGAATAAATCCGGGATCTGTTATTGATTGTGAAGCGCCAGCCGCGGCGGCAACATCTGTCCAAACATTTGTATTGGCGGTATCACAAAATAGCACATAACTGGAAACCGGGGAAGATGCGGCTCCTTCTATTTCATAATTAGTTGCCCAGGAAAAAGTACCACCGGAACCTTCTGTTATATGAATTGTACTATGGTAAGGACTTAGTTGACTGTAGGTGCCCGCAGTATCTATAATTTGTAATTTATACCATTGAGAAGCGACATTAGGGTCGCCATTAGCGCCTGTAGTAGAATGAACATGACGAGCTGTATCTATGAGCTGGCTTAAAGAATCTTTACTTACCATGCCAATAGGCAAATACATACTGGCTGTATCTCTGCGATAGATAATATAACCGGCAGCCGCAGGGTATGTATTATCCCAAAAAACAATGTTGTTTATGGACAGAGAATCTGTGGTAACCATACAAATACTTGGGGTTACAGGCGATGTGGAAATATTGCTTACAATAAAGGCATCTCCCGCCCCACCAACGCTTCCGGCCGTAATGCTAAATGTAGTTCCCGGAAAAGATATAGTTGGAGAATCAAACTCTCCGCAAATGTATAACCTGTTGTTATGAGTACCGGTTGTTATGCCATAACCATAGTCATTACCTGTACCGCCGGCTGTTCTCACCCATAATAAATTTCCGTTAGCTCGGTATTTAGCCACAAAAATATCCATCGAGTCGCTATCCGCACCACCCGCACTGGTATTAGAATTGTTGTAAACCGTTACTGGTCCAAATACCAATGAATCTGAATTAAAGAACCCAATAACATTAGGGTTTCCAAGCGCATCCAGCGCTACATTAAAACCTTGATTTTGGGTATACGCGTCGCCCTGAGTACCTCTTGCCCATAAAGCAGTTCCCGCATTATTATATTTCGCAAGATATATAACAGATGTACTGGTACCGGTATTTGTAATAGTTTGCGCGCCGAAAGAAGCTGAAGAACTAAAAACATAGCCTGTGATGTAAGAATTACCCGCTGCATCAGTAGCTAAACCAAATGCCTCATCATCGTCTGTACCACCTGCCGCTTGATACCACTGAAGTGCTCCGGAAGAGCTATACTGAGCCACAAAAATGTCATTATACCCTGCATTGGGAAGAGAATCAGTACCTAATTGAATATAATTAGAACCAAAAGTACCGCCTACATATACATTTCCTGTCGCATCAGTACCTATTCCATATCCAATAACATCACCCAAAGTTTGAGAATTACTGGTACTTCCATTTACCCACTGATTAACCCCGCTATTATTAAATTTAGCTACAAACATATCGTAAGAATTACCACCACTAATAGCATTCCCGTTATTAAGCGAATTACTTCCAAATGTAAGCGTATTTGAAGCAAAATATCCTGTGGCATACACATTGTTTGAAGCATCAAGAGCAATCGCATTGATATAGTTTTGCGCATCACCACTTCCACCTGTCGCCCACTGCGCAACCCCGCTTGAGTTATATTTCGCGACAAAAGCGTTGGTAGAACTACCCACATTTACAAGATTCACAGCCCCTAAATAAAGGGTATCACAGCTAAAATAACCACCTATGTATATATTTCCGGTAGCGTCAGTAACAACAGAACTACCATATGCAGTATTATCACCTCCGGCTTGCTTTGCCCAAATAAAATTTCCGCAAGAATCATATTTTACCAAAAAAATATCCGATCCTTTATTGAAAGATGAGAACTGTAAGTTATGAAGTGTGGTAGTGCCAAACACTATGCTTTGTGAGTAAAAATTACCCAAATAATACACGTTACCTGAAGCATCGGTAGCAACAGAAGTACCATTATCTTCATATATACTGCCGGCTTTGTATGCCCATGAACATGATTGCGCTTTTAGTTGATTAGATAAAATAACCGTTGAAGCAAATAACAAAGAGACGAATAAAGTATTTATTTTTTTCATTTCATTTTTTTTAATTATAAAATGGTGTTCGCCTAAAAAGGCTCGGATCATTTTAAATATTTTAGACGACGAAGGTAATAAATTAACCTACAAAAACTACAAATCATGGATATGAATTTACTATCAAGTATTAACATATAAAAAGTCGCTTAACTATTAAATCAATCAAAATACCCACATTTGCATTATAACATTTAGTTCTTGTAATGAAATTTAAAAATACTTACACAGCCATTGGTTTAATGAGTGGCACATCGCTTGATGGGCTTGATATAGCACTATGCGTATTTACTAAAAACGTAAAAGACTGGGATTATAAGATTATTGACGCAAAAACTTTTTCCTATAATACTATTTGGAAACAAAAATTGCAAAACGCTTATTTACTAAGCGCGGAGGAGGTTTGTAAGCTACACACCAACTTTGGCGCTTTCTCTGCCTTGGCCGTTAATACGTTTATTAAAGATAAGAAGTATAGAATAGATGTTATCGCCTCTCATGGGCATACTGTTTTTCATCAACCAAAAAACAGATTTACTTGTCAGATTGGAGATGGAGCAACCATAGCCGCCTTAACTAATATAGCTACCATCTGCGATTTTAGAAGTACTGATGTTGCTCTTGGCGGGCAAGGAGCACCTTTGGTACCCATTGGCGATGAGTTACTTTTTAATCAATTTGATGCTTGTTTAAATATTGGTGGGATAGCAAACATCTCTTTTAAACACAACAAAGAACGAATCGCTTTTGATATTTGTCCGGCTAATTTGGTGTTCAACTTTTATGCGGCGCAAGCAGGTAAGCCTTATGACAAGGGTGGGAAGATAGCTGCAAGCGGAAAAGTTAACGAAGCTGTTTTAAAGAAATTGAATGCGTTTCCTTTTTACAAAAAACATACCAGCAAGTCATTGGGCAGAGAATGGATTGAAAAAGAAGTAATTGCTTTGTTGGAAAACAGCAATCTTAGTTTGCATGCTAAAATGGCTACGATACTTGAACATAGCGCGTTTCAGATAGCCGGTGTGTTAAATCACTTTAAACTAAAGAATGTGCTAATCACGGGCGGCGGAGCTTACAATACTTACTTTATAAATAGAATAAGGCACTATACAACTTGCGAATTGATATTACCTGATAATAAAACCATTCAGTTTAAAGAAGCCTTGATATTCGCTTTTTTAGGAGTATTGCGTTTGCGGGAAGAAACCAATTGCTTAAAATCGGTTACGGGTGCGACAAGAAACAGTTGTTCAGGAGCTTTGTATTTAGGGCATTAACCTCGCACGTTGTCTTTTCAAGTATCGTCCTAAACTTCAAAAGTATGTTACAGATACGGCACCCTTATTTTATTATTAATTTTATTTTGTAGGTTTGTTTTATGAATAGATTAACCATCCTACTTGCTCTCTTAACTCTACTATCCTGCAAAAAGAATTACACCTGCAATTGTACCACTACCACCATAGTTACAACCACTCCTAATAATATGTCATCAACGCCATCGCCAACAAATACAGCCACATCTACCGCGCTTGTTTCTACCACTGTGTTTGATGCCACAAAATCAGAAGCAACTAAAAAATGTTCTGCTTTAAACAATAGTAGCGTAACTCCACCCATTAACTGCGCTATAAATTAGCCTGGGTTGCCTACTTCATAATTAGGAATATCAGTACAGCGGAAAATACAGCCAAAGCTATACAGAGGATGTTTCTGGCAATCTCATTTTTCTTTTGTTGTATAGGATTTAGCACGCGTCAAAGGTAGATCTATAAAAAGCAGGTAAATGTTATATTATTGTTAAGTTTTGAGTAGCATAAATATTATTAGCGGTACTATAGAAGCTATTGCAAAACGCTATGCGCTTTTGTAACCTTCTGTTGAACAGTTAAAAAACGCTTAAACCAATGTGCGGACTCTTTTAAGATACGCTGTTGGTTTTCAAAGTCTATATATACCAAGCCAAAACGAGGGGCGTAGCCTTCCGCCCACTCAAAGTTATCGGTAAAACTCCAGCTAAAGTAACCCTCTACTTTTACGCCTTCTTGCTTAGCTTTTAAAACCTGTTGTAAGTAATCGGCATAAAAATTAATCCGTTTTATATCATACACCTTGCCTTTTATAGGCTCATCATGAAAGGCGGCTCCATTCTCGGTAATGTATATTTTCTTTATACCCGGGTATTCGTTATAAAGTTTTAGTATATGATATATTCCCTCCGGATATATCTCCCAGTTCATGGCGGTAAGTGGCACGTTTCTCTTTTCAGCCTTTACAATAGATGCTTTTAAATATGGTGTGAAGAAAGAATGTTTTACAACCTCCCGGGTATAATTCTGTATACCTATAAAATCAAAATCAAAGGCCAGCAACTTTTCATCATCTGCTTTCATGTATTTTTCAATACGGTTTATCAGCGGTATTTTATGAAAAGGGTAACTCAAACCTAAAGCGGGTTCTATAAATAATCGGTTTAATAAAATATCTACCCTGCCTGCGGCTTCTATATCTTTCTTACTATTTGTATGAGGATGCACATGCGAAGCTGAAAAAGTAGTGCCTATATGCGCATCGGGTTTCAGATTTCTTATAACCCTCCCTCCTTCTGCCTGACAAAGTGTTACATGATGCACGGCAGAAAGAAAGTTAGACAATCCTTTTTTGCCCGGCGCATGTATGCCAAGGAAGTACCCTGCTCCGGTAAATACTAAGGGTTCATTTAGTACCATCCAGTTTTTAATTCTATCGCCAAAGTGCTTTACGCAAACAGATACGTATTCTGTAAACCAACCCACCACATCGCGATTAGTCCAACCGCCTTTATTCTCTAATTCAAGTGGCAAATCCCAATGATATAAAGTTATCCAAGGGGTAATGCCTAACTCAAGACATTGGTTTATTAATCTATTATAAAAATCAATACCTCTTAGGTTTACAATGCCTTGTCCGTATGGCAATATACGCGACCAGGAAATAGAAAAACGGAAATTCCGTATCCCCATGCCATGCATTAGCTTTAAATCATCGGCATAATGATGATAGAAATGGCAAGCCACATTGCCGTTATGATTTTTGGCTATCTTTTTCTTCTGGTTAGAAAACTCATCCCAAATAGAAAGTCCTTTTAAATCTACATCATGCGCCCCTTCTGTTTGATAGGCGGAAGAAGACACGCCCCAAATAAAATCTTTACCGAAATCTTTGCTGTGAAGGCTCAAGGAGAATACGAATTAATCTGAAAAAGTATGTCTTTGTTTGTTATGAATCTGATCGTCTACTATCTGTTCTAAGATATCAGCTGTAATATCCGGATAGTTTACATCCACAACCTTTCCGTTGCTAAGCCAGTTATCAATATGATGCGCATGTTTCTTTTTAAGGCTTTTCATAACCGGCACGCCCATTGTTTTTAATACGGTGGCATTACAAAGTTGTTCGTATTGGGCTTTCATGGGAATGATAAGCAGTTTCTTTTTTAGATGCAATGCTTCCGAAGTTGCTCCAAAACCGGCCGCGCAAAGTGTACCGCTGCAAGAAGCCAGACTCTTTAAAAAAGCTGCCTGATTGATAGGCTGTATATACACGTTCTTATGTTTGTAAGCCGTTTTGTTATGCTTGGAAAATACTTCCCATTTTACGTCTTTAAAACGAGTTAGGTTTTTAATTAAACGTTCATCGTCATAAGCAGGCAGATAAACGGTATAATGCCCTTTATCAGTAACATCTAACTGGCGTATTTCTTTTCTGATAACAGGTGTAAATATGTTTTGTGCGAAGTTTTGGAACTGAAAACCATACTGAGCCGTTGAAGGAGCATAATGTTTTAGTACAAACATACCCATTCGGTCTTTTTCTTTTGGTTGAGGAACACGCGGAGATAAGGTAGCGCACTGGTTGCTCAAGGCAACACAAGGCAACTTCTTAATGTGTGTAGCCCAGGCAGAAACAGGCTCAAAATCATTAATAACAAGGTCGTAATTATCAATAGGTAATTCCTTTATTTCTCGCATTAACCTAAAAGTATTACTCTTCAAATAGGTTTTCATGTAATCGATTCCACCTTTCTTGCCAAATACAAAGCTTAGGCCTTTAAACTTATATTTTACTTCAAAAGGAAGTTCAATATCAGCTTGTATGCCACTTACTAATATATCCGTCTTACCCAACTTTTTAAGATGAGGAATTATCTCTATAGCTCGGCTTAAATGTCCATTGCCTGTGGCTTGTACGGCATATAGTATTTTCATTCGGCAGGTGGATTAATTTTAAACTCACTTAGCAAGTTATCAAACAATTCTTCCGAACTTAAATATGCGTTATTATCTTCCTTTAATTTAACGCTTTGTGCCACCGGATCATCGTGGTATTTATATAACGACCACACTTTATCGTTATACTCAAGCGCGGTTAAATTCTCTACCCAATCGCCTGAATTAAGATAGGTAATCTCTCCTTTAGCCGTTTTCATCTCTCTTATTTCGGGCTGGTGTATATGCCCGCAAATAGCGTAGTGATACCCATTTGATATTCCGATATCGGCAACCGTATCTTCAAAGTTATTGATAAATTTAACGGCACTCTTCACATTATTCTTTATTTTTTTTGATAATGAAAGTTTGCCATAGCCCATCTTTTCAGAGAAGTAGTTTACTACCCGGTTAAGCACAATAAGCGCGTCATAACTATGCCCGCCAAGTTTGGTAAGCCATTTAGAGTATTGCATGGTTACGTCAAATACATCTCCGTGAAATATCCACGCTTTCCTTCCATCTAAGTTTAATAAGACTTTATTTACTATTTTTAATTTACCTAAACGAAAACCAACAAACTTTCTAAGCAATTCATCGTGGTTTCCGGTAACATAGTATATCTTGGTTCCTTTGCCAAGCAGTTTTGTAATTTGCTTTACAATCTGCATGTGCGATTTTGGCCAATAGCGTTTACTAAACTGCCATATATCTATAATATCTCCATTTAAAACCAGTGTTTCGGGTTTAATGGTTTTCAGGTATTGTAAGAGTTCTTTTGCATGACTACCATAAGTCCCTAAATGCACATCAGACAATACCACTAATTGAACTTTTCTTTTTTTAGCCATGGAATTGCTTTTTAAAAGGTAAGAAGCTAAGAAGAAACAAGCGAAGCACAAGGCATTCGCATAAGTATAAAATACTTGGTCCGGATTTTTTCTTTGTTTGTGCCATGGTTATATTTTTTATATAGCAAAGAAAGGTAATAAGGTTAATTCTAATATTAAGCCTACGTTAAGAAAATAAATTCTATAAACAGTAGCATGTTAATGAACTAACAACGTGTAAAATTAAAGACATTACTAATAGCCAATGTTATCAAATTGTTAAGTTTCACTTGAATGTAAAAAAACACTATTCTCTATTAACTAAAAAACGCGGGCTCTTATTTTAACCTACACTTATAGCTCATCCTTTACAAGATCTAATTTAGACGACGTTAATACAAACTTGGTCTAACATAACAATTTCTTAATGTATGGTTGATGCCCTATCGTTATTACAATAGTAAATTTGTAAATATCTTTTATTTAGTATGAAGTATGACATATATAGAAACAGGCATAGAAATGGAAGAAGCAATTGATTATGAAGTTTTACAAACCGAGTACCGTAAGCTTTATAAAGACAATAAAGGATTAATTGACAGCATGCACTACGCGGCCTTTGTACAACAAGGCATTTTACCTCAGGAAAGACATTTTGAAAGACTATTTACCGATTACTTTGTAATGTATAAACCCCAAAGTATTATTGGCGGAGATTTATATTGGGTAGGGCAAAAAGGTAAACTAAAAATATTTGCGGTAGGCGATTGTACCGGACATGGAATTAGTGGGGCAATGCTATCGGTACTGGCGCTTAGTTTTTTAAACTACCTCGTTTTAGGAAAAGATTTTAATACCATTGGAGAAGTTCTGGATGCGATGGATAAAAAATGGATAGAAACATTTCAACAAGGTATTGAAATGGGGTTTAACAATGACTGGCTGGAAATAGGCATTGGCTCTTTTAACCCCGAAACCAGAGAACTGCAATATGCAGGCGCGTTTAATAAACTTACCTATTTTGTTAATGATGAAATGCACGAAGTGATTGGCAATAAATACCCTATTGGTGGTTGGCAATTAGAAAAAGACAGACATTATACCACGCATAAAATTACATTACCTGAAAGCACTACCCTATATCTTTCCTCAGACGGATTTAAAGATCAGTTTGGTTCTTTAACAGGGAAGCGCTATGGTAGTCGTCGTGTAAAGCAGTTTTTATCTCGCTTAGTAAAATCATCTTTAAGAGAACAAAAAAATAAAATAGAAGAAGAGTTTGGTTATTGGAAAGATGATGAAGAGCAAACTGATGATGTTTGTGTAATGGGCATTAAGCTATAGAAAAAAAATATTTTTATTGAACCCGTTTAAATTTCATTTAAAGAAGTTGTTTAAAGTTGGTAAATTCTTCTTGTCGTCATGCTGAACTCGTTTCAGTATCTCTTATAAAACAGGCAGATTCCCAAACAAGTTCGGAATGACTGTATAAACATAAAACGACATCAAAAACACCTCTACTACTATACCCTCGTAAACTATACAACTTCCGCCACCGTAAAGGTGCTCCCCCCAACAAACACCAATTCTTTTGACTTAGCAGTCTTTTTGGCGGCTTTCAGCGCTTCTTTTACAGAAGAATATACGTCTCCATCTAACCCTTGTTTAATAGCCGCCTTACTTAAAGTAGTGGTATCCATGCCTCTGGGAATATTAGGTTTACAGAAATAATAACGGGCAGAAGCAAAATGTTTGTTTGTTTTAAGTAAACTAAATATCTCCGATACATCTTTATCGCTTACAGCTCCAAACACAACATGCAATTTACCTTTTACTATTTCCGAATCAAACTCTCTGTCAATACAATCTATTACTTGTTTTATACCATCTTTATTATGTCCTGTATCGCATATAACTCTTGGATTCTTTTTATTTAGTATTTCCCAACGTCCGTGCAAGCCGGTTATTTTTTTTACGTTTTTGAGCGCTTTTTTAATGTCTCTTTCTGAAATTTTAAAATCTTTCTTTAAAGTATCTAAAGTTGTAAGAGCTGCGCCAATATTATATTTTTGATATGTCCCGGGCAAATCAACTTCGTAAGAAACAGGTTTAGCTTTATCAGAAGTATAACTAATATAAAAATGCTTATTTAGCATTTTTTTTGTCGAATATACTTCTTTTTGATGCTGAAAATTTCCGTCGCCGAAGCGAATTTGAGTTTTATATTTTATCGCTTTATTAATGAACACTTTCGCTACTTTCGCTTGATATTGACCAATAATTACAGGTATCCCAGGCTTAATAATACCCGCTTTTTCTTTCGCGATTTTTTGCAATGTATTACCTAAAAGATTAGTATGGTCAAAACTTATATTAGTAATTATCGATGCCAATGGCTTGATAACATTAGTAGAATCAAGCCTCCCTCCCAGTCCAACCTCTATAATGGCAACATCAACTTTTTCATCAGCGAAATACTTAAAAGCCAAACCTACTGTCCATTCAAAAAAAGAAGGTTCAATCTTTTCAAAATCAGTTGTGTGCTTTTCTACAAAGCTTGTAATATATTTTTCAGGGATGTCTTTCCCGTTAATTTTAATTCTTTCTCTAAAATCTTTTAGATGCGGAGATGTATAAAGCCCGGTTTTATAACCCGCCTGTTGTAATACAGCAGCCAGCATATGAGAGGTAGAGCCTTTTCCGTTTGTACCTGCTATATGTATGCTTTTAAATTTCGCCTCCGGGTTTTTAAGCAGCTTGCAGATAGCCAAGGTATTATTCAAATCCGCTTTATAAGCCGCCGCGCCAATACGTTGATACATGGGCAAGCGCGCGTATAAATAATCAAGAGTTTGTTTATAGTTCATGCTTTTCATGTAATAAATTTTTTATAGATGTAAAACGTACTTGTGTTTTAAAATGATTTATAAAATAGATTAATTTCTCTTTCATTTTATCAGGTTTGGCAACCATGTAAGAAGGTAATGAAAAAGCAGATACATCGGCAAACTCCCAGGGATGAAGATAGATATTTACATATCCATAAACATCTAAGCATTTCCGCACTTGCTTACAATACCATGTGAGAGAAGTATTTTTAAACGTAAGCCAAAACAAAGGTATTCTTAATGAGGGCGTAACACTTGCGGGAACAACCCACAAATCATTTTTATGTTTAAAAATAGTTTTTGAGGAGGCAAAATGGTTGTACCTCCCCGGAATAACGGTCGGATTAAGCGATGAATCATATAGATAACCTGCATCTTTTATATCCTGATAATTTACCTTTGCCATGCGAGGCATCCTAAAACCCATTACCTCCGTATCGGATATGATTTCTAAAACCTCTTTAGACTTTTTTAAATCGGCTTTATCGAAAGTAGAATGATAATAGCTGTGCGAAGCGATTTCATGTGTAACAGCAAGTTTTTTTAGTAAAGCGGGATTGCTTTCAGCGTAATTTGCCGTAGTAAAAAAAGTACATGAAACATCTTTCAGTAAAGGCAACAAGGTTTCCATACCTTGGGTAGTAATCTCCATTTGCCATTCTTTACTGATTTGTTGTTTAAATTCAAGCGGCAAATCAAATTCCTCTAAATCAAATGTCAGGCAAATAGTAGCAGGCTTTGTCATGTTAGGCTTTCATTTTCCCAAAACAGGAACGTATTAAAATAGATGCGAAGTTTTTTGTTTCAATTAAAATTGTTTTTAAACTCATACGCGTAAACTTAACGCCGTCTCTCAATTCTACATCTATCGTCGCTACCTTTATATCTTTATTCTGATAAGCTATGCAAACAAATTCGGTATCAAACAAAAATTGAGTTATTATAGTCTTAAGCATCAATTCCTTTCCTTTCAAAGAAAATCCTTTTAATCCTGATTGCGTATCGGCATGAGGTATTTTTAAGAATACTTTATTTAAAAAATTACAAGCCCTAGAAACCAACTTCCTTCTATAACCCAAATGGCTGTAATAGGCTTCGTTGCGAATACCCACTACCACATCATTACCGGCTTTTAATTGCTGATAGGCTTTAAATAAACAAGGCATCTCATACGGAAAATCATAATCGGTATATAGTACCAAAGGGGCTTCTGTTTGTTTAACACCTTGTCTTACGGCATATCCTTTGCCCTTGTTTTTGGTATAAGAAACAATGGTTATATGTTCTATTTTCTCTTTTAAAAATTGAATAGTTTGTTCATCAAAGTTTTTAGTTGAACCATCATTTACAAAAACGATACGCGAATTTACTTCGGCAAATAACGCTTTAAGTTCATTATAGCGCGCAATATATTTTTCCGCCCAACCATCTCTCGGGTTGTATAAGGGTTGCACTATTTCTACATCAAATACCACTAATAGCAACCGTTTGAGGTTTATACATCAATAAATCATAAAATAATTTCAGCCAAATTAATACACAGGGTATTACCCTTATTTTTAAAGGGATTAAATATTCTTTTTTAATAAAGGTAGGGTATATATCGGTAGGTACTATAATGCAGGCAAAAACAAGTAAGATAAGTAAGCCAATATTTAATTTATTTTTTTTCGAAACAGCGAACCAAATAGCCGCTCCGGTGGTTGCAATGATATATGTTGGGGATTCGGTAGCGTGGTTAAAGATTACGACAAACAACATAATAAATGAAAGGTACAACAATATAAAAACAGTATCTACCTGATGTTTTAAAATTTTATATAAAGGAATGCAAACCAGTATTAACCCTGTTAATTGAATGTAAAAATGATTAAGCGGTCTTGTTAGCCAGGTATAATTAACGCCAATTAAAGAAGGAGAATTCGCTATAAATTTATCATTGGCATCTTCAGTAATAGTTTTAATCCAATCCTGTAAACAAGAGAAATAGTAGTCTTTTGGCACAACTACTATAGGGATATAAAAGAGTAACAAAGTAAATACAGCACACCAAACGATAAACCTTGCTTTATTTGGATAAAACAAAAACAACAGCGCGGTGGCTGCCGGGTATATTTTTATACTAAGACAAATGGCCACGCAAAGTGCCGCCCATACGTACTTAGAATGATGCAGCGCAATAAAAATAAACAGCATAAGGGCTGTATTGATGGCATTGGTTTGCAGGTTTTGAAAAGAGTTTATTAAATCTGAAAGGGCGATAAAAAAAATAATGGTTTTACTTATGTTAGATACCGGAAGCATTTGTAAAGCCACATAGAACAACCCCGCCCCTACTCCTATCCATAAAAAAACAGCTACAGACATGGGTACTAAAGTAAACGCATAAAAAAAGAAAGCAAAGGGTGGGGCGTAAAAGAACTTATCCCAAATAATTTTATACTGGATAAACTCATACAAATTTTGATGCCGAAAAAGTCTTTCTGAGGCGGCTCTAAAAATAACCATGTTGGCTATCTCATCAAGGTAAACGGCTTGTAAGCTAACTGCCAAACACAACACCAATAGCAAAGCAAGCCTGAAATACTTAGAAAGAATAACATTAACTATACGGGCTGATAAGGTCATAACAGATAGGCTTTCAAAAATACTATAATAATTTAATTTATGTAGGTTTGCGGTAGATGCGAAAATCAAAACCTATAAAATACATAGTGGCAACAGGACTCGTTTTTATCATACTGTTTATTGTGTTTATGGGTGGAAAAAAAATAAAACAACGTTGGATTATTGAAAGAACGCTGCGATCAGAACACTGGCAAAAACGAGCTAAAGAAATAGAATGCGCGCCGCAGGGAAAATACAAAACTATTTTCTTTGGAAATAGCCTTACCGAAATGTGGGATGTAAACTATTATTTTAATGATAGCGCTATTTTAAACGCTGGAATTACCGGAGATTTTAGCGAGGGGCTTTTAAAAAGGTGCGATGTCATCATTAAACTAAAACCCGAAAAACTTTTTATTGAAATAGGTATTAATGATATTATAGAAAAAATTTCGTTAGATGAAATTTACAGTAATTATGAGCAATTGATTATCCGTATTCAGAAAGACAGTCCACAAACAAAAATCTATATACAAAGTAATTTGCCGCTTATTGTTAATCGCCCCTCTTTGCTTACAAATAATGATGACGTAAATAATTTGGTTATTAAACAAAATGAAAACCTAAAGCGTCTGGCAAAAAAATATAACTGTGTGTATGTGGATATTTATACGGAAATGATAAAAGAAAAAGACAGAGCCTCTTTGTATATTTGGGATGGCTTGCATTTAACATCCAAAGCCTATCTTATTTGGAAGAAGGTTATTACTGACTTGTAGGTGATACTGTATAAACTAACCGTTTAGTTCAACAGATACTTATAAATTACCTCATACTCTTCCACCCCTTTTTCTAAAGAAAAATTATTTAGTGCTACATCTCTAAAATGCTGTGCCGGTATAGACAAAAAAACGTCTATAGCTTCAATGGCTTTTTGATAAGATGCTACCGTAAAATCGGGTATTGCTACACCTACTTTATTTTCAATAATAATCGTATCACAATCACCTATGCCCATATTACAAACAACAGGAATACCGCAAGCTAATAATTCAGCAAGCTTGGTAGGCGAAGAACCCTTTTTAGAATATAAAGGTTTAATAAAAAAAAGCCCTATAGTAAACGTAGAAATAAATTGAGGCACTTCATTTCTTTTAGCGGGTTGTATGATAATAGAAGAAGGTAAAATACTTTTTTCTAAAGCTGACCGCAAAATCCGTTCTTTATCATCGGCAGTTACAAAAAATAAAACCGCATTACGTTTTTGTTTCTTTAGTTCTGCAAAAAAATCAAGCATTTCATTTAGCATATACCAGGTACCTATAGCCCCCAAATACCCCACCACAAAAGCATTTTCCGGAATATTGAGTTTAGTTTTAGTTACTACCTTATCCTCTTCATTACTTATTGTAAAATGATTTATATCCGCGCAACAAGGTATTACTGTTATAATAGGAAGGGCTTTTATTTTCCAGCCTTGAACTTCCTTTTTTGCACAATTAGTAAGCGTTACTATATAATCCGCGTTTTCAACCAGTTCAATTTCCTTGCGTTTAAAATATTTGTATAATATAGAGTGAATAGGATTTTTCAATCTCCAGATATTTCCATCTATACGCTCATCAGCCCAAAAGCCGCGCATGTCAAATATATACTTACAATTAAACTTCTTTTTTAATTGCAAGCCAATAAGAGCAGGTAAATAGCTTCTGCAGTGTAAAACAGTATTTCTGTTAGCTTTTACTTCTTTAATCGCGATCTTCCTTAAACTAAAAAAGTTTTGCAGTTGAGATACAATTGGTATTTTATTTTGATAGAATGAATAGTGCCAAGTAATATTATGTTTAACAACAAGCGGATGAATAATATCCTTATTTTTTTCAAAGTTTACTTCTTTCTCGCAGCTTACAATACTTATTCTATATCCTTTACCTGAAAGACCTATTAAGTAAGGCAATACCTGTGATTGTCCTAATTGGTCAGTCATTCCATCAATGGAAAGAAATAAAAATCTATTGAACATTAGAATACAAAGGTAATTGTTTAAATTTACAACATGGTTCAGGATGATTTATCTGTATTTGATTTAATCCTTACTCCCATATATATTTTCATTGCATGGATGATTGCAAATTTCATTCAGAAGAAAAAACTATATAATCATCCGGAATATAAATACTTTACTTATGGCTTACTGGCAAAAATAACCGGGGCTATAGGGTTGGGCTTAATTTATTATTTTTACTACCCTGATGGCGGAGATACTACCAATTATTTTGAAAGTGCCAGAGCCTACGTGAATTTATTTTTTAAAAACAAAGAAGATTTTTTTCAGGGTTGGATAGGGAGTTCTAAAGAAGATTATTATTTCTTTGATGAAAGTACAGGCTATCCCGTCTATTATCATAGAGACCCCAATTCTTTTTTTGTAGTTAGACTTTTAATCTCCTTGGTTGCATTGGGGTTTAAATCTTATTTTGCCTCTGCCGTTTTAACCGCAAGCGTAACTTATACCGGTTTATGGAAACTTTATCAAACTTTTTTACAGGAATTCCCTTTACTCCAAAGAGAATTAGCCATAGCTATTTTATTCATACCTTCCTGTGTCTTTTGGGGTTCAGGTTTAGCTAAAGATTCTTTTACCTTATCCGCAATTGGTTGGTTTACTTATGCGTTTTATCATTTCTTTATAAAAAGAAAATTTAAATTTATTTATGGATTAGAAATTTTTATCTCCAGTTTTATTATTATTGCCATTAAACCGTACATATTTTTCGCTTTACTTCCTGGTACCATTTTATGGTTAAGTAATGAGCAAATTTCTAAAATAAAAAACTCAACTTTAAGGTTCATTACAACTCCTTTTTTACTTCTCATCGGAGCAAGTTTAGCCTATTATTCTTTAACCCAAATGGGTGATTCTTTAGGTCTATATAAAGTTGATAAAGTATTGGATCAAGCGGTAATAGTTCAGCAAGATATGAAAGCAGAATATTATCATGGGAAAAGTTTTGATATAGGCGATTTTGACGCTAGCGCAATTGGAGTTGCTTCAAAAGCACCTATTGCTATATTTTCAGGTATTTTCAGACCAGGTATTTGGGATGTCAGAAATGTAGTAATGTTAGTATCTTCTATAGAGAATACTTATTTACTTATTTTAACTATTTTTTTATTACTACGTTTAAAAGTATTTGGATTCTTTCTTTTAATAAGAAAGCATCCTCTACTTCTTTTTTCTATGCTATTTTCTTTGTTTTTTGCTTTCTCAGTAGGGTTAACTGTAGCTAATTTTGGTTCTTTAGTGAGATTGCGTATACCTGAATTGCCATTTTTTGTAGCAGGCTTATTTATAATGAGACATCTGTATGAAAAACAAAGCGGAACTAAAGTGCGCTTTTAGAAAACCACCAATGTAAATTGATTAGCAACCATATACGTTGAAATAAATATTCGTCTCCTCTTTCAAAACGCTGTAAAAGTTGTTTTACATAAGTATAATCAATAACATCAACTTTAGTTACCATAGCTTCATTCAAATAATCATCGATTAAAAATCGCATCTCTTTATGCAACCAATGTTTTAAGGGAATAGAAAAACCTTGTTTGGGCCTGTCAAAATAACTTTCAGGAATATGTTGGTATAAAATTTCTTTTAAAATATATTTTGGAGTTGGTGTATTTTTTAAAGCCGCGCTTACATTAATGGCTTCTTCAACCAAGCGATGATCCAAGTATGGTACCCGTGTTTCAAGCGAATAGTGCATACTGGCTCTATCTACTTTAACTAATAAATCATCCGGTAAATAAAATTGTAAATCATACAAGGCCTGTTTTTCTTGTGGAAATAATTTTCTATGGTTCGATACTTCGTTTATTAAATTAGTAAAAGATGTATCTGTATATTTTAAAATTTCATTCAATAAAACGGGTGATAAATATTTGTTTTTCAGGAATAAATTAATTTCATCTGCCGAGAAAAAATATTGTTCCTGAGAAAAGATATGTGACCTAATACTATCTTCATCAGATACAGAAAACATTTCCGCGGCTCTTTTATTTCTACTTGAAGTAGATTTTCTTAATAAAGTCGTAATAACAAATTTACTGTGTTTGATACAAAAATTATCTAAACGCTTGGCCCAATTATAAGAGCCATATCCATGAAATAATTCATCTCCTCCTTCGCCTGAAAGTGCGACCGTTACGTATTTTTTGGCAAGTCTGGAAACTAATAAAGTCGGTATTCCGGATGAATCGGCGAACGGTTCTCCGTAAGCATCCATGTAATCATCCAAAGCCTCAATGGCATCAGTAAAGGTAACCGTAAATTCATGATGATTAGTTCCTAAATACGCCGCGATTTTTTTAGCGTAAACAGCCTCATTAAATTTTTGATTTTCAAAACCAATAGAAAAGGTGTTGATTTTTGTGCCTGATAATTTAGACGCATTGGCGGCTACTAAACTTGAATCTATACCTCCGCTTAAAAATACGCCATAGGGTACATCACTTTTTAACTGATATTGTACTGAACTGGCTAATAAATCAGATATAAGAATAAGAGCTTGCTTTTCATTACTAATAACTTTTTCTGAAATAGAAGAACTTATGCTCCAATACTGATTTTTTTCAAAATTAGTTTTTGATATTTTCAGATAATGCCCCGGCTCCAACTTATAGCAATTTTGGTAAATAGCGTATGGGGCGGGAATATAACCTAAATGCAGATATTGAGGTATGACGCTAAAGTTTACCTGTAAATTAAGTTTATTTATTTTTTTTAATGATTTAATTTCTGATGCGAAAGCGAAGTTTTCTCCATCCCAATAATAATATAGAGGCTTAATGCCTAATCTGTCTCTAAATACATAAAGCTCTTCTTCTTGCTTATCATAAATAGCGAAAGCGAACATACCGTTAAAGTGTTTTACTGCATCAACACCATATCCTGCAAAGGCTTGTAAAATAACTTCGGTATCTGTACCTGATCGAAAATGAAAATCAGGATCAAAATTAAATTTCAATTCCGCGGCTACTTCAGCATAATTATAAACTTCACCGTTATACACAATAACATAACGCTCTTCAAATGAATGCATGGGTTGTGCGCCTCTTTCAGATAAATCTATAATACTTAATCTATTGTGCCCTAAACCTACTTGGTTATGAAAAAATGAACCATTGCTATCCGGGCCACGATGATTTTGCACAGCAACCATGGTTTCTAAATCTTCTTTAGTAAAAAAGCTGTTTTTATTGAAATATCCGCTTATTCCGCACATAATTTAGTTTGTAAGTAAAATATGTTTAATAATTGCAAAAAAACGCTTGCTAATCATGACAAGATAATTTGCTTGAATTGCCTTGAGTAAATAGGTTACGCTTGCTTTTTTATGTTTACCCGTTATGGCTAAATGCAGTGATACATAACTATATGAGTTTGACTTTAATTTATTTTCATAACCTAATACAAATGATTTCAATATTGGGGTCAATAAAACTAAATTTAAAAAAACATCCTGTCTTTTTATGAGCGAAACTTCGTCAATAGTAACTACACTCCTATCGTCATGATCTATAAGTGCTGCGGTTATAGAGTTATTAATTTTTAAAGGATATTGCGAGGCAATTCTAAGCCAAAGTTCATGATCTTCAGAGCCTGATAACTCCCTCGTTTCGTTAAATTTATTTTTTTCGGCAATATCTTTTCTCAAAAAAACACCTATGCAGCTTAAAAAATTACCTAAGAGTAATTGCTTATTTAAGTGTTTATTTTCTATCGATAAATTTTGCCAAATAATTTTATTAGAAGCGTTTGTAATTTTATATTTTAAATGAAACCATTCCGGGTTACTTTCTTGTTGAATGAGCTTATTTGCCTCTTGAAAACAATGTGGTAATAAAATGTCATCCGAATCTAAAAATGTAACATAATCTCCTTTTGCTTTAGATGTTCCATAATTTCTAGCAGCGGCACGCTCTTCGTTATTTTTTTTGTAATAACTAACTCTTTTATCTTTTACTCTCTTTACTACATCTTCGGTATTATCGGTGCTGCCATCATCAACTATTATAATTTCAAAATGAGGATAGGTTTGCGCCAACACACTTTGTATAGTCGAGGAAATAAAATCGGAACGATTATATGTAGGGATAATAATACTAAAGAGCATTTCTAAATTGGATTTTTTACAAAATAATCTACTATTATAATTTATAACGCATTCAATATTTTATCCATTTCTTTATATGACAAAAACACCTCATCTGATTTTTTTTTACTAAAAAGATAATTCCGACAATCAGGATTATGAATTAATCTTTCAGATCTGACAATACCCTCTTTCAAAATTAAATAGCAATTATATCCTAATGGCTGTAAAAATTCTTGAAAAAAATTGATTTTATTTTGATTAACAAATATTTCGCAAAAAATAATGGGATCATAGTTTTTTAGAGTATTCTTAGCCCCCTTAAAAACTTCAAGTTCATAATTTTCAACATCAATTTTTATTAAATCAATTTGCTTTAGATTTTTTTCTTCAACTAATGAATCTATAGTTATTTGTGGGATATTTATTTGTTTAAAATTAACCATCCCTTTATAAAACGAACTGGTAAATTCATGGTCAGCAGATAAAACGTCACAAATCTGGTTGTTTACAGGCACAGAAAACAAAATATTGGAATTATCCGATCCAACACCTTTTTGAAGTATTTCAATATTAGTAAGTCTATTTAGATTAACATTCAGTGTCAAACGTTCCGTATTAGTAGCATAGGGCTCGACGGCAATTATTATAGCTGCCCTATTTGAAACTGCGGCAGTAACAGAATATAACCCAGTATTAGCGCCAATATCCAAAATTACTTTACTTTTTTTAGAAAAACCTAAAAATAGTCTTAACTCATGGATTTCGGAGTACCCATCTGAATTATAGTAAATTGAATCTACAATGCCATCATCACATTTATTATAATATCTTATAGATATTTTCTCGGCAATATTTAACCTTACTTCGCCTGATATGCGCCACCGTGGAATTATTTTAGTCTTAATTAAATTTGGTAACAAATACGCAAACAGCCTAATCAAAATACGAATAATTTTATTTAACCAAATTACTTCTCTTAATTTCTTCATTTTTTAATAATTGAGATAAAGTTTTAATCTTTATTTAATTTAAAAATAAGCCAACGTCGCTTAATGTCATAAAACAAAAAAGATAATGTAATATATAAAAAAGGATAAACCTGTAACATATACCTCGATTCTATTCTGCGATAGATAAAGGATAAAAAAACTGTTGTTAAAACAACTATTGATATAATAAAAAATTTTAAGATAAAATCAGTTTTAGTTTTTAAATAAAAAATGAAAGATAAAAATAAAAACACATTTAAAATATACATAATAGATTTAAAGATAAATTGAATTTTAGAAAAATGTCGGTCGTCAGGGTTTAAACAAGCATATGCGGATGAAAAACTTTGAAAAATTATATCTTTAATGGTTAAAAGAGGTGTAATTATATAATATCTAAAAGGAGCTTTCTTTTTAAAATTAGACGTTAAATTTGAAAATTTTATTTTAACAGATTCGTTACACTTCAAGTTATGTTCTATAAAATAAATAGAAGAATTTGATGTTTGATTTTTCAGTTTTTCTCTTTCCACTAAACAGCTATTATAAGTAATAAAAGCATCCTTTACTTCATTGTAACTAGACCCACAAAACGCATAAGAAGGCAATTTATTCATGTAATTATTAACAAAGGAATCTAGTTTTATGGGGTTTGAGATAAAAGTAAATGCTATATGATGATATCCTCCAATAATATCGGTAGGATTACTCCAGCATCCTGCCCATTCAGTCATAAAAACAGCTCCTTGTCCCTCTTCACATGTCGCACCTTCATAATATTTTTCAAGAAAAACAATTTCTTTTGTAATTAAATAATTTCTCATACCCCATACTGATAATACTAATAAGAAAGGAACTGTTAACATACTCAAATATTTCAATAGATTAAACAAACTTTCTTTGGTCTTCTGATTATAAATAATTAATGAAAGACCAAGGCAAAGACCAAGTATGATGCAGATTGGTCTTGTTAAAACAAGTAGACCTAAAGATAAACCACACAACATCAAATATTTTCTGTTTTTTATTGATTTGGAAAAAAAGAAAAAACAAAGAATTTCTAAAAAAGGAAAAAGAGATTCCGTTAAAGTATAATAACAATAAATTACAACAAAAGGATTGAGAGCATATAGTATAGTTGTGTATTTAGCCCATTTGATGTTTGAGGTAATATTAAGAATAGATAGTCCAAGTAGGATTGTAGAAATTGAGAATAATACAAGTTGAACATAACGAATAATTAAAAAAGATGCTTTCTCGCCAAATAAAATGTAATGTAATCCATAAAACATTGGATAAACAGGAGTTCTTCTAACATTGTTTCTTATATCTGTTGAATTATACGTAAATCCTTTGCCCTTCAAATAGTTTTTTATTTGAGGAAGATACCATACATTATCAATGCTATATACCGTGTATCCATAACATGAACTTTTGGAACTTAAAGGACTATTTTTGGAATTGTACTTTTTAATATATTTAAGATTAATTGAATTTATAATTAATCCAAATAATAGCGAACAAGTAATCCAAGTTATTATAAATTTTTTATTCATAAATTATTCCATACAGCTTGGCACATATAAGCACACTTGTAATAGCAATTTAAACCGATTACAATAGTCGAAAATAAATATAATTCAATTCATTTTTTTCTAAAAATTTATTTTTCATTTCTTACATGTAACAATAATATTTTATTAGTTTTTCATAAAAAACTATTGATGGCTTTCTTGTTTAAATTTTTCAAACTAATAATTCTTCATACAACTTTAGAATTTCAACAGAATTTGAAATATCAAATTTTAAAATAATATCATTTTTTAATTTTTTTCCCATTGAGGATAATTTATCTAAGTTATTGTATCCGTCAATTATAATTTCTTTTAAATGTAATTCGGTATTGGTAATTGGAATTAAATATCCATTCATATTATCCTTTACATAATCATTATAATCTCCAACATCGTTACTCACAGCAATTGCTTTTCCAAATAAAGCCATTTCTTTTGCAGCACTATTACTTGCATCTGTAAGTGAAGGTTGAATTAGCAGATCTGCAGCTGCCATATAATTTACAAAATCAGTTTTAAATCCTAACATAAATATAGAATCCGTTAGATTATATTTATTAATGTATTTAATAAGATTTTCTCTTTCTGGCCCATCATCTAAAACAAACATCTTAATATCGTATCCAGATTCTTTTAGTTTTTTGATAACTTCAAAAACAAGGTTATGTCTTTTAAGCTTAATTAGCCTCGACACCATTATTAATCTCAATTTACAGGGGTAAAGAGTCTTTAATCTTTCAACTTCACTAATATTCGGAATTTCGTATTTTGAAAAATCATATAAATAAGGAATGATTCTTACTTTTTTTATATTTATTTTTTCATTCATTTTCATCCCATTATAAACTCCACTTGAAGGAACAACTATATCATGTGCAAGCAAATTTATAACCCTATCAAACAAAATTTCATTTTTATTGATTGCAATTTTTTCATCGGAAGACTCAATAAACCGAAAATGATGCCTAAAAATAATTATTCTTGATTTCAAGAAATATTGAGCTATTACAGAAATAAAATTAACGTGTTGAAGATTAGAAAAAACAAAATCAATATTTTTTATCCTACAAAAAGATATTAAATATAGTATTTGTTTAACATAATATTTAATTCCTTTTATACCTAATTCATTCGAATAGGTTTCAAAACCGATAGATTCCATATAATAATGAAAATCACCTTTACTGCATGTGGTTAAAATAGTTACAGTATGCCCTTTTCTTTTTAACTCAATTAAAAGTGTTTCGATTGGAATTGTCCTTTTATTGGAAGGATAATAAAATAAAATATTTTTATTTGTCATTTAATTTGAAGATCGTTACAAATTTTTTTAAAAGTATTTTGGTAATGTACAATAGCATCTTTTTCATTGAATTTACCTGCCGCTATTCTGCTTTTGTCTGATAATTTTTGTTTCTCTTCTTTCGAAAGATTAAAATACCATAATATCCTCTCTGAAATAATACTCGTTTCTAATGGCACAATTAATAGTGGTGATATTTTCTCTACAATTTCTTTTGTTCCTGTCCATTCTGAAACAATTGTAGGTAGTCCTGCAGTCATGACCTCAATAGTTGAAGTTGGAAACGCATCACCTCTAGAACAATGTATACATAGGGCTGAAATTAAAACATAGGATTCAATATTTATCTGTGAGCCTTCAAAATGAATAGCTTTTTGGACTTCTTTCGAAAAGGGATTTAACAAATTATTTAAGATTTTCAAATCCCAATCTCCTAATATATACAACTTAATCTTATTGTTTGATTGAAAAGCTAATTCAAAACTTTTCAGCATTATATCTAAACCTTTATAGAATTCCCGAAATTCAGTTGGGCCATTTGCTATTATTAATATGTTGTTTTTTTCAAAATTTGGGCTACATGCTTTTAAACTAAGTAATCTATTGGACTCAGGTCCAAGAAATGTCACATAAGTTGGGGGACATTTTTTTTTCAAAATAAGTTTTGATAAGTCTTCAGCCATTTGCCCTTCACATATTAATGCGTCATATCTACTTAAGGCAACCTTATGAAGCCACAGATTTATATTAGAAAATTTACCGGAAAACATAAAATACAATGTATGACTACCAAGATGAACAATTAATTTTTGCCTTTTATTAATCAATCCTAACATCCTCATAATCACAAATGTAACATGCAAATTATCAATTAAAAAAACATTATATTTTTTCTTTTCCTTTAAAAAAAAGGCATTTAAAACCCACGCAAATAAATTATAAACCGTTCCCCTTTTTTTATCTTGCCATCTTATGAATTCATCAATGTAACTAAAACTGGAGGTAATTGATTTTGCAAAAATAGCATGCAACGAGTGCGCAGAGGGTCTCCCATGCAAATACAAAACATTAATTTTCTTGTTCTTTTCTTCCGACATAAATAAATGTATTACCCCATTCTTTTGAAAAACCACTAAATAAAATGCTAAATCTTGCAATAATAACTTTTACTTTCCCCCCTAAACCTAATGCTTCCGCAAATGAAGCAGGATAAGGCCATGCTGCCTCATTTATTTTATATTCCAGCGTTTTTAGTCCCAACTTATTAAAAAAGGATAATTGATTCTTGTAATTTGTAAATGTAATATGAGTTGGAGCATGATTAGCAATATATCCATTGCGAATTTTATTCATTAAAAGAAAATATACTTTTCTTGTTAGGTAGGCAAAATTAAAATTACATTCTAAAGGACCTTCAATTAGAAGTATTCCATTATTAGCTAATCTGTTTATTAATAATCTAATGATTTCACTTGGATTATCCATGTGTTCTAACACATTACTTAATCTTATTACATCATATTTAACAGTTGAATCTTTTAAAAAATCAGTAATTGTATAAAAATTACATGAAGGTATTTCCTCTTTTAAAATTTCCACATGTTTTTCATTGAATTCCGCCCCATCGCAAATAAAATCTTTGTCTAACGCATTAATTAAAAAGTTTGCATTTCCACAACCATAATCCAAAATCTTTGGATCATGTGTAGCGTATTTTTTTATTAGGTCAAATTGAAAACCATAACTAAAACGTAAGCCAGGCAATTTTTTATACTGATTTTTTAAAATAGTTCTATTAACGCCACTTTGGTATTCAGGAGGATACATTTTAAAATAATCATTTGCATCTGGAAGTGGGTTTATATATATCACATCACAATCAGAACATGTAACATATCGGAAAATTTTCTCATTAAATATAGTAGAAGGAAGAAACGATGGAAAACTATCGGGGCAATTACAATAAGGACAGAGCATATAAAATTTATTAAAGCAATTTTAAGTTTTTAGTTTTATTCAGCACCATTTCATAAATTTTTTCATTGGCAAATGCGATGTTTTCACTTGCAAATCGTTCAAGTATTGTTTGTCTAGCATTTTTTCCCAATCGAAGTTTTAACTCAGTGTCGTTTAATAACAGAGTTATTTTATTTGCTAAGTCATCAACATTACCGCATTTAAAAATTAAGCCGTTTACATTATGTTCTACAATAGTAGTTAATTCAGGTATATTTGAAACTATTACTGGCAATTCCATTGCCATTTTTTCAAGAAGTGCTATGGGTAGTCCTTCTTGAAAAGAAGGAAATACAGCAAAATCACATTCATTAAGAATTTGAACTACATTTAATTGAGGGCCCAAAAAGACTACCGAATTATCTTGTATTAATTCTTCAGCAAGTTTATGTATTTGATTATTCATTTCATCTGGACCAATCAAAAATAATTTTTTCTTAGTAGGTTCATTTTTTAATTTGCTCCAAGCATCTATAAGTTCGGCATGGGCTTTGGGATGACCAATTCTTGCTACATAAACAACGGAAATATAATCCTTTTCCAATTTTGAGCTAGGTTTAAATAAATTCAAATTCAATTTATTCTCAATTAATGTAAGTGTTTTGTTTCTTCCTAGTAAGTTGTTTCTTTGAACTTCGTTAAAAACACTCTTAGAAACTGCAATTAAATGGTATTTTCTATAGATAACTCGAAAAATAATTCCTAAAATTCGAATAGACATATTGTTTGTATTAAAACGAGTACAATGTTCCGTATATATTAATTCACACTTTATCTTTTTCCGAATTATTAGTCCAAGATTAAGTTCTCTTGGATGAATATGAAAATGGAGTATATCTGGTTTAGCATTGATAATATCTTCAATTATGTCTTTTGATTTTGAAGAAATAGTTTTCTTTAAAAATATATGTTTAAAATATCCTAAAAGTGAATAATCATCATTATAATGATATGAATAAGTCTTTACTCTGACTAAAGGAGAAAGTGTATAAGTTGAAACCAAATCATTTTTTTTATTAAGACAAAATATAGAAACATCATATTTATTTAAATTTGCCGATGAACATATATCTAAAACAACTTTTTGAACCCCCCCAATACCTAAATCAGATACTAAATGAATAATTTTTATTTTAGAAGATGCTGTCATTTTTTAAATCTAAAAATTAATCAATTCCTTTTTCAAATACAACGAGCATTGAATTCCCTCGTATTTTATTTGCTCTTTTAAGCAGAAAATACCTTAAAATATTATGCAATTTAAGTTTCCAAATTATTTTCGCAAAAATTGAAATGCCAAAGAAAAATTTCACAACTCTATTCCATAGATAAATATCTACATTACCTCCAATTAAAGGTTCATAATAAACTTCTCTAAGCTTGATATTGAAAATATTTTCTAAGGATTTAAGTGAAGCTAAAGTCCAAAGTCCCATGTGATGTGGCGGCATATTTAATACTTTGCTTGGATGTTTATTGTCTTTCATGTAAGAATCATTATTGGGTACTCCTAATATAATTCTCCCCTTAGGGTTTAAACATTTGATTTGAGCATTTAAAAATTCGAAAGGATGAGAAATATGTTCCAGTACTTGAAAGGAACAAACAACGTCATATTCATTTTCATGCAATTTTGCATGTTCTTGAATAAATTCCTTTTTCAAATCAATACCAATATTTTTAGCTTCTTCGATAGCCTTATCATTTAACTCTAATCCTAAAGCTACTTTATTGTTCTTTTTCTTTAATTCCTTTAAAAAAAAACCAGATCCTGCACCAACCTCAAGAACATTATCTTTCTCGTTTATTATTTCTAATGCGATTTTATGTTCCCACCTTGAAGGATTATAATACCAATCAAACTTACCCATTGATTCATAGTATTTTTCATCTCCTTCTGTTTCAAACGGATAGTAAAACATATATTGTGTATCCAAACACCGTAGAATTACAATTTCTTTTATATTATTAAAATAATATCGTATATCTATATTATAATAAGAGGAATAAATAGTAATTATTTCCTCGGGATTTATTTTCCCTATTTCAATTACATTATTTGAAAAAGTTAATGGAGAACGTACTATTTCTTTCATATCATTCTTGTATTTATAAACTTAAATTATCATTTTTTTTCTTAAAATAAGAATTCATAAATACTGATAAAGATATTCCTTTATTTGTAAACATTCTTTTTTAAGAATAAAAAAGGAAGCGATTATAAATACGATAAGAGGTAACAAATAAGAAGTATAAGGATAAGTTATTGTTTTTGGAATCAAAAATAAAATGAGCGTTGCTATTGAAACTACAAGTGAGAATAAATATAGCTTTTGAAACTTAAAATTAAAGGAGTCAATTTTTATAGAAAGTCGATATGCCAAAAACATATTGATTAATCCGGTAAAAAAAACAGATAAGACAACCCCCTTTATTCCTAAAAAAAAATATAAAATAACTCCTAAAATTGCCATACTGATTAAATAACCAATGTTTAAAATAAGTAAATAGGACGTTTTTTTCTTTTTGTAATATATCAAAGAGAAAATTTGTGAAAAAACACGTGGTATAAATGAAAGGCATAATAAAGGAATATATTGTATAGATTCATGAAAATTTGGAGATATAAAAAGTCTGACAAAAGGTGTTATAAAAGCTGTTATTAATACGACAACACCTAATAGAGAATAAATAAAAATGAATAACTGAAAGTGTGTATTCTCATATTGAGTTTCATCTTCTTCTAAAATAGTCTTGTAAATGCCAGGTATAAAGGAGTTTCCTAGTGCGGACATTAATATTTCAATCACTGAGGCTATGGTAGCCGAAAACCCATAAATTCCTAACATTTCTAAAGTACCTAAGTGTTCAATAATAATTCTGTCGAACACATAGGCCAATGAACCGATAAGAGTAGAAAAGAAAAGTGGCCCGCCTAATTTTAAAAGAGGCTTAGCAATTTTTACATTAAAGCTAATTCCAATTTTTTTTATTTCGTAAATAATAAACAATAAAATAATCAAACAAAAACCAATCGTTCTTCCCTCAACAGCGCCTTCAGATCCTTTATTTAATATAACAACACCAATAATAGAGCCAGCTGTTATTAAAAGTAAAGAAGATAAATTTAAAGTCGCATATTTTTTTATGTTTTCTTCATTTCTGTAATAATAAAGGAGTATTCTGTTTATAATCATAAAGAATGGGTATACTAGAGATAGTGTTAAAAAAGGCCATAAAATAAAATGAGCCCCATTCTTTACAAAAACTTTTATAAACCAAGGTCCTAATAGAAACCCTAATAAAAAAATAATAGAACCAATTAAAAAAACCAAGCAAATAGTAGTTGATATAAAATCTCCTAATTTTTTTTTGTCTTTACTATAATCCCAATATAAAAAACCAGCTGCTTGATCTATACCTAATCCAAAAAAAGGAATTAATAACCCGCTTATAATGGTAAATAGATTTAAAAGCCCATAATCTTCTTTTGATAAGTATTGAGTATAAATAGGCGTAAATATGAAGGAAAAAGATAAGGGTAGAAACCCCAGAATAGTGTAAATTGCAGTATTTTTTAATTTTAACTTTAGCAATTATTTTACTTTAGACAAAAATTATCAAAAAAACGCATTACTAATTTCTATTTAATTTTTTCAATTAATCTACTTCGCATAACTTGTAGCCCTTGTCTCTCTTATTACTGTAACTTTTACTTGCCCGGGATAAGTCATTTCAGTTTGTATTTTTTGAGAGATTTCAAAAGCAAGTTTTTCGGCGTTTTGGTCGGTTACTTTATCGGATGCAACCAATACCCTTAACTCTCTTCCGGCTTGTATAGCATATGTTTTCTCTACTCCGGGATATGACAAGGCAACGGCTTCCAGGTCTTTTAAACGTTTCATGTATTGTTCCTGAATTTCGCGACGGGCACCCGGACGGGCACCACTGATAGCATCGCATATCTGAACAATAGGAGACAACATGGTGGTCATTTCAATCTCATCGTGGTGAGCACCAATGGCATTACATATTTCAGGTTTCTCTTTAAACTTTTCAGCCAGTTTCATTCCGTAAATAGCGTGTGGAACTTCTAATTCATCATCAGCTACTTTACCTATATCGTGTAATAAACCAGCACGTTTAGCAGCTTTAGCATCTAAGCCCATTTCAGTAGCCATTACCGCACAAAGGTTTGCTACCTCGCGGCTATGTTGCAGTAGGTTTTGTCCATAAGAAGAACGATATTTCATTTTACCTACATGACGCACAAGTTCAGGATGCAAAGCATGTATGCCTAAATCTATACAGGTACGTTTACCTGTTTCAATAATCTCCTCATCTATTTGTTTCTTTACTTTTTCCACTACCTCTTCAATACGGGCAGGATGTATGCGTCCGTCTAAAGCTAATTGCGCCATAGCTAATCGAGCAACCTCACGACGAATCGGATCAAAACAACTAAATATAATAGCTTCCGGGGTATCATCTACAATAACTTCTACTCCGGTAGCCGCTTCAAAGGCACGTATATTACGACCTTCTCTGCCAATAATCCTGCCCTTCATTTCATCTCCTTCAATATGGAAAACAGTAACTGAGTTTTCAACTGCCTGCTCTGCTCCTACTCTTTGTAGGGCTTGTATCACAATCTTTTTCGCTTCTTTATTGGCATTAATCTTCGCCTCATCCATAATGTCTTTAACATAAGACATAGCCTCAGTTTTAGCCTCTCCTTTAATACTTTCTACTAATTGGGTTCTGGCTTCATCAGCACGCATACCCGATACAGCTTCTAATACCTGCACCTGCTTTTGATGCGCTTTTTCAAGTTCTTCCTGCTTTTTGCTCATTACCTCAGATTGCTGAGTTAACTGAGCTTTAACTTTTTCAGCCTCCTGTTGTTTGCGATTAGCTTCATCCAGTTTTTTATTTATATCTCCTTCTTTTTGTTTAAGAGAGGTTTCTCTTTTTTGAAGTTCGATATTTTTATCAGCAACCTGTTTGTCGTGTTGGGTTTTTAACTGAAAGAATTTTTCTTTTGCCTGAAGTATTTTTTCTTGCTTAACAGCTTCGTTTTTTACTTCGGCTTCCTTTAAAAGGTTTTCCTTTTCCTGAACGGCGCTTTTATTAATTCGAGAGTTGGCTAATAAAAAACCAACAACCAGTCCGCCTACTAAGGCTACTGATATGGCAATGATTGCTATAATGATATCCATATATATTTAGTTTGTGGCTACAAACTAAACCAAAAGGAGTATGAAGCGTGTTATAGCTGAACCTTTTTAGCGTGGTTTTCTACCATGCTGTTAAGTTCATCTAAAAGCGTTTGTAAGCGGTGAATCTCTGAGGCTTGCTGTTGTTTACTTTTTAACAGTTCGGTTACCATTTGCAGGCTAACCATGGCAAGTACGTCGCGTTTGTCTTTAACGGGATAGTTTTTTTCAAATTCAGAAATATGTTCATTAATAAATGAAGATGCCTGCTCAACCATATCATGGTCTGCCGCATTTACCTTAAGCTGGAAACTTATTCCTGCTATGGTTATGGTTACCGAAGTATCACTCATCATTTATTTATTTTTTTATTCGCTTAACAACGCTATACATCTTTCAATTTCACCAATCAGTTCATCTATAGCCTGTTTTGCTGCGGTTTTATCTTTTACCTGCAGTATTAATGTTTGCGCTAATTTAATGTTTTTATTGGACTGCTCCAAATCAGAAATAGCACTTTTCTGGTTTTCAACTACTTGTGTTAGGTTACCTAAAGTTTCTGTAGCCTCTTTTAAACTTACTTCGGTAGTTTCGAATAAGGTTTCAAAGGTGTTTTTCTGTTCATTTAACAAATTAACCTGACTCAATAATTTATCAATAAAGGCATCATCATCCGATGATGTTTCTGATTTACTATTTAACAATTCTTCTTTTTCAGAAACGATATGGGTTAATTCCGCCAATTGTTCTTTTAATTTTTGTTTCTCTTCGGTTTCATTTGTAATACTTTCCTGTAGAGAAACTAATTGTCTTTGTAATGAGTTTATTTCCGACTGAAGCAATACTACTTTTTCGTCGCGTTGTTGCGCTGTAATTTCTAACTCATGTTTAACGGCTTGTAACTCTGATAAAAGATGCTCCTTCTCTACCCCACTGTCTTCTAAAATAAAACCTCCTTCAGATGTGTTTTCTACCTGATTAAGTTGTAGTTCAAGAAATTGTTGGTTCAATAAAACTAAATCAGCTTGCAAAGTTGCATTATCCATTACTAATTGCTCTTGTTGCTGTTGCCAGCCTGCTGCAATTTCTTCTGTTTCGGCTTTTAAAGTGCTGATAGTAAGATGATGTTTTTCTATCTCTGTGTTTTGGGTAGCCACCAACATCTTTAAGGTACGCTCTGAATTGGTAACTAAATCAAGTTTCTCTGTCAGTCGCTCAAACTCAATCATCTTCTCTTCAAACAAAGGCAGCTGACCTAATTTTTGTTCTGCATCCGCTTTAGCGGCTACATCACTTTTAAGACTTTCTATTTCGGTGTTCTGTTTATCTATATGATAGATAAGTTCACGTATTTTGGCTGCGTATTCTTCATTTTGAATGGTAAGTCGAGCAAATTCTTTGTTTTCTTTGGCTTCTTTTTGCGTATCTTCTTCCTTTGAAGAAAGTTTTTTATTAAGCTCTTCAACCTGTGTTTTCAGAACAATTATCTCATCATCTTTTTGTTGAAGAATAGATTTTTTCTTTTCTACCAAAGAGGTAAGACTGTTTATTTCCAGTTCTTTTTGAGAGATAAGTTCTTTCTGAATCTTAACTCCTTCTGTGTTTAGGAACAGGTTGCGGCGCGCATCCTGTATAGTAGTGCGGTTAGATAAATCTTCGGTAAGAAGCTTTTCTAATTTTTGTTTTAAACCAACATACTCCATATAAACATTTTTTTATGCTTGCTAAATTATATCCTGAAAAGACTTTTTTGCCGATTAGTTATTTTTGTTTTAAACAATAAAAAGTTAGTAATAGATTACTTAAAATACTTAGCCACAGATTTCACGGATTACGCAGATAAAAAATAATCTGTGATTATCTGCGCCATCTGTGGCAAAAAGCAGCAACCCAATAAAATATAATATATGCTACCTTTGTAAAAAAACAAATATGCTGCAATCCATGACGGGCTACGGAAAAGCCTCGGTAGATTTTGAAGACAAAACCATTACCATAGAAATACGCTCGCTTAACAGTAAAGGACTAGATGCCTCTTTGCGGATGCCAAGCATATACCGCGAGAAGGAGATTGAACTACGTAACGAACTTGCCAAATTGTTTGAACGCGGCAAGGTAGATGTATCGGTAAATGTTGAATATAGGAGCGAGCAACCCTCTACGCAAATAAACGAGGTGCTTGCACAGGCATACTACAAACAACTGAAAGAGCTTGCCGATAGGGTAAACGAACCTAAGGCGAATATATTAGAGATGGTAATGCGCATGCCCGATGTAACCAAACATACCACAGGCACCCTTAGCGAAAAAGAATACGCACAGTTTTTAGATACCTTTAAAAAAGCAGCCGAAGGCACTATTAGCTTTAGGAAAACAGAAGGCAAAGCCCTTGTAACCGAATTTAGCAAAAGAACAGGCTTGCTGCTAACATACTTAGAGAAGATTGAAACCAGCGACCCGCTTAGAATAGAAAAGATAAGAACCCGCATACAAAAAAATGTTGCCGAGTTTGTGGCGGCAGAAAACATTGATAAGAACCGCCTGGAGCAGGAGCTTATTTATTATTTAGAGAAGATAGACGTAACCGAAGAGAAAACACGCCTGCGCACGCACATAAAACATTTTATGGATACTGCCAAAGAGGCAGCAGGCGGACGCAAACTAAACTTTATTGCCCAGGAAATGGGGCGCGAGGTAAACACCATAGGCTCTAAAGCCAACGATGCCGATATACAACAACTGGTGGTGCTGATGAAAGACGAGATTGAAAAGATTAAGGAGCAGACGCTGAATGTGCTTTAGGTAACACGGTGTATAGCATTAAAAGCCCTTACTGCATTATAAAGGTGCTTATGATATTTATTGTATCTTACCTTATATGTTAATTTATTTATTCCATAAACGGTATATGTAACACCGACACCTGCAACTATAAAACCTCCCAAAACCACTAAACCAGCTACATTATTTACACCGCTTCCCAAATTTGACATCCAATCAAAGTTTATATCTTTTATGTTCTTTTTATTAAGCCAATTATAATAAGTAAAGGATTTCTCCATTTCCTGCTTTGCACAACCATCATCCTTCATTACTTCCAATATTTCGTTTTGATCCAAAACTCTGCCTTTAAAAAGAATATCACCCCCATTAGTAAGCGCTAAAGTATCTCCCTTTTTAGCAGAATAGCTCTCTTTTTCCTTCATATAAGCATTGGAGTTACTATTTGATTTTGCTTTGTTGCCAGCTTTTACTGAGTTATAATAAGTGTATTTTTCAACTTGGGATTTAGCGATAGTAGTATACAAAGCATTCGTATTACAAATGTTCTCGTAATAAATATTTAAGCTATCCTCTTTAGCTATTGTGCAAAGTATTTTGCTGCCATCTTTCATTATTATCAAATCTTGTGAATATCCCAATAAACCTTTAAAAATAAATAAGAACGCTATTAATCCTTTTAATGTTTTCATGCTATTATTTTATAAAAGATAAACTATTTCTTATACAATCTATAATTTAGATTAATAGTTCCTGATATGGTTTAACGATAAAAACCAGTATCTGCATTTAATAACAAATCTTAACATTATAGAACCTCAAGTTTCCCACATCCAACCACCTGTTTCTCCAAGCCATCTTAAAGTAACTTCTTAATTAACGGGCATAATTTGGGCCTGTTCAACAAATTCCTGTCAATAAACTATTTCCCGAAGAAGTCTAATGATTCTTTTTTCAGTTTCATTTATATTCTTCGTTTCTTTTTCAGTTGTTGTTGGGTTCATGGCTTGTTTTAATTAAATTACTTTCACTAAAAACTTACCGTCCAAGACAGGAACCACAGGTGCCGAGTTAGGCATCAGGCAATAACGTATATCTTTTTTAAGGTTTAGCTTGGCAAAACGTTCTTTATGGGCAGAGTAATTAAGAAACTTGGTTGGGTGTTCTTTACCAATTTGATACAGGTATTTAAGTGCCAAACAACCATCTCCCAAACTGTAACCGGCGCTTTTATCTATTATTTGTTGGGTAACAGCTCCGGCAAAGAGCGAGTCTTCCATATTAAATTTGTTTTTCCAACCCGAGCATAAAAGTAAAATATTGCGATTTTGCTTAATGAGCCAATCACACAACACATCTATATTAAGGAAAGAACCTATTACCACCTTGTAGGCATTTCGGGCGGCTTCTATGGCTTGCGTGCCGTTGGTAGTGGTAAGGGCAATGGTTTTGTCTTTTACGTGAGAACCCATATAATCGTAAGGAGAGTTACCAAAATCGAAGCCATCTAACTTAATGGCATCACGCTCTGCACCTGCCAGCATACCTTGTTTCTTATATTGCAGCGCTTCTTCAATAGTTGCTACGGGAATTATCTTCTCAGCCCCATAATGAAACGCCACACAAATAGCCGATGTAGCCCTAAATACATCTATAACCACCACAATACTCTCGGTATCGGCATAAACCGGATAGAGATAAGGAGAAAAGCAGGCATCTATTTTTAATTTAGAATTCATAATTTAAAATTCAAAAGCCCTTCTATCCTTTTAACTTATTAATTTTAACTTATAACTTAGTTATGCTCGTTCAATGATAACGGCATAGCCCTGTCCAACACCAATACACATAGTAACTAAAGCGTATTTTTTATTAGGGTGTTTATGCAGTTCGAGTGCGGCGGTATTTAATATACGGGCACCACTCATTCCTAATGGGTGACCAATAGCAATAGCTCCTCCATTGGGGTTAATACGGGCATCATCATCAGCCAATCCCCATGCGCGAATACAAGCCAAACTCTGAGCGGCAAAAGCTTCGTTCAGTTCTATAATATCCATGTCTTTTATAGTAAGATTGGCACGATGTAAGGCTTTTTTAGCGGCCTCAATAGGACCAATACCCATAATACGGGGCTCAACACCCGCCACTCCCATAGATACTATACGCGCCAATGGCTTCAATCCAAATTGTTTAATTCCCTCTTTAGAAGCTAATAGCAAAGCAGCAGCTCCATCATTCAAACCCGAAGCATTTCCGGCAGTAACCGTTCCGTCTTTGCGAAAAGCAGGTTTTAGTTTAGCCAGTATCTCTAAGCTTGAGTTAGGTTTAATAAACTCATCGGTACTAAACACTTTAGCATCTCCCTTTTTCTGAGGAATACTTACTGAAACTATCTCTTCTGATAAACGCCCTGATTGATTTGATTTTGAAGCTTTTAGTTGCGAGTTTAAAGCAAACTTATCCTGGTCTTCTCTGTTAATTTTATAAAGCTCGGCAACGTTCTCTGCCGTATCTCCCATGCTATCAACACCATATAATTCCTTCATTTTAGGGTTAATAAACCTCCATCCAAAACTACTGTCAAACATTTGTGCGTCTCTGCCAAAAGCGGTGCTTGTTTTACTGATAACCCAGGGACCACGTGTCATGTGTTCTACTCCGCCTGCCACGTAAAGCATACCATCACCTATCATTAAGCCACGAGCAGCTTCCATACAGGCATTTAAACCCGAAGCGCATAACCGGTTAATGGTTTGTCCGGCTACACTAACCGGATATCCTGCCAATAACAAAGCCATTCGGGCAACATTACGGTTATCTTCTCCCGCCTGATTAGCGCAACCCAACACCACATCTTCAATAGCGGCAGGGTCTATATTGGAGTTTCGTTTTAAAAGTTCTTTTAATACAATAGAGGCTAAATCATCGGCACGTACTTCACTTAATTCTCCTCCAAAATTCCCAACGGGAGTTCTTATCCCGTCAATAATAAATGCTTCGTGTTTCATGGTCTCAAATTTTATCCTTTACTTGCAAAGAAAATAGGGTGTTGCAAATTTAGGCTTTATTCTTATTTTTGCTTGCTTTTTTACCATGAGTAAAATAAAATACAAGTTCAATACCAAAAGCCTTACCTACGAAAAGGTTCATACTTCATGGAAAGAACGGAGCCTGAAACTTCTTTCCTATTTGGCTACCGGAACGGTATTTGCTACGATTACCATTATTCTGGCTTATAAGTTTTTAGATTCTCCTAAAGAAAAGAAACTACACCGCGAGATAGAAAAACTGGAATTAGAATATGATTTATTGAGTCAGAAAATGGATATGGCTCAAACCGTTTTAAGCGATTTACAGGATAGAGATAACAATATTTACCGCGTTATTTTTGAGGCTGAGCCTATCCCCAGCAGTATACGTAAAGCCGGTTTTGGCGGTAGCGAGCGTTATAAAAACTTAGAAGGCTTTGAAAGCACCGAACTAATGCAGGAGACTTCCAAGAAGCTGGATGTGCTATTAAAACAGTTATATATACAATCCAAATCGTTCGATGAGGTACTGAAGCTTGCTAAGAACAAAGAGCAGATGCTTAATTCCATTCCGGCTATCATGCCATTAAATATCAAGAATCTTATTCGTCAGCCGGGTGGTTTTGGCTGGCGCACACATCCAATATATAAAACACAGGAAATGCATCCCGGCATGGATTTCCCTGCTGCTGAAGGAACTCCTGTTTATGCTACAGGTGATGGCGTGGTTGCTTCTGCGGATGCCATGATGCAGGGTTATGGTAACCATGTGATAATTGACCACAGCTTTGGATATAAAACATTATACGGACATTTAAGTAAAATAAGTGTAAGACCCGGACAAAAAATTAAACGTGGTGAATTAGTTGGGTTGGTTGGCAGCACAGGTTTAAGTACCGCTCCACACTTGCATTATGAAGTTATTAAGAACAACCAAAAAGTTAACCCAATTAATTTTTACTACAACGATTTAAACCCCGAGCAATACCAGCAAATGCTGCAATTATCGCAGCAATCTACCCAGTCGTTCGACTAATATGTCCTCACACAAAATTAGTTTTAATACGGCTGTAGCCATTGTTGTAGCTAACATGATAGGAACCGGCGTTTTTACCAGCATTGGTTTTCAGGTAATCGGCATTCAATCTGCTTTTGCTATTGTGCTGTTATGGGTAATTGGCGGTGTAATGGCTTTATGTGGTGCTTTAGTCTATGGCGAAGTCGGCGCAGCCTTTCCCCAATCGGGTGGTGAGTATAATTACCTGTCTAAATTATACCACCCTGTAGTGGGTTTTCTTAGCGGATGGGTATCTTCTACGGTTGGTTTTGCTGCGCCGGTGGCATTGGCATCTATGGCGCTGGGTAAGTATGTAAACAGTGTTTTTACTGATATAAACCCAACTACCATTGCATTGGTGGTGGTGTTAATTATCACTTCCATACATGCTACACATATTAAGTTGGGGGCGGCTTTTCAACGCTATGCCACTTTATTTAAAATAGCTTTTGTAAGTCTGTTTATTATTTGCGGATTCATCTTTGCTAAACCAACTCATGTTATTTCTTTCCTGCCCGATAGCAATTCTTTTCAGGATGTGTTTGCCAATGCGGCATTTGCTGTTTCTTTGTTTTGGGTATCCTATTCTTACAGTGGGTGGAATGCGGCGGCTTATATTACAGGAGAGATTGAAAACCCGCAAAAGAATTTACCTAAATCTTTATTAGTGGGTACTTTGTTGGTAAGTGTTTTATATGTGCTATTAAACATGCTGTTCTTGTATTCAACGCCTGTTGCCGATTTAAAAGGACAAGTAGAGATAGGACACATAAGCGCTACGCATATTTTTGGTGCGCAAATGGGTAATGTAATGAGCATGGTTATATCCTTATTATTGGTGTCCTCTATTAGTGCTATGATACTGGCAGGCCCAAGAGTAATCTCATCCATAGGGACAGATGTGAAAGCTCTTAACTTTTTCGCTACAAAAAACAAACATCAGGTGCCATACGTCGCCGTTATCTTTCAATCGGTAATAAGCATTGTATTAATACTTACCGCGCAGTTTAATCAGGTATTAGAATTAATTGGCTTTACGCTAACCCTGTTTACTACACTTACTGTTTTTGGCGTGTTTATCTTACGAAAAAAGGCTCAAAACTCATCATATAAAACCTGGGGCTACCCCATTACCCCCATATTATTTCTTTTAATTAATGGCTGGATACTTTATTATGGCTTTACATCTAAAATGGAATCATCTGTTTACGGGTTACTAATTGTTTTGGCAGGCTTGCCCATATACTTTTTAGGCAAAAAGAAGACAGAAAGTCCCACCCTATAACTGTTAAAAAGCAGTTTTATGATTTGAAAACCAGTTATTTGAAAAAAATAGCTTTATCAGCCCGTGAGATTGTGGTATATTTGTACCCCCTCTTTTTAGGGAAGAAGGGACAAAATCAATAAACATAACCCCTCTGCTGCTCCTAAAGGCAACAGATACAAGTAAAGAAAAATGACTGAAAAACACACTGAAACCGCAACCGCCGATTTTGATTGGAGCATGGTTGGAAAAAAACAAGATTCTTATTCTGCTGACGACCGTCAACGCTTAGAAGACCTGTACGAGAAAACGTTAAAAACTGTAGTAAACCTTGAAGTAATTGAAGGTACTGTAGTAGCTGTAAACGCACGAGAAGTTGTAGTAAACATCGGACATAAATCTGATGGCGTTATTCCTCGCAATGAATTTAAATACAATCCCGATTTAAAAGCCGGAGATAAAATTCCTGTATTTGTAGAACAACAAGAAGACGGTGGCGGACAACTTATCCTGTCTCACAAAAGAGCACGTGCTACCGCATCTTGGGATAAAGTTTGTAAAGCCCTTGAAACAAGTGAAATTGTTAAAGGATTGGTTAAATGCCGTACCAAAGGCGGACTTATTGTGGACGTATTTGGTATTGAAGCCTTCTTACCGGGGTCTCAAATTGATGTAAAACCAATTCGTGATTACGATGTGTACGTTGGTAAAACAATGGAATTTAAGGTTATTAAAATTAATAACGAATTTAAGAACGTTGTAGTTTCTCACAAAGCGCTTATTGAGGCTGAATTAGAAACTCAAAAACGCGAAATTATCGGTAAACTAGAAAAAGGTCAGGTACTTGAAGGTACCGTTAAAAACATTACTTCTTATGGTGTGTTTATTGACCTTGGTGGAGTTGACGGGCTTATACACATTACTGATTTATCGTGGGGTCGTATCGCTCATCCGGAAGAGATTGTTAAATTGGATGAGAAAATCAATGTGGTTATCCTTGATTTTGACGACGACAAAAAACGTATTGCTCTTGGTTTAAAACAATTATCCGCTCATCCTTGGGATGGACTTAGCCCTGACTTAAAAGTTGGAGATAAGATAAAAGGTAAAGTTGTTGTTTTAGCTGATTATGGCGCATTTATTGAAGTTCAGCCTGGTGTTGAAGGTTTAATTCACGTAAGTGAAATGAGCTGGAGCCAGCATTTACGTACTGCCCAGGATTTCTTGAAAGTTGGACAGGAAGTAGAAGCGGTTGTTATTACTTTAGACAGAGAAGACCGTAAAATGAGCTTAGGTGTTAAACAATTAACTCCTGATCCTTGGTCATTCATCACTACCAAGTACCCTAAAGGCTCTCGCCACACGGGTACTGTACGCAACTTCACTAACTTTGGCGTATTTGTTGAGTTAGAAGAAGGCGTAGATGGTTTGGTACATATTTCTGATTTATCTTGGAACAAAAAAATAAAACACCCGTCAGAGTTTACTAAAGTAGGCGATAAAATGGAGGTTACCGTAATGGAAATTGACGCCGAAAACCGTCGTTTATCTTTAGGTCATAAACAACTGGAAGAAAACCCATGGGATGTATTTGAAACTATCTTTACCGAAGATTCTGTTCACACAGGAACTGTGCTTTCTGTAAACGATAAAGGTGCCGTAATAGGTTTACCTTATGGAGTTGAAGGTTTTAACCCAAGTAAACATTTAATTAAAGCCGACAAAACACAAGCTAAAGCGGAAGAAGTGCTTGAGTTTAAAGTATTAGAATTTAATAAAGATTCTAAACGTATACTGGTATCTCACGCGCGTACGCACGAAGAAGAAAAACGTGCGCATGAAAAAACAGCTAAAGCATCAAAGGCTGAAGAACAGGAAGAAACCAAGAAAGCGGTTAAAAAAGTAAAAGATACTCAGGAAAGAACCACATTAGGAGATATTTCTGCTTTATCTGACCTGAAAAATGAAATGGACGCTAAGAAATAAGCGCTATCAAGAAAATCCTTGCGGCTTGCCGGCTGCAGGGTTAGACTAAAAACACATGCGGTTTTTGGTTTTTTGAGAGGAAAGAGCCGTTCTGAAAAGAGCGGCTTTTTCTTTTTAGGCTTTCGCCGTGAAGTAAATTTATTTTCAGGCAAATTTTTGGCATCATAGCCGGCATTATCAGATTGAAGAAAGAGCGGCAGCTTTTTTGTTTACTTTTGTCGGGCAAATAAAACAAATGAAAAACTATAAACTACTTCCTGCAGGATTACTTTTATTAAGTCTGTTTTGTTTATTTACAAGTAGTTGCAATAAAAAAGTTGTAGATACCACACCAACCGTACTTACATTAGGCGTAGTATCTATAACTACGGCTACGGCAAGTGGTTCGTTTGAGGTTCTTTCAAATGGTTATGAAAACATAACAGCAGCGGGTTCTTGCTACAGTAGCACTAATAATCAACCAACCCTGTTATCAGATAGATTTACAAATGACGCTACTTCTACCGGAGCATACAATAGTGTTCTTACGGGGCTCAGCGAAAATACTACTTATTACGTAAGGGCTTATGCTACCAATCCATCTGGTACAACCTATGGCAATTTGGTTATATTTCAAACATCTGCCGGTTGGGCAAAACAAATTAGCGGTACAAATACTATTTTAAACAGTATTTATTTTACCGATGCTTCTAATGGTTATGCGGTTGGTAATAACGGCACTATTTTAAAAACAACTAATGCAGGCATTAGTTGGGTAGCAAAGAGCAGTGGTACTACCAGTAATTTAAATAGTATTTATTTTATTAACACTACTACCGGCTATATCGTAGGAGATAATGGAACTATATTAACAACAAACGATAGCAGTACCTGGGCAACCCAAGCCGGTGGAACGAACAATAATTTAAATAGTGTTTATTTTACGGATGCCAATCATGGTTATGCGGTAGGCGCTAACGGAATTATTCTATCATTTGATGGAGCTAATTGGACAAGTCAAACTAATGGCGCTAACAACCTAAACAGCGTTTGTTTTGTTGGTGCTACAGGTTGTGCGGTTGGTGCAAATGGAACTATTTTAACCACAAACAATTATGGAAATATATGGGTAACTCAATCCGGTGGAACAAGCAACCTTTTAAATAGCGTTTATTTTACTTCCGCTAATACGGGCTATGCTGTAGGTGTTAACGGAACTATATTGCAAACAAACAATGCAGGTTTTACTTGGACAGCACAAACCAGTAATACCGGCAATGAATTACAAAGTGTTTATTTTTCCGATGCTAACAATGGTTATGCGGTAGGTGTTGGGTCTACTATTTTAGCGACAAGCAATGGCGGATCCACTTGGTCCAAACAGCCCGGCAATACCTCTAATATTTTATATAGTGTTTTTATTGCCGGAAGTCATGCGTATGCAGTTGGCGGCGGCGGCACCATATTACATTTTTAATCTCTTTGTTATTGAGGGAAAAACAATCTATTTAAGTGCTGTAAAATAAAAAGCCCCATATATTTCTATGAGGCTTTTATTATCTATTTATTAATCAGTGAAATCTGTGGCTTTACTCAGCAATAACCTCAAAGTTAATGGTGCTGGTAATTTCTTTAAACAACCTTACTTTAGCTGTATAAGAACCCAATTGTTTAATCGCTTCTCCTATAATCTCAATATTCTTGCGCTCAACATCAAAGCCTGCTTTTTTAAGCGCATCTGCTACCTGAATATTAGTTACAGAACCAAATATTTTACCACTTTCACCTGCTTTAGCGCCTACTTTTAAAGATAAACCATTTAGTTTTTCAGCATTAGCGGTAGCTTCTTTTCTAAGTTTTTCTTCTTTAAAAGATTGTTGCTTTTTAACTTCAGTTAATGCTTTCAGGTTACCATCGGTAGCTAAAGTAGCTACACCACGTGGTATAAGAAAATTACGACCGTAGCCGGGACGTACTTTAACAACATCGTTCTTAAAGCCTAATTTTGATACGTCTTGTTTTAATATTACTTCCATGATAAATTCTCTTTATTAATTTAATTATTTTAAACAATCTGCTACATAAGGCAGAATTGCCATGTGACGGGCACGTTTTACAGCCTGCGATACTTTGCGTTGAAACTTCAAAGAAGTACCTGTTAAACGACGAGGTAAAATTTTACCTTGCTCGTTAATAAACTTCAATAAAAAATCTCCGTCTTTATAGTCTATATATTCAATACCACTTTTCTTAAAGCGGCAATATTTTTTGCGTTTCAACTCTGCCTGAGGCGGATTTAAAAACCTTACTTCTTTTGTAAATGCCATGTTCTGTGTTTTAAAATTTAGTTAGCTCATCGTTTTTATTACTTCATGCTTCGCTGAATGCTAAAGCATTTAGGCGCTTGCTGTTTTCTCTCTTTTTGGTTTACGTTCTGTAACCACTTCTCCGCCTTTACGTTTTGTACGGCGTTTTTCCGCGTAGGCGATAGAATGCTTGTCTAAAGCAACTGTCATGTAACGCATCACACGCTCATCGCGTTTAAAGGTTACTTCCAATTCGTTCACCAAAGTGATACTGTCAGTTGTGTACTCAAACAACTGATAGAAACCTGTTGATTTTTTATCAATAGGATAAGCTAACTTTTTAAGACCCCAAAATTCTTCTGCAATTACTTTGGCACCTAAGTCGTTCAACGCTTTTTTAAATTTTTTTACGGTCTCCTTTGCCTGTTCTTCAGACAAAACGGGAGTTAAAATGAAAACCGTTTCATATTGTTTACTCATCTGTTTACCTTTTTTATTTTTTAAGGGACGCAAATGTAGTAAAAGAGGGAGATTCCGCCAAATTTATTTTCAGAAGGCTTTTTAACTCTGCTTTTTCACGATGGCAAAGTTGCCTTGTATATCAATATGCCAGCTTTTATCAAATATACGAGGCAAATAACGACGGTACAAATACATACGGGCATTGGTATTTAGGTCTTCCTCGCCCTCCTTATCAATGGCATGAAACTCGTAGGTGGTAATTTTCGGGTGTTCACTCATAAAAACACGTACAATCTCAGATATCGTACTCATTACCCCATAAACTTCTCCTCGATTGGTAGTAACGTATTCCTCCCCCTCAAATTCATCATTAATAACCCCAAAAACAATGGTAGCGTGTAGAATATTATCCTGCCTGCGTCCAAAACGAACTTCATAACGTATACCGCTCGGAGTTTCAAAATAAAAAACACTTGCCGATTTTATGGCAGGGAATTCAATATCGTAGTAATTGTTCCCGAATTTGTCTATAGGCATAATAACACGGCTTAAAAGTACATAAATAACTATAAATTTGCGGCATGAGTGATAAATATAATTTACGCGGAGTATCGGCAGGAAAAGAAGATGTACACAAAGCCATAGCAGGCATTGATAAAGGTTTGTTCCCTAAGGCATTTTGCAAAATACTGCCGGACATTGCTGCCCAAGATGCCAACTACTGCAACATTATGCACGCAGATACCGCGGGTTCTAAGCCCAGTTTGGCTTATGTATATTGGAAAGAAACAGGCGATAATACCGTTTGGAAAAACATTATTCAGGATGCGCTTATCATGAACATTGATGATTTAATTTGTGTGGGAGCCATTGATAACATTGTGGTTTCATCAACCATCGGGCGAAATAAAAACCTGATACCGGGCGAAGTTATCTCGCATCTTATAAATGGTACCAACGATTATATTGAAGAACTAAACAAGTTAGGTGTGGGCTTAACCCTTGCCGGTGGAGAGACTGCCGATGTGGGCGATATTGTACGAACCCTTGATGTAGGCTTTACCGCTTTTGTGCGAATGAAAAAAACGGATGTTATTGATAACGCAAACATCAAAGCCGGAGATGTGGTGGTTGGTCTTTCTTCTTACGGAAAAGCCACTTACGAGAAAGAATACAACGCAGGTATGGGCAGCAACGGACTTACCTCTGCCCGACACGATGTATTCTCTAAATACATTGCCGATAAATACCCCGAATCGTATGATACCAACCTTGCTAAAGATGTAGTGTACTGCGGCAGTTTAAAACCAACCGACAAAGTTTTGATTGAGCATACAGGCGTTGACGGCTCTCATATCTCACAACAAATAGATGCCGCCAAACTTGTCCTCTCCCCTACCCGCACATACGCGCCTGTGGTAAAACAAATTCTTTCTAAACTGCACGCTCACATTCATGGCATGGTGCATTGCAGCGGTGGCGCACAAAGTAAGGTGCTACATTATATAGATAACCTGCATGTTATAAAAGATAACCTCTTCCCTATTCCGCCTTTGTTTAAGCTGATACAAGAACAATCTAAAACCTCTTGGCAAGAGATGTATAAAGTCTTTAACATGGGGCATCGTATAGAATTATACGTTCCCTCGGATATTGCCGCTCAGGTTATTGCCATTGCCCACAGCTTCAACATAGAAGCGCAAATCATCGGACACGTAGAAGCCTCCGCTAAAAAGCAGGTTACTGTAAAGACTGATAAAGGAGGATTTGTTTATAATTAATAGGGCATTTGCAAAGAATGACGACTATACATTATAGTCGTGCTATATAACCTAAAATTAAGTATTATTTACCTAAATCATCAAAGCTAACACTACTGCCATCGGTAGCGTTATCAGCGCTTTCTACAACAGGAGCATTCTTTTTGATAAAATCAATGGCATCATGAAAGTTTTCGGTAAACTTTTCGAAGTCTTCTTTGTATAAAAACAATTTATGTTTTTCGAAAGCAAAAGTACCATCATCATTAAACCGTTTTTTGCTTTCGGTTAGTGTAAGGTAGTAATCGCCTGCACGGGTTGAACGCACATCAAAAAAATAAGTACGTTTACCTGCTCTCACAGATTTTGAGTACAAAGCCTCTTCGTTATATTTTCTATTTTCGTCAGCCGCCATATAATTTATATTAGTTGTTAACAAGCAAAAATAGTAATTAACCGTTAAAAAACAATATTTAACAGTTAAATTTATTGCATTTAGCGATGAAACTTATAAAGTTAAAACTTAGAACCTAAAATCAGTCGATTATAATTTGCCTAAACGCCCTACTTCAACATCTGATAAACCAGCAAACTTGCGGTATAGGCCAGCACACTCATATACACAAACTGTATGATGGGCCATTTGTAGGAGTTGGTCTCCCTTTTAACCACGGCAAGGGTACTCATGCACTGCATGGCAAAAGCATAAAACATAAGCAGACTAAGGCACACAGCAAAGTTATAAACCAGCTTACCGGTGGTTGGGTTCTTTTCGCGCATCATCTTCTGGCGGATAGACAGATTATCTTCTTTATCTCCGCTTTGGTAAAGCGTTGCCATAGTGCCAACAAACACCTCTCGTGCGGCAATAGATGTAATTAAAGAGATGCCAATCTTCCAATCGAAGCCCAAAGGTTTAATAACAGGCTCTATAATCTTACCCAAATGCCCGGCATAGGAGTCTTCCAGTTTGCAGCCTGCGGTTATTGCCGACCAGTTGTCAGTTAGCGGTTCGCTGCCAACTACTAACTGCTTACTACTAACTGCCGCCTGTTTACTGTAGCCTGGTCCGTAGGAAGTTAAAAACCAAAGTATGATAGAGATAATCATAATTACTTTTCCGGCATCAAACAGAAACACTTTTACTTTATCCAACATGGTTAGCATTACTGTTTTTAGTTGCGGTATGCGATACACGGGCAGTTCCATCATAAAATAGCTCTTCTCTTTTGTTTTTAAAACATACTTTAATACGGCTGCTACCAACACAGCCACCACAATGCCCATCAGGTAAAGGGCTGTAAGCAATAAGCCCTTAAAGTCGAAGAAACCAAACCTTTCATTTCCCGGAATCATAATGCCTATAAGTAATGTAAACACGGGCAAACGTGCCGAGCAACTCATTAGCGGCGTGATTAGAATAGTAACCAGTCTTTCTTTTTTGTTTGAGATGGTGCGTGTACTCATAATAGCAGGCACAGCACAAGCCATACCGCTAATTAAGGGTATAACCGACCTTCCGTTTAAGCCAACCTTCCGCATCAGCTTATCCATAATAAAACTTACACGAGCCATATAACCACTATCTTCCAGCAGACTGATAAACCCAAACAACAAAGCTATTTGCGGCACAAATACTACGATGCCGCTTAAACCCGCCAATATTCCGTTGGTGAGTAAATTCGTAAGGAAGTTATCGGGCAGATACTCTTTTGCCTTTTGGGTAAAGAAAGAGAAGCCCATTTCTATCCATTGCATAGGGAACTCCGCCAGATAAAAGATGCTCTGAAAGATGAGAAACAACACACCTATAAAAATAATAAAGCCATAGATGGGATGGGTAATAAAATCATCGAGCCTGTCGGTGGCTTTTAAATCTTTTCTTACGGCAGAATAATTTACACACTCCAAACTTATCTTCTTTATCTTCTCAAAACGGAAAAGGGTATCTCTGCTCTCAAAACCCTCATAAAACTTCTTGTTGTATTCTCTCAGCTTTTCATCCTGCTCGGCATTATTTCTTTGGCTTAACAGAGAAGCATATACACTTGTTTGTTCTACATGTTTATGCACCGTTTCGGCGTAATCTTTATTTACGATAGCCAGTATATTTATAATGGGCTGCTGTTGTTTTACATCTCCCGAAAAAGCAAAAAAGGTTTTCTTTACGTCATCAATACCTTGCTGCTGGCGCGCATTGCAGCTAACCACAGGCACCTGCAACATTTCCTGTAGTTTTTCTATATCAATGTTAATACCGTTAGCATTAGCGGCATCAATCATGTTTAAAACAAGCATACAAGGTCTGCCCAAATCAATTAACTGAGTAGCGAGGAGTAAATGTCTTTTAAGATTAGAAGCATCAGCAACAATCAAAATAATGTCGGGGTAATCTTCATTCTCGGCATCCATCAGCACATCAAACGAAACCTGCTCGTCTAACGATTTTGGAAACAAACTATACGTGCCCGGTAAATCAATCAGTTTAAAAGAATGTATTTGTTTAGTCTTTGGGTTAGGCGCTTTACAAACCCCTATTTTCTTATCGACAGTAACGCCGGGGTAATTTCCTGTTTTTTGGTGAAGCCCCGTAAGGGCATTAAACAGGGTAGATTTGCCGCAATTAGGATTGCCAATCAGGGCTACCTTTACCTGTTGGGCTAAAGTAAATTTTTGTTTAAGGTCAGAAAATAAATCCGTTGCAGGCACTGTTTACAAACTGATAAGCACCAATTGGGCTTCTGATTTACGAAGACTAACCAGCGTGCCGTTCACTTCAAAAGCATACGGACAACCAAGCGGAGCTATATGTTGCAGCGTTATTTTTTCTCCCGGCAAGCAACCCATCTCCATTAACTTTAGTGCAAGTCTGTCATCGGCAAAACCCGTAATGGTAGCTGTTTTTCCTTTGGGTAACTCTGCCAGTGTTTTTGCCATCACATCTTCCATAACACACAAAGATAAGACTTAGGGCTTATTTCCCGATACCCTATTCGGGGTATATCATTTAGGGCGTTCCGGCGTGCGCTGTGTTATTTCCCGCAAACTGAAGTCAAACTAAACAAGATTGAAGGAGAACTAAACTGCAACACTATAGTTTGAAACAGCAAAACCGGTTAATTAAAGAGCCATTACAAACTTAACCCCTCATTAAGAGCCTTGCTTAGTATAGAAAACCCCTCAACCCCTACCGATAACCTCACTAACGATTGCGTAATACCGCGTGTTAATCTGTCTTCTTCGGGCACGGCAGAGTGCGTCATACTTGCAGGGTGCTCTATATAACTTATTACCGAACCAAGACTAACGGCTAATTCCATTGGGGTATCAGGGCGGGCAAAGTAGTTCATCATCTTAACGCCAGCTTCGTAACCACCCTTTAAATCAAAAGCAATAACGGCTCCGCCATTACGCATTTGCCTCTTTGCCACGTTATAATGCGGATGACTCTTTAAACCCGGATACCAAACCTGATGTACTTTGGGGTGAGCTTCTAAAAACTCTGCCAGCTCCTGCGCGGTATGACACTGGTGTTCCATACGCACACCCATATCCTGTACGCAAAGACTATTTAGCCAACTCTCGAAAGGAGAAGGCGTTGGTCCGAAATCTTTATAAACCGGATACACATCTTTACTGAAAAACTCGTAAGGTCCCATGGCAGCACCCGCAATAGAAGCCGAGTGCCCGTTTACATATTTGGTTAAGGAATGAATAACCACATCAGCTCCCAACCGAAAAGGCTGTTGCAAATAAGGAGAGCAGAACGTATTATCTATAATAAGCATCGTCTCGCTGGCTTCCGTCAGTTTAGAAATAGCCTCAATATCGCACACGGCAAGCGTTGGGTTATCGGGGGTTTCAATAAATACAGCGGCAATATTTTTATGCTTCTCCAGCAATTGTTTAATGTTATCCGTATTAGTAGCATCCGTAAAAAATATTTCGATACCAAAACGGGTTTGCAAAAAGCGCATAAAAGAATCGGTACAACCATATACATTACCCACAATAATGCCATCGCCCGGTTTAACGAAGCCCATAATAATGGTAGTAATAGCTGCCATTCCCGAAGCGAATACCAACGATGCGATGGTTGGTGTCTTCTCATCTTTAGCTAAAGCGTTATCAATAATATGTCCGCACTCCAATTGAAACAACACCTTCTCCAAATACTCCGTATTAGGATTTCCAAGTCGGGTATATATACGCGCGAAAGGCTTCTCTCCCGTAGGCGAATTACCCAAAAAGCGGGAAGCTCCATCGGCCACGTCCTTAAACTTAAAAGTAGATTTTTGATGAATGTTAGGCAAACCCGTTCCCGCGCAAATAGCGTTAAACCTGTCTGCATTCATTTGTTTCTCTGTGGAAGCAGCATAGGCGTGCTTTCTTTTTATCCATTCAGACCACCATTCAAATCTACCTTTCATTGTATGAGTTTTTTAATGCTCAAATCTACAGCTTTAAATGTGGTAGAATAAATGACTAATGTTATTTTTGCGTTAAATAGTTCGTATGTCCGCCAAAGTTAATTTCACAGCTACGTTGCAAAAGTTTAAAGAAATGGGCGAGAAAACCGGCTGGACGTACATTGATATTCCTGCCGAGATTGCCCATAAGATAAAGCCCAACTACAAAAAATCATTCCGCATAAAAGGTACTATAGATAAATATGCCTTTAAAGCTGCCGCCATATTGCCCATGGGCGAAGGCGATTTTATATTGCCCATAAATGCAACGGTTAGAAAGAACATAAAGAAATCGCGAACCGGAGAGCAAGTTATTTTGCAGGTAGAAGAAGACAAAGCTCCTCTCCAGATTTCAGCAGATTTACTGGCTTGTCTGGAAGATGATGTTAAGGCAAAAGTGTTCTTTACTAAGATGCCTAAATCGCACCAAAACTATTACTCCAAATGGATTGAAAGCGCTAAAACCGATGCCACCAAAGCCAAACGTATTGCCATGTGCATTAATGGGTTTAACCACAACATGACTTTTGCCGAGATACTAAAGTCTAACAGAGAGAATAAGCTTTAAAGTTTACTTAGAAGCTACAATAAAAATAGACTGCGAAACCATTTTTAATACAGGCATCTTCTCTAAGAAGTTGCCTATATAAATAGAAGGTTTAACCAGCCACATAGGGATTCCGGGAAGCAAAAAATCACGATAGGTTACTTGAATAGTAGTGTACTGGTGTTTTTTTAATTTATCTGAAATAAATGTCTTAGAAAAAGCCATCTCATCAGGCTCCAATTTTGCATGAGTTCTTAATGCGGGAATTTTAAAAATAAGTGCGCAATAAGGATTATAAATATTGGGCTCCATAAAGATAATTTTTCCATTATCGTTCAATAATTTTCTAAAGGAAACTAATACTTCATCTAAATTATAATACAAGTGGTGTAAAATCCCATTACCAATAATGTAATCAAATTTTTTGTTGTTCAAATCTTCAGGCTTGTTAAAGTCAACAGCTTTGTATTGTAGATTGGGCAACTTATAATTTTCATTTGCCTGATCAATAAATGGCTGTGATAAATCAGTACCTAATACATTCCCTTTTATTTGTTCCGCAATCCAAAAAGAAACTTCTCCAGTGCCACAACCAATTTCTAAAACAGAACAAGGCTTGCTCTTATCCATCTTATCCGTAAAAAAACCGGCACGGCGTTGCAGCCTGATTTTTGTGGCACCTTCCGGTTTATAAATTTGATTAAACCCTCTGTCATCAACAATTTTCTTCATAATTTATTTTTTCACAATAATAGTATACCCTATTGGGTCTTCATTCGATCCGATTTTTAGTAATAAAGATAAGTGCCCCATAATTACTACAGGCACAAGAATTGGACAGAATGCAATTGCAAACAAAACATAAATGGGGTTACGTTGATTAAATATATTTCTAAAAAAAAGAACGATTAACTTGGCGCAAATGGCTGTTATATCAGTCCCTCTGTTTATAATGGTAACTTCTTTAAATGGCGCGAATAAATCCTTTAACGTACTTGGAGTGTATCTAAAATAGTCGTAAGGTATATAGTGATATCTGGCACTCCAAGGCACCGTAATTATACCAACAGCATTTTCTTTACATACTCTATACATCTCGGTTGCAAGCTCTTTGTAGTCTTTGCAATGTTCTAAAACCTCTGTGCATAAAAACGCGTCAAATTTCCCATCTTCAAAGGGAATTTTTTTTCCATCAAATACGGTTATTTCCTTATTATCATATTTAAACTCATCTGCAGCCGCAATATCAATGCCATAATACTTAGTAGCTTTGGCGTTTAGCAAATGTTTATAAGGTCCATCGCCACAACCAATATCAAGGATATTTCCTTTAAAAGCAGGTATTACTTTTTTTATATCTCTGTATATGGAAAGTATTTGTAAATCCAAAAACATTCGCCCATAAAACTTAATCTTATTCCTTAAGTTAGTGGGTGCAATATTAGAAACAGGTTGAAATTTTTCCATTAATTATATGGCAACTTACGATGCCTTTTTAGTAATAATTTTTTTTCGAATAAACTTTGGTCTCTTCTTTGTTTCTTCTAATATTTTACCTTGATATTCTCCCAGTATAGAAATAGCCAGCATATTTAAACCTCCAAAAAATAGAATTAAAACAATAATAGTGGTTATTCCATGCGGTACATTTTTTATGAAAAAGTAAGCTATAATTTGAATGATAATCGCAATGAACGAGATAGCTGTCAAAGCCCACCCCAGTAATGATAATAACTCCAAAGGCACAAAACTAAAAGAGAAAATGGCTTTGCGTGCCCAGGCGATATTTTTCCGCCAATTGTTAGTAGTAACCCCAAACATTCTTTCAGGTCTCACATAATCTACCCCCACTTGTTTAAATCCTACCCATGCGCGCAAACCTCTCATAAACTGGTCGGTTTCAGGTAAACTAACCAATTCATCAACCACCTTTCTGTCCATTAGTGAAAAATCTCCCGCGTCTAATGGAATAGGCACGTAAGAAACACTTCTAAATAATCGATAAAACAGTTTATAAAAACCAACTAAAGTTTGATTTCCCTCACGAGCTACTCTTCGACCGTAAACAACATCATTACCCTGTTGCCATTTGTTGTAAAATTCCTCTATAAGTTCAGGAGGATCTTGTAAATCACCATCTAATAAAATCACACTATCTCCGGTAGAAAGTTCCATTCCACTTAAAAATGCCGCCTGAGAGCCAAAATTTCTGGAATGTTCAATCCCTATTACATGGCTATCTTTTTCAGCTAAATGGTGTAAAACTTCACTTGCATTATCCGGACTGGCGTCGTTAACAAAAATTATTTCGTAATCAACATTTATTTTTTTGAATGTAGTTTTAAGACGTTCGTACATAATTGGCATAGCCTCAGCATCTTTATAGCAGGCAATTACAGCGCTTAATTTATGACGTATTTTATCCTGTATAATTTTTTTCTCGTACAGCGGAAAAGAAAACTGTTTTTGCCATTGGTATGTCTTTTGCAAGCCATCGTTTAGCGAAGTTTCGTTTTTCCATTTCAACAATTCTTCGGCCTTTATAGCATTCCCGTACCATTCTTTTAAATCCCATTTTCTGTTAGGCATATTGCCCCATTGCGGATCGTTTGAAATACTAAAGATTTCTTTAATTACCTTAGTGATATCTCTAATGGTTGTTTTTTTATTACTGGAGATATTTATGGACTGCCCACGGGTAATTGTAAAATCAGAATTAGCCGCTAAAATAGTCGCGTAAACAGCGTCATCCACAAAAACAAAATCTCTTGATATATCAGGGTCGACTAAATTCGGGTATGTTTGTTGCATGCCCTTCTCTATAAGCTGAGGGATAAGCCTGTCAGGCTCTTCAAAAGGCCCATAAATGGAGTAATAACGAAGATTAAGAACAGGCACGTTTTTTATAATACCGTAAAATTTAATTAAGTGCGCGGCACTTGCCTTAGATACGGCATAATGACTATTAGGTTTTAACTCTTCTTGTTCAAGTGGTCCCGCGCAATTTAAGCCATACTCGGAAGAACTGCCCGCATGTATAAACGCTTTAATGTTATATACAGAAGTTATTTCTAATAGGTTGAGTAAACCAATAAAGTTTGTTTTATAAATTTTGTCTGTTATGTCTTGTTTAGAGTAGGCACCGTAGGCTGCTAAATCAAAAATTGTTTTAAAGGCATGGTTTTTAAATAACTCTTCCAGTTTGTCTTTTTCAGTTATATCACAATGCAAGATGTGTTTTTCAGCAATGTCGTCTAACCTCCATGGAATAAATGGCTTGCTGGTAATTGCGTAAATGTCTTGTCTTTGTTCAAGAATTTGCCTGGTTAAGTTCGCGCCAATAAAACCACCCGCGCCAAAAATTACAATAGGTCCTTCCAGTTTTTTTATCTCTTCCTTTATTTTATCTGAAAGCATTATTTTAAATATTGTAAGATTTTGCTTTTTAAATTCTCTCCCTGTAAATTATTTTCTGCTTGATGCCAAATTTGGTTTCCGTATTTTCCACTAGGGTAGCCACCAGCGAATAAACCATTATATTTTATGTCGCCACAGTTGTTTAAAAGCAATTGAGCGGCCAAAGTTTCATGCAAGCTACATTGCCCACTATGCTCTTCCATGCTAATAACAATCTGTTTTTCTTTTAAAGCTGTCATTAATTCTTCCGGTAAATTAGTTAAAGGAAAAACACTTATTAACCAAATCTCTAACTGATTTAAAATCTCAGCGTCCAGTTGAAATAAATTCGCTACAACCGGTCCGGTGCCAATAACAACGGCTTTACTACCTTTTTTTAATCTCCGCCAAGAGCTAAAACTTTCCACCTCCGTGTTTATCTTAGCAGCTAAGTTTAGTCGTAAATAATTTGGCGACTTGTCTAAAAGCATTTGCTTTACACATTGTTCAACGTCTTCTCCTGTAAAAGGTACAAATACCTTCATGTTGGGTAATAAGCGCATAGCCCCTATATCTTCTAAATTATGATGCGTAGCGCCCATAATTCCATATCCATATCCACCACCGTTTCCAACAATTTTTACGGGTAAATTATGATGGCAAACATCGTTACGTAATTGTTCATAAGGCCGAAGCGTTATAAACGGGGAAATGCTATAAATCCAAGGAATGAAACCTTCAGAAGCCAAACCGGCAGCTACGGTAGCCATATTTTGTTCGGCTACACCTGCATTAATAAATCTTTCGCCAAATGTATCTCTAACTTTTTCCAATGCCATAAAACCCAAATCTCCGGTTATAAAAACCTGATGGGCAAAAGTTTTGTAATGTTTTATGATGGCATTCGCGAACTCTACTCTCATAATTAGGACATGGCTTTTATTTTTGTATCAATAGCCTCCATAAACTCTTTATATTCTAGTTCATTAAACGGCAAATAATGACTGCTCAATTCATCTTGTTTTTGCATCCAGCCATTGCCTTTTATAGTATTACAAATAACAGCAATTGGTTTAACAGCGTTATAATGTTTTTGTTTTACTTCATAGAACGCGTCAAAATCATGTCCATTTATGATGGAAACATCAAACCCAAATGCTTCCAGTTTTTTATCTAAGGGTTCTAACCTCATCACATCTTCTGTTTTGCCAAAGCCTTGCAATTTATTTCTATCCACAAACCAAACAATATTTTTTAGTTGATGATGTGTAATAAATAAAGCGGCTTCCCAAGTGCTACCCTCGTTCAACTCACCGTCCGAAGTTACACACATTATTTTTTTATCCGAATTTTTAAGTTTAGCCGCCATACCTAATCCGGCGGCAAGGCTTAATCCGTGTCCTAAACTCCCTGTAGCAAAACGTATTTTATTTATTTTATTGGCAGGCGGATGAGCAGATAAATACGTGTTATTTTTATAAAAACTATCAATATCTGCTGTAGATAAAACACCGTCTTCTGCCAACAAACTATATAATGCCGCCGCCGCATGCCCTTTAGATAAAATAAGTTCATCTGTTTCTTGCATCCAGTTAAAGTAAGCAAAGGTAAGTATGTCCGTGCAGGATAAAGAACTGCCTATATGCCCCGCATTGGCTTTATAATACATTTCAATAAACCGCTTTTTTATAGAAAGCGATTTCAACGTAAGCTTATTTTTTTCACCAACTGATAGCATGATTATATAATTTCTTCCTGTTTAATTTTTCTTTTTGAAAAGAAGAAAAATAACCCAATAAATATGCAAAAGGAAATTAGACTGATATAAAGCCCTTTTCTTAAATTTAAAGATGTGTATTTAAATTCCAAGGAATGCTCTCCTTTGTTTAACATAAATCCGGTCATTCCACCACTCAAAATTACTTTATCTATTTCTTTTCCATTGTCTTTAATAGTCCATCCTTTATCAAAAGGTAAAGATGTATAAATCATTTCATTTTCAGAAAGATTTATACTCGCATTTATGTCGGTAGGTTTAAATGTTATTATTTTAATGGAATTTTGTTTAAGACTATCTATATTTTCTTTTAATAAATCAAATGTAAATCGACTGGTGGCAATGGTGTCTTTAAACATAAATTCTTTTAATGCGATAACCTTGCTTGCATCTTCGTCATTAATTACACAGGTTTTCGTACTCACAAAGTCTTTTTGCAATGGCGACAACTGTTCAAAACTGGAGAGCTTCATGTATTTATTGTAGCCATAACCTAATGGCAAATTAAATTTATTTTTAAGAACCAAGACATTTCCAAATTTGGCAATACTATCGTGGCTAATCCGCCAGTTTGGTTGGGTGTAGCCATTTTTAGTTAAGATATATTTTACGTCATTTAGCGATTCTAAAATAAAACGATTTATTAATCCACTAGACCAACGAGATTCTAACTCATTTACCTTGCTTAGCACTCCCATTGTTTTTAAATATCCAATGTAATACTTTTGATTAAACGTATTATAAGACGAAGTGCCGTAATAGCTTTGAACCATTCCATCATTTAAACTTCCGTGAATAGCGGGAGTAGAAGAATAGTTTTTGTCAATTCTATAAAATGAGTCATCTGTTTTGGCGAGATATTGCACGGCTTGATTAGAGTAATCATTATACCCAATAGGTTGTTTTAAATCAGACACCCTAATAGTATCCCTTCTATTTACGGTACTCCACGAAAAATAAATTAACTCTAATACCAATCCCGCTAAAAAAGCATACTTATAGCTTATGTTATTTTCCTTCTTAGATAGGCTATATATCATAAACGCGTAAAAAACTAAAAATGCTTCGGCAAACAAACGTATGCCATTATCTACAACCTTTTTATCTTGAAAAAACGGATAATTGATAAGTATGAGTAGCACAACTAAGGTTGCTATTAGAGTTATTATATTTAGTTTATGTTCTGCTATTATTTTATGCAGGGCCTGAACGCTAAAGAAAATAAGAACTATGCCTACAAAAAACGAATAACTTCTGTAATAGTCTCCGCTAAACAACCAAATTGCCTGACGAAAATAGGGAAAAACGATAGGGAGCAACCATATTGCCATTAATATAACGGCCGCGGTTTTTACTGTTTTATTTAAAAACTGAAATATTTGGGTAAATAATAATAAACAAGGTAAGCCACAGTAAAATATAGGTGCTTCCAAAAGGTTTTGCCACCCTTTAAAATTTATTCCGCTACCTAAAATATCACTTGAAAAAAAACGCATAATGGCTGTACCAAATTCTATTTTGTCTGCCGTATGAAACATAGGGGCAGCCGATAATATATGAAAGTAAGAATCAGGGCCTGAGCCACGCGGACTCTCAATCATTACCTGTACATGTTCTAAAAATAAAGGGGCGCTTAAGCCAATACCAAGTATAGAAACGCCTATAATTTTGGCAAAAAACAGGCTTGTTTTTTTTAAATCAACCTTTTCTTCTGTTTGAAAAATTCTAAATAAAATATAAAACAAAAGAAACAACCCATAAAGCCAAAAATTAAATGGTCTTGATATACCAATTAAAAAAACAGGTAAAATAAACCAGTACCATTTGTTTTTTTGATATAATAATTCAAAACACAGTAAAAGTAACGCGGTATTAAATACCTCAAAGGAAAAAAGATACCAACCGCTACCAATAATCATATAACCACAAAACGCGTAAAACAAGGAACCTAAAATAGCGGTATAGTTACTAACGTTTAACAGTTTTAAATAGTTGAAAAACAAAATGCCCGCCAGTAATATTTTTACGATTTCTTTGTAAACAATTAAATAAGGCATGTTATCTCTGCCTAAAAAGTAAAGTATGTAATCAAAGGGGTCGTAAAATGAAAAAGATAATATGTTTTGCCCCATACCCATACTGAACGACCAAGAAGGGATGCCATATTTAGAAATATAATCCGCGGAATGAACCATTAATGGCCAAGACGCATTCAGAGAATCACTACCAATATCTTTGAATGAATAAATTTTTTGCTGAAAAATAAAATCTTTAAAAACTATAAAAGCGATTAAAGAAGCTAATCCTAAACTGAGCCAAACCGCCTTATTGCCAAGCATATCAAAAAAATCAGGGATATTATTTAACGCTGCTGATTTGGTATTATTAACTGTTTTTTGAACGCTTGTTTTTTTTGTAGACACTATGCCTTTTTAGTTGATTTTGCACAAAGTTAAAAATAGTAGCGAAAGTAAAAAGTTAAGAAATCTATTTTATTTTACTTCTGATACTAGTAAATAAAACCCCATCTTATTTTTAGCGTAGAGAAATTTGAGTTCCTTATTTTTAATTCAGATAAACTTACTTCTTTATCAGTACATAATTCTTAATGGTTTCGGGTTTAGCAACACCGAACTCAAATACTACTATGTTTTCCGTATAATCGGTATAACCATCACTGCTTATAGTTACTTTATAAGTACCCGGCAGCAGAGCCATCACATAACGCCCATTTATTTTATTGGGTACAAAGGTAATTTCATCGTTTGTTTTTTTATTTATCGCGCTAATATTTACATCAAAATCTTTCTTATTGGTAGAATCACTTCGTAAAACCTTACCGCGATAAAGGTTATAATGTTGGTCGTTCTCCTCAAATTTAACACGATAAATATCTAAATCGCCAAAACCACCCGGGCGCAAGGCGCTAACATAACCCGCACGGTTATCAGGCAGGATAGAAATCTGTCTTTCATCATCAGATGTATTTAAAGGATAACCTAAATTCATTGGAGAACTCCATTCTTTGTCAATCTCATCCCAAATACATTTAAACAAATCAAAGCCCCCCATGCTGCTATGCCCTTCAGACGAGAAATAAAGGGTTTTTCCATCGGCAGATAACCAAGGGAAATCTTCTTTATATTTTGTATTTATTTTACTGCCCATATTAACGGGTAAACCCCATTGCCCCGTAGGCAGCATTTTTGCTGTATAAATATCGGTTCCACCAATAGAGTTTTTGTCTTCTCTTACAAAATAAAGTATAGGTCCATCTTCGGTAATGAAAATAGAACCAGAAAATTCTTTAGCGTTATTTACATTATCGCTTAATTTTTCGAGCTTGGTATAGTTTCCGTTCTTTTTATGTGTACTGTATAAATCTTCTACCTGATTAATATGGTCAATATACACTACCAACTCACTTCCATCGGGATTTATACCTACAATTTGTTCATCTAAATTGGTATTTATTAAATTACCTAAGTTCTTCGCTTTATCCCATTTACCATCTAATACATTACTAACAAAACAGTCAGACGAATAATACCCATCTGCCTCCACCTGCGTGGTATGTCCGCCTTTGCGACGAGAAGTAAAGAACAAAGCTTGTTCATCGGAAGTTATCCATGGGTAATAATCAGGAGATTCTGTGTTTATTTCCGGTCCCGCATTGGTAAAGGTAACTTTTATGGGGTGTTTCATAAGTGCCTGCGCATTGCCGCACTGTTCAATACAATGGTCTGCCTTATCAGATTCTACCTTGTTTTTAACCATTAACTCTTTATACTTGGTATAAGCTTTAATAGCATCCGGAAATTTATTACCCAAATGATAGGCTTTGCCTAACCAGTACCAAGAATCAGGCGGACACTTAGGGTTTTTAACTGCTTTTTCAAGAAAAGGAATACCAGCAGTTTTATCAATGTTGGTATGCATATAACAGAATCCCAACCTGTAATTATACTCCATATCATCAGACTCCCGTTTCACAAGTTCCTTGTACATGGGCAATGCCATTACATAGTTCTCATTCTTAAAATGCTCTTCAGCATCTTCAGGCTCCCACTTTCCTTTTGGCGATTTAACCTGAGAAAAGGAGTTAGATACAGATATTACTATCAGTACCAAAAGAAATAATAATCTCTTTAGTTGCATAAAACGAGGCTAAAGATATAAATTATATTAGGAAAAGAATGGCTTTAATAGAGTTTAATATATTGAACAAATTCTCATACTTTTGATGTTTAATTTAATCGTATGCGTATTAGCTTTTTATCAACAGCTCTTGTTTTTTCATCTATTGGTTTTGCACAGGTTTATACCGATACCACCAAAGCCCCTGAAAACTGGTTTAATTTAGACCCTTATACCAACAAAGTAAACGGCGTAAGCACCGAACGTACCTACAACGAATTGCTTAAAGGTAAAAAAAACACTACCGTTATTGTAGGCGTTATTGATAGTGGGGTTGATTTTAACCACGAAGATTTAAAAGACGTGATGTGGACTAACCCAAAAGAAATTCCTAACAACGGTATTGATGATGATAAGAACGGATACATTGATGATATACATGGCTGGAACTTTTTGGGTGGGAAAGATGGTAAGAATGTAGAGCATGAAACCGTAGAGCTTACCCGTATTTACAGAGATTTAAAAAAGAAGTATGATGGCAAAGATGAAAAAACAATTGCCTCTGCCGATAAAAAAGAATACAGACAATACATTGATGTTAAAACCAGTTACGAACAAAAATCAGATGAAGCTCAAAAGCAGCTTACACAGGTAAACTTTGTAAACGAGATGTTTACTAACCTTAACTTAGAGATTAAAGACCAGTTAAGTGTGGATAGCGTAAAAGCACCACAACTAAAACAATTTAAAGCAAAAGATAAAAAACAAGAGGGTTTGTTGGCTTATGCTCAACTTATATTATCGCAGGATACTACCATGACGGTTGATTATCTTTTAAAACAATTAGATGAGGCGCAAGATCATTTTGAATCTCAGGTAAAATATAATTACAATATAGATTATGACCCACGCGGTATTATAGGCGATGATTATAAAAACTCTTATGAAAAGTATTATGGGAATAATGATTGCAAAGGTCCGGGGAGTTTGCACGGAACACACGTAGCCGGTATTATAGCCGCAAACCGCGTTAATAATATTGGTGTAAAAGGTGTTGGAGATAATGTGCGTATTATGTCGGTACGTGCTGTGCCTGATGGCGATGAGCGTGATAAAGATATAGCGAACGCTATTATTTACGCAGTTGATAACGGAGCTAAAGTTATTAATATGAGTTTCGGAAAAACCTATCCGTATGATAAAGCAGCTGTTGATAAAGCGGTAAAATATGCCGAAAGCAAAGATGTATTATTGGTTCATGCCGCGGGTAATGATGGAGTAGATGTAGATAAAAACATCTTTTATCCTTGCAGGAAGTTTGCCAACGGAAAGAAAGCCAATAACTGGATTGAAGTGGGCGCTTTAAACTGGAGAAAGGGTAGCGATTTGGTTGCAACCTTTTCTAACTACGGCAAAAAAACAGTGGATGTATTTGCACCCGGTGTAGATATACACTCAACTAAAAATGATGGTGGCTATTTGGATGAAAGCGGTACCAGTATGGCAAGTCCGGTTACTGCGGGTGTGGCTGCTGTTATCCGTTCGTATTATCCTAACCTTACTGCCAAACAAGTAAAAAAGATTATGGAAAAATCGGTTGATAAAGACTACAAAAACCAAAAAGTAAAACAGCCCGGTGCGGATAAAACAGAAGTAAAATTCAGTGATTTATCTGTTACAGGCGGTGTAGTAAATCTTTATAACGCCATTCTAATGGCAGAAAAAATGAGTAAGTAATTTTTCATGGCGAGACTGATTAGCTTATTTACTTTTTGTTTTATTATTATAATTACTTGTGGGCAGGCGCAAAACCCTGCCATGAGCAAGGAAACCAAACTTATTAATGGTAAGAAATACTACATTCATAAAGTTGCCAAAGGACAAAGTCTGTATGGTATTGCCAAGATTTATGATGTGGATTTAAACGCTTTAATTGTGGAGAACCCCGAAGCTATTGATGGCATTAAAGCCGGACAGGAATTAAAAATCCCTGCGGAGAAATCGAAAGAACAAAGTATGCCCACGCTTAAAGATTATGAGAAATATACTACGCATAAAGTGGTTAAAGGAGAAACCATTTACCGCATTTGTAAAGATTATGGCATTACCGAACAACAACTTACAGATTTAAACCCCGACTTGAAAAAGGGTTTGAAAGAAAACATGGTTTTAAGGGTTAAAGAAAAGGATGCTCCTAAAGTTCAAACGGTAAACACCCAAACTACTTCTGCAAAGACTGAAGTTAAAGAAACTCCCGTAATTGTAAAAGAAAAAGAAACTGCTGAACCTGTTCTTATTACTAAAACAGAAAAAGATACCACGCCTGTTGAAGTAGTTACTAAACCTAAAAAAAATAAGTACAATGTGGGTCTATTTCTCCCCTTTCATTTTGATGATGTTAGCACCCTGAATGTAGATGAATTGGTTATGAATAAACAGGAGTTCCCTTCTTCCTCTCACATGGCGTTGGATATATACGAAGGTTTGCAACAAGCTGCTGATTCTTTAAAGACAAATGACTTTGAAATAGTTTTTAAACTATACGATTCGGGTGATATAGATTCTTTAACCACCATAAAGCTTACCAAAACAAATGAATTTAAAAACCTTGATTTGATAATTGGTCCGCTTTACAACTCTCCTTTCAAAATAATTTCTACCGAAGCTAAGAAGAACCAGATACCCTGCGTATCGCCGCTTACACAGCAAAATAAAGTATTGTTTAATAATGTATTTACCAGCAAATTAATTCCTTCCAACAACACCTTATTGCAAGGTTTGGCAGACTATTGCCTGGATTCTCTAAAAGGACAAAACATCGTATTGCTTAATAACGGAAGTGTGAAGGATATTCAAACCATAAAAACATTTAAAGCTTATTATAATCAAAAAACAAAAGACACCTTAACAGAAGTTAAAGGTGTTGTAGGTGCCAAAGCGGCTTATAAAGCCGATAAAACAAATTACTACGTGGTACTTAGCGAAAACGAACCTTTTATTACGGAGTTCTTAACGCAGCTAAATCTCTTTTCTGATAAGAAAGAAAACCTGCGTGTAATTGGTTTGCGCAAGTGGATGAGTTACGATAACCTGGATTTAGAATACTTCAACAACTTTAGCTTTACCTGCGCCGTACCTTATTATATAGATGATGAAAACCCCTATATACAAAAGCTAAAAACGACTTATCAGCAAAAATATACCATTGCGGCTGATGATTATTATTACGTGGCTGCTGATGCGGGCTTGTATTATTTTAATCTTTTAAAGACGATGGGCGCTGCATCGGCAGTGGTGTTAGACGATATGCCTAAACGCGGAACCTGCATTAACTTTAGTTTCACGCATCCTAATAATAACACCGGTTTTGAAAACCAAGCTATTCAATTAATTCGATACAACGATTATAAGCTGAGGAAGGTACAATATGCCAAATAGAGAAGAGATTGCCCAATGGCTTAAAGAATTGCAAAAACACATTTGCAGCGAGTTGGAAAAAGCAGATGGTAAAGCCTTATTTACGATAGAAGAATGGCAACGCCCCGAAGGCGGCGGCGGTGTTAGTCGCGTTATACAAAACGGTAATGTATTGGAAAAAGGCGGCGTTAACTTCTCTGCGGTACATGGGGCTACACCCGCATTTTTATCTACTGAAAAGGAACATACCCTCTCCCCTTCGGGGAGAGCCGGAGAGGGGCTCTTTTATGCTACAGGGGTATCTATTGTACTGCACCCCAAAAGCCCTATGGTGCCTATTATACACATGAACATTCGTTATTTTGAAATGAGTAACGGCATTCATTGGTTGGGAGGTGGTATTGATTTAACCCCGCATTATGTAAATGAGGCGGACGCTAAATTTTTTCACCAAACTTTAAAAGAAGTATGCGATAAACATAACCCCAACTATTATACCGAATACAAAAAGTGGGCAGATGATTATTTCTTCATCAAACACCGAAACGAAACCAGGGGTATTGGCGGTATATTTTTTGATAGATTGAATGAAAACTCTGACATGAGCTTTACCCAAAACCTTGCCTTTTGGAAGGATGTAGGCATGGTCTTTGCCCCTATTTATACCGAATTGATTAAACGCAACAAAAACACCGCTTTTACCGAAAAAGAAACCGAATGGCAACTTATCAGGCGCAGTCGCTATGCCGAGTTTAATCTGGTTTATGATAAAGGCACTATATTTGGACTGGAAACCAATGGCAGAATAGAATCCATCTTAATGAGCCTGCCGCCCCTTGCCGCCTGGCATTATAACTACAGTCCTAAAGCCAATAGCCCCGAAGAAAAGACCCTTTCTTTATTGAAGAAGGGTATTAATTGGATTGGTTAATATGCATATCGAAAAGGTTGTGCAAATTAAAACGTTATATCTATTTATTCTTTTTACTTTACTATTTGTTATTTCAGCTTTTTCGCAAGAAGATACCACTTCATCCTTGAGTGTTTTATATAATCAGTCTATTCAAACAGCTAAACACAAAGCAGATTCTATTAGATGGGCCAATCCCAAATTTGGTTGTGGCTTATATGGAGGTATTGGTACCGGAGGAAATAAGAATACTAGTGGGATTGCTTATGGCGCAGGAGCAAGCTTTCATTATAAATTTCATACGGTTAATATGTATGCTACTCTATCTACTAAGTCAGAAGAAATTTCTTCCGGGTTTGATAGAACCTATACTTTATATGGCAGTAATTATGGTTTTATGTACGGTGCAGGTGCTTATGATAAAAACTTTTCGGTTTCAGGCGGTGCAGGTATTGGTTATAGCCGAATAAATATGGTATTACAAGAAGGAAATCGAAATGTATCTGTAAATGGTTGGGCTCCGGGCTATGTCTCAGTTTATTATTCAAAAGTGGGTTTATGTGTTGGCGGGCAAGCTACTGTTCATGGCAGGTTTATTGGCTTTACCACCCAATTTTATTTAAACATAACAAGTGCTATTACCAGCTATGTTTTTTTACTTGGGCTTGCTATTGTCCCCCAATAAATATTACCCTAACTTAAAGTAAGTGCCAGCCATATTGGCTATTTCGTTGCCATAAGCCAAAGAGGCTGTTGCTGCCGGAGATGGAGAATTAATTACATGCACGGCTCTATGACTGTATTCTATTTTAAAATCATCAATCACTTCTCCTTCGGGAGCTAATGCCATGGCTCTAATACCACAACGGGAAGCCACAATATCATCTGTCTCTAAAGTTGGTATCAGTTTTTGTAAGCGTTTAAGGAAATATGGTTTAGAAAAAGCTCCACGGTACTCATCCATACCAAAACGCCAGTGTTTTTTAAAGAATTTCCATGTTCCGCCAAAGGTAAAGGCATTCATGGTATCTTTTGCCGAGAAAGCTGTTTTGGTATAGCCCTCTCTGTCAAAAACAAACACGGCATTTGGTCCGCACTCGGTGCCGCCTTTTATCATGCGGGTATAATGCACACCCAAAAACGGGAACTTAGGGTTAGGCACGGGGTAAATAAGGTTCTTTACCTTCTTCATGCCTTTATCCGTCAGGTCATAATAATCTCCTCTAAAGCCAACAATCTCCGCATCACTCTTTTTACCTTGGGCCTTAGCTAACCTATCGGCTTGCAAACCACCACAGGTAATAATATACTTAGCGATGTATTTATTGTTTTGCGTAATAACTTCTATGTTATCATCATGGTTAACAAAAGATTTTACTTCCTGATTGGTAAACACCTTGCTTCCGCTAAACTTTTGATGGATAAGCTCTACATATTTATTAGCTACATCAGTATAATCAATTATACCCGTGCAGGGCACCCATATACCGGCAATTCCTTCACAATAAGGTTCTATTTCTTTAATTCGTTTAGCATCTATCAGTTCAATACCTTCTACATCATTAGCTTTTCCATTGGCAAATACTTTGTTCATGTGCGCCAATTCGCTCTCTTCGGTGGCTACAATAATCTTTCCGCAAATATCGTGTGGTATATGATGTTCTTTGGCAAATTGCACCAGCTCTCTTCTGCCCGCCACACAATTAATGGCCTTATAAGAACCCGGTTTATAATAAATACCCGAATGTATAACACCAGAATTATGTCCGGTTTGGTGGGCAGCTACTTTGGCTTCTTTTTCTAATACAGCAATTTTTAAATCGGGGTGTTTGGTATTTAGTTTATAAGCCGTGGCAAGCCCTACTATTCCCCCTCCTACAATAATTACATCAAACACGTTTTCCTGAGCCATCTTTTTTCTTTGTGCAAATGTAATAGCTAAATGTTAATCCTTGATTGTGAAATAGCTTTAATTGATTTTATTTCTATTTTTGCCGACCTAAAAAAATACTATGAAACTGAAATTATGTCTTTTGCTTCTTATCTCCGGTTTCTTTGCTAAAGCGCAAACCAACGACCCTTTTACATCGCACATGTATGCCGCCTGGGGGTATAACGCAGAATGGTACAGCGGAAGTACCATAAAAATAAATCAGCCTACTTTGGGAAATAACTATGAGTTAAAAAACATCTCGGGTAATGATTACGTGGGTTGGGATAAACTGTTTCAGCACCAATTAACCGTGCCACAGTACAACTACCGTTTAGGGTGGTTTTTTAAGAAACACAAAACATGGGGCTTTGAGGTTAGTTTTGACCATACCAAATACCAGCTTACCATTGGACAGGATGCGCATTGGGTTGGCACGGTAAATAACCGACATATTGATACCAGCATATACATACAAGACCAATATTTCCATTGGAAGCTTAATAACGGAGCTAATTTCTTTTGCTTTAACATGATGAAACGCTTTTACATAACAGGTACTAAAAACGGTAAGATTAAATTATTCAATATCTATAAGTTTGGTGCCGGACCAACCGTGCCGCATGTAGAGAATGTATTGATGGGCATGGCAAACATTCCTCATTTTCAGCCGGGAGGTTGGAACGTTGGTTTTGAAGCAAACTACCGTGTAGAGATTTATGATTTCTTTTATTTAGATATTGCTCAAAAACTTGACTACGCACGCTATTTCGACCTACGTGTTTATTACGGCACCGCCAAACAAGCTTTTGGTTGCTATGAGGTAATGGCTACCCTTGGCTTTATGATGCCCTACAAACCTTTTTGGGTAAAAAATAAAACAGCTGCAACTTCGTCAACACCTGTTAGTAATTAAGATTTACTTCTTTCCTTACGGTAGGTAACAATTACGGGTATGGAGGTTAAAATAATCAAGCCAATAACAATGTAGTTTAAATACTCTTTTACCTGCGGAAACTCGCTGCCTAAAAAATAACCGATACCTGCCACAGAGCCTATCCAGGCTATGGCACCCAAAAGATTATAGAGCATAAACTTTTTAAAATCTATGTTTATAACACCTGCCAGTATGGGCGCAAAGGTTCGGATAATGGGTAAAAACCTACCTAAGATGAGGGTTTTGCCTCCGTGCCTTTCATAAAAACTACGGGTAGTTTCTAAATGTTTCTTTTTAAATAAGAGGCTGTCTTCTCTTTTATAAAGCCCCACGCCTACCCTTTTGCCAAAATAATAGCCGGCGGTGTTGCCTAGTATAGCAGCCAAGCTCATATAGATAATAAGCTCGGCAATACTTACATTTATAATAGTTGGATTAGTAGCGCACAACAAACCGCTTATAAACACCAGGTTATCTCCGGGTAAAAAGAAACCTACCAGCAAACCTGTTTCGGCAAAAATAACAAACAGCAATAGCGGAAGCCCCAGCTTGATAATAGATTCAGGGTTGACGAGTGTTTTAAAGAATTCCCAGGCTTCGTGCATTGTTTAATCTTTTAGTATGGCAAATAGGCGCATAAAGAAGTTAAACTAACCCTGTAATTCAAGCCATCTAAAACTCTTAGTATCAATATCTTTTATAGTTTGCGCTAAATCGGATCCGGTTTTTTGAAGGATAACATGGTCGGTTTCTCCACCAACAAGAGCAGCTTCTAAGGATTGTTTCTTATTTTCCAGTTCGGCTATTTCTTTCTCAAGGTCTTCAATTTCTTTAATAACCTTATATGATTTCTTTGCCACAGATGGCGCAGATTTTACCTGATTAGGTGTTGTTTCAACAGGCTTATCTTCTTGTTTCTTATCTCCTATCTCTTGCTTCTTCTCTGTTACTTGTTTATTGTTACCTGCCGCTTGTTTCTGCGCGTCTTTCCAAATGCGGTATTGGGTATAGGTGCCGGGAAAATCGCGTATCTCGCCATCGCCTTCAAATACAAAAAGATGGTCTATCAGCTTATCCATAAAATACCTGTCGTGCGATACAATAAGTACACAACCTCCAAACTCATTTAAAAAATCTTCCAGTGTTTGCAGGGTGGCAATATCCAAATCGTTTGTAGGCTCATCCAGTATAAGGAAGTTTGGGTTCTTCATTAAAATAGTAAGCAGAAACAAACGGCGCTTCTCTCCTCCGCTAAGCGATGATACATACTGGTATTGCACATGCGGCGGAAAGTTGAAACGTGCCAACAATTTACCGGCACTAAGCGTGGTGCCATCTGCTAAAGGAATATACTCGGCAATATCACTTACGGTTTCTATGATGCGTTTATCATTCTTTAGCACCATTCCTTTTTGAGAATAATAACCCCACACAACGGTTTCGCCGGTTTGTATCGTGCCGCTATCGGCCTCTTCAAAACCCTGAATGATATTTAATAAAGTTGTTTTGCCACTGCCGTTAGCCCCCGAAATTCCAATCTTTTCACCTTTCTTAAATACATAATCAAAGTGGTTAATCAGTTTACGTTCTCCATAAGCTTTAGATATTTTATGCAGTTCTAATATTTTACTACCCAGGCGGCTCATCTTTACCGAGAGTTCAACTCCATCATCTTCTTTTTTTTGCTTTACTTTATCTTCCACATTAGAAAAAGCATCAACTCTCGATTTTGATTTGGTACCACGCGCGCGAGGCATTTTTCGTACCCACTCTAATTCCCTACGATATAAGTTCTTTGCCTTTTCAAGTTCAGAGGCACTGGCTAACATGCGCTCCGCTTTCTTTTCTAAATAGTATTCAAAGTTGCCTTTGTAGGTATATAGTTTGCTGTCTTCTATTTCTATTACATGATTGCAAACGTTGTTCAGGAAGTATCTGTCGTGGGTAACAATAAGCAATGTAAAATCATTATCATCTAAATAGTTTTCCAGCCACTCAATCATCTCAATATCCAAATGGTTGGTAGGTTCATCCAGCACCAGCAAATCGGGCTTGTTCAATATAACACGCGCTAAAGCAACCCGTTTGCGTTGCCCGCCGCTAAGTGTTTTAATCGGTTGTTTCAGATTCTTTACCTGCAAACGAAATAAAATTTCTTCTACTTTATTTTCATAATCCCAGGCATTCAGGTCGGTCATTTCCATAATAACCGTATCCATATCTACAGATTCATCTCCGGCTACTGCCAGATTATATCTTTTAATTACATCGGTAAATTTATTTTTGGCATTCAGCAACGTATCTATCACCGATATTTCCTCATCAAATACAGGTTCCTGAGAAAGGAACTCTATAGTCAATTCTTTTCTCCAGGATATACGCCCTTCATCAGCTATCTCGGTACCTTTTAGAATATTTAACAGGGTAGTTTTACCCGTACCGTTTTTAGCAACCAAGGCTACTCTATCGCCTCTGCTAATACCAAAGGTAATTTTTTCGAACAACACTTTATCTCCATAAGATTTAGAGAGATTTTCAACCGAGAGATAATTCATTGCAGCTTTTAAAATTTGCGGCGAAGATAGTAAGACTATTGGGAATGTTTCGGGTACACTTAAAAGGTTTGTTGGATTTCACTAAAACTTATCATATTTGTTTATCTTTGATAAAGTAAGGTACTAATTATTATAATACAGCCACTTTAGAGGGAAAACAAAAATTGCTTGGTTCAATATTTCCCAAAAAATTGATTTTTTCAGAAAACAGTTATCGAACCGCAAAACCGAATGAATTAATAAACTTGTTTGGCAATGTTACAAAGGCTTTCAGAGGTAATGAAAAAAGGAAAGCCGCTAAAAATAGCGGCTTATCCCATCAAGGGAGAGAGATGGGGCTCGAACCCACGACCCTCAGAACCACAATCTGATGCTCTAACCAACTGAGCTACACCCTCCATAAATTCAGGGTGCGAATTTAAATAAAATTCTTTATAAAAAGGAAAAAAGTAACGCTCTCCAAATATTATAGTTATTACTCTAAGAAATAAATATCCTCAAAAGGAGAATTAATGGGAGACCCGAGGTTAACAGGTTTAGACCAGCTTTGCGTTTCTTCATCCCAAGTGCTTTTAAAAATATCGTAGCCTCCCATACCTTCAAATCCTTTTGAAGAAAAATAAAGTGTTTTACCATCTTTTGATAAAGAAGGATATTCCTCATCCAAAGGAGAATTAATAGAGCTAAGGTTTAAAGGGGATGCGCTCCACTTATTATTGCCGATTTTTTTCAACTGATAAATATCTTTTCCGTTGGCATCATCCTCTCCGTAGCTTGAATACAGTACCGTATTTTTATCGGCAGAAAGAAAAATAAGCGATTTAAAGTTCTTCTTTTTATCAATACTACTTCTCATATCATCTGTTATTACCAAAACCTTAGCTCCCGATTCTATTTGTGAAAGCGAGTTTTGAAGCGAAGTAATATCCACATGCTTTTTCTCATATACTTCCATTACCACGGGTTCGTTTACCAGCTTGATACTGTTGTTGCAATACGCTATCTCCTTTTCAATATTAAATTGCTTAATATCCGCGGGCTTTCCAACCAACATGTATTTTTTATACCATTTAATTGCCATGCTAAAACGGTAATTCAAATAGTTGGCTTTGCCTAAATAATAAAACACTTCAAGGGGAGTGTTCTTAGATGCAGAAGCTGTTTCAAGCATGGTAATACAAACAGCTTTATCTTTTTTAGTGTTAAATAAACTAATGCCATAGTTATAGGCATCTGCGGCATCCAAATCAATTTGCCGCTCAATGTTTTGATAAGCTATAGAAGCTTCCTGATAATTGACATGATTAAATAATTCTCTTGCCTGTTTTAAATCTTCTTGGTCTTTTTTGGCTTCTTCGGGTGTGCGTATGGGTTTATGAATTACTTCATGTTTTTTTATGTCGTGCTCGGCTTTAATCTTGGTTTTATTAACCTCCAGTGCGTTTGGTTTTTGCGGCACATTACTAAAGTTTATTCGAGCGGCTTCTACCTCGGTAAAGTAATTAATTACCTTAGATGGTTTACCTACAGAATCTTTCCTGAATATAATAGCCTGCTTTAAAACAAACTCGCCTTTCTTTTCGGGCACTTCAAATTTACTGAGCATATCCGGGTATCCTTCCGACTCAATCGTCATGGCATAATTTACACCTGCGGGCAATACCATCAAATAGTTCCCTGTTGTGGAATTTGTTTTGTAAACACCAACCAGTTCTTCTGTATTTACGTTATAAACAGATAGGGTAGCGTCTTTGCCGGGTATAGTATCCAGTGTAATAAAATTACCCTTGATAATAGAATTAGTAAAAGAACGTTCGGGGAGTTTAACCTGTATATACTCAAATGTATTATTTTTTCTGTTAGAACAATAAGACGCGTATTGATTGGCAGTATCGGGAATAAAAAGAATATCATCGTAGGTAGAATTAATTGGGTAACCCATATTTTGCGGTTTAGACCAGGAGGATAAAGTATCATTGCGGGTACATTTAAAAATATCATAACCGCCCATACTGTTATGTCCTTTTGATGAAAAGTAAAGTGTTTTACCATCGGCTGTTATAAAAGGGTAATTCTCTTCATAAGGGGTATTAATATCAGCCGGCAATAATTGACTTGCCCCTATAGTTCCGCTTGCATCGGCTATGTTTTTGTATAGATGGGTTGTTTGTCCATTCTCTCCGTAACCGGCATGTATAAACTCATGTTTATTATAGTTAGTTACAAATAGCTTTCCCTGCTTCTTTTTATCCATGGCAGAATAAAAGAATTCTGTTTTATATGCTATTCTGTTATCTGTAAGTTCCGTATTATAGTTTGCTAAAATGTTATCGGGCTGAGTTTGCGTGCGTTTTAGAATAGAAATATTTACCTGCTCGGTAATTAAAGCGATTCCGTTTTTGCAATACTCAATCAGATGATGTACCTGATTGCCGCTTACCTCTGTGGGTTTGGCTCGTTTTATATAATCATCAAAAGCGGCAATAGCTTCCTGAAACAAATAAGACAGATGATACGCCTTACCTAAATATAAATGCACATCATAAGGCACATCCTTATAATTTGCCGCTATGTGAAGCGAACTAATGGCTTTAGCTTTATTCTTATCTAATTTTAAAAGCGATACGCCGTAGTAGTAATTTACAAAAGGGTCGCCGGGGTCATTCTTTAGCAACTCTCCATATAATAAACTTGCTCTTTCAAAATCATTATTCTTAAATGCTTTTAAGGCTTCTCCCGGTTTTTTCTTTTCTTCTTCTATTTGTTTTTTTACCAGTTCATCTATGTTAGCATATTGCTTGGCGTTTTTTCCATTTGAGTTAATGGTCTCTTCATTGTCGTTTGAATTATCTACCGTGTTTGTGGTATCAGTAAAAGATTTCAGATAAAATACTTTTTCATTTCCATCTACAAAAAAATTAGTAAGCGATAAAACCGGCTTCATCTTATCGTTTAATTTAATCCTTAATTGCTGCTGGCAAATCTCATAATCTATTTTAGAGGGAACCTCAACCACCTCCTGCATGGTACTATAGCCCACAGCTTCTACTTTAAATAGGTACTTAACATTGGGTACCAAAACCAATAAGTAATTTCCGGTATACGAATTTGTGTTGTATATACCTACCAACTCATTGTTAGACGCGTTATACACATTTATTTTAGCCCTTTTAAGTTTTGGATTATCAAGAGCTTCCATGTGCCCCCTTACAATAATTATACTTGGCGGGTTTGTGGTAGGTACCGCTTTAAAAATATCGTACTTATTATCATCACATAACCTGTCGGAAACAAAGTAGGTAAACTTTCTTTTTTTGGCAACGCTTATATCTTCTTTAACGCTATCGGTCTTTGCGGAAATACCAACATCTTTGGTTTGAGAAACCACGGTTGAATAAATGAATATAATAAAAACAAAAAAGTAAGCCTTCATACTATTCTTAGGATGCCAAATTTAAAACATTCCCACAGAAAGCAAACTAAATCTTTAAAACTCAATCTGCGAGTTCAAACCAATCGCTTTTATAAGCGTTTCAGCTTTCAGTAAACATTCATTCCATTCCTCTTCCGGGTTGCATTGCGCGGTAATAGCACTCCCCACATGAAATGATAATCTCTTTAGTTTCGGATTGTAAATAAGCGTTCTGATAACCACACAAAAATCAAAATCACCGGTATTATCTACAAAGCCTAACGCGCCCGAGTATATACCCCTTGGAGAAAGCTCATACTTTTCAATCAACTCAACAGCCCTTAGTTTAGGCGCCCCCGTCATAGATGCGGGAGGGAAGGTAGCTCTTACAATATCGTTAAAGCTTACTCCTTCCTTTACCTTACAATTAACCGTGCTTACCATTTGATGCACATTTTTAAATGTCTGCACACCAAACAAATCTGTTACCTCCACCGTTCCTTTTTGCGCCACCTGCGATAAATCATTCCTTGCCACATCTACCGCCATCACATTTTCTGTCCGCTCTTTTAAATTATTTCGCAAAGTGTTTTTTATCTCTTCATCCTCTATAGCATCAGCGCTTCTTCTGGCGGTACCTTTCATTGGTTGCGTAATAAGGGTATCCCCTTTTTTCTGTATAAACCTCTCCGGACTCGCGCATATAATATACTCCTCCCCTGCCCTTACCAATTGCGCATAAGGAGCCCGGGTTAATTCATTCAGCTTATTAAATATCTGTCGGGGATTAATAACCACATCTTCACAAAAGAACTCTATACAATAATTAATCTCATAAATATCTCCACGCTTAATATGTGCAAGTAGTTTGTTTACGTTTGCTAAGTATATTTCTTTTGTTACTCTGCATTGAATATTGCCAACCTTAGTTTCATTTGTAAATATCTCTTCGTTTGAAACAGTCTCAACTTCTACAATCTCTCCGCTTTCAAATAAAATAAGGTAGTGAGGCATACTTAGTTGTCTTTACCCTCCTTATCAAAATCAAGCTTACCACCCCAAAAGCGCATTTGTTGCAACGTCCATTGCTTCCGGCTTTGCATATAATTGCCCCCTATATTTTTCCCATACACACGTGGGTTGGGCAACAAACAAGCCAGCACCGCGGCTTCCTCCTTACTTAGTTTAGCTGCCGGTTTCTTAAAGTAATGTTGCGAAGCCGCCTCTGCGCCATAAATACCATCCCCAAACTCTATCACGTTCAGGTAAACCTCCATAATTCGCTCTTTACTCCAGCAAGTTTCAATCAATAAAGTAAAATAAGCCTCAAAGCCTTTACGAATATAATTTCTGCCATTCCACAAAAAAACATTCTTTGCCGTTTGCTGAGAGATGGTGCTTCCTCCTCTTATTCTTTTATGCTTCTCATTATTAAGCATAGCTTTTTTAAGTGCTTCAAAATCAAAACCATAATGCATTAAGAAGTTTTGGTCTTCACTGCAAACTACTGCCAGTGCAAGGTTAGGAGATATATCATCCAATGGCTTCCAACTTTTTGAAAGCTTCATACTTTTACCATCCTGCTTTTGTTCTACGCAACGAATTATCATTAAAGGGGTAAAAGGTACCGGCACAAAGCGGAATAAAATAGTAGTAAGTATAGACAATACCAAAAAGCCAACTAGTACTCTTAGTATGATTTTAAAGATACGGCGAATCATAGCGTAAAAGTATTGGCTAATTCTAAAATGAGTTACTTTGTGTAGGTTTTCTTTTCAACAATTAAGATATGATTAAAAAGTTTTGGGTGTTTGCGTTGTTTGTAGTTGTTTTATCCTTGTTCTTGATGTTCCAATACCAAAAGTACCGCGTAGCTCCCAAAGCAGATTTAGCGAGCCTGTCTTGTATCGATACCAATGGAAATAAGATAGACCTTACTAAACTTAAAGGAAAGAAAATATTACTTACCTTTTTTGCCACCTGGTGCGGCGATTGTTTGCTGGAAATGAAACAACTGAATGATATAAAGAAAGCTGCTCTGCAAGACATAGATATAATTGCCATCAGCGATGAGCGAATGAATAAAATATGTTCTTTTATCCAGAAGAAAAATTACCCCTTTACTTTTCTTAAACTGCAAACTGCATTTGCCAATATTCATATCAATGCCATTCCTGTAACGTATTTAATCAACACCAAAGGAGAAATTATTTACTCTAAAGTAGGCGCTATTAATTGGAAAGACCCATCGGTAGTTTCTTTTACGGAAGAGACCTTGAAGTAGAGCGTTCCGGCATTTCTATTTTCCTCTTTGAAAGTGGATTGAGGAGGTTGTTTTTTCTTACTGCAAAAACAATCCCACCCCTATATTTCAATAAACACTCCAAGTAAAACATACCATCCTTCTCTAAGCGAGAGGGATTTTTTTTCGTAGGTTTGGCAGGATGAAAAACATAATCTTACTTACTTGCGTTCTAATTATACACCATCTTGTTTTTTCGCAAACAATTATTAGCGGCACCATAAAAGATAAAAACACACAACAAACCATACCCTTTGCATCCGTGGGTTTGGTAGGTACACTACAAGGTGTGCTTAGCGACGGAAACGGAAGGTTTGAATTAAGTATTCCATATTTTACCGGTAAAGATACCGTTCGCATTTCATCCATAGGTTATACTAATTTATCCATAACAAGTAATGAACTCAAAGAAAGCACCAATAAATTATTTTATCTGAAACCCGAACTATACGATTTGAAAGAAGTAGAAATAAGCGCCAAAAACTCGGGCTACACCATATTAGGCACCGGCAAATATAGCACAGGCATCTGCACAGCTTTTGCAGGCGAAAACAACAACTGGAAAGGAGAGCAAGCCGCTATACAGGCTAATAATAAAATAACCACTCCGGTTTATATAGAAAGTTTTGGTTTTTATATCGTAAAAAATACCTACCCCGATTCGTTACAGTTTAGAATTATGTTCTACGACATAGATGAAAAAGGGTATCCGGGTAAAACATTTTTAAAGAAACCAATTCTGTTTAAAACCAACGTAAAACAAGGCGAAGTGAAGATTGATTTAAAAGAGTACTACATCATTACCACCGGCGATTTTTTTATCAGCTTAGAATGCTTGGAGGAAAAAATGGAATCTACCAAGTTTTGCTTTTCAGGCTCTATAAAAGTTCCTTCGTTTTGTAAAACCTCCGCGTTTGGTAAATGGGTACGGGTTAAGGGTGGTGGTGGTGATTTTAACGTAAAAGTAAGCTTCTTCAAATAATAATCTTGCAACACACACACATGCATAACATACCTTTTGAAACTATAGATTGGGGTAAAGTAGAAAAGACTGAACATCCAGGTACAACAGGAACATCCTTTTGGCAAACCATACAAAAAAATGGATTAAGAATCCGTATAGTTGAATATACCGCCGGTTATTTAGCCGACCATTGGTGCGAGAAAGGACACCTTGTACATTGCCTGGAAGGAAGTTTTATAACAGAACTAAAAACCGGAGAGAAATCAACACTTACCAAAGGAATGAGCTATATGGTATCTGATGGCTTGAGTTCGCATCGTTCTTTTTCAAAAGATGGCGTAAAACTGTTAATTATAGATGGTACTTTTTTAAAAGAAAATTAACCTACTTTTGCACAAAATTTGTACAAAGGTTAGTAAAATGCGTGTATCATTAAAAAGCTTGCTTGTTTTAGGAATAATGTTCCTTTTATTTACCAGCTTTATTAATGACCCTTCAGGAAAAGAAAAGAAAGTTTTTCCAAAACCCGAAAGAACAAAAAGCCTTTTGTTTTATGTGCAGCGCACATTTAATACCAACACCCTGATGTATGAAATTAATGAAGATGCAACCGGGCAATTAGATATAAAAGAACCTATAAAAATTCATTGGGTAAACTACGCGACCAATGGCAGTTCAGAAGGATTAAATTACATACAAAGAAAATACGCTTACGGCTTGGACATAAAACTTACGGATGCCGAAAAGAAATCGTATGTATTTAATTTTGTATCGTATAAGAAGAAGCAATTATACTTAATTAAATCTCTTACAGAAAACAGGTATGATGTTTATATGGAGATAAACCATAAACTCGTGGTTTTAAACAGCATTTTTATTCAGATAGAAGGCGGTTCCTTTTGGGTGCCTAAAGTAAAATACCTTGAAGTAACCGGCAAAGATGTTACTAAAGGAGAAGAAGTTGTTGAAAGGATAATTCCTTAATAAACTAATAATCAACAAGATAACTATCTAAATGCAGTTATCGTTTGAATTTTATACTGTTTTTTTATAAGTTTACCGAAACTAAAATAATTTTTCGGTATGGTAAAAAACTACTTCTCCTTAGCGGTTATTTTATTTTGTTGTTTGTTTCTTGCAAACTCAGCAAAAGCACAGGTTACCACCGGGGCTTCCGGCACTTATGGCTTACGTTTAATTAACCCCTCTTATGCCGGTAAAGCCATAAATGTGAGGCGTGGGTGTGATAATAAAACGTTAGATATTGGTTTTTCGTGCGGAGCTTTAAATACAACCCAATTAACCAACTTCGCTATTATCGCTAACCCGCTTACGGCTGTTAGTACAACTTCTTCTATGGCCTATAGTTTGCGAAAAATGAATTGTGCCTATGCTGGTAATGCGATAAATGTAAGAAGAAGTTGTGATAACGCGACTCAGGATATAGGCTTTACCGCAACAGGAGATTTTGATACAACAGGATTGCAACAATTTGTTTTTAAAGCCAGTCCGTTAACTGCTATTAGTGCAGCTGCTGGGGCAGCTTATAGCTTAAGAAAATTATATTGTGCTTATGCAGGAAGTGCTATTCTTGTGCGTCGTAGCAGCGATAATACTACACTTGCCATTGGTTTTACCGCTAATGGAGATTTAGATACGGCATCTATGAAAACATTTGTTGGTGCTAATAATGGTTTTATTGCTACATGGTACGATCAATCGGGTAATGGTAATACAGCTACTGCCCCCGCAAATGGGAATCAACCACAAATTATTGCAGCAGGTGTAGTAAAAAGACAAAATAGTTTGCCAACAGCTGTTTTTGATGGAGCGTCTAGTTATTTAACTATTCTTTATGCAGCAGGAAGTATGAACTTAGCAACGGCGTCTACGTGCAATGCCGTATTAGCAAGAACAGCGGCTGCGGGAGGTACTTGTGATGCAGTTTTTTGTCAACAATATACGGGGGGAAACATTTCTGCAGCTTTATCTTGGAATAGTCTTCCTGCACCAGGCACTACTTTGGCATATGGTTATTATCCTCCGGGCTGGCAAAATGCAGAATTGCCGGTAGATGTTACTGTAAATACGGATAATATTATTACGGGAACTATCCTTTCCGGGGCAGTAAATACAACCGCAATTAACTTATACCAAAATGGCACCTTAGAAACAGCCATGACAAACCAAACTACTGTTGGTGCTAACAGTGGCTTAGCTTTTAATATTGGCAAAAGGTGGGATTTAGCAAATTATGCCCCAATAAATTTACAAGAACTGATTGTTTTTACATCTGTTCTTTCTACTACCGATAGGCAGTATCTGGAGTTTAGTCAATCTGCGTATTATGGTATTAGTGGTCCACCAAGTTTATCGACCGTTCCTGTTGCTGCCCCAAGTGCATACATTGCAAAATGGTACGACCAAAGTGGTAATGGCAGAGATGCATCGCAGGCGACAGCAGCCAATCAACCAAGGATAATGAATGCCGGTATTATTGACAGGCAAAATGGATTGCCCGCTGTATTTTTTAATAATACCGGTGCCAGTGGTTATACAATAGGTTTGCAAACGGCTAACCTCAACATATTTGCATCCGCAGCTTGTTTTCTCGGAGTAGCTTCTGTTAAAACTAACTTAACGTATAATAGTATGATAGCTAAAACCGGTTCCAATGGACCTCCACCGGCTGCCGATAACTATCCCTGCCCTTTTGATTTTTATTATAATAACGGTACAAGTACTACACAAATGCTTGTGGGTAATGGTAATACGACTTCGTTTAACTCTTTTACGGCTTCACAAAATTTTAATGCGGGTTCTGGTTTAAGTATTTGGACTTATCAGGCAAATGGTACTAACGCGAATGGTGTAAACGCTTATTATAATGGAGCGACTCAAATTATTACCAACCAAACAGCTACTGTTTTTGGCGACCAAAATACGCCTTTAACTATTGGCGCTAGATTTGATGGAGTTACCGGACTTAACGGATGGATATCTGAAGTATTTATTTTTAACGCGATCCCTGTAGCGGCCGACATTGATTATTTAGAGTATACGCAAGGTCAGTATTACGGGATAGCAGGACCTACTTATGTAGCTCCTTCGTCCTCGGCAAATTTAAGCGCATATATTACAACCTGGTACGACCAAAGTGGTCATGCAAATAATGCTGTGCAAGCTACTACGGCAAATCAACCCTTGATTATAAAGAATGGATCCATCAATCTGCAGGGAACGCTTCCAAGTATTAATTTTAATGGCACCTCGCAGGATTTAACCGCAAGTGCATTTACTACGGCGTTTAATAATACAGCAGGCGGTGGTGGTACATTAAATATGATGGCGGTTAATAATGGCGCAGCTTCATGGCAGGGAATGGCTCAACAAGGCAGAACACCAGGTACCTGGTGGGGTATTTGGGGTAGTAATACAGGTAAATGGACCGGTGGTTTTAGTGGTGGACCGGGTAACATGGTTTCCGCAGTTAATTCTTCTGTTTTTGAACCCATTACAGTAATTCAACTTCCTACCGTTTCAACTACCTTATTTGGAAATGGGACTCAATTGTTAACCAATGCAACTATGGCTAATCTTTCAAATGCAAATTCCTTTTATATAGGTTTAGGTGCGGCAGGAGAATATTGGAACGGAAACAGTTCCGAAATTAATATTTTTTCTACCGGATTAGGTACTACGCAAAGAACGCTTTTAGAAACCAATCAAGGGGCTTATTATAGTTTTACACCAACAAATAGTCAATTTACCCCTGCAAACGGATATAATTTACTTGTGAATGGTATTGGTGAAACAAGTGCCGCCGATAAAGTTAGTTCTACAACTCAATCAGCAGGTATGGGCTTTATTGATGTAACTTTTTTAGGTGTTGGTAATTATATGACTTCAGGAATGACTTGCCCAACAGCAACTGTTTCTTTCGCTAATCTTCCTGCCGGTGCTACAGCAGGGTATGAACGTTGGGCTAATGATTGGTTAATTAATATTGCAAACCCCGCTGCCACCGCCGGAAATATTCAAATATATTTTGATTTTATAGATTATGGTGTTTCAGCAAATGGCTTACCCGCTGTTGCTTCAAATTATCAATTATGGGGTAGGTCTAACCCCGCGAATACTTTTACGGTAGTACCAACAACCGCTGTGGCAATTGGTGGCGCAAGCAATCAAAGAGTTATTTTTACTTTACCTGTGGCAAATTTAGCCAATGGAGGCTATTATACAATAGGCACAATAGATTATCAAAATAGTCCTTTACCTATTGAATTACTTTACTTCGCTGCTTTACCTGTTAACAATACAGTCGATTTAAACTGGGCTACCTCTACAGAGATAAATAATAATTTCTTTACGATAGAAAAAAGTAAAGACGGAGTTAATTTTGACTACTTAAAACAAATACCTACCGAAGCTCTAAACGGTAACAGTAACATTACATTAAACTATAAAACATATGATGTAAGTCCTTATGAAGGAATTAATTATTATCGTTTAACACAAACTGACCGCAACGGCAATAACCATTATGCTAATATTACACAGGTTAATTTTAGTAATAAGTCGTTTGTATCTGTTTTTCCTAATCCCGCTTCAAACACGATATTTGTAAATGTTAGTCCGGATTATGATAACGCTAATTTAAAATTAATAGATGCTTTGGGTAGAGAAGTATTATCACAAAGTATAAACTCGACAAATGTTAACTCTATAAATACATCAGCTCTTACATCCGGTATGTACATCATGATTATTGATAATGGAAACGGAATAAGTAAAACTAAGGTTACTATTCAGAAATAAGTAAACCCTTCCTAATAATATAAGCTCACTTCTCTCTTTCTAAACCTCTAAACTCATTTATCTATAGTTCTCCTTCTTTTGTCTAAATTATAGAAATTTGGTATATTTAAATTTGCTTATCCATATTTAGCTTGTTAAATTTAACAAAATTTAAACTTATTATATGGATAAAAATTACTTTCTGTTTCTCAAAAGCAACTTACTGTTTTTAGTAGTTGGGTTATTTTTATTAAATGGTTCAATAGGTTTTTCGCAAACTACAACGGTTACTGCATTAAGCGGAGCATCTCCGTACTGTAGCGGTGCAGCTATTAATGTTACGTATGCAATAACGGGAGCATACACAGGAGGCAATGTGTTTACAGCTCAATTATCTAACTCTTCAGGTAGTTTTGCTTCGGGTGTTACAACTATCGGAACCAGAACAGCTACTAATGCAGGAGTAATTAATGCTACGTTGCCTTATGTTGCTACTTCAAACACTTTATACAGAATACGTGTTATCAGTTCAACACCGGTATCAACCACAACTACAGATAATGGATATGGATTTACGATTAATCCGCTTACTATTAATACTCCTGTAATTGCAACTCCGGATTCTTGTCAGGGCGAAATTTTTACCGTGCCTTATACTGTTCCTTGCGCTACTTTTCCTGCCGGAAATGTTTTTACAGCTCAGTTAATTAGTCCCACAAGCACCATTTCTATTGGTACTTTAGCAGCAACTGGCAATGGTAATATTACCTGTACTATACCCGCAGGAACAACCGCAGGAACTAATTACTCGGTAAACGTAGTTAGCTCCAATACCGTTACCAATGCAAGTGGCATAACTAGCCCGCTTTCGTCTAATATAAATATTTATGCGTCTTCTGTTCCTGCGGGTGGAGTGGGTACACCCGGTAATGGTTTTTGGAATGCCTATTGTTATAGCGGATATGGTAACTATACAACTGATTACATGGGCTATTATACCGAGAATAATTTAAACTTAAATTCAACTTTAAGGAATGCGAATACTGCCAGCCCCAGTACGGCTAACAATGCTTCGGGAAATGCCTATGCAGGTTGCCCTTATAGTCTGCCGGGTACCCTTTATGCGGTAAGATATATTCGCACAGGTATTCCTTGTGGTTATTACTCCATTGCTATTACATCTGAGGACGACCAGGCAATTGTAATACTAAATGGTACAACTGTTTTTTCAAGTACGGCTTGTTGTACAAATTGGGGTGTTGTTTGGCAAGGCTTTATAGCCCCTACTACCACCGTTGAGATACGATATAGTAACAATGGAGGTCCAGGTAATTTAGCAGCCAGTGTAACCGCCTTATCAGGAGGTTTAAATATGCCTACGCCCGTTACGGTTTGCGCAGGAACTACGGCTACATTAACGGCAAGTAATAGTTATACAACAGCTTTTTCTTATGCGTGGAGTCCTGCTGCCACGGCTACTTTACAAACATCTGCTACAGCAAATCCTTCCACAGCGTCTGTATCCCCTATTACCAGCACTGTATATACACTTACTGCAACGGATAATACGACCACTAATTATAGTACCACCTGTTCTATTACCAATACGGTAAATGTAACGGTAAATGCCTTGCCAACTACTACCGTGTCGGCAACATTACCTTCTTATTCAGCGGCTGATAGTTATACGCCAACGGCGATTTGTTCGGGTGTAAATACGGCAACCTTAACAGCTGGAGGCGCTTATACCTATACATGGTCTCCTGCTTCGGGGCTTAGTTCGGTAAATGGTTACTCGGTTGTTGCAAACCCTACAGTAACTACAACATATACGGTTAGTGGCTCAAATAATTGTGCTACCGTAAATGCAAGTACTACAATAACAGTACAAACGCCACCCACTACGCCAACTTATACAACTTTTGGTAGTAATGTGTGGAATGCATATTGCAACTACAATACAACATTTAATGATTATTATGGATATTATACTGAAAACAACCTAAGCTATAATACCACTACACGCTGGGTTAATAGTAGTGGCCCATCTACCTGTACTAATACGTCAACCGGGTTAGCATATAGTGGTTGTTCTATGGGTGAAACGGAATGGTCTATCAGTTTTAAGCGTACAAATACTCCATGTGGGTATTATTCTTTGGATATCAATTATCAGGATGATCAACTTAGGTTTTTAGTAAACGGTGTTTCCGTATTTTATAATGGCGCATATACTCCATCCCTTCAATCAGCTGTATGGCAGGGATTTATTGGACCAACAACTACTTTAGAATTTCAATTAGTTAATATCGGAGGTCCTGGTCAGATGCAGGTTACGTTTAATCCTATTACATATCCGGTACTTAGCCCACCCGTTACAATATGCGCTACCTCGTCAACAACTATTACAGCAACACCATACATCGCAGGGGCTAATTATGTTTGGACACCGAATGATGGTACGCTTTCAACAACAACCGGTACAACAACAGTTGCTTCTCCTACTGCAAATGAAACCTATACCTGTGTAGTAACCGACCCTGTAACAACTTGTAGCGCATCAGCAACCGATCTTATTACTGTAAATCCTTTGCCTACTACAACTGTAAGCCCAACAGCCGCAACAACATCCTGCTCAATAAATGGTACCTATACTTTAACGGCAGGAGGTGCTAACACTTATTCCTGGTCGCCTTCAGCAGGTTTAAGTACAACTACGGGTTATTCTGTAGTTGCTTCTCCAACTGTAACTACAACGTATACTGTTGCCGGGAATAATAATTGCGCTACGATTAATGCAACCAGTACCATAACAGTTATTCCTTTGGTATCGCCTACCGTTTTTCCTTCTTCAAACTGGAACGTGTATTGTTATGGAGACCAAACAGAAACTAATTACTATGGGTATTATACGGCAGCAGGAAGCGGAACAACCGGATATGATTTTAACTCTGCTACGCAATGGACTACAGGAAGCGCTATTCCTTCAAATACAAATGGCACCAGCCCTACAACTTATTATGGTTGTACAATGCCTGCTACTAACTGGTCTTTAAGTTATAAGAGAACAGGCTTTACGTGCGGCACTTATTCTATAAACATTCTTAACCATGACGATAATTTTACTTTGTATATTAATGGGACTCAGGTTGCACAACATATTGGTTGCTGCGATGCGCATACTGCCATTTGGGTAGGAACTTTAAATGCTGCTTCAACTATAGAAGTAAGACTTGTGCAAGGCGGTGGCAGCGCACAAATAAATGTAAGTTTTGTTAGGGCGGCATTGTCCGCTACACAATATACCTGGATTGGCGGAACAAGTGCTGATTGGTTTACAGCAGCTAACTGGTGTGGAAGTGGTAGTGGAATACCCACTTCTTCAACCGATGTTATCATACCCGCCGCAGGACCTCAAAACATGCCTGCGGTTGATAATACAGGCGCGCAGTGCAGAAGTATTACCATAAATCCAGCTATTGCAGCAGGCACATATAATTCCGCTTTACCTTCAGCCAGTTTAAATATAAACGCAACGTATACACTTGATGTATATGGTAACTGGAATAACGGAGGAAGTTTGACAACAGCCAACAACTGCCAAGTAAATATGGATGGCACTACGGCTACAACCATGAGTTGCTCTTCTACGCAGGCATTTTATAATTTAAATATTAATAATTCAGCAGGTGTAACTATGTCATCGGGTACAACACAGGTTAGTAATAATTTAAATTTTACAAGTGGTATTATAACGCAAAACGCAACGTTACAACTATTAAATGGGGCGACCGTTTCAGGTGTTAGTAACACCACAGGTTATGTTATAGGGCCTATTGTAAAATATGGAAATCAGGCATTTACTTTCCCGGTTGGGGGAGATAACCTATACCGACCCATTGCTATTTCAGCTCCCTCTTTAACTACTGATAACTTTACGGCACAATATTTTTATGCAAATGTATATGCTGTGCCGTCATACACTACCACTAACTGGGATTTGGGTATAGACCATTTAAGCGGGTGTGAATATTGGATACTTAATAGAACCGGAGGCACATCTAATGTAAATGTTACACTTAGCTGGAATACGAATAGTTGTGGTGTTACAAATTTGGATTCTTTAATTATAGCACGTTACGATGCGGGTAGTAATGCTTGGAAGAATCACGGCAATGGTGGTTATACGGGGAATACTACCGCGGGAACCATAATAACAAGTGCGCCGGTTACTAATTTCAGCCCTTTTGTACTTGCCTCAAGCACAAAAAATACAAACCCTTTGCCTGTTCAGTTGCTTTATTTTTCTGCACTACCTGTTAACAATACAGTTGATTTAAATTGGGCTACAGCAACAGAAGTGAACAATGATTATTTTACTATAGAAAAAAGTAAAGATGGAATTAATTTTAACTTTCTAAAACAAGTTCCTTCTGAAGCATTTAATGGAAACAGCAATATTACTTTAAATTATAAAACCTATGATTTGGAACCTTATGAGGGAATTAACTATTATCGTTTAACGCAAACCGATCGCAACGGCAATAACCATTATGCTAATATTACGCAAGTTAATTTCAGCATTAAATCGTTTGTATCAATTTTCCCTAATCCCGCTTCAAACATGATATTTATAAATGTTAGCCCGGATTACAATAATGCTAATTTAAAATTAACAGATGCTCTTGGAAGAGAAATTTTAACTCAAAACATTAACTCATCTAATGTTAACTCTATAAACACATCAGCTCTTACATCCGGTATGTACATCATGATTATTGATAATGGAAACGGACTAAGTAAAACTAAAATTACTATTCAGAAATAGATAATATATAAACACATCTTAAGGCAAGCTTACGATGTGTTTTTTAGTTTTTTAAGGGCGAGGGAACATCTTATCCAATAAAGAATCGCGGAACTTACGGGGAAGTATTTTACTTAATACAGCCAGCATATTTACATCTCCTGAAGGGATAATCAGATACTTTTTAGAACCATTTGCCTGAGCCAGAATTTTCTCGGCAACGGTTTCTGTTTTCATTAATTTACGAGGAGTTTCTTTCTTCATCCAAGCCGGTGCATTTTTTACTTCTTCATGAAACTGGGGAGTATCCATATCGCCCGGACAAGCGGTGTAAACATTTATATTCTTGCTTAACAACTCACGGCGTAAGCTTTCACCAAAATTAATAATACCCGCTTTAGCCGCGCAATACATAGAATAACCTGCAGCCCCCATCAATCCAAAGCCTGAAGAAATCATTAACACCTTAGAACCTGATTGCAATAAAGGCAAAAAGCGGTGTGCAGAAAGTATGGTTCCTACTAAATCAATATCTAAATCTTTTTTTAATTCGGTTGTTGTTTGATAATCAGCAAGTAATTTGGTACTAACTACACCTGCATTTAAAACCAAATAATCAATCTTGCCATATTCGGCTTTAACTTGGTCATAAGTTCTTTGTAAACCTGCTTCATCCGTAATATCACAAGAGATGCCTTTAGCGCTTATATTAAGAGCGCTTAGTTTATTAACGGCACCGTTTATCTTTTCTTGATTGCGGGCCACAACAATAATAGTATAACCTTGTTTGCCTAATAATTCGGCTAAGGCATAACCTAATCCCGATGAACCTCCGGTTACTAAAGCTACTTGTTTCATAAATTGATATTATTTTGTTAAGAAATCAAACTTAGCGGCAGCGGATAAAATAATATCGGCGGCTCTTTTTAATTGTTCTTGTGTATGTTCGGATGTAACAAACATTCTGATACGTGCTTCGTTTCTTGGCACCGCAGGGAATTGAATAATGCTGGTGTCTAAGCCTGTTCGTTGTAAGTAATCATTCAAACCTAAGGTTTTGCTTTCAGCACCAAAGTGTACAATTACTACCCAAGCATCACCTTCGCTTAATTTTACTTTACCTTCTAATAAACTTCTAAAGTAAGTAGCGTTAGATTTTAATCTTTTTCTTCGCTCAGCACCAAGCGGAGTACCTGCCAATTCAATTACTTTGGTCATACCACCCGTAACGGCAGGATCTAAAGCGCAAGAGAACATACGGCATTTAGCATACCAGTTAATGTATTTTACTAATTCTTTCTTTGCATAAACGGCACCACCCACACCACCAAAAGCTTTGCTGAATGTCATAACATACATATCGACATCCTCTAAAACACCTTGCTGCTCACAAACACCTTTGCCATGTTCACCGGCAACCAAAGCAGAGTGTGCTTCATCTACCAAGGTAAAAGCGCCATATTTTTTAGCCAGACGAACTACTTCTTTTAAATTACCATAATCGCCATCACCGCTATATATACCTTCTACACAAATTAAAACACGGGTAAAATCATCGCACTTTTCTTTTAATAACTCTTCCAAATGCGCCATATCATTATGACGGAAGAAAGTCATTTCTCCACCTGAAAGCTTAGCCCCTTCTACAATAGACATGTGGGAAGCAGCATCCATAATAACCTGATGCCCGGGCTTAATAAATGCAGATATAGCACCTAAGTTAACGCTGTATCCTGCAGTAAATAAAGAAACCCCTCTATCGGGTAAGCCAAAAAACTTAACTAAAGCTTCTTCTAATTGTTTATGTATTAAATATGTTCCGCTGATGATAGGAGAACTAGATGCACCTAAACCGTATTTACCAACTGCATCCTGAGCAGCCTTAATAACATCAGGGTGGTAACTGAAACCTAAATAATTGTAGCTTGATAAATTAACCACATGAACCACTTCGCCATTAGCACGCGATAAATCTGTTTCAGTAGTTTGTGTACCTGAACGGGCTGCTTCAAAAGTGTATAGTTTTTTATCGTTTAAGATATCAACGTACTCCGAGAACAATTCTATTTCTTCTAAATCTGCCGACATGTTCATCATAAACATATCATAGGTATAGTCAGCATAGTTATCTTTTACGTGCTTAACTAAGCTTTCATCTAAGGTGTTAACTGCCATGTGTGTTATGCTGGTTTTAGTTTATTCGCAGAATCTGTTTTATATTTTTGCGCTCATGTATTCGCTATCGCTCGGCTCTTTTTCTGGGCGCGGGTATAAATCTCCATCAGGTTATCAAAGAAGCTGGTGCCTTTATCAACCGTGATGGTTTGCCCGGTAATAGTATCGCAATAGCCTGAGCAAAGCGCTACAATAGCTTCGGATACTTCCTGAGGTTGAATCCAGTAATTATCAGGAACAAATTGCTTGGTAAACTCTTCCAGGTCTTTACCAAAAGTATTTTCTAATGATTGTGTTTTAATGGCGCGTGAACGAACCGCGTTAATACATACCCCATGTTCGCGTAAACGGAAGTTGATATATCTTACAAATACTTCCATCACTGTTTTAGAAGCTGCTACATAATCGTACCCGATGGAATAATCATCCGGTCCTGTAGAAGATACGCCTATAATGTACTTTGGGTAGTGTTTAAATGTATTAAATATTTCTTTGGTATAAGCCACCATTGGCCAGGTAGAGTAGGAGATACTTTTTTTCAATCCTTTAAGCGAGTAATCTTCAAAGCAATTAACCACCTGTGCGGATGATACATTACTGATGAAAATATCAATCTTAGAAAGACGTTGTTTTAAGAGCTCCATCAGCACTTTAGTATCTTCTAAATTAGATACATCTGCCTGAACAAAAATAGGTTCAGGAGCGTTTTGGTCTTTAAAGAGTTTATAAATAGCAGCCTCATCATGATCTCCCCAACTATACGTAAGAATACAGGTTGCGCCTCTTTTACCAAAAGACAAACCTGTTTCTAAGCCAATACCACGGGTTCCCCCGGTAATAAGCACTGTTTTACCCGAGAAATCTAAGAAAGAACCGCTCATTAATTCATTTTGTTTGAGTTTATTGCTTTAATTGCAAAATGGTGTTCGCCTAAACAGGCTCGGTTAAGCTTTTGTGGTAGCAAACGCTTGAAATTTGTCAATTAAACCGGAAATATTTTTGATGTCGGATAACTCTGTGCGAGGGATTTTTATTTTAAGTTCGCGCATAGTACCGGAAACAATTTCAACAATATCAAGGCTGTTAGCGCCATAATCGGTAAATTTTTTATCAGCGTCTATCTTTTCAGTAATACCTGGTACAGATTTAACTAAATGTTTCTCGATAACTTTTAGAATTTCTTCTCTTTCCATGTTAAGTAGGTGTTAATTTTTAAGTTTATTGTGTTTTACAAAGGCGGCAAATATACTAAAAGTTATAAATAGTAAAGTGAAAAGTTTTTAAGGAACCATTTTAACATTTAACTTCTTTCTTTTAGGGGTTAAAAACATATAATCAACTTATCTCCACCGGATATTCCGATTAACTAATTTGAATTAAAACATATTTTACATTACCTTTGTTTTAATGATTTTAAAAGCTCTTACACAGGGAGTAGAAGTTTCTGTCAAAACCGCTTATCAGCCCTCCTATAGTTCACCTCGTGAAAGCTATTATTTTTTTAGCTATACCATTACCATCAAAAACAAAAACGATTTCAGTATTCAGCTTATTAGCCGCCATTGGCATATATTTGATAGCAACGGAGATTATCGTCAAGTGCAGGGCGAAGGAGTGATTGGCGAGCAACCTATTATTGAACCCAATAAACAATACACTTACACATCAGGCTGCAACTTAAAAACAGAACTTGGCAAAATGAGCGGCACTTATACTATGCTGCGTTTGTTTGACGACAAAACCTTCGAAGCCAATATACCTGAATTTATGATGCTTTTAGAAGCTAAGTTAAATTAGAAATACTATTATAACTTGAATAAAAAAGCCCAATCGATTGATTGAGCTTTTTAACAAATACAAACTTAATTTTCTTACTGTATAATAACTTTCTTAGAAATATGCTGACCATTAATAGTAATGTTTACTAAATAAACCCCTGATTGGTATGTATTATTAGCGCCTATTATTAATGTGGTTTCTCCGCTTTGATAAAATTTGGAAGGAATAGTTTCAACTGTACGTCCTAACATATCTGTAACTGTTACAGAAACATTATTTTGCTCTGATAAATTAAAATCTATACTAACCTTTCCGGCTGATGGGTTTGGATATATATTCAACCCTACAGAAGTTTCAAAACTTTCAATTCCGGATGTTGCATCTACTATATTTATATCATCTATATATAAATTATTGCCCAACGAGGTTGTACCTGCCAAAAACTCCCAACGAAACATCACATTGGTACTACTTGCTACAGCAGACATAGGAACTGAATAGGTAGTAAACTGAGCAGGGGTTGGTACATAAGCACTTGTGCCCGTTCCTCCTGCCAAAGCAGCTAATGTAGCGCTTGTTATTACTTTTCTTGATATCCATGTCGCGCCGCAATCGGTAGAAGTAAATATTTGTAATTTATCTGTATTGGTAGTAGCAGTTTGCTGATAAGCCGCTTTAAATGTTAGGGACGGTGTAGTAAACGTGGTCATATCATACGAATTGAAGGTTTGTATAATACTGTTGTTTCCTACACTATTACTCATATTATTTAGCATACACGATTGAGAACCCGTTGCCGCCGCGCTATTTGTAATAGCGAAATCTACCCCACCTGTAGTTGATGTATGAAACACATTCCAATTTGCATTTGGAAGAACGCCTGATGAGCAAGTGCTTGATTCAAAACCTTCTACAACAGGCAAAATACCTTTGTTGGTAACCGTAAAGATTACAGTAGTCGTATCATTCGCGTCATTTTCATCTACGCCTCCATCAGGGGTGTCAGACCAAGCAACAAGCGTGTGTGTGCCTGAAGTAGCCAATATATTTGGAAAAACAACATTTATGGGCTGATACTGCACTAAAGAGCCACTCCAAGCTATGGTTTGTATCACTCCACTATTATCTAATTCATAATTAACGTTGCAACCAAAAAGCTGAACATTACCAAAATTTTGTAATTTAACGGTTACACTAAGTGAATCATTAGTTATAGCGCTGCCGCAATAAGAACCGGAAGGAGATAGAACAGATGAAACGCCGGCATCGTAGTTGGTTGTAGTTAAAGGCACAATACCCGTAAGCACTCCATGATCTTGAGAAGGATTAAATCCTCCATTTGTAGTCTGTAGATTATTGATGGAAAAGAATCCATTATCATCGCCACCCCAACCCCAGTTCATGTGCAAATAATTATTAGAATCATACCCATCGCATACCCAGGTATGACCGCCTTGTGTAGGGTCAGAACCTTCATATTGTACAGGTCTTCCAATATTCAAATCATTTTCTATAAGGGCAATCCAAACAGAGTCGTTATATGTGCTTTGACTAGAACGAAGAGTTCCCTGAATTTGATTAGGATCATAGCCAAAATAAGTAACGTATGAATTTTGCGCGCAAACCGGATTTTCCACTGATAAAACAAACGCGCCACTTTCATTGGGACTATAATCCATATCCACACTTACCCCGCATTGTTTCATTAACTGCGCCACAGCCGCATTAGAAGAAGTAACATTTAAAGGCATACCAGCCCAATTGTAAGTAGTTGCTCCGTAATTGGCTGAAAGCAATCCATAGTTTTCGTAATCACCTGATGATTGTGATTCTGTATAAGAACTTGAACCCGTTCCTTTAGGAGGATAACTCCAATATTTCATTATTTGAGCCATGGCAGTAGCCACACACCCCGTTACGGAACCACCAGGACATGAATCGTTATAAAAAGGAGATTGGTTCCATGTGGTTTGTACCAATGGGGCGACAATTACAGTAGCTGTGGTTGCTACAGAGTTGTTGTTCCCTGAAAGTCGGGAAGTAGAAGTACCGTTATATTTTGCCCATTCGTTAGTAGTTTTCGCATCAGCGGTCAAGCCCATAGCGCGAATGGTAGTGATTTCGTTTGCACGGTATTTTAACCAATAACCAATAGAAGTAGATGCTTTAGGCGTAACAAAACTATTTTTGGTAGAGTAACCAAGCACAGGTTTAACCGCATCTTCGGCGCTTACCATTACAAAACCATCGGTAGAATTAATATTAAATACATAAAACACGGGAGAACCATCCGTAGAAACTTCTGTATAAGCCAAAGAAACGGATGAAACTACTGTTTTAGAGTTTTGTTTATAAAAATTTTCCGCCACGGTTTGTGCCGATGTGGGAGTAACCGGCTTAGCACTTGCTATATTTATGGCTGCTATAAAAACAGACATCGCGTAAACTATTTTTTTCATAGAGGTTGGTTAAATATTAATACGCAATGATATAAATAAGTAGCTGTAAAAACAATATATTTGGGATAAACGGTAGTTTTTAACAGGTTAAAACCTGTTTTTATTCAGTATATCGCGAGAAGGGCTACTTTAATTTTGTTGCCAATCCTGTTTATTTATCTGGTAAATAAAATTTAATCGACTAGGTTCTCCATAATACTCCATTTCTATCTCTCCAATTTTTTTACCGCCCACATTACCAATAGCTTTTTGAGAGCGTATATTGTTAGCGCCAATATGAAAGATTACATTTTCTACATACTTAAAAGCATGGTTAAGCATTAATGTTTTTAATGCTTTATTATAAGCCTTGCCCCAATGGTCTCTGGCTATAAACGTATAACCGATAACAATAGTTTTCGCTTCTTCATCAAAACCATAGTATCTTGAACTGCCGATAACCTGATTTGTTGTGTTATTAAAAACTAAAAACGCGCCACCTGATTCTATGGCGCCTTTAAAAAAAATTTCAAATATTTCTCTTTTGTATCTGTCTTTATTAGGGTGCTGTTCCCACAACAAAGGGTCTGAAGCGATTTTATATAACGCGTCAAAATCTATTTGCTTTAAGGGTTGTATCTTAACTAACTCGCTTGTAAGTGTTGGTTGTAATTCAAAATTCATCATGCTTAATTAGTCCTAATGTTTTCATTTTATCTACCTAACCTTTTATGTTTTGCCTCGTAAACTTTGCACTCTCAATAATATCGGTTACCCAACGAATGTCTTTATCGCTAAATGGTTTAACCTTACCGTCTTTATCTGTGGCAACATTGCGGTGCTTGTGCAAAAACTTTATTGAAATAGTATAGCGTGTGTTTTCTACTTCATAGAGAAAGGTATAATACAAATGCCCTGCGGCGCCTTCTATACAAACAAATTCTTTAAGCTCTACTTTGTGTTTGTTTTTATATACACGGGTAAACTTATAACAATCGTCAGGAAGGGAGTCGCCATTTTTTACCTGAACATGATTTACTTTTTTAATTTCTATTACAAAAGGCTCTATATGAGATTTAATATCCTCGTTACTTTTTAATATAACAGGTGCAACCGTATCGGGATAAGTTAACTGAAAGCCCGTTTCTTTATCGACAAATGTTTTCCGCAGAGCTTTACCTGTCCGGTTTTGCGCGTAAGCATTAAAATTTGTATATACAACCAATAATAGGATGATGAGTTTTTTCATATTAATTTTTGATTAAACGCAAAGAATAAAATCCTGTAAAACATATATTTACCAAACAGCTAACTAAGGTACGAAGAAGATGCTAAACAAAAAAACTTTTAAATATCATATCACTCCCCTGTATAGCTCTTACTAACCATCAATTTAAAATTCATGTGTTAAATAATGAATTTAGTCTAAAAAAACTTGACATCGCCTATTTCAAATTGTACCTTAGTGTTTCACATAATTGAAGGTGACCACCTTAGAGGACGAAAAGATCGTCTGAAACCACCTTCAAAGTATTAAAAACACTTTGAAGATGAATAAAAAAATACAAAGCGTTGCCTACGGTGCAACAGAAAAAAACAAAAAACAAGCGAAAAACCAAAACAAAGGCGTTTTTGTTAAAACGATTGCTCTTTCTTTCGCTTTAGCGGCATTTGGTTTTAATGCCAATGCCCAAATTGGTGCGCCAAACTCCAAGATTAAGGTTTATTTTACGCAACCGGTTGATAACGCGGTTTCTACTACCGGTGTAAATGCGGTAAGTCTTGGAAACACAATGTTTGATACACTGGGCGCTTATATCAATCGTGCAAAGTATACAGTGGATATTGCACAATACGAGTACCAAACTTTATCGGGAACTGATCCTATTAAAACAGCCATTAACGCGGCCTATGCCCGTGGGGTTAAAATACGTTATATCCAAGATGCCAGTCAGGCTTCTACTAATACTGGGGTTACCTCACTTACTTCGGCTATACCTAAATTAACCAGTCCGGCAGCAGGTACCGCACCTTGCGGCGGTAGTTATAATATTATGCATAATAAAATTATTATTGTAGATGTTAACAGTCCGGATACTACTAAAGCTTTTGTTTTAATGGGTTCTCCGGATTGGGATAACGCTATGCAGGGCGGCGACTATAACAACGAAGTTATTTTTCAATCAAAACAATTGGCTAAAGCTTATACCAATGAGTTTGATATTATGTGGGGAGATACTACACATGGAGGCGCATCCAATTCAACCAATTCTAAATTTGGCCCTTGCAAACCGGCTACTACCCAACATATTTTTGAAATAGGCGGCAGTAAGGTAGAGCTTTATTTTAGTCCGTCTGATGGTGTAAATAACGAAATAGTAAGCACTATCTCTACCGCTACTGTTGACTTATACTGTGGTATGTTTACTTTTACCGAAACAACAGATGCCACGGATATTGTAAACCAAAAATCAGCGGGAGCTAAAGCCTATGTAATATTAGATAAGTATAGCAGCGGAAGTTATACGCCTTATACATCTACCTTCCCAAGTGGTTTAGGGAGTGATTTTACAGGATTTAACTCATCAAGCTATCTTTATCACAATAAATATCTTATTGTAAACCCTTCCGCGCCTTGCTCCGACCCTAAAGTGCTTACGGGCTCGCATAACTGGACATCTTCAGCTAATAGTGAGAACGATGAAAACACAGTTATTATACACAATGATACCATCGCTAACATTTACCTGCAGGCATTCTCGAATGATTTTAAAGTTATAAGCGGTAACGCGGTAACAACAGTTGCTAACCCTTGTCCGCACACCACAGGTATAAATTCTATTAATAATGATGAATCAGATTTTAATGTATTCCCTAACCCGGTTACTGATGTATTAAACATTACTGTAAAGAACGCGGGAGATAATTTATCAGTAAGAATAACCGACCAATTAGGAAGATTAATTCTTGAGAATATTGTTAATCAAACCAACGAAATGCAAATGAATACAGCTTCATTAAACACAGGTGTTTATTTTGTTACTGTTTCATCAGGTAACAATCATTACACAAAAAAGATAGTCAAATAACCTAAATCAAAAAATCATGAAAATAAAATGTATCACGGTAGCTGCTTCGGCTTTATTAATTAGTAGTTCTTTATTTGCACAACAACCCGGGCAAAAAAAGATATTGTGGGATGGGACTAAAGCTGAAACATGTGGTACAACCGCAGATTGGTGCATTGATGCCGATTTACACAATATGAACTGGAACCCGAACGGAACTACCGGAACCAGCTCAAGCGACGACCATTCTAACCCACAACAATACCCTACACCAACTCAAACGGCTGTAACCTCGTCAACTGCCGAAACATACTGGGAAGGAGCACTTTCTTATTGGGCAATAGATTGTGTTAACAGAGGTTATTGGGTAGAAACTTTACCGCCCATTACCGGGCAAATAACATATGGAAGCGCTACCAATGCACAAGATTTGAGTAAGTATGATGTATTTGTTGTTTGCGAACCCAACATTCGTTTTACACAGGCAGAAATAACCGCTATGATGCAATTTATTGAAAACGGTGGGAGTTTGTTTGCTATTTCAGACCATACAGGAAGTGATAGAAATAATGACGGATGGGATTCTCCTATGATTTGGAACGATTTTATGACTAATAATCCTGTAATGAATTCTGCATTTGGTTATACGTTTGCTTTACAAAACTTCTCAGATGGAAGCAGCACACCAAACACTAATGTTGCTTCTTCATCAACTGATTCTATTATCCATGGACCATTTGGTAACTGCGCGGAAGTTAAATGGAGCAACGGAACTTGTATGATAATGAATCCTTCGCAAAACCCTTCCGTACAAGGACATGTTTGGAAAGCAGGTAAAGGTCAAACAGATACTGCCGTTTGCTGTGTTACCGCCCGTTGGAAATGTGGCAAGATAGCTTCTATAGGTGATAGCTCGCCTCCGGATGATGGTACAGGAAATCCCGCGTCTACTTTATACACAGGATATACCGGAGACGCCAACGGTAACCACAGACCTTGGTTAATGAATATGATGATTTGGTTAGCAGAGGGTGGTAATTGTACACAGACAACAGGAATTAGTTCTGTAAAAGAAACTCATACACTTGCTGTTTATCCTAACCCAACATCAACGGTATTGAATGTTGAATGCATGGTGGCAAATGAAAACAGCACGTTATTGTTAGTCGACATGCTTGGCAATACTATAAAACAAACGCCATTTACCACTCAACACATAACGCTTAATATTGCTGATTTAGCAAGCGGTGTTTACTTTATTAAAGTAATAGCTAATGATGTGCAAATGGTTAAACGTGTTATTATTAATAATTAATTTTTGCAATCCTAAATGATTGGAAGTATCTATTCTTTATCTTAATTCTTCGCCGCGCTCAGAATTAAAACTAAAGCCGTTCTTTTTTGGGCGGCTTTTTTATTTCTTTCCTATTAAAAACTTTGTTTTAACCGTTCAATTTCATAACATTGGCTTCAATTAAAAAAAAACTGCGATGAAAAAAATAAGTCTATCTATTCTCTTTCTTATAGTTATACATTTTGCGTACGCAAAACCTGTTACACCTGCCGCCGCACAAACAATTGCTGAAAATTTTTATAAGCAGCATTCGGCTAAAAGTGTTTCATCGGTTAATCTTGTTTACACTTCCTTTTCTAAAGCAGGTATAGCCGTTTATTATGCCTTTACTATTAATACCAGTGATGGCTTTGTTATTATAACTGCCGATGATGCCTTACTACCTATAATAGGATACTCTACCGAGAACAAATTTGTTATTCCCGCTAAAAATACAACCATTGGTTATTGGCTTAATAAACGTACCGAAGAGATTTATCAGGCAACTTTACAAAAAGCACAGGCAACAGAATATGTTAGCAATGAGTGGAACAAATATATTAATCCTTCAAGTGCAAGATTAAATGCGCCAGCAAGTATAAGTTCAGTAAGCGTTACACCACTTGTGCAAACTCTTTGGGATCAATCACCTTACTATAATGGACTTTGTCCCAGTAATTCGGTAACAGGTTGTGTGGCTACAGCCATGGCTCAAATAATGAGGTACTGGAATTATCCGGCTCATGGAAAAGATAGCGCTTCTTATTGTGATTGTACCGCAAATGGTTTTACCAATAACTATGGAGTGCTATCCGCTAACTTTGGGGCAACTACATATAGCTGGTCTGCAATGCCATTAAGCGTTACAAGTACCAATACGGCTGTGGCAACACTTATGTATCATTGCGGAGTTAGTATTCACTCAGATTATGATCCGGGCGGAACCAATGGAGAACTCCTTATTCCCGAGAGCCCTTATTGTTCTCAGGTAGCGTTTCCAAAATATTTTAATTACAACCCTTATACTATTAACGGAATATTAAAAAACAACTACTCTGATTCTGCCTGGATGCGGTTTATTATGACTGATTTATTAGCAGGAAGACCTATACAGTATGCAGGTGGCGACCATTGCTGGGTACTTGACGGTAATGATGGAAGTGGTAATATGCACATGAACTGGGGTTGGAGCGGACAGGATAATGGTTTTTACCCGCTTAGTAATCTTAATTTAGGTGGTGGTGGATATGATTTTACAGAGGGGCAAGAAGCCATATTTGGTATTCAGCCCTGGGTTGTTTTACCTACCGATGCAGGTATAGATACGATAAGCTCTCCTTCAGGTATTAGCTGTGTATCGAACACTAACCCCATTATTACACTCTTTAATTTTGGCAGCGATACCTTAAAAAACTGTCAAATCAATTATCAGTTAGATGCCAATGCCCCACAAAACATATATTGGTCGGGCAACCTTCCTTCGGGGCAATCAACTTCACTTCCTCTCGGAAACATAGCTGTTAGCAGTGGAACACATACATTAACCTGCTTTACAAGCAGCCCTAACTCTACTACTGATGGAGATACGCTGAACGATAAATCTGTAACTATATTTTATACCAGTGCTACAGGGCAGGCTCTGCCTCTTAGTCAGGGTTTTGAAGGCAGCAATAATCTTCCTACAGGCTGGGCACTTAACCCTTCTTTAAATTATGGCAATTGGATGGTTACCAATAAAGCTGCCCATACCGGAACTAATTCTATAGCTTATGATAATGCCGATGGAGATGGAGATGGTAACATGACCGGACAAGTAGGAAGATTTTATATACCGGGATATGATTTTACAAGCACCCCTTCTGAAAATCTTACATTTGACGTAGCATACGCCCCCGCCACCAGACAAGACAGCAATTTCGTGTTAAATGATACGCTGGCGGTTTATTACTCACCGGATTGCGGTACAACCTGGATTAGTTTATACAAAAAAGGAGGTTCTGTACTTGCTACCGCGCCAAGCTTTTATGCTACCAGTAATAATCCGGTAGATTGGATACCTACATCCGCGCAATGGCGCACCGAAACCATTAGTTTATCCGCTCTTTCGGGTATGCCGGATGTGATGTTCGCTTTTGAAAATCGCTCCGATTGGGGTAACTGGCTATTTATTGATAATATTAATATATCTACCGACCTCGGTATTTCTACAGTTGAATTGTCCACCGATTTTTTCGTTTATCCAAATCCCACTACTAATCAATTTACTATTGAAGGAAAAGGTATGAGTGGACCTATTCAATATATATTGTATGATGTAACAGGCAGAGAGATAAAAAAGGAAGAAATCAAATCAGATGCCAACGGTTTTAAACAAACTGTTATTACTGAGGGTTTAAGTTCTGGTGTATTTTTCATTAAAATTACAAGCGGAAATAACTCTGTGGTTAAAAAACTTATCATACAATAAAACAACAGTTAACATCTTCTATCTGTGCAAAGAATTCTTATTAAGAACATAAAGAAATTAGTGCAACTACGCGATGCACAAACCAACAAAATTTGTGGTAAGGATATGGATACCTTGCCTTGCATGAATGATGCCTGGCTGGCAATTGATAATGGATTGATTGCCGATTATGGGAGTATGAGTGAATTTCCGGGTATTTCCGATTGGAAAGACTTGCAGGTTATCGATGCGGAGGGTAAAATGGTTTTTCCGAGTTGGGTTGACAGTCATACGCATTTGGTTTATGCAGGTAGCCGCGAGCAGGAGTTTACCGATAGGATTAAAGGTTTGTCTTATGAAGAAATTGCACAACGCGGAGGGGGTATTTTAAACTCAGCTAAAAAATTGCACAATGTTAGTGAAGAAGAATTGTTGCAACAGGCACTCCCCCGTCTGCACGAAATTATTTTGCAAGGCACAGGTGCTGTAGAAATTAAAAGCGGTTATGGGCTTAGCTTGGAAAGCGAGTTAAAGATGCTTCGTGTAATTAAAAAAATAAAAGAGCAAATCAAACTTACTGTAAAAGCTACCTTTTTAGGTGCACACGCCGTTCCGCAGGCATACAAACAAAACAAACGCGGTTACATAGACCTGATTATAAATGAAATGATTCCGGCAGTAGCACAAGAAAAACTGGCAGAGTTTATTGATATTTTCTGTGAACAAAACTATTTTTCTTTTGATGAAACGATTGAAATATTAGAAGCCGGAAGTAAACACGGACTAACACCTAAAGTACATGCCGAACAAATGAGTCATAGTGGTGGTGTAGAAGCAGGCGTAAAATGCAAAGCCATTAGTGTTGACCATTTAGAATATGTGAATGAGAACGATATAAAATTATTACACAACTCAATTACTATGCCAACAATTTTACCCGGTGCGGCTTACTTTGTAAGCTTACCTAATCCACCTGCACGTAATATGATTGATGCAGGTCTACCGCTTGCCATTGCCAGTGATTTTAATCCGGGGACAAGCCCAACCGGCAACATGAACCTGATGCAAAGTATTGCCTGCATACAATATAAACTAACTCCAAATGAGACTATTAACGCATCAACCCTAAATAGTGCTTATGCCATGCAGGTAGAAAAGGAATTAGGTAGTATTACCATTGGTAAAAAAGCAAATCTGTTTATTACCAAAGCTATTCCTTCTACGGATTTTATTTCTTATTCTTTTGGGAGTAACCTTATAAAGACTGTTATACTAAACGGAGAGGTTTATAAGGGGTAAGAATTTATGAAACTTCTATACTTTATTGTTTTGTTTTTTTCATTCAGCTTATTTGCGCAACAACCATTAATATATCCTACTGCAAGAGCATCAAATCAGGTCGATACCATTTGGGGTAAAGTAGTTAAAGACCCATACAGGTGGATGGAGGTTATAAACTCTGATGAAACAACTCGGTGGTCAAAATCAGAACAGCAACTTACTAACCAATATAATACTAAGTTATTCTTTTCTTTAAAAGATTACATTACAAATTATTCTCGTATTCATTATAAAAAACTAATTAAGCAGGGAAAATATTATTTCTCTTTTATGATTAGTAATACTAACGAAACTGCTTCTCTTTATTTTCAAGAGTATAGTTACACAGACCCTTTCTTACTATTTAATCCTAATACACTTGATAAAACAGCTTCAATAAAAATAAATGATATTACTTTATCAAATAATGGCAATATCCTGGCATTAAGTTTATCAAAAAACGGAAGTGATTGGAATACTATTCGCTTCTTTGATATGAAATCTAAGGAATTGTTAGATGAGACTATTTCTTTTGTTAAGTATAGCAAAATATATTGGTTTAAGCAAGGTGTCTTTTATGAAAAATATGATGTAGGGGATGTGAAGGAATCCTTTTCAGGTATTATTAAAGGAAGAGCTTTATATTATCATAAACTGGGAACCCTTCAAAAAGAAGATATATTGGTTTATAAACCAAATAATGAATATCAATACTCTACCTTTGAATTAACTCCGGAAGGAAAGTATTTGATTTTATATCATGATACTATTGATAATGGTACACCAATTACAAGGGTATCCTCAGCTCTTTTAAATGACAGTTTAGCTTTTAATTTCAAAGTTTTTATAAGTGTAATTTCAGATAAGCGCATAAATTTTAATGTATTAGGAGTTCTAAACGAAAAATTAATAGTTCAGTCAAATATTTATTCACCTACCGGAGCTTTATATACCTATGACCCCGACAGAAGAAATAAAAAGTTACTGTTTATCCAACCATTTAAAGAACAATTGGAGTATTCCAAAATTGTCGGAAATAAAATAATTACCATTTATACCAGCGATACATCATCAACTGCATTTATTAGTGATTCAACCGGAAAAAGAGTAAATTATCTTGAAATCCCATCAGGTTATAAATTTGATTTCAATCATTTTTCTTACTCTAGTTCAGATAATACTTTACTATATTCTTTCTATTCCTTTTTTGTTCCTCCCATAATGTTTCAATACAACTTAAATTCTAATAAGTCTGAAGCTATAGGGCGAACTGCAATTACCTTTAATGTAAAAGGATTTGTTACAAAGAAGATTTATTATTACTCAAAAGATAGCACACGTATCCCCATGTACTTAACATATAAAGGGAAAATAAAATTAGATGGGGAGACTCCTTTATTACTTTATGGTTATGGCGGTTTTGGAATATCCATGGACCCATTTTATGACCCTGCCAATGTTGCTTTTATAGAAAGTGGGGGAATACTTGCTACCCCTTGCTTAAGAGGTGGAGGTGATTTTCCGGGCTGGCATGAAAAAGGAATGGGTTTAAATAAACAAAACACTTTTGATGATTTTATTGCTGCTGCAGAGTATTTAATAGCTAATAAATATACTAACTCACAAAAAATAGCTGCTATGGGTGGGTCAAATGGGGGACTTTTAGTTGGGGCTGTAATGCTACAAAGACCGGATTTATTTAAAGCAGTTGTTTCTCAAGCTGGTGTACTGGATATGTTACGCTATCATCTGTATAATACAGGCTATTATTGGGCACAGGAATATGGCATAATAAGTGATTCAATATCTTTTAAAAACCTGATAAAATATTCACCTGTTCATAATGTAAAGTTTGGGGTTAATTACCCTGCTACTTTATTAGTAGCTTCTGATAACGATGATAGAGTAAATCCTTTTCATTCTTTTAAGTTTTTAGCCGAACTTCAATCTAATGGAAGTAAAAAGGAACCGTATTTATTATACTATGAAAAAGGAGGCGGGCATAGTGGAAGTGATGTATTAAAAAAACAGGTTGAAACAAAGGCTTATATCTATTCTTTTATATTTAAACAATTAGGAATGAAAGCAAGAGGTTGGTAGTTGTAATGGAAATAATTATTTCGTTAATAAGATTGATGTTTTTTATATAAAAATTCAAAAGAAATTATAATTTAGTACCCAACAAATTATAAAATAAATTATGAGAATAGTAGTACTTGTTTTTTCGCTGATGTTTTTTGTAACATCACCTGTTTTTGCACAATCACCGGAAGCTAATACTGTGAGTGGTATCATTAAAGAAGTTAAACCACATTTTGCAGGTCAACATACTTTAGTAGTTGGTGAAACAGAGTTGGTACTTTTAACCGACAGGAAAGATAAAAGTGGCAAAACCTTTGAAATTAATAAGGAGTATAAGGATATATTAAGGGATGAAAAAGGCGTTTTTGTTTTAAACCCAAAATATGCTAACAAGTCATTTAAATTTACATACACAATTAATGGTAAAGGCTGGAAGTGTATTCAAAACATTAGCAAAATAAAAAAATGAAGAAAAAACTACTTGCAGTAATCCTATTTGTAACAATAGGTTTTTATACGAAGGCGCAATCTATCATAGGAATAGATGTGTCAAGTTATCAAGGTACTATAAATTGGACTCAGGTAAAAGCGGCAGGTGTAACCTTTGCCTGGGCTAAAGCTACTGAAGGTTTACAAACAAATGGATATTCTCCTGATGCCTATTATGCAAGTAATGCTGTAAATGGTGTTGCTGCAGGAGTATATATGGGGGCTTATCATTTTGCTCATCCTAATGACGACCCTACTATTGCAGGTGCTATTGCCGAAGCAAATTACTTTTTGAGTAAGGCTAAATCTCATATTGTGACTTGTGAATTACCTCCTATGCTTGATTATGAAACAGATGTATCCGCATCTATGACCGGTGCTCAACAAACTGCCTGGGTTGAGGCTTGGATGAATACCGTTAAAGATTCTACTGGTATTACCCCTATTCTTTATACGAGTGGGTCTATTGCAAACGAATTTACCAGTGCTTTAGCTTCTTATTGCAAACTTTGGATAGCAACTGATAACGGTAGCGCAACCACTATACCCCCATCTCCATTACCCCCTACGCCTTCAACGTATGATCAGGCTGCATGGTATCCTAATTGGAGTTTTAACCAATATTCATGGACAACTACTGTTTCCGGAATAAGTGGTCAGATAGATGCTGATATTTTTAACGGAACGCTAACAGATCTTCAAAATTTAATGGGCTGTAACAGTGTTTGCCATACTTACTATGCTACACTACCCTATTCTAATTCATTTGAAAACACCTGGATAACTGATAGCTGTGCAAATGTAGCGCAACGTTTACCCGATATTTACTGGAAAAGCAGTATTGGTGGTACAACTCCTGATGGAGATGATTACTGGCACAGAGAAGATTATACAGGAGCGGACTGGACTTCGGTAACAACAGGAAGTTATACGCCTGCTGCTTCAACAGGAAGTCATAGCGCGAGGTTTCACAACGACCCGCCACCGGCAGGCTCTACAGGGGCTTTAGATTTGTATGTTAACCTGTCTGCTTTGGGTAAAAAATATATCAAGTTTGATTACATACATAATGAGTCTTCTCCTTCTCCGTTTTCGTTTGATGTGTTGCTTTCAACAGATGGGGGAAGTACTTTTCCAACCACTTTACTAAGCATTACAACTGCTCAGGTTTCAAGCTGGGCCACACAAACCTTTACTACCAATGCAACATCGGCGACTTCTGTATTACGATTTATTTTAACAGATAAAGGATCGCATGATGTGGGGATAGATAATTTACACATAACCACAGATACCATAGCTCCTACCACTTCGGTAAGTGTTTCAAACACTTGGGAAACAAGTAGTTTTCCCGCCACTTTTACAGATGCTGATAATACCGGGGGAAGCGGCATTGAGAAAAGTTATTATCAGGCTATATATTATGATGGGACAAAATGGGGCGCGAACTACACACACGGTTTTTTTGCGGATAACTTCAATACACTCAGCCCCAACTGGACATCTGTAACCGGTACGTGGAACGCAAGCAGCAATACACTTAATCAAACGGATACTTCTTTGAGTAATACTAATATCTACGCCCCTTTAACTCAAACTTTATCAAACCGATACTTATACTCTTTTACCGCTAAAATTGGCGGAACAGGTACAAACAGAAGAGCGGGTTTCCACTTCTTTTGCGATCAACCGGATTCATCTAACCGAAACAATAGTTACTTTGTTTGGTTTAGAGTAGATAATTCTGAAATGCAAATATATAAGGTGGTAAACAATTCTTTTGGCTCTCCCGTTTATACTTCAACGGTTACTGTTAATGCCAATCAATCTTACAATTATATTATTATTTACGACCGTATAAGTGGGTTGATGAGAGTTTATCAAAATAATATATTGATAGGCAGTTGGACAGATTCCTCACCTTATTCATCCGGTGGATATATTTCGTTTAGGACGGGTAATGCTACTCTTTCTGTTCAACAGCTAAGGGTTTATCGCTCCCGTGTGAGTTCCGGTTCTGTTAACATAAGTGTTGGCGGCGGCAATGCAAATGATTTGGAATATCAAAACAGTAACCCTGCCACGCCTGCAGCACACATAAACTCTATAAACAGTGATAGCGCGGGTAATTTGTCAACTTTCTATTCCTTGCCGGTTAATATAGATTGGACACCGCCAACTAATTTATCTACCGTAAATAATGTTATTGGAACGGCTATTGATTCGGTTGTTTGTGTTGGCACCACTTCTTTATCTGCTACATGGAATACGGCAGTTGACAGCAATTCGGCGGTTTCTTATTATGAATATGCCATTGGTACAACACCCGGGGCACAAAATATTGTTGCATGGACAAATAATGGTACGGCTACTTCCGTTACAAAAACGGGCTTAACTTTAGCTTTGGGAGATAAATATTATTTTAGTGTGAAGGCTGTTGATAGTGCCGGACTTGTATGCGATTCTGTTAATAGCAAGGGTATGTTGATTACTTCGTGTACTACAGATATAAATCAAATCAGCAAAAATGAAAATGAAATAACAGTATACCCTAACCCAAATAACGGTAGCTTTATTATTGAATTTGAATCGGGTACCGCATTAAAGCAACCAATCCAGATTTATGACATGAATGGTAAACTTGTTTTAAGTCAAATAATAAATGGTAAAACAAGTATAGACGCCAGTAATTTAAGTGAGGGCGTTTATAATCTAACCATTATCAGTAATGAAGTGGTGGTAAATAAAAGATTGATTATTGTTAAATAGAAATTAATTACCTCTTAATCTCAAAGTTGCGGTATTCTTTTACTTCTCCTTCTTCGGCAAAAACTTCTTTAACATCCGCCCGTGGTGGGCCTATATAACACCATTCAATCAGTTTGTTTATATTATCTTCTTTGCCTTCGGCTTCTATATAAACATCGCCGTTGGGCAGATTCTTTACATAGCCTGTAAGCCCTAATTTTATAGCTTTGGCAAGGGTAGCAAAACGATAGGATACGTTTTGTACATATCCTTTTACCGTAATGTTATAGTGACGCAAGATTATTTTGTTATGTTGTAGAATAATTTTGGATTTTTTATCTTCATTTCTTTGCTTGCCCAAAGAAACGAAGCAAAGAAAGTGCCCCACGAACGCCAACCCAAAGCTTTTCTTGGCGCACAGGCTGCCCTGCTTGGCTTAGAAAACTTTTGGTTCGCTCCGTTCGTGGACGTCCACATAGGGAGTGTTTCATTTTTAACTTCACTTGCTGTTTTACTTTCAATTACGTTTAAATTATTTGCGCCCGCCAAGCCCTTGTATTTACTAATCAAATCATAAGGAGCTATCCAATCCATGCACACTTTTTTATCCTGCAAGAAGCGGTTCGTTCCAACCTTTTCTAAAAATGTTTTTATTTCGGTAAAATCCGGCTTTTCGTTTAATCTTTCTGCATTTTGTAAGGTCTCCAGCCAGCCCCGCAATGGTTCGACCCAAAGCTTGCCTTTTTGCCCAAAATCTGCCTTTTTTTGGATGAGTTCCAGTTTCAGCTTTACGAGTTCATCTTTTTTTTGAAGGTAAGCTGACTTATCTATGGTATCATCCAAAAAGGCATTGATGAGTTTATCCAGTCTTTGTTCTGTTTCTTTTAGTTTGGTTTCTACTGTTTGGGCAAAGGCAATAATACTCTTTTGTTCTTCCATTTGCCACGCATCTACTTGGGCAAGCATCTTATGTCCCCATCCTTCGGGCAGCGTAACCATTTGAACCAGTTCTTGTAATTGGTTTTGCATCAAATCTTCCCGTAAATAACTTTGCGAGCATTTGCCTTTTTTCTTGGTGCATCGGTAATACCGATACGTTCCTCCGTTTCCTTTGGCAAATTGGGCTGATATGGCACTCTCGCATTCTTTGCATTTTAACAGCCCTGATGCTGCAAAGTGATGTTGGCGTTTCAGTTTTTTTGGCTTTGATGCTTCTTTTAGTTTTGCTTGTACTGTTTCAAATGTTGCTCTGCTTATCAAAGGCTGGAACTTGCCCTCGTAGCTTTCTCCTTTGGAAACTATGACACCGGTATAAAGAGGATTGGTGAGGACAAAATGCATTACAGAATGACTAATAGGCTTGCCGGATTTTGAGAGAATACCAAAAAAACCAAGACGATGCCGCGCGCTTTCAATACTGTGTTTGCCTTCGGCAAACTCTTTGTATATCCGTTGGATGATTTTTGATTTAAGGGGTTCGGGTTCTATGTTTTTTGTTTTTGGATTATTCACATAGCCTATAGGGGCTATTTGTCCATATTCCCCGCGTCTTAGTTTTTGTCGTATTCCTCTTTTTACATTTTCAGAAAGGTTGTCCGAGTAATATTTACTTTGCCCGAAAGCTACTTGCAGCATGAACAATCCTTGTGGGGTAGGTTCAAACCAAAAAGAAGAAAAGCGCAATGCAGCAATTTTTTCTATGTCGATTAAGTAAATAATTTGTCCGCCATCTATGGAATTGCGAGCAAGCCTGTCGGGATGCCATGCTAATATGCCGACAGGTTCTTTGCTCTCATGTATCTTTGCAATCATGCGGGCAAATTCTTTACGACCCGGATCTTTGGCGCTTTTGCTTTCTATAAAAGTTTCTAGGATGGTTAATTTTTCTCTTTCTGCCAGTTGGTTCAGTTCATAGAGTTGTGCCTCGATGGACATCGTTTGCCTGTCTTCGGGTTCGGAAGATTTACGGGCATAAAGGAAAAATTTAGTTTTCATAACTTTTACTTTTTGGTTTGTGTAAAATTAGTCAATAGAAAAAAGGTGGTCTGTATTGTTCAAAAATATTCATGCTGCAAGTAGCTTTCTTCGCTCAGCGTAAATAAGATAAAGGAAAATCCAGCGCACTTCGCACAGAATAAATTTTGGCATGGTTTTATAAGGCAACAAAAACCACGCCAAAATTTATTCCTTTCCACGCACCTATACAAAAGATAAAAAGGTCAATTTGCGGAGCAAGACCTTGCTTATCTTTTGTATAGATACCATCAACGCACCTGTTTTTTTGTTTACGCTTTCTACACACAAGTAAATAAAATCGGTAAAGAAAAAATCGCTTGCTAAAACTACCAACCCTTCATTTTATTTTTTGTCATGGTTTTGAAGGACACAAAAACACATGCCAAAAAATAAAATCCATCCGCACGCACTTTAGTAAACTGATTTTTTCTTTGCGACATAGTATCGCTTCTTGCAGGATAAAAAAGTGTGCATGGATTGGATAGCTCCTTATGATTTGATTAGTAAATACAAGGGCTTGGCGGGCGCAAATAATTTAAACGTAATTGAAAGTAAAACAGCAAGTGAAGTTAAAAATGAAACACTCCCTATGTGGACGAGGCTATTGATGGATGCTCGAACCTATTTTGAGCAATCCCAAGTGGTTTAATTGGCTTATACCTCTCTTTTGTCTTGACACAAAAGGGAGACAAAAAGTCAAGACTGCTAATAAATTTTGGACGCT
>Ga0302280_1000046_pt1 | contig 138973 bp, 166 predicted proteins | sample III_Fen_E1_1_FD_198771 | JGI IMG/M metagenome (GOLD analysis project Ga0302280, IMG submission 198771) | Peat permafrost microbial communities from Stordalen Mire near Abisko, Sweden - III_Fen_E1_1 | ecosystem: Environmental > Terrestrial > Soil > Wetlands > Permafrost | place: Sweden: Abisko... | reverse complement strand
GCGGAGGCGGAGGTGGCGGAAATAAAACGCGACTACCATCAGCCGGAGCTTTGCAACGAACGGATTATGGGGCTAGAGGCCGAGAACGCAAAGCTGCGGGGGCTTCTGGATGAGTTGTTAGATGCCTACAATCACCCTCCGCTGAGGCCGTTTCACCAAATCCGCGCAGAATACAACCAACTAACCAAGTAAGATTATGAGCTACGAAATAGCCAAAAAACTATTGAGGCCGGACCTAAGAAGCTGTCCGTTTTGCGGGTCAATTCCATATCTTTATGACGGTGATAATAATGCGTATGTTGCGTGTGGTAAGTGCGGAGCTAGAGGGGGAAGTTTTTCGTGGGTAAAATATCGACTCCCTATATCTGAGTGCCAGATAGCTACCACCGCAGGAATCCTTGCAGCAAACGCATGGAACCGAAGGCCAGAAGATGTCGCGTCACCTAATTGTCCCAAATGCGGCGTTTCAGTACCTCACACACATCAACCGGAAGATAGGTTTGGAACTATAATAATTGATTTAACCAACTAACCACCAAAGACCATGAGTGATACAAAAACGCCGAGGTATTTAATGGAAGAAGATGGAGATGATATAAGCATCTTCGATAATCTTGAAAATAAGTTTATCTACGAAGGAGAAGCTATGAAGCGACTCAATAGAGCTATTGCCGAACTCGCCGCCGCGAACGAACGCGCCGAGGCATACCGGAAGGTTGCGGAGGAGTTGGTAGAGGCAATGCCGATTATCCCAAGCCCCGCTCATCCAGCAGATGAGAATTATACCAAGTGGAGGAGCGCAAAAGCCAAACTCGAAGCCCTCAACCAAGGAAAGTAATTTATGAACCTAGAAAAAACACCCCTGCAAACCGCACTATCAGAATACACAGACCCATTCATATCATGTGGCGAGGGGCAGATTACAGACAGCAACGGAAACCTCATCTTAACCATAGCGGATGAACGAGAGGTGGTTCGCTCCATCTTCTGCACAGCAATCGCAGAATTCCTCAATAGCCAGCAGGGGAAGAGGGATGTTTATACGGCTGGGTATAAGGGATTAAACGAGGACATAGTTTACAAAAACGAGAAGACTCTATTTGCTCATTGCATTGATATAAAAGAAGCCAAGCGATTTGCGGACGAACTCAACAAGAATGAATAATCCATATATCAATACCTTACAGATTATAGATATTACGCACCGCCCTCTTGATTTTTACCTTACGGTGCCACATGGCTTGTTTGGAATACAAGGTGGTCTTGATTTTAGTAGAATAAAGCCAATATCATTTACCGCAGATAATATCGAACATATACGAGAGGTATGCTTTAACGCATGGGGGTGTGAATCTCTCCCTATTGATAGTCAGTGTTCTGCCAATCGAAATATGTATGGGTTTATTACCAGTGGTGGAACCCCACACAAAGTAATGACCAGATTAGCAGCCATAATTAATGAGAATATTACTATGGTATCTTATAATCCACACGGTGAAGATTGTTATATACTATCAGTGTTTCCAAGGACTAGAGAGTTGCAAATTTTTCCAAGTCAGTACAGAGACCTCACTAGGTTTGATATCCAAATGATAGATAGAATATATGAAAGAAATGAAAATATGTTTACAAATAACAACTAAAACAAAGGAGGAACAATGAAACACTACCAAGCAAAAGTAGAGGTAATGACGGGCAACCGTCTACTCAGTGGCATGCTCAAGAATGCAGGACTAGGTATTGAGTATGCTGCAAAAAGGGAACTCTTTATTATCGACTACAAGCCTGGCGAGCAGGTCGATAGCGAAAGAGTGTGTAACGCCATTAAGACGACAATGGAGAGATTGGACAAGGAAGGAGCTCAGATGAAGATCTACAGCTTTGAGGTTGTCTCAATCCTGCTGGTTGACTCTAAGAAGGAATAGCATATGCAAAAAAGTATCTATCCACCACCTACGGCTGGGATATGCAGGGAATGCGGTTGCAAATTCTCCGTAAACAAACACAACAAGGTTGTTGGGAAGCGTGTCCACGGATGTACCTCAGCGCATTGGTTTCTCGAGGACATAAAGCCAAGTGTGCCCATTAAGCCTTCATGCAATGAGTACGACGAAGACTACTTGCTGAAAGAAATAAAGATGAGTGATCTCAACCTTGATAGGGTTCCTGACGCCATCGCTGCTTTGGAAAGAGTGTATGAACTCTCCCTCATGAATCCTGCCCCAGCGGGAAGTATTCAGAGGGTCTGTTCCTATGCACTAGCTAAAGTAAAAACACCCAAACCCAATGGAGACACAAGTACAGAAACCGATAGGCACTAGGACTCAACACAAGTGTGGATGCAAGTCCTGGATGAACTATTACCAACGATTGGTTTGGCTTCAGGGCAATGACTGCCACAGCAATCACACCTACAAAGAACTCATGGAAGCAAAGAACGAAAGTTTACAGACAAAGCCTGAGGCAGTGAGGCCACCTGGTTCCAGGTGTGCAGCATGTCACTACTGGGGATATCATGCACTAGATTGCAAAGCTATCTCCGTAGATGAAAGGCTAGAGGGCTACAAAGAGGCTCTCAGGCTTGCATTGTCTCGGGAAGATCACAGAAGCAAACTCGCCAGGGAGAACTTCACAAGGATGCTTGGCAAGATGGCTGTGCTGAGGGTCGAGAACAATGCCCTGAGGAAAACTAACCAGAAGCTTAGGAAAGCAGAGAGGGAGCGCGAGATTATGCTCGAGCTTCAATCCCCTTCTCAGTAGAGATCAAAAGCCCCTGTCGGGGAACTCCCTTTAGGGAGTTCCTCGCTCAGGTTGGCTTTTTTTAGCTACCAGGTATCTTGACTTACCTTAACCTTACTCATATTATAGAGAACACGAATGAGAACAACACTAGCGCTATTCCTATTTTTAGTTGGAACTGCTTTTCCCCAGACTGCCCCAAAGTATAATCTTGGTGCTAACTCTTCGGTAAATACAACTAACTTCAGTACCAACACGCTCAACTACCTCAGGTCCAATGCATTATCTGGATTCAATGCGCTTGGATGGGTAACCCCTCCCAGCGCTACTAACTCTACCGGACTTCCAGGTGCCCTCTCTTATACAAACAACTATCTCTACATATGCGTTGGTACCAACGTGTGGAAGAGGACTATCCTAGGATCTTGGTAATGGCAACAGGTGATTTTACAGTACAGGAGCTTCAGTCTGATGGTTCATACAAGGAGTTTACATATACTCCCCCCAATCAACCCTTAAGTACGACCAGTTCCCCTACCTTCGGTGGACTGACTGTTGGAGGGCTTGTTGTTGATTCCTATGGGAACATAGTTCTTCCAAGCGTAGGACTTACAGGCGGTGGTAGCGATACACTCCACGACTCGAGCGGACTCCACTATGGATCGCAAGTCGTAGCCATGCAGGGTATTGGAGTTAGTCATTTTTCTAATGACTCTGGTTATCTCACTACTGAATATAACTATTTCAATCAACTTCTCAATACAACCAATTCCCCTACATTTGCGGGAGTTTATTTAAGTGGAGGAAGTGAACTTCATGATTCCAGTGGACTAAAGTATGGTTCAAGCACGGTAGCCATGCAGGGTATTGGAGTTAGTTATTTTTCTAATGACGCTGGCTATCTCACTACTGAATATAACTATTTCAATCAACTTCTCAATACAGGAAGTTCACCGACTTTCGCTGGACTGACTGTCGGAGAGTTTATTATTGATGCTTATGGAAACCTTACTCTTGGGACTACGGGTGGGTTTACACACCTCAATGCTGATGGATCTGCCTCTTTTGCCAATGGTGCTGCTACTATATCCAATAATGGGATCCTCCATTCTGCGCAAATAACCACAGCATATATAGCTTCTGCCTCCGGTGCAGCTATAGGAAATGGTGCCGTTATAACTGGAGGACTGTCAATGTCAGGAACTCTAGATCAGACTGGCACTTCTTACTTTGAGGGGATTACTTATCTAGGAGGAAGATTAGGTACGGGATCTGGGACTGAGGTTGATAGCAGTGGTAACGTTTCGGCTGTATCTCTCTTTTCCTATGGAAATCTATCTGTAGGAACAGGTCCGACAAAGGCAGTAATCCATGCATCTGATGGATCTGCCTCCTTTGCTGCTGGGACTGCTACCATATCTGCTGCAGGTCTTGGTACGTTCTCTGGTATTAGTGTACCTAGTTTTAGCACTGGGACTGTTACCGCGACTAGCCATCTTTATGCCCATGACGCTGGTATTGGTTGGAATGGTACTAGCTATAACACAGTTTTAAATAATGATGGTTCTGCCTCTTTTGCTGATGGAGCTACTACTCTAGGCAGCTCTGGGAACGCTTCATTTGGTAGCAACGCTATTCAATTTTATGTTGTTAGTGGTGGGGGTGAGGCACTTTTCCATGTCCCTGTCTATGTAGATTCTGGGGTAATACTAGGCACCCACTATTCTAGTTCTATTTCCGGAGAAGTTTCTGCCGAATTTACTGGAATAATTTATGCCCCATCACTCTATGTTTCACAGTTTTCTTATGTTGGCACAGGGAGTTTTTTTAATGGTACCGATTATTCAGGCGAAAATGGCGTTAGCTTGTTCTCTTATCGGGACCTCATTGATGATAGTCCAGGTTACGAGCTCAACTGGCAGGGTGGAAGGCTCATAAGTATTACTGGAGGAGATTCAACCGGTACGCCGCAAAACCTATATCTTGACTCTCCATTAATACTCCCTTACTCGCAGCTTAACCTAGATGGCTCTGCCTCTTTTGGCAATACCGGAGCAACTATCGATTCATCAGGAAATACTGTGGTATCTAGCCTAGCTTTCCCTGAGAGTGATGGAGCGACCCTCTATGACGATGGTGGTCTGCAATACGGATTTCAGAGTGTAGCTATGGTTGGGATTAATGTTTCCAACTTTGCTAATGACATGGGGTATCTCACTAGCGAGTACAACATTTTTGACCAGTCTCTCAACACGACCGATTCTCCCAGCTTTGCAGGGCTAACTGTCACAGGCATCTCTACCTTTGGAGGCGGGGCTACTATTGATGCGCTTGGTCACCTCTCCGCCACTAATTTCTACTCCATGAATCAGGCAGTGGGAACAACCTCTTCTCCCACCTTTGCAGGAGTTTATTTAAACGGAGGAAGTGAGCTACATGATTCTAGTGGGTTGAAGTACGGAACTTCAACTATTGCAATGCAGGGAATCGGGCTAAGTCACTTCACAAATGACTCTGGCTATCTCACTACTGAATATAATTATTTCAATCAACTTCTGAATACAACCTCTTCCCCTTCATTTGGTGGATTAACTGTAAGTGGAACCACCTCTTTTACTGATGTTGAAGTTCATTCTACATCAAATGGAGGACATCCCCAAGTTTGGGCCATGAATAGTGGCGGGGAGATCGCTGTAAGTGTCAGCGGTACGCACAGAGCATCATTATCTTTTGATGATTCTCTCGGGTTATTCAATTACTACAACGCCAGCTCCCTAGCTTGCCAGCAGCTTGCAGATGATGGCAATATCTACATAGGTAACTACTACGGCAGTAAGGTTAATATAGACCCTTCCTGCAATATGATTGGGCCTGCTTCGAACTGGGTCTTAAATGCGGACGGGTCGGCTGTGTTTAGTGGTTATGCAGCCACTATAAATGTTGATGGCTCGGCTTCTTTCGCAGTAGGACAATCGGTTATCGGGAGTGATGGATCAGCAAGCTTCTCCTCAGGGCAGGCAATCATTGACCCGTATGGTAACACGGTAGTCCCTAGTCTCGGGTTTGCGGGAACATCCAACACCCTCTTTGATGACAGCGGGTTGCAGTATGGTTCTCAGAGCGTGGCAATGGTGGGAATGAATGTATCCAGCTTCTACAATGATGCGGGGTATTCAACTGGTGGTGGTGACCCATTCGACCAGTCGCTGAATACCACCGACTCCCCTACCTTCGCGAGCCTTGGAGTCAATGTGGGTGCGATCTCTCTAAATGCAGACGGCAGTGCTGGGTTTGCTTCAGGTGGGGCAGGAGTGGATGGAAACGGCACGGTCTATGCTCAAAGCGGGAGCGTGTCCTATGGTGGCCTTGGGTACTCTTTTACCGAAAACACTAATGTTGGATTTGCCACCGATGGAAACAACCTTAGTTTCTATACGGGTTCCACTTTAGCCTTAAACATCACCGACGACATCAAGCAGGTCAGGGTTCCTGCTGATTATATTTTCTCGTTTTCATCGTGGACGAACAACAACAATGTGGCTGATACCTTTTTTGGCAGAGCCTACGCTGGAGGACTCTACACCCCTGGAAACTTTATTGTTGGCAGCACCGTCGATGACGGCTCAGGCCTAGCCCTTCAAGCTCCAAGTGCTTCGTTCGCTGGCGGTGAAGGCGGTTTTGATTCTGGAGGCTCTCTCTATTGCAACAACTCAGTAGTCACAGAAACGATTACCTGCGACAGCACCATCGAAATAGTTGTGGGTGGCAGCACCTACAAGATTCCCGCACAATTTATATCATAGTAAACCAACCATCTACTCGATACACAAAAGCACTTGACAATATATGGTTGTTTTCTCAAACTAGTTGAAGATCTTATTTAAACCTGACAACTCTTTAGTTATCCCAATTGATCAATTGGGAGTTACAAAGAACTCAGAATTTAGAAAGTAACCCGGAAGACTACCGATCAAAGAGTCAAAAAAAACAATGCCAATCGCAATTACCGCCGCTGCTCGTGCAGCCAACACCGCCGCCAGCCTTGCAAACCAAATTAGTGGAATCGCTACCAATGCTAGTGGTGTCCTTGCTAATGGTGTACCAGCTCAGGGCCCAAACCCAGCTGTTGCTGCTGCTGACATCGCTACAGCTCTCGGTACCCTTGCTGTCGCTCAGATCAACCTCATCGTTGCCTCTGCTAACGCTACAGACGCTACCAAGCTCGCTGCTGCTCTTGCAGCTCTTGCCTAATACTTTAGGTTAGAAATCATTTGGGCCCAGCCTGATACCCCAGGTTGGGTCCTTTTTCTTTTTAGTGTTGACGAGCATTAGGAAATGTAAGAAAGTAGTAGCAACAGAGCCCCCAAAGCTTATTAACAATGCTCAAACCTGGGGGCCGCTCTTTTACATTCTGAAAACTGTGGTTGTGCACTCGCCCGATAAGTAGTGCAGCTTTTATCACAGGTGGCTGGGGCTGGTGCTCCGACGACGCTCATACTGTCGTGTCAGGATTTCGATTATCCTACCTGTCACCAATGTAGCACTTGCGTTCGGAATCATCTCCTTGCTCGCATGTGTGTTTCCGGTGACCGGATGAATTGGTCACTAGCCGTTTTCCTATCTTGGGTTCTCCCTGGATAGGACCAATTCCTCTTCTGGGAGATCCTGGGGGAGGTCTCAACTCGAATCGTATTGCGTATGCGGTGCTTTCCTATACCTAGGATAGAGTTGGGAGATTTTAAAGAACTTACAGCGATGACTAGACCTTCGGCTGGAATTCATGACAAGACAGAAGAACTAGTGACTATCGGGAGAGACGATCAAATTTATGAGTACAGAACCAAACCAAGAACCCACAGAAGAAGTAAGTAAAGACCAGTCAGAGTTTGACTTTGAGTTGGGTGAGCGACCAGAAGCTACTGAGAGATGTAGTGGAGAGGTCTGCGAGAGTTGCCAATAATAGATATGGACTCCCCTATCATAGAGGATGACAATGCCCCAGATGCGGTAGTTAAGCCGTCCTCTATTGAGGGGTGGGGCTTATTTGCAGGTCGCAACTTTGCTGTTGGCGAGACTATTATTGATTACAATCTGTTCCAAGATGGTTGGTATAAACTAAAATACACAGATCTTACTGAAGAGCAGATTAGGAAGAGTTGGTATGTGATGATTGATAATGAGTGGTGCGTCACCTGTGATCGGTGGAGTAAGTTCTCATATATAAATCACTCTAGGAATCCAAACTGTTTATGGCTCTTGCAAGATAGATTGGTTGTTGCTAGTGTAGATATCCCTGAGGGTGAAGAGTTGTTTATCGACTATCGCCTGGAGCCTCGTCCAACTAGGACAGAGTATCCATCATGGGTTTAATGCTTCCGTAGCTCAGCGTTAGAGCACTCCCTTTGTATGGCAGATGTCGCGGGTTAAAATCCTGCCGGAAGCTCCACTTTCCTATTGCACTGTATAAACACCAGTGTTAATACTCTTGTTCAACAAATGCACACTATGGGAATGTTCGACTATTTTTACTTCAAGAAAGATTTACCACTCACAGATGAGATCCGGTCATCTTTTCCCGATACAGACTGGAAAGAAGTAAAATTCCAGACCAAGGACTTCGACAACACTATGTCGAAGTACACTATCGAAGAGGATGGAAATCTGTACACTGAGGTTGTCCACGGAGAATACATTGAGGATTCTCCAGAGGTTCAGACTGAGAGAAGAAAGAAGGATAGATTCTATTGGCCAAGACACTTTGTAGAATCTAGCAGGGAGACTATGAGAGAGCACATAACTGCTACTGTAGACTTCTATGATCTTAAGAAAGATAAGGATGGCAATGAGTGGTGGATTGAGTTTCGTGCCACACTTGTTACCGGAGAGCTAAAATCCGTAGAGTTGTTAAAGGCAGAGATCCACTCTACCAAGGCTGAGGTAGAAGAGAGCCACTCTAGGCTCAGAAAGATGATATCTGACCACGAGAATCATCCCTGGACTAAAACTAGAAACATTTTGAACAAGGTTACGTTCGGTGGATACAGGAAGTCGGTACAAAAGATCAGTAGGTTGATCCTAAAGGCTGGATCTTCTGTCAACGATGTAGGGTACTGGTTCACTAGGACATTTTAATTATAAATATATGAGTGCACACATGAGAGCAAAACTACGAATCACCTCTGTTGAAAAATATGCTGGAGGCCACGAGGTACTTAACTTCTGTGGTGTCTGTAAGAAGGGGACATACCCAGCTGATGGGACGGATGAGGACAATACACTTGCCACATACTCTCCATCAGTATCCTTGAAGATGACTGTTACTAATCCAGCACCAGCTGGGAAGTTCAATCCAGAGGATACCTTCTATGTAGACTTCACCCCAGTACCTGTTGAATAACCCATGAAATCTAAAAAAATCAGAAATATCCTAAAGAGTGGTGAGCGCCCACTTACCAAGCCAGAGTACACAGCCCTCATTAAGAGGGGTATTGTTGTGGATACTGGAGATAAGCTGGTATTCACCCTAAAGGCCAATAGGCAGTTTGGCAAGATTCAGAAATTTGAAGTAAGTAGGGCAGCTAGGGTGTAGAATAATTGGACTAAGATACTTGGCATAGCTGTTGAGTCCTGCAATAATAGGGACTCAACACTATGGCTGACGTAATTGAAATTTCAGGAGATATAATCCAGATTGAGTCCCCTGGACCACAGGGGATAGCTGGTGGTAGGGGTCCAACAGGACCAAGGGGGCCAACAGGACCACCTGATGGGGATCCAGGACCAACCGGCCCAACTGGTCCTAGTGGATCTGGGGAATCTTACAATCAATCCCTAAATACAACCAACAGCGTTGAGTTTTTGTCCATAGACTTGGCTGGTGGAATTGTCCACGTTAATAGGTATGGAGAAATTATCTTTGGTGGTGGAGCCGGCAATATCGACCCAACAGGAACTGGATGGTTTTATGCACTCAATGTAGAGAACGCCGCTAATTTTGGTGGAGGTACCAACTTCGACGCCAGTGGAAATCTCACAATAGCTGGTAGCTCTGGTATCTACAGTAATGGTGCTGTACTGGTAGGGACTAACGGAGAATCAGGGTTTTACACTCAACTTAGCTACGATGGGTCAGCCCTATTTGCTGGAGGGGACCTTCAAGTCAATACTGATGGATCTGTACATCTCATCTCTAATGGGGTTGGAGACTTCTTTATAGATCTCAACGCTGATGGCACTGCATCATTTCTAAATGGGAATGCTATCCTGGATAATGGAGAATCTGGACAGCCCACTCTAACTCTCGGGGGATCTATTCTTACTGCTCCTTGGCCTGGCATCTTCTATATGCAGACGGATGCCTTGTGGATCGACAATGGCGTCTATGTCCCAGGTGGTGGACTAAACTCAGATGGTTCTGCTCAGTTTGCAGGAGGATCTGTTGAAATTAGCACTTCTGGAGTTGTTGGGATAGCAGGATTAATCTCCCTTAATCCTGATGGCTCTGCTAGTTTTGCTAACGAAGGGGCTACTATCGATTTATACGGTAATACCATCCTTGCTTCCCTTGGCTTCCCTGGGGCTGATGGCGGAGCATCACTCTATGATGACTCTGGCTTGCAGTACGGGAGTCAGTCAGTAGCGATGGTTGGTATGAATGTCAGTAGTTTCTATAATGATGCAGGATACTCAACTGGCGGTGGGAATCCCTTCGATCAGTCCTTAAATACTACAGACAGCCCTTCATTTGCATATGGAATGGTAAGTATTTATTCTAGGTGGGATGGGTACAACAATATTGGAATGATCTCTCTTGGAGATACCGGTGATGGGCTTGGCGGTATTGTATTTGATGGCTATTACGGCAGTGCTGTTTTTGCTTGGGGTAACGCTGGGGTTGATTTATATGGAAATGTCAGTGGGGAAAATTTTTCCCTACCTAACGGGACTTCTCTTAGGGTTGGTAGCTTTGACAATAGTACTGGTGGAGCTAATGGACTAGGTCTAATCTGCACAGTTGGATATGAACTCAACTGGCAGGGAGGTCACTTAAAGAATATTCTACAGGGAGATTCTTCTGGTTCACCAGAACCACTATATCTAGACTCCCCATTGGTACTACCAGCAGCTCAGCTCAACCTAGATGGATCAGCCAGCTTTTCATCTGGCTACGCTACTATAAACAACGACGGTTCTATTTATCTTTCTAATGGGCAGGCGGAAGTAGATGGTAATGGTAATGCGTTATTTAGAAGTGCTGGTTTCTTGGGCGGTGGCAGCAATGCCCTCTACGACGATGGTGGACTTCAATACGGTTCTCAGTCCGTGGCAATGGTGGGAATGAATGTTTCCAACTTTGCTAATGACATGGGGTATCTGACGACGGAGTACAACATTTTCGACCAGTCGTTGAATACAGGGGATTCGGCGGGGTTTGGAAGCCTCAGCATTAATGGCGGCGCTGCTACGATCCAATCAGATGGCTCTATTGACGTTGGTGGAGGATCTTCTGGAATTGGAGGTTTGACCTCTGATGGAACACATTTATACTGGAAAGGCACTTTACTCGCCTAAGAATGATACTCGACACTTTCGACCAAGCTTTTCTCATCAACCTAGAGAAGAGACCTGACCGGCTGCAGCAGGCTCAGGTGGAGCTACACAGAGTTGGGATACAGGCACAAGTACTCAGAGGGATAGAAACTAAAGAAAAGGGTAACTATCACTCTGCTGGAGCTAGGGCTTGCCTCCTGACTCACCTCAGGGCTCTCTACATAGCCAGTGCCAAGAGATACAAGAGTGTACTTATCATGGAGGACGACGTTGTCTTCAGGAACGACTTCAGTGCGTATTGGAAGGATCTACTCAGAGAGGTGAAGAGCAAGCCATGGGATATACTCTATGGATACTGTTGGGACAACAAAAACCAATTCTCCCCTCCAGAGTACATGCATCTCTATAGGACGCTGTTCAATCCTTGCTGTCACTTCTGGGCGATCAGGGATACTGCCTACGACTACATCATTGATAAGATAGAAGAGAATGACAAGTCAGATACTCCTACTGTCCTGGATAATATCTTTACAGATGATAAGAAGTTGATGATGTACTGTCCGAACTACAACCTTGTGGGTCAAAGGGTTAACGAATCTGATACAGAGTCTAGGTGGCAGGATATTGCTATTCCTCAATATAATGGGGTCTATTGGCACGGATAATTTTGTTGACTACTATCACAAAAGGTATATTTTCGAGAGATGAAGACGTTCATTCTCGGCTCCGCTATTGCTATCCTGGCACTCTCATTGATTAGCTGTATCAGCATTCCCATACCGCCAACAGGAAGCAATCCTGGATCACTTGGAAAGATCAATATTCAAGTAACCTACTCTCCAGCATCGGATTCGTCATTGTCATCCATGTTTGGCGTAGCTCAACCCAAACCCAAGTCAGTAACCCAAAAATAAAACCATGTCCCTGTCCCTACCACCAGCAGTTGAAACTGCTATCGTCAAGGCTGCTCTCTCTAAGAGTGGACCCATTATCCAGAAAGGAGTTGCTTTTGCAGCTGCCGCTATCGCCACCCTCCTTGCGAAGGAAATCCCTGGCATTGACCAGTACATCAATACCCCAGTACTCATTGGAGTAATCTGGACAATCGTTGATGCTGGCCTCAATGCCATCCCAAACACTATTATTAAGAAGTACAACACTGAGATTCAGACTGTACTTGTTAGTGCTGGAGCGAACATCAAGGTTGATGGTCTCGCTCTTTCAAACACAACCGCCGCTGTCGTTGCTACGGCAGAGGCTCCCGCAGTTCCACCTGGAGTGATCCAGACTGCACTCGGTAAATAGCACAAATACAAACTATGTCAGCAAACGTCGCACTATCAGAAAAGAAAATGTCCCGTCCATCCATTGGATCCAATGCAGCAGGTATAGGGCCTGTAACTCAGTCAGTTAAGCTATCACAGAAGAATTCCTTCCCTACAGCCTCAGAGCTGCTGGCAGAATCTTTTAGTAGCGCAAAGCTAACAGACGAGCTAATCACATCCCTTTATGAAAGGCTTAGCCCAATCTTGGATGCTACTGAGCCACCACTCAGTGCCCCTGAGGCTACAGTGCAGAATTGGTATCCACCCTTTTCTTGTCTTATTAGGGAGGTAGACGATCTGTCTCGTAACAACAATGATCGGCTATCTCATTTGCTTGGCATTATCACCCTCTAATACCCAAACAATATGGAAGGAAAAGTATTTCAGGTTCTAGTAGAGATCAACTCTTCGGAGTTCTTTACTGTATATGGAGCAGCAGACGAGCACGAGGCTACTCTAGCTGCATCAGGTCTGGGAGTATTCCCAGATCACATTGGTGTTGAGAAGAGTGGTCGCACCTATTCATCTTCATACCAAGTCCAAGATCTCACAGACGACTCAGGGGGGCCTATTGTTGGAGAAGAGGAGGATCCTATCGACGAAGAAGTTCAGGATCTAATAGAAGAGGAAGAGTATCTCTTTGGAGAGGACGAAGAGGATGAAGAAGAGTGTCCAGAAGGTGAAAGCTATTGTGATGGCTGTGGTTGTTGCCACGAATAATTATCAGGTGTAGAGTCGGACGTATAAGCCGTTAAGAGTAAGGTGTAGTTCTCTCTGTAGAACTACACCTTTTCTCTTTAAAGGATTGAGTTTTATCTGTAAATGCTGTTTAATAAGTGCACTATGTTGCCATACTTATCACTTAATGTACTTGAGTTCGCTAAGACCTTCGGGTTGGGCATAGCTGTTTTGCTATTCTGGCTTTTTTCTTTGCTAAAGGACATAGCTGAATATAAAATAAGGGAAAAGAAACAGGCAGAAGATCTTTTAGAAATTATCAAAGAAAACATCGAGACCATGACTTCAATGACCAATTTGATTGAAGCTATAGCACCAGCCCTATCAGCTAGTACTCAGGAAACCCGTCACCAGATTGATGCAGGGGTTGAGAGACTGAAAGAACATATTACTGCCAGTACTGAAATATTAAAAACTGCTATAGGCGGGAGGCGCAGAGGTGATCAATAAACTAAAGCAAGATCTATCAGATGCACACGCCAGGTTGAGGGCTTCTGCCCACAATACGGCCATTGAGATTACTAAGGATATCCGTGTTATGCGTTCCCATGAGGGGGACCCATCGGATATTGTTGAGCGTTATTTGTATCGCGGTTCTTGGGTTGAGCTAGTGTCAGGTTTGAATATCATGTTAATTGATGATTCTTCCTCTGGGACAAGGGCATTGGTTGAAGGATCTGGATCCCTTCCAGAACACTACCACACATTTTCTGAGACACTGAATGTTCTTACTGGTGAGGCTGTAGACGTTGCTTCTGGTCGAGTCTACTACTCTGGGATGACTATTACCCACGCCCCCAACGAAGTACATTGTACAGAGATACGTGGTCTTGTAATGGTTACTTGGCATCCCCCACTCCCTCTTATCGCTACTGAGACATCTATGGCAGAACCCCTGGTTTTGCACTTGACTAACAAAGCCTAAAATAATAAATTTACATTGGAGAGTGCGGACACAATCTCTCCTTCAGTTTTCGGTTGTGTTGTTTGTTGGTGTAGTGTTCGTGTGTGTGGGCTGCTCCCTGAGAGATTGGGGAGCAGCTTTCTATTTAGCTTCGTTGTCCGAGTGGTAAAGGAACTTGTTTGCAAAACAGGATTTTGTAGGTTCGATTCCTACACGGCGCTCCAACAAAAAAGGCCCAGGTATTTCTACCTGGGCCATTTGTTTTTACTTTTAGATTAGTTACCAGCGATTGTCGATGCAGTAGAAGACTGCAGGGACTCAGCAATAGTATTCACGACTTGGATAAGCACTTTTGTGTCTCCACCAGCCTGGGCGAAATAGCCACTGTACAGTGAAGTGATGCTGTCGATCAAAAAACTCCAATGTGATACTCCAGCTGGGACTGCGTTATTCAGGGCAGTATTTACATCTGCTACTGTAGGCGCTGTACCGGTGGATAGTTTGTAGAGGGCTGCTCCAACGCCACTGATGATCTTAGCTTTCTGAATCTTGTCTGCAGGGCTTGTTGCTTCGTTTAGTACAACATCAACTGCAACATAGGTGGCAGTAGAGATGTACGGGAGACTAGCCTGAACAGTCTGACCAACCGATCCTTCTGTGGTATTGAGTTTCTGGAGTTCTGCGCATCCGGTGAAGGAGATAAGTGCAGTAACCATTAGTAATGTGATGATGAGTTGTTTCTTCATAAGGATTAAATCATGTCTTGACCTTTGCTCTGGGTCAACTATAAATTGTTGAAGTAGTTTTAATATACATACCATGGCACAAGACAATACTGGCAAATCCGAACACCCATTAGTGGGAAAAGGGCTGATCTTTAAGAGCGACATCAGAAACAATGCGTTTCCTATGTACGCTATGCAACCCAAGCTCAGCGACGACATGAGACAATCCTGGGCAATTGGTCCAGTACTCAATCAAGGTCAGAGCAGCCAGTGTGTAGCCTATGCATGGACTCAAGCCCTACAGACCTCTCCCTGGGCTGAGTCTAACCTACTGACTCCAGCTGATCTATATGCAGATGCTCAGGCAACTGACGGCATGGAAGGGGCTGAACCAACCCACTACGGTACTACAGTAAAGGCAGCTGCAGATATTCTGCTAAAAAAGGGATTTATCCCAACATATGTGTGGGGAACAACCGTAGAGGACGTAGCCAAGTATATCTTTGAGAATGGGCCAGTTGTTGCAGGCACCAACTGGTACACAGGAATGTCCTCTCCAGGATCTGATGGATTTGCTAGACCTACATCTACGTTTGAGGGTGGACATGCTTGGCTTATCTATGGTGTAGATGTACAGTGGGAGACATTCTTTGCTGTGAACAGCTGGGGGACTACCTATGGGAAGAATGGGAGATTTTTCGTTAAATTCAGCGACTTCGACAAGTTGCTACAACAGGGAGCACAGGTATGCGCGGCATCAAAATCACAATAGCACTAATTTCACTACTAGCCCTAGGAGCATGTGCGTCAGATGTAGAGAGGGTAAAGTACAATGCAGACATCCAGGAGATGGACAATCACGGCAATGTACTTAGGGTGTGGCATCCAGTAACTGGGTCTATCACCTACGACGACTCCATTGGGGAGGTAGAGTTCAAAGACTCTATTAGTGGTGGTACTATCTACATTGAGCGGAGTTATCGTATAATCAAGAAGTAAGATGAGCTGCACAAATGATCAGCTTTGGCCCTGGCGAACTTTATTTAGTTCATCTTCGTTCTACGAGGCAAACGTTGGAGATTGTGTAAAATGGGGTATCCCCGGATCAGGTCATTTTATATATGATACAGGGGGTGGAACCGGACTGATGTTGCTTAGAGTGATGTATAATGAGGTTTGGGATCTACTAAATAACGAGACCGGAGCTGGAAGAAATGGAACGCATGTGAAGTATGGATCTGCTGGCAATCAAGAGCAGATAGAAGAGCTTGCCACCATAAAGGGTTTCTTTAGTGTAAAACTGGACATCACTCATACAGTGCAAGAGGTATACTTCATCATCACTGGTGGGACTATTTTAGACAGGATAGATGAAATTGGGACTAATTATTCTTACGTGTCTGGTGGGATCTTTGGCGATTGGATCGTCTACCTAAATGACCCTTGCTTTGGTTGCACTGGATTTAAATTTAATCAAGTGGTGCCAACATACCCCAGAACAGTGCAGTACAACGGTGAGGAGATTAGTGATCCTACTACATATAGAGTTCAACCCATCACCTCTTCATCCGTTCCCGCACCACCACTTACAAATAGCGGTAGCATATGTAATATGAATGTTGACTGGGGGGCAACACCAGATGAGCTAGATGCTATGAGTAAGACTGCTGTAGCTATAGCCCAAAAGTATTCAAAGTGCTATCCCTTAGGGGATAGCAGTTTTACACCAGAAGAGCCATTTGGTTGTGGTGGCTCAGTTTCTGCCACTGGGATATTAACAGAAGCGATATCTGGTACTCCACCAGCGACTTGTCCAACAGGAAGTGTTTATAGGTGGGTTGAGTTTGTGAACATCGGAGCTGATGCCGCATTCGTTGGTGTTGTCACCCAAGAAATAAAAGCCGCTCATCTTGGAGATATTTGGGATGGGCTATCTGGAGCTGGTGGTCAGCTAAGGAATCCAGCCCTACTGACGTGTGTTGGTGAGTCCTATCTTTTATCTGACTCAGACGACTATTATACTGACCCTGATGTTATTGCCCTTGATCCCCGTTATCTTTTTTTGTACGGGGCTTATATAGGGTTATCAGATCTTGCACAGAGGTGGAGTTCTGGGACAGGGGCTGGTTCGATTTGTTCTACTTGTGCTGAAGGACATCCATCCTCTTCTACAGATATATGTGCCTGCCAATGGAACGAACTGGTGAAAATAATGAGCTTGCTGGTTACTCCGTGTAGTGGGACTGGAGGAATTTCTTATACCCCAGACGTTTCTGCATTTGGCCCGATCGACACTTATAACTGTGTTATTGGATTGTGTTGTACGGACGACCCTGATACGAGCGACGATAATTCATTCGCTGGCTGTATGGCAGTTGGTGGTACGTGGACACCATATCCTGATGGTGTTCCTTTAGACGCATTCTGCCCTCCATAGTCTTATTTAAACCACGATATATATGAAATTTTCATACGCAGCATTAGTTAAAAAAGCCGAATCAAGGCCTCCTGGGTATCTTGAGGAGATTCTGTCCTTGGGAACAAGAGATGGTGATCACGTAATTCTAACTGAAGAGAATTATGCCATAATGTACCAGAAATATAATTCTGGTGCCGTACCACCTCCAAAGATTGCGAGTGCGACTCAAGCCGCTCCTGTGGTGTCAAATATACCACCAAAGTACCCAGCAATTACTACCCAAGCTAAGAGTGCTGCAACAAGTGTTGCTAATTGGGCAACTTCTGGATTTAGGCTTACTACTCCTGAGGAGTACCAGGCTAGACTGGAAATCTGCAAGGGGTGTGAGTTCTGGGATGCTGAAGCTTTATCTGGAACTGGACGCTGCAAGAAGTGTGGATGCTCTACTAAAGCAAAACTAAAAATGGCTACTGAAAAGTGCCCAATTGACAAGTGGGGGAAAATCGTATGAATAATTTCTGGACAAACTTACTGGCTGGGTTAAATATCTTTGGTAAGAATACTGAGTCAACACCTCAGGCTACAATTCAACCTACACCTCAAGTCCCTACTACAGTGCCTGCTCAAATCCCAATCAGATCTATTATCTATTCTCAGACAAGTACTGAGTACATCAACCTATTCAACACAGCTGTTGTTGCAGACCCAGATGGAGCTGATGTGGTTGTAGATAAAATCGTAAAGTATAAAAGTATCTACGAAGAGGTAGGTATTGCCCCTTGGTACTTTGTTGGATGTCTCCATCACATGGAGTGCGATCAGGACTTTACTGCTCACCTGTACAACGGGGATCCACTCACCGCTCGCACGGTAGACGAGCCAGTTGGACGACCCATCGCTCCTCCTGACACACCAAATGGGTATAGCTGGCTATTTAGTGCAAAGAGCGCACTCATTGAGGATCATTGGGACACATGGTCTGATTGGTCTATCCCTGGTGGACTCTACAAGATGGAGGCGTACAATGGCTGGGGATATAGACTATATCATTCTATTTTTTCTCCATATCTCTGGTGTGGTACTCAATACTACAAAGCTGGAAAGTACGGATCTGATGGTCACTTCGACCCATCCCTTGTGTCTGACCAGATTGGAGTTGCCTGCATCATCAAGAGGATGCAGGATAGAAAACTAATCTAATGTCACTAGCGCAAGATATCAGGGATGCTGTACAGAGGGCATCTGTAGTTGATACTCCATATGACATAGACGGATGGGCTTCATTTGCCGGTAATAATACGTACATAGATAGTATGGGGAATCTATCGGCAGCTCTTTCACAAGATGACGTGAGATTACCACAACTCTCCCTTGCGATAGATAATGCACAATTTCAGCCTATTGACTATCAGCGCCTACTTGACTTTGCTTCCTTGCAACAAGGAAGTACTACGGGGCTGTGGAGGATCGCTGCGTCAAATGCTGAGATCTACCCTACTATGCAACAAGTCCCAATACAACAAACCCATTCTGGTACTTGGTTCCAAGAGCTAAAGAAAAGTGCCAATGCTGGCTCTACTGAGATCGAAGCTCCAGGCATGGTTGTGCGGAACAGGAGTAATGCCTTTGAGTCGTTCATGAGTGGCATAAAGGGCTTTGTGAGGTCCTTCCTCTCTACTGGAGAATTCAAGGTACATCAAACTCATCAGGACTCTAAGAAGAGAGTAAAGTATTGGGCATCCAGGATGTTCGAGCCTACTAAGTTTAGATTCAGCAGGATAGTCTATGTCAATTCCTCTGTGGATGGTACATCCAAGATCGACACCAAGGATGTGAACAATATATTTGAGGTAGTTCCAATTGGATTAGACATCTGGACTACACTTGGAGAGATGGGTGGCAATGGCACAATGGACTGGGACAAAACAATGTTCTTCTTTATCCCATCCAAGCCCCTCTTGGAGGTACTAGGTAGGAACGATATCCCATTTGCTTTTGCTATGGCATCTAGTATTAAGATGCCGACTTCTGAAGACCTAGAAGAAGAACAACCTAGACACATTGATCTTTAAAACCCTATTTGCGATATTTTCTATTTTGTCCCACGTCAACTTCCAGTATGGAATGATGGGGGACCACGATCCTGATTACCAAAGAAGAGTCGCAACGGGTGAGAATGGGATTGACTCTCCTATCAAGTTCTACTACAAAAGTACACCTATTGTGATAACAAGTCACCAGATAGAAAATCCACAGAATTACAACCGACCCAATACTTCCGCCACTGGCGTACAGGTCTGGGGATGGTAACAACACAACACACACATGTCTTCAGTATCAAAATCACCAATGGAGGGATATGCCCAAATCAAACCGGCAAACCAACAGATTGCAGAAATGCAAAACGCTGGGGTTAGTGAGTTTGAGGTTTGGGATGTAACTAAGGGGACTAGAGAGACTATTGAAGCTCCAACTCCTCCACCAGAACTACTGCCCACTACTAGGGCGAGAAGGAAGAGGAAACCACAACCTGTGATCTCTCCATCCCTTCCTGAAGAATATACAGAGGATGTATCTCTAGATACAAGCGACGAGGTCACATTTGAAAAAAAGAGAAGGCTACTTAATCCTATGGAGGATGTTGTGTTTGTCACCCCATGGACAGAAGTGTCTATAGCTACTCTTGAGATCTATAGGGACGCCAATGTATTCTCTATTATCACTCCAGAAGAGGACAGGGTTAAGGTACGACCCAAAAGAGGAGCTACACTTGAGGTAAAGTATAGGGGGGAGACGATTGATATCTACGCCTCTGGTATTTATATCCCAGTGTCTGAACTGGGAGCTGTTCTGTCTGTGTTCTTTATTGTTACGCCTGAACAAGCATGAAGTACGAACCCAAAATAGACGCAATCATTACTTGTGTCGATTATCCAGACTTTCTTAAAGTAACACTACCTGTTGCCAAGAAGGAGCTTGATCACGTGACTGTTGTAACGTCGCCTAGGGATAAAGCCACCCAACTAGTGTGTCAGGATCTTGGGGTAGACTTTCTAGTCACAGACAAATTCACTAGAAATGGTGCAGTATTTAATAAGGGCGCTGCTACAAACCTTGGGATTCAGAACATAAAGTACAATGATTGGATTATGTGCTTGGATGCAGACATCCTTCTTCCGACTGGACTAAAATCTAAGCTGTTTGAGAAAGTGAGCGACACGAGCACCCTATATGGATTCGATAGATTTGACATTACTGGATATGATCAGTATGAAAAGCTGCTAGAGTCTGGAGATCTGGATAGGCTCTATTGGTGGTATGAGATCCAGGAGTGGCAGAACTTTGTTAAGCTCCCGTATCCAGTGATGCCTAGATTCCAGGTTAGGGGGATAAACGGAGATGTACCACTAGGATTTTTGCAGTTGTTTCATTACAACTACATGATTAAGTCAAAGATCAGATATCCAGAGTTGCGTACTGGTGCTGAGTGGAGTGACGTAGAATTTGCCCTTTTGTGGCCCATGGAGCAGAGACAGATTTTAGACCAGGCCGTAGTATTCCACTTGTCTAGCGAGATTGCTAACCTCGGGCACAACTGGTGGGGCAGGAAAACAAAACCATTTAAACCAAAAAGAAAGAAATGAAATATAGAAAGAAACCAGTAATTATTGAAGCAGTGAGATTTGTATACTCTCCCAAAGGAATAAAGGAGCTCAAGGAGTTCTGTGGAGAAGCTCTTGGCAATGTCGTGAAGGCAAGACATCCAACTGCTAAGGGAGAGGCACAGATCAAGACTCTTGAAGATGGAGCAGTCCTAAAGGTTGCACACATTGCTACTGAGGGCGACTGGATCATTAAAGGTGTCCAAGGTGAGTTCTATGCAATCAGGAATGAGATCTTTCTTGAGACGTATGAGGAATTAGTGGACTAAATAGAAAATACCAATTATCATTAAAAAATGAACGAAACACTTCAAAAATTCCCGTTTTCTGTCGAAATACTGGATAAACTAGCTTTTCCTACACAAAAGGAAGCAGATGTACTTTCTGATACCAACACTCCAGACACCGTTAATAAAGAACATCAGGGGGAAAACCACGGTGGTCCTGAGTTAGAGCTCCAAGACTTAAACGAGGGTGGTGGAGACTTTAGTCAAAACCTGGAATCTTTCCTTACGCAAAAAAAGCCAGATGGCAAGCACGAGGAGAAAGAGGAGAAAGCTAAACAACTTGGAATGGTAGAACCAGAACAACCAAAACAATAATATGGACAAACTTGCCATCATAAGAGAAGACCTAACCCCCGAAGAGGAATTTGAGGGAAATGACAAAACCGCTTCTGACTCTCCATCCTTCAAGATCAGTCAGGCTGGTACAGTTAATCGCGGTACAGAAAAGATTTTTATCAGACTTTTAGAGGTAGATGGCGTCGACGGCAAGGCGTCCGAATAATCTAGAACTTAACACACCATGAATTTAGATATTATTTCATCCCTGTCCGGGGGGTCTTCAGATCCGTCTGGATTCATGAACCCATGGATTGACCTTGCATCTACCTATGCCCCTAGGACTATAGTTAGCGCCCTTGAGCTAAGTGAATTTCTGTATGTCAACGACTCTACATACAAAATGGCCTCTGAGCGCATTGTGAGTTATTTCCTGTCCGAACTGAAGTTCATGGGTCAGGCTGACGAAGAGCGTAAAAAGTTTGAGGACCTTATCAAGAACGATGTTGATCTAATTGGTAATATGCAGGCTGCTGGCAATGATCTAATGACATACGGGAATAGTTTTACAACTATCTCCATGCCATTTACTCGTGTGCTGATATGTGGTGAGTGCAAAAGAGAGACGAATATCGAGCACATCCCATTTAAGTATAATTCAAGTGAGGCTACGTTTTCCACCTATTGCCCCAAGTGCAAGGTGGATAAGCGACACTTTGTAAAAGACTATAAGAAGAAGGATTCAAAGGGAATTGAGTTGGTACGATGGAATCCAAAGTTTATTACAATCAAGGCCAATCGCCTGACCCACAATACTGAGTATTGGACTGACATTCCTCATGAGATCAAGTCTGGAATTACCACTGGTGATCCATTCTACGTAAGGACAACCCCTCTTCCATTCCTTCAGGCCATCAAGAAGGACACCCAGTTTAAGTTCAAAGAAGGGCATCTATTTCACATGAAAGAGCCCCACCTTGCTGGTCTTTGGCTTGGTGGTTGGGGTCTCCCATCTATTCTATCTTCCTTTAAGAACTTCTTTAGGCTTCAGGTTCTTCGTCGCTACAACGAGGTACTGATGATGGATTACATTGTTCCCATTCGTATCATCTCTCCCAAGCAGGGGTCATATCAGGACGGGAATAGCATCTATAACAATATGATGCGTACCTGGACTAATGAGATGCAGAATGCAGTGGTTAGACACCGATCTGATGGAACTGATTGGAACTTCTTCCCATTCCCTGTGGAATACCAGCCAATCGGTGGAGAAGGGACTCAGCTAGCTCCTACTGAGATGATCAAGGATGAAGAGGACCGAATGCTCAATGGGCGCGGTATACCTCCAGAGTTGTATCGCTCATCTATGACACTACAAGCTGCTCCAGTTAGCTTGCGTGTATTTGAGCGTGGATGGTCGCATCTAGTGCGTGGGCTCAATCTACTTGCTCAAGAGTCGGTATCCAAGATTTCCTCTTATATGGGTAGTGGCGACTACGAGTGCGAGCTCGAAAGTGTCAAGATCATCGACGATCTGGAAAACAAGGCTTGGAGACTCCAGGCCATGCAGGCCAACCTAATCAGCAAGGCAACTGCTATGGGCCCGATGGGCATTTCCGATCCAGAAGAGGAGTACAAGAAAATCCTCGAGGAGCAAAGCAAAGAGCAGGAACTTTCCAAAGAGACTCAAGAAGAGGCCCAGATGTCTCAGATGGGGCTTATCAATCCTCAAGACCCAAATGGTCAGGATCAGCAAGGTGGTGGAGCTACTCCAGAGAACGTCAATCAAGAGGCCGATGACATGGCTCGCAAGCTTCTCCAGATGCCTGACTCAGAACGTCGCCGCCAACTCACATCTATCCGAAGCAGCAACGATACGCTGCATGCTCTCGTCCTTAAGAAGATGGAGCAGCTTCGCAATCAAGCTCGCTCGGTTGGTGGAGAGCAAGCTCTTCCTAGTATTGTACAGAATGGTGCAATCCCAGCTGGTGGAGGAGACCCATCTGTACAACCAGAGACAGATGGAGCAACTCCTCAACAGGGGACTCCTGCTCCACCACCACAATGATGAAGGTAGAGTTTGATCACGAAGGGTGGTTCTTGTTCTGTCCTGTGTACTTTCGTATGCAGGACAACTTTGTATATCCTAAGCACAAGCTGCACTTTGTCCTGGAGGTAGCCATGCTACTCCAGGAGTTCAGGAACTACTGCTTGTCCATGGTTGATCCAGATCTTGCATTCTATCCATTTAAACTAAAGGAGTTAAATCCTCCAAGGGTTATTGAAGTCCCAGATGAGGAAATATTTTAATTTTGTTGAATTTACTCTGTGTCGGTTTATCATATAAGGTATATGCGACTCGAACTCACTCCCGAATTTTCTGCTAAGGTCTTTGAAAAGGTTGGAGCACTCTCCAAGACAGACTTTGATCTTTCAACTCCCCAGCAGCAATCAGACTTCTGTGTTGGATTTATTGATTATCTACACAAAGAAGCAAACATGGATCCCTTCATGGCTGTCGGGTTTATCCGCTACCTGGCTGAAGAGGGGGCCAATTGGCAGGAGCGCGAAGGACTCACAAAGAGCGCATCAGAGGACATGGATAAGATCGCTGATTGGTACAACAATATAGTGGGTGGCATTGGCAAGGGGATGGGTTGGTTGGCAAGCAAAGGACCTACTTCTATGCAACAGGGTGCAGCTCAGGGGTTTGCATCTGGAGAGGGACAGAATTTTATGAACAATACTGGAGTTGGAAAGTGGCTTCAGTCCAGTGGTGTTGCCAATCAGGCTGAAAAGGCTTGGGATTGGCTCAAGCAGCCAGAGCACTACAAGCCAATTGCTGGACTTGTGGCTGGTAGTGTTGCCGGAAGTCTCATTCCTAAACTATGGGGTGGTGGGACTGGTCAGTCAGTTGTTGGAGCTGGTGCTGGTGGACTCCTTGGTATGTACACAATGAATGGTGGAAAAGACCTAGGTAGCGCATGGCAGGCTGTTCAAGAAAAGCTTCGCGGTCAAAACTCAGCAGCTATTGCTAACGCATAATGCCAAGCCCCCTCCTAAGCGACAAAGATGTAGGATCTCTCCTGGCCCCAGTCAATATGGGGTCATTTGTCGTTTCTCCGATGCAGGGGTCGAGACAGAGCTTTAGTGGCATCCCTAAGATCGACAAGTCCAAGATGTGGGACTATGCAATGACTGAGGATAGTGACAAGAGACGCATCCTATCATTCTTGCTGGACAATAGAGCTGTCAATTTCCGCCTGGAGAAGCCAGAGAAAGAGGGAGCTCCTATTAAGGCAAAAAGATTGCCAGATTCAGAATCTCAAGACTTTGGAGTGGGAGGAAACTCCACAAAGGGAAGGGCACAGATACACAAAGCTGATTCAGGTAAGATTACCGGTACATTCCAGACTGGCAAGACCAATACAACTTTCGACATAGCCAAAGCTTCGGACAACGAAGAAGATTGGCACATTGTTCCTCGAAAGAACCCCGAGCACGATGTGGACACTTTTGTGAGTTCTATTATGGACACACACAAGAAAAAGGCGTTTGACCTAACATCAATACAGGGATTGGCTAATCAAGAGAGTCAGAATCTTGGCTCAAACCTACAGGGTAGCAACATCCCTACAGTAGCTTCTGGATATGAAGATAAGTTAAAGTCTATTGTGCCGGCCCCAGAGAAGCTCCTATACCCACTTGGTGGGACTGATGACAACGGGAGTATGTTGAAGTCAGTTGGAATTGCTGGAGGTATTGGGGCTGGGGTGATGGGGCTGAGGAATATCATCCAGAGGCTCTTTGGACAGAATCACAACGCTCTTGCTAGCGACATGTTCCTTGGTGGTGCTGGTGGTGCTGGCATCTCAGGTTTGTATCATGCTCTTGGGAATACATCTGGATTGTCTCCACAAGACAGGAAGATCTATGCTAATGGATGGAAACCTGGGGTTATGCCCCAGATCCCATCCTCTTATTCTAAGTATCCAACGACACTAGACGTTGTCAATGCTGCTCCTACTCCAGACAAGATAGGTTCTGACGAGGAGGAATTAACCAAGTCTGCCATCATCAGGAAAGAGGATGGCAAGTGGAAGTTGTACACAAAGGATGGGAAGAGAGTTCTTGGAACCCATGCAGATGCTCACGGAGCGTATGCACAAGAGTCTGCTATCGAGCACAGCTTGAAAGAGAAGATGGAGAAGGAGGCAAACCAGACCGTTGATCTAATTTCACTTCAGGGAATTCTTGGTGCTGACCCGAGTCTTACTCCTGGGGACAGGAACATTCTGCTTCAGCAAGCCCGTACAGCAATGAACTCTTCTGGTGGACAGACATCTGTCAGTAGGATTGAAAATCTTGGCCTAGGAATGCTTTCTGGATATGTTCTGTCTAAGTGTATGGGATTTGGTGGAGCTGGAACAATTGCTTCTATGGCTATTGGTGGTGCACTAGGCAGCAGCATGGGGAACAATAACTCTGGACCTATCTGGAACAATGATGGGTATATGACCTATTGAAACTTTTTAAAAACTAACTATAATCAAACAATGGACAAGATTGCAGAACTAATTATCAAAGGAGACGACACCGAACAAGCATTCCAGGCGGTTAAGCTTGGATTTTGTAAGGCTATGAGCGAGTTTGGACTCTCTCCTAAAACAGCAGAGGGTTTTATTCAGGGTGGAGTGGACATCTCTAAAGAGCTGATGATGCTTGGCATCGCTAGTGGAGCTGGACTTGGAGTTGGTTCCGCTATGCTTCGTCACAAGATGGAACAGACAGCTGATGAGTCAGAGTCCCCTCAGATGAGAGCAACAAGAGCAAAAGTAGATACGTACAAAAAAATGCTTGCAAACGCTCAGGATCAGCAGATATTCAATGGTAACCAGCAAGCCAGTGACGGCGCTGTGTAATCCACTGAACAATGCCAAGAAAATCTACTAAGGCCGCTGCGGCCCCAAATCCAGCACTACCCCCAAAAGAGCCAGTCCCTAATCCACTGGATGATCTCGTCCCAGATGACGTGATGGAATCCTTGAGGGTTGTTATGGGGCACAAGCCAACATCTTTTGCCCAAGAGTTTACAGGTCAGGTAGACCCCAAAAACAAAGTATCCAAGGATCAGACATTTACTGGTGCTGGATTTGCTGGTGAGTCTGCTCAGCAAGAGTTTATTAAAAGGAAGGATCCTGTTGAGCAAAAGATAAAACTCACCAAGAACAAGATCTATGTATTTGATCTCACCAACAAAGATGATCTAGATAGGTATGAGCAAATCATAGATAAGGCATTTGATCCAGAGTCTGGCATTAAGTTAGCAGAACCACTAAAGGACCCTACTGTCCACATAGACGAAAAGGCCCCTCTTGGATATAGAGCCATTGTTGTGGTTAAAACCACTAAGCCTGTGGATTATGTGGTTAGGAAGGGTACTGGATATAATGTGGTCAAAAAAGCTTCCGAGACGCAGAAGTAAGTGATAGACTTGCTCTAGTAGTTTTCTTATACTGTAACCATGAACAAACTTTCTGCTGACACTATAGTCCCTGGCTTGACGCTGGATCTCATCAAGGATCGACTTATGCGATTTGGACCTCCAGCCTTTGCAACTGGAGCTGGTCTTGCAGCTGTGTCTCACTTGATGTCTCTTCATAGCAATGCCGTTGATCAGCAGGACGCTCAGAAGAAGGATAACACTCTGGTCATTCAGATCCCTCAGAAAACTGCCGGACCATCTTTTGGACAGTACGCATGGGATGCCCCTCTTGTCGTTGGTTCTGCTATGGCTGCTGGTGGTGCTGGATATGCAGTTATTGACTCTATCCTGAAGAAGTACCGACAGAAGCAGATGGATGATGAGCTTGGTTCGGTTAAGAAACAGTATGCTGGGTATCTTGGTCAGGAACTCGCTCCCAAGCAGGCTTCTGAATATCCGACACTTGATGGAATACTTTTGGCTGTAACTGAGCAGATTAAGGATGCTCCAGTTGAGCCTACTCGCAAGGAAGCTGCTCTCAACATTCTTAAAAAGACAGCAGTTAGCCAGCCTACTGCCGGCACGATGTTTGCCTCACTTTCTACTGTACCAGCTCTACTGGCTGCAGTTGCTGCCCATCAATACTACTACAGTCGCCAGAAGGACGTTGATCGCGCCATTGAGGACGAAGAGGCTAAAAAGATGCAGAAGACTCCACAGTATGTTAAGATTGTGTCTGCACCTCAACAGCCCGACCAGCTCTCAGACCCGAATCAACCAAAGATGGCTGGAGAAGAGGGTGGAATCCTTGAGGGGGCTATCGCCGCCTCTCTTATGGGTAAGGGGCACAAACCCGAACCCGCTGTGGGAGCAGACCCAACTGAAACAAATCCCCACAAGCGCCCAATCTTCTCGGATAGAGATGTGACTGAGATTAGCCCACAGACTACTGTTCTGCAGACTAATGGTGGAGATGTCCAACTTGACGCACTTGATCCCCAAGCCCTTGCTGCTCTCGAGAAGCACAAAGAACAAATCCTCAAGAGCTTTGCTCTCGGAGCAAATACACAATAGTGGACATCCCATCCCCCAAAGGAGTTACCCTCCGTGGGTTTGACGATCCAGAGGGGCTGAGGCAGGACATTCTGGACAGGACTCTTGGTGCCTATCAGGCTAAGTTCCCCATGGAGAATGAAAAGGTTGTTATTAGTGCCAAGGATCTGCACTACGACCAGAAGAAGCCATATGGTGTGCACGACGAAAAGAAAGCACTCCTAACAGGAGGTAAGCTATCTGTACCCATTAGTGGGACAATTACTTTGCACGACAAGCTAACCGGTCAGAAGCTTGATGAATTTAAGGGGGTGGTTTCTAGGGTGCCCTGGATGACCCACAGGGGGACTTTTATCAACGGGGGTAGTGAGTACAGCCTTGTGGCTGGACAACAACGCCTGAAGCCAGGTATCTACGCTAGGCGCAAAGACAGTGGCGAAATAGAAAGTCACATAAATACAATTAGCGGCACGGGCCAAGGAATGCGACTTTTTATGGAGCCAGATACTGGTGTTTATAGAGTCATGATCGGTAAAAGCCGCATTAAGCTATATCCAGTCCTTAAGGGAATGGGTATGGATGATGGGGAGATTATGAAGTATTGGGGTCCACAACTTTTGGACGCCAATAAGAGCCATGATGACGACAAGTCATTTGGCAAATTCTATGATAAACTCATGGGCCGAAAGGCAACGCCTGGCGCAGACGACAAGCAAAAAAAGAAAGAGCTCCTCGAAGAGCTTGGCAGAGGTGAGGTTGATCCTGAGGTTACTCAAAGGACGCTTGGCGTCGCTGATAAGAACCTTAGTCCTAGGTTGATTCTTAGGGCTAGCCAGAAGCTGCTCAACATCAATAAGGGGCTTGAGGAGGAGGATGACCGTGATAGCATGGCCAACAAGAACTTCATGGGCCCAGAGGATCTCTTTGAAGAAAGGGTTAAGAAGGATGCCGGCCAACTAGCAAGGACACTTCTGCATCGCTCTACTTACAATAGGACATTGAAGGGAATTCGTCCTGGATACTTTACTCCGCAACTAGATGGATTAATTGTCGGCAATAGCTTGAGCAACCACATCTCTGGGATTAATCCTATGGAGATCTACGACTACCAGAAGAGAGTTGTGCAGACAGGTGAGGGAGCTATTACTTCAATGGATGCGGTGCCGATGTCCAGTAGGGCAGTGTCCCCATCTCAAGCAATGGTGCTGGATCCTATTAGATCCTCTGAGTCCAAGAACATTGGTGTCGATCAGCGCTACTCCTCAGTAGCTAAAAAAGGAAGTGATGGAAACATCTACTTCCCAGTAATGAACAAGCGCACTGGAAAGCCTGAGTACATCAATGCTATCCAGATGAGCCAGTCGGTTGTTGCATTCCCTAGGGGCAATAAGATCCCTGAGCACAATGCTATCCCTGCTCCTGTTGGTGCAGCGTCGCTCCTAAAGGTATAGTCCTTTAGTGTTTTCTTTAGATACTAGCTGTGCGCTAGTGTGCATTTATGGGTGGGTCAAAAGAGGGCTTGTTTTCGCCATAATGTAATGGAATGGATTCTTTATCCATCCGTAAAATTCAACCAACGGAGGTAACATGAAAAAAGTTCTTACTGAGGAAGAACGTAAGGAGAGGAGAAGAGAGAGTTATAGGAGATACTACCACAAAGGGGTGGCTGAAAATCCCGAGAAATTTTTAGAGAGGAGAAGGGAGATAGGGAGAGAGACCTACTACAGGCTTAAGGCTAAAAACCCTGAGAAGCTTTTGAAGCAAGCTCGAGAGTCCCAAAGGAGATACTCCGACAAGCTTAGGGCTGAAAATCCTGAGAGGTTTCGGGAAATGCTAAAAATAAACTCAGTCAAATGGAGAGCCCAAAACCCTGAGAAGTCCCGTGAGCATCAAATAGCTTTTAATGCCAAGGCTAGAGCTAAAAAACACTCAGCTCTTTGTGTCAAAGTATTCTTCCAATCATCTCTATTAGTGTCAGGAAACATTCAACCAACGGAGGTAACATGAGAAAAGTTTTTACTGAGGAAGAGCGTAAGGAGAGGAAAAGTGAGAACTCCAGGAAACGCTACTACAAACTTAAGTCTGAAAATCCCGAGAAATTTCGGGAGATGATCCAGATGGCTCGAGTACATTACGAAAAAAGTAAAGCTAGAGATCCTGAGAAGTTCTTAGAGAGGAGAAGGGAGGCATATAGAAGGTGGTGGAAAAAAAAGAAAGCTGAAAATCCTGAGAAGCTTCGGAAGGAGCGTCGAGAGAGACGAAGGAGATACTGCGACAAGCTTAAGGCTGAAAATCCTGAGAGGTTTCGGGAAATGCAAAAAATGCACTCAATCAAATGGAGAGCCCAAAACCCTGAGAGGGCTCGGGAGCATCAAATAGCTTTAAATGCCAAGGCTAGAGCTAAAAAACACTCAGAGCTATGCGTCAAAGTATTCTTTCAGTCCAGCGCATTAGTGTCAGAAAACAACCCGCCAGAAATGGCACAACCAAACAACCGAAATGAATGAAGTAGTAGAAGTAGCAGAAACAATGGATGAGGCTCGGCAAAAAGCCATCACACAGTTTAGGCAATTACTGTCCCAAGCTGTTAGAAATCTTGCAGAGGCAGGAAACGTCTGTGTCCATATGATGGACAATCTTGGGATGAGCGCACAGGAAGTTGCTGAACAGTCTGGTGGAGGTAAGGATGTAATCATCCAGCTCGAGAGGATTGGACGCAAGCAGCTCAACCCAATCCTATTGACGGTGAACTACCCAGCCTGTTCATACATGACTCGCATTGCGAAGAGTGATCAGGACCGATTGCTGAGTGGTCCACTTGAGGTATTAATCGTCGGCAAAAACGATGAAGTATCTATCCTGCAGATTGACGCAGAGAACCTTACGTTCGATCAGTGCCGCCAGGTATTTGATAGGAATAAGGTCCGTGACATCCCTGCCCAAAGAGCTTGGATCGAAAGCCAAAAGGCAAAGGCCATTCGCAATGCAACTCCAGGGAATCCCTCTCCCTACAGTATCGATGGCAAGTCTGTCATCATCCACTACGCATCAACTAGGTTAACACCAAAGCAGTTGGTAAGGATGCTTAATGAGATGGGTGTCAGTCTCAAGGAGGAGTAATTAACTAAATACACACAGCCCCTCCGTATGGAGGGGCATTGTGGTTATTTTTAACAATCAACAAAAAGGAAAATGAAAATGAACTTTACCGTGGTACAAATAGAAAAGGCGCATGGTGTTGCGGACAACTGTCCACCTCCGTGGCAAGATCTAGAGGACAAACTTGAGCTGGATTTTTTAAAGATGTGCTTATGTAAGTTATCTAAGAATCAAGCCACGGTTTTGTCTATGGTGTATGGACTTGGAGAAATGCCGCCAATTCCTATCTCAGAGGTTTATAGGCATTGCGGGTTCCCCCACCGTACTGCACTAAGATATTTAAGGGAGGGCATTAGTTTTATAAAACAATTTTACAACAAAAAGTTTTACATAAATTCCCCAACTGGAATTGCAAATTTTAAAATTCAGCTAAAGGAGTTACAAAAAAGTCGTAAGAGTTTTTATGCAGAAAATCTTTATACTACTCGTGCTTTTAGGTTTTATCGTAGTGGATATAAAAAAGAAGTAGGGCTTTTTGCTATGATTAAGTTTTATTCGGGTACTGGGGAGCGATGGATAGCTTCAGCGCCTGGCAAGCATTGGTCGAGGGTGGTTGATTTTATTATTGCTGGTGTCGGGGGGCGTCTGGTAATGAGGCACTTGGCTATTAATCTTAATGTTTTGGAGGGGAAGCTGGTTTACAGGATCTATTCTCCATCTCGTGAGAGCTTTGCTGTTGATTTGAGGTTTGCCCCCCATACTGCCTATCTATTTGCTATGCAGCTGAAACAATTCTTAATATCAGAGGGACTATTTGTCGTGGAATGTGGTGTAAAAAAGGAGTCCTGATAAAAATTAAAGGTAGGCACACAGAATAGATTCTTGTGTAATAGTCAATCATCACATCCCCTCCGCATGGAGGGGCTTTGTGGTTATTTTTAACAATCAACAGGAGAAAAATCAATTTGGTTAAAATTGAGTAATTTATGAAAGGAGTCAAGGGCCTCGGCCCAACAAATGGGGTAGTAGACAAGATCCTAAAGGAAATTGGACTACCACCCAAAGATGTCCCCATTGAGCTGATCGAATCTCTCGGACCTAAGTTCGAGAAGAAGAAGAAATGCCCAACTACGGGAAAAACAATGTATCCATCGGAAGGTGGGGCAAATGATAGTAAGAATCACTTACTAAGAACAAAGAAAGGAAATACATCAGCTCTGAGAGTGTACATGTGTGAGCATTGTTCACACTGGCACATATCGAGCTCCTTTCATACAAAGAAACTAAAAGAACAAGATGCAGCAGCGAGATCAAATTAGTTCAATAATCACAGTAATTCAAAATGCAATGATAATGTCTGTGGATGGCGGAGCGAAAGCGATGGCACACTGTATTATCCCAATTCATGTGTATCAGTCTAAGTACTTCAAGCAGCAGCTTAAGACTATACTCTCATTCCGTCTAGATGTACCAGTAAAGGCTAGAATAGGAAACTGGTTTTCTGATAGTGAAATGGGGCTTATGGATATTATTATCTATAAACATGACTGGGTGTTTGAATTGTTCAAAGACTGTTTTTACCGTATTGATCCATTCTCGACAGATTTAGATAAAGAAGAAAAGAACTGTGCTATGGCCCAGCAAGTGCTTGGGTTTTTGTTTGGGTATGCAGTAGACAAGATAACTCCTGTTTATTTAATCAGTACCCCTCCAATATCATATTGTCGGTACACACCGGAATTCATAGAAGGGGTAGACCCTTTTGAAATAGCAGAATGAAAATAAAAGACATCAAGAGTCAGTATCGTCGTGATTTTACAGCAGTGTACATATGTCACTGCGGTTACGAGCAGGAAGGCGGTGGTTATGATGACCACCACTTCCACAGGCACGTCATTCCAAAGATGAAGTGCGAAAAGTGTGGCGAGATAGCTCCTCCAGAGGAGTACAGACCACTAGAACCCAAATACGCGGCAAATGCCGTTGTATAACAACAAAGGAGAAAAACGATGAGTGGAAAGAAAAGAAGAAAAAGTTTTGGAGAGAGGTTTGCAGACTTCTTCGATACAACAGCAATGACTGCAGCTTTGCTAAAGGCAGAGATTGAAGACCTTGAGGAGTGGATCAAGGATGCATCCAAAGCAAAGGGGAAGACCAAGTTGGACAAGGAGGATATCGCAGAGACAGAGAAAACTGTCCGAGACCTAAAGGCTGCTCACAACTACTTCTGCGACCGGGGGGATGAGTACTCAGAAGGAGGTGGATCATGAAAGATAGAAGATGGAGCCCAGCTGATATAGAGCTTTTGCTACATATATACTATTCCAATGAAGAACCCTCAGAGTCCCAAAAGGTGGCATGGAAACATTCCTCGCATCAGCTAATAGGACAGGATCTTATCGCTGCTATGGCGGGGGACAAAACGGGAACGAAGTTCTATCTCACCGACAAAGGCAAGGCGATGGTTTACTCTCTATTGAGGGTACCACTGCCTAAGTCTGTATTCATAAATCCAATTACAGGAGAAATGCTAGGTGAGGATCCTTAAGCGCTTCATCTATCAGGGTGGGCACGTAGTCTCGGTATTGGAATTTGCTGATACCATTGAGGTAGAGTGCCCACCCGAGCTGGACAAGGAGGCCGTCATACGTTACCTCGAAGAAGAGGGAATAATGGACGAACTACTTGGGCCAGATAACGACAGTAAATCAAAGTTCACACTATAGGAGGAAAATGGCAACAACAGAAGAAGAAGAGTCGAGGCTCGAGAGGATGCATAGGCACTTGAAGAATTTCGAGGCTGCACTAGCTGGCATCAACGAGCTGAACAAAAAACACCTCTTGAATTTACCAAATGACTCAACGAGGTATTTGATATTAGCAAGGGAGTCCTTGGAAGAGGACACAAGCAAGCTAAAGCTGGCTATTGCCAGTGTTAGTGAGGAAGAGCGAGAGAACAAACGATTGGCTGATCTGGGAAAAATTCCAGCTCAGTCCAAGTAACAACAAACACACCAACAATGATTAAATCAAAAGAAGACTTGGCGTATGCCGCCAAGGAAATGGCAGAATTCATCGAGTCCCAGATGGGAGCGAAGGAGGGGCTTGCCCTTGCTACAACCGTCACTGCCATTGGCAATGCCGTCTGTGGTGCAGGACAGACCAAGGATGAGGAAAAGGTTATTGAGGCGGTGATCGGAATTTTCTCCGATGAGCCACTCCACCAACCAGCCTCAGATCAGTCTGCACCCCAAACCACAGCAATGTGGAAGGGCCAGAACGAAGCGCCGGATATCGACGCTTAATTAGTTTTTAGTGTGCTCGTAGCTCAATGGAAGAGCAGCTTTTTTCTAAAGAGCTGGTTATAGGTTCGAGTCCTGTCGGGCACACCAACTAACAACAAGAATGGATATACTAAGACAAATACTAATTGAGCCCACCAGGCTCAAGATGGTAGAAGCTATCAAGGTGATAGATCCCAATGTCTTTGACATGGATTTACTCTTTGATGACGACAGCATCTCACATGGTGAGGAAGTTGACGAGGGCAAGTACCCCGAAGTGTATGCCTTTCAGAAAGAGGCTGTAGATGGTATGACGGAAGCTGCTGAAGAGAAAGATACAAAAGTCACTATTTCCAGCACTAACCCTGTTTACTCATTAGACAAAACACACTTTTTGGTCCTTGTCCATGTCCTTCAGGAGGACAAAACTTCAACAGTTAATGTCTTCAAATACAAAATCAAAAAGGAGGAATAATTGAATCCAATTATCGAATACAGTGCAGCACTTGATGAGACCAGTAGGCAGTTCTACATAAACCAGTTCGAGTTCGCGTTTTACACAGACCTGATTGTAGCGTTGTTTGCATTCTCTGGGGTTATGCTATTTGGATGGCTAGCTGTGGGGAGTGTCATTTCGCTTATTGAAAATGCGCGGCCAAGCATGGTTAAAAGGGTCACGACATCCCAGCAACAGAGAGACACTTTAGTAATGATTGCCGCTATCCTTACAGTGGTGTTTGGTGCGCTAGCGCTATTGTCTACAGCCGGGGTGGTCAATAGGTACAGTAAGTGTGTCAACGATCATGCGCAGATCAAGTGGTTATCAGATCAAAAGATCAGTCAGTAAACAACAAACCAAAACAAGCAAACAAACAAAAATGAAGAAGGTTGTGCAGTCCAAAGAAGAATACTTCATCCAGTTCAGTGATGAAGAAGTGGCAGAATTGGGAATCGAATGTGGGGATAAGTTCACCATTCGAGCTAATCAGGATGGGTCAATAACTCTGGTGCCTTGGGTGCCGGTTGAGATTAACCTTGATGCTTTAACTATTGTGCAACTCAGAAAGCTGATTTCACAATCCATTCAGGAGGATGTTTCCATTGGAGATATCTTGCGAGATGCCATATCGAGAGGACTACACGCAGACGACCTGCCACAACAGCAGGATCTCGTCTAACACAAAAACAACAAACAAAGGAAAACGAAAATGTTTAAACTAAACACATCAGTAACGGACAAAGCAACTGGTATCAAGGGGCGCTTGACTCACAAGCATGTGAGCCTGAGTGGAAATGAAAGCTATATCTTTCAGCCAAAGGGGCTAAACCCCGAGACCCTTCAGCCTCTGAAACCCGAGTACATTGCTGCCTCCAGGATCAATGGTGGCACCCTTGAGGAAGATTTGATGCCACGTCAAATCCTAGGCACAGAGGTCGAGGATGAGGCTAGCGGCTTCAAAGGAATGGCAATCGGCCTCACCGAACACACCAATGGGTGCGTTCACGTACTTGTTCAGCCCAAGGGTACAATCCCAAAGACTGGCGAGATGATCGACCCTGCAGACTTCGACATACGTCGTCTAAAAGGTAAAGCGATCCCCAAGATGACACAAAAAGCGAAGGATGAGTCGAGAAGGACAACTCCCTCTCCTGCTGGTCTTCCAATGGGTCGCCCCCCCCAGTAGAGTAACAATCAAGTCTGCTCATCCCTATAGGGGTGGGCAGCTATTGGAGGTTAACAACAAACAACAAGAGGAGGCATATGTTTGATAAGCGGTATTGGGCTAAGATTAGGGACAGCTTGTCGATGTATCAAGACAAGCCAGTTTCTCTAACTAGGATAGAACACCTTAATCTCAATTATCCCTATGAGCAAAAGACCAGAAGAAAGCCCAGGGGGATTTGGTTCTCACACGGAACCGAGTGGTTCGACTTCCTAGTTGGAATCAAAGACGATGACTGGGGGGAAGAAAGGTTATCTATATACAAAAGGGTTCTACTTTTTGAGTTCCACAAACAAGACTTCTTGGTACTCAATACAATTGAGGATGTAAGTGATTTTGTCCGGGAATTCATGGTAGATCCATTTGAATGGGATAAAGCTGACAAAGATGGGTGTAGTGAGCAAGACTTTGCGGCTCGAGTTGGAATAACTGATTGGAGTAGGGTAGCAGCCCAACACAAAGGAATAGTTGTGGCAAATCCCAAGCTTTTGCACTCTTCAGATACTGGTGACTATATATCTCCATTTTGGGGGTGGGATGTCACTGGGGGTTGCGTATGGGACCTGTCTGCAATTAAAGAGTACGAACAGATAGCGGTAGTATAACAACAAACAAGGAGGTAAAAGTGAAACAAACTGAGGCTACAACAGAGAGACCACCATCCAGAATAAATGGGAAGCCAAATCCTGCTTACAGAAAGTGGTGGAGTGCTACAGAAGCTGGCAAGAAGTACATCAAAGACTGGAGGCAGTCCGAGTCTGGGAAGAAGAGCGCGAAGAGGTACTTCAAGTCTGCTAAGGGGAAGGCAGCTTTGTGTAGGGCGAAAGTCAAAAGGGTCAGCAAGGTCCTCAAAGAGAAACCAGAATCATATGCTGACAATATCATCAGGACACTTGGATCCAGCATAAACTCAATAGACGACCCCTATCATGGGAGTCAAATTGATGTTGGATTCGACTGGTAAAAACAACAAACAAAAGGAGGAATTGTGAAAAAAGGAATCATACCGCCGATAAAGGCGATTTTAAGTGAGGATAACCCCATTCGCACACTTGCTGCGTTGTGGGGTCTTACCTGGACTACAACAATAGAGGGGGATGGTAAGATTGCGATTGGACGTCGCAGACGACTAGTTCCAAAACACACCAGTGTAATTGGGAGGTTTGGGCCAAGCGGGATAGTCCTGCAGGAGCATGGGTTGAAGGCAATTGCTGGTGTGGGTAGCGCCACTATAACGGAGCTAGTGTATCACCTAAGAGGGGTTCTTGAGGTCCGTGGGTTTAGCGTGTTGTTGATCCCCAAGACAGACCCAGCATATAGTTGCTGGGGGGTAGATAGGGATTCGCTGGATTCTCTAATAGGGCATTTTAGTAAAGCCAAAAGGGATGCAGACGCTTATCAAAAAGAGAACTTCCCCTCCATTAACGTGAGCTTTCATGGGACTTCTTTGCTAGTCCGTAGTTTGCCTCGTGAAGCTGGACTCGATGCGATTAGAAAAAATCGCAACATAGCGGCTGCATTGGGGTATAGCCCAGAACGTGTTGAGTATCTCATTAATGGGGTAAAGCCTGCTGAGGACTATCTCTTTAATGATGGTGACGTCGTTAGTGTCCAGTACGTAGCTCATAAAAAGTGCGGGTACTGATTAAGATAATATTCGACTTGGTAAAACAACAACAAACAAAAGGAGACTTATGGGATTAAGCAACGGAGAAAGACTTGCAAGACTGGTGTGGGGAGTAATCACGGTGGGGAGGGGGGTATAAAATACCCCCCTTTTTGCCATAATATTATGAGTCGATTATTAAGTTATTTTTAGTATCGACCAACAAACAAACAACCTGATGCTCAACAGACCAAAGCCGAGCAATTGAAATATGAACTATAGAATGATGAGTATATCAACGTCCATGTTCCTTACCCTAATTTGGGGTATGGTGATTTGGGCTGCTAGTTTGGTAGCCGGCAGTGTCATAGTAGGCACTGCTGTGATTGGGAGTATTGTGCTAGTTTTGTCCATAACATCCTTGGTATGGACATTTAAGGCGCTTGGTGGCTTCTCTTATCCAGGCGAGCTCTTCGAGATGCAATGGGCGAACGCCATGTACTCTCTTGTGGGGATTATCCCAGGAGCAGCTATCATAAGCTTCCTGAGCGTCCCAATAGCATTTGGGGTGCTGATATCCACGATTATCCCAGGAGCCATAGTTATGGCGATACTCCTCACAGCCTTCTTGGTCAAACCAATGAAGCTGGTTAGGGATGGTGAGTGGAGTCTTCAGGATAGTCTCTAATCAAAGTTCCTGGGTCTTTAAAACCAGGACAATTTTCGGTAAACAAACAACCTGAGGCCAAACAGTAAAGAGGCACAAACAAAATGAACGAAAAAGTAAAAGAGATCAGGGACGATGGGCTGAAGCTTATCGACAAGATCGAAGAGATAGCAGAGCTGGTGTCTAGTTTCTCGCTAAAGGTCGCTACCTATAGCGACCCAGTCAAGCAAGAGGAGGTAGACGGAGCTAAGCAACTTCAAATCGACCTGAAGGAGAAGATAGATAATCTGCGTCAGCGCTCTGCACAATTTGATTGGGAATCGGCAACCCCCAATGAGATCAAGAAGATCCTTAGTGATCTGGTATCTGAGGATTAGTAGATTTAGTTTCCTGGAGTTCTTAAAACCAGGACAATTTTCGGTAAACAACAAACAAAAGGAGACACACATATGAACTATGTTATCCTGAACGATGGTTCCGTTATTTCCACTGCAGAGTGGAAGTCGGACATCAGTTCAAAGTAGAGAGCAATCACCACTGCTCTACGTCGGATAATCAAAGTTCCTGGATCTTTAAAACCAGGATAATTTTCGGTAAACAACTAACAAAGGAGAACAATAGTGAACATACTTGAACTGAAGCATAGCCCACCAAGTCCCAGGGAGGTAAGAGATAGTATCGGGTTGAATCAGGTACAATTTGCAAATCTGATGAATGTGTCTCAGGCTACGGTCTCTCGATGGGACAGCGGAGAGGTTGATATAAACTCTCTCAACTATAAGAATGTTTTAATCTTGCACGCTATATTGCGTGCTGATGAATCTGGGACGGTCTATATAGATCTAGCAAAAACAAAACCAGGGCTCGCTGCTCTGGCTGGGGTTATTGCCCTTGTGAGGATGGAATATGGGGATCACCCACAGTTGCATTCTTACAGGATGCGGATCGAGACGCAATATCTAGCTGAGCTAGAAAGCTCAGCATTATTGGCAAAAACCATAATGGATCAATAACAACACAAATTGCCATGGGGGCTTTCCCCCATGGCTTTTTGGTAAACAACAAAACTGAAGCCAAACAGTAAATAGGCACAAACAAAGTGAATTGCAAATATGAAGAGCAAATTCGGGGGCTGGATAGTTCTAGCGAAGCATTCATTGCTGCGCAAGGACTCCTCCAAACCCTAGCTGAGCATCAGGGTGATTTTGAAACCATGGGGCTGATCGATAGAAACGTCAGCCAAGTGACGGATGCCAATCTGGAGCTCAAGTCAGTCTTGATTAGACTGCAAGATGGAAGGGATATTCCTGCTGAAGAGTTAGATTCCATATGGAAGAATATGGAACAGGTTCACGCAGAGGTCAGCAAAATGCTTGATGAGTATTCGGCTCGTCTAAAAGGGGATGGCAAGCCAGAGCTGGAAGTAATTGCTCTGGGGAATAATGGCGGCATTATATTCCTAGAGAAGGTTACTGAGTAATACAAGAGGCGGGAACTAACAATTCCCGTTTTTTTAGCTACCAGCTATGTACGCTCTTGTCTTTATAATATGGTCAAGCTAGACTTTAAAAGGACATGAACAAGTACGCCTCTATTTATTTTGACACGCTTGAGAAGCAATCAGATCTTCAGACTAATATACAGGGAGAAGATGCAACCCACTTGATTAAAAGACTTTACGAAGGAAATGTTGATGTAAATAAGATGCTAGATAATGCTAGCCACTCTCATCTCAATGTCCCAGGTCTTAGTCCATTAGTGGCAAATGCTCTTAAGCCTGCAGTAATTTCTGGGATTAAGACCAATCAACCCCACTACATGGAGTTGCTGAAGACAAAGATTCCCCAAGACACTCTAAAGAAGTTTATCGACAAAAACCCTCATGTGTTTGATAGTGTATCTAATGCCCTGCCACCACAACCAATCGCCTAATGGATCTTTTTGAACAGATGTTCCCTGGCCTCCTAAAAGAGGCTGGAGCTTTTGATGCGCACTCTGCAGAGTTTATCCCTGCAATGAGACGGGGCAAGCTGACCTATGCCTCCCCCAAGGAGGTAGACTACGAGATCATGTCTCCTAGTCATTTGTATACTGAGGCCTCTAATTTGTCTCCAATGGGGAGTACCATGGCAGGCGCTAGATTGTTCATGGGGTCGAAGTACGTAAATCAAGCTCTGCCGCTCAAGGATCCAGAGGCTGCGCTAGTCCAGGTATTGGATGATGATACAGGCAAGCCGCTAGAACAAGTGATTGGATCTAAGGTTGGCTTAGTCAAGTCTCCTGTGCATGGGACTATAAAGAGGGTAGACAAAGAAAATGTACTAATAGCTGGCGCTGACGGCAAAGAGCACAACGTAGAACTGAGGAACTTCTATAGCCATAACAGGAAAACTCAAACTACCGATACTCCCTTGGTGAAGGAGGGGGATGTTGTTAAGCCTGGTCAGTCATTGGCTCACTCTAATTATGTGATGCCGGATGGCACTCTAGCTCTAAGTAAGAACCTCAGGGTAGCGTTCATGCCAGGAAAGGGTGGTGGTACATTTGAGGATGCCATTACAGTGAGTGAAGGTGCTGCTAAGAAACTTACGTCTAATCACATGATTGGATTTGATGTCGACCATAAGGGGGGTGTTGTGTCGGACAAGTCGAAGTTTATGCAACTGTTCCCAAACAGGTACACAAAAGATCAATTGGATAAGATCGGAGAGAATGGAATGGCCAGAAAGGGCGTAACATTGCAAACTGGAGATCCAATATTTTTGTCTTTGTCTCCTAGGGTACTTAGGGCTGAGGACCGCGCCAAGGGCAATCTACACAAGATTCTTAAAAAGTCATTCTCTGATAAGAGTCAGACCTGGGAAAAGTCGGTTCCTGGTGTGGTGGCAGATGCCGTAGAGACTAGGCATGGTCTATCTGCAAATATTTCTGCTGACTTCCCACTAAGTCAGGCTGATAAGATTTCTTCTAGGGCTGCGGCAAAAGGCGTAATTGGGTCTATTGTTCCAGATCACAAGATGTTTAGGGATAGTGATGGGAACCCTATTGATATTTTAATTAACCCAGCGGCCCTAATCGGCAGAAAGAATCCCATGATGGTTTTCGAGGCAATGCTTGGTAAGATAGCCCACAAGACTGGACAAAAGTATGTAATGCCCTCCTTCTCCACTGATTCATTCCACAAGTTCGTCTCGGGGGAACTAAAGAAGCACGGCGTATCCGATACAGAAGATCTATTTGATCCAGAGACTGGCAAAAAAATTCCCAATGTTCTTACTGGTATTCAGGCGTTTTACAAACTAGAGCACACAGCTGATACTAAGTGGAGTGCTATTGATGAGGGTGGGGTGGATCAAAATTTTCAGCCCACAAAGCCAGGCGGAACGAGTAGCGCAAAAAGAATCGGAAACCTTGACGTAACTGCCTTACTGTCTCATGGCGCAGTAAAGAACTTGTATGATATCCAAAACTATCGTACTGGAGGCGACCCAGATCTTTGGCGTGCAATCCGTATGGGTCACCCACTTCCCGCCCCAAAGGTCCCATTTGTGTATGATAAGTTTATTAATACGCTTAAGGGGGCTGGTATTAATACAGAGAGGAAGGGATCAAAGATTTTTATCAAAGCGCTAAAAGCTAAGGATATTGATGAATTGGTTGGACAGAGAGAGGTAAAGAATTCTGAGACTATTGACCCTAGTAGTGGCCAACCCATACCAGGTGGATTAATGGATCAATCTCTGCATGGAATTGATGGAAAGAGATGGAGCTATATTAATCTTGGGGAGCCAGTACCAAATCCGATCCTTGAGGAGCCACTTAGGAAGATACTTGGGCTGACTGAGAGCGAGATGCGCGACATTCTATCCAACAAGGGACAGATCAATGGCAATACTGGGCCCAAAGCGTTGATTGATGCCTTGGGGTCTCTTGATCTAGACAAGGAGGAGCAAGACCTTAGAAGCAAGATTCGCAATGGATCTAGCACGACTAGGAATAGCGCCGTACAGAAGCTAAATATTATTTCTGGAATCAAGAAACAGGGTATTGGGAAGGAAGATTTCTTTATGACTAAGGTTCCGGTTTTACCCGCCGCATATCGCCCTATTTCTATGGCTGGGAGGATGATGCTGAGTGCTGACTCCAATTATCTATACAAAGACCTAATGACAGCCAGGGATCTTCACGAAAAATCAAAACAAGATTTTGGTGATCAAGAGGCTGGCAATGAGAGACTTGCTGTGTACGACTCGCTTGCTGCTGTTATGGGGCTTGGTGACCCGCTTCATCCCAAGCTTGTGCAGAAGGGAGTTAAAGGGTTTATTCGCCAGCTAGCGGGGAGTGGAGGACCCAAGACGGGATCTCTCCTGGGGAAGGTTATTGGTCATACAGTGGGGACTGTTGGGAGGGGGGCAATTATCCCGAGCGATGAGCTAGATATGGATCAGATCGGGGTCCCAGAAAAGATGGCGTGGAAGATGTATTCTCCGTTTGTCATGAGGCGCTTGGTAAAGCACGGAATGCCATCTAGTCAGGCAGCTCTGAATGTGGAGAGAAAGACCGATTATGCAAAGAGGTTTTTGTTGGAGGAGATGAAGGCTAGGCCGGTCATGTATAGTCGAGCTCCATCTTTGCACCGGTTCAACATAATGGGAGCAGAGCCACAGATTGTGACTGGCGATTCAATTAGGATCAGTCCATTAGTTGTAAAGCCCTTCACTGCGGACTTTGACGGCGACGAACAGGTTGGTAAAGTGCTTATTTTAAGGAGTTTGCAAAAAAAATGCACAAATAGTAAAAATCATTTGACACATCCATCACTATTGTGCGGTAGTGAAGACATGTTCAAGGATATCACACTACCACATTACAATCCCACCACTCATGAAGTATCAGTTGTTGACCTAGAGGACTTTCCTCGCGGAGAGTTTACGAATCGCAACGAGAACGGTAAGAATGGTCCAATAGATTTCTTTTCTGTCCCAGAGGATATAATGGTCTTAGCACTCGACGAAAAGACAAACAAGCCTGTATGGGCGCAAGTTGCGTTTTATAGCAAGCATTACCAAAGGAAAATAGAGATTGTAAATTTGCTGGCTGGTAGGCAGATCATTACAGACGACGACCCTCGCGCTGTTTATGGAATGGATCCATCAAGACCAGAAGACGGCCTTATTCGCTGCACTCCAACTGAAGCGCTAAACCGTAAGATTTGTGTACCATATTCCCCCCACGCTGGAGCTGCTGTGAGCCAGTTGCCAGAAATTTCTGAGATCACAATAACAGATCGAGAGGATTGTATCTTCAAGAAACTCCCACTCACTAGGGAATTAGGGTATTTGCTTGGTGCCCTATGTGGTGATGGGTGGTGGGACAAAAAAGATTATGAATATTACCACAAGCGAACAGATATGTTTGGTTCTAGAAATATTAATATGGCAGATCTAAAGGGGTATAATGCCTTATCTATAAAGAAAATATTGACAGACTTGTTTTTAAAGTCTGGGCCTCTTTATCATTATTCGATAGAGACGCTCAAAGCAAACAACCCATCCAGATACGGAGATACCGTCAAGCACACTTTTAACTTCAAGCACAGCGAGTTGTTTGCAGAATTTCTTTCTACTCACTTGGGTGGCGAGGGGGACGAAAATACCGCTGGTTCTGGCAACAAGCACCTATCTGGGTTTATGTATCAAGCTCCACGGGAGTTCCGAGAGGGACTTCTTTGTGGACTGGTCGATACTGATGGATCCTGCTCGGTGTCGCACGCAAAGGAAAAGCCACAGCTACTATGTGCTTTTTCTAGCACGTCACTCAGGCTTGTTCGCGATGTTAAATTTCTTGCATCTACTCTTGGGATTAATTCTACAATCACCTGGTCCAAAACCACTACCGCAGGAAATGATTCGTGGATACTGGCATTTTCCTCTGTTGACTGTAAGAGACACAATATTTTTGTGAATCTTGAGTGCCCCTGGAAGAAAGAGGCATTTTTGACCACGCCTGTCAGAGATGACTCCCCTGTGCTTGGTAAGTACGATACAGTATTTATACCGCATAGTCTTGCGAAGGAGTTTTCGAGGCAACTTGGTAGCCCACAGATTACCTCTGACCTTAAAAAGATTGGTGGGGCTGCTCTCGAAGAGACTCTTGATAAGAAGGCCGTTTACAGAAATATTTGGGGAGGAATTGCCAGAGGAGCTGTCTCTAGGAATTCCGCCTACAGGGCAATTGATCAGATTAGGGAGACCTATCGTCGCGACGGAGCAATCATAGAAATCGCTCTTGAGGTAGCCAATAAGTGCCGTGATTCTGGCAAGCTGGATATGAAGTCCGCTCAGCAGATTAGGGCTGGAATCGTTCGGGTTGCTCCAGCTGGAACCCCCAACTACAAATTGGTGAAGAATGTGTATAGCGGACTGGACAGGCCAATCAAGACTGGTAAGTTGCCAGAGTCCACTGCTGATCGCATTATCAAATTCCTGGCCGAAACTGAGCGCCCTCAATGCTACGTGGACACTCCTGAATTCCTGGAATGGTCTGAGAGGTTCCTAGAGAACAAATCTATCAATTGGTCCCCCGTCGACTCTGTAGAAAAGACTGGAGTGTTAGAAGATGGATACGACCTAACGGTTCCAGGATATGAGACCTTCATGGCCGCTGATGGAGTTATTCTATCTAACACCATGAATGTACACGTCCCTGTATCTGATGACGCAGTGAAAGAGATTAAAGACAGGCTCATGCCATCTCAGAACCTTCTCTCCATTAAAGGAAGAGATGCCCACTATACACCATCTCAGGAGTTCGTCCTCGGGTTGTACAACACTACTGCTGTGGATCATAAGAAACCCAAGACTAAGTTCAAGAGCGCCGAAGATGTTATTGCTGCCTATAGAAGAGGGGACTTAAATATCGACAGTCAAGTTGATATTGGGTAATATTCAGAGAGATATGGACACACCCAAAACCATTTTGTTTGACAAGAAAGCTGCTTCTCCAGAGATTATAAAGAGCATCTTGGATCATTTAGGTAAAGCGGCTCCTGCTGCTATTGGAGCAGTTGGTACTGCTGGAGCCCTGGATGCTGTACAGAACAATGGTAATTACAAAAACTTCGATACTGGCAGATTAGTGAACCTTGCCCTTAATGCTGGATTGGGTGGAGCTGGTAGTCATATGCTATCTAAAGGCAATATGCATGGTATTGAGGTGATTGCAGGAGCCCCCCTAAAAGACATGGCTGTTAACATTGCTGCAACATCTAGAGATGCCAGCAGGTACATGAAGGAGAATCCAGTCGGAAAGGGATTTTCTCCACTCCAGAGAGACCTACTTGTCGGAGGGGGTGCTGCGGCAACCACTGCTGCTATTCCAGCCCTCATGAACATCAGTTCTGCTGCCAAGAGAATTGGTAGTGGTCACGCTGTCAGAGTTAGCACAAGCGTACGACACAACAAGAATCACAACGACGATCCAGCCGACACGGACCCACAGGTACCTATTGTGGTCGAGGAGGCTCCTCCTGCTCCAGAGAAGAAGCCAGGTCTGATTAGTCGACTACTTCACTGGTAAATATGGGTGCACCAATTTTAGGAGATCAGCAGTTTGTACCAAACGCTCTGACTCCCAATTACATCTCTAGGTTTTTTAGAGACCCAGTGTCCGGGTTGCTTTCTACACAGTTTAGTACAGATGGTGGGAATACGTGGGGGCAGATGGCTGCTCAGCCACCCTCTGGTGTTGGCGCTGGTTGGGTACCAACATGGGATGGTATTAACAGCATTGTGTGGAAGCCTATTTCATCTCTGATTGGCATACCTACCCAAACATCTGGTGGTACGACTCAGTCCTGGGCTGAGTTCCAATATCCAGCAGCACTATCTACTGGAAATCAATTTGGGTACTTTCAGGTTCCAAGCGGGACTACTCTCTCTTGTTATGGGGCTCAGGCTAGTGTGTTTACTCCATCAACTGGCGCAGATATTGTTGTGTATCTTGTCCAGATTGTTAGTGGGATCCCACAGGTTCAGTCTACGAGCTTCCGTCTAACACAAAACTCCCTTTCTGTAAGTTCAATCTTTTTTCAGCCGATAACAATGACACCCAACACTTCTTGGGCACTAATCTTGTCTTCAGTAGGAACTACTGAGCCAGGTGAGTTCTTGTCTTGCCGTTTACTGTTTAATACCTCAGAATAATAGATCCTCATGAAAGAATCCTTTAACAAAGCCCTCCTCGCTGAAGTGATGGGAAACCTAAGCAAGAAAGCATTCGTTGCTTCTCCCGCCACTCAAGTAGCTGTATCCACAGCCCAGCAATCTGGACAGATCCCCCAGCCTCCTCCTCCACCTCCAGGCTCGGACGAGCAGCCAGTAATTGGGTTTCCAGAAATTTCTCAGATGCTAAATCAAGGGTTCCAGAGCATAGATCAGGGATTGCAGCAATTAGCTCAAATGCTCCAGCAGATCCAACTTGCTCAGCAGCAGGCTGCAGCATCTGCCCCAGCAGAAGGTGGTGAGGGTGGGGGAGAGAAGAAAGAAAAGAAGCTGAGTGTTACAGAGCGAATCAACAAACTGGAACAGCTAGTGCAGCAGGCTATGGGCGGCGGTGGTGCTCCATCTCCTGGTGGCGACCCAAGTGCACAACAGCAGCCACCCCCAGATCCCTCTCAGCAAGCTCCGCAAGATCCTAGTCAGGGCCAAGATCCTGCCGCTGCCGGACAGACAGCTCCAGATCCTTCTCAGCAGCCGCCACAGGGGTAATGGCAACAGACAATTCATTGAGGGTTATTGCCAGAAATGGACCATTGTCCGAACCACTCCTCGACTCCAGGGAGGTAACTAGTCTGGAGCTACGGGACACCGATGGTAATCTTGTGGCGCTTGTAATAATGGTCCCAGGACATCCTGTGTGGATTGTCTCAAAAAGTGAGCAAGATGACTTCTCTTCGTTCGCTGCCAATATGGGCTTTGCCTTAAAAATTAAGGATTGACGCAAAAAGTACTTGCACAATCGATTCTGGCAGCGTAAGAATTGAACTTCATATGAGCAACATAGACAAAAAACCTGTCAGTTCTAATTGGGGCCAGATCGCCCACAGAAGTTCAGAAGCTGAGCACAGCAATGAAATCAAAGCCCTTAAGTTGGCTTTACAAGCGGAGCGAAAAGCTCACGAACAAACAGCAAAAGCCCTAAAGTCTGCTCGATCTTCGAGCGAAAGTGTGGTGGTCGCTCCAAGACCCAAAAAGACTTTGGCTAGCAAGGGTGATATAGTCGAGGTAATCTTCTCGGATGTTCACGGCAACAAACATGACCCACTGGCTTTTTCGGCACTACTAGGAGATCTAAAAACGATCAGGCCGGATAGAATTATTATCGGCGGTGACCTTCTAGACTGCTCGGGATTTCTTGCAGAACATCATACGCTCGGGTATCTCGCTGAGACTGAGGACTCATACGAGGACGACGTAAAGGTAACCAATATATTGTTGGATCAAATCCAAAAACACTCTTCGTGTGAAGATATCCACTATATTGAGGGTAATCATGAGTGGCGTGTAGAGCGCTGGGCCGTTAATCAAAAGCTAGCCCATCATAAAGACGTAGAGCTTCTACGCAACACATTTTGTGCAGAGCATGTCCTGGGTCTTAAGGAAAGGGGTATCCAGTATTATCGGCAAGGTATGACTCACGGAGACTGTATTACACCTGGTTGGGTTAAGTTTGATAAGGTGTCTTTTGTTCACAAAATCAGCAATGCTACTGACGCCGCTGAGGTTGCCCTTTCCAAGGCTGCAGGGAATATTGTATTCTTCGATTCACACAGGGCTACATTCAAGCCAAAGTTTTTGCCCAATGTTGGGCTTATCGCCGCATGGAATCCTGGGTGCTTGTGCAAACGTCAGCCCCACTACGCAAACACCAATCCGACCACCTGGACACACGGGTATCTAGTACGAGTTATTTCCAGATCTACTGGGAACTTTCAAATGATGAATGTCACGATCAACAATGGCGAATCCTTCGCTGGTCTTCTATTGAAGAACAGAGAGGAACAGTAAACACAAACACAATACACACACATGACAAAGAAATGGGTTAAAATATACGAGAGCCAGTCCTCCAAGCAATTTACTGCACCAGAGGGGTGGGACTCTCAAGAGGTTGTAGCAAGTGAATTGCAGTGCCCCTGCAATAAGGTATCTGAGATACTTTCTTATGCAATCAAGAGCGGGGATATCCTAACAAAAACATTCCCAATTTGGGATGAAAGAACCGCTAGGGTTGTTAGAAAGACCTTTTACAAAGAGAATCCCGCAATATCTGGAGATGTTGTCATTAGCCCAGATTGGGCAGAGTCAGAGGAGGAACCAGAGGTTGAGCTATTTACTCAGCAATCTGATCCCATTGATGATGTGTCTGAGGTTGTTGATGTTTTCCCCCATAAGGTAGGATGCCGTGTTTATTCCAGATGGCGCTGTATCGAGGGTACGTTACAGGACAGTGGTGAAGTCCACTGGGACAACGGGAAGACCTCCACGCTCACAGTAAGTATGATCAAGAAAGGCGATGCTAAGTTCATCTCTTGATTTTTGATTGTTATTAGTGCAACATTAGACGATGGCCTCGACTACTGTTGCACGACTAATTTTTGACTCTATTGTTCCCGAGAAGTATAGGGCTGATCTACCCCCCGATCAGCCCATCGGGAGCAAAGAGGTCAAAGATATCCTTCAGCAAGTAGCTGAGCAGGATCCTGATAAGTATCGGGACATTTCTTTCAAGCTCTTGCGCCTTGGGTCAAAGGGTGCGGTTGAGACTGGCAGCTCGTTCTCTATGAACGACCTTGCATCCCCCATCGACAAAGACAAGTTGATGGATGAGGTGTCCCAGAAGGAGCGTGGTATCTTTGGAGACAAAGGTCTGGATCAGGACAAAAGAGAGCAAGCCCTCGTAAAGCTCTACGATCACTACTCCAACAAGATGCCAGGGATGATCTTTGATGCATCTATGGCAAAGGGATCAAACCTTGCTAGGATGGTTGCATCAGGTGCTCGTGGTAATAAAGCCCAGCTCAATAGTAATATTGGATCCGATTTCTTGGTGGTTGATCAAAACAACAAGCCAGTACCTATTGGTATTAAGAATTCCTACACAGAGGGATTGAACCCTGCTGAATACTTTGCTGCGTCATATGGAACTCGTGCTGGCCTAATATCAACGAAATTCTCAACAATGCATTCAGGATTTTTGAGTAAACAACTCAATTCTTCAATGTTAGATCTTATAGTGACGCAGCATGATTGCGGCACCAAGACTGGGATTCCAGTAGATATAGATGACGGTGATAACATAGGGTCAGTACTAGCCAAAGATACGTCTGGGCATAAGGCTGGTACCTTACTAACTTCAAAGATTATTGGTGACATAAAAAAATCGGGTAAGGATAGAATTGTTGTAAGATCTACCTTGACCTGTGAGTCACCTAATGGAATATGCGCAAAGTGTGCTGGGACAAGAGAGAGAGGTGGGTTCCCTGCCCTTGGAGAAGCAGTTGGGCTGTCTGCTGGATCTTCTGCATCGGAGCCTTTAAGCCAAATGCAACTATCTAAAAAGCACTGTTTATCAAAAGGAACATTGGTTAGGATGGCAGATTGGACAACAAAAGAAATACAAGACGTTCGGACTGGGGATTTTGTCCTTGGATCTGATATTAATGGCAATACATTCCCATCTGAGGTGCTAAATGTTTTTGATAATGGGAATAGAGTGTGCCAGCGGTACACGTTCAGCATAAACAATCTCGGAAGGACAAGTGTTGTTTGTACGGCTGACCACAAGATTCTATCTCGTTGGTACAAAAGTATGTGTGCTGGGGATGACCTAAATTGGACAAATCAAGTTTTGCCTATTGGTACTAAGACCAATAAGTTTTATGGAGTATTACCAATGGGATTTACTTCTGTCGGATTGAGAGATGAACCATTTGATTGTGTGGTAGATTGCAGAAAGCTCAGGCGCGTTGGCATTGAGGAGATGGGTAGTGTACCTACATTTGATATAGAAGTGGGTCACCCAGATCACCTATTTGTTCTTGCAAATGGACTTGTTGTTTCTAATTCAGCAGGCGTTGCCAACTCGTCCAAAGCTACAGGATTCAAGGCTATCAATGCTTTGTTTCAAGTCCCAGACACTTTCCCAGACAAAGCCTCTCTGTCGGAACACGATGGACAGGTTGACAAGATCGAAACGATGCCACAGGGTGGGTTCAATGTATCTATTGGTGGGCACAAGCACTATGTATCTCCAGACCACCAGGTTCTGGTAAAGCATGGTGATAAGTTAGAGGCTGGGGACAGAATTTCTACCGGTACAATTAATCCATCTGATGTTGTTCGACTGAAGGGGATCGGAGCGGGACGTTTAAATCTCTTAAAGCAGGTACAAGACACTTTCAGCGAGAGTGGAATTCCTATGCTCAGAAGGAATGCTGAGGTGTTGGTTCGTGGCATTGTAGATCACGTCAGGATCAACGACTCTGACGAGACAAACTCCTATCTGCCCGATGAGACAGTTGAGTACAGTGCCTTCAGCAAGGACTACAAGCCCCACAGGGATTCTGTTGTCATGCACCCAACCAAAGCACTCAATCACTATCTAGAGGCTCCTGTGATGCACTACAGCATCGGTACAAGGATTACTCCTAGTGTTGCCAAGAATCTTGGAGACATGGGTGAGGATCAGGTTCTAGTTAGCCATCACAAGCCAGCCTTTGAGCCTCACATGGTTCGACTGATGGAAAACCCATCCCACGACAAGGATTGGATGTCCCAGATGGGTACGTCCTATGTGCAGAAGAATCTCAAGAAGAACGTCATCAGTGGCGATGTCTACTCAGACATCCACGGGACAAACCCAATCCCTGCCCTCGCGTACGGGAAAGAGTTTGGAAAGCCACCCAAAGGTACAGTAGGGTACTAAGCCTTAAACAAGTGGGCTATGGCAGACGGGAGGCTTTCCTCGAATTTTGCCCTAAGAACAGCATTAGATCTAGTTTCTGGATAGTTGAACTGAGGGAAGTTCTTCTCTAGGTGAGAGATATATGTATGGGCGTGTCTAGCTGCTTCCTCTAGGAACTGAAGGGAAGAGTGTCCCCCTGTTGATATCTGATCTATGTTATGGAGAGTGGCAGATGGGGTTGGGTGGTAAAATGCCTGAACTGAATCTTTGAATACTTTTAGGGCATTTTCAGCATTTTCTCTTTGGGGTATATAAGGATCTGGATCGCTAGGAAGAAAACTGGTTTGCATTTCTCTATATTAATAGATAATATTTAAAAATCCATGAACAAATACGCCCATACCTACTTCAGTGAGGTGACTACAAAGTTGGCGGGGGTCGCAGAGATTTTATCAAAAGCCATTCCCGCTATTACCTCTGGAGGATTTAAGGCATTTGATTCTGTGGGTAGGGCGATTGGGGAAAACCCAGGACTAGAGCAGAAGCTTAGGGGAATTAGTCAATACAGTTTGGTAGACAAGACCAATCAGCTAAAAAATACAATTGGTGGGGCTGTGGGCATGGGCACCCTTGGGGCTGGTATATCTGGAGTGGCAAATACCCCAAGTATACTTTCTAGCGATGAAGACACAATGAGCAAGGCAAAGTCCATAAGTCAATCTATTGGAAGTGGATTTGCTGAGGGGGCAGTTCCTGGCGCTCTGGCTGGTAGATTCTTACCAAAGGTGATCCAGCGTGGCATTGGAAGGGCTATGACCAACTCCATTGTACCTATTTCCTATGAGGCGGAGGAGCACGCCAAGAATGTTGCTGGATCAAAGCCCATGGATTACCTAAGGGCCTTTTTAAAAGATCAGCCAATGGATCATGTAGTGAATAGCCCAGAGAGTGGTGCATGGAACTTTGGATCTGCTGGGTATGGTGACAAGGATTCTATCTACAGAATGGGGGCTAGGCATCAGATGTATAGAGACATGTTCGACCTTCCGGCTAGAGAACAATCGCTTGGCGCATTAAATCTGAGTAGGGTGGAGCCTAGTGGTAGTAAGGTGTACGGATTTAATCCTAATGACCCAAGAGGAAGGTATGCAATAAATGAGGTGAAAGAGAATCTGCAGGAAGGGTTCGGCACAGCACATGGTACGAGAGATTACGTTGGTAACAAGGCCGTAGCAGGCAATCCGCTATTTGCGACACAGTCTACGATGGGGGGATATCACATCGCCCCAGATGGCACCTACAGAGACGAATGGGATATTGGATTGGGGGACGGCAATAAGATAGACAGTGGGACAAATCTCCTTAGAGGAATTGCCAATATGTTTACTCAGCCAAGTGCCATAGAGGGCAAAACTATTTCCCAGGGTGAGGCACTCTCTAAGTACAAAGGGGAGCTTGGATCACTTGATGATTCGTTCTATAAGAACCCATCTGACGGCACAGACATTAGGGACCTAATAGCCAAATCAAACAATACTGATCGTACAAATGTAAACAATTATATCTCTAATATAGATATGACTGGTAATGCAGGCAGGAAGGCTAAGATCAGGGCGCAGCTCGTATCAATGCTCGGGAAAAAAGATTTTGACCCCAAAGGGATCAACTTGGGCAAGAGAATTTACACTTCTCCAGAAGATGACTTGCTAGAAGACCCTAGTGAGACCCAAGAGATAGATGATTGGGCTGACAAGTAAGGGTAGGTAATTTAAGCCCACTTTCGGGCATAATATAATGGATATAGCTATTATTTGAATAGCTACTAACAACCACCATTATATGAGAATACTTATTGGTATGTCAGCACTTGCCCTCGCGATAGGGGGCGTAATCATTTCCGCTGTCTTTGTTTCTTGCCCCCATATTCCTGGGATCGAACCGTCTAACCCTAAAAATAAAAATGGCAACAAAAAAGGCTAAGAAGCCAATAGCAAAAAGGAAGCCGGTCAAGGAAGATGATGAATCTGTTGCTGGGCCATTCGACACACCATTTGATATGTGTGTGAGAGGGCTACAGAGAACTGCAGAAATTTTGGACCCATATACTCCAGGTGGAATGGATTACGTGAAAATCAATGTCATTGCTTTTTGCGTCATTCTACCTATCGTATTGGCAACATCAATCGGTATAAACATCCACTACATAACAAAAAAGTGAATACATTAGTAAAAATCGCAACAAGCATCGGACTAGTGATTCTTGCGATCTACGTAGTCGGTATAGTCATCACTGCCTTTATAAACATCGTAGCCGGATTAGCCATGGTGGCGTTCGGTGTAGTTATATTGATAGCAATCTATGCATTGGGAGCTGCGGGTGCAGCTCTACTAAACAAAAACACAACAAACAACCCAACAAGCACAAATGAGTAAACTACTCGCAGTCATATTTGGATTGGCAGCATCCGCATCAGTCCCCGGCATCAAGGTCGCTAAGAGGTGGTCGAATACCGGAGGTTATGGCTCCGGCAAGTCGGTCACTAAGACCAAGCGATACGAAAAAGGTCGTCGTAAGATGGCCAAGATGTCCAAGAGGGCAAACCGTCGATAACCATTATGGAATACGACGAGCTAAACCAACTTGGTGCACGAAAGCAAAATGGATCCTGCGTTTCCATAGCAATCGAGGAGGGGTATGCTCCTGATCGCCGTGGGGGTGTAGATACCACTAAGATGAAGGAAAAGATGAACGAGCGACTTGAGAAATCTGGCGTTCAAGGAAAGACCCCCATGAGGATGGGCCACTTCGGCAACCGAAAGGGAGCCAAGAAGGAGGAGTAGGTTCAAAAAAGAGCAAGCGAGGTTTTCTCGCTTGCTTTTTTTTAGCTGCCAGCTAAGATAGGAAAAGAAATACCTTTTATGCCGATCACTGTTAGTGCACAATAATCTCAAACCATGCCATCTCCACTCCAACAAGTCGAAACAAACCTAGCAGAAATTGCGGTTTCTCAGGTCTCAGAAAAGAATCCTAATCTTCTTAATTACTACCTCGGTTTCGATCTCATCGACAAGAACGATGATGGGACTAGGGCTGCTGGAATTATGGGGTTTAAGATCGGTGGCCAGTTAATTTATATTCCAGTATTCTTCCTAAATGGCAAGGTTCGCGGCATGGAGGTTATGTATCTTAAAAATACCGACACCTTTGTTGCTAACAACGAACAGTGGGTGAACTACATTGCTTCTCAGAACCCAACCGACATCGGAGGCCCTTCTGACAGCAAGAGCAAGAACACTAGCGGAGAAACAAACAACTCCCTTCGTATCTTCTCCCGCCCTCCTGCTAGTGCAAACAGCAAGGCTGCTTCTGTCGAGAACATGTTCGATCTCTCTGTCGAAGACTTCATCGACACCAAGATTGCTCTATCTAAACCAGAGCACGATCTGGTTGACTTCCTCAAGCAGGCTGGTTGGAATACATATAAGAATTTTGTAAAGATGGCTACGGATGAGCCAAGGATCTTCCAGGCTGTATCTAACATCTACAATCTTGATGATCTAAAAATTCAGTTCCCCGCAGACAAGATTGCTGCCAATCAGTCAGGCGTTGAGACAAACAAGCGCAGTGTTAAAACTATCACCCTTGTTAGCTCTAGTGACATAATGGGTTGCCCAGAAGACTATTGCGACATGGACAGCAAAGAAAAGGAGAAGGTTGTCTCTAAGGGCTACTCCATCAAAGATTTGCGTGCAGAAGAGGAGAAGAGCGACCTCTACCTCGGAGACTTCCGAAAGGAATTCAACCAAGTCACAGAGAGTGGTTACTATCAGATTCTCAACAAAAACTCCCAGCTTGTTAAAGCCCTGGTGTTTGTTAATGTATCACCTATTAGTGGTCGCCGCGTTCACAACTCCAAGGGGTTTGAGCCCCAGCTTGTAATTGACCCTAAGACCGGGGCACATAACTGGTCTAAGCAGCCAGTTTATTTCCGAAGTGGAGTTTCAACAGATAAGATCGAAGAGGATGCAAAGTCCGAGATTTTGGACAAGAGTGGAGAAAAGGTCAAAGACGCAGAGGTTGGCAAAACCTATGTGATCATTGATTCAAAGCTTGGAGTCTACGGCCCATTTAAGGTTATCAACAAGACTACAGACAAGGGTAAGGTTACTTTTGTTGGTCGTCAGGAGCACATCAGCTATCCATCTCATTGGCTACTTAGAGATGCAGGTAGCCCTAGTTATGGATGCTACTCAGAAGATTATTCTGATGAGGACCACGACAGCAAAATCTCTATTAAGCTTGTAGACAGAGAAACAGGCCCAGTTGAATACTCCAGGCACATCGTTTATGTTCCTAAGGACGCAAAGGTTGTTGAACTTAAGAACGCACATGACTTCTCTAGCATGGAGCAGGGGCATGAGATTACAGACCTTGTTGAGCCAGGTTGCGACGCTGCTCTATATTCTGCCCTATCCTCCAATGACGGAGCAATGGTGGTTATTGAGAAGTCCGCCAGCTTCGATGTTAAGGTTTGTCTCTATGATGTGAGCAAGACCTTCCGTGAGCGCGGAGAAGTTGTCCTAGACCTCATGAGCCGAGCCAACCTCTCAGAGAGTGCTGCTGAAAAGTTTGCCGCTGAAATTTTTGAAAAGAAAGCTGGAAGAGCTACAGGATGGACCCTACCCCGCTCTCAAGTTAAGTTTGCTTATCCAGACATGATGGACCCTCAGGGGTACATGGGCGCTGGGCGAGATGGGACTCCAGAGCAGACAGAACAGGCTGAACGTCAGGAGATGATACCAGCCAGCACAGGGCCTCAGCCTGCCACAGAGCAGGGCATCGGAGACTGGAATCAACCATCTGCTGACGACATCGACTTCCTACAGAGAGCAAGCGACAGCAACTCCCGTCAGGTCTTTGATCCAGCTATGATCGGTGTGATGGTTCGTACTTCTCGCTCTCAAGCGATTGTTGCGGATTACATCCCAGAGCTGGTTGATAACCTTGACCGTATGTGCCGACTCATTCTTCTGTTCTATTGGCACAATGCTGAATTTGCTGACGAGTATGGAATTGACGAAATGGCCGACTTCGAGGATCTGATTCTGTCTACCATCAAGTCTACCTCCAAGGTTGTTCTGTTCTTGAAACAGAAGGCTGTTGAAAGCTCCACAGGACAGACTGACGTTCTCGAATAATATGAATAAATACGCAAAACTATATTTTGGTGAAGTACACAACAAAGTTGCCGCTGGTCTGGGTACTGCATTAGCGGACGGAGCGGAGGTGGCTGGCAGGTATGCGCTTAGTCATCTTCCACAGACCTCTAAGTGGGTTGGAGCAGCCACTAAGGGTTTTGGTGGACTAGCTAGTGATGTTGGACATTCCATTTGGAACAACTCAAAGGGGGTGATTAATTGGGGGGCTAATGCAATAGCCAATAAGATAAAGCCACTTACCGCCGCCGCAGATAGTTTGGTACCAGATGCTGCACCAGCAGTAGCAACCGGCGCAGTAAAACCTGCTCCATTCGCTGCCTCGCCAGAGATGGGAGCTGGAGGAGCGAAGCCTGCTCCTGCTCCTGCAGCCCCAGCCGCCGCTGCTGCTCCGGCTCCATCTGTTGCGTCTATATCTCCATCTGCTGGTAGGCCACTACCCAAAACTCCATTTCTGAGTACTCGTGCTTCAGAGTGGGGTGTTCCTGCGAGTCAGCATATGCCAAACGCCATCATGACCCCTGGGGAACTACTAGAGATGCCCAACTCTGGTCTTACGACTGGGACTGGAATCAATAGGGCCTCTGGTGCTAACGCTGCTGCTACTAAGTTGAAGCAATTACAGGAATCTGGTAGCTCATTGCCTGAATATGTTCATCCTGGGTCAGAGAGAGAGGCCGCGATTGCAGGTCGTCCATTTAAGCCAACGCTTGACCCTAATGCTAGGCCAGCAGCTCCTGAAGTAGCAGCAGCTCCAGATCCTACCGCCCCCAAGGCAACCGCTCCAGATCCTACCGCCCCCAAGGCAACCGCTCCAGAACCTCAAACTGGTGCCAAGCCTATGCCCAACAAGGGGATTCTTGGCAAAGGTGTTTCGGCACTGCCAGTTGCTGGTATTGCTGGTATTGCTGGTGCCACTGCTCTATCCGATGGTTCAATTCCCAATCTAGCCCCTAATCCTGCCACATCACAAGCCGGTGGAACACCAGGTGGATCGTTTGGAGAAAATCCTTTTAGTAAGCCATTTAATCAAGGGGTTACTCAGCCTGCTGCTCCTGCTGGAGATAATGGGCTAAGTAAATTACTTGCCGACTCTCAGGCACAGAACGATCAAGCAAGAGCCTTGCTGAACAAGCCTCGATCCTCTGCTCCAATAGAATCTACTAGACCAACTCTTGCCCCTCAGTCCCAGATTGCCCCTCCCCCTCAGCAGAATGTGAGGCCCAATAGTCAGTATGGTGGGGTAGAGGGTACTGCCTCCAATGCAATTGGAAGAGCTGGTGATTCCATGAAGCATCTTTTTCAGGGGACCTTAGGCCAGCACCAAGATTATAGAAATACATCATTCTTGCCAGGAGCATAATCCGTGGACAGACTAACTAGAGTCTATATTGAGGGGATTAAAAAGATCGCCCTCTCTCCAGGTCAAGTTGCCCCACTAGGCACAGAAGCATCGAGTACTAGTGCCCAACTTATTGGAGCCGGTGCAAACATTATTTCAGATGTTGTTGCGGCTAAGTACAAGCCAAATGTATCCGGAAGCTCAGCGATTAATTCAGCGTTCCAAAATGGTGGTGGAGGTGTTTTAGGATCAAATCTATTGAAAAACACTAGTGGACTTGTCCGTGGTGGAGTGGGAATTGGTGCTGGCATAGGGGCTCAGTATCTTGCTCAAAAAGGGCTGGACTATGTTGTGCCAACCAAGGGAGATGGATCTAGCTTCGTTGACGAAATGAAGGGTTTTGGCAAAAGCGTTATTTCTGGTGCTGCTGGTGGATATACTACTGGTGGTCCATATGGTGCAGTAGTAGGTGCTTTCGGGAGTGGTGTGGGAGATGTTGTTGGAAAGGGTGTTAGAATTTATAATGGATTGAATGCTATTACAAAGCAAAATGAGGAAGGGCCTAGGGCCATGTTTGATTCCCAAGAGCATCTAAATGACATTAACGGAGCCAGAAACATTGCCAAGCACAATGCAATGTTACCAAAGCCAGCTACGCCACCTCCCCTAGATACTGCCAATCCAATGACCAAACAATCTGATTTTATCGGTTCAGGCCTATCTGCTATCCCCATGATGGGTGGTGCTCTTTCTGGGTCTTGGTCCCCTATGAATGGAGAGAGCTCGATGGAGAGCGAGAACAAGCTTAAGCCATATTCTATTGGTGGAACTGCCGCTGGTCCAATTGCTCACTTGATTGGAAGATCCTCGAGTGTAAAGAATGGGCTAAAAAGAATGTTTCTGGAGGGAAAAGCTCCAACAACCAAAGCCGGGCTAAAGGGATTTTTACTTCAATCCCTTCTAGCAGCATCTGCTGGTTCAGCTGCAGGAACTGCTATCGGGAGAGATTTTGAGACCAAACACTTTGCTGGTAAGTATGGAGAGGAAAAGATTGCTGATCATGGGATTATGAGCATGCTCGGGAGTGGCGTGAAGAACATAGGTTCCAGCATAGGAAATTTCGGCAGTGAAGTTGTTAACGACCCCTGGCAGGCAGTAAAAGACACTGGCTCCCTAGTTGGAGATGGGGCTAAGATGTGGTTCGTTGACCCATTCCTAAATGCAGGACAAGAGGCAAAGAACTCCATGGGACTACTTGCTTCAGGAGATTATCAAGGTGGAGCTGGAAAGTTAGTTTCTGCCGCTGGTGATGCTGCGTTTGGTATTGCCAACTTCATTCCAGGTGCTGGTGTGTTGGGTAAGGGGCTTGGTCTTGGTGCCAAAGCAATTGGTGCCGGAGCTAGGTTGATGAATTTGGATAGAGCTGGTGAGGGGATTGAAGCTGCTGGAAGGGTTGCAAAAGGAGTCCTTAATATGCCCAAGGATTATGTAAACAACACCCCAGGTATTGGGCATATAATTGGAGAGCACAAGCTGGTCCCCCCAAATGCAGCTGATGGGGCTTTTACTAGGGGGATTAAACATGTGGGCAATTATGCCCCCAATATTATTGCTACACAGGGCCTAAATATTGCGGGAGACCATATGTACGACACTAGCGACAGTGGCCGTATGGATCAGATTGCACAGAGCCCAGTCTTAAATAAATACTTTGGAGATAGCTTCTCTAATCAGGTTCAGGGGTTGTCTCCAGCAGACAAGTTGAATGTTTATAGAAAGCTAAAAGATAATGGGGCAACAACTCAGCTTGCAGATCTGGATCAGAAGTACTATGATTCTAATCACGGTTGACATCCTCACCGGCCTGAAGGCGCGGGGATTCCTTGAATACAAATATGCTAGACATTTGCAGAGCTAGGTTGGTTGACACTTCGACGAGCATTGCGCGCCGAGGCCGAAGCCTTGGCGTGACTGATATGCTCTCCATGTCCTTTAACCGGCTGTCCACCGGCAAATTGAAGAATGTTTTTCGCGGCATTCTGATCTCTGTCCAAATGCTCGCCGCAGTTTTCGCATATAAATATCCGAATTAGTATGAGCATAAAGATGTACTCTCGGGACTTTAGTTCCGACCCCAATTATACACCAGCATGGAGGGCGCAGCAGGCGCTAGAGTATCGTCGTGCTTACCAAGAGGCTCAGCAGCGTGGGGAGCAAAATCCATCTGTAATACCACTATCGGAAGACGACAAGTATGTCATAGATTTTTATTCACTGCTTGTACATGGTGCGTGTCACTACCCAGAGGTCAGGTACGCATATTCCTGTTTTTGTGGCAATGTTAACAATGGGCTTGGGACTACAATACAGGCTATGTTTCTTGGCGGTAAAAATATAGAAGACATAGCAAAAAGCTTTAGGACTAAACGAAAGAATATTGATTGCTACCTGAAGCTATTTTTTGATGTAGAAGAGTATTTGGATTGCGATACACTTATTTACTCCCTTATTTCTCCATACAATAAGTCTGAGCAGCTTACTGAAGATGTTGCAGCTACTTGTCTTTGGTTGGGACTTTCGTATGCCTTTGGGTGGCAGATTTCAAGGAACCTGCTACAGAGGAGAATGAATGTGGCTACGGATGTTTCAAAGAAGATATCTGAATCAATGAGGCAGTCTCTTGAAATGCAGGCTAGTGAGTTTGTACTTGGTGCAAGAATGACTATGAAGGCGAGGCCTTGTGACTTTGAGCGGCACATCTCTCTCACCAATGCCATGAGTATTGCTGAACAAAACAAAACAGCAGAGGGTGCTATCGCAAATGGGGATTACTTCAGAAAAGCTCTTTGGGGTGGGATCAAGGAAGTGTCTTCTAGTCTTGACTATAATGATCCAGTGAGGAAAATGATTGGAGATAAAGAGAGGGAGTTGTCATTAAAGGACAAGCAGGAAGTTAAACAAATTGAATATTCTGCTCCACAAGCCCTATAACATAAGGTATATTTGAAACATGATCTACGAGCGCATCGAAAACGCACTAAATAGTGCTATCAAGCTACACAACAGTGGACTCTCTGCAAACGAGAGCATTGTTAAGGTAGCCCAGGAGCAGGAGCTCAACCCAGAGACAATTAGCAGAGTTGTTGAAGCCTTTAATATTGCTAAGACAAAGGCTTATGTAAAACTGGCTTCTGATAAGACAGCTGACTTTGATATTGCTGACAAGAAGGAGATCATCAAGCAATCATTTGCTCCAACTACTAAGCAGGATAAAACAGCATCTTTCCAGTCTTTTGATGACGACTTTAACGCAGTATTCACTGGTAATGTTGTTGAGGATAATTACTCTGTATCCAGCACTTCTGAGAGGCCACTAGCTTCTCGAATTAAAGAGGCTTACCACGCCATTGGTGAGCAGGACAGGGAACTGTCTGAAGCTCGTGATTCTGTCGTGGAGGCTAAAGAAAATTTTACCTCGGCCCTGAAGGAAGCAACCGACCTTCTACAGTACACTCACGAGAGAGAAAAAATTGCAGACTATGCAGCTCAGATTTTCTCAGAGTACTCTGATACACCAAGGGCCGGAAAGATCCTTGGCTTGGTAGCCAAATGTAACGGGATCTCTATGTCAGAGATGACACCCAAGATTGCTGCTCACGTACCATACAAGGTTACGTCATTTATGGATGCTTTTGAGAAAATGGTAGAGGCTGACTCTAGGTACTCCACGCATTCTGCTCAGTTCAATAACTCCCTGGAAGAGGTTAATTCTAAGCAGGCAGAATTAAAGTCTTTGGTAAGGAAGGCTGGAAATATCGTAGAGCAAAAATCCAATGCTTCTGATCTTCTTTGGGGTGGATCATCCAACAAGAAGGTCGCATCTCACAAGTTTGCTGAATTCCCAGTTGATTTGGTTAGTGATATCTCGTATTCCCTTTTTTTTGAAAAAGAAGGGGCAGAAGATGCCCCTGCGAAACCAAAGCCATCTAGTGGTGGATTTAAAGCCCCTAAGATCCCAGGTATCCTTGATACCCTAGTGGATGGACCAGCTAAGACTATCTCTGGAGTTTCTGGTTTGGTTCCCGCTCACAGCTCTGAGGACGATCTTGCCAGTAAGGGCTATGAGCTTAAGCTAAAGGGCAATTCTCATCCCAAGATCAAAGCCCAGGCTGACCACGATGTTGAAAACATCAAGAGAGAAGCCATCCTCCGCGAGCTTATGCATGACGAGATTATCTCTCAGCAGGATCCTGCAGAGGTAGCTAATGCTTACAATGCAATGTCAGAACTTGCTCCTCACGCAAGTATGATCAAGGATGTTGTTCGCTCGGTTCTCCGTCAGGGGACTGCCCAAACTATTGATCCTCACTTTGCCAACTCCCTTGTGGAGTTGGAGCACAATCTCCTGAAGACCAAAAACTTTTCTGCTACCCAAGGTAAATAATCATGAAAATCAGAGTTATTAAATATGTAGCTGACGACAAGTTCTTTGTAGATATCAAGAACGAAGAGTTTTCCCAGGACGATCTTGCTGCAATGCAGAAGTTCGGAGAGCCCCAGGTTGATGTTGGTGGATTCTATGGCAACGTAGATGATGACACTACAAGCACCTGGACCCTTCCAGATAGGTATGTATATATTCGCAAAGGGTTTCAGCCATTTACATTCTCCTTTGATGGAGGAACATATTCCAACGCTGCTGCCAGGTCCTCTGCTCTAGCTGCTATCCTAGTGACTAGAATCACTACAGCACTAACAACTCTTAGGGCACTGTCTGATACATTTTCTGGAGAGGCTGTTACCAACGTATAATTTATGGACTTCACTGAACTTTTTAAACGAGTAGACCAAAAACTTGCATCTCAGCCAAATGAGAAGCTCTTGCTTCAGTGCTTCGATGCACAGATTGGAGATCTTGCTCTTACTTGCGTGAAGAACGCTGGTATCAAAGATGAGATCCTCAACGCTCTTGGGAAAGCTACAGACACTGCCTCTACTGCTTTCCAAAAGAATCCATCACTAGTACCTGCTGCTACTGGACTTGCCGGAGCTGGGCTAGGTGCTGCTATTGGTAGCCAGACCGGTTCTCAGGGGGAATTTGAAACTGACGACGACTTCAAGTCTCGCAAGAGAAACTCAATGCTCACTGGAGCTGCCGCTGGAGGCGTTGCTGGACTAGCTGCTCCTGCTGCCGTCTCTTCTGTTGCTAAGATGGTAGGGGCTGGCCCTGATCCAGTTCCTAGTGTATGGGACAAAATTAAGTCTTTCTCGATCAACCCAACTAGCGCTGTAGCTGGTGCTGGTGCTCTTGGTGGTGCTGGATTGGCTCACCTTGATAAAAACATTGCAATGAAGAATTATGCAGCCGCTGGAACTGCTGCCCAAGGAGCTGGTGTTGGACTAACTGCTGCTGCTGACAATTACGACAAAGCAATGAATCAGGGAGAAGGAGAGGATAGGCTTAAGGAATTAAAAGATCTTCTAGCTAAGGCTACTAAAAACAACTCAATGGCTGCAGACGTTCAGGCTGCTACCAGATATCGCCCAGGGATTAAATCCCTTGGAGGAGTGAGTAAACACCTTGTTGGTGGATTGGGTGGAGCCGCTCTGACAACATTTCTTTATCAGGCGTTTGCCAATCGTCCCGCCTTTCAGAACTCATAATGAGAAAATTAGTATTCAACGATTCCTTTGATTATCCAGAGGCAGAGCATCTTGTAAAGATTGTCGACGACCCTAAGGACCGTCGTAAGATCGCTAGTGCTGTTACGGATTCGTGGGGTGAGATTACTCCCATCAAGGATCATACACTAATTCACCTGATTGCACTTGGTGCTGGCGAGAAAACTGGGTCAAACCTTAATGCAGATTTTTTCCCAGAAGCTATCTGCCGTAATTCTCACGACACTTTTGTTAAGAAGGCAAATCTTTATCGCAACCACAACAGCAAGATCCCGCGTGAGCAGAGGGACGGAGATGTGATCAGATCTGCCTACAACGAAAAGATGGGTAGAGTCGAACTCCTAATCGCTGCAAGCCACGACAAGTGTGCTGATTGGCTTGGAAACCTAGAGAAAGGGGGAGAGGCGAAGTTCAGTATGGGTTGGCATTGCGATCACGACACGTGCAGTATTTGTGGGAACATCAGTAAGACCGCTAGTCAGTATTGTGAGCACCTCAAGAAGAAGGCCAGCGCTCCCTTTGGAAGAAACAGAATTTTACCTGATGGACGTAAGTGCTACATGATCAACGAATCTGGATATTGGAATGATATCTCTAAGGTTGACCGTGGCGCAGACATGATTGCTATGGATCTTGCAAAGGTTGCAGGAATTGACTCCTCTGAGGTACTAGGTGGGGCTGATCTTGCCGAGCTATTGGAGAATAGAATCCTCTCTACTTCTAAGTTGGCTATTGCACAGAAACTATCTGAGATGCAAAAGCGTATTGATGCTATTGGGGTTAAGTCCATCAACAGTCCAGTGGATCACATTGACCTTTCTGAGTCTGCTGTGCGAGAACTCCAGGATAAATCACCGAAGGAAATGTTTGGGGCTCTTGCAAAGAGTGGGTCCATACTATCATTTAAAAACTTCTTCAAACTAGCTTCTGGATCTAGATATCAAGACTTTGAATTAATCATCAAACAAGCTGAGCCAATTCTTCGTGAGTGCATTAGGCGTGAATTGAAAGAAGCTAGCAATCTCGAGTCTATTGCTTCTATTCATGAATTTGATCCTAACACATCAATTAATATTCCCCTCACTCAGGGCACAACTTCAGAATTGAGACAGTTTTCAATTGAGCCAACATGGCAGGAAGAAAAAATCAAGATGGCAGCACTAATGACGCCGACTCAGACGCAATGTAAGTCTGGGGCTACTGCACAATCACAAGCTCTTGTGAGGCAGTATCTGGCATACAAGGTAGCTGTCTTGGAAAGCGTGTCAGCGAATGATGAAATGATATTTAATGCTCTTGTATTAAATTAACTATTTCATCAATTTTTAATAGACACAAAAACAAAACCCACGTAACATCATTATCAAATACTATGAATAAGAGAAAAGCTCCCAAATTCAATGCCACACTAGAAGACTTCCGCAAGTTCGTTGGGGAATCCGAAAAGATTGCTCTTTATGAGCAGGGCAAGGAAGATTCCAAGGCACCAGAAGCACACACTGACCCAGAAGTTAAAGAAGAGCTTCCTGGTGGTGGTGAGACTAAGGGTGGACCAACTGACCCACTTTCTACTCGCGGCGTAGAGGCTGACGAGAAAGTCGAAGGACAATTCTCCCCCAAGGAAGAGTCTCCTGAGCGCAAAGAAGTTCCTGCTTCCAGCAAGGTTGCTTCCGACGAGCCAGAGTCTCTTGTTAATCGTCTCCTAAATAGCATCAAGGTTGCTCAGGAAGAGATCGAGAAGGATGAGACCCCAGCTGCTAAGGGCAAGGGCGAATCACTCGAAGAGGTCGCTAAGGGCGATAAAGATTCCAAAACATCTCGCAAGCTCCCAGAACCCGCTACAGTCACTAAGGCTGATGAGGATGAGAAGAAGCCCGATGCTAAGAAAGAACTCGAAAAGGATGATCGCGAAGAGAAGGCTGCTTCCGAAGATAAGCTAGATCTTATTGCTACCAAAATTGCTTCCAGCTATCGCAACGTTTCCGTTGGATATGAGCTTGGACGTTTTCTGTTTTCCACACTCGGACGTAAGGTTGCCGATGACGTAACCCCTCCTACCGTAGACCCTTCTGCCGCTGGTGGAGCCCCCGCTCCCGACGCTGGTGCTGCTGCCGGCCCTGACGCTGGTGGAGCCCCTGATCCTTCCGCAGCTGGTGGAGATGGTGGTGGAGAAATCCAGGCCATCCTTCAGGCTCTTCAGGAACTTGTCCAAGAAGGGCAGGTCACTCCAGAGCAGGCTCAGCAGATTGTTATGGAACTTCAGTCCGCCTCTCAAGGTGGAGCTGCTCCAGGTGCCTCTGGTGATGCTGCCCCTGGACCAGAACAGGTCCCAGGTAAGGTTGCTGCCGAACTTTTTACTCCCGAGCAGGTCGCTCAGATCGAAGTTAACATCAATGCTAAGGTCGCCACATGGGTTTCCGAAGGCAAGACTGATGCGGAGATTACTGAGCTTGTCAAGCAGGCTGCTAAGTTTGATGCAGAGACTCTATCTTCTAAGAAGAAAGAGGCTTCCATCAATGAATTTATTGGCCGTAAGGTTGCCGCTCTCACAGAACTCGGCTACAGCAAGGAAGATATCGACGCTTTTGTAAAGAAAGCCACTGAAGAGATCGAGATCAACGAGAAGATCGCTAAGTTAGTTTCTGACAAGGCAGAGCAGCTCAAGGCCGCTGGGTACAACGAAGAGCAGATTGAGGATTACCTCAAGCAGGCTGCTATCGAAGACGCTAAGGTTCTTGCCAAAGAGAATATCAAATCAGCTATTGTTTCTAAGGTAGCCGCAGTTCGCGAAGAGAAGATCGCTAATCTTCCTCCAGAAATGCAGCAGATCCTTCAGGCTCTCCAAGAGCTTCTCCAGACTGGACAGATTTCGGAAGAAGAGGCTACTCAGGTTCTACACGAACTTGGACTAACCGGCGGTGGTGATCAGGGTGGTGCGCCAGATGGTGCAGCTCCTGGTGGAGCCCCAGGTGGAGATGCCCCTTCTCAAGATGGTCCTCCCGCCCCTCCAGAAAAATCAGAAGGCGCTCCTGCTGAAAAGAAGGAAGAGCCTAAGAAAGAGGAAAAAGAAGAGAAGAAAGAAGAATCCCCTGACGCAGAGTAATCATGAATAACACTATTGTTAAACAAATCATCGAAGATGCAGCGAAACTCGCAGAGCAATCGGTCTCGGCTTTTGAAGCCCAGAAGACCCTCCATGATATTCAGCCACGCTACAAAGAGGCCTCCCTCAAGCTCGAAAAGCTTGAGAAGACCGCTAAAGAGCGTGAAGAGGAATTCCGCACCAACGTCAATAAGGTCGCGAACACTCTCGTTACTCGTGGGATTCTTGAAGACTCTAACAAGGTGGCTTTCGTAAAAACGCTCGTCGAAGATCCTTCTGAAATTTTTAATGTACTAGATAAGCTAGCTGGAGAACTTAAAGCTGATAGCTTCGGTTCCGCTGGTGACGTTCCTTCCACAGCAAATCTCGATCCGTTCGAGAGACTTGCGATGGAAGGCTAAAATAAATGTTGCAAAAAATAAGGATTTAACGCAATATATATTCAACGTCAATTCTAAGTAATACTTAGGTTGATCTCATCAAGCTCTCGAGATGATTCTGCTAAGCGGAATGTAGTAGGAGCAAATCCAAAACAAGGAAAAAAATACAATGTCTCTACAAGTCAATGTCAACATTACAAAGGGCTGGCCCAGTCCGTTTATTGTTGAAAAGAGTCTTCCCGCCGGTTCCGGCGTGACGCTCTCACAGGGACTCATTGCTACCGTGTCCACCGCAGGTGTATGGCAGCTCGGAGTTACCTCAGTGGACCAGATCCCTTTTGTGATCATGGTCGACGCTACGGATCCTTCCACTAACCGTGGATCGGACAACCCTACGTCATATGTCCAGGTTGGTTATGGTGCTATTCACGGTATCGCTTTCAGCAATGCGCTTGAGATCGAAACTGCTGTTTACACAGCCGCCTCCTACAACATCGGCGATCCGGTTTCGGCTCCCGCTGGTACCATCAAGAAAGCTGCTTCTGGCGAAGTGATTATCGGCACCGTTTCGGTTGCCCCTTATTCCCTCGGTACGAAGACTTATCTTACCTACATTCCTTCCACTAGCCATCGCATCAGCTAATAGCTAAACACAGGAAAATAATTTTATGAATAAAGATATTCCCGCAAAATTGATCAACGACAAGTTCATGGAGAAGATTGCCTCTGGTAATCTTGATAAGGCCGCTGAGGTCGCCACGGACTATACTCGTCTGACTCTTCGCGAAGAGGGACTGCTCCGCAAGATCCTTCCCCCTCAGACAATCACCACTGCCGAGCTCGACAAACAGCTCGACACTGAAGAGCCTGTCAAGATCGTCGACAAGGAAGTTGGCCAGCCACTGTCCATGACAGTTGGTTTTGCTACACTTCCTAAGAACCGCATCATGAAGGGTGACCGCTATCGCGTTGACTTTGCTCGCATTGTGAGTCCAAGTTTCTTCCAGGACGCTCGCCGTCTTGAAGGTTACGACTACGACATCCGCAATGTGTTCAAGGAGAATGCAGTCAAGGATCACATGACAGCTGAGGACGTTCCGTTCTTCCAGTCGGTCAATGCTATCGTCCTTCCTTCTGCTGCCCCTACTGGCGGAACTTTCGCTGCACCTACTGGTGGATCGAACGTCAGCCCAGTAACCGGCAAGGTACAGTTCTATGACTTCACAAATGTTTGGGGCAACCCGAACGGTGCTACTGATGGGTTTACCCGCAGCAACATCGTTGACTTCCTGAAGATCATGAGCACAGGCTTCACCCCTGGTGGTGGAACACTTGGTCAGTACAGTACTCCTATTCGCCTCAATCCCGATCTGATCGTGATGAACGTGAATACAGGACGCGAGTACCTCAAGTTCCAACACTCCAACATCGGTGATCTCTCCGAAGAGCTGTTCAAGAACGGTCTCACGGAAACGACCCTGTTGGGACAGAAGCACTTGTTCACCATCAAGGATGACATCATCAAGGACGGTGAGGTTTACGCCTTCGCAGCTCCCCAGTTCCTGGGCAAGTTCTATGAGCTTGAGCAGCCTACGATGTTCGTGGATCGCAGAGCGTTCATGCTTGAGTGGTTCTTGTATTCCAGTATTGGTGCAAGCCTCGGTAACTGCTTTGGCGTCTCGAAAGCTAAATTCTGGTAATACAGAATAGAAAGTTCACAGGCCCAGCAAGAAATTGCTGGGCCTTTTCTTTTGTAGTTATATTGTTAACAACAATTCATGTTCATGTTTTTCCTAAAAATATCTTAAAATATTTTTTTAGAAAGAGATGCACTAGAGACAACTGACATGCTACAATTAACCCATGGCTCTCTACAACAAAAAGGGTTCAGAGGTACAGGCTTCTCTCTGGAGTCAGGACAAACCACACCCCCATGTCAAGAACCTGAAGTCTACACAGGGTCCTGACCCCATTTGTAGATTCTGCAAAAACAAAAACAGTACACATGGGATCATTCAGAGCAACGGCAATCTATTTAAGGTTTGCCCTGGTGATTACATCCTAGAAGCATCTGGTCAGTACTACCCAATGAGCCCAGACGTATTCAAATCAAACTTCCATTAATGGACAACTCTCTTACCTTGAACGCAAACAGTATAGTTCCTGGAAGTTTCAACGACGACGATCACCACATACATCCCGTCCCAGAGGCTCCGGCGCTGTATGCTATTGTTATTTTACTAATATTCTTTATTGCGAGTAGAATCTTTGATAGATTTAAGCGATGAACAAGTACGCCAATCAATACTTCGATAATTTAGACAAGCAGGCATCCTGGAACATAAATGGTGGCCTACAAAATGATACAATCCCAAGTTCTGCAATAGTTGCTGGGTCTATGGGAGCTTTGGGTGCAAAGGGGTTGATGGCAGGAGGAACTATTGGTGCTCTTAGCGGAGCAATAGACCCAGGTGTTGATGAGCAGGGCCATCAAAAGAGCCGCATTAAAGAGGCTCTCAAGAGGATGCTTGCTGGTGGAGCTGTTGGACTTGGAGTCGGAGCTGCTGCAGGAATCCCTGTTGGAGCAATTACCGCTGCTTCTATTCCCAAATACACTTAATTCATGAATAAATACGCCAATCAATACTTTGACCAGGTCTCCAAATCCCTTGGTGGAATTGCAGACCAGACTGCCACAGCTGTTAAGAACTATCATCCTTTTGATACTACTCAGGCCCTCACTGAAGGTGCTCCTGCTCTTGGAGCAATTGGTGCCGGCATCGGTGGAATTGCTGGAGCAGTAAAGGAACCTGGATACGATTCTCACGGTCACAAGAAGAGCCGAGTGAGTGAAGCCATCAAAGGTATGCTTGCCGGTGGTGGGATTGGCGTCGGTGCTGCTCTTGCTGCTCCTACCATTGCTCAGGGTGTTACATCACTTCAGGGAAATGCCAGAGATGCCGCTATCGGTGCTGGCACTCCAGAAGGTGGACTTCTCGAGAGCTTGATGAAGCCAGTCAAACATACAGCCAATGCTGCAGTTACTGCTGGAGACAAAGCAATGCTTCCATCAGTTTCAGTCGCAGATCTCTTGAGCAGAATTTCAAACAAACAATAATTATGAATAAATACGCAAAACTATATTTAACAGAAATACACAAGGAAGCTGCTGGTGGGCTACATATGCTAGAGGAACTACGAGGTCTTTTATCAAAAGGAAGACCTTTCGAGAGTGGAATAATTGGTCATAGTCCTGATGTAATTTCTAATGTAATAGGTGATATGATTGGAAGGTCTAGGAATGCTGCTGCGAATCAATTAAGGCAGATAAAAAATTTTGGTCCAGATATTGTAAGAAAAGGTTTTGCAGCTCCGACAGGGCAGGCGGTGTTTGAGTCGAACGAGTTTGGTAGGCTCACAGGGAGAAGACCTGAGGAGCAATCTCTAATGGATCACATTGTCAAAAATAGTCCATACATGAAGACCTTGCCTCTTAATGAGCAAATTACGCAAGGGTCAAGTCTTGCGGAGGCGGCAGGACTAGAGGGGGAAATGATGGAGCATCATGGGTATAAACTAAACCCATCTATTTACGGGGAAGACAACTCCATTAAGATAAATGATCTTTTGGGAAAACTTACTAGGTCAAGTACTGACATAAAGATACCTGGGGTCTCTCCCCAGCCACAATCTGGGGTAGATGCATCTAGACTGTGGCTAAAAGATAGATTGGACGCTGGTCAACATGGTAGAGATATTACTAGTGGATTTTTAGCGAGCAAGCTTCAGGGCTAAAACATGATACAGCAACTCGTAACCCCTGCAGATGTCCGATTCTTTCTTATGGATCGGTCCGCAGCGGAAAATTTTCTATTGGACTCTGTAGAGTTCGAGGATAAGGACATCGAACAAGCGATGATCCTGGTTACTGATACATATAATTCTACTCTACCTTTTGTAGACACCTATACTGTCGAAGACTTCCCGTACCGGTACGAGATGCTTGTGGGTGCCTCTGGATATCTCATGAGATCCAAGGCAATTAATTACTCAAGAAATCGACTAGACTTCTCTACCAAGGACGGAGCAACAATTCAGGACAAAGGTAAGACCCAGGAGTACCTGTCTATTGCCAATCAATTAGTCCAAGAATTTAATAAGCGCATTGTAGACATCAAGAGGATGAAGAATGCAGAATTGTGTTATGGATCTATTGCGGGACCATACAGATATATACGTCCGTTCTAAATGGCTTTCAAGTTTACAAGATTATCGATATACCCATCACTCCTAGACAGTAAGTACCACGTTGAGTGGGATGGTCAAGGCATGGGTAATTTCTCGTTTACTGTAGAGTTGTCTCCTACTGATTCTGGTCCGTGGGTTAAAGCTGCTGACGTATTTGGCGACAATGAAATAACAATTACCAAGCCAGATAGGATTCTGTCTAATATAGACGCTCTTTGGTTTAGGGTAATCGCAAAGGAGAATGGGGTACAGGTAGCTGTGTCCTCTCCAGACAATGCCGCCGGAGAACCTACTCGTCCTGACTACCTTAGATACAGGGAGATGCTCCGCAGGTGGAATCTTGAGCTAAAGAAATTCAACGGTGCTACAGGTACACTTCTTAGGCTAAAGACCTTTGGAGAGCCTGCAAGCAATGTCCATCCGATTCTTGGACAGCCAATTGGTACTGAAGACAAGGATGGGCTTGGACAGAAGTTCAAAGGTGGTTATTGGCCACCAATTGACATGTTTGTCGCCTATGAGTATGTACCCCCAGGTGGAACGTCAAAGATCCCAGTGGAAGAGCAAGGGCTAGTAGAGCAGGCAGACAGCGCCTTCTTGGCAATGCCATATCCAACTATAAAGCCTCAGGATATCTGGATTAGCAAAGACGCAAATGCTCGCTACAAAGTTGCTCAAGTAGATCAGATTGAATTTCGCGGGCTTAAGGTTAAGCAGTCAGTTAAAATTACAAGGTTGCCTGTTACAGATCCTGCATTTAAGATACCTCTACGATGAGTGAACAAATCAAGAGTTTAACCGGCGCTACCTTGTACCCAGTTAGAGCAGAAGATGGGTGCTACCTAAAGACACCTATTTATGTACTGTCTGTATTTGTCGCATCACTACGTCAGTACTTTGGATCTACAAATAGAATTTCTTCTGGAGCCTCTAATTACCTTTGGAATCCAGACCAAGCTGTGTCCAATGTTTGGATCAGTGAGACATATAATGCAGACAGAGCAGTAGTTGGCAAAAGGCCATCTATTCTAGTTAGCATTGATCAGGCTCAATACCCACAGGATGCTATTAATGACTTTTTTGGATTTGATCCGAATACTGGATTGGTATCAATGTTCAACATGAATCACTCTGTTGTACAATTTAGATGTATTGCCGAGAGCATGCTTGCTAGCATGGAACTTGCAACAGAACTTAGGTACTTTGTCTCTGGGTTCAGAAACCAAATAGAAAGGGCTTTTTCTCTAGATAGAGTTAGGGCTGTAAGCACTGGGAAAACCCAAAGAATAGAAGAATATAAGGAGTATTGGACAACAGATTTTGCTTGCGAGGTCAAATATCAAGAGCACTGGGGAATAACAACAGAAAGCCTTAGGGTTAAATCGGTATTTACTAATCTAAAAATAAGCGAAACAGCAAAAAACATCTTGCCACAACAGGCACTTACCTGATCTAATAGTAATTAAATAAATCCCATGGCCACTAGAACATATCTCCTTCCTCAGGTTGACATTCAGCAGGACTTTGCAGCCCTCCCAGCGACTGCCACCCAAGACCTTATTGCGGTAATTGTTGGATCTCAGAAAAACATCAAGGATGTTAATGATCCTACCGATGCCTCCTATACTGGGTATGGTAGCTTTGTTACAACTGCCAACACTCCATACGCCCTCAAAGGACTTGGACTACTTGACGAAGTTGATCCCACTTCTATCGAACTTCAGCTTACTGACGTTCTCGCCTCCTACGCATCATTTTCTTATAGCGCTATCACCCTTGGTTCTGCTCAGAATTCTCTGACCCTTGCTAGTGGTGGATTTGTTCAGTACTACAACACTGACGGAAGCGTTGCCTTTGCTCGCAATGGGGCTTTCTATGGCCGCGACGTTAATGTGGGCGACGGAGTTGTTGTTTCACTCTCTGGCTCTACCATTAGCGAAACTCGCGTAACTGGGATTACTCGCGCTGTTGTTGCCTCTTCGGTTGGGTCTGTTACTGCTGATGCTAGTAACCTACACAGCGCCGGTGCTAATACCATTACAACGGTAAATGCCGAAGGTACAGGTCACGCTGTTGTAATTGATTCATCTAGTGCTTTTATCGGCAACATCGCCGCTGGTTATATCAGCGACACCTACACCATCACAGTTGCATCTGGTGGAACAGGATCTGCAGCCACCCTCAATATCACAAGCGTTCAGGGAGATAATGTTGCTAGCGTTGCCTCTGCAGCGGAAGGAACTGCTATCACTATTGGAACTTGCGGTCTTGTTATTCACTTCACTGGAACTGGTGCCTATGTCACTGGCGAACAGTACACGGTTGCCGTTACTGCTGTTTTTGCTGACCAAGAGCCATCCGTCTCCGGTACTTATGTTGGTCAATACAATACGATTTACGAAGTCCAGGTTGTGAAGGGCGGTACATGGGCTAGCGGACCACAGGTTGCTGTATCTACCAACAACGGTGTTGACTCTGCGGTACCTCAGACTCTCTCTTCGAGCAATAAGTCTTTCTACCTTGGGTCCCTAGGGCTTACTGCAACTTTCTCGGGTAGCTCCAATACCGGACTACGACTGGGAGATATTTTCTACGTTCCAGCCACTGCTGTCTCAGCTGGTGCTGCAACAACTGTTACGCTTGCTGACCCACTTCCATCGGGAGTGACCAACACTAGCGCAATCACAGTCAATTTCTGCTACAGCGTAGCCTCTTTAAACATCCCTCGTGCTGGATACCCAACACCAGGTGACGTTGCATTCACTATCTCCTCAGACAGCAAGACGGTTACTGTCGAAGATCAGCTGTTTGCTTCTAACAGCAACTTTACTGATTCCTACAGCACTCTGCTCAAGATGCCGATTGTTAGCGCTACTGTTAACATTGGCTACGAGGCTCTTGTTATCGACAATGCCAATCAGCTCAATACGATCAGCGATCCATCCCTGATCCCTGCTCAGATCGGCAAAAACGTTCCTGAGAACCCAGTTGCTTATGCAGTTGGAAAGGCTCTTGAGAACTCCGCTGGAGCGGTTGTGTACTACGTCCCAGTGACTGCAGAAACAGTTGATGGGTATAATGCGGCTTTCGAGTCTAGCATTTCAGATCCTACTGCTTACTACATCGTCCCTCTTACAACTGATCCTACGATCATCCAGGCTGCTGAGGCTCACGTCCTAGCTGCTAGCGATCCCTCTATCTCGAGAGAGCGCGTTGCAATCGTCAATCAGGCATTTTCTCCTACAGTCCTCAAGTACGACATCAACCCAGGTACCGGCACAGCTTGGACAGGGTATGTTGCTATTGATAGTAGCTCCGAGGTCACAGCTTATACGCTGGCCACAGTATCAGGTGCTACATTTATCACTGATGGGATCCGCCCTGGAGATGTGTTCCGCTCCAACTTCACGGTTGATGCCCTTGGAAACAATGTGTACGATTCGGTTGTTATTCTCAGTGTCATAGATGAGCAAAACCTCAAGCTTGTGTCTCCTGGGTTCGCAGCTCCTATTGGATCTTCCGGTAGCCCACGCCGCATCCAGATTTCTCGCAGCCTGAGCAAGGACGAGCAGGCAGCTGCTATCGCCGCCTCCTCTTCCGCCCTTGGAAACCGCCGCGTTGTTAATGTCTGGCCAGACGTTCTGGGTGATGGCACTCTAACTGTTGCAGGTTACTTCGGTGCCGCTGCTGTTGCTGGACTTAAGTCTGGTGTTGCTCCTCACCAACCTCTGACAAATGTGACACTTCTTGGATTCACATCTGCTGCTCACTCTACCCCATACTTCTCTCTCACCCAGCTCAACGTTATCGCTGGTGGGGGAACGTGGATCATCGATCAGGCATCAAATGGTGGAGCGATCTTCAATCGTCATCAGCTTACTACTGACTATACTGACGACAATACGTCTGAAATCTCTATCACAACAAACTTGGATTCTATTGCCAAGTATCTCAGAGGGGATCTTCTGGTGTATGTTGGTCAGTACAACAACAATCCATATTTCGTTCAGCTAATGCAGACTCGTCTTACAGACCGTCTGACATACTTGATGGGAAATGCAGTCACTGATAGTGCTGGAGCCCAGCTGCTTGGATTCACAATCAACAGCCTGTCGATTGATCCAATCATCAGGACCAAGATTAATTCAAATATCAATCTGACTCTACCATATCCAGTTAACAATGTGAACCTGGTGCTCAACGTAATCTAATCTAGGAAAAAACAACTATGTCAACATCAGCAACAGATATCTACGGACGGACCCCAGTTCAGGTCGGAGGGGTGTTCCTTTCCGACATGGCTATCATGACCCTCAGCACAAGTGCTGGGACAGGGACTAGCTCACAAGCTTCTTCCTCAGGTGGAACACCAGCCTCACTTGGGGTTGGAGCACTTGTACAGAATGTAGAGTGTACATACGCTCAACAGGCTAATGCAATCTACGAGCTTGGATCTAGCAAGATGTATGTTCTTGCTGGCCGTCCCCTTGGTCAGATTTCTGTAGGTAAAATTGTCAGCACTAAGGAGTTTGACACCAACCTATTCAATGCTTGCCTTGGTGGAGCTACGATTTCGTTCTCTGGAACTAATGGTGGTTGCGATGGAATCACGGCAAACTTTGCTAGAACCCTTACTGGAGTATTCATCACAAGCTACGGCTTCACAATGAACACCCAGGAGCTTATGATCAGAGAGAGTCTCCAGGGTCTGTTTGCTAGTATGTCCGCCGCCAATAGCTAATATTGGGTTGACTTCAATACGGGGTGGCGCGAAACTAATCGTGCCACCCCTTTTGTTTAATGCCTAGAAATCCTACATCTCCAGAGTTTAAATCCCTAAGTTCTGGGTATCAGACTCCATGCGAACCGATCAATGGTATTGCAAGTGAGTACTCACAGAGAGATATAGCTGCAGCCAGGTATGTAATTGTTGTTGGAAGGGTTGTAGACACATTCCCACTTCAAAATACTTGTGTGGTGGTGTGCCCGTTTGAGGGATATGCCCAGTGCACATACCCATCTACTGGATTTTCTCCAACAACTGGACACAGTGATGTTTTCTCTCCTGTTATTGGGGATATGATAATTATTGCAAAGCTACCAGAGTCGCACCATGGGTTTGTACTTGGGTCTGCGATAATGAACGTTCTTTCTCCTCCTGGGACAAAGACAGAGATCCCAACATTTGGGGATTATGCAGACAGCTTTGATGAGATGATAGATGCGAATACTTTCAAATGCCAAGATATAGCTTTTGATACATCAGATACGTGCATTGCTGATGATATGTTACCTGGAGAAAAGGCTTCGTTTGGTGACTACCATGTAGGAGGAATTGATGGTAAGTTATATAAAAGAATTCAAGCTGGAGTTCTTGCATCTATTACACTAAATAAGATAGATGATTTTGTTGATGTGGTGGCACATAACTTCCAGATGTTTAATTCTGGGTTTAAGGTCAGGAGTATTTGTGATTATGGTCGTACAAACACAGAAACACTCATATCCCCACTCCTAGGACCATTTGTTGCTGACCAGTACGCAAACCATACAATTAGAGTAGTCTCTGGGTGGTTTGCAGCAGGTCAGGCTATACAATCCAACAGGAGCTCTGCTAGTGGTACTCTATTTTCTGATATTTGGCACGACGAGCTTGGAACATTTAGTATAAAAACTACACAAGGCGCATGGATGGCCAAGGTTAATGGCATCTATGTCCCGATCAAGAAGTATGAAGCTGATGATCTATCTGGAGAGGGGGATACAAATGTAGACACTGCTGTTGCTAGGCAGGGGTTTGTTGGAACTACTGCTGGATTGTGGTGCTCTGTAAGAGACTATGTTGCATGGCAGACATCTGGTCAGTACAGGTTTATAAGACACGAGGGATATGACAGTGACTGGGACGATCCAAGCCCATTGGGTGTTTCTTTCCCAAATCTTGCAGCAGAAAATCAGACATGTGACTTTGGTGCAGGTATTGGTCTTTCTCCTACTCAATCAGGACCCACAGAAACAATTAATAGTGATATAGCTGCGACAAACGCTGGAGATGCTTTCTGTGGAGTTCTACCTGATGGCTCAGTGCTCCTTAGAGACGCCTGGGGGGCTTCTGTAGAGCTCAGGGCGGGTAAGTTAACCGTAACTGCTGCAAAGGACGTAGAGATCATTTCTGGACGCACTACGGTCATCCTGTCTGGAAAGGATACAATCATCCGTGCACAGAAGTCTGCTGAGATTTATTGCACAGACGAGTCTGTAAGAATTCGTGGGGGCAAGGACATATTGATGGACTCCAAGAACGGAGCTATTCAGCTTACTGCCATGTACAATCCAGTTTTAGTTCTTGATGGAGAGGGCGGGGATTACGCACCATCTGGAATTATACTAAAAACAGCCTCAAAGGTTTTACTTTCTGCCAACAATGTTGGTGTCACAGCAGATGGTTCATTTTCGGTTACAGGGCAAACGGAGGGTACGTATCCGTCAGTTCTTATGAGATCGAGCGACCATATGAACTGGAGTCAAGATGGACACTATATCTACATGGGAACTGGAGCTGAATCAGATCCCTCCAGTAATATGATCATTATGACAAATGGTGATGTGTTCGCTGGTGGACAAGGACACTTTGATGATGAGATCTACACAACTGGTGGGATATTCTCCGAGGGGAATATATATGGCCTACAGAACTTTGGTGTGAATGGATATATAGCATCTACAACAAATGGGGAGTATGTCAAAAAAATTGAAAAACCAATGGTAGCTCCTCCGACAGAGAAGGTGTTTGAGGAACAAGTTGCTGCAGCCACAAAAGACTTACTTTCTGAACCTAGGATAACCTATGCACTGTCCCCCTACACGCAGGCCGACTACGACAAGATTGAATGGAAGTATCGTACTACTGATCAATATGGTACTGATGGATATCAATGGTTTGAGACATTCTGGCAGAGGCAATACCTTTCTCAACTAGAGGAGTGGACAAATTTACATAAGGATGTTGACGCTGCTGGAGAAATGCCGTATCCAGGTAAGGACAACTTAATCGGCGGCACAGCACTCACTACATACCAAGAAGCAAATGTTTATCCAGACGGAACCCCTAAGCCAAGGGATCAACAGAGCATGACTGGCGGTGTGTTCACGCAAGTGCCACTATCCACACAAAAATTCCACCCTGACGTATGAGCGAAGAAATTCAAAAGATAAAAGAAGAGGCAAACGAAATAAAGGCCAAAGAGACCGAGGTTGCAAACTACGAGCTACCAAAGCTAGAGATCACAGATGAGGATAAGACCAAGTTCGCTGAATGCTTGGCAACTGGCAAGACGTTCTCCTCTCGCATAACCAATCCAAATCAGAACATTGATGTCACCTTTAGGGATAAGACAAAGAGAGAGGGGGATATTGTCACGAAGCAAATAGACGCCCTCCTGAAGACTGGTAAGATCTCCAATGCATTTGAGTGTAGCACTCTGTACAATCTTGGCTGTCTGTATTATCAGCTAGAGGAGATCAATGGGGTAAGGCAGGAAAGGGTGTATCCCAAGAGTGCTTGGAGTCTTGGGGATTTTGACTTGTTCGCTGAAGTAGATGCCAGCCCAATTGGTGCTGGTTCCTCTACCTACACGTACATACTTTCCGGTCTATTGTCTCAGTTCAACACAAAGCTGCTAGATCTATCTAGGCGTGTGTTTGATCCAGATTTTTCCGATCCCGCAAAAGATTCTTAATCCGTCAGGCCTTTTTGCGGGGTGTAACATCTGGTGGGAGAAGTCATCTGGATATGCCAGATGGATATGAAGAGCTGCGCCTTGAAATGGCGTGTCTTGGTATGTCCCACGAGAACAACTCAGACATCTATAGGGCCAAGATAGAGGCTCTTGGTGGTATGAACTATATATCGCCAGACAATATCAATAAGGCCAATTCAAATAGATCTGACAACCTGATTGAATTTATTAAGGACTCATATCCATACATAAAGGTAGAGGAGCAAAAGAAAAGCGGAGAGTCTTCTGCTGAAGATCTGATCGCAGCATACAAAGCAATAATGGAGGGTAAAATTTAAAGTTCCCCGGCCTAAAGGCACGGGGATTTAGCCGAGTCCTTCACCAACACCAAATCGCCATGCGGAACGCACGATTCAGAGTCAATATCGACAGACCCGATGCTTTTAGCGGCTTTAATGCTCGCCGTCTCCGAAGCGTTGCACGCTATGGAGACAGACCGCGCCCGGATGTTCTTCGAGGCTTGGCGGTCTGCGTCGTCCTTGTGGCCGCACTTCTGACAACAGAAGCGCAAGCCTTTCCGGTTCGATGCCGAGACATGGCCGCAGGCACTACACCCACGGCTTGTGTTGCGAGGACTGACCGCTTCCAATTCAATTCCAACGGCGGCTGCCTTGTATGCGATCTTGAATCGCATATCGGCGTAAGGCCATCGGTGAACCTTGGAACGCAAGTCCTTCCCTTTGCTCAGAGAACTGTCTCGTATATTCTCCAAGTTTTCGACCACGACCTTTCTTGCTCCGACTTCAACCGCGTAGCTGACCAGTGCCTTACTTGCTGTGTGGAGCAAGTGCGCTGTTACGGCAGCCTCGTGCCCGGACATCCTTTTCAGGAGTCGCCGAGCACTTCTGGTGCCAACAGACTGAACAGCAGCGCGGGTGCGCCGGATACAAGAACGACGGTGATTCAACACCCCGCCGTGGAAGAAAAATGGTTTGGCGTTTGCCGAGTTGGTAGCGACCAGCATTCGCTTGATGCCGAAATCACAGCCGACAATGCAGCCCTCGGTCTTTGGCTCGGGGATCTCGACTTCGTGAGCCAAGCAGAGAAACCACTGCCTGCCGACGCGCTTGATCTTGGAGTCTTTCCATGCGCCTTCCGGCAATGGGCGGGAATCAGCAACGGTCAAAAGTTCACCCCAAAGCGTGACGCCTTTTTGGGTGCGATTGAAGTCCCGCTTCCACACCACAGGGATCACGGCGCGGGAGAACTTAGCCAATCTCCATCGCTTGTTCGATCTGGCGGTCTTGTAGGTAGCGCAGACTGTTTTGCAGAGAGAGCAGGCCAACTGAGACGGCAACCCCATCTCCCGGAGGTTGGCGTAGTGGGCTTTTGCCAGTCGATTCGAGTTCAATTCCTCGGTCTTGAAGACAATGTCGGAAAGCCAGTTCGCCGCCTTCAACCAAACAGTAAGCAACCCGTCAGCTTTTGTGCTGCCGGAAATTTTGAGCTTGACTGTGCGGATTGCTTTCACTACATTGAATACTACTACCAAGAAAAAACAATGTCAACCGAATTACGAAGAAATAATCACAGCGTCTCCAGATTGCTCGTGCATCTGGTTTTCGTCGTGAAATACCGCCATGCGGTGATTTCAGATTCGGTGTGGACAAGCCTTCGCTACGGATTCGATCTTTCCGCCAAGCGTCTGGACTTGGTTCTCGTGGAACTTAACCACGACAAAGACCACGTTCACCTTGTTGTCGAGTATCCGCCAAAAGTCAGCATCTCTGAAATGGCGAATGCCCTTAAAGGAAACAGTTCCTTTGTAGCACGGAGAGACTGCAAGGACGAGCTTCGTAAAAAACTGTGGGGTTCCGCTTTTTGGACTCCTAGCTTCTTTGCCGCTTCCTGTGGAGGCGCACCAATCGAGACGCTCAAGCTTTACGTTCAGTCACAACAAACCAAACCCGGAAAGGCGTCCTAAAGGACGCGGTTTCCACCCACAAATTTTGATGAAAAAGGAACAACCACGAGTAATAGCATTTGTCGGACCAGCAGGGTGTGGCAAGAGTACGGCGTCCAGGATTCTTAGGGATAAGCATGGATACACAACATTTAAATTTGCCAGACCCTTAAAGAGGATGCTTATAACCCTATTTGAAGAGGCCGGAATACCTGATGATGTAATTCATGAAATGATTGAGGGATCTCTCAAAGAGCAACCATGCGAGGCTCTGGGTGGAAAGTCACCTAGATATGCAATGCAAAGCCTTGGTACCGATTGGGGTCGTAACCTATTTTGCTACGATATTTGGGTCAATATTGCCGAGATGAAGGCTAGGACCATTCTTGATTCTGGAGGGAAGGTGGCAATCGAGGATCTAAGGTTCGACAACGAATCCCAGATGGTTATGAGACTTGGTGGTAAGGTAATAAAGATCCTGCCTCCAGAGTCTCACATACAAATTGACTCTAGTGGTCATGTTAGTGAGACAAATGAGTTAGCTTATAATATTGAAATAAAAAACCATGGCACAAAGATAGATTTGGAAAATGAAGTAGATCGATGTATACAGACCTTTTGTAGGTAGAAATTGTCTTTAGGCTGTCCTAATTAAAGGGTATATTTGATCAATGGCTGATTTTAATTTACAGAATCAAATATCTGGTGGAGCTATGGCTAACTTACCGAATGCGGTAAGTCAGGTTTATGGATCTGCGTCTGGAAGTCCCGTAAATAGGGGAATGACAACAAATGGATTCTTCACCGGCAATCCATCAATTGACATGTTCTTGTCGATGGTTACCCAAATGTTCAATAGTGGAAGGCCCTCAATGCAGACACTTGGACGGCCCAACATGTCTGCCTATGAGCTTACGGCGTCGCAGACTAGGGCACAGTTGTTCAATCGGTGGTCTACATCGATATATGCCATGAACCCACAGCTGGGCATGCTAGGACAGGCTGGTACCAATCAACTCACTCAGATGATTATGGACTCCACACAGAAGGGGGGTAGCATGAGAAATGAGTTTGGGGTATTTGCTAGTGACATGGGTAGATTCATTGCTGGACCAGGAATATCTAATGGGACTATCCAAGCGAACATGCAGGGAGCCGCCAACATGGTCAAAAACCTCGAGGATGGGATGCATGGCTCTAATGGCCTGTGGGACTTCAACAAGTCATCTGGGTTTACCCACGAGCAGTTCGCTAAGAATCTATCTGCCTTTGGACCTCTATTGGGGGGTTGGGACCATCTTCAGAATTTGTCTAGAGCTGACGCTACTCAGCAGGAGAAGGCTGATGCGGTAAAATTTGCACAAGGGACTAGCGAGACAGTTAGGATTGCCCAAGACTTGTTTGGAAAGGATATGCCACTTGAACAACTCACTAGTTCTGTTCAGGACATGTTCAGGGGTCAACGTGGGGTTACAAAGTCAATGATTGACAACTCCCTAAGAGACACACAGGCAACCGCCACTGTGGCAGACATGAGTAAGGAACAGATGGTGCAGTACCAGGGTGTTGCCAAAGAGATCCTTAGCTATGGTGGAGTTTCCTCTGGCCACACAGAGATTGCAAACTCTGCTCTACTGCAAGCCACCGCTGAAGTTAATTCCAGAATGAAGGAGTCCGCATCTAGGGGCGAGATGTACTCTGGCCCAGGAGTTACTGACCTTGCTCAGCAGCATTTGCAGGGAAGTATCAATGTAGCCAGCTCTCCGGTCAATGCAAGGGCCATTGCGGCTCTCTATGCTCTTCCAGAGGGTGACTTAAAGAATCAAGTCAGAGATCTAGTCAGAAAAGGCGACACTCCTGCTGTATTTGATTTGCTAGAAAAGAATGACAAGAACATATCTCCCGAGACTCATACAGCCATGTCTATTATGGATCACACGATCCAAGAGAAAGGATTTTCTCCAGAACTTCGTGCTGAATTAGGAGCAAGAGAGGGACAAGACGTAGTAGATGGAGTTTCTGGGCTAAGTACCCAAGCTAGCCTGCACAGAGCATTATCAGATGGTCTTTATGGAATAAATAAAGACAAAACAACTGTGTTTGGTACATACTTGGCTAAACATGAGGTGTCCAAAGAAGAGTATGCCAGTGTTGTAAAAGACATGAACGCTACCTCAATTCAGAACCAGGATGACTTAAAGGAAGTAGCCAAGAGGCATGGTATATCTCAAGATAGTGCCGCGTATCAAACCTTACTTACAGCGCGTGGAGCTGTTTTGGATAGCAGACAGGATCTAGGAGATGCTATCCCGCAACTTAGGGACAAAAAAGAAGAGGATGAGCTAGATAAGGCAAAGAAGATCAAGGAGGATGAGAAAAAGACATCTAAGGAGATATTTGACAAGAGAGTAGGGTCAATGATTGATCAAGGACTTGGTGGATTTGTGGGTGCAGCAATCCAGGACGCAATGGCTGAAAACTACAAGAAGGGTAAGGGGGGTGAGGGATCCCAGGCAGCTTCTTATAAGGACATTCTCCAGAAGATGATGGACAATGGAGTTACTACATACAACAACAAGTCAATCCGTAGCCTTCTGGACGACAATACAGGAGATAATGCCAAGATAAATAAGGGACTCCAAGATATTGCAGATTTCTCTACTGCAAACAAGGGTGACGCCTATAAAGACTATCAAAAGGAGATTAAGTCAGCTCAGTCTGATCTTGAGAGCCGATACAAAAAGGACGGGAAGAGTCAGAAGGAGATTGATGAGGCCAAGAGTGCCCTTTCTTACTCCATGATCAGCGAACACAGCACAAAACTAGCTCAAGACGCTACTGAGCAGAGTGATCGAGCCAGTATTGTTGCCAAGTGGTCTCCTGGCTCCGATTCCTCTACCAAGAATGATGGATCGACTCCAGACCAATTAGTTGCTAGAATTCTTAATGCACTTGCTGATATCAAAACCGAAATTGGAGGGAAAGCAGACTCCAAGAGCGGTTTAGGTGGAGTTGCTGCTCCAGCACCTAACAACAGATAACATGGCAGATATTTTCAAAGCTACAAGAGGTACAGTGATGAAGAGCAGTGATGGTGCTATGGGCATCTTGACTCTGTCACTTGCCCCGTCTGATTTTTTGATATTCACTGGTGTTGCAATCCAGAGGAATCAAGTGACCCAATATGTCAAAACTCTTGATAGTTCAATCTACGGGTATGCATGGGGAGAGGGTCCAGGTAGAATTATTATAAGCGGTATAATCTTTTTGAACCCCAATTGTGCAGCAACATCTGGGGATGGAGTTGGAGTGGTTAATGAGTTCTACACATCAAGTAATGTGTATGCTCAGTCCGGTCCGATTTCTGTGTCTCTTGGTAGTACTACTTTCCTTGGGTATCTAGAGGGTATGAATATATCTGCAGAAATGAATGAATTCAATTTTGCTAATTTCACCCTGGAGATGTCTATAATCAATGGAGGGAAATCTTAATATGGTAGAAGAAATTAGAACATACTTGCTGAACTCGAATAAATTCTCGAGCGTTTGCTACTTTCCTTCTGAGTACGAAGAAAAGATACTTCAGCCCCCATTCTCCCTATTTAGAGATGCACTCCTGGGGTCTTCTGCGTACGATACTCCAGCTATTCAGGCTTGGAGAGCTAATGTGCTGATCTCAGGAATCTATAGGGATCCCGTACTCTCTAGTATTGCCAATTCGTTATTTGACACTAGATTAGTGCAAGGAAAGTTGTTGATACCAACCACGCTTGACCCATCACTTTTTATTAATGTGGTACACCCCAACATGTTCATTTCTACTAGTGACCTGTGGTCTGCCTTTGATGGCATTAATGAGAAGAAAATTGTAATCACAAAGTCTGCTGGATCAGACCCAGTGACATCTGTTGTGGCCACTGTAGCATCTGCTGGCAGGTATGATTCTAACACAATAAATTTTACATTCTCTGGTGATATATCAGACCTAAGGAAGGTTCCTAATACTCCCATAAGTATAGCTTTCACAAACTGTTCTAGTATCCCAGACTCATTTGCCCAGACAACGCTCGACCTTAAGTACCCAAACTACATTGATATTGATGGTATTGTAAATAGTGTGGATCAGGTCCCAGGGAAAGAGGGATTAATTACAGGAAATAGTGTTGCGTCAGCAGCCCTAAGAGATTTTTACTATACAACTACAAGGCCTCACCAAAGCCTTCTTTGCTTGCTAATGGGATACGCCTGCAGCCTTAAGAATTCATGACATTCCTTGGTACTGCCAATAGTGTAAACAAGCCAGTAGTAAAACTAAATGGCATATCAGTAACCTCAGTTAATTCCCACGCTGAGGTTGGAGGGATTCCTACGTGTCAGGTTGGAGTTAGGCCAGAGGATCTTACTGACTTTATTGGTACAGATATACAAGCAACTCTAACCGTTGACGGTGTTAATATTTTCTTTGGTTATGTTGTTGGAGTGGGTTATTCCAATATGAATGGAGGATTGGTCCCATCAGTATCTTTGATTCACGTAGCTAGGGATCTTGATGAAATAACAAGCTCTCTGCCTGGTGTGAGTCCGGGGAGTACTGCTGATGTTACCTCCCTGTTGTATACTACAGATTCTTCTGCAGTTGCATCTGCGTCTAGCGGGTTGTCTAAGTTTTTTGTAAGCGACTGGACCCAACCATTCTCTAGTATCATTTGTACCGGATTGGGTAATGTAATTAGCAAGAGCTCTGCTCAGTCTGTTAGTGGATATGCACCGGTGGTGTCTGGAACAGACAAGCAGACTGCCATTAATATACTCAACCAGATTAGTGGGTGGAGCAATACGGGAGTATTTGTTTTTGGGTCGAACGCCGGAATAGCTTCGGGAGCTTCTAGATACATAGATGGGTGTTTACAAAGGGCTGGTACTAGCAGTTCTTTGTGGGATGTTTTATCTGGCATTATTGCAGCGTTTGATTGTGCACTTGTCTGCAAACCAGGTGGCAATGTGTGTATAATGCCCAATTTTGTTGGAGTTGCAGCTCAGGAAAATCAAATACCAACTAGTTTTATCCAGAAGGTAGATAGGAGTGCCCTGACCACTAGGTCGCCCAAAGATTGTATTGTTGTCGCTCCAACAGCTATTGGAACCACAACCTCCAACTATACAAATCAGTTTTCTCCTATAAAGCTCGGGAGCTACTCATCTACGCTTCCAGGGTCAAAGGGGTCTATGTTGCTTGCAGCCCCTGGGTGGATGAGTATGCTGAATGGATCTGACTTTCCAGACAGTACCACATCCCCTATTACTGCGTATGCACAGACACATGTTCTTTCATATTCAAATAGGCAAAAAACCTTCAACATTGTTACTCCTGTTGCTCCTGGAGCCTTTCCTGGAGTTTGCGCTACATTCTCTCCGTTCTCAGGAGCTAAATCATTCGATGGCGGTCCTATGAGTGCTTTTGGCGCAACTATTGATGGATACTGCAAAAGTGTGGATCACGTATTGTCAGGAGGGACATTTTCAACTATATTTAGGTTCGAGTGTGCGCTAGAGCAGGGGGTATACGAAAAACAAAAGAGCCACCCCTTTTTTCCTAAGGCAACAATGGACAAGTGGGACTAACATGACGCAAGAACCAGAAGATCTTTGGAAGGATTGGAAAAAAAGACCAACTCCTGAAAACCTAAGTAGAGCTGTAAATAGCTTTGGTGGGATGATTGCGTCTTCAGCAAATAACAATAAGACGGTAAACAAGGCCCTACTGACCAGCAAGGCTAGGCTACTCACATCTGAGGCGATTAAAACTTACGACCCTAGTCAGGGTACAAAGCTTTCTACCCATGTCTACAATCACCTACGCCCACTAAACAGAGAGGCAAAGGATATGACAGAGGTGGCCCCAATGTCTAGGTACTACGGGGAAGAGAGCGGAAAGATGGTCAATATGATCAGAGGGTTTACAGAGGAAAATGGCAGAGAGCCCGATGATGTTGAGATTAGGGATGCTCTTGGCATTTCTGGACGCCGGCTAGAGAAGCTGAATAAAATCGTCAAGTACGAGGTCCCAGAGAGTCAGGTAGTTGGAGACGTTGACGAGGGAGAGGATCCAGAAAGCTCCAGACTAAACCTCTGGACAGAGTATGTCTACAATGACCTAGATCATCATGGCAGGAAAATACTTGATATGAAGCTAGGTCGCAATGGGCACCCAGCTATGTCCAACGATGAAATTTCAAAGAAGCTCAATCTTAGCCCAGTTGAGGTTTCCAACAGGGCGTCAAAGATTGCACAGTCAATTTTGGATGGAGTGAACTCTAGGGACAAAACGATATGATCGCTACAGATACATATACAAAAACTTTTTCTGAGGCAGAGCTGTATCAAGCTACTACCCTGGCATCGTTGTTTAAAACAAAGCTATTTTTGGATTGGTTTAATGGCATTAAGGATTTTATGACACAGGTTGACCGGACAGACACGCTCCAGCAACTCCAGGGACTAAAAGCGTCAGATGTTCAAATTGAAGATTGGTCACCACTAAAACTTGAGGGCATGCACAGTCTTGCTCTGGAAAAGGCGATGAGGATAAGGTATAGTGGGTATGACACTGGTGGTCTAAGTAATGTCAAAGACATCTACGCTGCTGCTGCTCAAGAGGCAACTGATCTATCTACAGCTATTGCCACATTCGAAGATTCATCCCTGAACTGGACCACCCAATAATGCCAACAACAGTAAATTATTCTGGGAGAAACGTAGATATAGCCTTATTTGATAATAATGCTTCCGGGAATCCAGTAAGCCTTGGAATCCGTCCTACCGCACTTGCCGTAACTGGGAAGCTAAAGGCATCTCAGAACTATATAAAAGCTATGCTGAGCACTAGTGGGGAGAGACTAGAAGACCCATCTTATGGGTCTTCTCTTATAGCAAATTTAATGTCTAAGAACATTAGCTTTCCTATTCAGATCCAACAGGCTTTCTCTAGCCAAAGTGCTCTTACCCTTAGGTGGATAAAATCTCAGTACACTAGCACGACCCCCCTTGATGAGCAGATTAATACTGTTACGTTATTGAATTATTCCATTCAAGCCACTAGTATTTCTCTTAGCCTTCAGTTATCTACACAAGCTGGTGAAACAGCTGTATTTTACCTACCTGTTGCTTGGGGTACACCATAATTTATGTCCACATCCATTGAGAATTTTAATATAGTCCCAGGAGTCAATATTGACCCCTCGCTATTTTCTGCGTCTGACATCCAGGCTGCTCAAGCAATTGTCCGCCAGTACCTTAGCGATACATACCAGGATCTAGACTTCTCTGCACTCTCTAGTTTGAACGACCTAAATGTTAGGCCACAAGCTCAGATATTCTTAGTGATTCAGTCACTAATTAATCAGTTCAACGCTACCAATACCCTATCTAAGGTTATTCAATCCCCATCTACCGCCAGCAGTGCAATTGTGGACGCCCTACTGTCCAACTTCTCTGTGTCTAGGGTTGCCGGAACATCTGCCAATGGGTTCATTAAAGTATCTATCCTTGGTAGCCCGTCTAGTCTATCTATCCAATCAAGCTATACATTCTCTACAGTGGATGGAGTTGTATTTAGCCCAACAATTAATTACATAGCTACTGCAACGCCAGACCTGTCAAATCCTAGTCAGATCCAGTTGTATCCAGACCAATCCGGTACCCAAAGCTTTGCTATTGTACCAGCTACAGCAGTCTCCACTGGAGCAATCTACAACATTCCACAGTACACCCCACTATCCAGTGCTCAGGTGTACAACTTTGTGTCGGCATCGGCATTCTCAGCTTTTTCTGGCGGTAGTGATGCAGAGACTGACGCTCAAGTAGTTTCCAGGTTGATACCAGCACTTTCAGTTAGGAACCTGGCATCTCCATTGTCTATAGAGCAGACGCTTAGAGATAACTTCCCCTACATTCTACAGATCAATGTTCAAGGAATAACTGGAGACCTAATGACCAGGAACTCCCACAACATCTTTGGTGTAAAGTCTGGGAGTTTTTGTGATGTGTATGTAAAAACAGCAGTTTCTATCTCTGAGGTCCCAATAGAGAAAACTGCCACCAAGATTATATCTGGAGACGCAAGCACAGCTGATTTTCAGGACTATGTAGGAAAGTATGTTGTACAAGTGAGTGTTGGGGATATTCCAGGGATGTACGATGTTTCTAGAGTAACACCACAGGCTGCCAACCTACTTAGTACTTACACAATTCTTAAGAAGGTGCGTGGGGTTAATGCTACCATCCCATCTGGTCAGACCCTACACTCTATTACCACTGTCGCTGAGGGATTCTATTCTTCTTACGGATATGAGTATGTGGTGTTTGATCCTGTGGTAGACCCAAATCCAGGTGGAAACTATATCCCAGTTACTGTGTATGGGATTACAACTCCTGGAATTGGAGACATACAGGGGTTTGTAAATTCAAATTCAAACCAGGTGGCCCTAGTGGACACATTAATTAAAGCGTATGTCCCATGCATTATTTCTACTTCTGAAATAAAGGTTAGAGTCAAAGCTGGAGCCACTACTGCACTCAACCTGCAGTCTGATGTGATCAATTACATAAACTCTATAAACCCATCCACGGATCAACTTCGCGTTGATGGCATTATCGCAACAATTTATAAAGATCCAGCAGTCTTATCTGTAGACACACCAATCCTTATTACTGGGACTATTCTGGCTCCAGACCAAAACGCTACAGAGGTTGTTGTGAGTACTCAATCTATCCTTGGTATTCCAACAGACGTTACTCTTGGTTATGGTCCAGAAAATATCGCTATGTTTACCCAGAGCTCTGGAGTCCCACTCACAATAATCGAAGTATAATTTTGAACAACGACCTCACATACGGACGCAACTTTGCGGACTTCTTGGGTTCATTCTGGTCATCTATTTTTGATGGTGGTGCACTAGGAGACGCAATTGGATATTCTTGTAGCGAAATGCTTCTTCAGAGCTATATGGACGTGATGGAGATTATCAACTCCTCCTCTATATACTCTATCCCTACTTTCTCCAGGAAGAATGTCCTTCCTGTAATCATCAATGAGAGCGATATGCTGCAGTACGCTCAGGTGCCTTCATATGGAGATGGTGGGTTTTATGGACAACAGCCAGATGGAGGAAAGTACAGAAGTGGTTCTTTCTTGAAGTACGGTACCCCAGCTAAGCTTAGTGACTCCTATTTTTATCCACTCCCCCAAAGCGTTGTTTCGCTCGGATCGTTTGCGGTAAATAGGTTGTTCCAACCATCCGTAACCCTGGCTAATGGCGCAGACTTTATTTTGTCAGCCGACGATGGCGGCATTGTATTTAAGAGCAATCCGTTCAGCAACCCGCTCATCCCTGTTGCTGATGTATTAAATACTACAACCGGAGAGATGGACAAGCAGATCGTCATTTGGTTCTGCGATGTGGATGAGGATACATTCCGACTTCATGACCAGTATGGGTTTATCTTCACGAATCTACAGGAGTCTTCTGAGCAGTACAAAATAATCATTCAGAGTGTGTTTGAGTTGGTGTCTAAGGGACCTAGCATTTCTGCTCTTGATTCCTTTCTATCTGCGGTTAGTGGTAGTCCATTAATCAGGGAGGTGTCAGAGACCGTTGAGGTAATCCAGGACACTCCTGAGGGGTATTTGATCATTACTGACAAGAGTGTGTACTCTTTGCTAGATAAGACCATGTTGCGCAACAACATCGTGGTCGGTGCAGTACTTCCTGCATCCACACCACTTTCCACTGTTGTTGAGGTAGTTGATACCACAATGTATGACTGGTGGGAGGAATTCCCTTCGTTGCCCCTCAAGCCAGGGTACACCACAAATACCAATCAGTTTTTGTCGTTCCCCAACATAAGTGTCCCAGCGGTGTATGGTCAGAACAATTCTCCAGCACAGCCTTTGTCCCAGTCAGTGGCGTTTACACTAATTGGCGATCCAATGGCTATTAAGGATTTTTGGGCGTCTGTTAATGAGAAAGCCGGACAGACTGGGAACAATTATGGATTTGAGTTGTTCAGTAAGTATAGCGATAGTACAAATCCAGAAACTGACTTCACAAACCAAGTAGATTTCTTTTTGAACCCGGCTCAGGTACTAGCCGAGGACCTTTGTACTTATTCCATTCTTCCTATTAAAATAAATATAAATTATATACAAAATCTAGATATATTTTTTAAGACTATTAATCCACTCAAACTTAGTACTCCTGTTCATGTTATTTTGATGCTATTCCTAGAAATAAATTTAATAGATCAATACCAGCTAGCTGCTTCATCTAACCAAACTCAAACTGACTCTGTTAATCTAAATGACTTAATTGAAGTGAATTTCAATGATTTCCCGTCAGGGGAGCAGGCATTGTGGTCTGCTCCACCTGATACCACTGGTATACTAGAGGCTATATCTATTGACGCCAGCTCTTCCAGTAAAGGAGGGAGGTCTTATGGATCTAACAATTTTTATGATTATGACCTTGACTACAGGGGCTTCTTAATAGAACAATTCGATCTTTCCAATACATCAAATTTAGTGCAGACTTTAGAGATTAAACAAATACCAAAATGTGCAACCTAGACCTTACAGACATTTACCAACCCTCTTGTAAGGGATTGGTTACGATGGGGTACCGAAGCAAGTCTACTAACGTTTTCACTCCGGTTCTTCATAAACAAAACCTAGTTATGTATGGGGCGGCAGACGCTATGGCTCGCCTTGTCTCTGGAGATATGCGATATGTTGTGTCGCATATGTACTACCACTACATAAACACAAGCTCTTCAATTCCAAGCATTTCTGCAATTACAGATAGGAGCCAGGGATCTAGCTTCTTTCAGTCAATGAACTCTAGCGACCATTCTGTTATCCAGGATTGGCTTCGTATACCTATTTTTACTGCAGCTAAACTTAGCGCGTATGGGGCAACCCCAACTCTGGCTGAAAATTACACAAGCAACATGTCTACTTTTGTGGCGACTAGTGCTTCTAGTGCAACTCAGGCTGGAGAGTCATCTGAAAATTATTACTTTGCAGACAGCGGAGCTAATGGACCTAGCAACATTATCGGTGTTGCCCTGGTTTGTGCTCCAGTTAATTCTGATAATAGCCAGGACGTGGTGTTTAGCCGCCTAGCTCTCTCCTCTCCAATTGTCGTACAGGCGAATAGCTATATCGACTGCTTCTGGGGGCTAGCTTTCCAATAACATGAATTGGGATCCAATCGTACAACCCCCTTCGGACGGGGAACTCGTAAATCAATCTGTTACTGGCAGATCTATCGCTACTTTGCAGCGTAGAACTGACTTCCTGTACCAGAGGCTCAACGACTTTAGTGCTCAAAACGGGAAGTTGGTTATTCAAAATGTTGTTTTGGATAATGCAGTTCAAGTGGGAGATTGGGTTTATTTTGACTCCTCTTCTCAGTCCTACAAACAGGCTATTGCTGAAGGGGTTTACAATACAACCCTAAAGCAGTATACAGCAACTCCTAGGACTTATGTCGTTGGAGTGTGCGTGAGTGCATCTAGCAACCTTGGATCCATTCTGATGAGTGGGTATATTCAATCTCTTTCTGTTCTTGGATTTAATACATCCTATATGCTTGAGGGAGGCCAGACATATACCCCTGGTAGATACTATCTATCCTCAAAGACTCCTGGGAAGATGACTTCGGTGGCAAATGCCCCCATTGTCCAATTGGGATTCCTCAGCGGAGATTCTGCTTTTGTGTCTCCACTCCAGAAAGATATATTTGAGTCTCACATCCACTACAATTTCCCTCTGCACGCGAAGCCAGCATCCAGCCAGAATACGGATGGGTCTGGTGGCGTTACTATCAGTGGTAATAGGTATGTAGATTACTTCTACTCACCAGCGTCCAACACTCCTCCAAACATCTTGGTTGCGATAAAGGGCAATGGGACTACACCGTCTGTTGGATATGGAGCAGAATTTAGAGTTGAGATATATAGAGACTCTGGTGGACTAATGGGGGTTGATGTCTGGGGTGGCTCGTCCCTAGATCAATCAAAACCTGATCACACTGGCGGATCAGGAAGTGGAGCTTCTATTACATCTGTTACTGGGAATGCTTGGCCAACCTACGGGTCTTGGTATGCTGTCCCCAATACAGGATTGTCTGTTGCTTTCTTCAGGCAGGATGCAACGTATTCCACAAATACATTGGCATCTGATATTACGGACAGTGTCCAAGGGATTGCCATTAACACAGACCGATTTAAGTTTTTCCTCCCATCAGATTTGACTGGATGGGCTAACCTAAATCCATTCGACAACCAGGTTGTCTCTGGACCAGTATTTAGATACGTAAGGGAGGGGGATGTACCACTCAATTCCGTGTGGCCTCCAACCCCTACCAGTTCTGTTGAGATCTCCAACAATGGAGTGTCACTTTCTGCCGGTCAGGATTTTTATTGCCTTCCTCAGGATCTACTGTGGATCCCAGCAGCTATTGATACAGTAAATCTTAGGCTATATGCTCCATGGCCATACGACTACAATGCTCGCAGTGCAGAAGATCCGAATTCTCCATATTTTAAGGCTCTTGAGGTATTCTTTTCCAGTGCCAACATTAGCACTGCAAAACCACTTGTTGTTTCTCTTCAGAGCAATAGCAATGCCATTTCAGTTACGGATTGCCTAACAGGAAATCCTGCAACATCTGGCAATCTTGCACTAGGTCTAACACTAGACTTAAACACACTTGCTGGACCGGACAGTAATTCGTGCATAGCAGGAACCGACCCAACATCTCAGAAATTCCTTACATCCGCTTTGGTCAGTCGACTGACCGCTGGAGCTGGCATAAAGATCGTTGGTAGCACCACCAACATAAATGGGCAGCAAACCGGTGCTCTAACCCTGTCTACAGATGGAGTACAGACATCAGGGGAGGTATCTATTGTGTCTTTGAAGAATGCCAAGGAGAGTCTTTATAATGGTATTACTCCGTGTGTGCTTTTCTTGCCACCATCTACAACAAAGTGTCAGATCGTCTCTAAAGTCAACATTCCTGTGAACGGGATTGTTGGGAACATTTCTTTAACAATTGCATCGTCAATCTTTGGGTCAACCTCAGTTGGTAGTGCTCCAGTAATTGCTACATTCAAGTCTACTCATTACGTTCTTAGGAATGGAGTAAATCTAAGCAGCTTTATTGAGTCCTCTGCCTTTGCAGTCCAGTACTGGTCTGTCAGTCTTGCTAATTACACTGCGTATTCGGTCCTTATCCCAAGCTATCCAAGTGTGTCTTCTATTGTTACCTCTTCATCTCCACCAGCGAGTGGAGTTGTTCTGACAAGTGGGACTGTTAGTAATGGTGGGTCAAATCCACAAGGGCTGCTTCCAGGGGATTCAATCTTGACAGTAATCGAGAGAGTTGCTTCTATTATTGATGGTCAAGCTGACTCATACACAGGGAATATCGGATTCACCAGTGTCAACTGGCAGCTAACTACATCATAATAGATCCAAATGTCAGAAAGTATTGTATTTCCAGAATGGCTAAACTCAAACTCACAAAGAAACTATCCGATTCAAGAGAATGCTAGTAGGACGGATGTTTCTGGTGCGTTTGTAATACCAAATAGTTTAGTAGTTGCTTTCCAGATCAACTACCCCAGGAGCTATGTGGGTGGTACGTTCTATATATCCACACTAACTGTCTCTGAGGACAATGTGTCTATCGAGATTTCGTTCCAACCTAGCGACACAACTGTATCTCCAATTCAAATTTCAACAGTAACTATTGAGGGGAGTTCTTTTACTCAGGACTCTTACTATTCGTTTGTTGGATCTGGATCGAATGTGTCTGTACTGGGGTCTATTGGCGTTGGAGATATTTCTGAGACAATCAGTGAAGGTATTGGAGTTTTTAAATTCCTGCCAGCAAGTACACTATTTGAGGCAAACACCCAGTTTGTTTCAGTGCCGGCTCTTCAGTCGGTTGAGATCTACAACCCTAGCAACTCCCTGCTATACACAGCTACAGATGTTCTTAAACTAAAGGCTGGGCAGAACATTAGGCTTACCTACGAACAGTTAGATTCAGATCCGTATGGTGTAATTCGTATTGATGCTATCAATGGAGAGAACCTGGTAGAAACTTCTACCTGTAACAACGCTTTAGCATTTGTCCCATCTCCTATTACACAGATAAATGGTGTATCTCCAGACGCCAATGGCAGGATCTTTCTAGAGGGATCTGACTGTATCCAGATAACTACAGACCCGGCAACAAACAGTATCCAAATCATAGACACATGTTCTACATCATGTTGTGGATGCACCCAGCTCGAGATACTAACTACTGCCCTAGAGCAGCTCAGGGCTCAAGAGACCACTCTTGCAGCATTAATTTCCAGTACCCAAGGTCAGCAGAGTGAAATGCTGGCAAACCTAATCTCCAATCTGTGATAGATACCCAAGGATGGCAACAAGAGAATTCAATAAGGGTTTTTCCATTTTCTGAAACTGTTTTAGAAAATCAGTCAAACCCAGCGATCCCTTTTGACTTTATTGTAGATCTTAAGTTTACACCAGGCAGGTGGCACAATCACGATGTCTACCTGTCACTAATTCGATACTTTCAAACTGCTGACCAGTATGAACTTACACTGAGTTATATCTCAGATTCTACAGTAGCAATCGTTGTCACTGTAGATAGGCTATTAAATTCTGTAAGTAGGGTGGGTCATCCGATCTCCGTAAAGTCCTCTACTCAATACTCCTGCCTAACCTTTACTCCAGGAGCGAAGTGGGATCCAGATTCAAGTTTGGCTCTATGGATAATGAGCGCTGGATCGCTCGTGTCTGGAGCTTACACATTAAGTTTTTTGTCAAGCCAGTCTGCCATTGACGATAGTGTGGTTAATCCTGGACCTCACACAATAAGGAGAATTTTTATTGAGCCTGTTGCTACCAACTCGCCGACCTCTCAGGTTCCCCCAATCCCTCCTGAGTCTACGTGGGGTAGGGAGGTGACCCAGAAAATAATCGGAGGAGATAACATAAGTATTACCCAAGACCTTGCCGACCCATCTATGATTATCCTGGATTCTATTCCAGGAGCAGGAGATGGTGGAACCCCTGGTGTCTCTGGAGAGCTGTTGTGGATAAATGATGTCTCTGGTTCTGGTCCTACTTCCAATGTAACGCTCTCTACTTCTGATTGCTTGCACCACATCGAGCAACCTCCCGTTGATGGGGGTGGTGTTGTAGCAAACACTATTCAGATCTTAAGCAGCTGCCTACCATGCTGCTCTTGTGAAGAATATAGAGCCGTCAGTGCTGCTATTTCTAGGCGGTCTCAAAAGCTAAAAGATCTGTGCACAATTCTATCTAACATGATCCAAGCTAATACAGCCCTATACAACGAGGCTGTAGATACAATCAATAATGCTAGAGCTCCCATAGTCCAAGTCAGAAACTTGAGGGTATATCCAAACTACTTCAAGGTGAGCCTCCAGAATGTTTGTGTACTGCCTGCATACATCCACTTTTCTATCAATATTACTGGGAATGATCCCACTGTACTACCATCACAATTCTCTATTGTTGATGGCGATAGTATTTTGTATGTTGGAGTGCCACCCACACTTCCTCCACTTGTGGGTACTAGCAAGGACTATGCAGGATCATTCTCCAATCAAGTCCCCACAGTGGCTGGTGTTACTGATTACTGCACTCAATCACCAGTTGCTCCAGGTAGTTTTGTAGATTTGATATTTGTAGACAACACTGAATTATCCCGAGACATTAGAACGATTGGTATTACTGTCGACGCTTATTCAAATGGTATATATGGGGCAAACAAGAATTATGGGTGCAAATTAGATCACTACACTGCTAAGGTGGTTGATGGTCAACCAATCACTCTAAATTCGTGCGGGAAACCAAACACAATCCCACAATGGGATATTAAACAGCTAGTGCCATGATCGGAACAAAAGAAGATTGGTTCAACTTAAATTCGCTGAGGTCTTTCCCGCTGGAATACGGAGACACTCCAGTGTCTGACACTGGGTTTGTGCTTGTTCCATCAATCATTGTGGATTGCATGGTGGTTGCACAATCCAACGACTTCCAACCAGTGCTTTCTTCGATTCATTTTTCTAAAACTCTAATTACTGCTTCGTTTTACGACAGCTTTTCTGGGCAAGATTCTTTTATAGCTCAGGTACCTATATCCAGTGACTATTCAGTGGCAAATATTATAAGCGTTGGCAACTTTGATGTTTCTGGGTGGGTTGCCTTTGGGGAGGTTTCTACACTATCTCATTGGTCTGGATCTGGATTGCACAAGCTGAGTAAAACATCCAACTATCTCTCCTCACACTGCTTTATGGCAGCGGGTCCAGAGGTTGTTTCCTCTGTGTCAGGTGGTGGGGGAAAGTTTACTGGAAATGTATTGATATCAGCATCAGGGGAGCTACTTACTAGCGTAAGCTCGGAGGTAGTCAATGGGGTTATTGAATACAGTATTGTATTTTATCTATCTTCCACTGGAGACATTTCTACTCTCTGCACCCCTGCCTCAAATCTGTGCGACTGCTTGTTGCCTCCAATTGCAAAAATAAATACCGTTTCTCCAGACTCCTCTGGTAATATAAATATAGTTGTAGACCCATCATTTGGGTTGCAGATAACCAATGTGTCCGATGGCATATTATTGTCTTTGCCACAAACAGCACAGACAGCGTGTAATAAGACTCAAACATTGCCATTCCCAGATGGAAGACTCCCAAGTGAGTCATACCTTACATCATAATGGAAACAGATATTTATACAGAGTGGAGAAATCAACATGAGAGTCAGGAGTTCCCATTTATTGGTTCTTCTGGGTATTTCCCCAACAATCTTTTTGTTGATATATCTATTGCGTCTTATGGTTCCCAATCCATCTGGCTATCATCTTTGTCTCAGAGTGGCAGTGTAATTAATGGGATTTTAAAGTCAGACAGTGGCGAGGTATTTTCATTTAGCCAGACATCGTTTAATTCATGTAACGCAGCTGCTCCAATTACATCTTCAAGGGGCAAGCAGGTTGGTACAATTGTCTTTGGAGAATCTGCTCCATCTATGGTTCCTTTTATTACTAGCTCCTCCTCTTCGATCAAAGATGGCACAATTCTAGTAGATCCACTATGTATTTTTGTCTTTAGCCCCAAACAGGTATCTTCTATACAAATCGGTAGAGATGTCTACAGTGGAGTTATCAAGCTTGTTGAGGGAGAGGGGGTCACTATTACTGGTACTGGCAGTAATGTTGTAGTAAATAGTATTGGGGGGGACAATAGCTCAGACTGTTGCTTAAAAACGTTCCAACCGCTAAAGTCTATTAACTCCATTACAACAAAGAATGGAAATCTTTTCATCAGGGCACAGGATGTTGGACAACCAGCTTCTTCTACTGATGTGCAGCAAATTATAAGAATAAATCCGATTCCAAATGGAATCCAAATATCTCTATCAAATTGACAGGACTATTCCCTACATTCTTAGATGAAAATGCCAACAGGGCATTTCCTTTTGTAGAGAACACTATCTCAAGTAGTGTTCCAGATTCCTGTTTTCTAGATTTTAGGGGGTGGAGTAGACTCGGAATAAATACGCTACCAAATTTCTACATGATCTATGACCAGACATCTGGGCACCCAGTTCCCACTGGATACGAATCATTTGTACAGACTGGTATGGTTCATTTGTTTTTTGAGCTCATCTCTGGCAATACTCTTATATCAAGGACTGTTTGCTTTTATGTCCCAGCCGCAAATAGTACCTGGCCATATCTATCCAAGAGTACGCTACTTGCCAGTTCTGGAGCTAAGTCACTTGAGGTAAAAATAGTTGTTGATTCTCCAATTTTGTCAGTGCTCATCCCTGAAAATAATGGATCCGCTACGGTAGGACCTATGTTTGTGGAGCCGGCCCAATTGATGAATGTGGGTGGTATTGTTATTGATAGCCTTAGTGTCATTCACTCCCAGGTCGGAAACCCAGAAAGATTTATAACCGGAGATGTAGTGTTCCTTCCTGGCATAAACAATGAAGTTACTCAGTCCGGTAGCGGAGTTGTTCTTACTACTCAACAGGGGTATGGTCTTGGACAACAAGTCTACTATGGTACAGACAATGGGGTATGTGACGGAAATGTTTCCCTTATTAATGGAGCCTCACCAGACAACAACGATGTATTTAGTATTGTAGCTGGACCTGGAGTTATTATAAAAGATAGCCCATCTACAAATAGCATAATGATTTCACTAGACCCCGCCAACAATTCTGCGCAATGCCCTTAATAATATGGAACAGGATTGCGATTTTATTCCACCAACGGTTCTTGGGTGCACTGGTCCATCTACTAGCGTAGAACCACTGTGCCCAAAGATTAATACAGCTCCACCACCACTTTCTGTATCACTGGAAGGAGTACAAGGATGCACTGGCCCTACTGGGCCTGCAGGTACTATTGCTGTAAGTACTGGGCCGGCAGGACCTCCTGGACCAGCGGGTGGTATCGGTCCACAGGGTCCGGCGGGGCCAGTTGGACCTCAAGGTGGCGATGGAGTTGTTGTTGGAGCTACTGGGGCGATGGGGTCGGTTGGACCAGTTGGAGCTACTGGGGCGAGGGGGGCAACAGGATTTGGTCCTGGCGTGGGGCCACAAGGTTCTGATGGAGGTGGAGGGATTTCCACTGGCTGTTCTCCGTGTTCTATTTGCCTATTCATGCAATGACCCAAGACTGTTTATTTAATGACCCCATAATTTTAGATTGCCCAACAATTTCTGTTGGTGTGGATCCACTGTGTCCAAAGATACAACCAATTCCACCAACTTCTGTATCTAATCAAGGTATAGATGGACCAGTAGGTTGTACAGGTCCAGCAGGGTTAATCTCTCCCCTATCTGTAGGATTACCAGGCCCCCTTGGTCCAGCTGGTCCAGTTGGCCCTGTCGGCCCAGCCGGTCCTGCAGGCCCCGCTGGCCCTGTTGGTCCTACTGGTCCCGTGGGTCCCGTAGGCCCTGTTGGTCCCACTGGAGTTGTGGGAGGAGTTGGGCCAACGCCATCAGCTGGTGCAGCTGGATCTCCTGGTGGAACTGGTGGATCTATGTGCAGTAGTTGTGTAAAATGTACCTGGGCTTAATATGGAATCTGACTGCTTATTTAATGCACCGGTAATTCAGGGGTGCGAAGTCCCATCTGGACCCATAGATTCACTATGCCCTAAAATACCTAAAACTGTAGTTTCTGTAGCACTAGATGGTGCGCCAGGCCCTATTGGCTGTACAGGCCCTACGGGGCCGTATAGTGAGGCAGTTGCTGGTCCTGTTGGTCCTGTTGGTCCTGTTGGTCCTGCTGGACCTGCTGGACCTGCTGGACCACAGGGTGGTGCCGGTCCTCCTGGGAATCCTACTCCCGCTGGTAGTATTGGACCTACTGGACCACAAGGGGCTACTGGTCCTATAGGTCCCACTGGGATACCAGACTTTAGTACTCCCGTAGCTACTGGCCCCGTTGGTCAGGTTGGATGTGCTGGCGGGACAGATGGTGTTTGCTATCAGGCTATTTTTCAGTAAAATAAGCTTAATGAATACGGTTTTGCTACTAAAGAGAGAGACAAGCTCTAGTTATAAGAGCTCTAGTACCCCAATCTCTGGATTCGTTGGTTATGGTATGAAAGTATATGTAGATACTGCATACAATATAGTTCCAGAAATATTCGTAATGCAAAGGGATGTAAACAGCTCATACACTGATGGAGTATGCGACACGCTGTATTCAGTTGCTTCTGTAGACGAGCTAGAGTCTATCCCCCCAAATGCTCCAGACCCTGATGGATCAAACTTCTTCCGTGTATCCTCACTAGAGATGGTTTTTAAGTCTCCACAAGATTTAGACAATGCATGGAGTGTGATATCTCAGGACGTTCTGTCACTAGCTACAGCAAACGACCTTTTGATCAACACATCCCCAGATGTTGTTGCTATGTATCCAGCTGATGCCTTCCCAAGATACTACGGGAATACCACCGCTACTCCATCTGGATCTGACCTTACAGCACTACAATCAGACACATCATTCTCTACATCACTCACTGTATCGGAAACCTCTAGTGGGTCTAACTACTACTCATTCTGTTATCCAGCCACAATAGGTACGTCATCCTTGTCTGTGAATGGCACTTCTACAGCCACTAATTTTTCCACTGTAACTCTTACCAACAAGTACGGGGCCCCAGTACTGTACAATGTATACACAACAACTGCCGCACTAGCATCTGGAAGTAATTCTATTGTATTCGTTGGTGCCTAACATCATGATAATCACTAAGAAGAAGGCTCTAAATATTGTATCTACTGCTGCCGTAATAAAAGACATTCCAGCCTTACACCCTATATTTGAAGCAGCTAAAGCTAAGATAACCGAGGCTGGTAGAAAAGAGCGGTGTACCACTTGCCAAGCAAACAATATTCTTTCTGATATATCTGACAAAGCCCTATCTGCTATAATAAATCTCTCTGAAGATGATCTGCAGAAACTAAAGAAAACCCTTTCCATAAACGAACCAATTTATGCATACACATCTACCCAAACCGGAGTTAATCTAAAAAAACTAGGATGAAAAAAATACTAACTACACTACTGTTCTTGGCCTTGTGCGCTACTGGATTCTCTCAGTCTAGTGCCCTTAATGTATCATCTACCTTAGCTGGAAATGCTGGGTACCAACCACTAATTGCAAGAGGTGTTACCAATGGATATGCACCGCTAGATAGCAACGCACTGGTTCCGGGCACAAACCTATTCCCTGGTTTTGTGAGTGCAACTAATGGATCTTTTTGGGTAAAATCTGGATCTGGCCTAGCTGTTGTCCAGGGACTTACATTTACATCTAATACAATCTCTATGTCTCACGTAAATGTTGGATTAATTGAGAATGATGCACTAACCCTATATGGTATCAGTTTAGATTCTGGATTTAATCAGCCGATAGTTATTAGAGGTGGTCAGAGCACTATTTATTTTGCGACAGCACAAACAGTCGGTGCGGCAAACACTGGATATACTGGGTTCAGTTGGTCAATTAGTGGACCTGGAAACTTTTATTTGGGGTCTGGAACTATAACCGGAAACCTATCTCTCCCTTCTGCTAGTGCTTCAAACGGGCTTTCTATAAACTTCAGTAATAGTGTGTTCTCATCTACAAATGACTTTGTTTTTACAAATGCAAATGTGATTGTGTCAAACCTAGGGACTAATGGGTTTTTTAACACAAACTCAGCTGTAGTTTCCACCTATAGGAGTTATGCACTAAACTCAACGAGTGCCGACAATCTGTATGCGAGGGTGTATACAAACAATACGTGGCCACTTCTTCAGACATTCTCTGGAGGCATTGCATTGCCCTCGGCTCTGACTTTATCTAACGGTGGTACCGGTGGAACCAACCAAGTAACGGCTCAGTCATCCCTAGGACTATCTATTGGAACAAATGTAGAAGCATATAGCTCGTCTTTAAATCAGATCGGCACTCTTGGTGTACCTACATCAAACTCTGTGCTTGTAGGCGGATCTACGAACTGGGTGCTACAAACCGCATCTCAATTTGTTGGCTCTCTTGGGTTGTCTATTGGTACAAACGTTCAGGCATTCAGCTCCAACCTAACAAGTGTTTCTGCTGTGGTCCCAACAAACAACTATGTACTCATTGGAGGTGTTTCTACAAATTGGACTAATGCATCACCAGCGTCTTTGGTTACGACCCTGGGGTTGAGTATCGGAACAAATGTTCAAGCCTTTAATGCAAATCTTCAATCGATCTCTTCGATAGGGACCCCATCAGCAAATCAGTTCCTGGCTAGTATATCAAGCAGCTGGACGGCTGTCTCTGGAAGTACTGCTAGGGCTGCAATGGGAGTTTCGATTGGTACTAATGTACAAGCCTATAGTTCTAATTTGCAAGCTATAGCTAGTGGAACGCCAGTGCCACTTTCCCTTGGTGGAACTGGAGGAACAAATGCATCTAACTCTTTGGTGAACCTTGGTATTGGTAATGGGATAACAACCAATATTACTTTGATCTCTATTAGTACAACCAACACCGCAGCGTTTGTCACCAATACCATCGGGATCTCTAACGGCATAATCACCAACTGGACTCAAGTAGGACTGTAATATGGAAATCTTTGAAGGCAACCTAGCTAATCCAAGCTCAATCATAATCCCAGGAGTACAAGCTCCAATAGGGGGCTCAGATCCCTTGTCCTACGGAATTGGTGAGTCGTTCCAGGTTTATGTACAATTCAAGCCTGGTACAAAACGACTATTGTTCACCATTAGTACAAGGTCATTCGGATCTAATTCGGTTGTGTTCCAGCAGATTGTATTTCCACAGAATGGTCAGGGTGGGATAGCAGAGTTCTCTGTTGGCGCTGATACGACATCAAGACTTTCTCCTGGTGTGTATTACTGGGACGTATTCCAACTTAGAGATGATGGAAGTAAGGATGTGTGGTCTGCCTACAACACCGGTACGGTGAATATTGTCGAGTACCCATCCTCCTCTACTATCCAACTTCAGACTACTCCTACGACAAACACCATTGATGCATACCCATCTCAGACTAACACCCTGAATATGTACATCATCAATGGGTCTACATTCAGCAAGATAATCACCTGGAATTCTGCAGGCGAGCCAGTCAATCTTACTGGGTATACTGCAGAGATGCTGATCAAGAATAGCTTAAGTAGCGACTCAGCGATCTTCACCCTTTCTACCAGCAATGAAAGAATTGCTCTTGGTGGCGAGGCCGGCACGATTGCTCTAAATATTTCTTCTGAAGATACATCCACTATTACAGTGGGAACATATGTATATACCTTAACGCTGACAAGTGGTAGCACGGTTAAGAGACTTCTAGAGGGTACGATGTCTGTTACAAATTAGTAGAGGGGGGGGTATAAAAGTACTCCTGTTTTGCCATAATATATTGGAGTTAGTAATTACATATTACCTCCAGAGATATCCCAATTTCAACTTTTAGGGTTCTAGCAGGAATGCAAGTTCTGCTACCTAAAAGTTGACACCCTAGCCAGCCCCATCTCACAGGGGTGAGGCCGACACCTAAGACCCAGAGCGAAGACTGGCGAGAGTAATGTCGTTTAGAGCTTGCAAATCTATATAGGGTGGGGAACAATTTGTGGGGGCAACGAAGAAGGAGAAAACGACTCTATGTTTTTAGCATAAAACCTACTTCAATGCCCCCACTCCAAATTTAGAGAATCTCAAGCACAAAGAGTGCGTATATCCCGGTGTGCTTATACGTAAGTTCGTGCGTGAGGTTGGCAGGCGCTAAAGTGGGACGTAACCGACTTTACCGCGCTATGTGAAGGATACCAAATTCTAGAATGAGGGTATATATCATAGAGGGAGCTTCTCCTGTTGTATCATTATGTTTATGAACTCAGTGAATAGGTTGGTTAGGAATGCTTCCATAAGGAAGTATCGCAAAAGCCAATACTATTCGGTTTACAATCCCAGGTAATTCTGGGATAGTAGTAGAAGATTTAGGGGGCGCAAGGATTCGACATTGAAATCTGAGACACAACCCACACGTAGAGGATATCAGTTGGCCTCTTTAATCATCTGGTAAAAAGACTAAATGCAGCTACTATTCGTAATGCAGCTACGTCGATCCGATCAGCAATGGTCAATGCAGCCGAGGTTCTCTTCAGCAATGAAGATTCCTACGAGCTCGCAGCTGCCTAATAAGCAGGATCGCTCATAGCGTCACGGTTCAGGGACGCCCGATGCCCAGAACTTCAAAAGGGCACCTCAATTGCTTAATGAGGGTTCAGCCAAGCATGCATCAATTGCGTTAAGTTGAAAACCTGGGCCCTGTAGTTGTTCATCGCTACAGCCCTTGATTAGATGAACGAAGCGTGTATAAAGGTTAGTTGAAGATTACAGTGGACACGACTATCGTATGTCGTCGCCTCCACCATTTATCTCCATCAAGTTCTGTTGACTGCTTCTCCATAATGTGATTTAATAATTGAGACATGAAAAACTCAATTAAAATAATTTGCCATTACTGTGATGAACCAGCCTACAAACCCAAGGGAGAAATAAGTAGGCAAATTAGAAAGGGGGCAGACAAGTTCTTCTGCTCCCTTTCTTGTTCTGCAAGCTATAGGAACTCAATAAGACCAAATAGGGTAGTAGAAATACATGCAGTGTGTCCACATTGCAAAAAGGAGTTTGATACAGTTTCTGGTAAGAATAGAAAAACTTTTTGTACCCCAAGCTGTGCATCAAGGGGGAGTATAACTGAAAATAGATTAGAGGGTAACGCCAGGGGTGGTAGGGCTACGTGTGGAACAAACCTTATTTCGGTTGAAGAAACTCTAAAAAAGAGAGAGGCATGGAAATATGTACGCCTGAAAGATTTTCTTGAATTTCAAAAAGAAGCGTATGAGTTTGAGTACAGGATCCCTACCCTTGACTTTGTCCACGACCTTGCTCTAATAAACAGAAAAATAGTTGTAGAGTTTGATGGAGACGAGCACGAAAGCATGAAAGCAGAGGACTCTTACAGAGATGGTATTTTGCGTAGCTCTGGGTGGTCAGTATTTAGGATACCAACCAAAAGCAATGCAGTTATTCCACCAGAAGTTCTTTACCCAATTTTAAAACAAAATTAAGGGAGTCGAGACCCAAACCGACTTGAGCTTTCCCAGCTCTTGTAGGTTAACCTCCAGTCCCTTGTCCAATACCATGGACTGGGACTGGACAATTTCTGCAGAAAGAAAGCTCATTGGCACTTCCCTGGTGGGCTGCCGATCAAGAGGGGTACAAGTCCCAACACCAGGCCAATTTATCTCGAAAGAGATAAAGCTACGGTCATTGAGGGGTCTACAACTGATAAGGCCGAGTCCCTCGTCTTTGAAGGTAGATAGCGACCTGAGCCGTAGTATGATTTTCTGGGATCGTCTAATGATAAGACACCTTGTGTAAGCAGGGAAATCCGAGGTTCAATTCCTTCGTCCCAGCCAATTTCCCTGGGGAGGGAAAACACCTCTGCGGTTTAGAAATACACTGTGAAAAAACTGTAGTAAATTAAAACACAAAAGTTTTTGTTTACTGGTGAACGGTTTTGTTGTGCTCTAAATCGCAGAACCTTTTTGCTTTGATTTATTCAAAGCGAAACCCTGGTCAGGGTCTTGTTGGGTATAACAAGATACAACCAAAATCCCACTCCCCCTTGCCTCGGGGGGTGGGATCCACTTTCTGTAAAAAGTAATACCTACCCCTTAGGGGAAAAACAAAAAGCTCACAAAACCAACCATACCCCACGCGAGTGGGTCGCCCGAATCAGAATCCATACAAGCGGATTTTGATTCAATCAAAAGCGACCTGCTGCGTTGGGGATGGATTCCTGTACACCAGAACTGTGTGCTTTTTGTTAGATGCTGGAGATTAGGAACCGTACACAGGGTCGCCCTTGTATTTACTCGAAACCGATTTTATCTCGTCTGATAGGGCTTCTGTTATATCGTGGATGTCCCCTTTGGACAGCCAAGGTAAAGCATTGATTTGCTTAAAGAGCGTTAGGGCTTGGTCCCGAATATACTCCTGCAATAGACCCATCTGGTAGCTTGTCTGAGCATCCTGCTTTGCGTGCTCAGATTCTCCATCCACATATTTCTCTGGAAGTTTGGCAAAGTGCAATTGGATAGGCGCTGACTCAAATCCCTCCTGATCCAGGATAGTACCAACGAGTGCTGCAATGTCAGGAGAAAAGTGTTCATCTCCTTTTTCCTCATTAAGGCTGACCTCTATGATCCCCCAGACAAATTCCGCTACCGTCATCTCTGCGATGTCGTTGGGGTCGTTCTCTCCATTGAGGGTAGAACAAATAGCGTTGAAAGCTACCCAATCGTTGTGGAAGCTATCGCTAGTAATCGCGGCAATGATAGCATGAAGGCGATCCAAGTTCTCTTCATCAATATCGACATCAAGCTTGTCCTTGAACTCCATTGCGAGAGTCTCGGGTTCCCAGGTGTAGATATCTGTTCCGAAGAAGTGTAGGGCGATAGCATGGGATACGGTAGCCATCGTGCCAGCGCGAGCCATAATAGCCCCGCAGACCTCTTGGTCTTTAGACTTGTGGAGTAACATTACAGGTAGGACGAAAGACGAGTACGCTCATCTTCGCTTAGGCTAGCCAGCTTTGATGGATTGTATTCATCTGTCCCAACCCCAACAAGTTTGGCGGACTCTTCAGAAAGGGCAAGCTTGAGCACGCCCTGTGGAATTTCGGAAAGCTCTTCATAAGAATAAGAGTCTCCACCAAGATCTACTACTGATGCAAGCTTTTCTGCTTCTGCACGAGGAGTATTAAAGACGCTAGCAAATGGGTCCTGGATGGACTTCCCGTAGTGGCGAGCCAGAGAGTGCTTCTTGTCAAAGATCTCCAGAAGCTGTGCCACCTTGAACATACCATTGATATCCTTGTCGTCAGATTCAATTAGGTCGTCTGCGATCTTGCAGAGAGCAACCTTTTCGCTGTTGTCGTGAATTCTAACGGCACGAGCTTTGATCTCCTGAGCGACCTTCTCTGTGTTAGGGATATTCAGTCCTGCGACCTGTAGGATGCGCTCTGGGATCTCAATGTCGTAAGAAGCCATCTTGTCGGCGATCTGCTTTGCACAGGAAACTTTCTGACTAAAATCAAATGTTCCAAATAGGTCATTCACAAAGTACTTAGCAAACTTCTTCAGAGACTCCCCGCTACATCCATCAAATACACGAGTGATGTTGTCTACTCCAGTAACGGTAATTGCCCAATCCTGATAGACAACCGCAGCGGTCTTTGAGTTCTCTTCAGAGAGATCAGCAGCCAGCTCCTCTACCTCTTTTGAGATATTGAAAAGCTGAGCTGCTTTGACGATCCTCTCTTCTACACTAGCACTCTTTTCGTTTGCCCCATAGTAGTAGGCAGCGCTAACATAAACGTTGCCGGCATCGGTAAGTGGAAGTGATCGGGAATCAGAGTCTGCAAAGGCGGAGTCTGGAAGAGACTGAAGGTATTCAGAATCGAGCGTCTCAGCTTCCTTAGCGAAAGAAGGAACTTCCCTATTCTGGAAAATCTTAATAAAATTGTGGCCAAAGTCAGTGTAGAAGTCTTTCATGATGATTACCATAAATTTATCCAAACTCACCAACTATTGCAAGTTTCTTCCTAAAATATAACAATTATGACTCACATACCTAAGTCACTTATCCCAATGCCACCGCCACCGTGCAAGATAGTTCAGAAAAAAAATCCTGTACCCGATGATGTAAGGAGGAGGCGAGATAATTATAATCTAAGGGCTAGAATTCAGAGGCATAACGACCTCTTAAATACATTCATATCTCCAGGGGCCATAGCAGTTGCTAGGTTAGGGTTGGTTCCTAAGCACCTAGATGCCCCCTTCACACGGGCAGAGATCAAGAAATATATCACTGAGTGTAATACTATATTCTATCACTCCACGTGGGCGAAACCCAACAGCTATAAAGATGTAATGAATGGGCCAATTTTTGACCTGGATTTACCCCGACTAAAGATGCCCATAAGCCCAGACCTAGAGAGACCCGCTACAGACGGACTAATAAAACTTGAGAATAAGTATGTTATGTCAATCAAAGATCTTCAAAGATGGTTCTATCAGGGATTTAAGCGGTATATGTTTAAAGTGATTCATGAGAATACTCTATACTCATGCGGAGGTGAGTGGGCTTTAATGTATGAATCAGAGATACTTGCCTCTTTCCCAGAATTGCTCATTTATCCAGGGAGAAAAAGAATTTGGTATCTAGTCCAGATAACTAGAGATACTGACTTATCAATAATCGAAGTTAGTATATACAGTCCAGACTATTACCCCATACTAAGTATAGGTACGACTCTGGGTGAGGGTAGCGTAATTCCAGAAGAGTATAGGGCTTGGTGGAACCAAGCTGTCTTACCACTACCACCAGATAGAATAGTAGTTGATTAAGTAAGTCAAATAATTCACGAATAAATACACCAAACAAACAAAATATTATGTTAGGAGACGAAGAGTATCCATTGGCAGACATTGTCGATGAGATGAAGTACCCTTTTTGCCCAAAGTGCAAATCAAAGGTAGTAGCAGTCAGTAGTCAGCACTCGGTGTGCCTTGGGAATTGCAAATGGATCGGACCATCATCTAGCATCCTAAGGGGGAATGTCATTCTTAAGTCACTGATTGCTCAGGAAGGATTTATCAATCTTTCGTATGGATCACCCAATGGACTAAAGAAGATTGCACAGGATATAGCGAAGAACAAGAATTTCCCTGGGGGAGATGATGAGATAGATGGTAGAGATGTTGGAGCAGCGAGGTGCTTTATCCCCAAGTTTGACGAATTTGGGGAAGAAAGTGACATCGAAGACTTCATGGAGTCTACTACCAAAAAGAGTTTTAGACTTGGTATGTTCAACCACATGGAAAAAATTGCAGCTATGACTGCGTGCGCAATGCGCAGTAGCCTTACCCACAAACTACTCCGGTTTGCTACATCCAGGGTTGTTGATCAAAACTCAATGGTAAGCAATAGGGAATCGTATCTGCTTGGTGATGACAAAACTCCCAATCCAGATCTGTTCCGCAAGAAAGCTGCTATAGAGGTAGACAACAGGAAGTCTGATGAATTTATGACAGTTGTAGATATTTATTCTAGCTCTTATGGTAGACCGGACACATCTTTGCATGCAAAGTACACCAAAGAGGGAAGTATTCTACAGAATGAATATCCATCAATGAGTATCTCTAAGCACGCGATGACTTGGCAACCACTCTATTGGCCAGCTATGAATCTCGAGTCAGATGACCTAATTCGACTAGCTGCGGTTCTTCAGGGTGGAGACGAGAACATCACCTATATTGTGACAGAGAGTATGGATACTGGAGAGTTCCATGCTGGAGTATACAAGAGAGAGGTCTATAGCCCAGGAGCTCATTTTATAAAATCCAAAGCAACTACTGTGGAGGATGCGATAAATAGAATCAGAACCTCATTTGAGAAAGCTATTGTAGCTGCAGACAGGTCTGGACATATCTTAGATTTTTCCTGGCTTCAAGATTGGCAACAGGATATCCCATCAGATACAGCGTTCTTTGATATATTGACTGCCCCATTTTGGGATGAGTCAATAGCTTCAGAGATGTTGCACCTGATCGGTCTTTCTAAGAATCAAGTATTAAAAGAAATGTACGAAGAAACACAACAATAGGGGTCCATCAATAATTCCCGAATCTACCGACTTCCATTCCGATGTCGTTGATGTAGGAAGCATTGATAGATAGGTTCGTAGCCATACCAGCCATTGACGGCAAATCTGTAATACCTAGGGCTGCCATGAAGATGGCATATCCAAGGGCGTGCAGAAAGTCGTCTGGCTTGTCCTGATAGCGGCTGTAGCGTCGAATAGTGGCTCCATGAGAGTTTGTTGCGTCCTCAGTGAAGGTAGCGAGCAAATCTCTGGAATACTGCTCGAACCAGCCTCCCTTAGGAAACCGAATCCGCTGAGCCTTGATAAGAGTGAACACGATGTAAATCAGTGTTGTTCTATCTACGGTAAAGCAATTGTTGGTATTGGGCATGAAGAACTTCTTGGTGGTCCCATAGGCAATAGAACCTGTGGGCACCCCCATGTAGGCTCCAAGGTTGGGGTTCTGTACGGATCCAACGAATCCAGCATCAGCTCCTACAATTTCAATTCTACTTCCGGTTACGCTTTTGAGGTAATCTCCGATAACATAGTGACGCTGCTCATCCGGCAATCCTGTGGGCCTAATAGCCCCTAGAACGTCGAAGCAGCCGTCTCTGTACCCGACGGCTACACCAACAGTAAAGCTGACCACCTCAGCACCGCCCCAGTCAACGCCCCCAGCTACCCTGTGGTAGATCTGAGCGTTTGGTGGTTCGTGTTGGTCTATGTCTAAGATACTAGCCTCTTTAATGTCCTTCTGAGTGATTGGAACACCGCCCTGTGAGGTGGGTATTCCTAAGCACTCTTGGAGAAATCTAGATTGTGAATATGCGCTAGACCCATGAAGTTTATTATAAATAGTTTCGATGTATCTATCGTGTGGAAATATACGGTCTGGAACAATAATTTGGGGGACATGATACCCCTCTGAGTCACGGTGGATTGGGTCGTATTCGTACGACCTAATCCACTTTCCTCTGGTCACATCTATTACCTTGCCACATTTTATGCAGCAAATCCCTTTGATCTGAATCATTTCCAAAACTCTTCCAGCTTCGGTAGGTACATTTTCGTGCCCACACCCACATTTCATTATCCACTCGTTTTGAGTCGAGTTTTCAAAAAGCTTGGTAAGTGTGTTGTCAACGCCACGAGCGGTTCCGAAATAGCTTTCGTATCGATAATCAGATGTTCCTAATGTTTCTCTAATCTGAGGAATGAAGTCTGCATTAAGATCCTGACAGTTGTGTACGCCTATCCCGTTAGCAAAGAATGTGTGGTTCTTCTCTGTCTCTATATCATATACATCATCTACCCCAAGGTAGGCAATCCCGACGATGTCTGAGAAGTCCTCAGTGCTTCCTTTTTCTTGAGTTTGTTTTCTCTCCTTTTTTGTATCTGTTTTGCATGGCGCACTGGATCCTGTCTCAGCCTCATTCCGGTTTCCCTTCCCCTTTTTCTTGAAGCCTCTAAGTTCTCCCAGTATCTCTCTTTGCGTTTTGTGTTCATGGCGTCTCGATTCCTTTCCACCCATCTTGTCTTTACTCCCTTCTTGGCGATAGCACTGCACTTCTCGCCACAATACGGTTGGATCCCATTCCCCACGAATGGTTGCCCACAGAGCCTGCATGGCTTCTCCAGGTTTACTTCCTGATAGGCCCACTTGTACTCCATCTCTGGGAATGAGTATATCCTGGTGTTTTCTAAGAGCACCTTGGTCCCAACCACATCCACTGTGATTATGTAATACGTCTTGTTCCTGCTTTTCTTCTTTATTTTTATGGCTTTGCAGCTCACTCCATTTTCTTTTAACCAGCTCACCAATAGACTGGATTCCTCTTTTGAGAATGATTGGGTATTGAACACAAAACTTCTCCCTGTATTGGATAGGCTCCCATCGTCCATCATCCACCACGCAATCGCTTCCCAGGTCAAGTGTTTGACCCATTCTTGAGTTACCTTCTTCTTTGGCAAGCCCTTGTCTGAAGTACCCGTGTAGCAGATCTGGTGTATAGAGTCTAGGCATGGAGCACTTAGGGATCCAAAAACGCAGCTTTTCTCCCCCCAGCCCCTGTTCTCTACAATCTTGGGCTTTGTCCTCACTAGGTCCCCCAACACTTCCGCTTTGCGGTTGCAGTATCGTTCCTGACACTGGCCGTGTGTTACGTAATACTTGGGGTGGGATCTTGGAGTGGTACCACCCACTTTTGTCAGACAGGAATCTCCCAATAGTGTCCCAAAGACCATTTGCTCTTGACTGTGATTTAATGGCCTTAGCTTTGCTTGCTCTTGGGCATCTGTTAGCTTCATGCCACGGTAGTATTTCTGCAAGGTATATCCATCCCCTGTCGGACATGATTCGCTCGTTCCCTGTGCAGTCGAGGTGGTCCCCGTTGGATAAAATGATTCGCCAGACGTGTCGTTTGCCTTTGTGCTTAATTGATTTAATTGTGTCATATTCTAATTTTAACGTTGATTCGTTAAATCCAACAATACGATCCCCTGGTTTTTTGTCAACTAGAGTGTCAAGATTGATCCCGTCAAATAGGGCTGTAGAGCCCAAATTGCATTCATCCAGGTAAACTTCATCGGTCGTCACCCCCAATGAATTAGATACGTTATTGAAGCAAGAAATGCCCACAAATCTGCTCCCACTTACATAACTCTTTTCGTTGACATTAGCTGTACAGGTGTTATTCACAACCGGCCATGGCAATAGCTTGCCCTGGGTCATTGGAGCCATAAACATTGAGTGTAGACGCTGAGTATAAATGCTTAGTGGGGCAACATACATTACTCTAAAATATGACCTCCACCAGCAGTTCATTAATATAGATGCACTGATGCTCGTAGATTTTCCTAATTGACGAGCGCACATGTAAACATGCTTTCTAACCTTTCTGGTTTTGCTAAAAATCCCAGCAAACATCGGACGACGGTGTAAAATATTTAAAGGTTTCCCTTGGAAACTTATACTTGCGGGTACTAGGTCGACCAAGTCGATCTTGTTTGATAGTTGGCCATACAGGCGCTCCAGTTCCTTATCGCTTACTGGGATGATTTGTTTGTCCATAAATAATAGAAACCACTTGTAATAGTGGTGGCAGTTAAAATAAATAAGCTAAAAGGGGTGTTCAGTAAAGAAATTATTGAACACTTTATAAATATATGTATAGTCAAGCATTACAATTCTTGTTTGCGCACATCGAAAGATTTGGTGAAAAAATAGTTCTTGCATCCTGCTCCAAAAGAATGGATAAGGTATTACGAGCACCAACCTTTGAAGAGCTATATGAGAATCCACAACGATATAAAGGTCGCTTCCTTGTATAAAGGAGCACCAACAATTGGTAATGTTACAAATAATTAAAGATGAAAAACAATAAGCCCCTAACAGCTTACAGCAATAGTAAGCAATTCCTTTGCTGCGTAACTGGAGAAGTTATCCATCCCGAGCGGGTGGAGTATCTCCTTGGGGAGGGAGTATTAGAATACAACCTAACAAGTATCAATGGTGCCAACGCGACCTATAGGCCAAAAAAGATTATCGTTGTCGACGACGAAGGAACTGAGTTCTTTTGTGACAAGATTGACGAAACTAGGGCCTGGTCAGAGGAGCGTTTTGGAGCAGATGCAGATGAAGATTCGATCCCAGAGGAGACTGAAAGAAAAGTCCCCAAAAAGATCGAAGAGGCTTCCCCTGCTCTGATTCATGAAAGTCTCGACGTTGTTATCAAAAAAGAGGATACTGAAGAGGATGATTTCTCGTAGTCCAAATTTGTTTTTATCCAAGGGCGGTGAACCTTCGTTTGCGAAGTTTCAGCCATCTAAATCCTTGATCTTTGATAAGTTGCCCACAATCAAACAAATCACACAAACACATGAACGGTCTAACGAATCTGATTCTATCAGTGACGGTCCTAGTGCTGACGGCAGCACTGTGCAAGAAACAACTTGTTGAGCTTGCAGAAGAACTAAGTGAAGTAAGCGCAGACACAGAGGTGGGTTCCGCCTCTACTATTACATTCCCATCGAAAGCTAAGGCTTCCTGATGGCTGAGTGGACCTTCTTATTAACAGGGTCGGCTATTTCCTTTGTAGTGGTGTGCATTCTTCGCAAGAAGGAAAAGACATCTTTCACGAAGAGCCAGCCTCGACCACAACCCATATTGCTTAACTAAAATGTCACACTACAAAGAGAGAGTGGATGTCGGGTTTGTGGGAGGATACATTTTCTTCTACATCATAACTTGCAAGCTTTTGTTCGGTAAGATTCTTTGCCCATTCCTGTTTGCCGTATGGTTGACAGCTGGTTGGAGTATCTCTCGGTACATTGCAGATAAGTTTATTGTAGGGGCAGAAGACGTAAAGTTTTGGTCAGCTCTGGGGATTTTCCTTGGAGTTCTTGGACTGGTGTCTCTAGCCTGGAACATAAAATAAAACCATGTTTCCCGTACTAACATTATTCATTGCTCTTATTATCTTTGGTGACAAAGGAGTAAGTGCTATATTATATGTTGTGCAGGAAGCAGAAATCACAGCCCGAATGAGAGGTTATATCGAAGCACGTTACTCAGGTACTCCATTGGAGTACTTGATGAACTGCCGGTATTGCCTTTCATTCTGGGCTGCTTTTCTGGTTGCCTCCGCATTTTCCGCTTTCTCTTTGCTACTGGATATTTCTGTTCCAATCACTGCAGTTCTGTGTATATTGCTGACTCTAGTCATCTATGGCACACAACTCGAAAAACTAAAAAAGGAAGACAGCAGTGGACATTAAAGATCTAATAGACTGCCAGTTCGTTTCCGATATCTCCCAGTTGGGGGCGACTGTTGAATTCAAGACAATCTTGTATTCTCCTGTGTCTATGCAGATGGAGCATGTAACCATTTCGTGCCCAATGTCTGGGAACTACATCCTAACGGATGCGGCAAAAATAATTGAGGGTGATGTAGGTGTTCCAGAGGAGAGGCACAAGGATTTACTCGTCCAAGTGTTCTCTTCCCTGGAGCAGTCTACAGGGGTCAGTAAGTTGATCGACAAAAAACAAATATTACCAGATTCTTTTGATTCACGGATGCAGGAATTGGCGCTGAAGTTCCTAGGGGATCTCAGCGAAGAGGAACTAAAAAAAGACTCAGAAGAGCTAAAGTTCTCATTCCTACACCTTTGTTCAAAAAACTTCCAAGACTCATATGTCCGATACACCAGTTGATAATCAAGAAAACGTAGCACAACAGCCACCAGCCCCAGGGGTTATAAGCGACCAGGAGGTTGCAGGAGTGCAGGCAATGATAGCCTCGAGGCTAGCAGCGAGCATCTCTCCAATGATTGCCAGGGAGCTTATGACAGGCAAGATATCATTTGCTGCCCTCACTGTGGTGGTAGATGATAAATACAGTGGTACATTCCCATTCTATCAGATCGCTCCACAAACAGCCTCTGAGCAGGATAAGTTTGGAATCAAACTAAGCAACATCAAGTCAACAATGTTGGCTGCTGTAGAGTTTGCCAAAGTGCTAGGGTTTTTCAAAAATAAAGTAGCAAGATCCTTTGATGAAGGATATCTCGATCCACCCAAATAACAAATGTCATCCTCAATTCTAAGAGATTATGTTCTTTCCAGAATACCGATAGTTTGGGTGTATAGCATTGAGGAAGATAGGCTCTTGCAACAAGAGGCCAACTTCCTGCTAGACAAGGGTACAACCAATAGGGTGTACATTTACGATGCTAGCAACACCATTTATGACTTTCAGAAACGTGGGGGTAAGCCTCAGGTAATGGAGGTTGGTGGCCCTACCGAGGCTATCAGTGAATTTATCAAGCCCTCGAGATTCAAGTTTGAGGACTTTGTTGTAGATAAACAATGTACGTGGGATTTAAATGACAATGGGTTTCCATCTAAATCTATCATGGTACTTCTTGACGCCGCTTTCCATATGGTGGATTCAAACAACGTCAAGCACACCAACGCAAGGCTGACTCGCGCAATTAAGTCAGCTGCTCAGGAGTTGATTAAGCAACAAAAGAGTTTGGTGTTTGTGAATCACCACACAGATATTCCTATCGAATTAGAAAACATCGTCACTTATGTTGAGCACAAGCTCCCAGATGTGAAGATGATGAAATCCATCGTCAGGAGCAGCCAGGGTGCTTTGATCTCAGAGTCTATCCCAAAGATTACTCTTACAGATGAAGAGCAGGGGGTGATTGCTCAACAGCTCACTGGACTGACTAAGTGGCAGGCAGAGAATGTCCTGTCTTTGGCAAACAGAGAGAATGCAATCGACATAACCTATGGCACTGGAGATAAGCCGCCTAGAACCTTTAAGGGGGAAGTACTCCGAAGAGAGAAGGCTAGGCTCATCCAGAAGTCAGGAGTTCTGAAGATCATAGAAGTTAATCAGGGGCTAAGCTCTGTTGGTGGCATGGAGAATCTGAAGGCGTGGGCAAAGGATAGGGAGTTGATATTTAGTCAGGGGGCCAGGGATGACGGAATTGATCTTCCAAGGGGCATATGGGTTGTAGGCCCATCTGGAGTTGGTAAGACTCATGTAGCACAAGCGCTAGCTAAAGAATGGGATAGAACTATCCTTAGGTTAGATGTGGCTGCTTGTATGGGTAGCTTGCTTGGGGAATCCGAGGGAAAATTGTTGCGTGCCCTAGGTGATGCTGAAGCACAAGCACCATGTATTCTCTTTATTGACGAGGCTGAGAAGCTGATGGCAGGCGCTAGTGGAGTAGTTAGCGATGGGGGTACATTTCAGAGAATGTATGGCACATGGCTTACTTGGAATCAATCTAGGAAAGCAGATGTATTTGTTGTTTGCACAACTAATAGCGTACAAGATGTCCCAGCTCCCGCACTTAGAAAAGGTAGGGTAGATGAAATATTCTACGTAGGTCTACCAGGCCTAAAGCAGAGAGTGGACATCTTCAACATCCACCTAAACAAAAGAGGGTGGAATCCAGAGGAGTATGGAATTGATCTTGGCTTACTAGCCATGAAGACTCCACACCGAACTGGATCAGAGATTGAGCAAATTGTAAACGAGGGGCTAATTAGAAAAGGAAAGGCGATTGGGTTTGGAAAATCCAACCCCATCAAAACAGATTATTTCCTTGATGCAATTGGCGATGTAAAGATCATGGCAGAGCTAAACCCAGATGAGGCTTCTGGATTGTTCAAGTGGGCTAAATCAAGGGGGGTTATGATGGCAAATGCAGACGATGATTTGACGCCACCCAAAAAATCTTTCTTGAGTAAGACAGGAAAGCCTGATCCAATGGAACCCATCAAAATTAACGAAGAGGAGTTATAACAAAAATATGTCACATATGAGAGCAATGGCCCTGCCTGAAATCAGGGACCTAGATACACTTCAAAAAGCCTGCAAACGGCTTGGTGGAGTTTTGGATACAGAAGCCAAGCAAGCTAAGTTCTATGCAGGGCAACAAAAGGGGTGCGATGCTGTGATTAAGTTCTCAGATAGCACATACGAGATAGCAGTAATCAAAAACGAAAATGGAGTGTATGAGATCGAGGCAGATCTGTATGACTCAAGGCTTCGCGCCATCGTTGGCAAAGACTGCTCTCTACTTAGTCAAGCATTCCAGATTGAGCAACACCGCAAAATCGCCAGGAATCAGGGGTATGAAGTTATCGAAAGGACAAACCCCAAGAATGGTAACATCAAGCTGACAATTGAACGCCGATGAGTGTAGAAACTATCGAAATCGAAATAACCCCAGAGGGGGTAGCTAGTATTGAAGCATTTGGGTTTACTGGAGATGGCTGCAAAGCTGCCACCAAGGCACACGAAGCTATCTACAAGGAAGAAATTAGCAGTAAGGATAAACCCGAGCTGCACATGGGGACAAAAGTCTCCACTAAATCAAATGTCTCAAGATAAAGAGATATCAATGATATTCGCCACTGATGGAACTGTTAAGTCAGTCTATCATGACGAATTGAGTATTTTTGATCAAGGCCGCGTCAACAACTGTCGTGTGACAGATGTTGAATTCGATAACGAATCCCAAGAGTGGGTTGCGACCTTGATTAAGACGGGGCAAGTAATTGCCAAAGGTAAGAGCAGAAACGAAGTCCTAGCCCAGGAAGTATCTATTGTAGATGCCCTCCTGTTTGATGGACAAGACATACACCCATAAACACAAACAAACAAAATGGAAAAAACACCAGAACCACGGTCCGAACAAGAAGTCCTCTGTGATATCGTTAGCCTCCTTGAGTCTAACAAGATCACTCAAAACGCAGATATTGCGTATATCTGCAGTCGCCTACTCAATCCCGACAAGATTCGTGGAGTGAAGCGCTCTGTCACGATGAAGCGCCAGAAGCAGTACCAGGCTTTCCAGGTCATGCTGGCTGGTATGGGCAAGCGTGCATCCAAGACGGTTTCTTCTTCTCCTAAGAAGAAAGCGGCCAAAGCATCTCGCTAAATCCAAAGCTGAGGGCGGGGCATCCATAGGGGTGCCCCGCTTTTTGCGTCATGATTAAAATAGCACACATTTCAGATTTACATATCGGTAGTCACCAGTGGGGTAATGTCGGTAGACAAAAACACCACGGCAAGAATTTACACAAGCTCGCAGATGAGCTTAAGGATTACGACATCGTGATGATAACTGGAGATGTGTTTGACTCTCCAGAGCCTAGCCCACTAGATGTGATCCAGTGGATATACTTCTGCCGAGACCTAAAGGGGTTTGGAGCAGAACTGATAGTTAATGTGGGGAATCACGATATGGTTGTCGGATCTGAGTATCAGTGGGTAGAGACTGGACTACTTGAGGAGCGTGATATTCACAAGGAGAAATCTGGTGATCTGCACGACACCATATTGGGGATTAAAATACTAAATCTTAGTTATATACACAAAAAACAAATTAAAGATGTAATTAATAATATACCGGATGGAATGGACATTATTATGATGCATCAGTCAGCCGCTGGATTCTTACCATCAATTGCTAGGCCGCAGCTAGACGAAGAAGATCTCGCAGAGCTTTCAAAGAAGTGCAAATACTTGGCATTAGGCGATCTTCACATTCACAAGATCATGAAGCTATCTAATGGGTGTACTGCCGCATATCCTGGTACAAACTTCTTCTTGAAGTTGGGTGAGGAATGCAACGACTTCAAGTTCTTGGAGATCCAGTTCGACGAAACAAAAAAGAAGGTTTCAAAGATCAAATCCATTCCATATTCTCCAGATCAAGCCTCCTATGTAATAAACCTATTTGAATCAAGTAGCGTACTAGGTATTGTTGCTAAAGATCCATTTGCTTTTTACATTGTCAGATATACTCCCGCTCAAGAGGATGAAGCTAGGGGGCTAGTTTCTGAAGTCAACAAACACTTCCCAGGAGCTATCATTCACCTACATAGAGATAAGCCTCCAAAGGTGGCAGACTCCCTAGAGAGCGACAGTGAGGTTACGGAAGATACAGACTTCATATCTCTTGTAGAAAAAGAGAATAGCCTGGAACAGAGGGATGTAGATCTCGTTAGTGAGATATGGAACAACCCCTCTACAGATAATATAGCTGCAATCCTTGAAAAGGACTTAACCGAAACGATTCATGAAGCTCAGACACTACACAGCAAATAGTCACGCACTAGATCTTCTAAATGGAGTAATGGTGTTATTCTCATATGAGACTCCAGTGGCGCTAAAGAGTGGTGACACTATCTACCGCTCCTCAACTAAGTACAGCCCTACAACAGGCAAACACATAACTGTGTGGAGACGTAGATTTGGTTATAACACGCCATTCCTAGAAGTATCTCCAGAAAGATTAGAGAGACTCATAGAAGAGAGGGCTAGGATGTTTTGTCTATACGACAACAGCGATGAAAATAACTAGAGTAGAACTAAAAAACGTCACTCAGCATAGAGATGTCAATATCGATATCCATGATAACGTCGTTGGCATTATTGGTCAGAATGGATCAGGCAAAAGTAATTTTGCCTCTTCCATATCTATTGCTGTAACTGGGGAGTTTGGAAAAAAGAAGAAGGACCTGATTACTTATGGAGAGAAAACTGGCTCAATAGAGGTAAGTGGTATTATCAAAGATGTGCCATTTGTAATTAACAGGAATCTACACAACAACGAAGCATCGTTGGAGTATGGATCGGACACTATCAACGGATCAGACGCTGTTACGGATAAGATGTTGGAACTACTGGGGTGCGACAAGTCATTCCTTCCCAATATGGTATTTGTTACTCAGCAGGATATTTTGGGGCTCTTATTTGGCAGGGCCGCTGAGAGGAATAAGATGCTCCAGAAGTTCTTTGGGTTAGAGAAGGCTGCAAAGATTGAGCAGCTAATTGGACGTTGGAAGTCAAACATCCCATACCCTGCAATAATTGACGAAAGCCAAGCTAGGGCTGCTATTGAGAGTGTCTCTAAGATGAAGAAAAATCTCGAGGCAGAGCTAGGTGAAAGGAGGGATAAAATCTCGTCTCTTCGTGAATTTCTTGACTCTGCAAATGAGGATAAGATTCTTTCCAACAAGAAGAGGGCATTGCGCAAAGAGTCAATTGAAGCAAAGATAGAGGAGAAGATCGCTTACAAAGAGTCTCTGTCTAATAGCTTAAAATCACTTACTATTCCCAAGGTAACTAACCTAGACATAGAAAATATCAAAGAAAGGTTGGCTAGTGCAGTCAAGGAGTCTGGAGGGATCAAGGAGATGATCAAGATTCTTGATGCAGCCAGTTGCTCTCACGACAAAAGTGGCGATTGCTCTATATGTGGGAACAAGTTGACAGAAGATATTGTAGAATCAATGGGTAGAAGGCTTGAGGAATCTCGTAAGGCATCATCCAAGATAGATAGAACCATCTTTGCTATATCAAAAGAGTTAGAAGATGCTTCTAGCGAGTTGTCATCGTATGAGACCAAGAGGGATCAATATACTGCCAACATAGATAGCGCCAATACAGCTATTGAGGTTTTGAAAAAAGAGCTAGAAGATAATCAATGGCCAAAGCACTCATCTGAAGCGTACGAAGGTGGGCTGATGAATATACGAGATGCTCGCACAGAGATGAGCAATGCAGAGGAACAGGCAAGTATAATAATCTCCTCCATTGGTGGATTAGTTGATCAGATTGCTCAGCACGAAAAAGACCTAGAGTCTGCCAAGACTGTGGGACTCAAGTATTCTGGGACTAAGATTCATGAGTCTAGGATTTCTAGGGTTAGAGATGTATTTAGGCATGATGGCATTAGTGGCCTTTATGTAAATTCCAAGATGAACCAAATGTGTTCATCTATTAACCAATACCTACAAAGCTTCGGAGCGCAATACCGAGTCAGTGTAGACAAAGATAATGATTTTGTGTGTGACTTTGGATCCAAGAAGGTTCCAGCGTCAGACCTGTCTTGTGGACAAAAGGTAACACTATCTTTGGCATTTAGGTTTGCTGCTTGCGAGATCTTCTCGACAGGAGTGGACTTGATAGTCTTAGATGAACCAACCACATGGCTTGACAGAAACACCATTGCAAATTTTAAAGAAATCATCGAAAGTATTTCAGAACTCTCTGATAGCCAGAACCTACAAATCCTGACTGTTACTCACGAGAGATCTCTGATCCCATACTTTAGACAAACAATCGAATTCTGATGGAAACAGAAAATGATGATAATGAAGAAGATAATCGGTGCCCTATTTGCGATAATATATATCCACACAACCACAACGAGCAGACGTGGAAGGAGTTTGATGACTTTTGGAGCAAATTAGGGAGCGAAAATAAAAAATAACCATGATACAAGTAATCGTAGACATCGAAACAGAACCTCTCTCAAGAGAGGAGATAGAGGCAGTAATGCCTGAGATCAAGGCAGCAGGGAACCTCAAGGACCCAGTAAAGATTGCTGCTGATATTGAAGATAAGAAGGCTAAGTTCTATGACCAAGCAGCCCTAAATCCACTCACAGCAAAAGTGTGTGCAGTGGGTGTCTGGGAAGTAGGCAAGGCGTCTCCAGTACTACATCACTCAAAGGACGAGAAAGACCTGATAACGGTATTCTCTAATCTGTGTGTTGGCAATGTCAGCGGTGTTCCAGAGATTGAGATAATTACATTCAATGGTATCTCATTCGATATTCCATTCTTGTGTAGGAGAGCCCTGAAGTATGGCAAGAACCTATTCCCATGGTTCTTCGGCATTGATGGTTCTCTTTCCAGGAATGCGCCATTGATTGACTTGGCTGCTATTTGGGACTGCCGTAGAAAAGATTACGTCAGTCTGAATGAGCTGTCTATCCACCTAGGGAATGGAACCAAGACAAAGAGCAAGGAATTGTTCTGGCAGACACTCAAGCGAGATGTGAAAGAGGCTGAGGCTTATCTCACACACGATCTGAGTCTGACCTACGAAAATGCAAAATCCATGGGACTTATCAATGACCCACCTGAACGCACTGGAACCTAAGACAGCATTCAAGTTGTTCAGAAAAAAGGCTAATGGAGATATCACGTCTCTGTCAAATTGAGTTGATCAGGCCGCAGATACAGGGTAGTGTCTGGTACCTTGCCAACTGAATAAAAGTAATTGGACCGGTAAATACACAAAAACACAAGAAGATCGTAAAAACAAAATGAAAGTATTATTTATACTAAAACTAAGACATGACTATGACAGTTCTTATGGAGCCAAGGGGTTCTCTAGTGGATTGCAAAACTCAGCGACATTCGTGTCGGACATGCTAAGCAACAATTGCGTAGACTCAAAGATCGAGATTGTCGTGGACGGGAATTCCATCGATAGGGTTGTTACACAGCACAAGCCGAACATCGCTATCATTGAAGCACTGTGGGTAACTCCAGAGAAATTGAAGGAGCTTACTAAGCTGCACCCCAACATCACCTGGGTGATTCGGAATCACTCTGAGATTCCATTCCTAGCGAACGAAGGTATTGCTACGGACTGGGTCTATCAGTATGCACAGATCCCTGGGGTGTTTGTTTCGTCAAATACCGTTCGGTCATGCGAGAACATTTCTGTGTTCACAAAACAGAGAACTGTCTACCTGCCGAACTACTACATCCACAAGAAAGTGGATAAGTTTGAACTTCCTACAGTACATAATGATGTAATTAACATTGGGTGCTTTGGAGCCATCCGGCCACTAAAGAACCAGATGATGCAGGCAGTGGCTGCTATTGACTACGCGGAACGGAGTGGCGAGGTTCTGCACTTCCATATAAATTCCACGAGATTGGAGCAATGGGGTGCGCAGGTATACAAAAATCTAAAGAACCTATTTGCCAACAATGGATACCACGAACTAATCGAACACGAGTGGAAAGATCACAATACGTTTTGCTCTCTCATAAAGAGCATGGACGTTGTACTTGCAGCTAGCTATACAGAAACATTCTGTATCGTTGCAGCGGATGCTGTGTCTCAGGGCGTTCCTGTTGTATCTAGTGAAGACATCTTTTGGCTAAATAGCCTAAAGTGCAACCCAAACGACAGGAAGTCCATTGTCAGAGCTATAATCAAGTCACAGGGTATTTTAAAGCCCCTCTACTTGATGAAGCAGAGGAATTCTCTAGAGAAGTATCTTGGTGATTCTTGGCAGCAGTGGATAGAGCAAGTACGCGATTGACATCCTCCCCGGCCTTTAGGCCGGGGATTCCCACTAAATATGCAGAGCACAATGAAAGTAACAATCACCAGATCTGGAGGGTACTTACGAATAGATCCGATCATTCCAGATCTTCTCGCAAAACTATCTTTCTCTTACACAGTGAGGGATAAAATTAAGAAAAAGTTTTTTGATCAAAAGACTGGAAAGATGCGAGAGGTGTTTGTAGATGGTCCTATTGGTTCTGTTAAGAAGAACCTGTACAAAATAACAAAAGATGGGAATGGGGTAATTACGTACGATGGTCTATTGACCCTAGTAAAGAAAACCCTATTCAAGTTAAAATATGAGATTGATATCCTTGAACCGAATGGTGCTATTTACGAAGAACCAGAAATAACCGAAAGGGTATTTGAAGGTCTCTATCCAGATCAAAAAACTGCGGTAGAGGCTGTCCTGAGTCACGATGGTGGGTGCTTAGTAAATGCAGCAACCAATACTGGTAAGACAAGGATAATCGCGGCACTCTGTAGGGCTTTTAGCAAACACAGGGGATTGGTTGTAACCAACCGCCAATCTGTAGCTACAAAGCTTTATAAAGATCTGCAGGATCTTGCTCCCGAGTGCGATCCAGGCGTCTACCTTTCATCAAAAAAGGCGAAGGGTAGAACTATGGTAATAACATCAAAATCTCTACAAAAGTTTGATCCAAGTAATATTAGTTATATTCTGTTCGATGAGGCGCATTCAGCATCAAGTCCGGTTACGTCAGAGCAATTGTTAAGATTCAAAACATCCAAAAAGTGTGGGTTCTCTGGAACCCTATCTGGTGGATTCAAGGGGCTTTCAAAATACCTTGAGTCTGTTTTTGGACCAACCGTGTTTACCTTAACAGATCAGGAGCTAGAGGAAATGGAAAGGGCTACTCCACTACATGTCTACACTATAAAAGTAGACAAAGGGGTCCAGTTCTCAAAGACAACCCAGAATCTCACAATGGAGAAAAATGGGGTTTGGTACAACCGTCACAGGAACAAGCTACTTAGCGAGTGCGTGAATCTAGTCCCCAAAGACCAACAACTAGTAATCTATGTAAGAACTCTAGCGCACTTAGAGGAATTGATGTCCGACTATCTGAAAGACAGTGGATTTGAGATATACCACGGTAGCATATCTACAAAAGAGAAGATTAGGGTTATGGGTGGATTCAACTCTGGAGATATGAAGAGAATCATCTCTACTGACTGCCTGGCAGAGGGTGTAGATCCCAAGGCGCTGTTTGTGACTATAAATGCCAACTGGACTCAGTCTGATGTTTCGGTCCTTCAAAAAGCTGGAAGAAATAGAAGGTTGACAGAGGGTAAGGGGTATGGAGTAGTAATAGATTTCAACGACATGTGGTGTGAGAGAATGCAAAGAAAATCAAAAACTCGCATAGACCTATACAAATCAAGAGGATACAAATTATTTGAAGATGTCTCACCAGACCAAATACAATTTTTACAAGATGCAACCTGAAGAAGTAGATGCCAGTTCGCTAGCTAGAAAATGCCAGCGAGTCTACGAGTGCTTTAGGGGGCGATCAGCCCCTGGGTACAAGTGCGGCAAAAAGTTTGATAGTGAATGGTTCAAGTTGGCCAATACACTTATTAGACTAAAAGCAGATCCAGTAACCTACCTAGAATCACTTTTTGAGTGCTGGGGTGGTGCTCCATTTGTAAATCAACTGTGCTCCCCGAGAGCACAGAGCATTTACAACAATTATCTCAACAAAGGGAAAACCATTGGCGAGCTGGAGTTTACAAACCAAATAAGATACCTCAATGACGCCATAGCTTTCTATACAAAAACTCATGGAGAAGTCGACAATATTCTTGGTCTAGACTTCGTTCCGGTGAAGGCATATATTCGTATATTGCTATGCAGCGAGGACGTTTTACCAGAGTTTTTAGAAAGATATGGGGCAACTGCATACGCGGAGGTCAAGGCCAACCCATCAATTGACAAATATATAAAGGATACCTATGTCTCAAGATACAACAGATTATTTCCACAAAGACTTTCAGAGGTCGATGATAGCGCACACGATACGCTGCCCGAGCCTTCTAAGGTACCTGCACGAAGGCAGATTTACCCACAACGACGTAGAGCTACCGATTCATAGTGGAATCTTAATTGCAGCCAAAAAGATACTGAATGTTCAGGGGGTAGTACCCACCGAATGTATCCCAGTAGAACTCCTGGCAATGCATCTCAAGGAGATGATTGAATCAGGAGATATTTTGGCTACAGAAAGAAAACCACTAATAAGAGAGGTTGAGGCAATCTATGACATGAAACTCCACGAGGAGTACTTCCTTAAAATTCTTCCTGCATTTCTGTCTGAGATAAAAATTTCAAGATTGATCAGTGGATATAAGAAGGGTACGCCACAGGAGTTTGCCAGTAAGATATCTAAGGCGCTTGAGGAATCAAAACCAAGTAGTTCAAAATCTGTATCCATAAAGCCTCTTATTGATTGCCAGATGTCCGATGTTCCGGTTGAGTATGTCCCATGCGGGATTAACGCAATTGACTCTAGGATGAATGGCGGTCTTGGTAAGGGGGAGTTTGGAGTAGTTTGCGGTGTTTCTGGTTTAGGCAAAACAACCGTAGGGATTAACTTTTGTTGGGGAGCTTGCCTCTCTCACAAGAAGACACTACTAATCACCCTAGAGCTGCCACAGAAGAAGATCTCAGAAAGGTTGTATTCCAGAATGACCCAGGTTGATTACAACAGGATCAGGTATGGTGATGATGGTGACATGGATAAAGTTAGGGATGAGGTTCATCAGATTAGGGATACATTTCCCCTAGAGGTTAGAGCAAACTTTGATATCTGGGATTATTCAGAGGAAGCTTGCTCCCTCAAGATGATAGAAAATCGATTGGCTGGACTGTCCCCTGAGGAGATGCCAGACATGATCTTCCTTGATTGGCTAGACGCCCTCGAAACAGACCCATCAGATAGAAGCAATGGGTATGTATCCAGAGAGCTGCGACACCAGCTTCAGAACTACTCTAAGGGATGCTCTGACATCGCAAAGAGATTTAACGTGGCATTTTGGACAGCAACCCAGGCAAATGCCAAGGGGGATGGACAGAGAGAAGTCCGTATGTCAAACGCAGCAGAGGGCTTTAGTAAGTCATGGCGATGCTCAGTCTTTCTTGGAATCGGCGCAACTGACCAAGACAGAGAGGGCGGGAGAATGACAGTTAAGGCAGGCAAGATGCGAGACGGACAGATATTTGAATCACAAATTCTCGCAAGGCTAGACAAACAGACCTTTGAGGATATCCCACCAGACCTGCTCAATGCAGTTCCAAGTGCGGCAAATTTTACTCCAGTAAATAGACGAACACAGAACACACGATAGTATGGAATACACAGAACAACGACCAATACAGCAATGGCCAATTGGAAAAGTTGGAGACTCGGCGGACCTAGGAGAAATAGTAGGTCTTGAGTTATACTCCTCAGAGATGGACATAACCTATCAAGAGGACGACGACAGAGAGGCAATTGTCATTGCGACATTTGTCTCACCAGATGATGAAATAAATGTTTATAAACTCCCCTTTGACCCGGTGCTGTTCTCTCAGCTTTCTGAGATCTTCAGGAACTATGCGTTGAAGCACATAAACAACCTAGGAACCCCTGCCCAGGAATATAGGGCAACAAAAACCAAATACGGATACGAATTCGATCTCACATGAGTCTATCCTTTGAAGAAGTAGAACGAGTCTTTCCTGAAGCTCAGCAGACTTTTTCCAGGGATCATACAGAATTCACCGTACACTGTCCACGCTTCCACAAGAAGGGTGGACGGTATAAGATGTCCATCAACGCTGACACTGGCGCATACATCTGTCACGACTGCGGACACGCCGGCAATGCCTACAAAGACTTCTTCGACGAGGGTCGTCAATTCTTTATAGGAATGAAGGTTCGTAGACCCAAAGACTCTGAGACATCGTGTCAGGTATATCGATCAAACAGAACAATCTGGAAAGACGATATTCCTGTCCCTGGTGAGATGGTAAAGATGAGTAGTCTTGAGGACAATCATCCCGCTGTAGAGTATCTAACCCAAAGAGGCATCTCTATGGAAGATGCTGACCGATTCAAGTTGTCATACTGTACTGATGGTACATATAGGTTCAGTGACAATATGGGAACTACCTCTGGGAGAATTATATTCCCCGTAGTCATGGCTGGTACCCTTATGGGGTGGCAGGCACGACAGGTGGAAAAGGTAAATGATCGCGGGGATAGGATGATCTGGAAGGGAGATGCCTTCGGTTGGGACATAATGGAAAAGATCCCGCTTGAGGGTGGTGGGTTTCATTGGTCAGATCACCATGTCCCAAAGTATTATACTTGCCCTGGAATGCAGCGAGCAAGATCCCTATTTAACTTTGATAAAGCCGTCAAAAATGAAGGATATGTCGTTGTTACTGAAGGGCCAATTGATGCTCTAAAGGTAGGGTGCTGCTCTGTCGCCACCTTTGGAAAGAAACTAACACGAGATCAAATTAGGATAATTTGCACCAACTGGACTAAGATCATTATGATTTTGGACCAGGATGTAAATACCCAAGACGAATGGTTCAAGAGACTTGAAGATTCGTTCAAGGGGGTATATCTTTTAACTATGAAGCTTGAAGGATTCAAGGATCCAGGTGAAGCACCTAGGTCGGAAATCTGGAAGCAGATTGAAGCAAAATATGGAAACCCAAATGACTACCGCCCAAAAGTACCCTGATGACTTTGAAGATATAATCTATCAATCAATGCTCTCTATGGAAAGCGACAATGGTGTTGTTCACCTTCCTGACGTGATCAAACTCGTCAGTAAGAGAGTGAAGGCCAAGATCAATCCAGAAAGCGTATTCATCTTTATGAAGCGCATGTGCGAAGAGGGTATGGTAGAGAAAGTTTCCCACAATCACTACAAAGCGATTGAGTTCGATCCGAACTTCTCGTTCAGTTAATAGTACTGCGCCTACCCATTGGTAGGCTATCGTAGATCGCCACAGCCCCGCGCAAGGGGCTCGTTGCGTCTGCACACAAACACACACAGAAGTATGAGCGCACCAACTAAATTAAGTATATTGCCACTCCACACTCATACAGCGTATAGCCTTATGGATGGAGTGTCAAAAATAGACGAATACATAAAGTACTGCCAGGAGAATGGGATTGAGGCTTGTAGTTGCACTGACCACGGGTATGTCCTTGGGCTATATGACCTCATAACCAAGACCTCAAAAACAGATATTAAAGGGATACCAGGTGCAGAAATATACCTTCTTCCCCACAAAGAATACAACGTAGCACCAGGCAAAAAGGCATTCAAATATTTTCATCTAACCCTATGGGCGATGAACCAAACTGGGTATAAGAACCTACTTGCTTTATCAAATGCTTCATGGGGCCCAGGTAGGGTTGTAAACATATTTGGAAACTTGAAGCCCAGGGTTGCTTGGGAAGACCTAGAGGAGTTCAATGAGGGAATCATCTGCGGCAGTGGATGTATTGAGGGGCCTATTGTAAAGCCGTATCTTCGTGGAGAGAATGACATGGCCGCTTATGGCCTAGAAAGGCTCATGGAGATATTCGGATCGGACAATAGGCTATTTATGGAGGTAATGCCCCACAACGTCGATAGAGACTGGGAGACAAAGGGAGTTATACAAGTAGAGGGAGAAAATGGATTTATGTATACCTTCAAGGAAACAGATATGCTAGAAACAGACATCGGTACGATTTCTGCTCTAGAGGCTTGCACCAGGAAAGTTACTGAGGTATTTTCATCCCTCAACGACAGACCACAAGAGTTCCCTCTCTCCAATCGAATAATTGACTCTCCAATGAGCATAAGCGAAGAAGAGTTATACGAACTCACTGGTCCAACAAGGATAATTGAAACGCATGAGAGTTAACAAAAGCAGCTGGAGAAAAGTAGAGAGAGGTATGTTCGTGCGAATGGAATGCTCTCCACAAGCACAGCATGGCGACTTACAGAAAGCGGGCAATGAGCTCATCATGAAGATCGCTAAGAAAGAAGGTCTTCCTCTTCTGCTTACTTTGGATGCTCACTTTGTGAATAAGGACCAGAAGGTTGTTCAAGATCTCCTACTGCAAAACGGTAGGGGGGAGGACGGCGGTCTCAAGTTCTTCACAAAGTACTACCAATTAAACACAGAGGAAGCTTGGGATAAGTGGAAGAGTCTGCATGGCAATACATCAGCTCAATTTGTAGAGGGGGTAGAGAACAACCATGCATTGGCAGCAATGTGTGAGCGTGTACAGCTCAAGAAGGAATACCATCTTCCAGAGGTAGAGATGTCCAGAGAGGTTATCGAACTGGACTGCGATCTGGATACCAAGTACAAGCACCACCTATTTGATCTGATCACTAGATATGGTCGTCTACCAGATGATCCTGTCTACAAGGCTAGAATCAAGCAGGAGGTAAAGCTGATCGCAGAGAATGGTAAGGTAAACCTTCTCCCATACTTCTTTGCACTACACGATTTTTGCGAGACAGCTAGGTCTATTGGGATTGAGATTGGTGCTGGTCGAGGTTCTGCTGGAGGTTCGCTTCTGGCATATCTCTTGATGATCACCCATGTTGATCCCATTCACTATGGATTGTCCTTTGACCGATTCCTCTCTATGGGACGAATCAACAGAGGAAAGCTGCCAGATATCGATGTGGACTTCAGTGACCCAGGTAGGCTTGTTGAGTGTCTTAAGGCAAAGCATGGTGACAAGTTCATCAGGGTTTGTACTACTGGCACCAACAAGGTCAAGAGCGCAATCAAAGACGTATCTAGGGTTCTGTTGAATACAAAGGAAGATGAGGCGATGAAGCTTCGTGTGGACAATCTATGCAAGACGATTCCAGATATCCCACAGGGGTTTAATGATCTCTTGGGTTGGCTAACTGGGTGGACAGATGACGATGGTATAGTCCACATGGGGGAGATAGAAAACAACAAGGAGCTTGGAGAGTTCTTTGATGAATTTCAGGCTGTGAGGAATCTTGTGTTTCAGGTTCTTGGTATCCCTAAATCACTTGGAAGACATGCTAGCGCATATTGCTTGTCTGACGTGCCGATTGTGGAGATTGTCCCTGTCTGTACTATCAACAACGAAGACTGTACTCAGTTTACAATGGAAGCTGTTGAGGCTATGGGGCTTATCAAGTTCGATCTTCTAGGACTCAATACCCTAAAGGATATTGGCAACTGTGTTAAGCTCATCAAGAAGCGTCACAAGATCTCAGTGGATATTTACAAAATCCCAGAAGACCCTTTGATCTTTGATGAGATCTGCCAAGGCAGAACCGAAACTGTCTTCCAGTTCAAAGGCCCAATTCCAACACAAACCTGCATGCAGGTTCAGCCTAGGAGCGTTCTAGATCTAGCAGCCATCACCGCAGCATGTCGTCCTGGTACGATGTATGCAGAGATGATTGATGAGGAAACCAACGAGAAGACTACTCTCATTGATCTTTGGATTAAAAGGCGTCAGGGCATAAAAGCTGTTACGTTCTTACACCCAGACCTTGAAGATATCCTGTCGTCCACTCATGGTATCGTTTTGTTCCAAGAGCAAATTGCTGCCATGTTCCAAAAGTCTTGTGGCTACACAGGAGAGCAGGCTGACGAGATTCGAGAGATCATCGGCAAGAAGAAGGCTGACAAGATGAATGAGATTCTACCAGATATCCGCAGAAGGCTTGCAGATAGAGGGTGGAATGCAGAGCAGACATCAGCCTTCGTTAGTCTTTGTATAGCTAGTAGCTCGTACTCTTTCAACCTTAGTCATAGTGTGGCGTATTCCTATATGGCATACATCTGTGCTTGGCTCAAGGGTCACTATCCTCTTGAGTGGTGGACTGCTATCCTGCAGAACTCTACTCATGAAGATCTAGAAGAGAATGCAAAATTCTTCCACGAGAGAGTTAAGCACCCAGACATTAATGTTAGTGATGTCGACTTCTATATTATCGATGAGAAATACGAGAAGATTGTATATCCACTAACAATGATTAAGGGGATTAAGAATGCTGCTGTCGAACTAAAACAGAATGCTCCATACAAGTCCCTAAATGATTTGTTTATGAGGTCTGATCGTAGAATCGTCAGCAAGAGAGTTATATCTGCATTGATCTGGTCTGGTGCTCTGGATGAAATGCCAGAGGCCGCTGGAGATAGTGTAACAGATAAGAGAAATAATTTGATGACGGAATACCTAAAGCTTAGGTTTTCTGTCAGCAAGAAAAAAGAGGATAATGTCCCTCACGTCCCTCTAAGTAGGGGACAGGTAGAGATGCTTGAAAGCAAGAGTCTTTGCATCGGCAACCCTGACATAGTTGAGTTCTTCCGGTCACAAGGAAGGACTCGTTGTGTCGACATTGCTACGGCTTCATTGCTTCCAGCCGATGAGCGCGTCTGCTGTGCAGGCGTAGTTGTAGGCTTCAACAAGATAAAGACGAAGAAGGGTGATGACATGTGCTTCATTGACATGGGAAATAAGGAACACAAAATGAGTGTTACTATCTTTCCCAAGTTGTATGCAGGCATGGCAGATAAGGTGAAAGAGGAAGCGGTAGTATTTGTATATGGGAAGATTAATGTATATGGAGGCAGGAAGTCTATCCTTGCAGATGGTATTGAGTTCTACGACATCGACGAAATAAACTAATAAAAACAAAACTAAATAAACTAAAATAACATATGGCCAGAGGAATTAATGATTTCCAAAATGATCGGAACTATACGTCCAAGCATTTTGTATATCGCGAAGGTGTTAGAGTGAAGTTCGCAAATGCGAACAAGGATATCGTTGCCTGCATCTTGCCGGCAATTGGTGACAAAGAGGATAAGGCAAGTTTCTTGCCCTATCGTGACGAAGAGAACCCAGATGCATACACCAACTGGGCAGTGGGAGTTTACTTCCATCCATTCGTTGGAAAGGAATCAAATATTATTAGCGCCAAGACGTTTGACCCAGACGCATACGATCCAATTCAGGAGCTAATCAAAACAGCCAAGGCCGATCCGAAGTATGCCCTCATCGCAGGGTATGGTTCTGATGGCAAGAAGATCCCCAATGCATACAAGAACGAACATGTTCGTCTTGGATCCATGTGGAGCGGCTATGTTGTTAATTCAATTATTTTGTACGACAAGGATAACCCATCCGACAAGCCCGTAATCCTACAGATCCCTATTGGTGCTTTCACTAGCAGAGACTCTGAGTCGAAGGGCTGGGGTCTTCTATCTGAACTTGGGCGTAAGAACCGCAAGGCAGAGAAGGGATCTGCAGATGAGTATTACTGGGGTGATATCACTGATCCAAGGAAGCTAGTTCCTTGCTCTCTGAAGATCTGCCCAGGACCTACTGGCGGTATCTCCATCTACAACATGGTTCCGCTCGATGACGAAGATCCTATCAAGACGACAAGCTCTGTTCTCAAGGCTCGATACGACCTTGATAGCATCTTCAATGAAATCACTGAGGGTGAAATTATCAGCAAGCTGATCTATTACTTCAGTGACACACCCAAGCTGCTCGAAAGGGCATTCTCGCGAAGGGTGCCAGGCATTGAGGCAATGATCAAGAAGGCAACAGGAGTCAGTGTCACCTCAACCTCATACGATGACGATGAGGAAGAAGACGAGATCCCTGATGCAGAATTCAGACGCCCAGCAGCAAAGGCAGGTCCCTCTAAAAGGAATAGCCTTGATGATGAGGAAGAGGAGTCTGCTGATGAGCCAGTACGTGAGTCGGCTCGGAGCTTTGAGCCAGAGGAAGATGAACTTCCAGCTCCAGCTTCCAAGAGAGCAACATCTCTCGACGACGATGATGAACTAGAGGATGTAGTGGTTGAGTCCGTTCCACAACGAAAGAAAGCAACGAAGAGCAGCGTAGCTGAACTCTTTGATTAATAAAGTGGGAGGGGGCTTCGGCCCCCTCTCCAAACCAAACAAAATAAATTTATGGCAAGAACAAAGAAAGAGAAATCGACGGAAGTTAGTAAATACTCAAGCGTTGTTGAGCAATATTTTGCGGAGAGTGCCGCTGGAGTTAAAGAAAAATATGGATCTGATATGGTGTCTTCAGCGACTGAGGAAGATGGAAATTTACAATATATTTATGTCCCAGACTTGGGATTTCAGTGGGCTCTAGGCAGAAAGGGGTTCGCACTTGGAAGGGTGATGCAAATATTAGCTGCCGAGGGGTCTGGGAAGACTTCATTGGGATTGTGGATAGCAGACCTCTGTATGAGAGCTGGAGGGTTGAGCTGCTTAATAGAGACCGAGCAAGCGGGTTCAACAAAACACATGAGGGCATATCTATCTAAGCCAGAAGAGTTTAGAGTCTTCCATCCGACCAGTATTGAAGGTGCTATGAGAATGACCCTTGATCAATTAAACTTATTTCTTAAATTAGACCCCGAAGGGGAAATCCCAAAGTGCATCGTAATTGATTCAATAGCAGGCAGTTCTGATGAGAGGTTAGAAGAGGATGAGGAAAATTTTGTTCAACAAAAAGTAGGTGGGGTCTCCAAGCAGCTCAAAGATTGGTTGAATCTTTGTAAAAACAAAATAAAAGAAACCAATACCCTTCTCGTTCTTGTAAATCAGGGTAGGGAAGCTATTGCAACTGGTTTTGCAGCAAGAGTTCCCGTTGCCGAGATAGACAAACTGATTGGAAGTGGCGGGAAGGCAATTCCTTTTGTAAGTACATACAATCTGATACTTAAAAGACAAAGTGCCTTAAAGGACTCTTCAGGAGAAGAAAAGGATGGATTCAAAACCAAACTAACGCTTAAAAAGAACAAAATTGGAGTACCATTTAGAGAGATTAATTATAATATTAGATGGAACAAGTCTTTTGATTTTGTAGAGGCAACAACCTCCATGCTCGCTTCTGGGGAAATTGGTGGCTTCCAACAAGTCAAAGGTCCTAAGTTTTTTTCTGATGAAATGGGGATTCCTAAGGAAAGAGCATTAACTGCGCAAGAGTTTTATGACTTCGCCCACGACCCAAGCAGAATAGAAGTATTCCAGCAGGAACTAGATATTGTATTAGATGACAAAATATTGACATATGAGCATCTAAAGAAAGAGGAGGATCAATTAAACACTGAATCTGGGATTATTCCATCGGTGGTTCTACCGGAGTCTCCTGTGGAATAATTGCTTTTCCACTAATACTCATCACCCTGTCCTCTTTTGACTTCGATGCATTATCTCTGGCCCACAATGGCCTAAGATTACTGAGAGCCCACAGTTCTTTGAATTGTGGGTGATCGGTTGAATCGAAGTCGAAAGAGCAGCAGGGCTTTTTGTGGTCTATGTGCCAACCATCGGTATAGCTACCATTTGGGCGACCATAGTTTTCCCATGTCATTCCGTCTTGGAACTGACTCTCAATGTGTTTAATTAAGTCCTCAACTGTATATCCCAGTTTTGCCAATATAGCTTTTGTTGGCTCATTACATTTTTTGCCATGAAGAATGCTTACCATCCTTCTACTAAGATTTCTTGTTAAACGATATGGAAGGCTTTCCGCTCTTGTTTTTCTCAATCGCGCAGCCTGTTTTCCTGGATTTCTTAATCGGTAGTCTTTTACTCTGGCGGCAATCTTTTCTTTATTGTTTATGTAATACTCTTGATGCCTCTTTTTATCAGCTTCTCTATTTTTCCAGTAATCAGTTTTTGCCTTCTCTTTGATTTTTTCTATATTGGCTTCTCTCCATTTTTGGTGCCTTAACCTCTCCTTCTCTTCATTTAAGTCCCTATATGCTTTTCCATTTTCAGACACTTTCCTTTTAGTCTCTTCGTTATTGTTATATTTCCCCCTAGCAATCTCATTAATGCACACAGCACACCTAGAGGTAAATTTCCCTGGTCTATCTGATCTTGGCATAAACTCTATTTCATCTTTTTTAATCAAACATCTGGTACACTTTTTCATATACAGAGTGTATGCTAGTTTACCCAAAACTTCAATACCCAAATAACAAAACATAATAAATTATGACCGACCCACGTAAAGCCTATCTCTCTATGACAGAAGAGGGGAAGGAGATTAATACAAGAGGCAACCTCAAGTTTGCCCTAGCACTGTCAACGCAGCTCAAGACGAAGATTCCGCAGGCTGCAATTAGGTCAGCTGAGGATCCGTTCTTGGAATTCAACATCCAGACCAAAGAGGTTCGACACTTAAATAGGGTCGAAGCCTTTGGTGGAGATTTAGTAATAGATACAGCACCCACTGAGCTGTTCTTTGTAGAGGGGGTTAGCGATATTATGCGCCCCAGTAAAAAGTCACAATTCAATAACTTCGAGAAGCTTGTGACAAATAGGATATGCGAAGTTAGTTGTAAATATGAGGGGATTAGGGGGGCTAATGCCCCCACCCTCCTGTTAGCTACAAACGCCTCAGCCACAGTGCTATGGGTTTTTGGATCAAATGACCAAAACGAGATGGACGAATTGGGTGCTAGGTATATAGCTATACCTGGAGAAGAAAGTAACTTTTTTGCTTGTCCCGTGAGTATCTTAGCAGATAAGCTCTTGAAACTATGAGCAAAGTCCCATATGCTTGCGCCTGTGATATTCCGCAATTAGAATGCCGTCTCCGTCGTGCTTAAGAGGTAGATATGGAAACAGCTCTTTGCCCACTCTTAGACTTTCTACCTTGAGTTGATCCCCTTTCGTTCCAGGCGGCAATAGAGAATGTTGCCAAATTTTTGAATCAATAAATGAATACTCTATTTTGCATTCCTCTAGAGCTATCTGGACACACTCCACAGACCTCATAGCACTCATTGAGGCTGTGAACCTCCGGCTATTAACCATGGGACGCTCTAATATTGCTACCACCTCTTCTCCAGGGAAGAGAGCTTTTATCTTATTAAATATTTCAACTAATTTTGGATAATCTATTCTACTAATATTCTTTTTCTCTTTGGTGTAAGATCTTTCTTTTTTGATTGGAAGCTTAAATAAAAGTCCGCGCCCGTCTGGAGTTACCGCCCCTATTCCATTATTTGTGACACCATTGTCTATCCCACATAAAATCATGATCTAAAAATATATAACAAAATCAACATAGTCAACTATTATTAGGCGAAAAACAACTTGTCAATCATAGTCATAGGGTCTAGCTTAATGAAAGCCTTCTAACACTATGAAACAGTCTATTTCCATCGAACCGATACGCTCTGGCCCACCCCCGTTCCTGTACACAATGGACGAGAATGAAAACGAGTATATCATCTGTACTGGAAAATTCCCGATGATCCTAAAGATTAAGGACTTCGAGTATGAGTATATAGATGATGAAGAAGGAGACGAAGAAGAGCCACCAAGGGATCCAGAGAGTCTAACTGGAGATTTTCAGGTAGAGGCGATGAAGTTTAGTAACACTGGACTTAAGCCCCTATCGTACGAAAAAAACACAAAGGTAGTAAAAGAAATCATCAAGAGGGCTATAGACTTTTACCTTGCTCTCGAAGGTGATACACAATAAATAAACAATATGGCAAAAGACAAAACAACCCAAGTTGAAGTAGAAACTCCAACACCTACACCAATAGAACCAGTAGCACCAGAGGCTACTGCTACACCAGAGCCCACCCCTACGGTAGAGCCTGTAGTAGAGCCCACACCATCAGTAACAGTATTTGATGTTGTTGGGACAGATAATTCCGAACCCAACCCATACAACGAAATACTAGAAAAGCTTGTTCCAGCATTAGCTGGCACATCTAAGCATCTTGTTGCAACATTCGCTAATGTTACTCCAACTACTGGGTATATTCTGGTAAGGACCTCAAACGGTATTTATACCTTTGCTCGAATCGTTGCATCCAATAATGGAGGCTTTGAGTCAGAGTTCTTGTATAATGTACCTGCCGCTGAGCACGCTCTACTAACCAAGATCTTTGAAGAGATTGGTGTCAAGCCGTCTGGACATTCATTCATGAGTCAGTCTGGCATTCTGTAATTTCATTGTTACCACATAATGGAGAGAGGGCCCCTGCGCAAGGGGCCCTTTTCTTTTGGGTAGGAGGGGGGGGTATAAAAGGTGCCCTGTTCTTCCATAATACATTGGTAAAAGAATTATCACTTACATTACGTAAGGAGATAGCAAGTTAAAAACAAACCAAAAAGGAAATCTCATATGTTTCACCGGGTCTGTCGGAGCATAGTCAGCTTAAAAACACTTTGCCCTATCAACGGGGCATTTCCTATGGAGGGCGATCCATTTATGCTACCTGAAGAAGGCGGTGTAATTGTGTATGGGATGTGGAACGAAAAGACGTTCCAAGGGAAAATCGGAGTTTATGAGATCGTCAATGGCATTCCATGCCTTGCGGCCTCAGTTCCTGTATCAGGAACAAATGGGGCATATTGCCCAAGAAGGGAATTCCAACCAGCCGTCAATTGGATGGTGGGAATCCTCGAACGATCATCTACGAATGACCTCCCTACGGGAAGTTATTACATTCCGGTGGAAGAACTGGAAAAGAGGATCGAGCTCCCCAAGTTCTGGAAAGAACGTGGGAACAAGCAACAAAAGACTTTCGGACCCGAAGTGACTCGGCGTCGCGAGCTATTTGCTACTCTACCACACAGAAAATGTGTGGAGATCTCAAAGCTCCTACTGCCAGCACGAGAGGGATCAACCACAAAGCTGGAGATTCTCCAGATTGATGA
>Ga0302280_1000045_pt1 | contig 139744 bp, 120 predicted proteins | sample III_Fen_E1_1_FD_198771 | JGI IMG/M metagenome (GOLD analysis project Ga0302280, IMG submission 198771) | Peat permafrost microbial communities from Stordalen Mire near Abisko, Sweden - III_Fen_E1_1 | ecosystem: Environmental > Terrestrial > Soil > Wetlands > Permafrost | place: Sweden: Abisko... | reverse complement strand
CAGCGACATCAAAAAAATGTTTCCGAGAACTATACATGCCGTTACACTAAATGGCTTCTTGGTTAAACTGATTTTATTTGTGTTTGCTCTTCAAATTAATAAACTCACTAACTAGCAACTTGAATTAATATACTAAAAAAGTAGCGTTTTAGATAGGTTTTGTACCTTATTTGTACCTCAAAACATAAAACCATTGTAAATACAGGCTTAGTTACTTTATGTATCGGAAAGTAACTACCTTTCCTTTGCTTGCCGAGGGCTTGTTTTTGTTGACTTCTAGCCAATTTATCTTTCTTTTATTTGTTGCTTAAACGTACTTGTTAAGCTAATTTTGTTGCCGAGTTGTTGCCCAGTTGTTGCCCAAGTGTTCGGGCAACAAATTTGGGCAACAAATTTGGGCAACAAAAATGAGGCGAAAAACAGGACTTGGAGAAATAATGCTACTCCCTGCTACAACTAGCTGGAATATACTAAAGAAACAAATTAACGGCATTCATCATTTCGTTAGCCCAAAGCATTTACACAAAAAGGTGCAAAAACCGATGAAGTTGACCACCTAAGACCGATAGAAGCTGACCAGTTAGACCGATTCAAATTGACCACCTCTGACCCTTGGAAACACCCAGTCTCTCGCCTATCTTTCCAATTCCTTGTGAATGGAGTTTTATGATCTGTCTTACTTTACTCATACTTATTGGTTTATTGGGCATAATTCTTTACGTTTACGTTGTGTAAAGATTACACAATCAAAACCATAAAAAATTTAATGCTAAAACCGTATGATTATACCAAAATTGCTGGGGTCAATTTGCTCCGGAATAAAGGGGGCAGTTTAATCCGGAATAAAGGGGGCAGTTTCAACCGGAGAAGTGGGGTCTGTTTGGTCGAAATTTCCATATTATTACATTTTCAATGGCTCGAAAGGCTTGAAAATAAACGAGTTTACTCTATAAGTTCAAATCCCTTCGGAGTCACTTTAGTATTTCAAAAGTATAGAAGCAGTATGTTTGTTACTGGCTTATAATCTTATACAATTTAAATACCCCATTAATCTCCACTCTTAAAAAGTAAACACCCGGTGTTTCAATAGCAATAGGCATTTCATAGCTTCCGGGAGCTTGGTTATCAAGACTCTTGATTGGTAAAATGGTTTGCCCTATTACATTTAACACATCTATACTTACAGAAGAATTATTAGTAAGCGTATATTTCATAACACAGCTATTAGAAAAAGGGTTAGGGGCTACCAATACATTATTAAAAGCGGATGATATAGTAGAAATTCCTGTAACACCAATAGTTATGGTGTCATATTCTGTAACGGTACAAGCGGCAGTAACCAAATTAAGTGCTACTACATAAGTACCGGGACTAAAATAAGAGTGGGTAGGTGTTTGCAATCCAGATGAAGAGCCATCACCAAAATTCCAACTATACGATAAAGCAGTAGTATAGCTCGAAGAGAAAGTTAAGCTATTACCGGCAGCATAGTTCCCTGTTATATTTATAGAGGCTGATAATGAATTTACGTTTATAACCTGATAATATACCGTACTTCCAAAACTGTTAGTAGAAACAAGCGTTACTGTATACGTGCCTGATGCAGTATACATATGTGTTGGATTTTCTATAGAAGAAAGACCTCCATCACCAAAATTCCATGCCCAACTGGTAGGATTATTGGTAGACAGATCTGTAAAACTAAAACTACCTGCGCAACTGTTTGTATTAATGTATGAAAAATCAGTTACCGGAGGTAAACTGTTGGGGCTGATGATAACTGTATAATCTTCATACTGTCCTTCATAAGGAACAGAACAACCTGTAAGTGTGTAAGTATATTCATCATCACCAACACGCATTCTTAAAGGAGTGTTTAATACCGCGGTATTGGGTATGGTTATAGAACCTGTATGGTATGTAAGTGTATATACACTCGAAAACACCAATTCATTACTATCCCATATTCCATTATTATTGAAATCTATCCAAACTTCAACAGTTTCATATTCTGAAGAACTAGTGGTGATTGAAATGCTATATGTTTGTCCACTAACAAGAGTTGTGCTTTCTGTACAAGTAAAATCTTTATAACCTTCTGTACTTGCACCTGAAGAATTATTGATGGTATTTAATGTAACATTATATATACCATAACCACAGCATGGGTTTGTAGCTGCCGGTGTACATAGCGCAGGAGAAGGAGGATTACCCGGATTTACAGTTATACTTTTTGCAATAGAGTCGCAACCAAATGTATTGCACACTTTTAGTTTTACCGTATAGGTGCCTGCAGTCGAATAGGTGTGTGAGGGATTAGCTTGCGTTGATGTTGTTCCATCTCCAAAGCTCCAATTCCATGAATTAGGTAAGTTAAGACTTGAATCGGTAAAAGAAACTGTTGATCCGCATGCACTTGCTAAATGATGAGAGAAGTTAGCACAAGGATTATAAGATATGTTCAGCGTATATGAAACTGTATCAGCCGGATTTCTTGGATCGTTTGATTGTATAATGATATTACTTGTATACGTTCCGCCGCTTAGCCCCGTGCTACTTACAGTTATTCTTATACTATCAGCTGCATTAGGAGCTACATTACCTGCACAGGTTGATAAACTAATCCATGATGGAATATTATTAGAAGTTAATTTTACAGCATTTGATAGAATCTTGTTTGAATTTACATCAACATCATAATAATCGTAACCTATATAAACAGCTGTACCTGAGCCAATACTCCTGTAACTTACAATATCATAAGTGCCATATTCAACCAGTTCTTTCTTATCTGAGTTTGTAATAGATTGATACATGGTATAATAGTCTGTAGTAATGCTTAAAGGAAGGTCTTTAGTGATTTTGTTAGTTGTATCTAGAACAGTTAATGCTGTTCCCGAATATAAATACCCCTGATAAGTACCTGTAAATAAACCAAGTTCATATAAACTACTGCCTGTATAAGTAGAACCGCATACAATAGCTGTTCCTCCATTAGAGACAAAACCTTGCACTACGCTTGCCATTTGGGTATAATAATCTGTTCCATTTATTTGAGACGGGAATAGTATTACTTGTTTGTTTTGCAAAGCAGATGATAGTGCAGAAGGTGTTGTGTATGAATGCTGCGTGAACGAAACTAATGGATAATATTGGGTTATTGCCGTTATCATATTAGGATAGCGTGTAGTCATATCTATCCCATAAGTCATTACAAGAACATGTACCGAATCTTGGGAAGCTACACCACCGCAACCGGGCACAGAATAAAGTAAAATGCCTTGACCACTGTTTTGTGCAGCAACAGCTGTGGTATTTGAAGCTCCGCAGGCAGGTAAATTAACTGTAATATTTTTTGGTGTTACACTAAAAATTGGAGCCGAAGAAGCATTGCCCGTAACACAAACTGTTTTAATACCAATATTAGTTGTAAACGTAAGTGTAGAACTTTGCGTACCTGTAACTATAGGGCTAAATGTTATGCTGATTCCCTTTGTAACACCCGGCATAATAGTAAGAGAGGAAGGAGAAAAAGTATACGTACTAAGTCCTGAAACAATAGAGGTAATTTTTAAAGTATCGCAACCTGTATTGGTAATAAAAACAGAATCTGATTTAGAAGCATATTGCATGACTGTTCCAAAATTAATGCAGGATGTTGGGTTAACAGAATAACCGGCCACCCCGTCAACTGTCATAATGCAAGGAATACTGATAGAAGGATTAAGACTATCATTTGATTGTACTATAATAGCAGATGTGTATACTCCATCATTATATCCTGCTGATTTAAATTTTACCAGTACCGAATCTTTAGAAGAAACACCTACCGTATCAGTATATTTATTTAAGTTAATCCATTCAGTTAAGCCATAAGGCAAGGCATTTTCAACAGCGTTAGAAATCAGTTGTGCCGTTTGATTTCCATACATATAGTAATCAAACCCCATATATATAGCTTTTCCTAAACCACTATTACAATAAGTAACTACATCATATCCTGCATAACTAACTAGCTCGATTTTATTTGTATTGGTTATGTTGTTGTAGTATGTATAATAAGGCGGGGTAAAACTAATTGGCAACCCTTTTGTTATCTTATTGGCAGTATCTACATTTAAAGTTCCCGAGCCATATAACTCTCCTTCAAAGTTTCCGGTAAATAAACCCATCTCATACATCTTTGTAGTATTGTAAGGGCAACCGGTAACTATTACGGTACCACCTTTGTTTGCAAAATTTTGCACAACAGTTGACAGTGTGCTAAAATAACTTACAGAGCTGCTTTGCGCAGGAAAAAGTAAAACATCTTGCTTAGTTAAAGCAGCCTGCAATGCACTTGGTGTGGTTCCTGTAAAAAGAGTAATCTTTATTTTTTGAAAATATTGTCTGATAGCTAATATCAAATTTGAATAATAAGTCGTGTTATAACTATCGGTAAAGACTAAAATATTTACCGAATCGGAGTAGTTTCCTGAAAAAGATGAAACTAAAGTTCCTCCACCGGTATTTTGAACCTTTAGGTAAAGCATAGCAGAATCGTTACAACCTATAGAGGCTCTCAAGGTATCGGGAGATAATTGTATAGTTGGCGGCTGTTGAACAGTAAGTACTTTATACGTAGTGTCTGAACTTATGCAATTGGTAGCTATTAAAGTTACTGTTTTTGTACCGGGAGTTGAATAAGTATGACTTGGGTTTTGAAGCGTTGAAGAAGTACCATCGCCAAAATTCCATTGCCACATATCCGGGTATTGCGTACTGTTATCAGTAAACCCAACAGGCACATTATACGGAGGGGCTAACGTTGAAGGTGTAAATTTGGCAACTGGTGGTTGGTTGGTTTTTAGAACAGATGTCCAACTTGCCTGGTAATTGCCAAAGTAATTGTAATTACTACTTGTCCATTTAATAAACATCTCGCCCGAAGTAGCCGTAACACTATTAGGTAAACTTGTGCCCGAAGCGTCTAATAATAAAGTTCCCGAAGTACTGTTTCCATCATACACCATAAACACATCATAGTAAGAGTATGTGTTAAAGCTTTCAAATGAAAGCGTAATACTTGAAGCGCAACCCGGGTTTATCAGCAACGAACAGTTTTCATCATTGCCGTAATGACCATTAGGTCCGCCACTATCAAATAAAGTTCCTGTGGGTAAATAGGTTGTATTAGCCGAACACATGTTAAGTCCGTTTACTACGTGTATATAAGCAGTTTTAGTTAAACTATCAGACCCAAATGAATTACTCACTTTTAAGGTAACCGGGTAAGTTCCTAAAGTATTATATACTACAGAAGGATTTTGGGTAGTAGAATTTGTGGGAGTTCCTCCTGAAAAAGACCAGCTCCATGCTGTAGGAACGTTATTAGAAAGGTCGGTAAAATTAACTGTACTGCCGGCAAGCACAGTTGTTATATTAGCCGCAAAGTTGCATATTGGTGGAGAAGTATTGGCATTAAAAATTACGGTATAATCTTCTGCCTGCCCGTAATAAGGATTATAACATGGACCCGAAATTGTATAATAATAACTTTCGTCCATTACCCTTAAACGCAACGGAGTATTTAATACAGCTGTAACAGGAGTAAATATTTTTCCAATAACAACTCCTATAGAATCATTGGAAGTGAAAACCAATTCGTTAGTACTATTAAACTGCCCATCGTTATTGTAATCTATCCATATTTTTACATTCTCATTATAAGGACCGGTAGTAACGCTTACGGTATATATATTTCCGGCAGTTAATACGGTTGAGTTAGTACAGGTAAAATCTTTATAACCTTCTATAGAATAGCCTGAAGAATTATTTATGGTATTAAGAGAGAAGTTAAGAATACCATATTCTGAATTACCATCTTGTGTGGTAGGTGTGCAGGTAGCTGCTTTAGGTCCGTTTTCTATATATATAGTGGTAGTGGTAGAATCTACACTTGGGCAAGATGAGAGACCTTGTGCAACCATTTTAACCTGATAGGTACCTGCTACAGTATATGTATGGCTTGGGCTGGCAGTTGTACTTGTTCCTCCATCGCCAAAAGTCCATGTATATGAAGCACCATTTATAGTTCCGTTTGTGAATTGAATAGTAGCAGGTATAGTACAAAGGGAAACCTGAGAGGCAGCAAAAGAAGCCTCCACCCCATATACAAAAACGCTTACCGATTGGTTGTTTGATGCATTACTATCCAACCCGCCATTGGGGTTACTTGTATAACAAGTAAATGTATGTGTGCCTGCTGTTGTGGTAAAAGAAGGAATGCTTACGTTAGCAGTTTGGTTATTTGCCAGTGACCCACTCCAGCTTTGGGTTTGCACCGCCTGATTATCTATATAATAATTGAGTGTACAGGTTGTAAGTGTATTCGTTCCATAATTTTCTAATGTAACCACCGGGTTAACAGAATTGCTGCAATAAGCCCCGGTTGGGTTAACAATAGCTGCTATGCCAGCATCATTTTTAAAAACATCCAAAGGCTCAATACCAATTACAGCCTGGTTGGTTTGCGAAAAATCATATCCGCTTCCGGTAGGTGCTAAAGCATTAATACTATAAAACCCATCACATTCTCCGCCCCAACCCCAGTTCATATCTAAATTACTATCTTCATCAAAACCGTCACAAACCCATGTGTGCCCACCTGCACTGGGGTCCCAGCCTACATATTGAACAGGGCGCCCATGTGTTAATTCATTTTCTATTAATACAATCCATGCCGTATCGGTGTAGTTAGAACGTAATAACCCTTGTATGGTATTAGGGTTATATTTAAAATATTTCACATATGAGTTTTGAGCACAAATGCTATCATCGGCTGTAATAACCCAAGCCCCACTTCCTGATGGTGAATAATCCATCTGCACACTTATACCGCTATGAGACATTAACCTAGCTATCTCTGTATTATCACTCGAAATACTTAATGGCATGTTAGCCCAATTGTAATTAGTAGCTCCATAATTGGCAGATAACGTTCCGTAATTTTCTGAGAAAGTTGGTGTACAATCACAATAAGAGCTTGAACCTTGCCCTTTTGCCGGATAGTTCCAAAAACGCATAATCTGAGACATGGCACATGCCACACATCCGGTAACAGAGCCACCTGGGCATGAGTCGTTATAGAATGGAGATTGGTTCCAGGTAGTTTGAACCAAAGGTGCCACACTTGCTGTCAAAACAGAATTTGGATTTGCCAAACGAGCCGAGTTGTTGGTATAAGTCGTCCATTGTTTGGTAACTCTGGCATCAGCATTGGTTATGTTTGTTTGAATAGAAATTATTTCAGCTTTGCGTTTGCTCATCCAAACACTAAAAGGAGACTTTTTGTTTGGAACAACGTATTGCCTTTTGGTTGAGTAACCTATAATAGGATAGGCTCTGTCATCGGCAGAGACAATAACAAACCCATCATTTGTGTTTACGTTAAACACATAGTACACGGGCACACCGGTATCGGTGGTTTCGGTAAATGCCAGTTGCAGATTGATATTAGCTGCGTGCGTTTTTTGTTTGTAATAATTTGCCGCAACGCTTTGAGCCACAGTTTGCGATACAGGATTTGCTTCAAGAGTTTTGATTCCGAAAACAAAAACAAGCAGTAAAAATATTCGTGAAGCCATAATGAAAGTTGTTTTGATTAATAAAGAGCTACTATCTCGTACGAAAATAATGATTATTTTAACAAATCTTAAGAAGCTGTTTAAAATTTATTTAGGTAGGATTCATAATCTTAAATCCAATTGGCAATTATGGTTATTAAATATGCACAAGGAATAAATAGAAATTGTGCCAAAATGGTTCCTATGAATCTGCTTACTACCAAAATCCTAATAGTTTTTCGGAAGGTAGCCTCTGGAAAACTGTCATTTACAACCTCATCCGTGATAAATGAGAGATAAGGATCAACAAAAACCATAAAAATAATCATAGCAGATCCATTTACAACAGAAACTAGTGTGCTGGATGTGGCTCTAACCGAAGGATCAATAAAACCGGCATACAAAGAAGAAAGTACGCCTGTTGTGATAAAAGCATTCATGATCATCGTGAGAAGAAATACTTTATACGGAAACTCCTTCATCAAGTAGGAAGAGATTTTAAAATTATCACGATCAGGAAATCGAAATTGCATGGTCAATTGTTTTAGACTCGATTTTTTAAGCCCAAAATAAAGGAGTTTTGGAATTGATTTATTTGTATTGAATTTCATCACGGCCTTCGATAAAAGCCTCTGAAAAGAAGGAATGAGAAATGCTCCAACTAATGTGCCTAACGTACCCATTAATATAAGTAGACGAAACTCAAACGTACCAACAGAAAGACCAAGTTGCATGTGTTCTTCAATCCATTTGGCCAATAAAGGAGCCTGAAGACTTACAGCGGTTCTAGAAACTAATAAAACCAAATTAAATAAAGCATAAGATGTAGTTATGCGTTTTGAGCGAACTGCGGTTAACTGAACAGCATGCGCTGTGGTAATTATCAGATGAATTAAAAAAGTAAGAGTTAATACAATTGGGATCATTAATTTTCTTGGTCAACTGCACTAAATTAACAAATTATCTTTGTTAAACCCAAATTCCAAGTCACTATGTAGTTTAGATTATTACTATCCAAAAATATTCTTGTCACAGAACATTTTAAACGTTGGTTTACTTTAATTGATCTTTTAAAAATAAAGAATGCTTGATATTATGTTAACTAAAAAATCAAACCGGATTGGTTAATTTTAATATATTTATACAAACAAATAGTTTTTCTAGGTAATGTCACTTGAAATAAGATTGCTGAGGGAGTCAGAATATAAAGCCGTTAATGATCTTTATAACAATACCTCTCATATTAACCGTCCTGCACCTATAGCGTTAAGGAGTTATTCTGATTTTTGTTGGGAGTTCATAAATTGCCCCTATGGAAAAGCTATTTATGTGGGTGCTTGGGAAAATGAAGATGGAAAGGAACCAGTTCTAGTTGGAATCCAATGTGTAATCTTATTGAAAATGATTACTGAAACAGGCAGGCAAATTCTGAGTGCAAAAGGAGAAGCCACATTGATTGATATTAAAGCCATGATTAAGCACAAAAGAACGGATATTCTTAAAGAATTATTTGATGTTTTGATTAAGGAATGTTACCAAAGAGGAATTGAATTTTTGTGGGGCTTTAATAATATTCCTGCAACATATAAACGTTTAGGCTTTGAGAACTCTTTTAAATCGTCCCACGGAATACTTGTTTTAAAGCCATGGAAAGCATTCCAAAACATTACTTCGTTAAAATCAACGAATTCAAATATGGATAATTTAAAAATTGCTCTACGAACAGCGTTATCCTATATGTTTTCATGGAAAAAAATATTCATCTTTTCCAAAAGGAGCAATTATACTTTAAACTATGAATTAAATGAAAATGATTCCCTCTTTCGAAGTGCAACCTTACCTGATAAAATGATTTTCTTATTGCAGGATAAAAATTATTTAAACTGGAAAATTTCAGAGAACCCCTATAACATCAACTACAAGTCTTTTCAATTATTGGACGAAGATAAATTGTTAGTAGCACAGATTATTTGCAGCGTTCAAAAGGATGTTGCCTTTATCGAACAAACATTGTTTGATAAAAAAGTAAAAACGAAAAGCAGGCAGCTACTTTTAAAAACGATTCTACAGTCATTGGAAAATGATGGTGTTTGCTTAGTAAGGTATACAGGCTTTAAAAGTAATAGACTGAACATGGATGAGATGGATCTTCTTAAAAGTATTGGATTTGTATTTACAGGCAAAGGAGAGTGGTTTACTTTTAAACATTTATCAGCTACGTCAAGTATCAATCCCGAAAAAATTTATCTTTCCCGTATGTATAAACAAGGGGTAAATTGAATTTAATGAATAATAGAAAAAAATATATTGAGATTTTCGTGAACTCCTTTCAAGTAAATGAAAATGAGCTTCCAACCCTTCATTATCAGGATGTTAATAGTTGGGATTCCATCGGTCACATGAAAATGATCGCAGAATTGGAAGAGACCTTTAATATTATGATAGAGATCGCGGATGTTCTTGATTTTAGTTCCTTTTTAAAAGGAGTGGATATAATGAAAAAATATGGCATCGAAATCTAGACTATTAATTGGTAAAACGGCAGTTATCACAGGCTGTAATAGGGGTATTGGGAAGGCAATACTCGAAAATTATGCAGCAAACGGAGCTACAATTTTTGCCTGTGTCCGTAAAGAAAGCCATGAGTTCTCTAAATTAATTCAACGAATTTCTAAAAGGAATTCCGTTTCAATTATTCCAATATATTTTGATTCGCGAAACATAGAAGAATTAAAACAGGCTGTATCCAAAATAAAGGACTCAAGCAAAAAGATTGATATTCTAGTAAATAATTCTGGAATAGGTTACAATGCGCTTTTTCAAATGTCGTCTTTGGAAAAGTTGAAAGAGGTCTTTGACGTAAATTTTATAGCACCTTTTGTTTTTACACAATACCTTACCAAATTAATGGTAAGACAAAAATCAGGAAGTATAATAAACATATCATCGACTGTTGCGCTTGATGGAAATGATGGGAAATCAGTTTATGGAGCTTCTAAAGCTGCGCTTATTTGCATGACAAACGTAATTGCATCAGAATTAAAGTCATATGGAATAAGAGCTAATTCCATTGCCCCCGGACTGACAAATACAGATATGTTATCCTGTTTACCTAAAGAATTTATTTTAAAAATTGCGAATTTACCCGAACAAAATAGGATTGCAAAGCCTTCTGAAATAGCTGATACAGCACTATTTCTGGCCTCTGATCTTTCAGTACATATTTCCGGAGAAGTGATTAGAGTAGATGGAGGCATAAAATGAATACGAAAAAGGAAATCATTAAAAAATGTGAAGGAATTGCTACTCGTATGCGAATGAACTCATTAAAAATGGCTCACTTGGCTGGTGCCAATGGTGCCCACATGGGTTCCTGTTTATGCATTGTTGATGTAGTTGCGGCACTTTATGGCGGAGTTTTAAACTATAAACCAACAGAGCCTGCCTGGAAGGGGCGCGACCGTTTTATTTTGAGCAAGGGACATGGTTCAATGACACTTTTTTCGGCATTAGAGGCGGTCGGAATTATCACAGAAGAGAAGTTGTTTACTTTTTCACAAAATGGTGGGGATTTGCTTTGCACTTCACATATCACTCCTGAATTGGGTCAAGAATACTCCAATGGCACATTAGGTTTCGGTTTAAGTTACGGCGTTGGATTAGCTCTAGCATCCAATTATACAAACAATCCATTTCATGTTTACGTACTATTGGGAGATGGTGAATGTAATGAAGGATCTATTTGGGAAGCAGCTATGTCTGCGCCACATTTTAAATTATCAAATATAACTGCCATTATAGATTTAAACTTGATGCAATCAGATGGTAGTGTAAATGATGTTTTAGATATTCAACTTACAGATATGTGGAAAGGATTTAATTGGGAAGTTATCAATATAGCGGATGGACACAATATTAGACAGCTTTTAGATGCCTTTGCGCAACCACGCATCAATGGGAAACCACGTGTAATTATTGCGCCAACTGTAAAAGGTAAAGGAATTTCTTTCATGGAAAATAACCCCTCATGGCACCATGGGCTTGTTACAAAAGAAGTATTTGAGAAAGCAATGATGGAGTTGTCCAGTTAATCATTTATCTATGATAGAGTATAATTCTAAAAATATAAGAGCATGGTCGTTACTTGGTCAAACACGTAGTTTTGGTAACACCTTGCTCGAAATAGCAAAAGATAATCCCAAAATTATTGCAGTTACAAGTGATATGGCCAAAACTTCCGGTCTTGACCGTTTTGGAAAAACATTTCCCGACAGATTAGTCAATACCGGGATTGCTGAACAAAATATGGTTGGCATATCTGCCGCACTTGCTAATGAAGGATTAATTCCTTTTGCGATTTCATTTGCAAGTTTCTCATCCATGAGGGCATGCGAACCGGTAAGACATTTTTTAGGCAATATGCGTAGAAATGTAAAATTGATTGGTGTTGGGTCTGGCTTTGCAACAGGAATATTCGGAAACACTCATTATTGTAAGGAAGATTTTGCAATTATGAGGGCAATCTCCGGTATTGTAATTATTTCGCCAGCTGACTGCACTGAGCTTTCAAAGGCAATGGAGGCATCCGTTCATTATGATGGGCCTGTTTATATAAGACTTACAGGACAGATGAATCATCCTATTGTTTACAAAAACGATTATTCTTTTGAAATTGGAAAAGCAATAAAACTGAAAAACGGGTCTGATATAACCATTATGGCAACCGGATCAATGGTTCATAATTCTCTTATGGCCTCGGAAATATTAGAGGTACAAGGTATCAAGGTTTCGGTAATAGATATGCATACTATTAAGCCATTGGATACAGAAATGCTTAACAATGAGATTGGTTCATCTGAACTAATCGTATCTGTTGAGGAACATAGTAAGATTGGAGGATTAGGAGGGGCAATAGCGGAACATTTGAGTTCGTTAAAACAACACCCTATTTTATTAAGGCTTGGTATTGAAGATGAATTTCAAAAGGCGGGAAATTATTTATACATGCTTGAACAGAATCAATTGCTTCCGGAACAAATTGCTTCCTGTATAAAGAAAAAATATTTGTCTTTAAACTTAACCCGCAATGTTTCCATTTGAAGTAAAATATCCGGAAGACAGAATTGCGGTTATGACTGATAATGGCTCTATATTTACATTTGGTGATATAGTTGACTTTACTGAAAAGATTCGCGAATTGATTCCTGATCGCTGTCTTTTATTTTGTTTGTCCCAAAACACAGTCGGATCCTTATTCGGATACATTTCCTTTTTATCCAACTCCTTTGTTCCTGTGATGCTTAACTCAGACATAAATAGTGATTTTTTGGAAGTACTCATTAATACTTATCGTCCTCAATATTTATGGTTGCCTGATAACCGCAATAATGAATTTGCAAATTATCAGGTTGTTTTTTCGGCACACAATTACTCCTTAGTGAAGCTCGAAGAAAAAAATAGTTTTGCATTAAACCCTGATTTAGCTATTCTTCTAACAACATCCGGCAGCACTGGGAGTTCAAAATGGGTAAGAATTAGTTATGAAAATTTAAAGTCCAATACCGAATCCATTTCATCTTTTTTGTCTATTGATGAACAGGAACGCCCTATAACTAGTTTACCCATGTGGTATGCATACGGTTTATCCATTATCAATTGCCATTTATTTAAAGGAGCAACAATATTACTCACCTCAAAAACTATTGTGGAAAAAGATTTTTGGAATTTCTTTAAAAGTAGAGAGGCTAGTTCTTTTTCAGGGGTTCCATATACATACCAAATATTGAAGAAACTTAAATTTTCTGAAATGTCGTTACCATCATTAAAAACACTAACACAAGCAGGAGGTAAGTTGAACAATGAGCTGAATATTTATTTTTCTGAGTATGCTTTAAATTCCGACAAACGCTTTTTTGTAATGTACGGGCAAACCGAAGCAACAGCAAGAATGAGTTTCCTGCCTCCTGAGTATGCGATTGAGAAACTTGGCAGTATTGGACTTCCTTTACCTGATTGTGAGTTTGTCCTAGTTGATGATTATGGAAATGAAATTCAGGAAATCGATCGTGTTGGAGAACTTGTCTATAAAGGAAAAAATGTTTCGATGGGCTATTGCAAGTCAGGCGATGATTTATTAAAGTGCGATGAAAATAATGGTGTGCTATTTACTGGGGATTTAGCAAAAAAAGATGCGGATAACTTTTACTATATCACAGGCAGAAAAAACAGAGACATAAAATTATTCGGCAATCGGATAAACCTAGATGAAATGGAAAACTTGCTGACAAATATAATTACAGACTGTGCTTGCACTGGAAGTAATGATAATCTGTCTGTTTTTATCACGGACAAAACAAGAGTAGTTGAGATAAAAAATTTCATTTCATTCAAAACAGGTATTCATCCTAGCGCTTTTTCTGTGAAGTATTGTAATGAAATCCCGAAGAATACTGTTGGAAAAATTAATTATTCCATGTTAGAAAGTTTATGAATCTTAGGGAAGTTCTGAAGATAGAGCCATATTCCTTAAACAAAGCTGAAAAAGAAAAACTTTTTAACCCCTTCATTATGGAATTGTGTAGATATCATTATACACATTGTGACCCATACAGAAAAATGATGGATGCCATTGGCTTTGATGCCGAAAAAACACACACATACACCGATGTGCCTTTTCTTCCGGTTCAATTATTTAAAACAGTCGAATTAATAAGCACCCCAAGAGAAAATAAAGTAAAAACACTATTCTCTTCAGGAACATCTGGCCAGCAAAAATCGCGGGTATATCTTGATAGAGAGAATGCAGCAAACCAAACAATGGTTCTTGCGAAAATAGTTTCCTCTTTCATTGGAAATAAGCGGCTGCCGATGCTTATTGTCGATTCAGAAAACATAATCACTGATAGAACTCATCTTTCAGCAAGAGCTGCTGGAGTAACAGGATTTTCATTACTTGGCTCGAAGCGAGCATTTGTTTTAAATGAAGAAATGGAATTAAATATTGAACTGTTGCAGACTTTCATAAAGCAAAATGAGGGAGAACCTATTTTTATATTTGGTTTTACATTTATGGTCTTTCAATATTTTTATCAAACGCTTTTAAAACTTGGAATAAACCCAGATCTTTCAAATGCTGTTCTAATACATGGAGGCGGATGGAAAAAACTTGAACAGGAATCAATTTCAGTAGCGGATTTTCGAAATAAATTACATAAAGTTTGTGGCATACATAGTATATATGATTATTATGGAATGGCAGAGCAAATGGGCAGTATTTACATGGAATGTGAATTCGGGCATTATCATGCTTCTGTATTTTCAGATATCATAATAAGACGTACTCTAGATTTTTCAATAGCTAATATTGGTGAAGAAGGAGTAATCCAAGTACTTTCCTTATTGCCCAAAAGTTATCCCGGACATTCTATACTTACCGACGACACAGGTATTATTCTAGGTGAAGATAACTGTCAATGTCACCGTTTGGGAAAGTATTTTAAAATAACAGGGCGATTAAAAAAAGCTGAACTAAGAGGGTGTAGTGATAGTTATGAATAAGCATTTAGAAAATATAGAATTTATATTCCCTAAGGTTTTTAATTTGGAGAGTTTTGTTCAAATGCAACCAGAGGAACCTTTCTCTGAAAAGGCAATTTCCTTTTTAAATGAACTATCTATCCTACTAAGAAATAATCTTCAAGCGAATGAATTTTCTGAAATAATAACCTTCGCCTTTTTTTTAAGAAGGGCAAATCTAATTCAACTGAAAAGGACATATTATCCACAAAATAATTTACGAATTGGAAAGGGAATTGTGTTCCACATTTCCCCTTCCAATATGCCTCTAAATTTTGCTTATTCTTTAGTTTCCGGGATTCTTTCTGGAAATCTGAACATTATACGATTACCTTCAAAAACATTTAAACAGACAGATATTATCTTGCAGGCTATTCGGATGTTAAGTGAACAATTTGATTTTCAATTATTCTCAAAACGCATTCTTCTTGTTAGATATGATAAGCTGAATTCTGCTACAGCATACTTTTCTTCCATTTGTGATGTGAGAATAATTTGGGGTGGGGATTTGGCAGTTCAGGAGATAAAGAAAAACAGTCTATCAGCAGAAGCAATAGATGTAACTTTTGCAGATAAGTATTCCCTATGCATTATTAATGCCAATAATTATATTAATGAAAAATCTCCAAAAAAAATAGCTCAGTCATTTTACAACGATACCTTTTTGTTTAATCAAAATGCATGTACATCACCGCATTTAATTGTTTGGCTTGGCAATGATGAAAATGTGATAGTTTCCCAAAAAATATTTTGGGATAATTTATATAACTTGGTTAAGGAACAATATAATTTTCAACCGCATTCTGCCATAGATAAGCTGGCCTCTTTTTATAATCAAGCGATTCATATGGAGGAAATAAAAAAAACACCCACTCCTGATAATCTAATCTGGCGGATTGAATTACATGAATTATCAGAAGATCTGGATAAATACCGTAGTAATTGCGGTTATTTTGTTGAATACAGAGCCGCCTCCTTATTAGAGCTTTCCAGTATCATTTCTAAAAAACACCAAACTATAGCCTATTATGGTGTTCAGAAAGAAGATTGGACTCATTTTAGTGAGCAAAAAAGCCTGAATATATTTGATCGGATAAGACCTATTGGTAAAACCTCAGACTTTTCACTTACTTGGGATGGATATAATTTGATTGATACACTATCAAGACAAGCATTTAAGAGCAAGTAAACTAGAATACTTAAATAGTAATAAACTAAAATATTTTGTGCGGAATAACCGGAATTATTAAACTTAAAAATTCAGCATTAAATCTGTGCGATAACATTGTGCGGATGACAGATACCCTTAGCCACCGTGGACCAGATGGAGAAGGGTTTTTATTAGCAGATGAAGGCAGTATTATTCCCGCCTATGGTGATAATACCCCCGAAGAAATAAAGAACAATCGCTTTGATTTTTCTCCTTCCAGACACATTAGAGAAACAGGCAATCAAGCATTTCTTGCCTTTGGCCACCGCCGCCTTTCAATCATTGATCTTACTGCAGGAGGGCATCAGCCTATGTGTGTTAAAGAAAGAAAACTCTGGATCACTTACAATGGTGAAATATACAATTACCTTGAGATACGTGAAGAATTGGAGAAAAAGGGTTATAGTTTTCTTACTAATTCCGACACAGAAGTAATACTGAACAGTTACCTTGAATGGGGGGGGGATTGTCTCGGAAAATTCAACGGAATGTGGGCATTTGTAATCTATGACAGAGAAAAGAACGAACTTTTTGGTGCCAGAGACAGGTTTGGTGTAAAACCTTTTTATTACTATTCTGACGAGAATATATTCGCTTTTGCGTCTGAGCAAAAAGCGTTGCTCAAAATGGAAGGGATTAAAACAGGCATTAACCCTATTGCGGCGTTTGACTTTTTTTTTAATAATACAATGGAACACGAAGAAGAAGGGATGTTCAAGAACATATTAGAGTTATTCCCTTCCTATGCTTTTAGACTCAAATTACAAGAAAAAAAATTCACTCAATGGAAATATTATACTTTACCAGTAAACGATAAATGGGAAAATTTCTCTGAAAAAAAATTTAGCGAAGCAGTCTCTAAAACAAAAGAACTTTTCTTTCAGGCCATTTCCTTGCGACTTCGTTCAGATGTACCAATTGGCTCCTGTCTAAGTGGGGGGATAGATAGCTCGTCTATTGTGTGCGCAATTGACAGACTTAAGAAAAAAAGAACTTCTAGTGCTGAGAACATCCGTTTATTCACAGCCTGCTTTAGTGAACCTGAAATTGATGAAAGTACCCATGCAGAATTAGTGGCTAATCATGTAAATGGTCAATGGGACAAAATCTATCCTACTTCATCTGAATTATTGAAAGATTTTGAAGACTTCACATATTGCCAGGATCTTCCCATTTGGTCGACCAGCGGGTATGCACAATACCGCGTAATGCAGGCGGCAAAAGATAGGGGGATAAAAGTTGTGCTCGACGGCCAAGGAGGAGATGAATTGTTCGCTGGATATTATCCATATCATTTTCGTTATTGGATGGATTTATTGAAACGGGGCAAGATGAAAAGCTTTTATAATGAAACAAGTTCTTTCCCATTTTCCTTCTCATTCTTTGCTTCGCAATGGATAAAACAATATGGAACATCACTTATTCCATCTAATCTAATGCCTGTCATTTACCAAAATTATTTTCACGATAGCCGTTACCTACAACCTGCCTTTTGGAATGAATACAAAAAACGTTTGAGTAATTATGAGAATCCTACTTCTTCACTCAACCAGTTGCTCGCGAAGGAAATTTATAACTTTCGGCTGAAAGTGTATCTCAAATGCGAAGACAGATCTTCCATGTGGCATTCTGTGGAATCCAGAACGCCTTTTTCAGATGACAAAGAACTTATTGAATACATTTTCAGCTTACCGGCCAGCATGAAGATTAGAAAAGGTGTCAATAAATATATCTTGCGAGAATCTGTTAAAGGATTGCTTCCTGAAAAAACAAGGCAGAGAAAAGATAAAAAAGGATTTTCGACACCAAACAGCCGATGGATTTCAGAAATCAAAGATCAACTGAAAGATATTTTCAAGGAGCAGGATGAGTATCTAAACGTTCCTTTACTTATGAAAGAATACGATGATTTTTTCAGTTCCTCATCCCATCCTGATAATAACCGCATTTTCCGTTTTATGAGCTTTGCTAAATGGCGAGAAGTATTTGGAATATAAATGTCGCTGCGGTGGAACCCTAGTGGAACAAAATGGATACTTTAATACTCCTTATTAATTGGAATGAAGAAGTTCTATGGAAATCAAAATAATTGCATTTTAATTTTGCAATTAAAAGTAAAATATAGGGTTCCATATTTTCTTTATCATACAATGTGTTACTATTTGTGATACTTTTTTGCTAACTAAAAACACGTATTATAGTGAATTCAACTAATAGCAAGCATAGAATTCTTGTACTGGTCGGACAACTTGCCCCGATTTACTCGGGGCATTTTTTTTGCACAATCATAAACTTTTATCACGAGACATTAGCAAACATAGGCAATGCAAAGCCTTAGTATGTTTTTTGTTTGTTATTATTGCACTGTGCTTATTTATATCAGCACTTCTCTATAAATGTATATTTTTGAAATAAAAACGCATGACTTATAAATTTGAAAAACCCATACATGCCGAGATAGGTACAGAAAGATTTAAAGTTTCTATTGAGTGGAGAAACGGCACGCTGATTGCTGATGAACCACTAACTAATGGAGGTAAGGATATAGGGCCTGACCCCTTTACCTTATTATTGTCTTCTTTGGCTTCCTGCACACTGGCAACCTTACGCATGTATATAGACCACAAAGGCTGGGAGGTACCCGAACTTAAAGTGAATGTAAATATGTTTCAGCAAACTAAAGGAGAGGAAGTTTTTACCGTTATAGATAGAGACATCCATTTTAGCAGCAACATTAACGAAGAGCAGCGAAACAAACTGCTGGAAGTTGCGGGCAAATGTCCTATATCAAAATTGTTGAAAGGAACTACCGATATAAGAACCTACCTGTATCATGAAGAGACGAGCGATAAAAAAATAAACTATACCAACGGAGAAATTACAGTAGAGTGGACTCCTGATTTTTGCAAACACTCAGGCAGATGTGTAATGGGACTGCCTAATGTTTTTGATGTAAATAAAAAACCCTGGATAAATATGCAGGGTGCCGATACCGCCGCTATTATTGCGCAGGTGGATAAATGCCCTACAGGCGCTTTAAAATATCATTACAATAAAAAATAAAATATTATGGGAAATTACGAAACACTTAGCGAAGCCATAAACCAACTGAAAACACAAGGCTATACAGAAGATTTTAATTTGATGGAAAACTGCATTGCATGCAGGAACGGAGATTTTAAAATTTTTCACGATGAATTTCATGTAGATAAATTTTTCCGGTTTGAGGATGAAACAAACCCTTCCGACCAATCTATTCTGTATGCCATCTCTTCTCCTAAACATCATATAAAAGGCGTATTGGTAAATGGCTACGGCATATACAGCGATACCACAGCCAATGAGATGATGGATAAACTAAACGTACATTAATTCATGTATCAGCAGATTGATAAATACGTAAACAAATGCATCTCTCTTACCAAAGAGGAATTGGAATATTTCCATTCCTTCCTTCAATACAAAAAAGTAAAAAAGAAATCCTTCCTGCTGCGTGCGGGAGAGAAGTGCGATTTTGAAGCCTATATCATTAAGGGTTGTGTACGTGTTTATTATGTAGATGAAAACGGTTTTGAAGTTGATTTTCTTTTTGCTGTTGAAGACTGGTGGATTAGTGATATAGCGAGCTTCTCTCAGCAGAAACCCGCTACATTGTTTATTGAAACCATAGAAGACAGCGAATTGCTTTTGATAGATTATAAATCAAAAGAAGCCCTGTTTAAAAAGGTACCTAAGTTTGAAAGGCTCTTCCGCCTAATGATACAAAAGGCTTACGAGACGATGATGGACAGATTAATAGCCAACATATCAAAACCTGCACCACAGCGTTATCAGGATTTTGTAAAGAAATACCCCACCATACCTCAGCGTGTGCCGCAACATTTAATAGCGGCATACTTAGGCGTGTCGCCTGAGTTTTTAAGTAAAATAAGAACCCGGCTTTCAAAAACATAAAGCCTCATTTCTTAATCTGGTTCAATGCTTTTGCTCTTCTTACAAACGTACCTTTGTGTTGTAAATAAAAAATAAAAATGGACAGAAAGGATTTTATAAAAAAAGGATTGCTGGGCACCGGCATGTTTGTAGCATCCGCATCCGCCATAGGCAATGTACTTAAAAACGACATTGACGAACTAAAAGAACTTGAACTCATTGGATTTAATCATTTACCTAACACAAAATCAAACATTATGGCAAACACGGTATTGCACAAATCAGACACACGCGGACACGCTAACCACGGTTGGTTAGATAGTCACCATACATTTAGCTTTGCTAATTATTACAACCCCGAAAGAATGCACTTTGGTGTATTGCGGGTTTTGAACGACGACCAAGTAGAGGCCGGTATGGGCTTTGGCACACACCCGCACGATAACATGGAAATTATTTCCATACCGCTTGAGGGAGACTTAGAGCACAAAGACAGCATGGGCAATGTAGCCGTTATAAAAAAAGGAGACATACAGGTGATGAGCGCCGGCACGGGCATACAGCACAGCGAGTATAACCGCAATAAAGACAGGCTTACTAAATTCTTACAAATATGGGTATTCCCAAACAAAAAGAATGTAACGCCCCGTTACGACCAGATAACACTGGATGCTAAAGACCGCCATAATAAACTGCAACTAATAGTATCGCCTAATGCCGACGATGCAGGGGTGTGGATACACCAGGATGCATGGTTTAGCATGGGTACTTTTGATAAAGGCTTTAGCACCGATTACGAAATAAAAAAGAAAGGCAACGGCGTGTATGTTTTTGTATTGAAAGGCGATATTACTATAGACGGACAAACACTGAATGAAAGAGACGGACTTGGCATTTGGAATACCGATAAAATAAGAATTACCGCTAACAGCCCCGATGCGGAACTCCTATTAATGGATGTGCCGATGACCGCGTAGATGGAATGAATCATGAATTAAAAATGCTCCGTTTAGCGGGGCATTTTTGTTTTTACTGGAACCTTACCGGTCTACACCGGTCGGACAACATACCCAATAAATCCTATTGGTTTTTTACGTATTACAATCAGAAACATAATCAGTAAATCTATTTAAGATCTAATCACTGGATGCGACAGCGTTCCAATGCCCTTTATTCAACCGGTATCTTATACATAACTCAACCGCACCGAATGAATGAGTAGAGGTAATTAAAGAAGATGAATTTACATCATACGCAAAACTAAAACAAACGTTTTCAAAATTAAGTCCCGCGGTAAGTATAATAGCATCCTGTACCCTGTATAATATTCCGGCTGTAAGCGAAGAGCTTTTTACAAAGCTTGTTTGCGCGGAAGCTTCCTGCAGAATAAATAAGGTATTGCATCCAAAAATAATTTCATTGGCAGGTCCTTGTCTTTGAAAAAATAATACCGGGTTCACAGCTATTTTAGAATTTGCAGGTTTATATGAGTATGACGCGTTTAAACAATATCTTGAATATACTGTTTCCTGGCTTCCATAAAATGAATAACGAACAAAAGGGAGATGAAACATAGAAATCCCTATTTGAAGTTTTTGTGCGCGTTCAACTACAGAACTGTGAACGCCTTTTGAGTACTGGTAATTAAATCCAATAGCTCCGTCAATCTTAGATTGTTGTGAATACGTTCCGGATTCTCCGGTTGGTAAAGATGAATTATAGGAGTACCCGTCAAATTGATCTCCCCATTTTAACGAGGCATAATTCATGCTCTTCTGAAAAAAGAAAGGTTGAAATCCCACGCTTAGCGTATTATTTCTGGTAACGCGTATATGATACGAAAGTGTTAGAGCGGCTAAAGATGATTTATATTGCAGGTTCTGATTATTATCCTGTACAAACCCTATGCCCAAACCAAAGTAAGAGTTTTTACCTCTCTTTTTCTTAATAGAAGCATCCGCAAAAGCTCCATATGTATTATAGGGGTTGCTAATTCCTGTATATTGCGTACGATAAATTAAGCCTGCATCCACATCATTGGTTCCGGCTACCATAGCGGGATTTAACCAAAACGGAACAAGGTTATATTGCGAGAAATGAAAATCCTGCGCGTAAAAGCCATAAGAAAAACAAAACAATAAAGTGTATAGTAAAATTTTTCTTGTCATCTCATTAAACTGAAATTACCTTTTGTTTTTGTTTTTGTACCGTTGCTTAATGTGTATTGTACCTGATAAATATAAGTGCCTGTATTCATTAAACTGCCTCCATAACTGCCATCCCATCCGGCAGACGGATCACTTCCACTATAAACTTGGTTGCCCCAACGGTCGAATACCTGTAGCGTTAATTCTGTAATGCAATGTCCGTAAACTTTAAACACGTCGTTGTGTCCATCTCCGTTTGGACTAAAAGCATCCGGAATAAACACCGTGCACACTTCTTCAACAATTACCTGCAGGCAAACCGAATCTCTGCATCCGTTAACATCTGTTCCTCTAACACAATATTGTGTGCTTGCAACAGGAGATTCTGTATTTGAAGCGCAACTGTCACAGCTTACATTTCCGGAAGTCCAACTATAAGTATTTGCCCCACCGGCATTTAACGTAATTGACTGTCCTAAATTTAAGGTAAAAGAAGTAACGCCCGAATTGATAGCAACATTTGGCAATGGGTTTACCAATACAAGAAGCGTATCTGTGTTTGAACAACCATTAGTATCAGTGCCCGTAACGGTATATTTGGTTTTTATAGCAGGGAAAACAGTAGTAATTGCTCCAACTGTTCCGTTACTCCAGGTATAGGTATAGTTATTTACCGCGTTTGCCATAAGCACGTCAGGGTTACCGCTACAGGGTTTAGTGGGCGTATTACTAATGCTAAAAGTGGGTAATGAATTTACGGTTACCGTGGCTGTAGTTGTACCATGGCAACCAAAATTATCGGTACCGGCTATGGTATAAACGGTGGTATTGTATGGATTTGCAATAACAGAGCTTCCCGAAGTACTACTTAACCCCGTTGCCGGAGACCATGTATAACTCATTGGAATACTGCTTGCATTAAGTGCGACCGAATTAGATTGGCAAATACTAGGGCTGTTTACACTAATAGAGTCCTGCGGTATGATTACTATTGCTTCGTTACTGCCTGTGCAGCCATTCGTATCTAGCCCCATAACCTGATAAGAGGTTGAAACGGTTGGCGAAACGACAATAACCGTGCTACTAGCAGAAGGACTTAGATTGGTTGTAGGAGACCAGGTATAACCGGTAACTGCTGCTCCCCCCGATACCGTAAAACTGACTGAAGCCCCGGGGCATATAGTTGCAGGTAAAGCAGGGCTTACAGTTAATGTAGGAGGCTGTTTTACCAAAACACTAATGGTTGCTGTATTTACACAACCCGTAATGGTATCTTTACCCTTAACGCTAAAGGTATCTGTACCAGCCATAGGTGTAAACTTAATCCCGTTTATAATGCTGTCTGCTGCAGTAACAGTATAAGAAATACTTGTCCACGTATAGGTGTTTGCCCCTGTTCCTTTAAGTATAATACTATCTCCGCTGCAAATAGGTATAGAAGTTGATATTAGCGTATCACCTACCGGTAAAGGACTAACATATAATGTATATGTAGTAGTTGCAGAACAGGTGCCAGTTGCAGCGGTTAATGTATAAACGGTAGTTACTGATGGCGACATGGTAACTGAAGGATTAGTATTGCCCCCAGGAAGCCATGTATAAGTACTTGCTCCAACTCCTAACAATGTTATGCTTTCTCCTTTACAAATACTATCAGTAGAACTAACTACCTGAACAGTAGGTGTACTACAGGGCACAGTAACTTTTCTAACTACATTATTATTTTGGTCACAGATATATAAATTCCCACTTAAGTCAAGACCTAATCCTACAGGATACCAAATCTCTGCAGCTGTTGCAGGCCCTCCATCGCCGCTATATCCAAAACTTCCATTTCCTGCAAATGTTGTAACTATTCCTGCGGTATTTATTACACGAATTCTTTCATTTTGACTGTCGGATACATAAATATTTCCATAAGCATCTACAATTAAATTAGTAATACCGTAAAATTGTGCCAGTGTTGCCGGCCCCCCATCTCCACTAAAACCTCCTACCCCGGTACCAGCTATAGTAGTGATTATTCCCGAAGTATTTACTTGACGAATCCGATTATTATCTTCAATATACATGTTCCCAAAGCCGTCAAATGCCACACTACCCGCCCCCCATAACTGGGCAGCTGTTGCAGGTCCTCCATCACCACCATACCCATTTATTCCTGTTCCTGCTACCGTTGTTATAATACCGGCAGTATTTATTTTTCTAATTCGCGCACCATCTGCAATGTATAAACATCCGTATGGATCAAAAGCAATTCCTGAAGGGTCGCTTAAATAAGCTGCTGTAGCGGGCCCTCCATCTCCTGATGTACCCGAAATTCCATTGCCGCAAATAGTAGTAATTATTCCTGCCGTATTAATCTTTCTTATCCTATAATTCCATATATCCGCAAGATATATATTGCCTATATCATCAACCTTAATATCATAAATATAATTAAATTGAGCAGCGGTGGCAGGCCCACCATCTCCACTAAAACCTGATGTCCCACTACCGGCTATAGTATAAATTGTTCCTGAGGTAAGTACTTCTCGCAATCTGTAATCTCCTGCTTCTCCAATATAAATAATACCATTCTTATCTACTGCTATACCATTTGGTAAATCAACCGAAGCACCAGTAGCTATGCCGCCATTACCAGAATAAATTTGGCTTCCATTACCAGCTACAGTTGTAATTATTTGAGCTTTGGCAGTAAAACAAAATAATAATGTAATAAGGGTAATTAATGGTAAACCATTATTAGTATTCCTTTCTTTTAAACCTGCCATTTTTTTAATCCCTCAAAAATAGCCAAATAAAAGTTTACTCGTTGTCTTTATCATTACTTAACACTTTTTTATTACTGGTCAAATGACAAAATCTTATAGGATTTGTAATACCATTATTTAGTATAACATAATAAGAGGTGTTATTCAAATAACAATTCATCTCTAAACCCGCTTCACCGTCCATGCGTGGGGCTTATCGGCAAATAGTTTCTTGGTGGCTTGCCATACTCCTTTAAACAAATAAGAGTTGCGGTAAGCTTCCAAACAGCTCTCGTCTTTCCAATAACTATAGGTAAAATAAATATTGGGAGTGTTTACATCATTTAATAACTCAAGATGTGTGCAACCCTCAAAGCCTGCTATTTTAGTTTTGTTCTCATTAAACAGGTTTAAGAAACTTTGCACCTCTTGCGGGTTGAAAGTCATTTTTACAATGCGTATAATCATAGAATCTGTGTTAATCTGCGGCGGCTAATCTTCAAACTGTATAGAGATATTAAAATCGGTATTGGTATTCATCCCTCTGGGGAACAGCATTCTGCTGGCTTTTTCGCGGTTGATGGCAATTTCTAAATAACCAAAGGTGTTAAATAAAGCCAGCGCAGTATTTATACTCACATCATCGTAATCTCTCACAATTCTGTCGATTTCCACCCCGGGAAGATTAATAATAAACTTACGCCCCACACGTTCTTTATCAAAAAAGGCTTTGGTAATGTTGGTTACCACATTGCCAAAATCATCAATATGCAAACACCTGCCAATAATAGATTGCGGCGTAACTGTTGGCTGAAAGCCCATCAACTGCACATAATCCGTGCATGGCTTTAAAACATCCGGCTTAGTGCTTGTGGCTACTAAAGCGCGTATCATAGCATCTTTCAAAAAGAACAAGCCTGCTTCAAACTCCTTCCCATCAAAATACGAGATGGTTGCTTTATCCATATCTTGCAACAAGGTTATAAAGCCGTTATCGAGGCAAATTATTTTCTGATTGTTTATTTCAACGTATAATAAGCGTTTGGCAGTTGTTTGGTTTTTAACCCCTACCAAATGAATGGTATTAGCCGGAAAGAACTTATAAGCATTCCCAAATATATAAGCGGCATGGGTAAGGTTAAACTTATCAATCTCATGGCTTATGTCTATTACCTGTATGTTTTGTATGGTCGATAAAATCGCAGCCTTCACCAAAGCCACGTAGTTGTCTTTAGTGCCCAAATCGCTGGTAAGAGTTATGAGCGGCATTGCTTTAGCTTGTTAGTAACAACCATAAAATTTCTGTAAATTAATACATAATTTTACTCCCATTCTTGTACCGTTTGTTTTTTGATTAACACATTTGTAAACAATTATTTTGAGCGAAAAGACCGTAAATATTGATGCTTTTGAGCCCGTTGAACTGTATGGTGTTAACGACCAAAAGCTGAATACCATCAAAAAGTATTTCCCAAAACTGCGTATTGTGGCGCGTGGTTTCGAGATGAAACTGATGGGCGATGCTACTGAGATTTCCCGTTTTGAGAAGAAGTTGAAGCTGCTTTCAGACCATTACCATAAGGCAGGCACGCTTACCGAAGCTTCTATTAACCGACTTCTCGGACAAACCGGAGATAACATATTAGAGCAAGCCGTTGATAATGGCAGCGATATAATTTTGTTTGGCGTAACGGGCAATGCCATTAAAGCCCGCACCGATAACCAGCGTTTGATGGTAAAATCTATCCTGAAGAATGATATGATGTTTGCCGTTGGTCCTGCCGGAAGTGGTAAAACCTATACCGCTGTGGCGCTTGCGGTAAGAGCTTTAAAGAACAAAGAAGTAAAACGCATTATACTTACCCGTCCTGCTGTAGAGGCGGGAGAAAACCTGGGCTTTTTACCCGGCGATTTAAAAGAGAAGTTAGACCCATACTTGCAGCCCTTGTACGATGCCTTATACGATATGCTTCCGCCTGATAAACTCAATCAGTATATCGAAAGTCAGGTTATACAAATTGCGCCCCTTGCCTTTATGCGCGGTCGTACGTTGGATAACGCCTTTGTGATATTGGATGAAGCGCAAAACACTACGCAAAGTCAGATGAAAATGTTTTTAACCCGCATGGGCAATAGCGCCAAGTTTATTATTACGGGCGATACCTCTCAGGTGGATTTACCCCGCAACCAATCATCGGGCTTGTTGCATGCCATCAACCTGTTAGCAAAAACAAAAGGCATCGATTTTATATTCCTGCAGGCAGAAGATATCATCCGTCATAAACTCGTAAAAGATATTATTGCGAGATATGATGATGAAAAGAAGTAATCTCCCGTCATTGCGCGCGAAGCGCGGCAATCTCTTTTGGGCCTTCCGACCTCACCCCTACAGCACCTAACGCAATTTACTTGATTTTATATTTCTTATTCTTGTGAAAAGATTTTCTTCTTTAGGGTAGAAATCATAGATACAATCAAAAACAAATACAACATTATTTTAGAAGTTATCCCTCGAAATAAAGTAAAAAAAACTTTTGCTGGGTAAGCCAAGAGATGGATTGTGGAAAGAACTATACCTTGGTTTGATGGTTCAAGAAGGCTTTGCAGAGATTTTGAGCGATTACTGGAAAATAGCAGGGCTATGCTGTTGATATTTGCTATACGATTATCTTTAAATAAATTTTAAACAGCTTCTTAAAGGTTTCTATACCCATATCTCAGGTCTAATAATTACTATCTTTGCCGTCTTAAAAATTCAACCCTCACTAATGAACTGAGCCTTTGGGCGAACGGCGCGTTACCAAAATTAAAAACCAAATAAAAACATGAAACTCTTACAACTCTTTTTAAGTCTCACTATATTAGTTACCCTGCACGAATTTGGGCATTTCTTTTTCGCCAAAAGATTCAAATGCCGTGTAGATAAGTTCTATCTGTTTTTTGACTTTCTATTTCCTTTTGCGGGTATATTAAACTTCCCACTCTTTAAAAAGAAGATTGGCGATACCGAATACGGCATTGGTTGGTTTCCCTTTGGCGGATATGTGAGTATTGCGGGCATGGTAGATGAGCAGATGGATAAAAGCCTTACCGAAAGACCACCTGAAGCTTGGGAAATGCGCGCTAAACCGGCATGGCAGCGCCTATTAATAATGATGGGCGGTATTTTAGTAAACCTATTCCTTGGAATTTTTATCTACTGGATGGTATTGTTTTGTTGGGGTAAAGAAACTTTGCCTGTAAAAAACCTTACCTATGGTATTTCGTGCGATTCGTTGGCTTTACAAATGGGTTTTAAAAACGGAGATAAAGTTATCAGTGTAGATGGCAAACCGGTTACCTCTTTAAACCGCGTAACTTTAGATATGATTATGAATGTTGCCAAAACGGTGCAGGTAGAACGCAATGGGGCAACGGTAAACATTCCTGTTACCAGCGACCAAATTGGTTTATTGCTTAAAAACTTAAAACACAGTTTCTTTATAGATGTGCGCACGCCCGCCGAGGTAGATTCGGTTATTAAAGGCTCTCCGGCCGAGAAAGCAGGGCTAAAACATGGAGACAGGTTACTTGCCATTAACTCTACTCCTACCGTATTCTTTGATGAATTTAGAGGAGAAGTTAGAAAAGATGCGGGCAAAAACATTGATATCACACTTATAAGAAATAAGGATACCGTGCATACCAACGCAAGCGTAACCAATGAAGGAAGTATTGGTTTCTATCCAGAGCGTGCCAAGTTTATCAAAACAGAAAAAGTTAGCTTTGGCATAGGAGAATCGTTTACCCAAGGCATACGAGATGCTTATGAGACCCTTATTATGCAAGCCAAGCAACTTTGGGTTGTAATTACGGTTAAAGATGCGCACCAACAAGTAGGTGGCTTTTATACCATGTATAAAACACTTCCCGAAACATGGGATTGGGAATATTTCTGGAAACGAACCGCCATGTTCTCTTTGGTACTTGCCTTTATGAATTTTCTTCCTATACCCATGTTAGATGGAGGTTATATTATGTTTATCCTTATTGAAATGGTTAGTCGCCGCAAGGTGCCGGATAAAGTGCTTTATTATGCCAACTACGTTGGGCTTGTCATCATACTTGGCTTAATGATATATGCCAACACCGATTTCTTAAGGTAATGCCCAAGCTTAATTACTACCTGCAGGTATTTATCTTTAGCTTACTTGTATTTATTGTAACATACATCGCTTCTTTAAAGTTCGAAATTCCTTTATACTATGTGGTATTGCTTGGTGTTTACTTTACGGGCTTTTCGTTTATGTTAAACAAACAACTGCAAAGTGCCCTGCAAGCCGAAAACAAAAACAAGTTTACGCATACCTTCTTAGCGCTTACCGCTCTTAAAATGTTTAGCTGTTTGGTTATATTACTGTTTGGTTTATACTTTGCCAATCAGGGTAAAATGACCATAGGCATTTGCACCATGGGCTACTATATGCTTTATACCGGATATGAAGTTTGGTATTGGTTAGGGAAACTTAAACAATCTTAGAAGCTGATGTTGTTTAAAGTTGTTGTAATAAAATAACGGGAAACGCCAGTAAATTCAATACTTCCCAGTGTATTTAATTTGTTTCAAAACGTATTAGCAGAACCTTAAAGGCATCCATCCAAGCATTTGTACGCTCAATAACAAATCTATTTTTGTATAATAAACCTCTTTCATAACTGATAATTGTAAATTCCAGCTATTAAATTTAATCTTAAAGTACCCAAATAGGTAAACACCAATTATACCCTAAAATAAATACATTTGCAGGTCTAAACTTATTGGCATGAAAAAAATAGCCCTCATTTTTAATTTTACAGTATTAATTTTTAATTGCCTCGCGCAACCCACCACCAACAAAAAAGAAAGCGAGTATAAATTTACCATTACTAAAAGTATAGAAACCACCCCTGTGCAAAGTCAGGGCAAAACAGGCACCTGCTGGAGTTTTTCTACCCTTTCTTTTTTCGAGTCGGAAGTAATGCGCATCAAACACATAAAAGACGTAAAGCTTAGCGAAATGTATGTGGTTAGAAAAACATACCCCCTAAAAGCGGATAACTACATACGCATGCACGGCAAAGCTTCTTTTGCCGAAGGCGGAGAGCCTACCGATGTTATCAATTGCTGGAAGAATTACGGCATGGTTCCGTTGGAAGCCTACAACGGTATGTTTAACGAAACTACAGGCTATAATCACCACCGAATGGATTCGGTATTGCTGCTTCAGGTAAACATTATGGTGGCCAAAGATAAAATAGACCCTAATGATTGCCGCCGACAAATAGAAAGCACTTTAGAAACATATCTGGGACCCGAGCCGCTTAACTTTGAGTACAAAGGCAAACGCTATACACCTAAAACCTACGCGGCCACATTAGGCATAAACCCTGATGATTATGTGTCTGTTTCTTCGTTTACGCACCATCCTTTTTACCAACCTTTTATTTTAGAGATACCCGATAACTGGGCGTCAAAACAATACCAAAATGTACCTGTTGATGAGTTGATGACAACTATAGATAACGCTCTGAATAATGGGTATGGTATTGCTTGGGCTGCCGATGTAAGCGAGCCTTACTTCCGCTTTAAAGACGGCCTGGCGCTTGTACCCGAAAACTGGAATACCATGAGCGATGCCGACAAAGCGATTTGTTTTACAAAACCTTGCAAACAACAAACTATTACACAGCAAATTCGTCAGGAAGCTTTTGATAATTACGAAACGCAAGACGACCACGGAATGCACATTATAGGTTTGGCAAAAGACCAGAATGGAAACAAATATTATCTGGTAAAAAATTCCTGGGGTACCAAGCGTAACGATTGTGATGGTTACTTTTACGCGTCAGAAGCCTATCTGCGCTTAAAAACCATCAGCATTACCTTGCACAAAAAAGCGATTCCGGCAGATATAGCCAAGAAAATTGGCATTAAGTAAAAGAGGAGATTAAGCAACACATCTCTTGATTTTATTTAATCTTCAGGCATTCGCTTACTAATAATGCGTATATTTGATTTGGATAAATACACATGAGGTTATTAGTATTTTACATCTTGGTTCTTAGTTCTTGCTGCTGCTACGCGCAAAAAGACGCAGGCTTTTGGTTTGACAAAGGAGATACCGCCGCACAAAAAAAAGAGTATAAAGAAGCCATTAAATATTTTTCCAAAGGACTTAAGTTAAATTCAAAAGATACCGATGCGTATTACAATCGGGGGTTGGCTAAATACCAATTAGAGAAGTTTGAAGATGCTATTACAGATTTCACCAAAGTCATAGAACTAAATCCCAAAGATGCCGATGCGTATGGCGACAGAGGTGCCGCAAAAAACGAACTAAGAAAATATGAGGAGGCGATTGAAGACCTAAACAAGGCTATTGAACTGAGTCCGAAGGTAGTTCGTTTTTACTATACACGAGGCAACGCTAAGTTTGACTTGGGGCATTATAACGAGGCTTTTGATGATTTATCGGCTGCAGTGGATTTAAGTCCAAAAAGCGCTTACGTATACTACGCACGCGCTAATGCCAAGTTTGATTTTGGAGATTATAAAGATGCCATAGATGATTACAGCAAAGCCATTGAGTTAAATCCTAAAAATACGTATGCTTATTATAGTAGAGGGTTGGCAAGGTATAACATTGGTAATTACAAAGAAGCCATTGATGATTATAACAAAGCCATTGAACTAAACCCGCACGATAAGGATTTTAAAGAAAGTTTGCTGCGTGCTCAGGAAAGACTTCCTAAATAAGCCAAAGATTACACGGATTTATTCGCGCTACTCTGAAATGTCATCCTGAGCGGAGTCGAAGGATGGAGCTAAAAAATCTAAATTTCTTTTTAAACCTTTAAAGCCCGTACGTTTAATGGGAGAGCCTTTAAATACTTTGGAAAATACCTCCTGTGTTATTTCTTGCCATTGCTTGTTGTCCCAATCAAGCATATTGTTTGTGTTGTTAAACAAGGGTTCTGTATGCGGACTGCTAAACCTGTTCCAGGGGCATACATCCTGACAAACATCACAACCAAAAGTCCAGTTATTTAATTTGGTTGCATAATCGGCAGGTATATTTTCTTTTAACTCAATAGTAAAATAAGAAATGCACTTACTGCCATCTACCACATAAGGCGCAACAATAGCATCGGTTGGGCAGGCATCTATGCAACGGGTACAAGTACCACAGTAATCTTTAACTGGACCATCATACTCTAACTCCACATCTATAATAAGTTCGGCGATAAAAAAAAACGACCCGCTACTTTTGGTAATAAGATTACTGTTCTTTCCTATCCATCCCAATCCCGATTTTTGCGCCCATGCCCTATCCATAACCGGCGCGGAATCTACAAAGCAACGTCCGTTTATTTCGCCAATTTCTTCTCTTAAAATATCCACCAGTATTTCGCATTTTTCTTTTATCACATCATGGTAATCGTTTCCGTAAGCATACTTAGAAATCTGTGGAGCATCTGGATTTTGTTTTTTCTCCGGATAATAATTCAGCAATAAAGAAACAACTGATTTAGCGCCATCAACCAACAAACGGGGGTCTAAACGCTTATCGAAGTAGTTTTCCATGTACTTCATTTTTCCATGCATGTTGTTGTTCAACCATTTTTCTAAACGAGGGGCTTCTTCCTCTAAAAAGGCTGCTTTAGATATACCGCAATACTCAAACCCCAAACGCTTGGCGTGTTGTTTAATTAACGCGGTATAGGTTTGTTTAGGCAATTGCATCGCATTCAACAATGATTTGTTAGTTATTGTGCTTTTTAGGCGGTTAAACTAATAATAAGCAAATGTACATTAGCGGTTGATATGGCAGGTAATGTATTGCAAAATAAAATAAAGTCATCGTCGGTAACAGTGATTGTTAGTTTATCGCTGGTTTTATTTTTATTGGCTTTGGTTGGCTGGGTATTTATTAACGCGCGGTTAATTGTAAACCATGTAAAAGAAAATGTAGGCTTTCAGGTATATTTAAAAGAAGACGCGCCTCAACCTGAGATTGATAAATTAAAGAAGACCATTGATGCCGCCATTTATATTAAATCAGCGACATACAAAAGTAAAGAAGAAGCCGCCGAAGAAATGAAGAAGAAAACGGGCGATGATTTTGTCGCTTTCTTAGGATTTAATCCGCTACCCTCTGCCATTAATGCCAACATAAAGGCGGAGTACGCCAATCCCGACAGTCTTGCGTGGATTGAAAAAGAAATAGCTTCCGAAAAAATTGTAAGAGAAGTAGTTTATCAAAAAGTATTGGTGGAAAACATCAATAAGAATACGCAAAAAATAAGCGCTATCATTTTATTCTTTTCGTTCATACTGATAGTGATTGCCGTTGCCCTGATTAATAACACCATCCGCTTATCTATTTATGCCAAACGTTTTTTAATCCGCACCATGTATTTGGTGGGAGCTACACAATCCTTCATTCGCAAACCCTTTATTTTAAGTGGCATTATAAATGGGATAATAGCGGGTATTGTAGCTGACATCATGGTGGTGGTTTTCATTATTGCCTCCAATAAATTTATTCCGGAATTATTAGTGGTTCAAAACCCTAATTTCTTATTGGTATTATTTTTAGCGACTATTTTATTAGGGATAATTATCTCGGGTTTAAGTGTAGCTCTTTCGGTAAGAAGATACCTTCGCTTAAAAGCGGAAGATTTATATTTCTAAGCTATTTAAAGTCTGTTTAAAATTCATTTAAAACTTCTTTATGGTTTTCCTTTTCCTTGACGAAAAAGAAACAGGGCAAAATAAAAAATATGAATAAAATTTAAACAGCCTCTTAGATATTTCAAGGGTTCTCCTCAATCATAAGAATTAATCAACAAGCAACATAGCTACCCTCCCCTCATTTTACAACTCAAGTATAGATGTTTTTTAATGTTTGGGCGCTAAAAAAGTGCGCATTTCATCTCAAGAGGCTTACATCTCATGTTAGAATTCTTAACGCTGAATTCATAATTCATAATTGTAATTAGTATCTTCGTTCCTTGTAATTTAGACCAAGAAAAATGAACATTATTATCCCAATGGCAGGTATGGGCAAACGTTTGCGACCTCACACCCTTACCGTGCCAAAACCCTTAATTCCGGTTGGCGGAAAACCCATCGTGCAGCGTTTGGTAGAAGACATTACCAAAGTTTGCGGCGAAAAAATAAACGAAATAGCCTTTATTATCTCTCCGCTTTTTGGCAAAGAAGTTGAAAAGAGTTTGATAGATATTGCCGCTTCGCAAGGCGCTAAAGGTATTATTTATTATCAGGAAGTAGCCTTGGGTACTGCCCATGCTGTGATGTGTGCCGCGCCAGCTCTTACGGGTAAAACAGTAGTTGCTTTTGCCGATACGCTTTTTAAAGCCGATTTTGTGATGGATACCAACAACGATGGCGCTATCTGGGTTCAGCGCATTGACGACCCCCGTCAGTTTGGTGTGGTAAAACTAAACAAAGAAGGTTTTATAACCGATTTTGTGGAGAAACCACAGGAGTTTGTTTCTGATTTAGCCATTATTGGTATTTATTATTTTAAAGATGGGGATTATCTTAAAAAAGAAATTCAATACCTGTTGGATAATGATATTAAAGACAAAGGCGAATATCAGCTTACCAACGCTTTAGAGAATATGAAAAATAAAGGCACTAAGTTTATTCCCGGCAAAGTAACCGAATGGTTAGATTGCGGCAATAAAGAAGCTACAGTGCATACCAATCAACGGGTGTTAGAGTACGATAAAGGAAAAGCGCATTTGCGTGCTGCATCGGCTAAGATTGAAAATTCGGTAGTTATAGAGCCTTGTTTTATAGGAGATAATGTGGTTTTAAGAAACTCGGTAGTTGGTCCGCATGTATCTTTAGGAGCTAATACCAAAATAAGCGATACCATCATAAAGAACTCCATCGTTCAGCAAAACAGCAAAATAAACTCGGCAAATCTGCAAGATTCCATGATAGGAAACTACGTAGAAGTTAACGGCATCACTGCCGATTTAAACCTGGGAGACCACACCATTAGTAAATAATCAGATGCCAATTATCAGCTATCAGTTATCAATTACCAGTAAACGTTTTTTACTGTTTACTGCTAACTGTTTATTGTTAACTGTATACTGTTTACTGTTACTTTCTTGTGCATCAAAAAAAGAGGCGGGCTCAACTTCAGCTAAAGCGAAAGACAAATCAAATTTATCGCAACAACAAATAGATGATGATTTTAAACTACATGCTCTGTTTTATGATGCCTGCAAAGAAAAAGGAAAGGGCAATACCGATATTGCGAAAGACCTTTTTGTTGAATGCCTAAAAATAAACCCCAATAACGCTCCCGCAAATTATGAACTGGCTAATATATACAGGTATACAGGTAAGTATGAAAACGCCTTAAAGTGTGCCAAAGTAGCCGCCTTGGCCGATTCTAAAAATGAGTGGTACAATATGCTTTATATAGAATGTTTGCATAATAAACGTTTATATATGGATGCAGCCGCTCGGTATGAAATGATGCTGAAAACACACCCATACCGCGAGGACTATTATCAGGGGCTTGCCGGAGAATATATTTACGCCAATAAGTTGGATAAGGCTTTACAAACCTATAACCGTATGTTGCAGGCTACAGGACCAAACGAGGATATATCCATGCAGAAAGTAAAAATATACTCTCAGCAAAAAAAATGGAATGAAGCTGAAACAGAATTAAAGAAACTAATTGCCGCCAATCCAAAAGATAGTCGCTACTATACTTTCTTAGCGGATTTATACCAACAGGAAGGACAGCCGCAAAAGGCTTTGGATACTTATAACAGCATATTAAAAACAGATTCTTTAAACCCATACATACATCTTGCTTTGGCTGATTATTACAGACAACAAAAGAAGGATGAGGCGTTTTATTTAGAATTAAAAAAAGCGTTTAAGAGTGATGATTTGGATATTGACAGCAAAATAAAAATATTGCTCTCTTATTATAATATTACGGAACAAAACACAAAACTTTTGCCGCAAGCGTATGAATTGTGCAATATCTTGGTAACCGATTATCCGGATGCGCCTAAATCGCATAGCATGTACGCCGATTTCTTATATCGAGATAAAAAATATAAGGAAGCCGTTATAGAGTTGCAAAAAGTTTTACAATATGATAAAAGTAAGTACGCCGTTTGGCAAGAGCTGTTAGATTGCCAAATTCATTTAAATGCTTACGACAGCTTGGCGAAATACAGTGGCGAATCAATGGATTTATTTCCCGAACAAGCTTACTCGTATTATTATAATGGAATCGCTTATATGCAATTAAAACAATATCAAAAAGCTATACAACCCTTTAAAGACGGGAAACAATTTGTGTTTGAAGACACTCCTTTGGCTGTAGGATTTTGTTCCAACTTGGGTGAGGCTTACAATAACTTAAAAGAGTTTGAAAAATCTGATAAAGAATTTGATAAAGCGTTAGAACTGGATGCCAATAATGTTGGGATACTAAATAATTATGCCTACTACCTTTCCTTGCGCAAAGCATATTTAGAAAAAGCGGAGAAGATGTCTAAACGCACTTTAGAACTTGTGCCAAATAGTGTTTCTTATATAGATACCTATGGTTGGATTTTGTATCAGGAACAAAAATATGAAGAGGCGAAAAAATATTTAGAAAAAGCGATGGAAAGAGGTGGAAGTAACCGCCCGGCTATTGTAGAGCATTATGGAGATGTGTTATACAAATTAAATGATGTGGATAAAGCAGTGGAAAATTGGAAGAAATCAAAAGAGCTTGGAAATACCTCTGAAATACTAATCAAAAAAATCGCAGATAAAAAGCTGTACGAATAATGATAAGCGTTCTAAAACAACTTCCTTTAAAAATAGTGTTTTCTTTCTTATTGTTTGCGATAGTTACCACTTCCTGTAAGAGTAAAAGAAGTCTTGTTAAAAAGAATACTACTGTTGTTGTAGATACTACCTCCGAAAAATGCAGAATGGATTTTAAATCGGGTAAATCATTGAGTAAGTTAATGAACGACAGCGCGCTTAATTTCAGCTATGTTTCCGCAAAATTTAATTGCGAATTAACATTAGATAGTGAAGAACATTCATTTAATGTATCTGTAAGATGCCGAAAAGACAGCGTAATTTGGTTATCTATATCAAAGCTTGGTATTGACGCGGCACGGATATTAATTACAAAAGATACGGTAAAGTTTACAATGGGCTTAACAGAAAAAAAATATTTTGTAGGCGATTTTTCCTATATCAATCAAATGCTGCATGCCGATTTGGATTATGATATGCTGCAAGCTTTACTATTTGGCAATAGCGCCGATTTTCATGATGATGATGATAAACTAAAGCCGGGCAGAGACAAAACCAATTGCCAGTATTTTTTAAGCACTATTCGCAGAAGGCATCTTAGAAGAATTACCAATGGTAGTGAAACACCAAGCGAATCCTATCAAACAATGTGGTTAGACCCCGAAACATTCAAAATAACGACACTCGAATTTACCGATATACAAGCTAAACGTAAATTTAGCTCATCCTACAGTAATTTTAAACTTGTTGATAAATACCTGGCGCCCTTTAAATTAGTATATACCATTACCGCGGAGAAAAATATTAAAGCAAACATAAACTACGGACGCATAAATATAAACGAGCCGCAAACTTTTCCTTTTAAAATACCGCCAAGCTATGAACGTATTGAGTTTAAGAAACAATAAGTTCGTTATACTGTTCTTCTCTTTTGTAATGCTTTTGGCATATACACCGCAAGCGTTTGCTCAAAAAGGAAATAAAAAAGACTTAGAAAATAAAAAGAAAAAACTAAAAGAAGAAATAAACACCATTAATGATTTGCTGCATGAAACAAAAAGCAGCAAAAAATTATCTATGAATCAGGTGGCTATTCTCAATAAAAAAATAACCGTGCGAGAGGAATTAATAAGCACCATTAAGTATGAAATACATCTTATAAATAAACAAATAAGCGAAAATCAAACAGCTATAAACAACCTAAATACTACATTAGATAAACTAAAAAAAGACTATGCCGCGATGGTTTATTTTGATTATCGAAACAGCGACGCCTATAGTAAACTAATGTTTTTATTTGCCGCGGATAGCTTTAATCAGGCATATCAGCAATATAAATATACGCAACAAATAGCTGAATACCGCAGAAAAAAAGCGATTGAAATTACAAGTACCCAAACCGAGATAACACAAAAAATTACTGAATTAAATAATCGTAAAACAGAAAAAAAACAACTACTTACTTCAGAAGACAGCGAAAAAGAAAATTTAGCCAAAGAAAAAGAAGATCAGGAAAATACATTAACAAATCTTCAGCATACCGAAAAACAACTAAAAGAAGAGTTGAATAATAAGAAAAGTGAGATTGAAAACTTAAACGCCGCTATTAAAAAATTAATTCAGGAAGAGGTAAAACGACAACAGGAGGAAGAAAAGCAAAAGGCATTGGCGCTTGCCAAAAAGAAAAAGGACAGAGCCGACAGGGCGAAGGAGCGAAAAGCGAAAACAAATACAAAAAAGATAGATGCCGAGATTAAAGCAGATGAGAAAGCCGCGGCGGCAGAAATTGCGGAAACAAAAGAAGCCGAACAACTTTCATCTGATTTCGCCTCTAATAAAGGAAAGTTGCCCTGGCCTGTGGCTAAAGGTGTAATAACCATTGGTTTTGGAGAACAAGAACACCCTACAATTAAAGGATTTATGATTAACAACAACGGTGTTGAAATTTCCGCCGCTAAAGGACAAAACGCGCGTGCCGTATTTGAAGGCGTTGTTACAGGAGTTACTACAGTTCCCGGTATCGGTAAAATTGTTATTATCCGTCATGGAGATTATTTAAGTGTGTACTCAAACTTAGATGAAGTACAGGTTAAATCAGGAGATAAAATAACCCTTAAACAAAGCATAGGAAGCATTGCTTTTAATGAAGACGCCAACAGAAATGTAATTAATTTCCAAATCTGGAAAGGGCAAAAAATACTAAACCCCGAAGAGTGGTTGTATAAGTAAGTTATGCAGGGTTACTTCACGAGCTAAAAAAAGCATCCTATTACTTTCCTTATTAATCTCAGCTTGCTCCCACAAGCTGGCTCAAAGATGCCTTCGCGTCTTTGCCCCTGAATACTTTTTTGCGACAGAAAAAAGCATTATAAAATAATTCGAATAAAATTTAAACAGGCTCTATCCCTAAAAATCTATCTCCAGCAAAACCGGACAATGGTCGCTGTGCAAGGCATCGGGTAGAATTAAAGAGCGTTTCAACTTACTTTCCAGGTTTTCCGTTACCATATTATAATCTATACGCCAGCCTAAGTTTTTGGCTCTTGAATTAGCTCTATAACTCCACCACGTGTATTGGTGTGGTTCCTGGTTAAAATGCCTGAAACTATCTACCCAGCCTGTAGCCACAAATTTATCGAACCACTCGCGCTCTTCGGGCAAAAAACCCGACGTGTTGGCATTGCTCTTTGGGTTGTGTATATCAATGGCTTTGTGGCAAATGTTGTAATCTCCGCTAATAATAAGCTTGGGGCGTTCTTTCTTTAATTTGGTTATATACTTCAAAAAATCATCCAGCCATTTCATTTTAAACGCTTGTCGCTCATCTCCGGCGCTTCCACTGGGGTGGTAGGCGCTTATCACAGAAACATCGCCAAAATCGGCTCGCAAAATACGGGCTTCATCATCATAGGCTTTTATGCCGCAACCATATACTACGTTATCGGGTTTTAGTTTGCTAAGTATGGCAACACCACTATATCCTTTCTTTTGCGCGGAGTACCAATAGTGGTATTTATACCCCAGGTCTTCAAAGGGTTTGTTATCAAACTGTTCCTTTTCCGCTTTAATTTCCTGCAGGCAAAGTATATCCGGATTCGCCGCTTTAAGCCATTGGAGGAAGCCTTTGTTAAGCGCGGCACGAATGCCGTTTACGTTGTAGGTAATGATTTTTTTGTTCATATTTGCGTGTTACAAAAATACTTGTTAAAAACATTCCGTAATTATTATTATTACTATATTTGAACGATTTGTTAAGAATAATTAATACTATGCAGGTAAGAAAATTGTTATTGCTGTGCTTTGCAGTAATAAGTTCTTTGGGTTTTTCTCAGTTTAAATTTAACGAATACTCTTGTGCCAATGTTGGCGCGGTTATAGACCCCCTTGGTATTGGCTACCAGCGCAGCCCCGATTGGCTTGAGTTAATTAATACAACCCCTAACGTTCAAAATATTACCGGCTGGACTATAAGCACGGATAGAGGGCGTAACCATGCCTTTGTAATACCTTTTGATAGTAATAAAGTTATTAATGTAGATAGCTTTGGAATACAGGTAATTCTTTTGTGTACACATAATAAGATTTCGGCAGGTACTATTGGAACACAGACCATAGATATACATGCCGATTTTGATTTGAATCAAACTCAAAGTCCGGTGGTTTATCTTTTTGGTCCCACACCCGGAAGCCCTCCTGTAGATTCTATTGTTGTTAAACGCAACCAACCTGACCACTCCTGGGGAAGACCCAATAGCGATAGTGCCGCGTTTTACAGCGATACTACCGGTGGAGGTTCAGGCTTTGGCATGTATCAATGGATGCTTTACCAGCTTGCCAGTCCGGGTAAAAAGAACAAAAATAATTCGCATGCTGCCGGAACCGCTCCTCTTAATATTCCAAACAATTACTATTTGGATTATACGCCTACGCCCAAATTTATTCTTAAACCGGGTTATTACAGCTCAGGGGCTGTGTCTAATTTTACTATTACCGATACTACAGCTGCGGTTATGATGAATACCCTTGTAGATGGAATGATAAATATTAAAGACAGCTTAGAAATATTTGCAACCACCGATTGTACAAATCCTTTAACCTATTCAGCCGGTACTGTTTTTCCACTTACAAATAATGTGGCCGATGTAGGGCAACACACCGGACAATTAACTGTACCTTATTACGGTTCCGCGCCACCCAGTCCTTTGCCTAATTTAGTGGGTATTGTTGTAAGAGCGGTAATGCACGACCAATCAGTTCGTCCTAACTATTTAGATGGCTTTGAAGCTTACGGAGCCTATATTTTAGATTCTACTTACCACATGAACGCTACCTGCTTTTGTATGGATACAACAAAGTTATTTACCAGCCCCGCTCCTTATCCGCAAGTAAACGATACGGCGGGCACTCAAACAGACGCTTCTACTATTTTCTGTTATATTAGTAACACAACAAAAAAACAAGTATTTCATAACCAAGGGCAGGCACTTGTAAATCGTATAGATTTTTTAAACACGCCTACTACCGCTAAACTTCAATGGAATTTTCAGTTCAGATCAGAAGATGAATACGGATATAACTACACCAACAAATATCCTTTCTTTACCGACCAAAGTTTAGGAATAACTAATCGCCCTGATTTTCCTGAATTAGTATTTCGTTCAAGCGCCGAAGATAATTTCTTAAAAGGAGGGTATAATGGGGTAACTAATCATGGCGCTACTCATCTGCGCGATTTCTTTAATCATACCCTAACTCTTCGTCATAAATTAAATTTTGAGTCTTCTCACTATGTACCTACCTATTTATTTATCAATGGAATTAACAGAGGTATTTACTATATAAAAGAGCCTATAGATACCATGTACACCAATTACTACTACAACCACGCTCAGGCCGATATTATTGCCTGCGACTTGCAGCCCACTACTACAACGCCTCAGATAACAGCTCTTGCAGGAAACTTAACCGACTGGAATAGTTTTTATCTATGGGCTATGAGCGGTTCGTTTAATGTTCACATGCCTTCGTTATATCAATTGTTTGGCGATGATTTTGATATACCTTCTTTCATTGATTATAATTTCTACAATATGTTTAGCGTAAACACCAATTTTGTAAAAAATCAGGCGCTTTGGTGGAAAGGATATCCCAATGATACGACCGATCATCCTAAATGGCGTTTCGGTTTAAGCAATACAGATATTACCTGGGGTTCAAACCATGGAAACGGTTCTAATATAAGTTCTCCCTGCGATTATAATACGGGTGCTTCCGCGAATTTATTGCACCCGTTAATGCCTCTATTCTTTAAGTTATTGCAAAATGATACGTTTAAATCGGCATTTTACTCCAGGTATCAGGATTTATTAAATACCTCTTACGCCTGCGATAGCATAACCGCGCATTTAGCCTATGTAAAATCATTAATAAAAGCGGATATACCAAGTCAGGTTTATTGGAATGCGTCTCCTACAGCCTCTGTTAGCGGCGATACCGTAAAACTTTGGAATACCCTTGTTGATAGTCTAAACTCATTTATCATGTCGCGTTGCACATTGGCCCTTCCTAGTATGGCGGCTAATTGCTTGTTTGGCGATGGTCCTTATAATTTATGTATTGATGTGCAACCTGCAAACACAGGTAATGTTAATTTCAATACCTTATCTCTTACCAGTTATACATGGAATGGGAATTATGTAGACAGCGTTACTTATCATGCCAATGCCATACCCGATTCCAATTATGTATTCGATCACTGGGAAACCCCTTATGCCGTTAACCCCTCTTATACCAGTGATAGTATTTCTTTTATGATAAATAAGAGCGCTTGTTTAACGGCCGTGTTTAAGCTAAAACCTTCTTATGAAACGTACGGAACACCTATGCTACCCGGGGCTTTTTCTCCAAATGGCGATGGTAATAATGATGTATTGAATTTATATGGAATAGCTAATGCGACTTCCTACTCTTTCGAGATTTATAACCGTTGGGGCGAGCGATTGTTTTACTCAACCGATAAAACAAAAGGTTGGGATGGAACTTACCCCGATGGTACTCCGGCGGCTGTGGGTGTTTACGCTTACAGATACGATATTATCATAAACAGTAAAACCTACGTTAAAAACGGAAACGTTACGCTATTAAGATAAAATATGGGCATTCGTAATATTATTTTTAAACTCTCTTTTTTTTGTACGTTAAGTCTGTTTGCGCAAGACATTCATTTCTCTCAGTTAAACCAATCACAGTTGCTTATAAACCCTGCCAATACAGGATTCTTTGATGGTTACTCGCGCGCTGTATTAAACTACCGCACCCAATGGACTGCCGGCGGAGCGCCCTATACAACTATGATGGCGGCTTTTGACGCTAATGTAGGGGTAAAGAAATCCCGTAAAGCTTTTATAGGTTTTGGTGGGTATGTTTATCAGGATAAAGCCGGAGACGGAAGTTGGAAAACATTTAATGGTGATTTTTTAGGAAACATTATTGTAAATATCAGTAATTCCGCCAAATTAAGTGGCGCTATTGGCGCGGGTATCGGTCAAACATCAACCAATAATAACAATTACTCATGGGGGGTTCAGTACACGGGCACACAGTTCAATACCAACTTACCCAGTAATGAAACCTTTAATAATAGCAGAAACTTTACCTGGTTTGATTTATCATCCGGTGTAAATTTGGATATTGATAAACTAACCCAGCAGTTTACGCATAACAACCGTTTTGCTTTACGTATAGGTTTCGCGGGTTACCATTTAAACAGCCCCAAACTTGAGTTTACTACCAATAACCCACAAGACATAGCCCGCAGGTTTGTTGCCAATGCTCAATCGCGTATTGATATTAAAGAATCTCCGGTAAGCATAATGCCTAGTTTTATCTATATGTGGCAGGGTACTTATAAAGAAGCGAACATAGGTACGTTTGTGCGATACAGATTTAAAGATGAGACAAAAACAACCGGCTTAAGAAGCGAAACCGCTTTGTATATGGGGTGTTATTATCGTGTTGGAGATGCTATTATTCCTCAGTTTATGCTGGAGATTAAAAGCTGGATGTTTGGTTTTTCTTATGATGAAACAATGTCTACTTATAAACAAGCTAACCGTGGCTTAGGTGCCTTTGAACTTAGTTTGAAATGGACCAATTTGCGCAATGCGCTATTTAAACAACGTCGCGAATTCGCAGGCGGTACAGGAAGAGGCAACACTCCTCCATCATCCAGTGCAAAGGATAAGTAATACCCCTTTTCTTATAATTTCTCTATAAAATATGGTTAAGTCTAATCTTCCTTGCGGTAAAGGATAGAATTTGGTAACGTTTTAATCAGTGAGATTGCTTCATACATGTGAAACATTAAGATAAAATGAACCTTAATATTCTTCCGTTTTAAGAATTCTGTGCGCCAGTCTCGCGGCAGAAAAAAGTATTATAAAAAATCCGAATAAATTTTAAAGCGCACAGGCTCTTACTTTTGCGCTGTACGATATAAGTAAAAAGCAATCCCTCCGTATAAAAAATTTGGGACCCAAACGGCAAGTAAAGCAGGCATAATACCGCTAATCGCGAAAATAGAAGATACCTGCAAGAACAACACATAAGAAGCCGCCAGTAATAAACCAATTGCCAAGTGTAGCCCAATGCCGCCGCGTACTCGGCGAGATGAGATACACACGCCAATAATAGTTAATATAAAAGTAGAGAAAGGAATTGCGGTACGTTTATAGTTTTCCACCTCAAAACGTTCGATACCACTCGAACCTTTTTCTCTTTCATCGGCGATAAATTTTTTCAATTGAGGATATGTCATCACCTCTACTTTGCTTTCTATTCGCCCCATATCAGAAGGTTTAAAATCTATATTTATTATTTTTTCTTTCCCGAATTTAATATCCTCCGTATAGCGCTTAGCCGGATTCTTATCCAATTTATTCTCGTGCATAATTCGCTCATAATAGTTATAAGCTGTCCACTTTTGTTTCAAACTATCCCACTGAATCCAGTCGGCGCTAAGCATATAATATTGTTTAAAGTTTTTTATTTTTTCTATCGTAAACCTGTTGCCGCGCATATCCGAGTTCGTGTAATTCTCCATATATATAAGCGTTTCCTTATCAAGTTGACGATGTATATTTCTTTCCTGAGTTTGATAGTTATGGTTAATGTATTTGTCTTCAAAAGCCTGTTTTTGTTTATTGGCTTTAGGGATAACAAAATGGCTTACGTATAATGATGTTAGCGCGATACCTGTAGCGCCAATCATATAAGGGCGCAAAAATCTTCTATAAGTAATGCCGCTGCTTAATATGGCAACTGTTTCATAACGAGTCGCCATTTTTGAAGTAAAAAAAATAACTGAAATAAAAGTAAATAAAGGGCTGAGCATATTAATGAAATAAGGAATAAAATTGAGGTAATGATCAAAGATGATTTCATGCAAAGTGGCGTGAATAAAGTTGTCTATCTTTTCAGAAACATCAAAAATAACAACTATACAAATAATAAGTATGATGGAGAAAATAAAAGTGCCAATAAATTTCTTAAGGATATACCTGTCAATTGTTTTAAGAAACATGAGCGCAAAGGTAAGATTTTAAACATGGAATCTCTTCGCCGATTCCATGTTTAAGTCAGAGGAAAGGCTATTTTATACTTTCAAAAAAACCTTTTAGTGTTTGGTTTTTATCAGGAATATCTAAAATATAAAAATAAGTTCCTTCGCTATAATCCTTACCCGTCCAATCATTTTTATAATCAGCATTTTGATACAACTGAGTACCCCAACGGTTATAAATCCACAACTTATTGTTTTTAAAATACTGCAAGTTTTTAAAAGCTAAAAATTCATTTATACCATCTCCATTGGGAGTAATGATATTAGGAGCGGTTACAACATATTCTATGTTCAACGTATTTGTATAAGTGGCCAAGCAACCAAACTCACTTGCCACAACAAGGGTAACGGTATAAGTTCCGCCATTTGCATATGTATGCATAGGATTTAGATTCGCAATAGCCGAATCGCCATCTCCAAAAGCCCATGCAGCCCATTTTACAGAATCGGGAGACGCTATGGTAGAAGTACTTGCAAAAGTAACCGGCGAGTTTTGTTGCGGAGGTGTTGGAGTATAAGAAAAATTGGCCTGTGGTTGCGGATATTGTATTAAGTTAAAAGTATCTACTACCGTACAACCGTTAAAATCAACCTGCATTGCCGTATAGGTGCCGGCGCTGGATGCTGTATAAGTTGTACCGGTTATGCCCCCCGGAGACCATGTGTAATTTAAAGGGGCTTGACCAAAACCATTACTTATATGAAATACAGAAGAACCTCCGGGACAGATGTAGGCATCATGAACGGTAAAGTGCGGATTCTTTAATTTCAATACTTGAGGGTATTTAACTGAACACCCGTTTGTATCAGTAACCGTAACGGTATATATAATAGTAGATAGTGTTGTTGAAGTAGCCGCATTTATATTTTGAGTAGTAGCGCCTCCGGGAGACCAGGAAAAATGATACCCGGGAGTACCGCCTGATACTGCCGCCTTAATAGAATCGGGTATGCTCTGACAATAGGTTGGACTATGCGGCGTTACAGAGACTGAAGGAACAGGTACTATAACAGCTTGAAAAATTTTACTTGCCTTACAAAGATTCCCATTATTTACACCTGATACAACGTATGTACCTGCCGCACTTAACGTGATTGTATTACCTGTACCTAAAAGGGTAGTGCCTTGGTACCAAGCATACGAATAGCCTGTTGAAGAAGCAGGCGTAGCGCTTACCGTAAATGTGGTGCTTTTACCCGAACAAATGATCGTATCAGGCTGTATCTGAAAAACGGGTTGAACCGGAGATGTAAGGGTAAATGGTGGCGCGGAAACTACACAACCGTTTATAGTTAAAGATAAATGATAGATACCGGGCGTATTTACAATATAAGCGGTATCAGACGCTCCAATACCACCTGCGGGTGTCCAGGTATAAGAAGCGGCATTTGTAATGGATGAAAATAGCGTATCGGCGCCTACACACAAACTACCTCTGGGTGTTATAGTTAAAGGGGTTGAAGAACCCGAAGTGATGGTAACCGATGCGGAACCCACACAGCCATGCGCATCTGTTACAACAACTGTGTAAGAAGTACCAGTGGAAGTACCTGTAGCAGTCAAAGAATAAGTTGACGCAAGTCCGTTATTCCAGTTATAAGAAAATGGAGCTGTACCCCCTGAAACAGTCGTTTGAATAGTAGTACTTGTCGAAGTAGGTGTACAATATGTTAACGCCCCACTTATTACCGGATTAGGAGCAGGGTATATTTGAACAGATGCAGAACCTGTTTTTTGGCAACCACCTTGAAAAACAGTAACCTGTACTGTACCAGTAGAAGCTATAGAGGTTGTGGCAGTTGTTGCACCATTACTCCAAGTCCAACTGGAATAAGCACTGCTATTTGTTAAAGTAATTACCGGGGGAGTATTGCCACAAGTAATAGTAGGGGTTACTACAATAACCGGATTGGGAATTGGAGTTGAGTTATTAATATGAATTATATAATTTACCGTAGTTGATAAACCACCACTGTTTGTTGCGGTTACTGAAACATTATAGTTACCGGGAGCGGACAACCCAGCAGTATTTACATGAAAAGTTAATGATGCCGTGGAACCCGAAGTAGAATTTAAAATAGAAAAATTGGAGCCTAAACTGGGAGCCGTTGCCGTTACAGAAACCGTTTGACTGGGGTTGGGAGGACTAAAACTGACTGTATTTACTAATGTATCTCCTGCGGTACAAACAGAGAGGGTGTCGCCCGAACAAGGGTTAGCTCCACCGGAAAGAGGGACGGGGGGGACACCGCCCCCAGCACCACATGTATTAAAATAAAAGGACCTGCCAACCAGCCAACCAATACCACTCACAGGGTTGCCTGCAGGGTTTGTATAGTTGTTGACAGTAGTATCAAATAAACTTATCTGTGAATAATTAACCCCATCTCCTTTATTTATTCCTACTGTGGCAGGGCTGCCTCCTGCCGCATAACCAAATCCAGTACCTATTGTTGCTCCCGAAGCATCTCCACAGGCCCATTGCATTTCTCCAAAACAAAAAGACACATTATTTCCTGCAGGGAGTATAGGATCCGAGCCATCTGTAATAATTAACTGGAAAGAATTAATTTGACCTGTATGGTCATACACCCCAACACTATCCCATTGTATTATCATATAGGTAGGTGTTAATTTATAATATATAACTCCCCCTGAGGTATTAGGTGTTTCAGTGTCCACATCACTCCAAAATGGCGCTATCGCAGCACCCGGACCGTTTCCGGCGGAAGTACAAGGAAAAGAAATAGGAGAAAAAGTAGTGAAATTAGCCCCGAAAGTAACAATACCATTACTGTTGATATACAAGGAATCCCCGGTTGTTCCAACTGTATTGCCATAAAAGCAAAAACTAAAGGGTAAAGCTATGCCCCAACTGGAAGCATCATCAATCTGATATACTGGAGAGGTGGTAGAGGTAGGAGAACTATTACTACCATTTGGGTTATTACAATCCACCGCGTGGAAAGAGGTATCGCGTGGCACCCAACAATTACAAGGGGTAGACATCACGCTATTGTTATTATTCAGTCGTTCGTTTTTATTTGAATGGTGCTTGGCTGGATGTGAAACTATAAAGCTTTGTTTTTTAACTGACAAAGGGAAGCTAATACCTTCATAGTTCGTAAGTTTTCCCTGTTTTTTAAGTTTATGAAGACTATCACAAAAATCCTGATGAGCAGCAATATTCTGCGCCTTTAAAGAGATAAAAAAAAGACCTATTAAACAAGTACATATTATTTTTTTCATGAGTGTTGAGTTATAAAATAAGAATTCCAAATGTAGGATAATTATTAAATTACGTGAAATTATTTTTTCGACTTAACCCATTCTTAAGTCAACATGAGATTTGCATGAAAATAGAAAATTATTATATTTGTGGGCTAATTAAAATTTAATGAGATTTAGATTACTGGTTTTATCTATATTTATGAGCGGTTTAGCGATTGCTCAGTACCGTTGGGACTATGGAGGGCAGGCAGGTGTATCTAACTATTTGGGAGATATTGGTGGCAAATCGCAAACCCGCCGGGATTTTGTCGCCGACATGAAATTGGGGCAAACCCGTTGGGATCCGGCTGTTTTTGTGAGATATAAATTCAATCCAAAACTATCCTTAAGAGGGCAATTCTCCTACTTGCGTATTCAGGGTGCCGATTCCCTTTCAACTAATCCGGCTCGCAGAGCAAGAAATCTTAGTTTTAAAAATGATATTTTTGAGTTAAGCGCTACACCTCAGCTAACTATATATGAAAATCAGGATTTAGGCTCCAGTTACCGGTTTAAAGCTTCTTTTAATTTTTATGTGTTTGCCGGTGTAGGTATTATGCATCACAATCCCTTTGTAGATTATCAGGGAGAAAAAGTATATCTTGAACCATTGCATACTGAGGGTGTTAGTTATAGCTTGTGGCAATTTGTTGTTCCTGTGGGAACCGGTTTTTATTTTACCATTAAAAAGAAACACCGCATTGGTTTTGAGTATAACTGGCGCATCTGCTTTACCGATTATTTAGATGATGTAAGCAAAGGGTGGGCAAATCCGGCTACGCTAAGCCCTATTGGAAAAGCTTTGTCTAACCGATCAACGCTGCAAAGTGCGGGAGGAAATCAAGAATTTCTAAACAACTTTGGTTATAACCCGGTGCTTAATCCACAAAATAAACGCGGGCAGTCTAACCACGATGATACCTATATGACCGCTACTCTTAATTACAGCTACGTAATACGCGGGCATGGTAGTTTCTATCGTAGTCGTTACGGTTCTTTCTTCAGCAAAAAGAAGAAAAAGAATTCTCGTAAAGTACGTGCTAAGTTCTAATAACCTCAATAGTTTTTAATTGGTAATTTCTCGCTGCGCTGTTTACTCTTGTTTCAGCGAGTATTTTAGCTGCGCAGAATAGGGTTCAGTTTGTCATTCTGAATGAAGTGAAGAATCTCAACCTTAATAAGGTAACCTCCGTTCAGCTTTAAACCCAATTCACAACGTTATTCAGATATTAAACATAGTGATAATGTTTTGGATATATAACCAAAGTTAGGTTCAACAACTGTTTGTTCTATATGCAAGAAAGAAGTAGTGTGTTTTATTTTGCGTCTTCTATTTTTACCTCAACCCTTCTGTTTTTTTGCATCCCTTCTAAATCGGGTTTACCGTTAGGTAAAGTATTTGATGCCACAGGGTTGTCTTTGCCATACCCCTTAGCTATAAGCTGTTTAGAAGGAATGCCTTTTTTAGTTAAGAAAGAGACTACCGCTTTAGCTCTATCCAAAGAAAGTTTTTTGTTGGCGGCATCTTTCCCTTGATTATCCGTATAGCCGGAAATTTCTATAATAAGATCCGGTTTTTCTTTTAACAGTTTATATACTGTTTCTAATTCCAACATGGATTGTTTTCTAAGTGTAGCTTTATTCTTATCAAAAAAGATATTATTGAGCACCATTTTTACTCCTTTTTGAATATGCTCAAGCTTTATACTTTTTATAATTTCTACGTGCTGAGATTCCGCTTTTTTAGGAATATCTATATTTTGTGATTGAAACAGGTAGCCCGGTGCCTGAAAGCTTACATTATAGTTTCTTCCGCGATCAAGTAAAATAAAATAATAGCCAACATCGCTACTGGTTGTATACGTTTTCAATAATTCTCCCGTGTTATTATCTTTCACAATAATTTCCACATCCACAATAGCTTCCATATCTTCATTGGTAATCAATCCACCCATAGAAATAGTTGTAGCCAATTTACTTTCCATGTTAATAAACTCAAACTCCACTTCCTTTTCTACTACTCTATATGCGGAACCCGGCAATACATCAATTGTTTGCGACACAGGTTGAAAACCAACAGCTTCGTACTTAAGGATAAACTTTTTTCCAAGCGGACCGGGGTTTAGTATGGCTAAGTATTTTCCGGTAAGGGTATTGGGCTTACATTTTGCAACCAGTTCACTGGTCGCCGCATCAAAAATATTTATCTCTACTTTATCAGGGCGGTCGTGTGTGCCATCAAAAGTTACAATACCTTTTAATAAAACCAAAGGGTCAACCTGAATTTCTTTAGGTAAATCAGCGATATAAATATCCTGATCGCCAAAACCACCTTCTCGTGCCGAAGAGAAATAAGCGTGAATACCATTAGCCGTTGGCACATAAAACTCATCATCATCAGGCGTGTTAATAGGCATTTTTAAATTTATGGGGGCAGAGTAAACAATATTCCCAATACTATCATTCGTTATCAGTGTATAAAAAATATCTAAACCTCCCATACTATTATGTCCTGCCGAAGAGAAAAAAAGTTTTTTTCCATCAGGATGCAGATAGGGTGCATCTTCATTAAACTTCGTATTAATAGTTGAATCTAATCTGTAGGCTTTGCTCCATTTTCCGTTAGGCAGTTTGGTACAACGATAAATATCGACCCCACCAATACCACCCGGACGCTCGCTGGTAAAATACATGGTGCTACTATCTAAAGAAACGGTTAAATGACTTTCAAAGTTTGGAGAATTCACTTCTTCTCCAAAAGGCACAGGGGTTGACCAAAGTTCTCCGCTTAGTGTGCTGTAATAAATATCTCCCCCATTATCATCCTTATAAAGATATAGTTTCTGTCCGTCGGCAGATAGTCCAATAGTAGCCTCATTAGAATTAGAATTAAGCCCTGTAACCAAATGACTCGGATAAGACCAGTTACCATCTGATTTTCTTTTGCTTAAATAAATATCTTCATAATAACTTCCATCCGGTCCCCTTTCGCCACCTCTGCTGCCAGGCCTGCGCGATGTGTACATCAAAACACTTTCATCTCCGTTTATTACCGGCCCATATTCAGGAAACTCCGTATTAATAGAATCTCCCAAGTTTTTAATAATAATATTTTCAGGGTTCTTACTAAATTCAATAGCGTTTTTGCAACTTTCAATTTGTCGTTGCACATCCATCACCATTTCCTTGTTGCGATTACCTATTTCGTCTTTGTATTTCGAAAATTCAACCATTGCCTGATTGTATCTTCCGGCAAGGTGCAATGCTTTGGCGTACCAATACGTAGCATCTTTAGGCGCACCCTTTTCCCCGGGCTCATCTTCATGGTAATTTTTATTAATATGCGCAATAGCCTTCTCCATATAAGGCATGGCTCTTTTCTTTTTAGAAGGAAGATTCATGTAGCAAAGCCCCATTTTATAATTAATGTTGGCATTACTCGAATCAATCATATAAGCCAACTGAAAACTTTCAAGCGCCATGCTATAGTTCTTTTCCAACAGCAGGTAATTCCCTTGTGTAAAATCTTTTATATACTTTGCCTTCTGTGGGAATATTTTAACGGATATTACCAATAGAAATAAAACACAAATAACTTTTCTCATAATTAGCGCAGATGTACGGGAATCAAATATAACGGTTTTTTACAAATGCAAAAAACTCGTCGTTTTAAAGCAATCATTAAGCTCATTATTTCATAGATTTGTCGCCTATTTAAAACACACATATGAAAAAAATCATCTATCTATCTATTGCAACAAGCCTATTGTTTGTAGCATGCAACAACAAACCAAAAGAAGAAAAAAACACAACCGCTTTACAAGCCGGCGTAGATAGTTTTTTGGTTGATTACAACAAGCAATTTCAAAAATATTTAATAGCCTCAAACGAAGGGCAATGGAAATTAAACACCCATATTGTAAAAGGAGATACCGCTACTGAGAATGCAGCCGCACGTGCAGATGAAGCCATGGCTAAGTTTACAGGTGGCAAAGCTATAACTGAAAAAGCAAAAACCTTTTTAGAGAAGAAAGATACTCTTCAGTTAAGCGATATACAAGTTAGGCAGTTAAAAGCCATTATCTTTAATGCGGGCGCAAACCCCGAAGCAGCCGGTGATATTGTAAAACAAAAAATTGCCGCGCAAAATAAACAAACGGGCTTACTGTATGGTTTTAAGTTTATCCTAAATGGAAAAGAAATTACACCAAATGATATTGACGGTACTTTAGAAAAATCATCTAATGAAAAAGAAAGACTTGCCATTTGGAAAGCCAGTAAAGAGGTTGGTAAAGTTCTTAAAAGTGGCCTGGTAACTTTAAGAGATTTAAGAAACAAATCGGTTCAACCGCTTGGCTATGCCGATTTCTTTGCCTATCAGGCATCGGAGTATGGCATGAGTACGGATGAATTGATGCAAACAACACGTGGCATGATTAAAGACATTTGGCCTTTGTATCGCGAATTGCACACCTGGGCTCGTTATGAATTGGCTAAGAAATACAAGAAAGATGTACCCGATTATCTTCCCGCGCATTGGCTGCCTAACCGTTGGGGACAAGAGTGGTCTCAGTTGGTAGAAGTAAAAGGTTTTGATTTAGACCCCTACTTAAAAAAACAAGGCGCTGAGTGGATTGTAAAAAAAGGCGAAGAGTTTTACAAAAGCATTGGCTATGGTCCATTGCCCGCTACCTTTTGGGAAAGAAGCAGCCTCTATCCTGTAGCGCCCGATGCGGGATATAAAAAGAACACTCATGCTTCCGCCTGGCATATTGATAATGATAAAGATGTTCGCTCTTTAATGAGTGTAATTGCCAATACGGAATGGTGGAGTACAGCCCTGCATGAGCTGGGACATATATATTACTATCTATCATACAGCAACCCCGATGTACCTATTGTATTGCGCAGCGGGGCTAACCGTGCCTACCACGAAGCCTTTGGAACCATGATGGGTATGGCATCTTTGCAAAAACCTTTCTTACAAGGCTTGGGTATGATGGATAAAAACCTGAAAACCAACGATACATTGATGTTGCTAAAAGAAGCCCTGCAATATGCCGTACATATCCCCTGGGGTAGTGGTACTATGACCGAGTTTGAATATAACCTCTACGCAAAGAATTTGCCAGAGAATCAATACAACAAACTATGGTGGGATTTGGCAAAACGCTTTCAGGGCATAGAGCCTGATGAACCACGCGGAGAAGAATATTGCGATGCAGCTACCAAAACACATATTAATGATGATGCCGCACAGTATTACGATTACAGCATGAGTAATGTATTATTGTTTCAGTTCCACCAGCATATCGCACAAAACATTTTAAAGCAAGACCCGCATGCAACCAACTACTGGGGCAATAAGGATGTGGGTGCATTCTTACAATCCGTTATGAAACCCGGTGCCAGTGTTGATTGGAGAGAGCATTTAAAGAAAAGCATCGGTCAGGATTTTTCCGCCAAACCCATGCTTGCCTACTTCGAGCCTTTGATGGGGTATCTTAAAAAACTAAATGCAGGCAGAAAATATACGCTGCCCGAACAACCAGATTTTAATTATTAGAGATGAAGTTTAAAGTATTCTTATTTATATACTTTTTTTCTATAATTGGTTTCGCGCAAGTAGTACAACAACCCAATGTGCCGCCCTTAGATGCTAAGAATGGTATTAATAAGTTTAAGCTTTGTTCTTTTTATGATATACACAAAGCAAACCTAAAAGAAGCCCCCGCGCAAAAAGATGTTCGCATCAAATGGTATACCTATACCGGTACCGATGTGCCAACCGTGTTTGAGTATAAAGTAAAACAAATAAATTTAGGCTACTACAAAAACAAGCTCTATAAAATTACCGTGCAGTTTGATGAAACACAGGGTATAAAAACTGCCGATATAAAAAACAAACTTACACTGCTTTTTGGCGAAAGCAGACACGAGCAAAACCCTAACGAGAAAGATGTATGGGAAACACTTAAAGTATATTTAAGCTTTGAGGTAAACGGCAATAACATAAGTATATATACCTACTCTAAAATAATGGAGAAGCTATATATATCGGATGAGTTGTAGAAATACTTTTTCAGCTTTCTTTTAAGAATAAAAAGAATTTCCTTACAGTTTATTAATCCGCTTCATTTATTACGTTCAACTAGTTACATAATAATACGCGCATAATTATAAAGGTATGTTACCGTGTTTCTTTTTAGGCAGTTTATCGGCTTTATTCTCCAGCATTTTAAATGCTTTAATTAATTTCTCGCGGGTTTGTTCCGGCTTAATTACCTCATCTACAAAGCCACGCTCGGCAGCACGGTATGGGTTTGCAAACATAGTTTGGTACTCGGCTTCCTTTTCTTTCCACTTGGCATCTTTATCTTTTGCGGCTGCAATCTCATTTTTAAAGATAATTTCGGCAGCGCCTTTGGCACCCATCACGGCAATCTCTGCCGCAGGCCATGCGTAGTTCATGTCGGCACCAATGTGTTTGCTGTTCATTACATCATAGGCTCCGCCATAAGCTTTGCGGGTTATCACAGTAATGCGCGGCACGGTGGCTTCGCTAAAGGCATAGAGTAGTTTAGCACCATTGGTAATAATACCTTTCCACTCCTGGTCGGTACCCGGTAAAAAGCCCGGTACATCTTCAAACACCAACAAAGGAATATTAAAACAATCGCAAAAACGAACAAAGCGTGCGGCTTTGGTGCTTGCATTAATATCCAGTACACCCGCTAATACGGCAGGTTGATTGGCTACTATACCAATGCTTCGTCCGGCAAGGCGGGCAAAACCTACTACAATGTTTTCGGCAAAGTTTTTATGAACTTCCAAAAAGCTGTCGGCATCAGTTACTCCGCTAATTACCTCACGCATATCGTAAGGCTGATTGGCGTTTTGAGGAATGATGGTATTTAATTCTTTTCTTAGTTCGCTACCTGTATGCTCGTAAGTAACAAAAGGAGGTTCTTCCTCACAGTTTTGAGGAACATAACTAAGTAACTGTTTTATATGATTAAGGCACTCAATACCATTGGCGCAGGCAAAGTGGGTAACACCGCTTTTGCTTGCATGCGTCATGGCACCGCCTAATTCTTCTGAGGTAACTTCTTCGTGGGTTACGGTTTTTACTACGTTAGGTCCGGTAACAAACATGTAGGAGTTGTTCTCTACCATCAGAATAAAATCGGTAATGGCAGGCGAATAAACCGCGCCACCGGCGCATGGTCCCATAATAGCCGACAATTGAGGGATTACTCCGCTGGCTCTTACATTACGATAAAAAATATCGGCATAACCACCCAAAGAAACCACACCTTCTTGTATACGCGCACCTCCGCTATCGTTTAAACCTATAACAGGCGCGCCGTTTTTCATGGCGAGGTCCATTATTTTACAAATCTTTTCGGCATGTGTTTCCGATAAAGAGCCTCCGAACACGGTAAAATCCTGAGAGAACACATATACCAACCTTCCGTTAATAGTGCCGTAGCCTGTAACTACACCATCACCCAGGTATTTTTCATTCTCTAAACCAAAATCGCTGCTGCGGTGGGTAACCATCATACCAATCTCTTCAAAACTGGCATCGTCTAATAAAAAATGTATGCGCTCGCGGGCGGTAAGCTTACCTTTCTTGTGCTGAGTTTCTATGCGTTTTTCGCCCCCACCTAATTTGGCTTCGGCTATTTTACTGTCTAATATCTTTATTTTGCTTTCCATGGGATGTATTATGTCTCTGCAAAGAAACTAATCTTTTCTATTAATAAAAAAACGGGTGCGTTAAAGAAGGAAGTTGAAGTATAAAATTAGGTTTATATGTAAGATAATGTGGGCTCCTGCCCCGGATTTGTGTGAATATGCTACTTAATTCCCACAGTATGCTGATACAACATATAAAATCACTAATTCATTACTCCTAAAACCGTAGCAGCTGTAGTTAGATGCACTACCTGCAAAGCTTTAGAATAGTTTAAGATATTCTGTATGGTAAAATCAGATGGACCAAACTCATCCGAAACAACAGAGATTTTCTTTGCCTTCTTGGCTTTTGAAGTTGATTTTTTCTGACTTAAAGTAGTAGTTTTGATCATAGGCGTATGTTTGGTTTTTTGAGTTCATTTTGTGTATAACGCCTATGATTAAATATTATTGTATGAATTATTCGCTTTTTTAATATATTTTTCTTTTTATGCTCATGTATTCGCTTCGCTCGGCTATTTATTTTTTTCCAACTACCAATTCAATCAAATCCTTTTTTTGGAGGTATTTGCCTGATAAGTCCCTTATTTGTTGAGAAGTTACCGATTTCACAGCATTAAAATAATTATCGTAATAGCTATAATTTAGCCCAAATTCCCAAATTCCTTTAAATTTATCTGCCAAAGCAAAGGGTCCTTCAACCGTACGCAGAAATTGCCCAAGAATATAGTTTTTTACGGTTTCCAATTCATCATCAGCAACTAAGTCGTTTTGCATGATTTCTATTTCTTTATAAACCTCCTGAAGGGCATTTTTGGTAACATCAGCGCCAACTTCCGTACTGATAAAAAAGAAACCATCATGTACTAAGGAGGCAAGTCCTGAACCGATACCATAGGTGTAGCCCTTGTCTTCACGGATATTAGCCATTAAACGAGAACCGAAATACCCTCCCAAAATGGTGTTCAGTACCTGAAAGGCAAAATAATCGGGATGCGTTTTATTAAATAACCTGCGCCCCATGCGTATAGCGGATTGAACCGCATCGGGTTTTTCTATATAATGGATGTTTTGAGTAGTGGTTTGGGCAGGTGTGTAGGCTTTATCAATATTAGTCGCCACACCCCATTTATCTTTCCCGAAATGATTATTTAAAACCTGTTGCAAATTAGCGGGTAGCTTTCCTGCCACAATAATGGTACAATTGCCGTGAGTATAATACTTCTTAAAGAAGTTTATAATGCTGTCTCGTTTGGTAGTATCATGGTCTTCCGCGGTAACCTCCAAACCATAAGGATGCGCTTTGCCAAACAGTAACTCACTATATTTTCTACGTGCCAACACATCTACTTTTTGCGAGCCTACTAAAAACTTCTGTTTTTTATTGATGAGGAATGTATTAATTTCTTCCTGAGGATAGATAGCATTTTTCATCAGTTCCTCTATAAAAACAAGTGTGCTCTCTAAATGTTTGTTTAAAGAAAACAGCGCGAGAGATGAAAAATCCTGCGTTACGGAAGTCTCAAAAAAAGAGCCGTAAAAATCAATGCCATCTGAGATTTGGTTAGCCGAATACTTTGTTGTTCCGTTCTCTATTAAAGCACATGCCGCCGATGCAACAAGGGGAGTATCCTGATAATACATACCTGCTTTAAAAATAAATTCTATACGGGTTAATTCCTGACTACCTGCATCAATAGTATGCACAGGAATGCCATTATCAAGCGTAAAACTTCGTGCCTGTTGAATAGCAATTTTATCGATGGTTTTAAATTCGGGTGCTTGTGCGCGGTTTAACATATTTGTAGTTTATAATAATGATTTATCACTTGCTTCTTCTAAATATCTGTAATACGAATCAGGAATCATCACGTTAACTCCTTTACCTTTTAATTCTAAAATTTTAATTTCATTTATCGTAAAGTTTATTTCTTTCTGTTTATAGTTCCAGATATAAACCACTACGTCACCTGTATTATTAGGCAAGGCAGCTGTAGTTAATTTTACACGTTTAGTTTGTTCGTTTAAATTATCGGCTAACCAATTTAGGGGAACTCTTTTATAATAAATCCTATCTCCTTTTTTATCATTTACCTGAACAACTATATTAGCGTGTAATGGGGCAGGCACTTTATTAAATTTTACCTCCAATTCCACCTCTATACAATTTCTCGTTTTTAGCACGGAGTCTTTTAATCTGAAAAATTCAAAATACTCATAATTACCACTATAGTTTTTTGGCACATTGGGCATTTTATATAACACTGTTCTTTGTATTTTTTCTTTGCGTTTAAGTAAGGCTCTGTCCCATGTTTTATCAAAAGCAATTTCATCATAAAAATCTTTATAGTAAGGCTTTTCCCGTTTCATGGCAAAGTAGTAATCACAATTCATACCCATTTGCTCTTCATTATCCATATCGTTAAGAACAGAATTGCCTCGATAATTTAAAAAAGCATAATCCATTTCTCTTACCCGATGCCCGCCTATGGTAATTATTTCTTTACTTTTTTTAGATTCCTCTACCAATGTATCGTAAATTGATTTGGGTATAGTATGGTAAAATGATGATGAAAAGTCGTGTGTATTATACATACATACAAAGAATAAAAAAGATGAGATAAATACAACAGTTGAAACAACAGCCGCTATTGGTTTAGGAAAGGCATCTACAGCAAAAGCAAGACTAAGCACAAATAACAAATAAAAGAATATACCCGTTCTGTCTTCAGGAAAGTTTACATCCAATAGTTTTTTTTGAAGCCAAAAGGCAACAATAAGTATTCCTAAAACTTTCGCGTAAAATAGTTGGGGAGTAAACAACTTGTCTGTTGATACCGGAGTCTTAAAAAAGGTTTTTATCGCATAAAACCAAATACTTACAAAGGCTACTAAAACCAATACTTGTATCCGCCACGCATCAGTTCCGAAAATAAAAAACATAAGTGATTTAAAAGTTATCTGCCAGTAGTTATCTCCGGCACCGGCATCAAGCGAACCATGTTCTTTATAAAAGAAAGAAAACTTTATCCAAAAAATTAATATGCCGATGTTTATTAGCTGAGTAATAGCGGTTACCGGTGTTGAAAGTAATTTGTTTTTAATTTGAAAGATTAATATGAAGAAAAGTAAAATAGTTAGTAGCACTACCAAAATTAAATTTGCCGCTAAAGCCAGTTGAAGACAAACGGAAAAAAGAACAAAGGCTTTTGTTTTTTTTTCCTGAAAATAATCCATCAGGTAAGCCAATCCTAAAACAATAAACGCAAAAGACAACCCATATCCACGACACAACTCAAAGAAATCAAGGAAATTGAGAGTTACTATAAAAAAGGCAACTAATATTATTTTGGAATAAATAGTTTTTAAATACTTAAAGTGTTTAAAAACACCTATACATAACAATACAAAAGAAAGGACATTTGGTAAACGTAAAACAAATCTATGCGAACCACCTATATGATAACATACATTAGCCAAAGCGCTATTTAAAACATGGTTGTTGGTATAAACGTGAGCTTTGTAGGGCAGGTAATCATTGCTTTGCACATAAAAGAAAAAGGTAGCCGCTTCGTCATGACTAAACGGAATAAAAAAAGCACGCAATAATATTAATATAAAAACGACAGCACTTAAACCCCAAAACAGTTTAGTAAAGTTAGCTTCTATAGAATGGATTACTTTCACTATTTACTTCTTTAAATAATAAAGTGTAGAACAGTTTTCTTTTTGTAAAATTTTATTGGCAACCACTTTAATTCCTTCGGCGGTAACTTTCTGATACTTTTCGGTTTCTTCGTTAATTAAATTAGCGTTACCTAATAGCTCTGATATAGCCAAGTTAGTAGCCTTGTTCAAGACATCCGCTTCCGAAAATATAATAGTAGATTCTGTTTTATTCTTGCACTTTTGTAATTCATCAGCAGGTACAATTTCTGTTTTTATTTTTCGCAACTCTACTTCAATACCTTGCTCTGCCTGCTCAACGGTAACGCCATCACTTAGTTTGCCTGATATAACAAATAAACCCGCATCAAAATCGCCCATAACATAAGCGTTTAAATCAGAGAAAAGTTTTTTATCTTTTACCAGTTCTTTATATAAGCGAGACGAATTGCCTCTTGATAAAATATCCGACATAATATCAACTGTATGATATTCCTCATCTACTCTGGCACACATGTGATAGGCTTTGTAGATGGCATTTTGAGGAACATCTTTATGTACTGTTAAAGCGCGTTCTTCAGTCTGTATAGGTTCTTTAGGCAGATTACGCACGGTGGCTTTACCCGCCTCAATGGGTTCAAACCATTTTTCGGCAAGTTTAATAACATTCTCCCTATCCACATTGCCCGCAACAACCAATATGGCATTAGCCGGACAATAATGTTTTTTAAAAAATGCTTTTACATCGCTCATTACCGCGTTTTCTATATGCGAAATTTCTTTGCCAATGGTACTCCATTTATAAGGATGCACTTTATAAGCAAGCGGGCGCAATAACAACCATACATCGCCATAAGGCTGGTTAAGGTAGCGTTGCTTAAACTCCTCAATAACTACGCTGCGCTGAACTTCCAAGCTCTTATCTGTAAAAGCAAGGCTTAACATTCTATCACTCTCCAGCCAAAAAGCAGTCTCTAAATTTTCTGCCGGTACGGTGCAATAGTAATTGGTTATATCATTTGTAGTAAAGGCGTTGTTCTCTCCACCTACCAATTGCAAAGGTTCATCGTAGTTGGGTATATTGATACTTCCACCAAACATTAAATGTTCAAACAAATGCGCAAAGCCTGTTTTGCTTTCATCTTCATCGCGCGCGCCCACATTGTATAGGATGTTTATACAAGCCATAGGCGTGCTTTTATCCTGATGAATGATAAGGGTAAGGTTGTTTTTTAGTTTAATTTTCTCAAATTGAATCATGCCACGAAAGTAGCAAAGTTTTAAGAGTTCAATTGAGGTTTGTTGATATGCAGCTACTTAGAATAACTACCTACCGGAAAGTTAGTTAGATGCAATAGCTCAATCCAATTTCAAATCGTGACCCATCTTTTCCTTTTTTGTTTTAAGATAGAGGCTGTTATGCTCGTTGCTTTTAATTTCTAAGGCAACATTATCCACAATCTCTAAGCCATAACCAATAAGACCCGCACGTTTTTTAGGGTTGTTGGTCATCAGTTTTATTTTACTTACACCTAAATCTCTAAGTATTTGCGCGCCCACTCCGTAATCACGTTCATCAGGTTTAAAGCCAAGTTCGGTATTAGCTTCAACAGTATCCATGCCCTGTTCTTGCAATTTATAGGCTTTTAGTTTATTAAGTAAACCAATACCGCGCCCTTCCTGATTCATATATACCAGCACACCCTTGCCCTCTTTCTCAATTATTTCTAATGCTTTGTGTAATTGCGGTCCACAATCGCAACGACAAGAACCAAAGATATCGCCTGTTACGCACGAGGAGTGCACACGTACCAAAACAGGTTCGTCTTTTTTCCAGGTACCTTTGTATATGGCCAAATGTTCCTGACCGGTAGTAGTTTGTTTGTAGGCAGCCATTTTAAAGGCACCCCATTGGGTTGGTAACTCAACCTCAACTTCTTTTTCTATAATACTTTCTTTTTGCAGGCGGTAAGCAATCAAATCTTTAATGGAGATTATTTTAAGATTGAACTTCTCCTTAACCTTTACCAAATCAGGAAGACGAGCCATAGTACCATCTTCATTCATTATCTCAACCAATACACCACAGGGTTCAAAACCTGCTAATACAGCTAAATCAACGGTTGCTTCGGTATGACCAATACGGCGTAATACTCCGCCTTTTTTTGCCTTTAAAGGAAAAATATGCCCGGGTTTACCAAACTCTTCCGGCTTAGTATTCGGGTTAATAAGTGCTTGTACCGTTTGGGCTCTGTCTGATGCCGAAATACCTGTAGTGCAACCATGCCCCAATAAATCAATAGAAACGGTAAAAGGCGTTTCATGCAGGGATGAATTGCTGCTAACCATCATTTCCAACTTCAAATGATTGGCAAGCTCTTCACTAATGGGAGCGCATATCAGCCCCCTTCCATGAGTGGCCATAAAATTAATAATCTCAGGGGTAACGTTTCGGGCGGCGGTAATAAAATCTCCTTCATTCTCACGGTCTTCATCATCAACCACAATAACCAATTTACCTGCTTTAATATCGGTAATGGCATCTTCTATTTTGTCTAATACACTTGTACTCATTTTGCAAAGGTACAAAACCTTATTTTACAGGTATATTATTTGTTCCGAAGTAGCGCTTCCTATTTAAAAGTTAAAATCAGGGCAATTAGCTACTTTTCTACTGCCGGCATTTTTATCATCGCCCATTCCACCCGGCGTAAAGCTTAGCATAAACTCAACTGAATTAGCGGCGGCTGTGTGAAGTTTGTTGATGGTGTAATCGTAGCCAAAACCAGCAATGATATTCTTTAGGATTTTAATCTGAAATATAGCGCAGACAAACGAATTGCCTCTTACAGATGCCCCCACTCCTACTGTTCGGTTATAAAACAACATAGCATTTGCTTCAATAAGCGGAATAGTTGTAAAGGCAGATTGCACCTTAACTGCGGGAACCAACATCCAGGTATTATCGCCCAACGGGATTTTACGTTTGGCGATAAAAGTATAGGTAGGAGCTAATTTACTTGGCGGGCTACCTATTTGTCTATTGCCATCTTGCAATTTATTTTGATATAATTGTTGAACACTAATATCAATAAAAAGCTTTTTGGTGTAAAAGCGCATGCCCGGTATTATATCCGGTATGGTAATTAGGCTAGTGTTTGGTATGTGATTGTTTAAAGCAGGGTCGCTTGCATCGTATATAGAATTTGATAAGCCTACTTGTCTGACACCCGCAAAAATACCTGCAGCAATGTTTAAGCCTGTAAAAACTTTAATATGATAGGAAAAAGAAAGGTAAGCCGATTTAGAAGAAAAACCCCCTGCCCTATCATCTTCTACATAAACGCCAACAGCTTGCTTGGATTTGTAATTATAATCTCCTCCCCCTCTCCATGCATATGTAAAGCTGCCGAAGGTTGTAACGGGTGCGTTATCAAAACCAAGCCATTGGTATCTTCTTCCGGTAACAGCTTCCGCACCAAGATTTGTGCCTGCATAAGCCGGGTTAGAACCATATTGATTAAGCACAAACTGAGTATAAGTTGGGGTTTGTTGCGCATTGCAGTTACCAGTTAGCAGTAAACAGTAAACAGCTAACAGCAATAACTGATAACTGATAACTGATAATTGATAACTGAATGACTTTTTCATCGTACAATAGTTACACTTCCTTTTACATAATTAGAGGCATCTCCTCGGTCATAAAAAAAGATATAGTAATACGTCGCATCTGGCAATTTAAGTCCTAACTGAGTCCCATCCCATGGTGTGTAATAATGTCTTTGCGTGTGAACAAGTTGTCCCCACCTGTCGTATACTTCCAATAAAAAATCAGGGTATCTGCTTATTGTATTATTATCATCAATCCAAGTGTCATGTATTCCATCTCCGTTAGGCGTAAAGTGATTAGGGAAAGAAACACCACAAGCAGGCGCAGGAACAACAAAAGCAAGGGTAGTATCTTTTCCAAGGCTATCTGTAATTTGAACAGCTAAAACAACACTTTCTTTTATGTTAGAAATAGAATCACTTGTAGCCCCGTTTCCCCATTTATATTTATAGGGAGGGGTATTACCCATTACAATAAGCTTTACCGAATTAAAAGAACAATCGGGTTGATAGATTTTTTCAGTAACAGTAAAACCTTGCGATTTTACAAAGCATGTAACTAAAGAGAAAGCAACTATGCAGAGGTTACGTAAACTCACTTGCAATAAATTAAAATTAACTCTCCGGCAGATGAAGAGCCTTTTGTTTTCGCATCGCTTAATAAAGCACAGGCTTTATCATTTTGTTTTAGTTTATAATTTACAACTGCCGTTTCAATTAATATCTCTGTATTATTCGGGTTTAGTTCATTGGCTTTTATCAAATCAGTTAAAGAACCGTTATAGTCTTTCATGGCTTCCTTCCAATACCCGCGTTGAAACCAGGCATCAGCATAAGCAGGAGTTAGTTCAATAGCTTTAGAAAAATCATCTACTGCTTTTTTAAATTCATCTAAATAAGCATGCGCCAAGCCACGGTTATAATAAGCTTTGCTGTTGATTGAATTCAGTTTTAAACTCTTGGTAAAATCATGAACGGCACCTTCTAAGTTACCTAACTTGGCTCTGATAATACCCCTTAAAAGATACGCATCAGACGAAGTAGTGTTGTGTTTGATGATTTCATTTATTTCGGCATAAGCTTCTTTAAAATTTAAGCTTTCAGCTTCTATTTTAGCGTGAAGTATATGGAGGGAATCGTTGTTTTTTGCATTAGCCAATGCGTTATCCAAATCGCTTAAAGCGCCTGTATAATCTTTAACCGAATCTTTAGCTAAAGCGGATAAGTATAGTGTGTGTGCATCTGTTTGTGAATAATTAATACCACAAATAAAAAATAAAATACAAAGCCACAGATTTCGCAGATGAACACAGATTTGATTTATGTCCATTCGTGTAATCCGTGTAATCTGTGGCAACTTTTGCATATAGTTACCCTTTACTCTCCCAATACCTTTTCGATAGAGGTATCATAAAGGTTTTTAAACTCACTGATGGAACCATAAGGCTGACCATCAATTGTAACCTCGTTGCCTTCTACAAAACCAAGCTTACTGAACTTTACATCCAGTTTCTTCAACTCATCTACCAAAGCGATTTCATTCTCTTTTTTAACGGTAACCACTACCCTACCCTGTCCTTCGCCAAACAAGAAAGCATCCGTGCGAATATTTTTATCAGATGAAATATCAAAACCTAAGTTACGCTGAAAGGCGCTTTCTGCAAGGCATACAAACAAACCCCCATCCGAACAATCGTGCGCGCTTTCAATCAATTTGTGTTTAATAACGGTTTTTACAGCTTCCTGCATATTGAATTCCTCATCCAAATTAAAGTAAGGAGCAGGTGTGTTTTTTAGTTTGTGATAGGAATAAACATACTCTGAAGAAGCAATATCATTTTTGCATTCGCCAATGATGTAAATGCAATCTCCTTCTGTCTTAAAACTTAAAGAAGTCTGTGTTGACTTATCTTGCAGCAAACCTAACATGCCAATGGTAGGGGTTGGAAATACAGGGCCTTCAAAAGACGACTGGTTATAAAAGCTAACATTACCACCCGTTACCGGTGTTTTAAATTTAGTACAGGCAGCACTCATACCTTTAATAGCGCCCACAAATTGCCAATACACTTCAGGGTTATAAGGGTTGCCAAAATTTAAACAATTAGTAACGGCACTGGCTTCTCCGCCACTGCAAACAATATTACGGGCAGCTTCGCTAACAGCAATGGCACAACCAACTTCAGGGTCGGCATTTACATAGCGACTATTACAATCAACCGAAAGAGCTAAAGCTTTTGTGGTTTCTTTTATGTTTACAATGGCAGCATCGCTTGGGTTATTGGTACTTTGGTTAACAGTACCCACCATACTATCATACTGCGTATAAACCCAACGCTTGGATGCAATGTTTGGATGAGAAATTAAATGAGTCATTACTGCCTTATAATCAGTCGGCTCTTTTACATCTTCAATTTTAAACTTTTTAGATTCCGCATAATACGCAGGCTCTTTGTATTCTCTTTTATAAACGGGTGCACCGCCACCTAATACAAGGGTTTCAGCAGGCACATCGGCAACCAGTTCATCAAACATATAATATTTTAAACGCCCGCCTTTGGTAACCACGCCAATCTCTTCGCAATTCAAATCCCATTTATCAAATACTTTTTTAACGGCTTCTTCTTTTCCTTTCTCTACGACAATAAGCATACGCTCTTGTGATTCAGAAAGCAATATCTCAAAAGGTTTCATGCCTTGTTGACGAGTAGGAACTCTATCTAACCAAATATCCATACCATGTTCGCCTTTGGCGCTCATTTCAGAAGTTGAGCAGGTAATACCTGCAGCCCCCATATCCTGCATACCAATAACAGCTCCTGTTTTTATAACCTCTAAAGAAGCTTCCAGTAATAATTTTTCCTGGAAAGGATCTCCAACCTGCACTGCCGGTAAATCATCCGCACTATTCTCGGTAATATCTGTACTGGCAAAGGTTGCGCCGTGTATACCATCTTTACCGGTGGCAGAACCCACAATAAATACAGGATTACCTGCACCATAAGATGTTGCAGAAACGGTTTCGCCTGCTTTTACAATACCCACGCTCATGGCATTTACCAATGGATTGGTATTATAACACTCATCAAAAAATACTTCTCCGCCAACCGTAGGGATACCAAATGCATTGCCATAATTGCCAATGCCTTTTACCACGCCCCTCATTATCCATTGGGTTTTGGGCGAGTTAATATCTCCAAAACGAAGTGAATTTAATTGTGCAATAGGGCGAGCGCCCATCGTAAATATATCACGATTAATACCCCCCACACCTGTTGCAGCCCCCTGGTATGGCTCAATAGCAGAGGGATGGTTATGCGATTCTATCTTAAAGGCACAGCCCAAGCCACCACCAATATCAACCAAACCTGCATTTTCTTCTCCGGCTTTGGCAAGCATGTGTGGGCCATCTTTGGGTAACGTTTTAAGCCAGGTTATTGAATTCTTGTAAGAACAATGTTCGCTCCACATAACCGAGTATATAGATAGCTCAGTAAAGTTGGGCGTACGACCTAATATCTCTTTTATCTTTTCAAACTCTTCGGGTAAAAGACCTAATTTTTTAGCAGTATCTACTGTAGGTAATGTCTCTTGCATTTCTTTTTGCATGGTTCTAATTTAAAGGTTACAAATTACGAATAACAGCCTACGAATATACAAATAGTAGCCTTTACATTTATATTAAAAAAAACAGCGTATTCATTCGTACATTCGTATCAAATTTGTTATTCGTAACCCATGCAAATACAACTGAAATCAATCGCCACCGTAAAAAACCAAAGAGCAGAACCCATTGATGATAATTGGGGGGATGTTATTTCGGAAATAGAACTTGCCGATGATATTCCCACTGAAGCTTTTGACGGGATTGAAGATTTTTCTCACTTAGAAATCATTTATTTTTTTGATAAAGTAGAAAACGGACAAATTGTTTTCTCTGGCAGACCAAGGGGGAACCCTGCCTATCCTAAGATTGGCATTTTTGCACAACGTAAAAAAGATAGACCAAACACCATAGGACTTTGTACTGTTGAATTGGTTGAACACAAAGGAAGAAGCATAAAAGTAAAATATTTAGATGCCATAAACGGCACACCTATTTTAGATATTAAACCCGTGTTTAAAGAATTTGCGCCTAAAACGGCCATTAAACAAGCTGATTGGGTAAGCGATTTAATGAAAACCTATTGGTAATTTCAAACCGTTAAGGTACTATGAAAAACCTCTTCCTTATTTTTATCCTGCTCTCCCCTCTCTTTTGGAGAGGGGTTGGGGGTGAGGCTTTCTCTCAAACCCCAAAAGATTTTCAAACCAAAGGCAATGAACGACTGAATATAAAAGATTACGAGGGTGCTATAAGAGAATATACCAAAGCCATAGAATTAGACTCAAGCTATTACTTTGCCTTTCTCAACAGAGGGATTTGTAAGTATGAAATGGCAGATTATAAAGCAGCCATAGAAGATTACAACATAGTAATACGATTAAAACGCGGTTTTGTAAAGTCTTATTGCAACCGTGGGCTTTGTAAACATAAACTGGGAGATTATAAGGAGGCGATCAAAGACTATGATTTGGCCATAGAAATAAACCCAAAATATACCATTGCTTATTACAACAGAGCAAACGCTAAAAAGGAATTAGAAGATTATAAAGGTGCCTTAAAAGATTATACTAAAGCCATTGATTTAAACCCGCGTTATATTGAAGCATACACAAACAGAGGAATTGTTAACCAACATTTTAAAGATTATCCGGCAGCCATCAAAGATTATACGCAGGTAATAGTGTTAAACCCCAAAAATGCAGAGGCCTATAACAGCCGGGGAAATAGTAAATACTTATTAGCAGATTATTATGGAGGCATACAGGACAATACCAAGGCAATAGAATTAAACCCTACATTTAGCAAAGCCTTTTTTATACGCGGTGTTTGCAAATATGCCGCTAATGACAAGCAAGGCGGTTGTGCCGATTTAAAAAAAGCAATGGATTTAGGTTATATGGAAGCTTACGAAAAAGTAAATGAGTTTTGTAAATAGATGAAGCATTTAATCTTTCTTATAGTTTTTGTTGTTGCGTTAAATGGCTATGGGCAACAAATAAATGATGGTTCATTAAAAGACAGTATTATACTATACAACAAAGCAATTGAAATAAACTCTAAAGATTTAAATGCATATAATAAAAGAGGCAAAATAAAATATGATTTAAAAGATTATAGAGAGGCAATGCAAGATTTTACTAAAGCAATAGAATTAGAACCAAAAAATTCATTCCTGTATGGGAATAGAGCACTTTGTGAATATCATTTAAAAGACTATAAGAAAGCTATTGATGATTATACTACAGCTATCAAATATTATAACAATGCTGCTTATGTAGGAGAATATTATGAAAATAGAGGTGCAATTAAAGGTTTATTAGGTGATTACAAAGGAGCAATAAAGGATAACACTAAAGCAATTTGGTTTAATCCTAGAGGTTTTTTGGCATATATAAACAGAGGAACTTATAAATGTCACTTAGGAAAATATAGAAGTTCAATAAGGGATTATACTACTTCAATTAAAAAATATCCAAACTATTATCTTGCATATTGCGATAGAGGCCTAGTAAAGAATAAAACTGGTAATTATAAAGGGGCAATTCCTGACTTTGATAAAGCAATTGAATTAAATTCAGAATTTGTATTAGCCTATAGTGGTAGAGGTGGGTCTAAATTGAAATTAGAAAATTATAATGAAGCGATGTCTGATTTGAACAAAGCAATTGAATTGAACCCTATTGATGCTGAAGCCTATTATTTAAGGGGTTTTTGTAGGTTTCAGTTAAAAGATAAGGAAAATGCATGCTTAGATTGGCAAAAAGCAAAAGAGTTAAATCACAAAACTGTTTTAGAATATTTAAGTAAATATTGTAAATAAAGCATGACAACACCCCCCGAACAAAAAGCCATTAAAACAACTTACCTGTCTATCATAGGTAATTTGTGTCTGGCTGTTATTAAGGGTTTAACGGGTTATTTGGGTAATTCTTATGCACTTATTGCTGATGCTATAGAATCTACTTCCGATATATTTTCTTCTTTATTGGTGTTGTTTGGTTTGCGCTATGCCAGCAAACCTGCCGATAAAAATCATCCATACGGGCATGGCAGGGCAGAGCCTTTAATAACCTTTTTAGCAGTTGGTTTTTTAATTGCCTCAGCTATTGTTATTGCGTATCAAAGTATTATAAATATACAAACCCCGCACGAGTTGCCAAAGCCTTACACGCTCATTGTATTAGGTGTTATTATTCTAATTAAAGAAACGTTTTATAGAATTGTTATCAAAAAAAGTAAAGAAACAAACAGCTCTTCTTTAAAGGCAGATGCCTGGCATCATCGTGCAGATGCCATTACTTCCTTAACTGCTTTTATTGGTATATCTATTGCTCTCCTGTTTGGCAAAGGCTACGAAACGGCTGATGACTGGGCTGCTTTGGTGGCTGCTATCATTATTATATATAATGCCTACCATATATTCCGTCCTGCATTGGGCGAGATTATGGACGAACAACTGTATGATGATTTAATTACCGATATACGCCGCGTATCTTTAACCGTTGAAGGAGTAGTAGCCACAGAGAAATGTTTGGTAAGAAAAACCGGCATGAAGTTTCATGTGGATTTACATGCTTTGGTAAACTCTACCATTACCGTTAAAGAAGGGCATGATGTAGCCCATAAACTAAAAGAACATTTAATAAAAGAGTTACCCCAACTGGCAGATATACTCATTCATATAGAACCTAATGATTGTGATATATAAGAGCCTTTTTAAAATTTTAATAGATTTTTTTTATTTAATACTTTTTTCTGCCGCAAAAAAGTATTCAAAAAGCCACCACGAACGCCAACTTTCGTTTCGACTGGCGCACAGACTGCCCTGCTTGGCTTGTCTGCACTCAAGTTCGCTCCGTTCGTGGACGCCTGCCCCGGGTTTACGTAACCATCGTAATCTGAAAACCGAGCGCGAGCCCGACCAAACGCGGAGCAGAGTGGCTTTGTGTGAGGCAGATCGTTTGGTTCTGACTTTTTGTTTCTTTTTCGTCAAGGAAAAAGAAAATGGAAAGCATTTTTTAAATGAAATTTAAACAGACTTCTAAATGAAAAGAAATATTTTAATTTCAATTTGTATTTTAGTTGCCGTTACTGCAAAGGCACAACAAATAATAGATGTGCAAGGTCACAGAGGTTGCCGTGGTTTATTGCCCGAAAACACCATCCCTGCTTTTATAAAAGCACTTGATATAGGGGTTACTACCTTAGAAATGGATTTGGTAATAAGCAAAGACGGCAGGATAGTGGTCTCTCATGAACCCTTTTTAAACCATGAGATATGCAAGAATACAAAAGGAGAAGATATTAAAGAGTCGGAAGAAAAGTCTTATAATATCTATAAGATGGATTATGCAGAAGTAAAACAATGTGATTGCGGAACAAAAGTGCATCCCCGTTTTAAAGAACAACAAAAATTAAAAGCATACAAACCTTTGCTGGAAGATGTTATTGATACCGTTGAAAAATATATAGCTGCTAAAAATCTAAAACCGGTAAAGTATAACATAGAAATAAAATCAGAAGCTGAAACCGATAATGAATTTCATCCCATACCTTCTGTTTATACAGATATGGTGTATCAGTTATTAAAAGATAAAAATATTTTAGACAGAGTAATTCTTCAATCATTTGATATAAGAGTATTGCAATATATTCATCAACAAAACTACCCTGTTAAGGTTGCTTTCCTTGTAGAAAACTTAAAAGGCTTTGACAAGAACATAAGCCTGCTTGGTTTTGTACCAGATATATATAGTCCGTATTACAAATTGATTAGTGATACTACAGTTGCTGCCTGTCATCAGAAAAACATGCAGCTTATTCCGTGGACTGTTAATGATAAAACAGATATTGAACACATGCTTAAACTTAAAGTAGATGGTTTGATAAGCGATTACCCTGATAGGGTAATGGGTATTCTTACCGGGAAGTAAAATTCCTAACACATCAGCCGGTAATTAATTTATCAGCCATAATTTCCCTACCTTTGCACCCGAAACTTAACCTGCGTTGTTAGCAGGAACAAATAAAATATGATAAAAATAACTTTACCCGATGGTTCCATTCGCGAATATCAAAAAGGAACTACCTCTCTGCAGGTTGCGCTTAGCATTAGCGAAGGACTTGCCCGCAACGTTTTAGCCGCCAAAATTAATGGCGAAGTATGGGATGCTACACGCCCCCTTAACGCAGATTGCAACTTAACTCTTCTTACATGGAATGATACCGATGGTAAACAAACCATGTGGCACTCGTCGGCTCACTTAATGGCCGAGACGTTGGAAGCTTTATATCCGGGCGTAAAGCTGGGTATTGGTCCGCCTATTGAAAATGGTTTTTACTATGATGTAGATTTTGGTGATAAACCAATTACACCCGAAGAGCTTCCTAAAATAGAAGCCAAAATGCAGGAGCTTGCCGCTAAAAAAAGCGAGTATGTGCGCAAAGATGTTTCTAAGGCCGATGCCATAAAATACTTTACCGAAAAGGGAGACCAGTATAAATTAGAGTTGATTGATGGTTTGCCTGATGGCTCTATTACCTTTTATACTCAGGGCAACTTTACTGATTTATGTCGTGGCCCTCATATCCCAAACACAGGCTTCATCAAATCTATTAAGTTGATGAACCTTGCCGGTGCCTATTGGCGTGGTAATGAGAAGAACAAAATGCTTACCCGCATATACGGTATCACTTTCCCTAAAGATAAAGAACTAAAAGAATACTTAGCTTTACTGGAAGAAGCCAAAAAGCGCGACCACCGCAAACTGGGTAAAGAGCTGGAGTTATTCCATTTCTCTGAAAAGGTTGGTATGGGCTTGCCTCTATGGTTACCAAAGGGTGCTGCTTTGCGCGAAAGACTTATTCAGTTCATGCAACGCGCGCAGCTTAAGGCGGGTTATCTGCCGGTGGCTACTCCGCATATTGCGCATAAAGACCTCTACGTTTGCTCCGGTCACTACGAAAAATATGGTGCCGATTCTTTTCAGCCTATTAAAACTCCCCGCGAGAATGAGGAGTTTTTCTTAAAGCCTATGAATTGTCCGCATCATTGCGAAATATACAAAGCACATCCAAAATCGTATAAAGATTTACCCGTTCGTTATGCTGAGTTTGGAACCGTATATCGATATGAGCAAGCCGGAGAGCTGCATGGCTTAACTCGTGTGCGTGGCTTTACTCAGGATGATGCGCATTTATTTGTCCGCCCCGATCAGGTTAACGAAGAGTTTTGCAAAGTAATTGATTTGGTGTTGCATGTTTTCAATGCACTTGATTTTAAAGATTATACCGCACAAATTTCTTTACGTGATAAAGAAGACCGTGCAAAATATATTGGTACGGATGAGAACTGGAATTTAGCCGAGCAAGCCATTATTGATGCTGCTAAAGAAAAAGGTTTACGTACCGTTACCGAATATGGCGAAGCTGCGTTCTATGGTCCGAAATTAGATTTTATGGTGAAAGATGCCATCGGTAGAAAATGGCAACTGGGTACTATACAGGTAGATTACAACTTACCCGAGCGTTTTGAGTTAGAATACACCGGTAGTGATAACCAAAAGCATCGCCCTGTGATGATACATCGTGCGCCTTTTGGTTCCTTAGAAAGATTTATTGCCGTGTTGATAGAACATTGCGGAGGTAATTTCCCGCTTTGGTTAACACCAGACCAAATCGCTATTCTTCCCATAAGCGAACGCTTTAACGACTACGCACACGAAGTTTTGCAATTATTAAATAATTCCGATATTCGTGGCTTCGTTGATGATCGCGACGAAAAGATTGGAAGGAAGATACGCGATAATGAAATGAAAAAGATTCCTTACATGCTTATTGTAGGAGAGAAAGAAGCGAGTGAGAAAAAAGTAGCTGTTCGTAAGCACGGTAAGGGAGATGAAGGCATATTCAGCATGGATGAATTTGCCAACATTATTAAAAATGAGATTGAAAACGATTTTAAAAAGGAAACTTTAAAAGAAGAAGTAAAATAACAAAGTATAAACTAAAAAACAGGAGGTAAACATCGCAGCACCATTCAACAAACCCGGCGGATTCAGACCGGCATTCAAAAAACCAACAGGCACCAGACCCGCATACAACAGAGGTCCGCAAAAAAGAGAAGACGCCCATCGTATCAACGAAAGAATTACCGCAGCCGAAGTACGTGTAGTAGGCGATGGAATTGAAGCAGGTGTTTATTCCATACAAAAAGCCCTTGAAATGGCACGAGAACAAGAGTTAGACCTTGTTGAAATCGCCCCTCAGATTGTTCCCCCCGTTTGCAAAATCATTGATTATAAAAAGTTTCTATACGAGCTTAAAAAGAAACTAAAAGAAACCAAATCAAAAGCCAGCAAAGTTGTTGTTAAAGAAATACGTTTTGGTCCGCATACCGATGACCATGATTATAACTTTAAGAAGAACCATGCTATTGAGTTTTTAAAAGACGGTTTTAAAGTAAAAGCCTTTGTATTCTTCAGAGGTAGAGAAATTGCCTTTAAACAACAGGGAGAAATATTATTACTGCGCTTTGCCAGCGAATTGGAGGAATTCGGTAAACCCGAACAAATGCCTCAGTTAGATGGAAAGCGTATGATTATGATACTTGGTCCTAAGAAAAAGTAATCATCTTAAGTAAAAGAATAAAAAACAAGAGCCCTGCTATAATGCGGGGCTTTTTCTTTGTAACTTAGTATGTTTTTATTTGCACACACATGCACCGCAGATTATTTGTAAAAAATTCTTTACTAAGTTTATTAGCCATGAATAATTTAAAAGATTTAAAAAACCTGTCAGATACTTTTATTTCGCATCCCGATAAAATGCCTTTACTGTTTGTAGGGCATGGCAACCCGATGAATGCCATAGAAGATAATGAGTATAGCAAAACATGGAAGGCATTGCCTGCAACCTTACCCAAACCACAGGCTATTCTGTGCATATCGGCACACTGGGAAACACGCGGCACGTTTGTAACCGCCATGCAAAAACCAAAAACCATACACGACTTTGGTGGCTTTCCGCAAGAATTGTTTGATGTGCAATATCCTGCTAACGGAAACCCAACTTTAGCCAAACAAGTAAAAGAAGAAGTGAAAAGCACTACTGTAGGTTTAGACGAGGCTTGGGGGTTAGACCACGGTTGCTGGAGCGTAATTAAACAAATGTACCCTCATGCTGATGTGCCGGTTATACAGTTTAGTTTAGATTATACCAAGCCCCCTCAATATCATTACGATTTGGCGAAAGAATTATCTTCTTTGCGGAACAAAGGCGTGCTAATTATAGGCAGCGGCAACATGGTGCATAACCTGGGTATGGTAGATTGGAAAAATCCTAACGGTGGTTACGACTGGGCAGATGAGATGAACGCCACTTTTAAAAAACTGATTGAAAGCAATAATCATAAAGAATTAATTAATTACACATCCCTTGGCAAAGCAGCCGCATTGGCCATACCTACCAACGAACATTATTTGCCTTTGCTATATGTGCTTGGCTTAAAAGAAGAAAAAGAAAACGTAAGTTTCTTTAATGATAAAACATTGATGGGTTCTTTATCTATGACTTCGGTTAAGATTTAAAGACGTTTCTTTTGCTATTTTATATAGTTGTATACCTTTTACAAATACTTCCCTAAAGTTTACAAAAGCTTCTGTAAGGTCGATAGTATGAAACACTATGGCGCAGGCAATACGGGTATACTGCTTTGCGAGTTTATGCAATGATACAACCCAAAATACCCTAAACTTGCAGTCCCATGGAGCAGCATGCAATCCACTCTGATTAGCTAACAGAAAACAAACAACAACCAAAAGGTCTTGCAGTCATACGAGACTTTTTTGTTTTATATTTGTATTGATGAGATACTTTATACTTATATCTACTCTATGTTTTATTAGTTGTAATCAGATTTCAAAGAATAACAGTAGAAAAGGAAATAGTAAATATGCTTTACAAGATTATAGAGGAGCTATAGCAGATTACACCAGTGAGATAAAAATAAATGCCCAAAATACTGAAGCTTACAATAATAGAGGAATTGCCAAATATGCTATGAATGATTATAAGGGAGCTATAGAAGATTATACTAAAGCCATTACTTTAAAACCCAATTATATGGAAGCTTATCTTTTCAGAGGAGCTTGTAGACTGAAATTAAAGGATTTTTTAGGCGCAATAGAAGATTGTAATAAAGCAATTGAATTAGACGCTAAAGAAGAAAGCGCATTTGAAAACAGAGGTGCTGCCAAATGTAATTTGAATAATTATAAAGGTGCTATAGAGGATTATACAATGGCTATTAAATTAAACCCTAAATATCTTGATGCTTATAAATCGAGAGGGGTTGCCAAAGATTTATCTAAAGATTATAAAGGGGCGATTGAAGATTTTAATCAAGCTATTGAATTAAATCCCATGGATTATGCGTCATAACATAATAGAGGAAATTGTAAATATAATCTAGGAGATAAAGAAGGTGCTTGCATAGACTGGAGCAAAGCAGTTGAGTTGGGTTATGAATTTTCTTATGATTTAATAAATAATCATTGTAAGTAAAGTGCGAAGGGTTGCAGTGGAAAGCCCACAGCCTTATTTAGCGAGGACTTGGAATGGAAAGCCCGCCCTTTGTAATCAAAGAGAACGCCCTAAATGAGATGCTGAAACAAGTTCAGCATGACGATGCGCCTCGCTGGCAATGACTACTGTTAATTCTTGTAGTTGTATTTATAACTACGCATCATGGCTGCGCTAAAATAATGAACCAAGACAAGGCTTCAAAACATTTTGGCTATATTTACTACGTTCCTAAATTATATGCGAAAAACAGTATCATGTATCATTTCTCTTTTATCAAGTTTGAGTACAAAACACAAGGTACATTGTAAAATACTGCCACCTGTTACTTACTACCTGTTATTTACTACCTGTTACTTGCTACCTGTTACTTGTAGTTCACAGCAAGAGCCTGCCGCCATCTTATCAGAGTATATAAAACACAAAAGCGTATCGGGCAATGAAAAACCAGCCGGGTTATATCTAAAAAACCTTTGCGAACAATTCGGGTTTTATACCACTGTGTTTTCCGATACCGATTCTTCCTATAACTTCTGCGCTTCGTTAGTACCCTTAGAAAAAGGAATTCCTTCGGTACTTCTCATAAATCATATAGATGTAATTCCGGTTGATGAACAAGGTGTTTGGCAACACAAACCTTACGAAGGAGTAATAAGCAACGATACCATTTATGGCAGAGGAAGCATTGATATGAAAGGCTTAGCCGTGATGCAAATCTTTGCCCTCAAGCAAATAAAAGAAATCGTCAAAACAGATTCTATCAAACACAACATCATTATTTTGTTTCTATCAGGCGAGGAAACAGGCGGCATAAACGGCGCCGCTAAAATAATACAACCCGAAATACTCTCGCGGCTAAAACCTATGGTAGTATTTGGCGAAGGCGGCGGCGGACTTACCAACGTTATACCTGGCAAAAAAGACGAGCTATGCTTTTTTGTATCAAACGCCGAGAAGAAAAGTTTGTGGCTTAAGCTGGAAGCTAAAGTAAAATCAAGAGGACACAGTTCGGTATCTTCCGCTAAGACAGCCGACAGAATTTTATTAAAATCAATAGAGAAAATAGACCATGCCGAAGAACACATTGTAATTGATAAAACCGCCGAAGAAACCTTTAAAGAAATTGGCAGTATCATGGGTGGGCTAAAAGGCTTTATTGTAAAGCATATAAACTGGTGGGTATTTAAACCCTTGCGCCGAAAAATCATTAAAGACAACGAAGCCATGAAAGTATTGGTAACAAACTCCTATCAGCTTACACAAATACAAAATCCCAAAGGACCCATAAACCAGATAGCCCAATCGGCAACCGCTTATTACGATTGCAGACTGCTCCCACATAAATCTGAAAAGCCTTACACCCTAAAACTACTCTTCCGTATTATAGACCGCCGTATAAAAATTACCATAGAAGACGAATCGCCCACCTCAGAGGCAACCCCGTTAGACAGTCATTATGATAAAATGAAAAAGGCTATAGTTAGCGTGTTTCCTACGGCGCACGTAATACCCGTTTTGTTTCCTGCCACTACTGATAACAGCTACTTTCGCTCTGTTAATATTCCCGCTTATGGCGTGCTGCCCTTCCGTCTCTCAGAAGAGATGACTGAAAGCGTGCATGCCAATAACGAGAAACTGCCCCTAAGTGCCATCAGCCAAGGCATTAAAGTGTATACAAATCTTTTACAGAGTTATAATCCTTAAATCAATCGGATGTTTTCTGTCTGTGGTGTAAAGTCCCACGGTAGTAATCGCCGCGACACTCAAATTTATTTTATATTTGCCGCGAAATGAACCAAACAAAAACAATAAGTTGCGTAGTGTTATTTAACTGTTGGTTGCTTACATCGTGCATTGCGCCTGTTAAAAATTTTGAAAGATATACTCCCTCTCCCCCACCCGATTATTCTAAAGAAAATAACTGGGCAAGTCTGCCCACCAAAAAAGACAGCGCGGATGCGGTACCTTATTACTCTACCTTAAAAGACGAACAGGCAACAGCTATGGCTGATGTGTTTTTTGTATATCCTACCACTTACTATAGCGGCGGTAGTTGGAATGCTTCTTTGGATGATAAGTATGTAAATAAAAAAACGGATAAATATCCTATACGTGAAATGGCAAGTGTTTTTAACGGAAGTTGCAAGGTGTATGCGCCCCGCTACAGGCAAGCTACTTTATACGCTTTTTTAGATAAAAAGGATAACGGACGCAAGGCGCTTGATTTAGCTTATGAAGATGTGAAGGCGGCGTTTATGTATTACCTGAAAAACTATAATAACGGCAGACCTTTTATTATAGCGTCGCATAGCCAGGGTACTTGGCATGCCATACGTTTGTTTAAAGATTTTATTGAGAAGGATGCGCAACTGCGTAAGCAATTAATTGCCGCCTATTTAATTGGCGGGCCGGTGGCTAAGAATGCATTTACAACCATTTCTGCCTGCGATTCGGCTGCGCAAACCAACTGTTATGTTGCCTGGCATACAATGAAATGGGGTAAAAGTCCGTCTAAACCAACTAACGCATATAAGAATGTGGCGGGCTATGATAACTTTCAGCAGTATGAATGTACTAATCCATTAACATGGAACAGAGACCCGTCTGTACCCGATGCATCTTTAAACAAAGGGGCGGTGCCTTATACCTTTGATAGGGTTGATGCGGGGTTTTCTCAGGCATGGTGCACTTCGGAAGGAGCTTTATGGACATATAAACCAAGAAAGCCGGGTTACCCTGCCATTAAGAATTATCACATACTGGATTATAATTTGTTTTATATCAACATTAGAGAGAATGTAAAACTAAGGGTGGATAGTTATTTGAAGAAGCATTAGCCACAGATTACACGAATTACGCAGATACTAAAAATCAAATCTGTGTTTATCTGCGGAATCTGTGGCAGAGAAAAAGAAAAGAGGATTACTTACTTTTCTTTATTAGGTAATTAGCAGGTAAATTAAGCGTATTTATGTCTATATCCTTTTCAAAAATGCCATACATGGCACTTCCGCTGCCACTCATAGATGCATATAAAGCACCAGTCTTGTATAACTTGTTCTTTATACTTTCAAGCTCAGGATATTGTGTAAACAGGTTTCTTTCAAAATCATTTGTCAGTATGCTCTTCCAGTCAGTTATGGGTTGAGAGATAATTTCTTTGACGCTCTTATCGGGTTTTGCAGGGATAATACCTTTATAAGCTAAAGCTGTATTGCTATGTATGGCAGGATAAATAAGTACAATAAAATACTTGCTTAAATCAATGGTAATGGGTGTAAAGACATCTCCTTTACCGCTTGCAAAAACAGCTTTGTTATTAATAAAAAAGGCGCAGTCGCTACCCAATTGTTTAGCATAATTTATTTGTTCTTCAAGAGATAATTTAAGATTGAACTTATCATTCAATAGTTTAATAAAAAAAGCCGCATCGGCAGAACCACCGCCCAGTCCGGCACCCATTGGTATTACCTTATGCAAGTGCGCTTTTATGGGGGGAAGATTATATGTTTTATTAAGCAGGTTGTATGCTTTATAAATGATATTATCGCTTGCATTTCCTTCAATAGAAATTCCGGTAATGATTAGACTTAATTTTTCTTCTCCTGCCTGATAGCTTTTATTTTCAATAGTTTCCAAGGCATCGCACCAGTTAACAGGATAAAAAACCGTTTCAATATTATGAAAGCCGTCAGAACGTTTTTCAGTAATATTCAAGCCAAGGTTTATCTTTGCATTCGGAAAACAAATCATCACTAACGTATTTACATGTCGAAAATCGGTATAGATATTGAGAAAGCCAAACAAATCTTACAACAGGGTGGTTTGGTTGCCATTCCTACCGAAACTGTTTACGGGTTGGCAGCAAACGCGTTAGATGAAACAGCGGTACTTAAAATATTTGAAGCGAAGAACCGCCCTTATTTCGACCCGCTTATTATTCACACCAACTCTATTGAGAAAGTAAAGCAATATGTAAGCAGCTTTCCCGATTGGGCAGAAAAGTTAGCACACGCATTTTGGCCCGGCGCGCTTACTTTATTGCTTCCTAAAAAAGATATTGTGCCCGATTTGGTTACTTCGGGCTTGCCTCAGGTTGCGGTACGTATTCCTAATCATGCGCTTACTTTACAATTGCTAAGCAACATTCATTTTCCTTTGGCTGCACCAAGCGCCAATCCATTTGGTTATGTTAGTCCTACTACAGCAGCCCACGTGGCAGCACAATTACAAAACAAAGTAGATTATATTATAGACGGTGGCACTTGCGATGTGGGAATAGAATCTACTATCATTGGTTTTGAAGAAGGCAAAATTATCGTTTATCGTTTGGGTGGTTTGGCTATTGAAGATATTGAAAAGGTAGTTGGTAAGGTGGATATTAAAATAAATCAATCTTCTAATCCACAGGCACCGGGTATGCTTAAAAGTCATTATGCCCCCCTAAAGCCTTTGTTTATAGACAATATAGATACCTTTATTAAAAACAATCCGACAAAAAAAACAGGTATAATTAGTTTTAATACGGCTTATCCTATAGAATTAAAGTACCTTAAAATACTTTCTCCTTCATCTGATTTAAAAGAGGCGGCACATAATTTATTTGCGGCCATAAGAGACTTAGATGCCAGTGATGCGGAAGTAATAGTTACTGAAAAATTTCCCGAAACCTTTTTAGGTAAAGCCATAAACGACAGGTTGAATCGAGCTTCGGTTAAGGGATAGGGAAATAGTTGACAAAAATTTGTAATCCTACTTCATAGCTCCTCTTAAAAAGAGTAAGAATGGGTGCATGGCTTTAAAGGCAGAAGCGGCATATTTTTCAAAGCCGGGCTTTAGCAATTCTTTATCATCAAAGTGATGCGTTACGGCAAAGTGTTTGTTTTTTAAAACCTCAACAGCAGGGTTTTCTTTATCATAACCTTTTGGGGGATTCACTAATTTATCCTCTTCCATCAGCCCGTTATAATACTTCTTAAAGTCTTTGTTGTTCAATATCTTTTTAAAATCGGCATAGTTATAATCAATCTCCTGGCGTATAGCAGCCAGTTTATCGGGCATAGGCATATAACTTCCACCGCCCATAAAACAATTACCCGGTTGTATATGTATATAATAACTTGGCATAAAACTACCTTTACCACCCGGGGTAATGTGCGCACCCATATTGATTTTATAAGGTGTTTTATCTTTAGAGAAACGCACATCTTTATAAATTCTGAAAATAGTTTTAGCGGGATCTATGCCTGCCACCTCTTTATCGAACTTAGCGGTAAGAGCCAATACCTTACCAACTAATACTTCTAAGTCTTCTTTAGATTTTAAATAGATGTGTTTATTTTTATCGAACCACTCTTTGTTGTTGTTTTTTTTAAGTTGTTTTAAAAAGGTCAGCGTTTGTTCCATGTTTATTCCGGTATGTTTTCGGTTAGTTTCTTAAAGAATTTATAATTAGCCAAAAACTCTTTGGCTACAATTCTAATCAATGTATAAGTAGGTATGGCAACAATCATTCCCCCAACGCCCGCTAAAGAAGATGCCATTAGTATCACAATAAAAATCTCTAACGGATGCGCCTTTACACTCTTGCTGAAAAGATAAGGCTGCATTACAAAAGCATCGAACAGGTTTACGCAGATGGATACCCAAAATATTTTTTCTATGACGCTGCCAATTAAAAAAGTTTCGTTGGCTTCCATACAACCTGTAATGCCTAAAAAGCAGGCAAAAGCAAAGCTGATAAAAGGGCCCAAATAAGGAATGATATTCATTACGCCTGCAAAGATGCCAATAAACCAGGCGTTCCTAACTCCCAAAAAGGTTAAAGACGTACCTACTAAAATAATGACCATAACCACATCTATAAACAAAGCCACAAAGTATTTACTTAGCAATGATTTGGTGGTACGAAGTATGTCTTTCATCTCATGCTCGTATGCCACAGGGGTAATTAATAAAAGGCTTCTGGCAACCAATTTATTATCTTTCAATAAAAAGAAGGTAATAAAAAAAGTGGCTAAAGCCCCTCCGGCAATACTTCCAAAAGCGGAAAAGAAAGTATTAAGTATATAACTGGCATTACCCACATTTAAAAATGTTGCCAGTTGGTTGTTTAATTTTTTAGTTACATCGTCCATAGCACCCATGCCGGTAAGCACGTCTTTTATGGCAGGAAAATGGTCTAAAGCTTTGGTAAAAATATCTTTAAAATCAAGGGTTGAAATAAACTTAGCCTGGTCTATAATTAAAGGCACAAAGGCAAAAAAGAAAGAGGAAAACACAAACAACAAACTAAACAAAGACAGCAACGCAATGACAGTATCAGGCAGGTATTTTTGTTTAAATCTTATTTTGGAGAAAAGTTTTACAAAAGGCTCTGCCAATAATGATAGAATAGTAGCGATAAGCATATACAGAACAATTTTAGTGAATAGGAGAATAAACCCTATTACACCTAAAACAGTAGCGATAAGAATTATGGTAGATTTGTTTTTGAGAAACACTTTTTTTCAGTGAACAATTAGCAGTTACCAGTAAACAGGTAACAAATATACACATTACCTGATAACTGATTATTGATTCCTGTTAACTGACTAAAACAGCCAACGGAATAATAAAAACAAAGTCCCCGAAAGCACCATAGTAACAGGTAGCGTTAGTACCCAAGCCATGAAAATATTTTTAATAGTTTTTGGTTGTAGGTTCTTCAATCCTTTTTTAGCTACCATAGAGCCGGCTACGGCAGAAGTAAATGTATGCGTAGTGCTTACAGGCAAGCCCCAAAAAGAAGCCATCCCTATGGTAGCAGAGGCAACAATTTCGGCAGAAGCACCCTGTGCATAGCTCATATGTTGTTTACCAATTTTTTCGCCAATGGTTTTTACCACTCGTCTCCAACCTATCATAGTGCCAAAGCCTAAGGATAATGAAATTAAGACAATTACCCATTGAGGTACATAGTCAGTAATTGTTTTAGCTTGCTTAATTGTAGCTTTTAAATCATCTTTTTCTTTAATACTTAAAGATGAATTTTCTCCTAATCCAACTTTTTCTGCATTCTTAGCAATAAGAATAACATCTTTTCGTACTTCAAAACGTTTAGCTGAATCAATTTGAGATACAGCTGTCTTTTTATCCAACAGACTTATTAAATTAGCGCAACGGATTTTTGTTTTAGCTATATCATTCTTCTCTTTATCTCCAAGTTTTGTAGTATCAATTCGGTAAACCAATTCGGTAATATGACTCATTTGTCTGTAAGTATCAGCTACATCTTGACTGTCTTTAATAGCAAAGTAACCCGGTACCAAGCCTATTAAAATAAGCATCATTAACCCAACTCCTTTTTGTCCATCGTTACTGCCATGAACAAAACTTACCAATGTACAAGTTGTAACCAGTATAGCTCGAATCCACATAGGAGGGGTTTTACCCGCAGCGGGTTCTTTATATATTATCTCATTTTTAATAAGTCGTTTAAAAAGAAACATAACAATAATAGCTAAAGCGAAGCCAACAATAGGAGAAATTAATAGAGATAAGCCAACATCTTGCGCTTTACCCCAATTAACGGAGTCTTTCCCATCAATAAAATAAAAAGCCATTCCAATACCCAAAACAGAGCCAATAAGTGTATGTGAAGACGAAACAGGAAGGGCTATATACCAAGTGTCAAAATTCCAAATAATAGCACTTAGCAGTAAAGCAAAAACCATTGCCATACCATGTGCGATACTTGAATCTGTTAATGTTTCAACAGGTAGTAAGTTTACAATGCCCATGGCTACGCCAATTCCGCCTGTAATTAAGCCTAAAAAGTTAAAAAAACCACTCCATACAACAGCTGTAGTTGGTTTTAAACTATTACTGTAAATTACGGTAGTTACCGCGTTAGACGCATCATGAACACCATTAATAACTTCAAAGAGGCAAGCCAGTAAAAGACAAATTATCAATAAGATAAGGATTCCTGTAGTCATAAATTTTTATTTATGGCTGCAAAGCTATTATCTTATCTTAAATTTTCAACCTTTATTCTCTTCTATGTTTTTTTTAGACTGATGCTTTAATACTTTGGCTTCTACATAAAAAATTAGTTCTTCGGCAATGTTTTTAGCTTGGTCGCCTGCGCGCTCTATTTTTCTGATTGCAGAGTGTATATAAAGGCTTTGTGCCACATTATCGGGGTTAGCACGTATGTATTCGGTTATTGATACATCTAATTTTTTATTTATAGTATCCAAGTATTTATCGCGCTTAAATATTGTTCTCGCTATTTGCATATCTTCATTTTTAAACGCGGTTAAAACATCTTCGAGCATGTCAGTAGCTTCTTCAAACATTACCAATATTTCGCTGTCATCTAATAAGGTATTATCAAATGGTTTATCGCTATTTAAAATACACTTACAAATGCCTTTTGCTATATCACCGGTACGTTCCAGATTATAATTTATTTTAAGTACAGCCAACATAAAGCGTAAATCAACTGCCACCGGATTAAACATAGCCATAATGCTTTCACAGTCTCTGTCAATTTTCAACTCCATACCGTTTACACGTTTTTCGTTGGCAATTACTTCTTCCGCTAAATCTTTATCAAAACGTATTAAAGCTTGTTGCGTTTTGTTTAGTTGGGAAATAACCAAATCCCACATGGAGATGACTTCAGATTTTACCTTTTGTAGTTCTACTTCAAGTAGTGTCATTATTATTTGTGTTTAATTTTTTTTATGTATTTGATGTAGTATAAAGTTAATCAACCAAATCTACCTGTAATATAATTTTGTGTAAGCTCTTTAATCGGTTTGGTAAAAATCTGGTCGGTAGCCCCATATTCAACCAATTCACCTAAATAAAAGAACGCTGTTTTGTCGCTTACTCTGCCTGCTTGTTGCATATTATGGGTTACGATAATAATAGTGTATTGTTGTTTCAATTCAGCTATTAAATCTTCTACTTTTGCAGATGAAATAGGGTCTAAGGCTGAAGCCGGCTCATCCATAAGGATGATAGTAGGTTCAACCGCCAAGGTACGTGCAATGCACAAACGTTGCTGTTGCCCACCTGAAAGCGCTAATGCGGATTGCTGCAATTTGTCTTTTACTTCGCCCCAAAGGGCGACTTGTTTTAAAGATTCTTCTACTACCTTATCGAATTTAGATTTATCCTTAATACCTTGTAATCTTAAACCATAAATAACATTCTCATAAATAGATTTAGGAAATGGATTTGGTTTTTGAAAAACCATGCCTACTCTTTTTCTTAAATCTTCTACTCTTATTTTCTTGTCATAAATATCAGTACCGTCGATTAAAACATTACCTGTTTTTCTAAACGTTTCAATGTAATCGTTCATTCTGTTTAACAAACGAAGAAAGGTTGATTTACCGCAACCCGACGGACCAATAAAAGCGGTAACGGTATTTGCCTCTATAGATAAACTCACATCTTTTATGATGTGATGGTCTCCATAGTAAACATTCACTTTTTCTGCGTCTAATTTTGCCATGCTATTGATATTTCTTTACCATTTAACTTTTTTCTGCCATTTGTTGCGCAGGTATATTGCTATGCCATTCATCATGAACGTAATTAGTAAAAGAACAATAATAGCAGCCGTAGCATCTATTATAAATCCTTTTTGCGGACGAGACAACCAGTTGAAAATTTGTATAGGCATTACCGTAAAATCACTCATCGGGCTTGTAGGAATGTTGGTTACATATAACATGGCACCTATTACAATTAGCGGGGCCGATTCTCCTATGGCTCTGGATACAGCTAAGATTACGCCTGTTACTAATCCTCCGGCGGAAGCGGGCAATACCTGATGCTTGATTGTTTGCCATTTTGTACCACCAAGCGCATAAGATGCTTCTCTAATAGACCTTGGGACAGCTTTAATAGCCTCTCGGGTAGAGACAATAATAATAGGCAATATTAAAAGAGAGAGGGTTAAACTACCTGCTAATAAACTTTTTCCTAAACCTAATATATGAACAAAAATTTCGAGGGCAAGTAACCCGTATATGATAGAAGGTACGCCTGCAAGATTAGAAATATTAACTTCAATAAAGGAAGCAAACCTATTTTTTTTGCCATATTCTTCTAAAAAAATACCCGATGCGATACCAATAGGAACCGCTATCAATGCGGTAAGAACCATAATCCAAATAGAACCAAATATGGAAATGAAAATACCTGCTTTCTCAGGCTTTCTTGATGGAAGCGAAGTTAAAAACTGCCAGTCTAATCTGCCTAAGCCTTGTATTAAAATATTGATAAGGAATATAGAAAGTATTATCAAACCAAAAAAGGTACAGGCAAGACCAAAGTACTTAAACGCGTTATCCTTTAATCTGTTTATATCGAGTTTCTTTTTCATTATTACTCGTATTTCTCCTGAAATTTCTTTTTAATAAAATAACTGATGTTGTTTAGTATAAATGTAAATGCAAAAAGCGCTATACCCGCTGCAAATATAGTTTGATACTCTAATGAGCCCTGAACTACGTCTCCTAAACTAACCTGTACGATATAAGTAGTAATCGTTTCAATAGGTACTAACGGATTAGCCGTTAACCTTGGTTGCTGACCTGCTGCAATGGCAACAATCATGGTCTCGCCAATAGCTCTTGAAACGGCAAGAATAATAGAAACTGTTATCCCCGAAGTAGCCGCAGGCACTAATACTTTAAAAGATGTTTGCAGGCGTGTTGCTCCCATGCCATAAGACGCTTCCCGTAATGATTTGGGAACTGCATATAAAGCATCTTCGCTTAAAGAAGATATGATAGGAATAATCATAATTCCCATTACAATGCCGGGAGATAAGGCATTAAATCCTGCCATATCAGGAATAAATTTTTGCAGGAAAGGAGTTACTACCATTAATGCAAAATAACCATATACTACTGTTGGAATAGCCGCCAGAATTTCTAACATAGGCTTAACTGTTTTCCTGAATCTATGATGCGCATACTCGTTCAGATAAACGGCAATAGATAACCCTACAGGTAAAGCGATAGCTATGGCAATAACCGTGGTAAGCAATGTTCCCGAAATAAGCGGAAGGATACCAAAATGTTTCTCCGCGAAAAGAGGAGTCCATTGTGTATCGGTTAAAAAATCTTTCAGAGAAACTTTAGCAAAAAAACTGGATGATTCTGACAGCAAAACCCAAAGTATACCAATGGTGGTAAGTACGCTGATGGCAGCGCATAACATCAATATTACCTCTATAAACTTTTCGCGTTTTCTCATGAGTTTTTTTAAAAAAGCGCAATTCCTTATGGAATTGCGCTTTTACTTAAAGTTAGTAACCAGATTTACTTGGTATCTGAAACTGATTTTACAAAACCTTCCCACTTTGCCTTTTCCTTTGCAGTTTCATCATCAGACATAGGAATGTAACCAACTTGTTTTGTAAGGGCACCTGCATTTTCCATGTAAAATCTTACAAACTCCTGTACTTCTTTACGTTTACCGGCAGCATCGTTTATATAAATAAACAAAGGACGAGCAAGTGGCGCGTAAGACTTATTTTTAACTGTTTCAAGAGAAGGAGTAATAGGTCCTTTTCCATTCTCATCTTTTTCATCATCTACGCCTACCAGTTTTAGTTTGTCTTTATTCTCTTCAAAATAAGCTAAACCAAAAAAGCCTAATGCACCTTTATCAGATGAAATACCTTGTACCAGTACATTATCATCTTCGCTGGCAGTATAATCTCCACGGCTTGAATGGCTTTTTCCTACCACAGCTTCCGTAAAGTAATCATATGTTCCGCTTTCAACACCGGCACCAAATAAATGAATTTCCTCGTTTGGCCATGATGCGCGTATTTGATTCCATTTTTTTATCTTGCCTTGCGCGGCAGGCTCCCACATCTTTTTTAATTCGGCTACGGTAATGTCTTTGCACCAAGTGTTTTGAGGGTTAACCACCACGGCAAGTCCATCATAAGCAATCATCAAATCTATGTAACTAACATTGTTTGCTTTTGCCAAGCTGTCTTCTGCTTTTTTAATTGGGCGAGAGGCATCGTTAATATCGGTTTCGCCTCTGCCAAATTTTTTAAAACCACCGCCTGTACCCGAAGTACCTGCCGTAACTTTAACATCGGGTTGCACGGCTTTAAACTCCTCGGCAACTGCTTCCGTAATAGGATAAACAGTGCTTGATCCGTCTATATTTACAGCGCCTGTAAGTTTTTGTTCTTTAGTCTCACCTGCTGCATCGGCGGCTTTTTCTTCTGTTTTGTTTCCGCAAGAAGTGAACATCAAAGCTACACCTGCACTGCATAAAGTTAATAGGGTTATTTTTTTCATGAGGGTTTATCGTTTTTTTATTTTGATGCGAATCTCTTACTTATTCGCTTACCCAATGTTAAGGAATTGTTAAGTTTTTAAATTAAATGAATAACCCCGAGGCAGAGCCCCGATTTATCCTAAACCAAATAATGAAGAATAATGAAGTAAAAAGCCCATTCATTATTCCTGTAGATACCCTCAATGTAATACATACCTAGAGTCCTGCGTTTAGCTGTATTATGTAAGTAATTAAGTAAAGCGTTAAAAGTATAAGTTAAAAGTCCTTCTCTTAATCGGAGAGGGATTTTTTGTTTTAATTTGCTGTATGAAAGAAAACATCATCGCCTATTTAGGCAGGCACAAACGCTTCGGGATAATTATTTTAGGTATTGTATGTCTTAATTATTTTTATGGCTTTGATGCGAGGTTCACCATCATCAACCTACTTTGGATTGTAATCAGCTTAGTTAAGATAGACTAAATAATGAAGAAGATATTAGTGCTTTGCACAGGCAATAGTTGTCGCAGTCAAATAGCAGAAGGTTACTTACGGCACTTAGCAAATGGCAAAATACTTGTTTATAGCGCAGGTATTGAAACACATGGAGTAAACCCAAAGGCCATTACTGTTATGAAAGAAGATGGAATTGATATTTCCCATCATACATCTAATAATATGGATGAATACAAGGGTATTGATTTTGATTATGTAATTACTGTGTGCGATCATGCTAAAGAGAGCTGCCCTTATTTTCCTGCCAAAGCGAAGGTATTTCATCAAAACTTTCCCGACCCTGCAAAGACTACAGGAACAGAAGAAGAAATCATGCGACAGTTTCGTACTGTAAGAGATATGATTAAAAAATATTGCGAGAAGTTTGTTACAGAAAATGAATTATTTTTACATTTATAGGTAGTTTTTTTTTGGTTAATAACCTTAAGTTGGCGCATCTTATAGGGGTTTCATTATTGTTTGTTCCCTATTAAGTGCGTTTAGTGTTTTATAAAAGCTCAAGTAGTAAGAACTAAAACAAAAAATCCCTGCAAATTGCTTTGCAGGGATTTCATTCAACAGGAATAACCTAATCAGTTAAACTTTAATTCGCTGCTGAAGATAGTTTACCTTAGAATGATATTTGGTATTGTAACACAAGCATACCTCTTCTTGCTGACGCAACATTATGAAGTTGGAAATCTGTTGTGCTGATGTTGTATATAGGACGACTTTGGTAATCTAAAGAAAGCTTAGAGTTATGTCCTTTAATAAGGTAGTTAACGCCTAAATTCCAAACAATAACCGGGTCTTTTAAAGCTTGGTAATTAGCATACATAAACTGACCATAAGGCTGGAATTGTGTGCCATCTTTAAACTTTGGCAACATATAACCGGCTTGTGCATAGATAACACTACCGGTACCAATCATTGGGTACTGATTACCAGCACCACTAAACGTAGATAAATTAGGGTTAAAGTTACCTGTAACCGTATTTGTACCCACACCGGCTACAGGGTTAGCCACCGCGGTAGTTGAAGGATTTAAAGGGTTGTTGTTTCTTATGTAGTTATTTCCAAAACCATAGTTAGTATAAGCGGCATAAACGCTAATAGCAGTTCCTTTATCTTTATTTATAGGTGCGTCATAAAACACATCTACATTCCATAATAACATAGATTTTCTGGCAGTATCACCAGCACCCATAGAATAACTGGTTACGGTGCCTGCGGCATTTGATATAGGATGATAGTTGGCACTCCACATAGCATTTTGTTGATAACGGAAACCCGCACCTACGTTAAACACTTTTTTCTGACCTAAGTATGTACCCACTGTTCTGTCTGTAAGATTAGATTCCTGGTCTAAAAACTGGTACATAAAATAACCTTGTACCTGAGGCGCAACTCTGTTTGTTGCAAAAGTAGAAGCATTAAATTGTGGGTTCTGAGCTACACTGGTTGTATAATTTGCTACTGATAATGTAGTTGTAAAAGCAGTAACTTGCGTGGTTGGATAAGGAATATTAACCGCTACACGATAATCTAACTTACCTATTTTACCTTTAGCATACACGCCAGGCATACGAGCTGAAACATCTGTATTATTTACAGTTGCCTGTTGGTATAAAGGCGCATCTAAGCCCAAAAGAGAAGATGTTCCGGGGTTAGAAAATCTGCTAAGACCATCCCAACCTGACAAACCACCTCCCATTTGAAGCCATTTACCTAGCACATTATAAGTAACCGTTAAATCTATTAATCCTAATGGCAAGGCAGTTCCTGGTCTTCCACCCGCTAAACTACTAACACCATCCGAAGCAAACTCAGCAAGAACAAAAACTTTATCAGTAACCTGACTTTGGAATATAAGACGTGCACGTCTTATGGCAAACTGGTAACTATTAGATGTTCCAACATTATTATTTAAAAATGTACCTGGGTTATTTTGATTAGCCATTGCCCAAAACTGACCATTAAACTGTATTTTAGCCCAAGCGCTTCCGTCTTCTTTAAAATTAAATTTAAAGCCATCTGAAAGAGCACTTTTTACTTTTTTAGCTGTATCAGCTTCAGCGCCATGTTGGTCGTGATGGTCATCTTGAGCTAATGCTCCTTGCGTCATAAACGTGCCTATAACGGCTGCCGTTATTAGTGTTTTTAATCGATTTTGGATTGTTTTTTTCATGAGATTTTTTTTAGGTTTTTTAGTTTTTTTTTAAATTTTGGCAAAGGTGTAGTTTAAAAGGATGGGCAATGTTAAGGAATTGTTAAGTTTTGCCTTCCAATGTTAAGGAATTGTTAAGTTTTTCATTTTTTACGTTAGCGAAGCGAAATACTTTTTTAGCATTCAGTGAAACAAAAAGAAAATAAAAACGAAAGGCTAAACGTAAACACAAAAAAACAGATAAAAAGGAGTGAATAAATTAATTTACATTTGATAACATCCAGTTAACAAAAAACACACTAAATTTAGCTGCTTTTTAAAACAGCATGTATTATGGATAAGTTAAAAGAAAAATTTCAAAGCAAAGCCACTCCGCTTTCCGCAGAGATAAAAAATATTATTAAAACCAACGGCGATTTAGTGTTGGGCGAATATACGGTAGCGCAGGCCTATCAGGGCATGAAGGGCATTAAAGCCATGGTTACCGAAACTTCGAGATTAGACCCCGAAGAAGGTATCCGCTTTCGTGGCTACTCAATTCCTGAATTGCGCAAGCAGCTTCCAAAAGCTCCCGGCGGCACAGAGCCATTGCCTGAAGGGATTTTTTATTTGATGCTGGTGGGCGAACTTCCTTCGGTAGATGATGTTACCTTTATTACCAACGAGTGGCAGAAACGCAGTGTAGTTCCTAAACATGTATTTGATGTTATAGAAGCTCTACCTGAAAACACGCATCCTATGACGCTTTTCTGTTCGGCTATACTTGCTTTACAAACCGAATCGGTATTTGCGAAAGCTTATGCAAAAGGCATCAATAAAAAAGATTATTGGGATTATGTATATGAAGATGCCATGAACCTTATTGCACGTCTTCCGCGTATTGCTGCTTATATCTATCGCCATAAATATAAAAACGGCGCGCATATTGAACCCGACCATAAATTAGATTGGGCTGCGAATCTGGCTCACATGATGGGTTACGAAGAGTTTGACGTAAAACGTTTATTCCGTTTATATATGACTATTCATGCCGACCATGAAGGTGGAAACGTATCGGCACATGCTACACACTTGGTAGGCAGCGCGTTGAGCGACCCTTATCTTTCTTTCTGTTCTGGTATGACTGGCTTGGCAGGTCCTTTACATGGCTTGGCTAATCAGGAAGTTTTGAACTGGATAATGGAGTTGAAAGAAAACTTAGGTGGTGGTTTACCTACCGAAGACCAAATTGCTGAATACATTAAGAAAACATTATCAGAAGGAAAAGTTGTTCCGGGCTACGGTCATGCGGTACTTCGCAAAACAGACCCTCGTTTTGCCGCACAACAAGATTTCTACAAGAACTATATTAAGCACGATGATATTTGCGAGATAGTGCAAATGATATACAAAGTAGCGCCTCCGATATTAGAGTCAACAGGAAAAATTAAAAACCCTTGGCCTAATGTAGACGCGCACTCTGGTGCTTTATTATCTCACTACGGTATACACGAATATGATTTTTATACCGTGTTGTTTGGTGTATCCCGCGCGTTAGGTGTAATGGCAAGCTTAGTTTGGGACAGAGCTTTAGGTCACCCGATTGAAAGACCGGACTCTTTAACAACAGATAATATTAAAGCTAAAATTGCTTCTGCTACAAAAGCAAAAGCATAATAGTTTAAATCTAAAATGAAGAAGCGAGTTTAATCACTCGCTTTTTTGTTTTATAGCCTACATTCCGCTTGTTTACTAACGACTTGAATGTACATGTTGCATTCTATCTAATAACTCTTAACTATTGCCTGTTAAAAACTATATCCATACTGTATATATACAGCAAAGGCATATCCTACATTTGTTAGATATAGCATGGCAGAAGTAGTAAAGAAAAATAAGTTAAAAATACCCCTGAGCGAGAACACGGTTATTGAGCCCGAGATAAAGCCGGAAGATGGTTTTACGCCGCCCAAAGCCCGCAAAAACTTAGCCGAGCCTTTTATTGGCAAATCAACAGAGAAAGCCGAGAAGGAGAAGAAGAGCAGCCCTAAAACTACCGAGAAGACAGGTCTTTTGGAGCGTATTAAAAACATTGTTACTTTTTACCAAGCCGAACAAACGCAACGCATTATTGGCCTATTCTATATTTTTGCAGCCTTGTATATTGGTGTTGCCTGTGCATCGTATTTATTTACCTGGCAAGCCGACCAGGATAAGGTAATGGGTCCTGCCGCTTATTTATTCTCTCCCGAAGTGCGGGTGCAAAATTGGTTTGGTAAAATGGGCGCTTTGCTGTCTCACCTGTTTATGTTCAAGTGGTTTGGGGTATCGTCGTTTTTGTTTGTGCCGTTGTTGTTGTTAGGCGGCATAGCCAAATCGTTTCAGCGCAATATTTCCATCAGTGCCAACCTGTGGGCAAAGGCTGTGTTTGTGGTAGTGTGGACATCGGTAACACTTGGTTTTATTTTTAGCGACAAACTGTTTTTCTTAGGTGGTGGCTTTGGATATGTTATCAGCAATGCTTTAGAGGGGCTAATGGGTGGCATTGGTTTGCTTGCTTTGTTGGTGTTAACTTTTACCGGATTTATCTTCATCATCTTTAAATTTAAAAAGAAAGAAGCTGTTGCCGAAGCCGCTGCCGTTCCTGAACCCGTAGTGGAAGCACCTCAACCGGAAGTGAAAGTGAATACAAACAAATTTGTGTTTGAAAAGCTTGAGGATGGACATCTTGTTAAAGAAGAATCTCCCGACCATGAAATTGTTTTAGAAGTTTCTGACACTGCGGAGGAAGAAAAAAAAAACGAGATAGTTGATTTAGAAATAGAGCCCGCAAAGTCTGAACCTCCTGTTTTAGTTGATACCGAATTGCTTGCTCAAAAGATTGTGGAGCAGTTTGGCGAGTATGACCCCACGCTTGATTTAGGTTCTTACCAAATGCCGCACATAGGTTTACTGAATGATTATGGCAATATAGAAACTACTATCAATCAGGAAGAGCTGAATTCTAATAAGGATAAGATTATTGAAACGCTGCGTAACTACGGCATTGAGATTGATAAGATAAAAGCAACCATTGGCCCAACGGTTACACTTTATGAAATTGTGCCTGCCGCAGGTGTGCGTATTTCTAAAATTAAAAATCTGGAAGATGATATTGCGCTGAACCTTGCTGCGCTTGGCATACGTATTATTGCACCTATTCCGGGAAGGGGTACGATTGGTATAGAAGTGCCTAATCAAAATCCGGAAATGGTGCCTATGCGAAACATATTGGCAACCGAGAAGTTTCAGAACTCTACCTTTGATTTGCCTATTGCATTGGGTAAAACCATCAGCAACGAAACCTTTATTGCTGACTTAGCCAAGATGCCTCACTTGCTTATGGCGGGTGCAACGGGACAAGGTAAATCAGTCGGGTTGAACTGTGTGCTAGTTTCTTTGTTGTATAAAAAGCATCCTTCGCAAATAAAGTTTGTGCTGATTGACCCTAAGAAGGTGGAGCTGAATTTATATAATAAAATAGAGCGACACTACTTAGCAAAACTCCCTAACTCGGAAGACGCTATTATTACTGATAACACGAAGGTAATCCATACACTTAACTCGCTTTGCATAGAAATGGATAACCGTTATGCTTTGTTGCAAGATGCCCAAGTACGTAACATTAAAGAGTATAACGCTAAGTTTGTCAGCAGGAAATTAAACCCTAACGACGGACATAAATTCCTGCCTTATATAGTAGTTGTTGTGGATGAGTTTGCTGATTTAATTATGACGGCAGGTAAAGAAGTGGAAATGCCTATTGCCCGTATTGCCCAGTTGGCAAGGGCTGTGGGTATTCATCTGATTATTGCCACACAACGTCCGAGTGTAAATATTATCACAGGTGTTATCAAAGCCAACTTCCCGGCAAGGGTGGCGTTTAGGGTAAGTTCTAAAATAGATTCACGTACCATATTAGATGCCGGTGGTGCGGAGCAATTAATAGGCAGAGGAGATATGCTGCTTAGTACGGGTAATGATTTAATACGCATACAATGTGCATTTGTGGATACGCCTGAGATTGAAAAGATTGTTGAGTTTATAGGCTCACAGCGTGGTTACTCAAGCGCGCATATCTTACCTGAATACATTGATGAGAATGCCGAAGGGGTTGAAGACATTGACCTTAGCGAGCGCGATAAAATGTTTGATGATGCAGCCCGTGTAATTGTACAACACCAACAAGGCTCTGCATCTTTACTCCAACGCAAATTAAAACTCGGTTACAACCGTGCCGGAAGAATAATAGACCAGTTAGAAGCCGCTGGTATTGTAGGTCCGTTTGAAGGCTCTAAAGCGCGTGAAGTGCTTATTAAAGATACCAATTCTTTAGAAGAAAAGCTAAAGGAAATGAGTTCGCCTAAGAATTAGTTTTTAGTTGAGCGATTAGGGAATTATCAATTTACAAAGCCTTTACCACTTCCTCTAAAGCAATACCTCGCGAGCCCTTTATAAGTATGGTTTTGTTTTTCACAGGATTTACTTGCAAAAAATCAAACGCTTGTTTTGAATTGACAAAGCTCTTTTCTTTCTGTAGAGAGGAAAAGATAGGGCCTACCAAAATATAATCGTTTAATTGTTTTTTGTGTAGTAAATCTATAATAGCTTGATGCTCTGAGACCGATTCTGTGCCAAGTTCAAGCATATCGCCCAGTATAAGCATTTTAGCGGGAGCATCTGTATGATAAAAATTATTGATGGCGGCTTGCATGCTGCTTGGGTTGGCATTATAATAATCCAAAACAAGGGTGTTATTATCTGTTTTTTGTAGCTGAGAACGGTTATTAGTAGGCATATAGTTTTGTATGGCTTGGTTAATTAAACCTTCTTCTACCTTAAAGTAATTGCCCACACAAGCGGCACACAGGGTATTGTTATAATTATAAATACCCACTAGATTTGTTTTTATATAATCTGCTTTATTAAGTTCAGAGGCTTTATAGCGTGTACGCCATGCGAGTTCTACAAACAAACTATTGGTATTGCACTTGCCAACCACATCGTATAACTTATTTGTACCGTAAGTTATTTTGTTGTTGTCTTTAGCTAAATCAACCAATACATCATCATCTCCATGCAGAAAAACAACACCATTCTTTTCTACCAGGTATTTATATAATTCGCTTTTGCCTTTCTTCACGCCTTCTATACCTCCAAAGCCTTCCAAGTGTGCTTTGCCGATGTTGGTAATAATACCAAAATCAGGTTCGGCAATACGACATAGCATATCAATTTCATGCTGATGGTTGGCGCCCATTTCAATAACAGCCATCTGGTGCTGATTAGTAATAGTAAGAAGTGTAAGGGGTACGCCTATATGATTGTTTAAATTCCCCTGGGTGTATTGCGTGTTATACTTTGCAGAAAGTACAGCATGTATCAATTCCTTAGTTGTAGTCTTCCCATTACTACCCGTAATGCCTATAACAGGAATGCTTAGTTGCCTGCGATGGTAATTAGCTAATTGTTGCAGGGTACTTAGTACATCTTCAACTAAAATATAATTTTCATGTTTGGGAACAGAGGCATCATCAACTACAGCATAGCTTGCACCTTCTTTAATGGCTTGTTGAGCAAAATCGTTTCCGTTGAACCGTTCTCCCTTTAAGGCGAAATAAATACAACCCTTACTAATCTTGCGAGTATCGGTAGTAATATTCTGCTTACAACTTAAGAATTTGGTGTATAAGGAAGCAATATCCATATTAGGATATTAAGGGTTGGTGGTTGTGGCAGCAGGAGCAGCGTTGGCTTGCGGTTTAAATGCATCAAAATTAAACAGCAAAGAGAAACGCAAGGTATTTTGCAATGGGTTACGCTGTGTTAAAGGCGCTAAATAACTCATGTCAATATTAAAAACAGTGTATTTAACTCCAAATCCGAATGTCATATACTGTCGGTCTCCCTGCGTTTTGTTTTCATAATAATATCCCGCTCTAAAAGCAAGTAAATTATCGTACCAATACTCCATACCGGTTGATGCTTTAATTTCCTGCAATTCTTCGGTTGCGCCACCCGGAGCATCCGTGAAAGAACCAAATATACCCTGAGCTACGGGACGATATGGATTTTTACCCTGCGCGATTAAATACCCGCCATTACCATCAGGAATACGATTTCCATTAGCATCCAATTCCCAAACCGGAGGGGTTGGCACCATTAATTTGGTCGCATCGGCTAAAAAGGTAATCGTATTATAATCATCTAAATGTATTTTATAACTGGCACCTAAGCGCAATTGCGTTGGTATAAAACTTTTTGAAGACTCATCTGCATTGTCTGTATAATCTATTTTACTGCCTATATTTGAGATATTAATTCCGGCAGCAAACACCGCTTTTTTCTCTCCAATATCCATTTTTTTGCTGTGGTAATAGGCTGCAACATCAGCAGCAACGGCTCTTCCCGCATGTGTTGTAGTAGAGCTTCCGGGAAGAGGAATACTATTGGTAAGGTTAGAATTTATGTAGCGAAACACCAAGCCTACCGAGAAATGCTGACTAAGTTTTTGGCTGTATCCTGCATCTAAGGCAAATTCATTGGGTTTAAATGTTCCAATATTAGCGCCGTTATTATCTGTAAATTGAACAGAGCCTAAAGTAAAATACCTCAAGGAGCCAGAAATAGCAGCCATTTTATTTATCCTTTTAAAGCCTGCCAACGATGCTAAACTCATATCGGGAACTAACTGTCTCAGCCAAGGAGTATAATTCATGGCTAACCCAAAGTCTTTATCAGCAAAGGCGTATTTAGAAGGATTCCAAAACTGCGAATTGGCATCGGGAGTAGAAGCGGCGCCTAAATCGCCCATACCACCTGCGCGCGCATCGGGGGATATTAATAAAAATGGGACCGCGGTAGTAACTGTATTAACTCCACCCTTATTGTAATTAATACCCTGAGAATAGGATTGAAATGCTAAAGCACATAAGCCAAGAGACGCAATTATTTTTTTACTCATTTTTTATAAAGCCTGCGAATTTAATTATTTAATTTAAAATTACTAACTTCTCTATCTTCTCTGCTTTGCCCCCGGAGTCAGTATTTTTAACAATAACCTTATATATATATACCCCACGGGCAAGTTTATCTCCGTAATTATCTCTGCCATCCCAGCTTATCCCATCTGTTCGGAAGCCTTGATTTTCTATCGTTTGAGAAATAGTTTTTACAATTTTTCCGGTAATGGTAAATATCTCTACCTCAACGTTCAGGTAATCACAGGCTTGGTTATGCTCTATGTAAAACTTAGTAGATGTAGTAAATGGATTAGGATAATTTAACACATGCGATAAAGCTACCTGAGCATTTTGTGCCACAACAAAATCAATGGTGGTATTACTCGCGTTGTCCATTACATCCCAAGCTTTCAGGTTTAGCGTGTGGTTTCCGTTTGGCAAACTACTTAACTGATATAAAAGTTTACCGGATTGGTATTTGTTTAAATCCGCCTGGTAATAGTCATTTAAAACCATTTCATGCGCTGTGTTTGCATCTAAAGTAGCTACAATATTATGTCCTATGCCATTGCCCGTTGTGTTTATACCCGATGAATCGGCCAGTATAGCATATATAAACGGGGTTTGATTAGTAGTTCCTCCCGATACAAAATGGTTGTCATTCATGTACAAATTAATAGTTGGTCCTTGATGGTCTGTAATGGGTGTATTGCTTGTTCCTCCCACAATAACTTGCCCATAATATCCTGCAGCATCAGTCGTATCGCTTTGTGCATAATAACTAATTTTTCCATAGCCAAAATTGTACATAATATCTTTTGGAACAATAAATGTGTATGTGAAATTACCATTCGTAACGGTAGATTTTCCTTTAAATAAAATACTCTCTTGTAGTGTATATGGAAAAGCAAAATTAACCGGCACTCCATTTATTATTTGTATGCCGTATCCGGCATTATCAAGCGTGGTTAGGGCGGTTGGTTTATCAAATACGGTTATATAAATATTTCCGTTAAAATTAGTTAGTTGATGTCCGTTAATATCTGAAACAAAGCCTGTAATAGTGTATTTGCCTATAGCAGATAAAGTATCGTTGGAACCTGATGCGTAAACATGACTGTTTACTTTTAGCGGAGTAGTATATTGTTTGGGATATGATAAGGTAACCGCCGGGTCTCCAAGCAAGCAAAAATTTAGTTCGTTGTTCGCTGATAGCTTTGTAAGCCTGATAATATCTCCCATAGTAGGTCTTTTCCCATTAACTAAAGAATCAAGGGCCGCCGGATAGAACCAAGGTCCTATAGCAGCGCCATCTGTAACATAGGCCGTTCGGCATGTGGTAAACGAACCTATCCCTCCCCCATTAGGGTTTAATACAATATCTTCGCCACAAGACTCGTAGGCAGGGTTATCGTAGGTACTAAACTGGCAGGTAGCCGTGTAAAATAAAGGCAAATTGTTTATGTTGTTCCATTGTTGCACTTGATTAACACTCACAATTTCCGTATTCGATAAATTAAGCGTACCTCCATGTCCGGAATAACCTATTATCAAAGCTCCCTTAGCTACGCGGTTATTAAGGGCGGTTACTGCATCAGGATGTCGTAAACCACCCGGCACGGTTATTATCTGATAAGCATCTAAATAAATTTTATCAATATTATATCTCGGATTTTGCGCGATATAACCTGCATTTGTTTCCTGCTGTTGTATAAACGCTATCTCCCAATCATACTGAGAAGCACTGGTTGGCTGAACATCATCGGCAATAAGTGAAACCCAATTGCGCCAATCGGGGGTATTTTGCGTTGCTTGGTCGCAACAACTGGAGGTAGGTTCGGAACGATTATAATACTGCACTGTTTTATTCGCAACGCCTTCTGCTTCGGCTACGGTTCTTACCGGAATACGCCCAACCCCTATATCTATTAATTGCCCTGTAAGATCCCCGCTATCTCCAATCACTCCTTCACCTTCATCTAAAAAGCCATAAAAATCATCGCCAGGTAAAGAATGTATTGGACTCCATGAATTATAAGTTTCAAAAGAAGGGACAAACACGGTATTAGAAGGGTCATATCTGTTTTTTTGTAAATAAGAACCCGTACCATATAACAATAAATACCTTGGAGGGGTTGTACCCGCCTTATTATATAACATACGTACAAACTGACGAATAGCGGTTATATCTTGTACCCCGGAAGAAAACTCATTATAAATTTGATCGGGAGTAGTAATATAATAGGATAAATGCTCATTTTGTAATTGGGCATGAAGGTCTCCAAGTTTTTTTGCCGCATCATGAAAGATTTGAGGGGCAACAATTACATAGTCGATGTTTTGCAATGCATGCAGATTTTGGTTTTGAACAGCGCCAACAAAAGCAGGTGTATTATAGGATGTGCCGTCAAAAGCGATAAATTGTTGCAAAGTATCTGTGGCAAGAGTAAACGAATAATTATTAGAACTAACCGTGGTATCCTGCTCGGTAATATTAAATTGGTCTGTAACATTCCATATCCGTATAGTTGAAGAAAAACTTTGTAAGTTAAATTGGGAAACTCTGCCAGGACCAATGCTACGATAGTCTCTAAAAGTCATTTGACTTCCTTGCATAACAAGTCTACGACGAACATTTAACCAAATATAATTAAGCCAACCCGACTCATCTGTAGTCGCGGCGCTTACCGTTACATTTATAGCGTTACCCGTACTTCCCGCATATATAAAATGGGTAGCTCCCGTTCCAGGCTCTCCTACATCATCCTCAAACGAACCACCAACCGACGAAAAAGTGAGAGGATACGCCCCGCCCGGATAACTTACATTAAATGTTCCTGAATTTATAACCGGGCTGCTTGAAGTTATACGGGTACCAATTAAGTCTGTTGTAAGCCAAACGGTATCGTTCTGTAGATTAGAAAAAGGAAAACTAAACGAATAACTTTGTGTGTTTTCAAAACTTTCGCCATATAACTCTCTTCCGGATTGCACAATGGTTATGAGATCGTTTTCATGAACGGCATAATCATCAAAACTTGTAACCGTATAATTAGCGGGAGCAGATACATTTGGCTGCATAATAATTCGTTTTCCGGGAGAAGAATTATCTATGGTTAGGAAATAAAAAACCGAATCAGAGTAATAATGTTTATTACGACTGTACCGTGTGGAGGCACTTTTCCCTGAATTATAATTCCATTTGTGAGGAGATTGTCCGTAAAACAATATATAATCATTGTTATCAAAAACACCTATTGTCCCACTATCACTTACAAATATCGCGTTTTCAGTTAAATCGTCATAATGAAAATCACTATTGGCTTCGGATAATATTTCTCCTCCATTACCATATATTTTTATGTACTTAGGATTAACGTTAGATATATTCATGCCGGGACCTAATATGCTTTGCAACATCGTTCCGTCTATTTTATATATAGCGTTTTCAGCGGTACCTATTTTATACCAGTTACCCGTTGCTAATACCGATACGCTTGCCGTTGCAGACGATTGAATCTTAGAGTGTTTTCCATTTCGTTGATTGGTAATTATAGGTTCTGATGTTTGCAGCCATTTTATACGATAAGAAACTAATTTTTCTAATTTGCCGCTTGTTTTATTAATCCGTATAGGAACAAGTTTACATAAAACGAAGTGTTCTTTTCTATAGGTGCTAATATTAGATTCAATTGCCTCAAATCTTTCTGTAATATATTTTAGATTTACGCAACTTTCTTCCTGCGCGGTTAATGTCTCGGTTGACACAACCTGAATATCCGGCTTTAATTTAACATTTTGTTTTATAGATTCTCGTAACAGCAGATATGGTAAAAAACTTTTTTCTTCAATGTAAGCTCCTCCATCAAAAGACAGCACCTTTTCTATTTTTCCTTTTTTTTCAAAACTCATTGGCGAATGCCATTTGATTTCGATAATACTAGGGTCTTTAATTGACTTATTTTTTTGCGATTTTGCCGACTGGGAAAATATTTTACTAAAAGGGAATAGTATAAAAACTATTATATAAAAATTCTTGTTGAAAATCATTTTCTATAAAAATATGAAACTTATTTGTGCATATAACGTACAAATGAAAATAATATTGTTTAATATTTTTTGTATTAAAAAATAAAATCACTAAGTTTGTAGATGAAATTCGTATAATTGCATTCTATGATGAAAAAAATTACAGTGTGTTTTTTACTGGTTATTGGTATTTTTTCTACCAAAAGTGCAAAAGCGCAGGATCCACAGTTTACACAATTTTATGCTAACCCACTTTATTTAAACCCCGCATTTGCAGGTACGGCAAGGTGTCCAAGGTTTTGCATGAATTACAGAAATGAATGGCCCGGACTTTATAAAACATATATTACAACAAGCGCTTCTTATGATCAACATATAGACGCGATATCGGGAGGAATAGGTTTGTTGGTTATGCAAGACAGAGCGGGTAACGGAACTTTGGTTACTACAGATGCGAGTCTTATGTATTCTTATCATCTTAATGTAACTCGGGAATTCTCTATTAACTTTGGCTTGCAGGGTACTTATCATCAAAAAACATTAGATTGGACTAAACTGACTTTTGGCGATATGATTGACCGCCGTCGTGGTTTTGTATATAATACGAATGAGAATCCGGGTGGTTACCCCAATCAAACAGTAAGAGCAGCAGACGTTTCTGCCGGTTTATTGGGATATAGCAAAAGATACTTTTTTGGCGTAGCTGTAAACCACCTAACACAACCAAACGAAGCTTTTATTCCGGGGGCGGGAGGCAGTCCGCTTCCTATGAAAATAACCGCGCATGCGGGCGCTAACATTGAATTGGAAAAAGGCGGTGAGGTATATATCAGTCCTAATATATTATACCAATACCAAGGACAATTTCAGCAACTTAACTTAGGTATGTATTTTGTTAAGAAAAGCATTGTTTTAGGCTTGTGGTATCGTAACCAAGATGCTATGATAGCTTTAGTAGGGTACCAAACACAACATTTCAAATTTGGTTATAGCTATGATGTAACCATATCTAAATTAGCCAATATATCTGCCGGTTCGCATGAAATTTCGGTACAATTCCAACTTGCTTGCCGCCCTAAACATCGTAAATTCCGTACGGTGAGCTGCCCTTCATTCTAAAATAAATAAAAATAAATGTAACTTTGTTCAAATTTTTACGTTAAAAGGAAAATTACAATATATATAACATGGCAAAAACAACCAAATTATTTAAATCTATAGCTTTATTTTCTGCTATCGGATTGGTGATATTTTCTTGCAGCCAAGAAAGATCTCCTATAACCGGATGGGCTTACAATACCTCTGAAAACGGAGGATTTGAAAAGGTTCCTTATGAAGAACAGGAAACAGGGCCCGGTTTGGTTCTGATTGAAGGTGGTACATTTACCATGGGACGCACAGAAAGCGATGTTACATACGATTGGAACAATACCCCTCGTCGTGTAACGGTTTCTTCTTTCTATATGGATGAAACCGAAATAACAAATTTCAGCTATTTAGAGTATTTATATTGGACAAGTCGTGTATTTGGTCCAAGTTATCCTGAAGTTTTTATTAAAGCTTTGCCTGATACACTTGTTTGGCGCGAAAAACTTGCCTATAACGAGCCTTTTGTAGAATATTATTTACGCCATCCTGCTTATCGTAATTATCCGGTGGTTGGTGTAAACTGGTTGCAAGCAAATGATTTTTGTACTTGGCGTACTGATAGAACTAATGAATTTATCTTAATTCGCGAAGGATTATTAAATCACGTTCCAAATCCATCCGATCAGGATTATTTTAGTACACAAGCTTACTTAGCAAGTAAATGGCAAGGACAATTAAAACAAAAATTACCTTCATTTGATGAACAGCAACCAGAGCGTGATGTACGTATGGAAGATGGTATATTCTTACCAAATTACCGTCTACCAACAGAAGCGGAGTGGGAATACGCCGCTTATGGCTTAATAGGTAATACCATCGGAGAACGTATTACAGACCGTCGTATTTATCCTTGGAACGGACATGGTGTTCGTAACCCAGACGAAAAATACATAGGTCAGATGCATGCTAACTTTATACGCGGTGCAGGAGATTATATGGGTACTGCGGGCTGGTTAAATGATAATGCGGATATTACCGCCCCCGTATATTCATACTGGCCAAATGATTATGGCTTATATAATATGGCAGGTAACGTATCTGAATGGGTAATGGATATTTATCGCCCTCTTACTTCAACTGATGCGAATGAATTTCGTCCATTCCGTGGAAACGTATTTAAAACACAGGTAAAAGATTCTACCGATAATACGATAGCTACTAATACGGAAGGAATTTTAGTTGACTCTTTAGATCATAATAAAAAGAAAGTAAACCCGCCTTCAGCACACGGAGTTAGTCAGGAAACACAAGAGCTTAAAGATACCAGTATTGTAAATTCTATACCGGGTCGTGTGTTATGGAGAGACGTTAGTATCGCAAAACCTGAAGATAAGTTAGATGAAAGAAGAAACTATAAAACCAATGATTATCGTGATTATTTAGATGGCGATGTTGGTTCAAGTATCTATTATAGTGATGGGGAAGAAGCGTATACAGATAAAGCGGGTAAGATGATGTATGAATACGCTAAAACATCTTTAGTAAATAACTGGAGCAGGGTTTATAAAGGTGGTAGTTGGCACGATCGCGCTTATTGGTTAAACCCCGGTAGCCGTAGATTCTTAGACGAAAAACAAGCTACCGCTTATATTGGATTTAGATGTGCTATGACAAGAGTTGGTAGCCCAACAGGATTAGGTAAATAGTACTATAAAAATTCAAAACTAAAAAGCCCCAAACCATAAGTTTGGGGCTTTTTGCTTATATATCTTTACATAGCACTTCACTTAGTAAAACAGATTACTTCTTCATGCCTCCCCGCAATAACGATAATAGCTTTCTTCTGATAATGAAACATCTATTTGATGTTGAGATTCTTCGCTTCGCTCAGAATAACAAACTATTATCAAAAGAACTCTAATGATTGTTATTAATCAGTTATTGACCTATTGTTCCGAAAGTAAACCCAGTGCCGTTTTGAAAGCGTAATGTGTCGGCTTGTATAATGTAAATATAAGAAAAAATGTTTCGGTTTAAAGGTCATCCGCCATTGGGTATTGCTTGCTGTTGGGTGCAGGCCTTATTTTTTCTTATGTCCGTCTGCAATTAATTTGTCAAGATATGCCCTTTCTTCTTCGTAGGTCATATTCATAATCTCCAAACTAACTTTGTCGCGGATTGCACGCATTACTTTTATTGCGTCAAACGTTTTTTCTTTTTTTATAGTCTTTTTCATAATTAAAAAACTTCTTTAGGTGTCCGTATTTCGATCATTTGATAACCAAGTTGAAAATTAATACCGTTATAACCTCTAATCTTGTCAAGATTTACAATGTGTTTAAAATTCCAACTCACTAACACGTCGGCGTGGTTCAGTGTCGCAATTGAAATATGTTGGTAGTCAGCACGACTTGTTTTACCAACAACATTGGCCTTAATATATTTGTCGGCTAAGTCAATAGCTTCTGGTGTCAACTTAACTTTTTCAATATGCTTTTTAGGAAGACCGTTAAAAAGGTCAACTACGAAAGATGGAGCTCTTAATAATTCAGCTTCAAGAAGGTCCGAAACGAGAAGTTTAATAAGTCCTTTATTTAAATTGTCAAATAAGGGTTTAGTGTCTGCCGAAAATTCTTCGTCAAAGTAACCGCCTACAACTGAAGTGTCGATATAAACTCTTTTTATCATCTATACAAAGATACGACAATGATTTAATTTAGTCAAAGTCGGCGGAAACCCTTGTCACAGGCTTGCACCCAACTTAAAGATAAGTCTAATAAAAAAAGCCGTTCTAATAGAACGGCTTTAGGGCTTTTTTTAGGGTAATAAATTAGTCTTTAGAAAACTCTGCGCTCGCTTTTACCATAACCGCATCGCTAAGTATTGCTTCCGGCATGGATGCGCCAAGACTAAAAGTAGCACGATTTACAACTCCGCTTACTCTTACACCAACTATGTTTTTCTTACTCATCGGGTTTACTCCAGCCCTGATGATAGCTTCAAAATTAACTAACTTTGTTACTCCATGCATAGTCATCTCGCCTATAATGGTGTATTTATCTCCGGCGATTCTTTTTACAGTTTTACTTTTAAAGGTAAGTGTAGAAAATTTTGCCGCATCAAAAAAATCTGGTGATTTTAAATGACCGTCGCGCTTATCGTCATTAGTGCTGATACTATTAACATCTGCCGTAAAATTAAAAACGGCATCCGTGAAATCTTCTTTTGAAGAAGTAAACGTAGCGTCAAATTTTTTGAACGCGCCTTCTACATCAGATATGCCTAAATGCACGATGCTGAAATTTACGTTTGAGTGAGACGCATCCGCTTTCCAGGTTCCCGCATCGGGTGTTGTGAAAGAGAACATAAAAGCTGCTGCCGCTGAGGCAAGAATGGTGATTTTTTTCATTTGTTTTTCTTTTTTTAGGTTATGATTTATTTTATTTTTTCTTTTACGCTTGTTTTATAAACTCTATATTACTGTGAATACTAATATCGTTACCTAATAGTAATCCGCCTGTTTCGGTTACACCGTTGAAACTAACTCCAAAATCCTGACGGTTTATTTTACCATTTACGGTAAATCCGGCGCGGGTATTTCCATACGGGTCTTTTGCAATTCCGCCAAAATCTACATCTAATACAACCGCCTTACTAACGCCTTTCATGTTAAGATTACCATGCAGCTTATAATTCTCTGTACTTATTTTTTCAAGTTTAGCGCTTTCAAATTTTATTTGAGGGTGCGCAGCGGCGTCAAAGAAATCTCCGGTTTTTAAGTGCCCGTCGCGTTGTTCGTTATTTGTGTTGATAGAATCTACATCCGCAGAGAAATGAATTTTCGCTGTTGTGAAATCATCACCCTCTGTTTCTACTGTTCCTTCAAACTTTTTAAAGAATCCGGTTACGTTTGATATCATTAAGTGCTTTACTTTAAATTGCACCTCTGAGTGTGTGGCATCTAATGCCCATTTGGTTGTTGACATATTGTTTTGGTTTTAATTTGAGACAAAGGTATGTACATTAAGTATACTTTTGTAACCGATATACCAAAGTATACCGATATACTTTAGTAAACCGAGTGTGAAAGTAATACAAACAACGTACCTTTGTATGTTATTTAATCGTTAAATAATTGTTAAGATGGCTAAAAACTTTTTACAGAATCCCAGTAAGTTAAGCTCTACCGAGTGTTCTAAGAGCCTGCTTCCCGTACAGGATGCTTTATATATACTAAGTGGTAAATGGAAATTGCCTATTATAATCGCTTTGATACATGGTAACAAACGTTTTAAAGAACTGCATCGTGAGATAGAAGGTATTACCGCTAAGATGCTTTCTAAAGAGTTGAAGGAGTTAGAAGTAAATACTTTGGTTAAACGCACCGTTTATGATACCATTCCTGTAAGTGTGGAGTATGAACTTACTCCTTATGGCACTACCTTAGATGAAGTTATTATGGCTTTGCGTGATTGGGGGTTAAAGCACCGCCAGAAGATTAAGGATAGAAAGTAATTATCAGGTTCCTTTTAATCCGGAAACAATACCCTTTATGGAAATTACATTAAGCGGCAGTTCTAAGAACACGTGCAACATGCTTAATAAGAACAATACCATAAATCCTAAACGGAAATCTATATAATAAAACACAACCGAAAGTATCCACAAGATAGCTATTATAGCTAATCTGCTTTTAGAAACTTCGTGCCATTTGATTACCGTTGTTTTAGAGAACCAGTTTAAGTAGTGATAGGTATAGGCAAAAGCAATGAAACGCTGAACGGCAATCATAGCGGGGAGTTCAAAAATATCGGTACTGTTATTTACAAAGCTTATATTAAATAATCCGGCGATGGATTTGTTGAGTATGCTGAAATACTTCTGTATATAACCTTTTTCCGCTACAGAAAGTATTTCCGCATTGGGAGTATGAATAAGCGCAAAGCTGATGGCGCATCCTACAAACACTACTAATGAGAGATAACCCGTAACACTTTTGTTCTTAACGGCACCACTCAATACAAAGAAACCGGTAAACAAAAACACATGCACAACCGTAGGCAGAAAGATGCCAAACGACAAGATTAAAAACATAATCTTATCCGCTTTGATGAGTAGCGCAATGATTAAAACAACGATGGATATTAAAAGCGAAAGAATGGTCTTTCCCGAAAAGACAAGACACAGCGTATAAACCACTACACATATAATTAAGCTTACGGAATAATATCGTATGGATGATTTTTCATTTAATAAAGCCACTGTAAGCAGTATGGCGATTAAAATATAAGGCCATATTTGAAGTTTTTGTTTGATGAAAAAATTCTTTTTATCGAGCCATGAAATTTCTGTGAGGTAATGTAGGGGACCTAAGACCGCATATACAAAAAGAAAAAGTTTGAAGGGAATGATGAACGCAATAACCGTACTGATAAGCATTAAAGCCATGTTGGTAAGGTTTATACCCTTATCGGTAGCGGTTATTTTTTGGAGGAAACTCATTGAATAAGTTTCATTTCATTTAGTAAGTAACCCGCGCCGGCGTATTTATCAATTACAAATAAAGTATAGCGTACATCTAAAGTAATGTTGCGGCAAATGTTGGGGTTATACATAATATCACTCATGGTACCTTCCCACACGCGGTCGTAGTTGGTTCCAATTAATTCTCCTTTGGCGTTCAGTACCGGACTACCGCTGTTGCCTCCTGTAGTATGGTTAGTAGCTACAAACGACATGTGGAGCGTTCCATCTTTATCGGCATATTGTCCGTAATCTTTCTTAGCGTACAGGTCTTTCATCTTAGGAAAGATAATAAACTCATCATCGTTGGGGTTTTCTTTTTCCATCATCCCATCCAATGTAGTGAAGTAATTATAATACACACCATCACGAGGTTTATAGCCTTTTACTTTGCCATAGGTAATACGCAGCGTAGAGTTAGCATCGGGGTAAAACTTTTTGTCTTTATAAACCTTCGTTAGTTTATCAACGTATTTTTTATATAGTGCATTCAGTTGGGCATCTATAGTAGTGTATTGCGCAAGCACCTTGTTGTTGTAATAAGTTGAGGTGGCTTTCCACAGCTTATACATCATATCGTTTTCTATGTTTTCGCTCAAGCCAAATTTGAGTGTGTTTAGATAAACAGCTTTATTAACGAATATACTTTCGTAGAAAATCTTATCGGCAATGGCTTCGTAATTGTTTTGGTATAAGCCAAACAGCGTATCAATGGCAGGCACACGCTGGCTATCGGCTACACCTTTTGCATACATTTCTAACATAGCTTGGCAGATGGCTTTATCCATGGCTTTGTTGTATGTCTTAAAAAATTTCTCGTTGCTTTCTGTCGCTTTGGTAAATTCTTTTTGTTTATCGTCTGCTGATTTACCTTTAACGGAAGCAAGCAGTTTCTCTGCCCCGCGAGCCGCTGCCATAGCATTGAAGCCTAACAGGCATTCGTTATAATAATCTAATTGTTTTTGAAGTACGCGGTAATTAGCATACAAGGCATGAAAATCATTAAAGACTTTGTTAAACTTTTCTTTCTCGGCAGGGTCGGCAGCAAGGAGTTCGAGGAACTTTTTTTCGAATTCTTTTTTCTTATTCACGGCATCAAACTTTTTTAAGCCTTGCATTTCGCCCATCCACTTCTTCCAATAGTTGGCAACCGACGCGTAGTTGGCAGCATAAGCAATACGGGTAGTATCATTGGCTTTCATAAAACGATTCATGATGCTTAACCGTTTCTCACGCAGGGCGACTTTTGCCGGATCGCTGTCGTTCATGGTCATATCAACGGCATCGCTAAAGAGATACTCTTGTGTGCGCCCGGGGAAGCCATATACCATGGTAAAATCGCCTTCTTTAACGCCTTTCATGGAGATGCTTAAAGATTTTTTGGGTTTAAACGGAACGTTGTCTTTCGCGTATTCGGCGGGTTCGTTATTCTTATCGGCGTAGATACGAAACATAGAGAAATCGCCGGTATGACGGGGCCACATCCAGTTATCGGCATCGCCGCCAAACTTACCGATGAAGGAAGGGGGGGCGCCTACGAGGCGAACATCTTTGAAGGTTTGGGTAACAAACAAGATAAACTGGTTGCCATAAAAGAAGGGGCGGATGAAAGCCTCATATTTATTGCCTTTGGTAACATTGGCAACAATCTCTTTTATCTTTTTTTGCTGAAAGACTTCTAAGTCTTTATCAGAAGTAGTAGTTGTAGTGCCTTCGTTTACTTGCGCGGTAACATCTTCTATGCGAACGATGAGCATGGCGGTTAAACCGGGGTTGGTAAGTTCTTCGCTTTCGTTCATTGCCCAAAAGCCGTTGGTAAGGTAATCTTTATCTACGCTGCTATGCGCCGCAATAGACGAGTAACCGCAATGGTGGTTGGTAAGCAGCAAACCCTTATCGGAAATAATCTCGGCGGTGCAGCCCCCGCCAAACTGCACAATGGCATCCTTAAGCGAAGTGTTGTTTACATCATAAATATCCTTAGCCGAAAGCTTGCAGCCATTCTTCTTCATATCTTTTTCATTGAGTTGCTGCAACAAAAAGGGCAGCCACATGCCTTCGTCGGCTTTTGCAGGTAGCAAGTAACAGGTAGCAAGTAGCAAGGTTATACATTGTATTCTGTACCTTGCAGATAGGTTTGAGACAAGAGATAAGAGACAAGAGACAATTTTAGGTTTCTTCATCATATAGGTTTTAAAATGAGGGATAAAAATAGTAAATATAGTGTTAGATGATGAGAATGATAAGTTTTGAGAACGGACAGGTAGTTATGCGGAGCGAATACATTGTTTCACTGAACAAATATGTACCTTCCGCGACGACCTATATGACCTTACCATCTATCCTCTCCGAAAGAGAGGGGTAATTAAATCCTGCCTTGAAAGAGGTGTTTTTTTTGCGGATAAGAAGAAGTAAGTTTTATTGCCAAATATAATTTTCCGGCAATATTCATTAGGACTAATATCTCTTTAGATTGAAATAAGTTTTGATATTTAAACAGGCTCTATGTAAAGAAAATATTGCTCATCACTTCTTTCTTTCGCCTACCTGTTGTCTCCACATGGCAAAGTATAAGCCTTTAAGCTCAAGCAAATCATTATGCTTTCCTTGTTCTATAACTTTTCCGTGCTCTAACACATATATCTTATCGGCATTCATAATAGTAGATAAGCGATGGGCTATCATAATGGTTATTTGTTCTTTCTTACCTGAAATATCCTGTATGGTTTCTGTAATTTCAACTTCGGTTAAAGAATCTAAAGCGGAAGTGGCTTCGTCAAATATTAAAAGATTTGGTTTACGCAATAAAGCACGGGCGATTGAAAGACGTTGCTTTTCTCCTCCTGATATTTTAATACCTCCTTCGCCTATAACGGTATCAATACCTTTATCGGCACGTGATAATAAATTCTGACAAGCCGCTTTGTTTAACGCGTTTAAACAATCTTCATCGGTAGCGTCGGGTTTTACAAACAGTAAGTTTTCTTTGATAGTACCTGCAAATAGTTGTGTATCCTGAGAAACAAAACCAAGCTGCATACGCAGTTCATCTAAATTAATATCGGTGGCTTTTTTAGTATTATACAAAATACTGCCACTAACCGGATTATAAAGGCCCACCAATAGTTTAACTAAAGTTGTTTTGCCCGAACCTGATGGACCCACAAAAGCGATGGTTTCGCCTTTATTGATGGTAAAAGATATATTTTCGACAGCGTTTGTTTGAGCGGTTCTGTGTTTAAAAGTAACATTACTAAATTCCAGACCTTCAATAGCGCCCAGTTTAACAGGGGTTACAGGTTTTACCTCGATGGGAGTATTCATCAGTTTCTCGAAATTCGCCAGAGAAGCCTGTACCTCACGATAGGAAGCAACTATATTGCCTAACTCCTGTAATGGATTAAAAATAAAGAAAGAATAAAAAGTAAGCGTTAGTAATTGCCCCACATTTATTTCATTTTTAAAAACCAAATAATACAAAACAAAAACAAGTATGGTACGCAATAGGTTAACTATAGTGCCCTGCACAAAACTAAGGCTGCGTATAAAACGTACTTTCTTTAATTCGAGTTTTAATATTTTACCGGTAATGGTATTTAGTCTCCCTATTTCGGAAGTAGTTAAGCCCAAACTTTTTACTAACTCTACATTGCGTAATGATTCGGTAGTAGAACCTGCCAAAGCCGTAGTTTCTCCCACAATTGTTTTGGATATGATTTTAATTCTTTTGCTTAACAAGTTGCTTATAAAAGCAAGGATAGGTGCTGTTATAAAAAACACAGGAGCTATCATCCAATTAGTTCTGAAAGCAAATACTAAAACAAAAGTAAATCCTACTAATGTTTGAAAGATTACACTGATGAAGGAGGTAATAAACTTTTCGCAATCAAGACGTACCTTTTGCAGTTTCCCTAAAGTTTCTCCGCTTCGTTGGTCTTCAAATTCCTGAAAGGGTAAATCCAAAGAACGCTTTATACCATCCTGATACAGCTCTGCGCCCGTACGTTGAATGATAACACTGGTAAAATAATCCTGAAAGTTTTTGGCAACGCGCGACACCATAGCCACGGAAATAACACCCAATAGGTAAGGTATTATATCATGAATAAAACGGGCGGTATCTCCTTTATAAGTCTCATGCCCCACACCAAACCTGTTTAATATTTTTCCGTAGATATAGGGGTCTAACATGGAAAAACACTGGTTGATTGCAGCCAATAGCAACGCTAATAAAACAATGGCTTTATAATTTTTTAAATAAGAAAGAAGGGTTTTCATTAAAACTATGAAGCGGCAAAGGTAGGATTTAGAATAACAGGTTTACTTTTTATCCAGATAAAAATGTCCTGCACGTAAATTGCTTACGGCTACAGTCCACGCGTATTTATAACTTTCATTTCGTATCAGTTTATAATTACGTTCAGAGAATGGGTTGTTTATTTTCTCGAATTTGAATGTAGCCGAATTGGGTGTACCTTCTTTGCCATAAACCCATGTTTCTAATTGCGGTGTTTTATAGGTTTTGGTTGGCGTACCAAAAACAATATACACCATACCCATATCTGTTTTCCAGCCTTCTATATGTGATGTAAAAAATGTATTGGCATCCTGCACACGGTTATAATAATTTTTAATTAATTCTTTTGCTTTATCCTGATTGTCGCCGGCTAAGCCTAACCAAAAATTTTCTATGGCAGCCTGTTTATCCTGCGCGTCTGTTAACTTTTGATATTCGTCTTTATTTAGTATAAAACGGGTAGCCGCAATCATCTGCGTATGAGATAACACCTTGGGGAAATATTGCTCAACTCCCATAACGGTGCAACCTGTTAAGTTTGTAGCAGAATCTAAACGAATAAAGTAAACACCCCGTTTGGCTACTTTTAACGGAATACTGTGTCCATCCAAACTGGTTGCATAAAAAGTAGAATCGGGAATAGAAGGGTAAGGGGCAGGCTCTCTCGGACTAAAAGGCGGTGGAGGCAACGAGTAATCATTGACGAAGAAATCTACACGAGCCCTGCTAAAAGGTACACGTGCATTGTATACAGTTATGTTACTGCCTCGTTCAATTTTGTTAGAGTAATAAATACTGGTTCCACTACCCATTAATAGATAGTTCTGTTGGGTGTATGGATTTGTTTTATCGCATTTAATGTAGTGGGTATGTTGCCTTTTACTATTCACATCACTGACTTGTAGTTCTATATAACAGGGTTGGGTCGCATTTACTTTTACAGGGAAACTTCCGGTAATGTATTTTGATTGAGGCTCTGTTTTGCTTCTGTCTTCAACATACACAGTAGCCGAATCAAAAAAAGATTTAGAATCGGCATTAGGAAGCAGCTTATAAAATATTTTTACCCGTGCTATAAAATCACCGGTGGTATCGCTTCTCTTATAAAGTACCTGATTGTTATTTATGTTGTAATACAGTTGCGAGTTTGCCTCATCGCTATGATACAAAAACATCGATACCTGCATCTCATTCGCTTCGGTATCTTGCTTATTGGCTCTTGCATTTTGCCTGTTGCGACTTTGCCCCTGCTTTTGTTGCCCTTGTTGGGGTTTGGTAGTATCGCAGGAGACCAGTAACAGGTAACAGGTAGCAGGTATCAGGGAATAAGATACAAGACACAAGAAACGAGACATCAATTTATTCATCAATTTTAGTTTCTTTAATTTATTTGGGCTTATCAGAAAGCGCGTCAAACTTTGCTGTCATTGTAGGGTTTCCTCGTGTCAGTTTTTTGATGGTTAAATCTTCCGCTTTACTGTTTGCAAGACGCAGATTATTTACTGACGATAGAAGGGAATCTTTTGTTTTTTGAAGATGGTCAATTGTTTTATCTATTTCTTCAATTGCCGTCTTAAATTGTCTGCTTGCCAAGTCATAGTTTTTTGCAAACCCTACTTTAAATGTGTTTATATTTTCCTCGAAATTAGTAATGTCAATATTTTGATTTCTTACCAATGCAAGCTCAGCTTTATATTGAACAGAGTTCATAGCCGCATTACGAAGTAGTGTAATAATTGGAATGAAAAATTGAGGGCGCACAACATACATTTTGTTGTATTTGTGCGATACATCAACAATTCCCGTATTGTAGAATTCACTTTCTGCCTCTAATAGTGAAACAAGAACAGCATATTCGCATTTTTTCTCAGTGCGGTCCTTATCAAGTTCCTTAAAAAAATCTTCATTCTTCTTTTTTGTTGCTGTTTCATCTCCCTCATTCTTCATTTCAAACATTATTGAAATGATTTCATTTCCTGCTTTATCCGTTTCTTTATAAATGTAATCTCCTTTACTTCCTGATTTTGAGTCGTTATCTTTTTCAAAATATGCTTTTTGAAATGCTGTTGCACGAAGCTTATTGAATTCTATTTCACAGTGTTGTTCAAGAGTTTCACCAAGCATTTTAGTTGAAAGTTTGAGCTTCATATCTTTGACACGAGCAATCTCATCGTCTTTATATTTTATAATCGCATCTTTACTTTGCAATTCGGTTGAGAATTTTTGCTTTAATGAATTTTCAAGATTTTGTTTTTCTAATTCTTTGGTCTTTACATTATTTGCCAAATTGTCTCGTTCCTTTTCGATTTTTTGGACAGCCTCATTTATCGCAAGTTTTTTCTCAACCTCAACATTGTCGATTTTTGCTTTTAGTTGTGCTATTTCAGCCTCTTTTTTATTTAATTTCTCAGATAGCGCTAACTCGTTTTGAGCTTTGAGTGCAGTAAGTTCATTGTCCTTTTTTAAGATTTGTTCTTGCAGAGAACTTCTAATATTTGCTTCCGCTAATTTTACGGCACTTATTTTTTCTTTATCTGCAAGATTTAGTCTGTTTTGTAATTCTTCTTCAAATTTATGGTCTCTAACTTGTTTAAGAATGTCTGCAAAACCTGCTTCATCTACTTTAAAAGCCTTATGGCAATTCGGGCATATAATCTCATTCATATGTATGGGGTATAATATGTCTTAAAATTACAAATTTGTTTCTTACTAAGAAGCTGAAATAATGTTAAGAGCGTTTCCCTTCGTATTTTAGGAGTAAACGCACAATGGCAATGCACATTGAAAAGAATTAATTATCCCTTGTTCAACTCCATCAAAGTAATCTCCGGCCAAATGCCTACACGTCCGTTATAAGCAGATACTCTTTCTCTGCCCACGCAACCCAAGCCACGGTTTACGTATAAGTATTGGTTATTGTCATTATTATATAACCCTGCCCATTGTTTGTAGAAATATTTGGATGGACTCCATTTCAACCCTGGTATTTCAATACCAAACTGGGCGCCGTGTGTGTGTCCGCTTAAAGTTAAATCCACATCTTTATACATCAGTTGTACCTGCTTATCCCAATGAGATGGGTCGTGCGAGAGCAGAATTTTAAAATCATACTTCTCGGTTCCGGCATGCGCCAAATCCATTCTTCCGTATTTAGGGAAATTAAGATTACCACCCCAGTTTTCTATGCCCAATAACGCAATTTGTTGTCCGTTTTTTTCTAAAGCCACATGCTCATTCATCAATAAACGCCAACCCGCTTGTTCATGCACTTTTTTAAGAGCCGCCAGATTCTCTCCTTTTGCTTCAGCACTTGGCCATTGAGAATAATCGCCATAATCATGATTACCCAAAATAGAATACACACCCATAGGCGCTTTTAGTTTTTGATATACGGGTAAAAAACCTTCTGTTTCGGTTACTTTATCGTTTACCAAATCGCCGGTAAAGAAAATAATATCAGGTTTAAGCTCCATTGCCATATCAAAAGCGTGAGATAATGCTTCGGTATCTACATAACTACCGGTGTGTATATCGGATACCTGTACAATCTTTAATCCGTTAAAAGCATCGGGCAAGTTCTTAAAATTAACCTTTACTGAAAAGACTTTATAATTATGCGCGCCCTTAACCAACCCGTAAAAGAAAGATATAAAAGTTGTTCCAAAAAGAGCGGCTGATGTATAGGTTAAAAACTTCAGACGGGATATTCCTTCGCGTTGTTCGGGATGATTGAAAGTGGTAGCATACTGATAGCCCCAACGGAACAAACGAAAAATGTCATCAATCAATAAAAAAATACAACCTATAAATTTTGACAAGAATATAACAAAGAGGATAGATACCACATAACCTCTGAAAAACCCCGGTAAAGAGGCTTGAGAAAAAATATCCGATATAACCAAACATAAAATAGTTAGTGCCGAAACTACCCAATATATAGTTTGAATTGTAACTTTACGCGGTTGAGGAAAATCCTTGATGATGGTTTGCATACCGGTAAAAAAATACCAGTCGATTAAAATAAAAATGAACGGTAAAATAAATCTGAATAATATCATACTGATTTCTCTGATTAGCTTTTGGTGTCTGCCTGTTTTTGCGGTAAACGGCTACAAAATTACATTAAAAAGCAATGTAAAGAACCGCCCGGTATATATGTATTACCAATATGGAGAAAATCGGTATACACGGGATACAAGCCTTACCAACGGCGAAGGAGTTGCCGTTTTTGAAAGCAATGAAAACCTAACCGGCGGCGTTTATTTATTCTTTTTATCCAACAAAAAGGCTTTTGAGTTTTTAATGACAGATGAAAACACCTTTACCGTAAGTGTGGATACTGCCGATATTATGGGAAGCATTGTTTTTACCGGTGCCAAAGAAAATACCGCTTATTATGAGTTTTTGAAAAAGTATAAGTTTAACGAGTTTCAAATGGAGGTGCTGCAAAAAAGAGTAAAGAATAAAACTACCCGACAAGATTCTATTCCTATCCTTAAAAAACTGACTAGCACGTACCAGTTGCAATTACTGGAGTTTAAAAAGCAGACGGTTGCCAAAAACCCAAACACTTTTGTAGGCGATTTAATACAAGCTAGTATTGCTATAGAAGTGCCGGGTAAATTAAGTGATAAAGGTAAAGCGGCATACCTTAAAAACCATTTTCTAGATAACGTGCATTTCAGCGATGAGAAGCTTGCATACAGTAATGTGCTGTATGTTAATTATACCAATTATATTAACGAGTGCGGTTTCCCCGAAATAGATTCGGTAATTGCCTGCTGCGACACTATTTTGCGGAGAGCTTCCGCATCTAAAGAAGTTTTTAAATGGAGTTTGTATTTCTTAGGCAATTCGTTTGAGCGCTCTGCCATTACCGGGCAGGACAAAATATTTGTGCATTTGGTGGAAGAGTACTATAAAAAAGACCGCGGTTGGTGGTTAACAGATGAACAGTTGAAGAAAATAATAAGGCGCAGCGACGCTATGAAAAAAGTATTTATCGGCGCTGTTTGTCCGAATTTTACAGCAACCGATAGCGCGGGAAAAGCTGTTGATTTTCATAAACAGATAACCAAAACCACTATTCTTTATTTTTGGAGTTATGATTGTAAGCATTGTTTGGAAGAAACCCCAAAATTGGCAGTATGGATGAAGAAGCACCCCGATATAAACTTGGTAACTGCCTGTGTATTGCCCGATGAAGACGAGTGGAAAGAAAAACTAAAGCTATTTAAATTGCCCGGCACCCAAGTAATTGATACCGATAGAAAAGCCAACTATATGGAAATTTATAGCATTACAGGTACTCCGCAAATATTTATAATGAATAAAGATAAAGTGATTATGGCAAAATATATTGCCGATATGCAAGAGCTGGATGAATTCTTTACATCGAAAAAGAAATCTAATGGCAACCGATAAACAATAGTTTTTACAAATATTAACAAGCTGATTTTTTTGGTAAGAAAATATTATTAGATTTGTGAGGTAGAATTTTCTACAACATTTAAGTATAAATTATAATTATTAGAAAACATGAACATTTATGTTAGAAATCTTAGCTACAACTTGACAGAAAGCGAGCTAAGCAACCTATTTAGTGAGTTTGGCGAAGTAACTTCGGTTAAAATCATTAAAGACAAAATTACGGGACGTGCAAAAGGATTTGGCTTTGTTGAAATGTCTGATGATCATGCGGCCGCCGAAGCTATTAGCAAATTAAATGGCTCTGATGTAAAAGGCAGACCCATGCAAGCTGAAAAAGCTTTACCCCCCAAACAAAGAGACTAATATTTAGTATTAAATAACGTATTCTAATTCTAAGCCCTTTCTTTTTGAGAGGGCTTTTTATTTGAGTTTACATTATTTTAAGAAAGTTCAACAAAGCAAGATGTTCGATTTTTGAAACCGGTTTACAACACAATAACCATTCTCTTGTTTGTTACGCCCTCATTACTAATTATGTTTATGTTATAAACACCCTCATTTAAAATACTGGCATCTATATTAGTTTTACCATATATCACTTGGTTTAACAATAGTTTTCCGTTTATATCATACACATATACAGTATGTTTTGTATTACTATTTGGTTCTATAACAAAAGTACCATTATTAGGGTTTGGATAAATATTTACTTGCTCACTTCCATCTTTATACTGTTGAATGCCTATGGTGGAATTAAAAATATTTATGTTATCTAAATAAATATTATTACCCACAGATGATGGTCCTGAATAAAATACCCAACGAAACATAACATTTGTACTTGATGCTACAGAAGCTAAATTAACCGTATAAGTAGTAAATTGGGAGGGAATTGGAATAAAAGGAGAATTACTTTGCCCACTAACACTTTGGGGTTGTAGTGATGCTCCGGTATGCGCCCATTTAGAAAGCCAGGATTCACCGCAATCAGTAGAAATCTCAACTTGTAATTTATCTGTATTAGCTGTTGTTTTTTGCTGATACGCCATTGCAAAGGTTAGACTAGGAGAACCAATAGCCGTCAAATCAAATGTTGGGCTGATTAACTTACTCGTATCACCGGGAGTATTTGATATATTATTTATCATTACTGATTTTAAGCCGCTTGCTGCCGCAGTAGATGTAACCATCCAATTTGACCCCGCTGAGCTCGCTACATTCCAAAATGAACCGGGTACAGAGTCTGCTTCAAACCCTTCTGAAAAGGCAACGTTTATTTGCGCAACAGATGTTAACACATGAATATAAGATGTCTTGGTAATAGAAGCACTACCCGCAGAGTTACTTGCCGTATATGTTACCGCATAAGTACCGGGTGTATTATAAATTACAACAGGCATAGAATCGGTAAGAGTTGAGCCGCTTGCTAATGTTCCTCCGGGGAAACTCCATTGCCAGCCTGTTACATAGGTATTAATGGTGCTATCAGCAAAAGTAACAGATGCGCCGGCACACATCGTTGTGGCATTCGCATAAAAATATGGAATGGGGGTAACAGGTTTAGAGAGTTTGCAAACCGTATAACCACTGCCATACATCAGGGTATCTCCAAATCTTCTAAAACGATTCATAGCAATTGCTTGTGAATTATTGCAAGTTATATAATCCTGGTCAAGACCTAAACTTAAATCCTGATTCCATGTAGTACCTCCATTGGTTGTTTTATACGTTGGCAAACAATTATCTCCGCCAATCCATCCAACAGTATCATTTATAAAGCCTATTCCTTCTAAATCATACCAGGTACCCGCAGGAAGAAAAGGTATATCCGTCCAGGTAATACCACCATCTGTTGTTTTAAGGTAATAGGTTTGAATATTTGATGGAGGTGTATTTTGATATTCTATACTTGCATAACCAATGTTTCTGCCAGGGAAAGATATTTTCCAAACCTCTTCGCCCGGTCTGGTTGATTGATGACGAACCTGCCAAGTCGCACCACCATCATACGTTGAAAGAATAAGAGCCATTTGTTGCCCTGAAGGATAGTTGCCATAGCAACCCGTAACAAAGCCAGTATCTTTATCAAAAAACCAAGCATCAACCAATCCACTTGCATAAGGACTCATATCAGTTGATGTCCATGTATTTCCCTTGTTTGTTGTTTTAAGCAGAACAGGAGGACCATAAAACCTGCCATAAGCATAAATAACTGAATCTGTTACTACTGATATACCGCAAATACCTTTGGGTTGTGGGTTAGGAATATTAGTAACCGGATTCCAGGTTACTCCGCCATCGGTAGTATGATATAAAGGTGTACTATCAGGTGTAATGCTGCTATCAGCAAGATTACCTACCCAACCGGTTAAACTATCAGCAAAACCAATAGAACGAAAAAATGTTTTAGAACTGTCTTTCAATATTTTCCATGAGTTTCCCCCATCGCCGGTAGTCCATATTTGCCCCCAATGATTGGGAGTCAGATAATCGTAATACGGACTAATTGCCCAACCCTTTTTAGGATTTATAAAATGAAAATCATCTAAGCGCCAGCTTTTAGGTGCTGTTGCTAATGGCATCCAACTCAATTGCGCTTTAACTGTATTTAGGTATATGAAGGCTACTAAAATGAATACTAGTTTGTTTTTCATATATTTTGTTTTATTAATCGCAAACATAAACACTGAAATTGTTTTTAAGCAAAAAACTTTTTAAACGGTAGTGTTTTTTCGATAAGCGGTCAGTTTTAACAAAAATTATAAATTGATGCGCTTGTAATACATTAAAAACAAGTGTTACCTTTTTAAATATTCATGGCTTGAGTTAAAAATCTCCTTATTTCCATTCATAATCCCTCAATTTAAGTAGTAACTTTGTATTAAAATTACTCGTATGTTAGTACAACAATTATATACACAGTGCCTCGCGCAAGGAGCTTATTTTATTATGAGCGAAGGTGAAGCCGCAATTATTGACCCGCTTCGTGAAACGCAACCTTACTTAAACTTACTTACGCAAAACAAGGCTTCTTTAAAATATATTTTTGAAACGCATTTCCATGCTGATTTTGTTTCCGGTCATGTTGATTTGGCTAATAAAACCAATGCGGAGATTGTATACGGTCCGCAGGCACAAACATCTTACAAAAGTCATATTGCAAAAGATAATGAAGAGTTTAAAGTTGGTAAGCTTACTATTAAGGTATTACACACACCCGGACATACCTTAGAATCTACTACTTTTTTATTGTTAGATGAAAACAAAAAACCACATTGCATTTTTACCGGAGATACTTTGTTTATTGGCGATGTTGGTCGACCTGATTTAGCTATTAAATCTACACTTACGCAAGAAGATTTAGCGGGGATGTTATATGATTCTTTGCGAAACAAAATAATGACCTTACCTGATGAGGTGTTGGTTTATCCCGCGCATGGTGCCGGTTCAGCCTGTGGTAAAAACATGAGCAAGGAAACCTTTGATACCTTAGGCAATCAAAAGAAAACAAACTATGCGCTTGCCAATATTTCTAAACAGGAATTTATTAAGGAACTTACCACAGGTATTTTACCTCCTCCGCAATACTTTGCCAAAAATGCTGCCTTAAATAAAGACGGCTATCATTCTTTTGATGAGGTGCTGCAAAAAGGCAGCAAACCTTTGTCTATTAACGATTTTGAAAATCATATAAAGAATGGCGCGTTGATTTTAGATGTACGTAAATCAACTGAGTTTGCACAAGGACATATACCCTATGCTTTGTTTATTGGTTTAGATGGGCAGTTTGCTCCTTGGGTAGGCTCTATTATAACGGATTTAAAACAACCCATCATTTTAGTTACTCCGCAAGGTAAAGAAGAAGAAACGGTTATGCGGCTGTCTCGTGTGGGTTATGACAATTGTTTGGGTTATTTGGAAGGCGGTTTTGATGCGTGGAAACAATCAGGTAAAAATGTGGAGTCTATCATGTCTATCCCTGCAGAAGAATTTGCTGGGATATATAATAAAGGAAATATTAATGTGTTGGACGTTCGTAAGCCCGGAGAGTATAATGCAAAGCATTTAAACAAAGTAAATCATCAGGCTCTTGATTTTATTAGGGATTGGCAGGACACCTTAGATAAGAACAAGAACTATTATATACATTGCGCAGGAGGTTACCGTAGTATGATAGCTTCATCCATCTTAAAAGCTAAAGGATATAAAAATATAATTGATATTGCAGGGGGCTTTGGCGCTATTGCAAAAACAACTCTTCCGGCTGAAGCATATTCTATTACTTGTACTAATGCTTAAAAATTAAGTCATGAAACAAACAAAATTATATAGCGTTTTACACAACAAATGTCCGTATTGCCACGAAGGAGATTTCTTTTTAAATAACAACCCATACAACTTTTCAACCTTTGATAAGCAGCATGAATATTGCCCTGTATGCCATGGTAGTTACATGCCTGAGAATGGTTTTTATTACGGAGCCATGTATGTTAGTTATGCTTTAGATATTGCGCTGGGAGTTGCTTTCTTTATTTTAAGCAATGTTATTTTCAATTGGGGAACTACTGCTTTTTTGGTTTTATATATTGGCTCTCTCTTGGTTTTATGGACTATTATTTTTAGAAAGGCGCGTATTATTTGGATAAACCTTTTTATTAAATACGATAAAACAAAAGCCGCTAAGAAGGCATGATAGTTTATTTAATTGGTATGCCTGCTGCGGGAAAAAGCAGCATTGGGAAACAATTAGCGAAAAAAACAAACTACACTTTTACTGATTTGGACGATATTATTTCTGCTAAAGAAGAAGTAAGTATCAAACAACTGTTTCAGGAAAAAGGAGAAGCTTATTTCAGAGAGATAGAAAGTAAATACCTTAAAGAAGTTTCGCAAACAAAAGAAAATATAGTTGTTTCATTGGGTGGAGGAACGCCCTGCTTTTATGATAACATGGATGTGATACTTTCTTCGGGGAAGGTTTTTTATATTAATGCCCCGAACTATGTTATTATTTCAAGGATTATGAGAGGGGTTACAAAACGCCCCTTATTTGCCGGATTGAATGACACTGAACTGAGTGATAAAATTAACTTTTTGCTAAAAGAAAGAGAAGCTTTTTATTTGAAAGCACATCATCAGATTGACGCGAAGACCAGAAGCAAGAAAGATATTGTTGAGGAAATTCTCAGCCTCATTAAAAACAACTAAAGCCTAACACAACACTACCTTATACTTAGCAGCCATCTTTTGTATTTGTTCATCGCTAATGTGGTGTGTGTTTTTTCCACCGTGTCTGTTTTCTACAGTAAGAACAAATATGCTATAGTTATATTTTGAAGCCAGTTTAAAGTAAGGTTCCATCTCCCACTCTAAGGTAAAGGTATTATCAACAAATATCTTTTCAATGCCTTGCTTAATGCTTTGTTCGGTTTGTTCTTCACATTGTTTGTAGGCAAGGTGGTTCTTATCAAACGCAAAGTTATATGCTCCGGTAACAGCATCCGTAAAGTAAGAATCAATAGAATGAATGGGATATTTACCTTCTTCGGATAAGAGATTGGCTATCGTTGTTTTTCCGCTGCCGGGTAAACCTCTTAATAAAATAAGCGAGGGCATATACTTAATTTAAAATTTATAATTAAAAAGTAATAAGGATACCCTTTTAAATTCTGACTTTTAAATTTAAAATTCTATCAGTATCTGCCCTTTCTCTACAGCTATACCTTTTTTAACGGCAACCTTTTTCACTTTACCATCAGCAGGAGATTTTAAAATATTCTCCATTTTCATCGCCTCTAAAATTATCAAAGCATCTCCTTTTTTTATGTCTTGTCCTTCTTCTACCAAAATGTTTAACACCATACCGGGCATTGGCGCTTTGATGTTTGATACCTTTTTAGACATGGCCTTATCCAGTCCAAGCTCGTGCAAAAGGGCATCGTACTTATCTTTTACACTAAGGTTGTATAAGGTGTTGTTTACTTTTATTTGCAGAGTTTTTTCAGCTACGTTATGATTTACAATTTCAACGTTGTACGATTTATTGTCTTTCAACACATGAAAGGTTCTTTGGTTTATCTCAATCATATCAAAGGCAATATCCTTACCCGCTAACTGCCATACGCCTTGCGCCTTCTCGAAATTGAAATTAAATTTATTATCTACGTTTACTTTATACATATTGTACTAAATAAAAGCGTTAAGACCTGTGATATCTTGTCCGGTAATTAATAAATGTATATCGTGTGTGCCTTCGTAAGTAATTACACTTTCTAAATTCATCATGTGGCGCATAATAGGATACTCGCCCGTAATGCCCATCCCGCCATGTATTTGACGAGCTTCTCTTGCAATTTGCAATGCCATGTTTACGTTATTGCGTTTAGCCATGGATATTTGCTGAGGGGTAGCACGGTGTTCGTTTTTCAACACACCCAAACGCCAAACCAATAGTTGCGCTTTGGTAATTTCGGTAATCATTTCGGCTAATTTCTTTTGTGTTAACTGGAAACCACCAATAGGTCTGCCAAACTGTATGCGCTCTTTGCTGTAACGCAAAGCACTATCATAGCAATCTAAAGCTGCACCAATAACACCCCATGCAATACCATAACGGGCAGAATTTAAACAACCCAATGGACCTTTTAATCCTTTAATAGTTGGAAACAAATTTGCTTTAGGAACTTTTACATTATCAAATACCAACTCGCCGGTGGCACTGGCACGTAAACTCCATTTGCCATGTGTTTCAGGAGTAGTAAAGCCTTCCATACCACGCTCTACAATCAGTCCGCGTATATCACCGGCTTCATCTTTTGCCCATACAACGGCAATATCAGCAAAGGGTGCATTGCTAATCCACATTTTAGCACCGTTCAACAATACATAATCTCCTTTATCTTTAAAGTTGGTAATCATGCCGTTGGGGTTAGAGCCGTGGTCGGGCTCGGTCAACCCAAAGCAACCCATCATATCTCCGGCTGCCAGTTTGGGAAGGTACTTACGTTTCTGCTCTTCAGTTCCGTAAGTAAAAATAGGATACATCACCAACGAACTTTGTACCGATGCGGTAGAGCGCAAGCCGCTATCGCCACGCTCAATTTCTTGCATAATAATACCGTACGATATTTGGTCTAAACCTGCACCGCCATATTCTGTGGGGATATAAGGACCAAAAGCCCCAATCTCTGCCAGACCTTTTATCCATTGCTTAGGGAACTTGGCATTCTGACAAGCATCTTCAACAATAGGCGTAACCTCCTTTTTTACCCAGGCACGGGCGGTTTCTCTAATTAGTTTATGCTCATCACTTAGTAAATCATCTACCAAATAGTAGTCGTGAAACTGAAAATTATCTGAAGCCATTTTTTATTTACGATTTTTTTATTTACGATTTAGCTATTGCAATATGAAAATTGTCAATCTTTAAATCGTCAATTGTTTAGAGGGCAAATATAAGGAAATGTTGCATCTCAGATGCTAAATGTTTGGGCATTCAAGTGGGGGTTACAGTATAGTTCGGAAAGCAATTGTATTTGTGTAAAATAACTTTTTTGTAGTTTAGGCTATGAATTGTAGTGGAATGCTCACATAGCTAACACGAGTTTTACATGAACCCCAGTTCTAATTGGGCTACTTCACTCATCATGGTCTTATCCCAGGTGGGTTCAAAAGTTAAGTCGAGTTTTACAGATTTTATACCGGCTAATTCTTTTAGTTTCCCTTCTACCTCGGCAGGAAGGCTTTCTGCCGCAGGGCAATTGGGCGAGGTAAGTGTCATTACAATACCCAAATCATTTTCTTCAGATAAGTTTATTTCATAAATAAGCCCTAGTTCCCAAACATCTACAGGTATTTCAGGGTCGAAACAAGTTTTTATCTCGTCTATTACCCGTTGGGCTAATTCTGTATTTGTCGCTTTTATAATTGCTCCCATTTATAGTCAATAGTCTTTAGTCGTGAGTCAATAGTCGAATGCTGCGTGTCTGTTTCGCAAAATTACTTTAAATATGAAATTAACCCACTGATTAATTTTCTTATTTCGGTAATTTTTTCTTTTAAGGTTTCGAATTCTTGCTGTGTAATATAGTTCAAATCAAGTGCTACATATAAATGTGATAAAGTTTCGGCATTAGATCCTTTTGCAATGAATAGAAACTGAGCAAACTCCTTATCTGTGTTTCTGTCAAAACCTTCTGCAATATTTGCCATAACCGAAACGGAAGACCTCCTTATTTGATCTTTTAACCCAAAGTCTTTTTCAAAACTATTTTTGGTTGTCAAGCTATATATAGAAACTGTGTTTTCTCTGGCTTTTTGCCATGAAACGATTTCTTCAAATTTTTTAAAACTTCCCATTGTATGACTTGCGGCTATAGACTTAAGACCTTTGACTTAAAGCCAAGGCATCCAATTTCATTTGTCTTATCATACTAACCAAACCGTTAGCGCGTGTTGGCGAAAGGTGTTCTTTTAAACCTATTTTATCTATAAAAGCCATATCGGCATGTAAAATATCATCGGGCTTTTGGTTAGATAAAACACGTATCATTAAAGCAACCATACCTTTGGTAATAATGGCATCGCTATCTGCCGTATATAGTACTTTGCCGTTTTCCAATGCTGAATGAAGCCAAACTTTGCTCTGGCAGCCTTTTATGATATTTTCTTCTGTTTTATATTTCTCATTTATCAGGGGTAATGATTTTCCCAATTCAATAAGATGCTCATATTTTAATTCCCAATCATCTGCAAATAATTCAAACTCTTCGATAATTTCCTGTTCAATTTCAGCTATACTCATGACAACATTTTAATGGCTTTCTCTAACGCCAAAATAAAAATATCAATTTCATCTTTGGTATTATAAAATGAAAATGAAGCGCGTATAGTCCCTGGAATATTAAAACATTGCATCAGGGGTTGCGTGCAATGATGACCCGTACGCACTGCGATACCTTGTTTATCCAGCAAAGTTCCAACATCAAAAGGATGTATGTTTTTTACATTAAAAGAAATTACAGAAGCTTTATTGGCAACATCTCCATAAATCACTACACCATTAAGTAGTTTTAATTTTTGAGTGACGTATTGTGTTAATTCGTGTTCATACGACGATATATTTTCTATACCAATTTCATTTATATAATTTAATGCGGCAGCTAATCCAATAGCTCCTTCTATGTTTGGTGTGCCTGCTTCAAACTTTAGAGGTCCATCTACATATTCTGTTTTTTCAAAAGAAACTGTTTTAATGGTTCCTCCGCCTACCTGATAAGGTTTGAATTTTTCTATCCATTTTTCCTTTGCATACAAAACACCAATACCCGTTGGGGCATATACTTTATGTCCGCTAAAACAATAAAAATCACAATCTATATCTTGTACATCAACAGCCATGTGTGGTATGGCTTGTGCACCATCTATAAAAACAGGAATGTTATTTTGTTTTGCTATGGCAGTGATTTCTTTTACATCATTAATTACCCCAAGTGTATTTGAAATATGGGTAATAGCAATTAATTTTGTTTTAGCAGAAAGTAGTCTTTTGTATTCACTTAAAATTAATTCTCCGTTTTCATTTACAGGGATTACTTTTAAAACAGCACCCTTTTCTTCACATAATATTTGCCATGGCAAGATATTAGAGTGATGTTCCATGGCAGAGAGAATAATTTCATCTCCTTTATGAATAAATAATTTTCCAAAACAATGTGCTACCAGATTTACGCTTTCGGTAGTGCCTCGTGTAAAAATTATTTCGTTTACAGACGAAGCATTGATATGTTTTCGTACTGTTTCTCTGGCAAGTTCATAATGTGTAGTAGCTCTTTGACTAAGTGTATGAACTCCTCTGTGGATATTGCTATTTTCTTCTGTGTAATATTTTACAATAGCATCTATTACTTGCTTGGGCTTTTGGGTAGTAGCACCGTTATCGAAATAAACAAGTGGTTTATTATTTACTTGTGTCCTTAAAATCGGAAAGTCTTCTCTTACTTTTTCAATGTTGAAAGCAGTATGCTGGAGTATGTTTTGCATGAAAGAAAAGATTAATCTTGTAAAGACTGTTCAAACAACTCAATAACTTTCTCTTTTATAGTTTCGCTTTTAAGTTGGTCTATTACTTCATGCGCAAAGGCTTGTAATAAAAGTTTGCGTGCGCTTTCTTCGCCAATGCCACGTGCTTTAAGGTAAAACAAAGCGTTTTCATCTACTTTACCGGTTGATGTGCCATGACTGCATTTTACATCGTTAGCATAAATCTCTAATTCAGGCTTAGCATTAACCGTCGCGTCATCGCTCAATAGAATATTTTTGCTGCTTTGATAGGCATTGGTTTTTTGCGCATCCTTCTCTACAAAAATTTGCCCATTAAATACTGCGGTAGACTTACCTCCAACAATACCTTTATATAACTCATTGCTTTGGCAATTAGGTTTTAAATGGTCAACTAACGTATGATTATCAACCAGCTGATTTGATTTGGTAACAAACAAACCAAATAAATGCGCTTCTGCAAATTCCGCATCAATAGCTGTGCTTAAGTTATTACGAACTAATGCTCCGCTAAATGTATAACAGCTATTGGTATAATTACTTTGCTTTTGCTGATGCGTTTTTGTAGTATTTACAGAATAGCTTGCTAACCCCGCGTTTTGGATAACCGTGTGATTTAAATGCGCATTTTCTGCTACAAAAATCTCGGTAAGATTATTTGTAAAATATTTATAATCTGATGCGTGATAAAATTCTGTTACTTGAACTTCTGCATTTTTTTCAATCACAAATAGATTGTGGACATTAAAAAATAAATTTCCTTCAGATGAATTTATGTGATGTATAATAATTGGTTTTTCAATCGATGAGGTTAGGTGCAGGAAAATCCCTCTGTCGGCATAAGCAACATTTAACGCAATCAGCGTATCGCTATTGCTTTGCACGTATTGTGCCAAGTATTTTTTCAGAGTTTCTTTGGGCGCTTTATCAATGGAGGAAATTGTTGCATTTGCAGGTATTTCAGAAGCATCTGAAATTAACTTCCCATTTACAACATAAAGATTAAAAGCATCTTTAATGAAATAGTTCTTCTTTAAATCGTTTGCATTAACCGCAATTTCTTTACCGGAAATGGTTTTAAATTCTTTACGAAGAATAGTCTCAATATTGCAATACTTGTAATCTTCGTGTTTGTTATTAGGAATTCCTTTTTCTTCCAGGTATTGCAGCGCTAAACCTATTTCTGATGCGGGCATAAAGGCAACCTTTCCTGCATGTTTAGATAGTTCTTCTAAAAACTGGTGGGTTGCTGTAAGTTTATCGGTAATCATTAGGTTGCTCTATACGTGAGCAGTATCGTATTCTTTTTTTATCTCGTCGTAGCCTTTTTCTTCCATCTCAAGAGCGAGTTCTTTACCACCGCTCTTTACAATTTTTCCGTTGTAAAGTATATGTACAAAATCGGGAACTATGTAATCTAATAATCTTTGGTAGTGCGTGATAACAATGGTTGCATTGTCTTTGCTTTTTAGTTTATTAACACCCATTGCTACAATACGCAGGGCATCAATATCCAAGCCACTATCGGTTTCATCTAAAATAGCAAGCTTAGGTTCAAGTACCGCCATTTGAAATATCTCGTTACGTTTTTTCTCTCCTCCGCTAAAACCTTCATTAACACTGCGTCCGGTAAGCTTAGCATCTAACTCAACTAACTTTTGTTTTTCTTTTATTAGCGCTAAAAAATCTTTGGCTTCCATATCGGGTAAGCCTTTGTATTTGCGAATTTCATTAATAGCTGTGCGTAAAAAATTTATATTGCTTACACCAGGAATTTCTACCGGATATTGAAAAGCAAGAAACACTCCTTCACGGGCGCGGTCTTCGGCAGATAGTTCCAGTAAGTTTTTGCCGTTAAAAGAAACGGTGCCTTCTGTTACCTGATAGTCTTCGCGTCCGGCAAGTACAGCCGACAAAGTGCTTTTACCGGAACCGTTAGGTCCCATAATAGCATGCACTTCGCCGGCTTTTACTTCAAGGTTAATGCCTTTCAGAATTTCTTTTCCGTCAATCTCAGCTTTTAAATTTTTTACAGATAGCATTAATTAGAAATTAGAAACCGGTGAGCTTGCGTAATCTATTGTGTTTCCAAAGTTATCAGGAGGTGTATTGCTATTGCCATGGTTATGACCACCATCATGATCTCTGCGGTAATTGTTTTTTGGACGGGATTTACCTTTGTTGGCATCTTCTTTGTATTGAATAAGTCCTGAAACTAATTTATCGGTATGGTCCACCAAAGGTTGTATTTCGGCGCTTTGTTCATGTGAAATAGCGCCTAAATCAACGCCAATGGCCATAGCTGTTTTAAATTCGAAAATATATTCGCGTGCTTCGTATAAGTTTTCTAAAGATTTTACGCGTTGTTTAACACCATAGCTACGTGCTACGGCATAAGAAACTTCTAAGGCTGCGTATATTAATTTATCTTTAATTAAGGCATCTAAGTTTATGCTATTAGCCAATTTGTATGCGGTTACAGCTAATTCTTTGGCTTTTTGCCAAGCAACTAAATCTTCAATATTGCCTTTTCTTTCTGTGGGAGTGTTCGTGTTTTCCATGATTTTAGGTTTATATGGGTATTAATTTTGAATGCAAATCTATGTGTAATTTTTTATTTTAACCTATTGTTTTATCTTTTTATAATTTGTTAACCTACGCTTCCTTCAAGGCTTACGGCTAAGAGTTTTTGGGCTTCTACCGCGAATTCCATAGGCAATTTATTTAACACATCTTTACAATATCCGTTCACGATTAAGCCTATTGCTTTTTCGGTTTCTATGCCGCGTTGTTTGCAATAGAATAATTGGTCTTCGCCAATTTTAGAGGTAGTGGCCTCATGTTCAACTACAGCTGTTTTATCTTTTATTTCGATATAAGGAAAAGTATGCGCGCCACATTTATCGCCCATTAGCAGACTATCGCACTGAGAGAAGTTACGTGAACCGGTTGCTCCTTTTTGGATACGCACCAAGCCGCGATAGCTATTGTTGCTAAAGCCTGCCGAAATACCCTTCGAAATTATAGTTGATTTGGTATTCTTACCAATGTGAATCATTTTGGTTCCTGTATCAGCTTGCTGGTAGTTGTTTGTAAGGGCAACGGAATAGAATTCTCCAACAGAGTTATTTCCTTTTAAAATTACGGATGGATATTTCCAGGTAACGGCAGAACCTGTTTCTACCTGTGTCCAGGAAATCTTTGAATTATCCTCTAAACAAATACCACGTTTGGTAACAAAGTTAAAGATACCGCCTAATCCGTTCTTATCGCCGGGATACCAGTTTTGCACAGTGCTGTATTTTACTTCCGCGTTTTTATGCGCAATAATTTCTACAATGGCAGCGTGTAGTTGGTTCTCATCGCGCTGAGGAGCTGTGCAACCTTCAAGATAAGAAACATAAGAATCTTCGTCGGCAACAATTAATGTGCGTTCAAACTGACCTGTGCCACTTGCGTTGATGCGGAAGTAGGTTGAAAGTTCCATAGGGCAACGAACGCCTTTGGGGATATAACAGAAAGAACCATCGGTAAAGACGGCGCTGTTTAAAGCTCCGTAAAAATTATCGGTATAAGGCACCACCATACCCATATATTTTTTTACCAAATCAGGGTGCTCCTGAACGGCTTCGCTAAACGAACAAAATATAATTCCTTTTTCGGCAAGCGTTTCTTTAAAAGTTGTTTTTACCGAAACACTATCAATTACAGCATCCACCGCTATTCTGCTTTCTACGCCGCTTAAGCGTTTTTGCTCTTCTAAGGATATGCCGAGTTTTTCGAAGGTTTTTAAAAGCTCAGGGTCAACCTCATCTAAACTGTTTAATGTCTTTTTTTGTTTGGGAGCCGAGTAATAAATGATATTATTAAAATCAGGCTTTTGGTATTTAACGTGCGCCCATTTAGGTTCTTCTAAGGTAAGCCAATAACGATAAGCTTTTAAACGAAACTCCAACATCCACTCAGGCTCGTTCTTTTTACGCGAAATAAAGCGGATAATATCTTCGTTTAAGCCAACAGGGGCGCTATCAGACTCAATATTTGTAACAAAACCATATTTGTAATCGTTGCTTATATGTTCCTGAAGAATTTCGTTTGCCATGTAATCTAAACTGAAAAGCTTTCGCCACAGCCACAGGTGCGTGAAGCATTGGGGTTTTTAAATACAAAGCCTTTGCCGTTAAGCCCGCCCGAATAATCTAATTCGGTACCCACAAGGTATAGAAAGCTTTTGCGGTCAACCACAATTTTAACGCCATTATCTTCAAATACCTGATCGCCCTGTTTTAACTCATTATCAAAAATAAGGTTGTACATTAATCCGGAACAACCACCACCATCAACACCAACACGTATAAACGTATCGGCAGGTTTGTTTTCTTCTTTTATTAATTGTACAGCATGTTCTTTTGCCGCGTTTGAAACTGTAATCATTCTATTTAGATTAATTCTAAAGTTCTCCGCAAATGTACCACTTTTATGGTAGAGATTATAAGAGAATGGTTAAATATTATTTTATCGTGCAAAAATATAGGTAGGTCTAAAAAGCAGATAAATGTTAAAATATGATAAAAAATCACTATACATTAGTAGTCGTGAAAACACAGCAATCTCATTATGTGAAATAATAACCGAACGATTATATGAACATAAAAGAAACTACAAATAATAACCAACAGGCAAAAAAAATGGATCCATTGTTCCTGATAGGATTGGTATTATCATTGATTGGGTTTACTATTTCAATTATAAAACTATTAAAATTATAAACCCTGATTATTCTTTTTGTTTATGCGTAAACCATTCATTTTTTTTAGTTGCCTGCTTGTATTTACCTTGTCGGTTTCCTCACAAAACAAAAGTAAAAAATATCGTTATGAATTTATTGGAGGTATAGGTCCATCCGGTTTTTTAGGAGATTTAGGCGGGGCTTACGGAAATGGTAATCACTTTGTAAAAGATTACAACCTTTTGTCTTCTCGTTACTGCATAGATGGGGGTGTTCGTTACAAAACCAATTCCAAGTTTGCCGTGAAGTCTATGTTGAGTTTCGCTATGGTATCGGGTAATGATGCTCTTTCAAAAGATGCAATCAGGCAGAATCGAAATTTAAACTTTCGCTCTCCCATTATTGAATTATCTGTACAAGCTGAATATTATTTTATTTCTGAAGTGGCTAAAAACCTATACACCATTGGCGGATTAAATTCACGAAAAAAAAGAAGGAAATTATCTGCCTATGTTTTCGGAGGAATTGGTACGTTCTATTATAATCCAAAGGAACAACTAAATGGAATCTGGTATAGCGTAAGGAAATACCATGTAGAAGGGCAAGGTTTGCCGGGCGGACCTAAACAGTTTTCTAATGTTAATGTAGCCATACCAATTGGTTTAGGCTTTAAGGAACAATTAGATAAACGTTTGAGTGTAGGGTTTGAGTTTGGAATTAGAAAAACATTTACCGATTACATTGATGGAGTAAGTGGCACTTATTATGATAGAACAAAATTAATACAAGCCTACGGACCCATTGCGGCTGCCTTAGCGGATCCTAACTTAGGTAAAATAGACGGGGCGACAAACACCGGGCAAAAAAGAGGAGACTCAAAATACAAAGATTCCTATATGTTCTTAACCTTTAATGTAGGTTATAAGTTTGGTAAAAAATCACATCGTACTAGGGCTAAGTTTTAAACTATAGTTTTACCTTAGGGTTTCATAGCAATACCTAAAATTTCTATTCGGAAAACATCCATTTTCAGCACATGGACTTTTAAAAAACTAACCGTTTGTTTGTTAAATAACAAATTTAATATCAATTTAGCCTCTAACTAATTGATATACAAGTTAATTAAAAATTGCTTGTTTTTATTTGTGAAGTATTTGTGAGATTAAACATAGGTTTAGTTTGAAATGCCCACTAAATAGCTTGTTTTATACACAAATATACATTTTCGCTGCCTCATGTTTTACTATATTCTTTAATTCCCCTCTTATTATTGGTGTTGTGTTTTTGACAGCTAATAAAACCACTTCGCCCACAATTTCATTTGCAGTATTAGGATTAATATTTGTTATTTCCACTTGTATAGGATTATCATTATGATACTCTATATTTAAACCAATACTATGCGCTCTAACCTTACCCATAAATAGTTGACCTCCTAAATGCTTGCCTACATAAAAATATAACTCTCCCATATTTAAAATATTATTGAATAAAGATAGGCAAAAAAGAAATTCAATTACTTTTTATCGTTGCTGCTTTTCTTATTTTCGTTAAGCAGGTATTTAGGTTAGTTAACTTATAATCTTTCACAAGCCACACAGATAATATATTTTTCTTACAACAGTTTCACAGCTAATTTTTTTTACTTCCCTTATCAAATTCGTGATTATATCCCGTACAAATATTAGCCTTATTCGTATAGGCAATAGATATGTTTGAAATGATTTTAAAAAACAAAATAAAACTTAATAATGTTCTGTCTCCGTGCATTATAACTGTTATTATTGCAAAAAAACCAAAAAAAGCAACTATGACGATTGAGGAGTGGAACCAAGTAGCAACAGTAAAAGATTTAGAAAAATATCATCAGAAAACCATTGACGCGGTTAAAGGTTTGTTGCATGAAAAACAGACATTAGGAAAGGAATTTTACACCCCTAAAGAATTTAGCCTTCTCACCGGAATAAAATACAGCACCGTTGTTTATAGCTGTCAAGTCGGAAGAATACAGGCAAGACAACATGAACCGAATTGTTCTTGGCAAATTGTTGCTTCGGAAGTAGAGCGTTTGAAAAAGGAAGCCGCTACAAATACTTTGTAAAGCCCTTTTACATGGACTATTTAAGCGAATTAACACGCATCAACGGGCAAATACAGAAGATTGAAAGCAATTTTGCCGATATAAATTTTATGAGCAAAGCCCCTGCGCAAGTTATTTCTTTGCATAAAAATAAACTGTTTCGTTTTACGGACGGTTTGCAAATGCTGTTAGATAAAATCACAGAGATATTAAGCTACATCTATAAAACAATCGAGCGTATCAACTGGCATATACAGTATTTAAGAGAGAATAAATACTTGGCTGATATGAAAACAAGTCTTAACGAATGTTTATATGATGAGAACTACTTTAATTCTGTTTATGATAGTATGATTGATAAGAAAGAACTTGCCGAGTTATGCGATTTAAGCAGTTGTTTTTCTTCCGTTAATCAGTTTTAAAAAACAAGCCATGAAAAAGCAAAAAAAGTATCTCATAACAAAGCGGTGGTTTCACAGAGAACCAAACGATACTCATAACTCATTTTTTCAATGGTCTATTTACCTGCTTAATGCCAATACAGATGCTTACGAATATGCTTGCGGCACGACCATACAGGGCTATAAAGCAGCCAAGAAAGAATTACTAAAAGAGCTTTAATCTGTTTTTTATGCTGATAGAAGATGCAAAAGAATATGCGATTTTACGCATAGCATTAGCCGACCTGATAAAAAAATGTAATGAAAACAAAGAAGCCGTAACGCTTACCGATGCTAAGTGTTGGGAGGTGTATAACAGATACGACGATAATTTAAAAGTAGCCACCGCACTATTTAATAAACTAAGCTGATATGATTTTAGAAGCCTATAACGCATTAAGCGATGCCCAAAAATTCACTATCAGAAGAAAGTATATTTATCTTTTCGGAAACAAAAGAACGTTTTATAAGAAGATTAACGGGGAAGTTCGTCTATGGCGAGCCGAACAGATATTTTTTGAAAACAATTTACCGATTAACCCAAAGACCATAGAAAATATATAATGAGTTGCCTTATATGCAAAGCAGATACCTGTATCTGCCATCAAAATAAAGTCTATAAAAGATATGCTTCTTTAACCGACCACATAAACAAGTTACTGTTATACAGCCAAAGGCACGTATTAAGCATCTCAGACCAAAAGACTTGGCAAACGATGTACGACCAAGCAAAAAATGAACAGCGCACCACAGCACTATTAATTACGTTTAAGCCAGTTCATAATGATTGAGAAAGTAGAGAGCATCAAACGCCCTTTAAAAAGGGGCGAATTGTTTTTAGTTCCCTGCATAACCAACACAGAGAAAAAATACGGCGATGTTTATTTTGATAAGACATATATAACACCTGTTTTTAACCTGCCTCATAACGACAAGCAAAACGGACAGGAAGAAATACACTATCATGTTGACTACCGATTTGTAAAGTATGAGTTTCATTTATCAAAAACAGAAATGCGAAAACACTCAAGCCAAGTTAAATTTATGTTTCCCTTTCCGATTAGAAAACACCGAACACATTTATTTGTTGAAAGTGCGCGACCTGTTTTATATCCTAACGGCTCAAACAAACTGGAGTATATCATACTGCCTGTTATCAATGAAACATTTGTCGGCATAACAGAACCCCGTTTAGTTGATACGAATAAAATAAAACATAAATGCTTAATCCGAAACAAATGCCCGCACAGAGGTTTTGACATGGCACAGGTAGAACCAAACAGTAACGGCGTTAGAACTTGTCCTTTACATGGTTTACGGTTTGATAACGAAGGAAATTTAATTCATAAACAATAACATATAAAGAAGAAAGCAAATGAAAGAAATAATTTTTATTATCGGAGAAAATGGAACGGGAAAAACTACGTTAGCCAAATTATTAACGGCAAGGGTGGAGGGTTGGTTTGTTGATACTGATGAGTTTCAGAGGCTTGATTACAGCGTTATACCAAAGGCAATAAAAATAATCGTATGCGAAGAAGCTGGCATGATAGAACACGTAGTCAATTTTTATCGTGAAGCACCTGACTACATGAAAAAATCTACCCTCATTATAACATCTAACTATTTAAGCAAAGAACTTATTAAAGATGCTTCCGATAAATTCGATTGTGAGGTTTTGGTGTTTGAATTAGCTTAGTAATGGCGGCAAAGGCAAGCAAAGAAAAATCTTATTTTCAAATCCGTTGCGAAGCCATCGGCTTAACGGCTGCTAATAATAAACTTTGTGTACCTGAATATGCAGCACTAAAAAATAGTAAGATAATTGAATACCCTTTGTTGTGTGAAGATGAAGTAACGGGCGATATTATCATACCTCTGTATGATTTAAAAGGAGAGCCTTGTAACTACTACAAAGACAATGCAGGTAAGTTGCCGAACGGCAGACAAAAAGCTATTGAAGTTATCCGTTACAAACCGGGCAACGAAAGAATTATTTTTGATAAGGGGAAAGAAAAGAAGCTAAAGTATGATATTAAAAAGGGTGTAAAGTCTTTGCCGTGGATTTCCCCCAATATTATAGAAGCCTACCGAAATAAAAAAAGCATTGATACCATTATCATAACCGAAGGGCAAATAAAAGCTATTAGCGGCTATCTGAAAGGCTTATACATCTTCGGGATAACAGGGCATAGCAACGTAAAAGACAGAGATACCAAAACCCTGCATTCGGATATGATAGAAACCATTGTAAAACTGAATGTAAAAAATATCATTCTGCTTTATGATGGTGATTGCAATATGATACGTGCAAAAGATTTGGAAGAAATGCACGACCTACGTACCCGACCAAAGAGTTTTATAAACAGCGCACAGAACACACGCGAGTTATTAAAGGACTATTGCAAGAAAAGTGAGTTTGATGTTTATTTTGCGCACATCAATAGTAAAGAGTTAGAAGATAGCCCGAAGGGACTGGATGATTTATTTGAAACGTACCCTACTAAAGAAAAAGATATTTTAAAAGAGCTTACCACATTCAGCAAGCAAGTCAATCAATATTTTTATAAGACAAATATTACCGCAGGGACTAACAAGGTGTACGACCACTTCCATATTACCACACCCGAAACGTACTACACAAACAACAATCAACTCATAGGAGATAAGCCCTTTGTTTTTTCGGGTACTAAATACCAATGGAACACGGATAAAAACGAATTGAAGATTGTAATACCTGGCATCGCAAAAAATTACTTCCGTGTGGGCGATAACTATTTTGAAAAGTTATATGTACCGAATAAAAAAGGCACTTTGGAATATCAATACCATAGAAGATTATCAGGTACAATAAGTTCCGATTGCGGTAAAAACATTTTTGAGTTTATAGATAAGCATAAAGCCTTTTGTGTAGTACCCGACCACCGTAACCACCAAGAGGTTATAGATTATTGTTTTAACCGTTATAAGCCCTTTGAACATGAAGCAAGCACAGAGGATAGCGATTGCCCCGAAACCATAGGCTTTTTAACGCATATTTTCGGTGAGCAATTACAGGTCGGTTTAGATTATATACAACTGCTTTACCACAACCCTACCCAAATGCTGCCTATACTTTGCTTAGTGAGTAAAGAAAACAATACAGGTAAATCAACTTTTGTTTTTCTGCTGAAGGCAATTTTTACGGGTAACATGGCTATTATCGGTAATTCCGATTTGGAGAATGATTTTAACGCGAGCTGGGCGGATAAACTTTTAGTTGCCTGTGAGGAAAGTTTTATAGACAAGAAAAAAACCATTGAAAAAATCAAAGCATTATCTACGGGCAATAAAATAGTGATGAACCAAAAGGGAGTTGACCAGATAGAAATTGATTGCTTTATAAAATTCATATTCAACAGCAACAATGAAGATAATTTTTTGATAGCTAATGAGCATGACGAAAGGTTTTGGGTGCGCCGTGTACCGAAAGCAGCAAGCGAACGTACCGAC